>Ga0131853_10000002_pt1 | contig 389336 bp, 360 predicted proteins | sample TergutLab28metaG_FD_92764 | JGI IMG/M metagenome (GOLD analysis project Ga0131853, IMG submission 92764) | Labiotermes labralis P1 segment gut microbial communities from Petit-Saut dam, French Guiana - Lab288 P1 (version 2) (version 2) | ecosystem: Host-associated > Arthropoda: Insects >... | reverse complement strand
TCGGCGAGGTCGGCGTTCTTCTTGTAGTTGATGACGACGTGCGCGCCCTCGGCGCCGAGCTTCTCGGCGAGCAGGCGGCCGATGCCGCGGCTCGCGCCCGTGATGACGACGACGCGCGCGTCGGCGATCTGCTCTACCAATTCATGATCCCTTCGGTGTTCGCCTCGCCCGTGATGGCGGCGCGGGCGACGACGAGCTTCTGGATCTCGTTCGTGCCCTCTTCGAAACGCTGCGCGCGGGCGTCGCGGTAGACGCGCTCGATCGCGTTCTTCTTCCAGTAGCCGCGGCCGCCGAAGACCTGCAGCGCGTTGTCGGTGACCGAGGCGAGCATCTCGACGGCGATCATCTTGGCGGCGCTGGAAAGAGCGGATGCCTCGGGCGCGTCGCTCTCGTACGCGCGGGCGGCCTGGATGATGAGCGCCTTGGCGGCGGCGATGCGGCCGAAGTTCTCGGCGATGTAGAACTGGATGACCTGGCGCTGCGCGAGCGGCTTGCCGAAGGTCACGCGCTCCTTCGAGAACGCGATCGCGAGCTCCTGCGCGCGCTCGGCGAGGCCGACGGCGCTCATCGCGACCGAGACGCGGCTCGGCAGCAGGAAGCCGCCGAGCGCGACCTCGAGGCCCTGGCCCTCGTCGCCGAGGCGGTACTTCGCGGGGACGCGGACCTCGTCGAACTTCAGGATCGCGTGGTCGGTGCCGCGCACGCCCATGGTGTCGGAGTCGTCGATCACCTCGGCGCCCGGCAGGCGGTTCGGCATGGCGAACGCGACGGTGCCGTCGTTGCCGGTCGAGCCCTCGAGACGCGCCGCGATGAGCAGGTAGTCGGCCTTCACACCGAAGGTGATGAGGTGCTTCACGCCGTTCATCACGTAGTCGTCGCCCTCGCGGCGCACGGTCGTCGTGATGTCGGCGCCTGTGCCGTTGTCGGGCTCGGTGAGCGTGAACGCGACGAGCTTCTCGCCCGCGACGGACGGCTTCACGACCTCGTCGAGCAGCTCGGGCGTCGCGTACGGCGCCATCGCGCGCCACGTGCCGTTGATGACGTGCACGAGCATGCGGATCGAGCCGTGCGACTTCGAGATCTGCTCGAGCAGCTCGAGGTAGCGGCTGAACGGGATGCCCCGGCCACCGAGCTCGGCGGGGGCCGCGAGGCTCAGCCAGCCGCGGTCCTTCAGCTCGGCGAACAGCTCGGCGGGGACCTCGTCGGTCTCCTCGATGGTGTTCGCCCACTCCTCGCCCGGGCCCTGGACCCATGCGGTGATCTCGGCCTTGAGGGCGGCGAACTCCGCCTCGTCGAATTCAGCGACAGCCACTTACGTCTCCTCGTCCTTACTTCTCACCCGCGACGAGGGCCGCAGCCGTCTCGCGCAGGACGTTCTTCTGGATCTTGCCGACGGCGTTGCGGGGCAGCTCGTCGAGGTACTCGAGGCGCTCGGGCCAGTAGTACTTGGACACGCCGTGCGAGTTCAGGTACTCCTGCATGGCGGCGAACTCGAGCTTGACATCCGTCTTGGAATTCACGACGAAGGCGCACGCACGCTCGCCCAGACGCGGGTCGGGCATCGCGACGATCGCGACGTCGGCGACCAGCGGGTGCTGGTAGAGCAGGTTCTCGATCTCGACGACGGGGACCTTCTCGCCACCGCGGTTGATGACGTCCTTGACGCGCCCCGTGATGTGCAGGTAGCCGGCCTCGTCGATGAAGGCGAGGTCGCCGCTCTTGTACCAGCCGTCGTCGGTGAAGACGTCGGCGGTCAGGTCGGGGCGCTCGAGGTAGCCGCCGAACATGGTCTGCGACGCGAACTCGAAGTTGCCCTCGGTGCCGACCGGCACCTCGACGCCCTCGTCGTCGGTGATGCGCAGGCGGATGCCGTCGAGCGCCCGCCCGTCGGTGCCCCACATGCCCTCGGGCTTGTCGTTCGGGCCCGACAGCGCCGCGAGGCAGGTCTCGGTCGTGCCGAACGCGCCGAGGACGGCGGTGTCGAGCGTGGTCGTCGCCGTCCGGGCGAGCTCGCGCGGCACCGCGGCACCGGTCGCGACGAAGATGCGCAGCGACTCGGGGCTGGGCTGCCCCGCCTCGACGAGCCCGACGAGATCCATCAGGAAGGGGGTCGCGGCCTGCACGAAGCTCGCCTTCGCCGCGCCGAACGCCTGGTCGAGCGCGATCTGGGCGTCCCAGACGGGCTGGATGACCTCGGCCACGCCCAGACGCCACGCGAGCAGCATGCCGTAGAGGAAACCGGTCTGGTGCGCGAGGGGGCTGGGGATGAAGATGCGGTCGCCCGCGCCGAGCCCCGAGCGCTGCACGTGCATCGCGGTGGCGAGGCCGAGCGTGCGGTACGGGTGCTGGACGCCCTTCGGCTCGCCCGTGGTGCCCGAGGTGAACAGCAGCTGGCAGACGTCGTCGGCACCCGGCATCCGGCTCGCGATCAGGTCCGCGTCGACCGTGACCGAGCCGAGCGCGGCCTCGTAGTAGCGCCACGACCACAGCGCCGCCTCGGCGCGCGCGACCGCCTCTTCGGGGATCGGCGGCACGTGCACCGCCTCGTGCCCGTCGCGGTTCTCGGCCTGCAGCACGATGACGTGCTCGAGGTGCAGCTTGCGACCCTGCTGCTTCGCCTCGTCGGCGACCGAGACGAGCTCGACGGCGGCGTGGCGCTTGCGGAACAGGTTCGGCAGGAACAGCACGCGGGCGCGCGAGCGCGACAGCGTCATCGCGACCTCGCGGGGGCCGAACACGGGCATGATCGGCGTGACGACGGCGCCGATCTGCATCGCGCCGAGTGCGATGGCGACGAACTCGGACCAGTTCGGCAGCTGCACGCCGACCGACTCGCCCTTCTCGACGCCGAGCTCGAGCAGCAGCTGCGAGACCTTGTCGGCCTCGGCCTGCAGTTGGCCCCACGTGGTGGTCACCGGCGCGGCGCCGCCGACCTCGATGACCGCGGCCTCGTCGGCCTTGGTCTTCGCGTACTCGCGGACGGCGAGCGGCAGCACGAGCGGCTCGGCGTTGAGCGGGGCGGATGCCTGAGCTTCCGTCTCCTCCTCGTCATCGCCCTTCGACGGGGCGTCGACGTCGATGTCGAGACCGATCGAGGTCATCGCCTCGAGGAAGGTCGGGTACGAGATGCGGTAGGCCCGGGGGTAGGTCAGGCTCGTCTCGCCGTCGGAGCGGGTGCCCGCGATCGCGAGGGACATGAGCACACGGTGGTCGTTGAAGCTCGAGAGCTTGCTGCCGACGCCGCGCACGTCGCCGACGCCGTGGATGTGCAGCTCGGTCGGCTCCTGGTAGGCGTCGCCGCCCATCTTGTTGAGCTGCAGCATGGCCGCGACGCGGTCGCATTCCTTGAGGCGCACGTGGCCGACGTTGCGCAGGTGGCTCGTGCCCTCGGCGAAGTTCGCCATGACCGAGAGGATCGGCAGCAGGTCGGGGATCGGCGTCGCGTCGATGTCGAAGGGCTTGAGCGTGAGGCCGTCGTGCGTGATGCGCACCCAGCCCGTCTCTTCGTCGATGACCATCGGCACGCCCATCTCGGCGGCGATGTCGAGGAACTCGGCCTCGGGGTGGTCGACCTCGGCGGTCGTCGCGGCGGGCAGGCCCTTGAAGAGCACGTCCGACGGGTGCAGGGCGGCGGCGGCGATGCCGAACGCGGCCGAGCCGATGTCGGCGGGGATCGTGTAGTCGGTGCCCGACCCGGTCTGGCCGGCACGCACGACGTAGGTCAGCCAGTCCTCGCTGACCTCGACGTCGAAGCCCCAGTGCTTCATCATGCGGACCGTCAGGTCGACGTAGGGCTGCTCGTTGAGCTGGCCGCCCGTGATGTGGATCGTGGTGTCGGTCTCGGCGAAGATCGCGGTGAGCAGCAGGCCCGAGACCCACTGCGACAGGGTGCCGGCGATGTGGACGTCCCCGCCCTTGGGCCGCTTCGGCTGCACCGTGATCGGCGGGCAGTCGTTGGTCGACTCGAGATCGAGGCCCATCTCGGTGAGCGAGCTGAGCAGTGCCTTGATGGGGCGACGGCGGAAGTACTTCATGCCGGTGACCGTCGTGGGGCGGTCGGAGAGCGACATGAGGCCCGTGATGAAGTAGAGCGTCGTGCCCGAGGAGCCGACGTTGAGCAGGCCCTCGAGCCCGTTCGAACCGCGTTCCTTGACGGGGGCGCCGTGGAAGCGGCCGCCCGTGCCGTGCACGACATATCCCGTGTCGGTGATGTCGATGCGCGTTCCGAGGGCACGCAGCACGCTGACGGTCCATTCGACCTGGCGTGTGGTGGAGACACCCGTGATGTTGCTGACGCCTTCGGCGAGAGCGGCGAGCACCAGCGCACGATGTGCGTGGTATTTCGAGACCGGGATGTCCAGTGTGCCGGACAGCTTGCGTGTGGTTCCTCGCGAGATCAACTGCACGATTGCCACGCTACCCGCGAATGAATGCCGTGGGCGGCATGTGCCGAGCCTGTGTTCCTAACGACCGAAGAGCTTCTGGATCTGGTTCAGGTCGGGGATCTGCTGCTCGGCGGGCTTCCCGCCGCCCAGCCCGAAGCCCGAGCCGCCCGAGGCGGCCGCGGAACCGGGCTTGACGCCCGACGCGAGCGCCGCGTTCTCGGCGGCGCGCTTGGCCGGGTTGCCCGACTTCGAGCCCTTCTTCTTCTGCTGCTGCTTGCCGCGGCCGCCGCCGAAGCCGGCGCCCGGGATGGGCCCCATGCCGGGGATCTGCGGCACGCCGCCCTTGGCGACGGTCTTCATCATCTTGGCCGCCTGCTCGAAGCGGCCCACGAGCTGGTTCACGTCGGTCACGGTCATGCCCGAGCCCTTGGCGATGCGCAGCCGGCGCGAGCCGTTGAGCAGCTTCGTGTTGGCGCGCTCGGCCGGCGTCATCGACTGGATGATCGCCTCGGTGCGCACGATCTCGCGCTCGTCGAAGTCGTCGAGCTGCTGGCGCATCGCACCCGCGCCGGGCAGCATGCCGATCATCTTCTTGATCGAGCCCATGTTGCGCAGCTGCTGCATCTGCTTGAGGAAGTCGTCGAGCGTGAAGCTGTCGGTCGCGAACTTCTCGGCGACCTGGCGGGCCTCGTCCTCGTCGAAGGCCTGCTGGGCCTGCTCGATGAGGGTGAGGATGTCGCCGAGGTCGAGGATGCGGCTCGCCATGCGGTCGGGGTGGAACGGCTCGAAGTCGTCGAGGCCCTCACCGGTCGACGCGAACATGATCGGGCGCCCCGTGACGGAAGCCACCGAGAGCGCAGCACCGCCGCGGGCGTCGCCGTCGAGCTTCGAGAGCACGACGCCGGTGAAGTCGACGCCGTCCTGGAAGGCCTTGGCCGTCGCGACGGCATCCTGGCCGATCATCGCGTCGATGACGAACAGCACCTCGTCGGGGTTCGTCGCCTTGCGGATGTCGGCGGCCTGCTTCATGAGCTCGGCGTCGACGCCGAGGCGACCCGCGGTGTCGATGATGACGGTGTCGTACTGGCGACGGCGCGCCTCGTCGACGGCGTCCTTCGCGACGCGCACCGGGTCGCCGACGCCGTTGCCCGGCTGCGGTGCGTAGACCTCGACGCCGGCCTGCTGGCCGACGACCTGGAGCTGGGTGACGGCGTTGGGTCGCTGCAGGTCGGCGGCGACCAGCATCGGCGTGTGGCCGTCCTTCCTGAGCCACTTGGCGAGCTTGCCTGCGAGGGTCGTCTTGCCGGCGCCCTGCAGACCCGCGAGCATGACGATCGTGGGCGGGTTCTTCGCGAACTCGAGGCGGCGCTGCTGGCCGCCGAGGATCTCGATGAGCTCCTCGTTGACGATCTGCACGACCTGCTGCGCCGGGTTCAGCGCGCGGTTGACGTCGTCGGAGAGCGCCCGCTCGCGCACCGCGGAGGTGAACTTCTTGACGACGTCGAGCGAGACGTCCGCCTCGAGCAGAGCGCGACGGATCTCGCGAACCGTGCCGTCGACATCGCTCGCCGACAGCTTGCCCTTCGTGCGGAGGTTCTTGAGGCTCTCAGTGAGCCGGTCGGAGAGGGAGCCGAAAATCGCCATGGTGGGTCGATTCTACCGGCCCCCTCTCCCCCGATCTCCTCTATGCGGTGGGGACCAGGTGCGCGATCGCCGTGGTCAGGATCGTGGTCGCGTTCGTGACGTCCTGCGCCGTGTCGCGGGTGCCGGCGAGGACGACCTGCCCGATCGCGACGGCGTCGTCGAGCTTGGCGAGGGATTCCGTGTTGAACCGGGTGCGGTCCACGGCGGCCGCCTGCGCGAGCGCCGCCGTGAGCGCGGTCGTGTCGGGGCGGACACCTGCGACGGAGGCCGCGTTCACGAGCGACACCGCGTCGAGCACGCCCCACGCGTTCGCCGAGAGGTCGAAGGCCGCCGAGATGTCGACGACGCCGTCGGCACCGACCACGATGCCGGGCACGGATGCCGTGTGGAACTCGTCCCACGCGGTGAACACGAGCGGCGCGTCATAGGCGCCGGCCGAGGTCGTGGCGGTCAGGGTGCGGGTGTCGGAGGCCGGGCTGTTCGTGCCCTGCGTCGTCGCCTGCAGCACGTAGGTTCCGGCGGGCACACCGGTGAGGTGCTGCGACGCCGAGGTCTGATAGGCGGCGCCGCTCCAGAACGTCAGCGCGTAGGACCCTGCGAAGGCATCCGTCGTCTGGGTCCTGGCCGCGATGCCGTCGATCGCCCACATGCTCATGTCGGCGCCCTCGAAGCCGCCGTTGACCACGTAGTCGACCGCGAGGATGTCGACCGTCGCCACGACCGACTGCCCGTTCGCGGTGCGGCCGGGGATGCGGTAGCTGCCGGGGCCCCGGATCCAGTCGACGGCGGAGGACCAGGTCACGTGCCAGTTCTTCACCGACTCGTCGTTGTAGGTGACCGCGATCGTCGCCGGGAGCGCGACCGCGGCGCCGTCGGTGAGCGAGAGCGCGGGCTGCTGCACCGCGACGACCGCGAGCGGCGCGACCGCGCCGGTGCGGACGTACTGGAAGGTGCTGAGCGACTCGAGCGGGGTGCCGTCCCAGGCGAAGAGGGACTGGTTGTCCCACGCCGAGCCGCCGTACCACGGGCCGACGTTGACGGGGTCGTAGGCGCTCGCCGCGCTCGTGGCCCAGCCCGAGCCGTATTTCTCCCACAGCACTTCGTTGCTCGCCAGGTCGGACGGCGGCCCGACCGGCAGCCAGGCCGGCTCCCAGTAGTACACGCCGATGCCGGCGGAGCCGACGGCCGCGACGGCGGCGATCGCGTCGCGCAGAGCGGTCGCCTGGCCCTGGACGCTGATCTGGTACTCGCTCGCGACGTCGGCCGAGCCGACGGAGTTCGCATAGCCGTCACCGTCCTCGAGGGTCCGCACCCAGGCGGTCTCTGCGACCATGACCTGCTTGCCGTAGGTGGTCGCGATCTGCGAGAGCACGGTCGTCAGGTTCTCGGGGGTGCCGTGCCAGTACGAGTAGTAGGAGCTCGCGAACACGTCGTAGTCGACGCCGAAAGAGGCCAGGCCCGCGGCATAGGTGGCATACCGCTGCGGCGTCTCGGGGTTCGTGAAGTGCACGGCGACCTTCGCATCGGGCAGGACGCTGCGCACCGCCGAGGCTCCGGCCTGGATGAGCGCCGCGAAGGACTCGTCGATCGGCGTGCCGACGCGGGTGTAGCCGGCGATTCCGTTGTTCGTCTCGTTGCCGACCTGGACGGCGACGACGTTCACGCCGGCGTCCTTCAGCGCCTGCAGGGACTGGGTCGTGTAGTCGTGCAGTGCGGACGCCGTCTGAGCGACGGAATACCCGGCCCAGGCCTTCGGGGCGAGCTGGCGGGACGGGTCCGCCCAGAAGTCCGAGTAGTGGAAGTCGATGAGCACGGTCATGCCGGCCGCCGTCGCGCGCTTCCCGATCTCGACCGCGCGGGCGATGCCGACATTGCCGCCGCCGTAGCCCTGCCCGGTCTGGTCGTCGAAGGGGTCGTTCCAGACCCGGATGCGCACCGAGTTCACGCCGTGGGACGCGAGCACCGCGAACAGGTCGGCGGCGGCCCCCGACGCGTCGCGGAAGACGACGCCGCTCTCTTCGAGCGAGAGCACGGTCGAGACATCCACGCCCATCGCGAAATCAGAGGCGAGCCCGTCGACGCGGTTCACATAGATGCCGGCGGGCACGGGCTTGGGTGCGGGGGCCGCGAAGGCGGATTCCGCGCGCCCGACGGGGATCAGCGCGCCGGCCGCGATCGCAAGACCGCCTCCGATCAGAACGCGGCGGGTGACTCGAGGCTGCATACGACTCCTTTGTCGAAAATGTTTGCGCAAACATTCGCGCGCCAGACCATCCTGTCCCGTTCTCGAGGCACAGTGCAACAGCGCGATGGCACGAAGGCCGCGTCGCTGAAGGCGGCTCTACTCCGGCACGTCCTCGACGTCGATCACATCGCCGTCGGCCGCGAACGACACGATGAGCAGCTCGTCCGACTCATCGGGGTCGATCGAGTAGTCGAAGGCCGCGAACGCCTCGTCGCCGTCGACGCCGGCGGGGTTGAGCGAGACGCGCACGAGCTGCAGCGACTTGAGCACGTCGATCGCGATGTCGCCCGAGTTGTCGACCATGAGGTCGAGCAGGGTCTGCAGGTCTTCCCCCCGGCCGTCGACCTGACGGTCGATGAAGGTCGTCGTGGCCGACTGCCGCTCGGACAGCTCGGCGACGAGCGCCTCGCGCGCCCGGGCGTCGAACGCCTCGAGGCCGTTGACCATCGCCGCGGCGAGATCGAGGGATGCCTCGCCCACCGTGTCCTCGTCGTCCGCCCGCAGCACGAGCTCGACGAACTGGTCCCCCACTTCGACGGTGTCGTCCCAATAGAGGCCGCCCGACGCGGTGCTCTCGATCAGGCCGAAGAAGTCGTGCTCGACGGACATCCCTGCTCCCCGCTCTGCTCAGCCGACCAGCTGCTGCGCGAAGACGTGCGGCGTGAAGCCGGTGAGGTCGCCGATGCCCTCGCCCTGGCCGACGAGCTTGATGGGCAGGCCCGTCTTCTCCTGCACGGCGAGCACGAAGCCGCCCTTCGCCGAGCCGTCGAGCTTGGTCAGCACGAGGCCCGTGACCCCCGCGTGCTCGAGGAAGGCCTGCGCCTGCATGAGGCCGTTCTGGCCGGTGGTCGCGTCGAGCACCAGCAGCACCTCGCTGATCGGCGCCTGCTTCTCGACGACGCGCTTGATCTTGCCGAGCTCGTCCATGAGGCCGCCCTTGGTGTGCAGGCGGCCGGCCGTGTCGATGATCACGATCTCGGTGCCGTTCTGCTTGGCGAAGTCGATGGTCTGGAAGGCGACGGATGCCGGGTCCTGGCCGTGCTGCTGGGGCCTGACGATCTGCACCCCGGCGCGCTCGGCCCAGGTGCCGAGCTGCTCGACGGCGGCGGCGCGGAAGGTGTCGGCCGCGCCGACGACGACCGTGCGGCCGTAGTTGGTGAGGAACTTCGCGAACTTGCCGATCGTGGTCGTCTTGCCGACGCCGTTCACCCCGACGACGAGCACGACCGCGGGGCGCTCGGTGAGCTTGAGGGTCGTGTCGAACTTCGACAGGCGCTCTTCGAGGTCTTCGCGCAGCATGCGCTGCAGGTCGGCGTAGTCGGTCGTCCTGTAGCGCTCGACCTTCGCCTTGAGCTCGTCGATGACGCTCTCGGTGATGTCGGGGCCGAAGTCGGCGCCGATGAGCGCCACCTCGAGCTCATCCCAGGTGTCCTCGTCGATGACCCGCTTCTGCGCACCCGTGAACAGGTTGCGGAGCGCGCCGCCGAACGACCAGGAACGACCTTCTGCCATGAGAGCAAGCCTATCCGCCGGGCTCGGGGACGCCGGCACAGCCGGTGCGGTCGTGTGCGCCGGAGTCAGACCTCGACGCGGTAGGCCAGCGCAAGGTCGGCGGCGTTACGTCCACGAATTCCCCAGTTCACCTTCGGGGTCTCGGTGATGGTGATCTCGAGGCTGTGCGGTTCAATGCCTGCCTTGGCCGCGACGCGGGCGAAGAGCTCATCGATGAGCGTTCGCTTGGCCGCCTCCGAACGGCCTTCGAACATCGAGATCTCGATGATCGTGTAGTCGGTGCCGCGGTCCGCCGGGTGAATGAAGTCGGCTTCCTCGAGCCCGATGAACCGCTGGAACTTCTTCTCGGACGGGTACTCGAGCGCGACCATGATCGCCTCGTGAATTGCCTCCGACAGCTCTGATCGGCGGCGTTCAAGGGTTTCTCGCGCTGAGTAGACGACGACCTGTGCCATGCCTTCACGCTATCGGCGCCGCTTCCGGCCCGATATTCATCCGGCGGTGCCAAATGCACGTCGACCGCGAAGGAACGTGCGTTTCGCACCGTTCGATGGGTCGGGCGCGCTCAGCGCACGACACGGAAGCGGACGAGGTCGAGCTCGAAGACCGGGCCGGCCCCGGCGTCTCAGGATGTCGCTACGACCCGGGAATTCCGGCATCCTGCGACGCCGCACGAAAGCTCGCCCTCGCGCGGCGCTCCATAACGCCGGAATGGGGACAGGAATCCCGCATTCTGCGACGCCGCACGGAACCGACCCGAGCTACGCGGCGGTGCCGACCCGCTGGCCCACCACGGCGCTCACGCCGTCCTGCCGCATCGAGACGCCGTAGAGCGCGTCGGCGATCTCCATCGTGCGCTTCTGGTGCGTGATGACGATGAGCTGGCTCGACTTGCGCAGCTCTTCGAACACGGTCAGCAGGCGGCCGAGGTTGGCGTCGTCGAGGGCGGCCTCGACCTCGTCCATGATGTAGAACGGGCTCGGCCTCGCCTGGAAGATCGCGACGAGGAAGGCCACGGCCGCGAGCGAGCGCTCGCCGCCCGAGAGCAGCGACAGGCGCTCGATCTTCTTGCCGGCCGGGCGCACGGCGACCTCGACGCCGGTGGCGAGCAGGTCGTCGGGGTCGGTGAGCTGGATGCTGCCGGCGCCGCCCGGGAACAGGATCGGGAACACCTCGGCGAACGCCGCCTTGGTGTCGTCGAACGCCGCCTGGAAGACGGTCTGCATCGTGGCATCCAGCTCGTCGATGATCGTCATCAGGTCGCGACGCGTGTTCTGCAGGTCGGTGAGCTGCTCCGTGAGGAACTGGTGCCGCTGCTCGAGCGCCGCGAACTCTTCGAGAGCGAGCGGGTTGACGCGGCCGAGCTGATCGAGCGCGCGCTGCGCCTTCTCAAGGCGGCGCTGCTGCTGGGCGCGGTCGAACGGGGTCGGCTCGCCGCCCTCTTCCTCGGCGGGGATCTCGATCTCGGGGCCGTACTCGGCGATCAGCACGTCCTCGACGAGGCCGAGCTCGCTGCCCGCGCGCTCGAGCAGGCTCGAGAGGTGCAGCTTCTTCTCGTAGATCTGCAGCTCGAGGCCGTGCACGTTCTCGCTGACCGACTGCAGGCGCTCGCGCAGCCCCGCCTCCTCACGGCGCAGGCCGGCGAGCTCCTCGTTCTGGCTCGCGCGCTCGTGCTCCGCGTTCGCGAGCTCGAGGCGGGCCTCAGCGAGCGAACGGTCGGCGGACTCGAGCACCGGCGGCAGGGCATCCGCCACCTCCTGCGCCGCTTCGAGCTGACGGCGGCGGATGACGGCGCGCCGGGCCGCTTCCTCGGCGGCCGCGCGCTCGGCCTTGTGCCGCTGCGCGAGCGCCTCGGCGCGCTGCAACTGGGCACGCACGCGCTCGCGTGCGGTCTCGACCGTGAGACGCGCCTGGATCTCAATCTCGCGCGCCCTCTCGACCTCAGCGTGGACGGCGTCGCGCTGGCTCACGTCGAGGATCGGCCGCGGCTTCGACGCGTGGTTCTCATGGGCGCGCTTCGCGGCCCCTGCGGTCTGCTCGGCCTCGGCGACCTTGCCCTGCATCTCGGCCATGCTGCGCTCGATGCGCTCGGCCTCGGCGACCGCCGACTCGAGCTGCGCCGTGAGCCGGCTCGTGCGCTCGGTGTGCTCGGCCAGCTGGGCGTCGTAGGCCCGCAGCTGGGTGAGGGCGGCGGCGGAGGCCTGCTTCGCGGCCGTCAGCGACTCGCGCTGCGCGTCGTGCTCGGCCTTCGCCTGCGCGATCGCCGACTCGAGCTCATCGAGGCGGGAGGCGGCGGCATCCCGCTCGGCGAGCAGCTCGATGCGCCCGGATGCCTGACCCGAGCCGCCCGTGAGCGAGTGCTGCGACAGCACCTCGCCCGTGCGCGTCACGATCACGGCGCCCGTGCCGGCGCAGGCCGGCCACAGCCGCTGCGCCTCGTCGAGCCCGTCGACGACGATGACCTGTGCGAGCAGCTCGCGGATGCCGTCGCTCGCCGCGAGCAGCAGATCCACGGCCGCCGAGGCTCCGGCGGGGAGCCGCACCAGCGCGTCGAGCGCACGCGGGGCACCGACACCCCCTTCGAGCACGAGCGCGACCTGGCCCAGGTCCTCCCCCAAGGCGAAGCGCACGGCATCCACCGCGACATCGCGATCGGCGACGAGCACGGCGTCGGCCAGCGAGCCGAGCGCCGTCGCGATCGCGGCCTCATAGCCCGGCTTCACCTTGATGCCGTCGGCGACGCGGCCCCCCACGCCGTCGCGGCCCGCGGCGATCAGCGCCGCCGAGCCGTCACGCGCCTCGAGCGCGCGGCCGAGTGCCTTGACCTGGCCGCCGAGGGCGTCGCGCTCGCGCTCGAGCGTGCGCAGCTCCTCGCGCAGCCGGTCGATCTCGCCCTCGGCTTCGAACACCGCGCCCTGCGCGAACTCGTAGGCCTCGGCGAGCTCGCCCTGCGCGTCGGGACCGAGCGGCGAGTCGCCCTCGATGTCCTCGAGGGCGGTCTCTGCCGCCGTGCGCCTCTGCCCCGCGGCCTCGAGCTGGTTCTGCTGGCGCAGCACCTCGCCACGCAGCGCGGCGAGGCGCTGCGCCGCGGCATCCGTCTGGCCCGCGAGCTTCGTGAGCTCGAGGTCGTGCTTCGAGATCAACTCGGCCTGCGCCGCGACCTCCTCGTCGATCGCGTCGAGTCGGGCCCGCGTGTCGCGCGTGCCGCCCTGGGCGCGCGTGAGCGCCTCTTCCGCCTCGTCGACCGCGCCGCGCAGCGCGTCGGCCTCGGCACGCGCCTCGTCGACCGCGGCCTGGGTCACGCCGACGACCGCCTCGGGCGCCTGCACCTCGGCGGACAGCAGCGCGATCTTCTGCCGCGCGAGCGTGTCGAGGCCGCGCAGCCGCTCGCGCACCGACTCGAGCCCGTGCGCGACCGAGCGCGCCCGGTCGACCGCGTCGCCGACCATCGCGGCCTCGAGTCGGCCGATGCGCAGCCGCTTCTGCTCGACTTGCTCCTGCAGCACGATGCGCTCGGAGTGCCGGGCCTGCTCGTCGCGGCCGAAGCCGTCGAGCTGCGTGCGCAGCGTGACCACCTCGTCGGCGAGCAGACGAGCGCGGGCGTCACGCACGACGGCGGCGACGGTCTGCGCCTGCCGCGCGACCTCGGCCTGCTTGCCGAGCGGCTTGAGCTGACGGCGGATCTCGCCCGCGAGGTCCGAGAGCCGGGTGAGGTTGGTCTGCATCGCCTCGAGCTTGCGCAGCGTCTTCTCTTTGCGGCGGCGGTGCTTCAGGATGCCGGCCGCCTCTTCGATGAAGCCGCGCCGGTCCTCGGGCGTCGCGTGCAGCACCTGATCGAGCTGGCCCTGCCCGACGATCACGTGCATCTCGCGCCCGAGGCCCGAGTCGGACAGCAGTTCCTGCACGTCCAGCAGACGGCACGACTCGCCGTTGATCGCGTACTCGCTGCCGCCGTTGCGGAACAGGGTGCGCGAGATCATGACCTCGCTGTACTCGATGGGCAGAGCACCGTCGGAGTTGTCGATCGTGAGCGTCACCTCGGCGCGACCGAGCGGGCCGCGCGTCGCGGTGCCGGCGAAGATGACGTCCTCCATCTTGCCGCCGCGCAGGGTCTTGGCCCCCTGCTCGCCCATGACCCAGGCCAGGGCATCCACCACATTCGACTTGCCCGAGCCGTTGGGGCCGACGACACAGGTGACGCCGGGCTCGAAGGCGAACGTCGTCGGCTGCGCGAAGGACTTGAACCCCTTCAGGGTCAGGCTCTTCAGGTGCAACGACGGTCCTTTCGCTCGCGGCTCGCTTCGCCTTACGGTACCGGGGCGCGACGGCGACCGGCCCCGAACACGCACTCCGGAGCGGGAATCCGCCGGTTCGGGGCCGCTCGCGGGATCGTCGCGACTCACGAAGGACGAGTGGATCGCCCGGCGCTGGCCGCCCGCGATCACCGGGTGATCGGCAGCCTCAGCCGCGCAGACGCTGACAGCGCGGGCAGAAGTGCGACGAGCGGTTCATGAACGAGACGCGCACGATCGGGGTGCCGCAGCGGGCGCACGGCTTGCCGTCCTGCCCGTAGGCGTTGAGCGAGTGCGCGAAGTACCCCGCCTGCCCGTTGACGTTCACGTACTGGCTGTCGAAGCTCGTGCCGCCTTCGGTGAGCGCCTTCGCGAGCACCAGGCGGATCTCGGCGAGCAGTGCGCGCGTCTTCTTCGCGGAGAGCGAGGAGGCCGGCTGCTCGGGGTGCAGGCGCACCGCCCAGAGCGCCTCGTCGGCGTAGATGTTCCCGACCCCGCTGATCGCCGTCTGATCGAGCAGCACCCGCTTGATCGCGGAGTTCTTCCGCGCCACCTTCGCCGCGAACGCGGCGTCGTCGAAGAGCGGGTCCATCGGGTCGCGCGCGATGTGGGCGACCTGGGTCGGAACGGTGTCGCCGGCAGCGGTCGGGACGAGCTCGTCGAGCGCGAGCGACCCGAAGGTGCGCTGGTCGACGAAGAAGACGGCGAGCTCGCCGAGCGAGGGATGCCCCAGCTCCAGCCGGATGCGGACATGCCGATCGCCCTCCGGCCGCGCCCACGCCTCGCGCAGCAGCAGCTGCCCGGTCATGCCGAGGTGCGCGAGCAGAGCCCCTTGCCCGTCCAGCGGCACCCAGAGGAACTTGCCGCGCCGCCGCGGCTCGGACATCCGCCGCCCCACCAGCCGCCCGGCGAAGTCGCCCGCCGCACGATCATGCCTCGTCAGCGCGCGCTCGTCGAAGACCTCGACGGCCGTGACGAGCGCCCCCGTCACGGCGGGGGCGAGGCCGAGTCGGACGACCTCGACTTCGGGCAGCTCAGGCACTCGCGCCGGTCGCGGTGGTCCATGCGTCGAGCGCGGCCGCCATCTCGGCGTGCTTCTTGCTCGTGCCGGTTCCGGTTCCGGTCGCGAGGCCGTCGACGGTGACGGTCGCGCTGAACACCTTGGCGTGATCGGGCCCGGTGCCGGTGACCTCGTAGACGGGCGCGGGAGCCTTCCTGCTGTCGGCCAGCTCCTGCAGGGCGGTCTTCGGATCGAGCGCCGCGCCGAAGCGGCCGGGGTCGCTCATCAGCGGCGTGATGAGCCGCAGCACGAGCGCCGTCGCCTCATCGGGGCCCGCCGACAGATAGGTCGCACCGATGACGGCCTCGACGGTGTCGGCGAGGATCGACACCTTGTCGCGGCCGCCGGTGAGCTCCTCGCCGCGGCCGAGGCGCAGGAACTCGCCGAGGCCGAGGGTGCGCGCGACCTCCGCGAGGGCGACGCCGGAGACCACCGAGGCGCGCCGTTTCGCGAGCGCGCCCTCATCGAGGTCGGGGTTGTCGAGGTAGAGCCGGACCGTGACGGCCTGGCCCAGGATCGAGTCGCCGAGGAACTCGAGTCGCTCGTTGTGCGGCAGACCGCCGCGCTCGTACGCGAACGAGCGGTGGGTGAGCGCGAGCGTCAGAAGCTCCGAGTCGATGACGACCCCGAGCCGCTCGACGAGCGCCGAATGCGACTGAAGGGCGCCCCGTTCAGGACGCCCTTCAGCGTGATTGCCGTGCGGCATGTTGTCTTTAGACGTCAGCGACCTTGCGGCCCTTGTACTCGAGGAACAGCTCGGTGCCCTGCGAGTCGGTGACGACCTTCGCGCGGTGCGGCAGGCTGTAGGTCACGCGACCGCCCTCGACGGTCTTGACGAGGGTCGGGACCTCTGCCTTCCACTGCGAGCGACGGGCACGCGTGTTGGAGCGCGACTGCTTGCGCTTGGGAACAGCCATGGCTATCTCTCTTCTGTGTCTGTGCCGGTGGTGCCGGCGTCGGTGTCTTCGGAAGCTCGGAAATCCGCAAGCGCAGCCCACCTGGGGTCTGTGTTTTCACGGGGCTCGCGGTCCGGGTGATCCGCCAACCGCTCACCGGTCTCGGGGTCGAGACCAGGGCAGTCGGGGCGACACACCGGCTGGAAGGGCAGTGACAGCACCACCGAATCCCTGACCAGAGGTTCAAGATCCACGTGGTCGTCGTGAACCTCGAAGTCAAAAGCTTCGTCCTTAGTGTACGCGAACAGTTCTTGGAAATCGACTTGGAGGGGCTGCGACACGTCGATGAGACAGCGCACGCATTCGCCGACCGCGGTCGCGTCGACGCTTCCCGACACGAGGATGCCGTCGTGCAGCACCTCGAGACGCAGATCGATCGCGACGGACGCGCCCTCGGGGACGGAGATCATGCCCTCGCCCAGCTTCTCGGGGTTGTCGAGCTCGAGCGTGAGCTCCTTGTACTCCCCCGGCTTGTGCATGAGGTCGTACACCGCGAGCGAGTACGGGTTCTTGGCAGCCATCCTTCGATTTTACGTGAGGGTGCGCTGCAGGCCGGCGGCACGCTCCGCGAGCGGGGCGAAAAGCGAGCGGGGCGCGATGAGGGCGAGCACGCGCGCACCCAGCGGGCGGGCCGTCTGCAGGCCGTGGACGGCGCGCTCGGCGGTGTCGGCGAGCTCGAAGAATCGCTCCCAATGCCGTGGCGGCCCGAACTCCGCGAGCTCGAGCTGGGTGAGCAGCTCGTCCAGGTCACGCTGCAGCCCGACATCCGGCCGCCACTCGCCGCTCAGTCGCGCCGCGAAGCCGCGCGGCGTCTCGGTGCGCGACACCGTGAAGCCCAGATCGCGCGCGGTGTCGCGCACCTCGTCCCAGGCGAGGGAGACGGGATGCCCGTCCTCCCGCAGCCGCGTGATGCGCGCTCGGCGGCGCAGCAGCCGGGCCGTCATGGGTGCCAGGGCGATCGCGAGCAGCACGAGGACGCCGAGGGCCGTCGGCACCGCGCTGTGCGGCGCGGCGGCGTCGGAGGGGGCTGCGACGGCCGCCGTCGGGATCGGAGTGGAGGTCGGCACCGGCGCCTGCGACGTCGGCGCCGTGGTCGGCACCGCGCTCGAGGTGACGGTCGGCTGCGACGGCACCGTCGGCGTCGAGTAGTCGATCGAGTACCGCGGAGCCGAGCCGCGGCTCACCGTCGGTTCGAAGTCGAGCCAGCCGACCTTCGGGAAGTACAGCTGCGGCCAGGCGTGCAGCTCGCTCGAATTGACGCTGTAGGTGGTCGACCCGCCCGTGGAGCTGCCGATCGCCACGCCCGGCAGGTAGCCGATCGCGACCCGGCTCGGGATGCCGAGCACACGCGCGATGACGGCCATCGCGCTCGCGAAGTGCACGCAATAGCCCTCGCGCTCCGTCAGGAACTTCGAGACGATCTGCAGGCTGGCCCCGTCGCCCGCATCGGGTGTCGCCGTCGAATAGGTGAAGCCGTTCCGCGAGTCCTGGAAGTAGGCCTGGATCGCCGTCGCGATCGCGATCTCGCTCGTGCCGCTCGCCTGGCTCTTGATGAGGTTCGCCGTGGACACGATGTTGCCGGGCACGTCGGCCGGCAGGGCGAGGTCGGCCGAGGCGGGGGCGAGATCGTACGACGAGGGGAACCCGAGCGCGGCGAGCTGCTGCTCGGTCGGCTCGAGGTCGAGGCTCGTGACGGTGTAGCTGCGGCCGCTCAGCGTTCCGCTGTTGGAGACGAGCGTCTGGTCGGCGCGGCGGTAGCCCACCAGCGAGCTGGTGCCGTCGACCTCGATCGCCGGGTACGGCGCCGGCAGCCACGCGGCGACCAGGTTCTGGATCGCGATCTGCGTCGTCGCCTGCCCGACCGAGCCGCCCGAGACTGCCTCCGTCGGGTAGGCGTAGTCGAGGGTCGCACCGGAGCCGGTCGATGTCACCGTGCCCCGCGTCGGCGCCCAGCCCGAGCCGTCGATGCGATCGAGCGTGGTGAGCTGCAGATAGGGGGGCGTCGAGGCATCCGTCGTGTACATCAGCACGTTCACCGGGTTCGGCTGACGCAGGTCCTTGCCGAGGTCGATGAGCGGGCTCACGGTGTCGCCGAGCGCCGTCGCCTCGCTCTGCGACGGCAGCCCCACCTCGGCGAACCCCGGGGCGGTGGCGGCGACGATGACAGCGAGCAGCGTGACGGATGCCCCGACCGCCAGCGCGAGCGGGCCGCTGCCGCGCGAGCCGAAGCGCAACCGCCCATCGGCCTCGAGCACCACGAACCAGGCCGCCGCGCACGCGCCGAGCGCGATGAGGCTCAGGCCGCCGGGCTGCAGCACCGCAGGGACGACGAGCACGCCGCCCAGGACGACGGCGGTGAGCGCGGGCACCCGCAGGGTCACGGCGAGGAGGTCGAGGAGCACCGCCATCGCACCGCCGAAGAGGGCGATGAAGAAGATCAGCTCGGGCAGGGGCGCCGCGGGGATGCGCTGCGCCTGGATCGCGAAGATCGCCCGCTGGAACAGATCGGCGAAGCTCGCCCCTGAGGTGAAGAACACCTGGATCGCGGCGAGGTAGACCCCCACGTCGATGAGCGACGCGAGCCAGGCGGGCACGCCCAGGGTGCGCAGCACGGCCGGGACGAGGAGCAGGACCACGGAGAGCACGACGAGGTCGATCCACCACTGCCGCCCCTGCACGAGCCCGACGAGGGCGACCGTGGACGCGAGCACCTCGAGGAAGAGCGCAGCGCTCATCTGCCACGCGCCGCGTCGGAGCGCGACCGTCGAGGCCGCGACGGTGCGGCGGCGGTCAAACACGGCGACCCCCGGACGGCGCTGCGTGCGTGCGGCTGCCGCGCGATTCCGCCGCCCGGGCCCAGGCGGCCGCGGCATCCATCGACTCCTCGACGGCGACGCACACCCAGCCCGCCTCGTCCAGCCACGGCTGGGCCGCGCGCGCCGCTGGCGTCATCAGGAACGCGACGGCGGGCTCGGCGAATCCGGAGAGCGGCGCGAGCCCGCGCCACGATGCGGAGTCGCCGTCGACCAGCACGAGGAAGAGAGGGCAGGCCCGGTGGCCCGCGCGCAGCGCGATCGACAGCCGCCCGACGAAGTCGCCGTCGGGCTCGCGCGTCTGCTGCACGCCGGCGAGCCGGCCGATCATGAGCGCGTCGCCGCCGGGCAGCTGGTAGCCGCCCGCCACCTGCGCCTCACCCGTCTCGTGCAGGTCGACGAGATAGCCGAGCTCGAGCAGATGGGAGCCGAGGGATGCCACGAGCTCGACGGCACGGTCGAAGACCTCGGGCGCGGCCGACCTCGTCGTCATCGTGTCGAGCAGCACCGCGGACTCGGGGCTGCTGCGCTGTTCCTCCTGCCGCACCATGAGCCTGCCGGTGCGTGCCGTCGCCCGCCACTGCACGCGGCGCAGCGGGTCGCCCGCACGGTAGTCGCGCGGGATGACCTCGTCGGCGCTGGGGATCGCGTGGCGCACGAGCTCGGGGTCGTCGCCCTCGCCGCGCGCCTCGTCGGCGCCGCCGCGGCCCAGCTCGACGATGCGCGGGGTGACGAGCAGCACCTTCGACTCCCCCACCGCGTAACCGCAGCGCGCGAGCCCGAACGGGTCGGTGCGGAACACCCGCACCGGGCCGAGCAGATAGGCGCCGCGGCGGCGCGGGCGCGCCGTGTAGCGCAGCGTCGCCGTCTCGGCGCCGCGGCTCACGCCCGTGCCCGTCGCTGCGGCGAGCGAGGGGAAGCTGCGCGACGGGACCTGCGCGACATCGGCGGGCAGGGTGTCGACCCACGAGAACCCCGGCGTCGGGCGCACCGCCTCGTTGCGCACGTGCAGGCGCACCTGCGCACCTTCGCCGACCGGCACCGTGTCGGGCGCGAAGGAACGGATCACCGTGAGCAGCGGCCGATCGAGGGCGATCGCGACCATCGCGGCGAAGGGGGCGAGCGTCAGCAGCAGGCCGACGAACAGCAGGTCGACCCGGCCCAGCCATGCCGACGCGACGAGCGAGACGACCCCGCACAGACCCACAGCCCAACCGCGCAAGGTCGGAATCGGGCGGATCATGGGGATGCCTCTAGCGGCCGGTCGGAACGCGGGTGCTGTCCACGATGCGCTGCACGATCTCTTCCACGAGGCGCGAGCTCTCGTGCTGCTTGCCGAGCGCACGGCTCGTCGCGAGCAGGCGATGGCCGAGCACCGGGACGGCGAGCGCGTCGATGTCGTCGGGCAGCACGAAGGCGCGGCCGTCGATCGCGGCGAGAGCCTTGGCCGCGCGCACGAGCTGCAGCGTGGCGCGCGGGCTGGCGCCGAGGCGGATGTCGGGGTCGTCGCGCGTCGCGCGCGCGATCGCCACCGCGTACTCCTTGACGGCCGGCGAGGTGAAGACGGCGCGGACCCCGGCGATCATGCGGCGCAGCATCTCGAGCGTGACGACGGGTTCGAGCGCGTCGATGGGGTTCTCGAGGTCGCGGGCGCCGAGCATCTCGACCTCGCTCGCGGCGTCCGGGTACCCCATCGCGATGCGCGCCATGAACCGGTCCCGCTGCGCCTCGGGCAGCGCGTAGGTGCCCTCCATCTCGACCGGGTTCTGGGTCGCGACGACGATGAACGGGCTCGCGAGGCCGTAGGTGCGGCCGTCGACCGAGACCTGGCGCTCCTCCATCGCCTCGAGCAGCGCCGACTGCGTCTTCGGACTCGCGCGGTTGATCTCGTCGCCGATCACGATGTTCGCGAACACAGCGCCCGGCTTGAACTCGAACTCGCGTGACGACTGGTTGAAGACGCTCACGCCCGTCACATCGCTCGGCAGCAGGTCGGGGGTGAACTGGATGCGGGTCACGGTGCCGTCGATGGCCCGCGCGAGCGAACGGGCGAGCATCGTCTTGCCGACGCCCGGGACATCCTCGATCAGAAGATGCCCCTCGGCGAGCAGCACCGTCAGCGCCGTCACGACCTGCGCGCGCTTGCCGTCGATGACGCGCTCGACGCTCTCGACGACGCGGTGGGCGGCGTCGCGCAGCTCGACGCTGTCGATCGCGGGTGCGGATGCCGCGACCACGGCTTCGCGCGCCGCCGGAGGGAGCGTGGTCATCGCGCCCGCACCGCCTCGAGCACGGCGGCGGGCACGAAGGGCGCGACGTCGCCGCCGAGCGAGATCACCTGGCGCACGAGCGTGCTCGACACCTGCGCATTCTCGGGCTTCGGCAGCACGAAGACCGTCTCGACGCCCGCGAGGTGCTCGTTGACGATCGCCATGGGGGTCTCGTACACGAGATCGGTGTGCGAGCGGATGCCTTTGACGAGCGCCGTCGCGCCGAACTGCGTGCAGTAGTCGGCGAGCAGGCCCGCGCCGAAGTCGTCGACGACGACGGATGCGGGAAGCCCTGCGTCGGCCACGGCCTGCTGGATGATCGCGACACGCTGCGCGGGCGCGAACAGGCCGCCGGGCTTGTCGGGGTTGTGCACCACCACGACCCTGACCTCGTCGAAGAGGCGCGCCGCCCGCTCGATCACATCAAGGTGCCCGAGGGTGACGGGGTCGAACGACCCGGGGACCACGGCGACTCTGCTCATAGGCCTTCAGACTAATCGTGCCGCCGTACTTCCGAGCGTCCCTCAGCATGAAGATCGGTGGAAATGGCGGCCCTCAGCCCTTCGACAGGAATTGCCGTTCGGTCTCGTCGAGCCGGCGCGCGAGGGCGTCGCGCAGCGGCGCGTGCAGGCGCAGCGTGGGGTCGACCTCGATGACGGATGCCGCGGCGTCGCGCGCCTGGGCGATCACGTCGCCGTCGAGCGCCACCCGCAGCAGCCGCAGGGAGGAGCGGCCGCCCGACTGCCGCGAGCCGAGCACATCGCCCTCACGCCGCAGCTCGAGGTCGATCTGCGCGAGCTCGAAGCCGTCGAGGGTGCTCGCGACGGCGGCGACGCGGTCGCGCGCGAGGCTGTTCTCTTCGGCGTAGGTGACGAAGAGGCAGATGCCCGGAACCCCGCCGCGCCCGACCCGGCCGCGCAGCTGATGCAGCTGGCTGACGCCGAAGCGGTCGGCGTCCAGCACGATCATGGTCGAGGCGTTCGGCACATCGACACCCACCTCGATCACGGTCGTGGCGACCAGCAGCTCGAGCTCGCGGGCACCGAAGGCCGCCATCACGGCGTCTTTCTCGTCGGCGGTCATGCGGCCGTGCAGCACCCCCATCGACGCGCCCGTGAGCACCGCGTTGTGCTGCAGCGACTCGAAGACCTCGGCGACGTTGGCGCGCGGCGGCTTCGGCGCGAGGCCCTGCTCATCGGGCCCCGGCTCGCCGTCGCCCTCTTCCAGCTCGTCGCCCTCCTCGATCTCACGGGGGCTGATCGCCGGGCACACGACGTACACCTGGCGGCCCGCGTCGATCTCTTCCCGCGCGCGCCGCCACACGTTGTTGATCCAGTTCGGCTTCTCGGCGAGGGGCACGACGAAGCTCTCGATGCCCTGGCGCCCGGCGGGCAGCTGACGGATCGTCGAGATGTCGAGGTCGCCGAAGACGGTCATCGCGACGGTGCGCGGAATCGGCGTCGCCGTGAGCACGAGCAGATGCGGCGGCGTCTTGCCCTTCGCACGCAGGGTCTCGCGCTGCTCGACCCCGAAGCGGTGCTGCTCGTCGACGACGACGAGACCCAGGTCGAAGAACTCGACCGCGTCGGACAGCAGCGCATGGGTGCCGACGACGATGCGCGCCTGGCCGCTCACGATGCGCAGCAGCGCCTTCTTGCGCTCGGCGGCGCTCAGCTGGCCCGTCAGCAGGGTCGGCATGAGCTCGGCGGTGAGCTCGGGGCCGAGCGCGCGGACGATCGAGCGCAGGTGCTGCGCGGCGAGCACCTCGGTCGGGGCGAGCAGGGCCGACTGGCCGCCCGAGTCGGCCACGATCGCCATCGCGCGCACCGCGACGAGGGTCTTGCCGCTGCCGACCTCGCCCTGCACGAGCCGGTTCATCGGCACGTCGCGCGCGAGGTCGAAGGCCACCTCGGCGCCGACGAGGCCCTGATCCGCGGTGAGCTCGAACGGCAGGGCGTCGTCGAGGCGATCGGCGAAGCCGCCCGCCAGGGCGCGGCGGGGCAGAGTGTGCGATTCCCGGCTGACGGCACGCTGCTGCAGCAGGGCGGCCTGCAGCACGAAGGCCTCGTGGAAGCGCAGCGTCTCGCGCGCGCGGCGCCAGTCGCCGTCGTCGTTCGGCAGGTGGACGAGCCGCAAAGCCTCGGCGTAGCCGAGCAGACCGTGCTCGGCGCGCACCGCCTCGGGCAGCGGGTCGAGCACCGCATCGGGCTCGATCACCTCGAGGGCGTGCCTGACCGAGTCCCACACCTTCCAGCTCGGAATGGACGCGGTGGCCGGGTAGACCGGCAACGGCTGCATCGCCCACTGCTTCGCGCGCTCGGCGTCGACCGCGGGGTCGGGCATCGGCTCGTCCTCGTCGAAGAGGCGGATCTCGGGGTGGGTGAGCTGCGCGACGCCCTTGAAGCGCGTGACCTTGCCCGAGAACATGCCGCGCATGCCCTTGCGCAGCTGCTCGGCGCGCCACGGCTGGTTGAAGAAGGTCGCCGACATGTCGCTCCTGCCGTCGCTGATCACGACGGTCTGGATCGTGCCGCGGCGGGTCTTGAACGACTGGCTCGTCACCTTCACGACGGAGGCGACGACGGTCGCGACCTCGCCGTCGGGCAGCTCGTCGAGGGCGGTCGGCTCGCCTCGGTGCGCGTAGCGCCGCGGGTACTGCGCGAGCAGATCTGCCACCGTGACCATGCCCCAGGCCTTGTGGAACATCGTCGCCGCACGGCCGCCCACCACGGTGCTGAGCTTGCTGTCGAGGCCGACCATGGTCGCGAGTCTAGAACACAGCTACGACATCGCCGGTGAGCACGCGATAGCTTGGGGACATGACCCGGATCATCGCGGGCGCCGCGGGGCGCGTGACTCTCACCGTGCCGAAGAGCGGCACCCGGCCCACGAGCGACCGCGTGCGCGAGGCGCTGTTCTCGGCGCTCGAGGCGCGCGACGCCGTGCGGGGTGCTCGAGTGCTCGACCTCTACGCCGGCTCCGGCGCGCTCGGGCTCGAGGCGGCGAGCCGCGGCGCGGCATCCGTGCTGCTCGTCGAGAAGAACCCCGTGGCGGCGCGCATCGCGAAGGCGAACGCGGCTGTCGTGGCGAAGGCCTTCGGGCGCGCGGACGCCCCGGCGGCGGACATCCGCCAATCGGCCGTGCTCCCCTACCTGACGGCGGCGACCGGCCCGTTCGACCTCGTGTTCAGCGACCCGCCGTACGAGCTCGGCGATGAGGATGTCGCGGCCGATCTCGCCGCGCTCGTGCCCCTGCTCGCGCCGGACGCGCTCGTCGTCGTCGAGCGCTCGACGCGGTCCCCCGAGCCGGTCTGGCCCGAGGGCCTCGCACCCGAGAAGCCCAAGAAGTACGGCGAGACGACGGTCTGGTTCGCGACGCGCGCCGACGGCTAGCGCCGGCGCGTGCCGAAGATGCCGTCGAGCACGCCCTTCAGCACGGTCTGCGTCTCGCGCGAGGTGAGCACCTTGACCGCGACCTTGCCGATCTGCTCGGCCTGGGTCTGACGGGCCTTGGTCTGCTGAGCGGCCTGGCGCTGCTCCGCCGCGTGCTGCTTGGAATCCTCAGCGTCCTGCTTGGCCTTCGCCTTCGCGTCTGCCGCCGCCTGCGCCGCCTCGGCGGCGGCGTTCAGCTTCGCGGTCAGGATCTCGCCGGCCGACTCGCGGTCGATCGGCGTGCCGTACTTCGCCTGCAGCGGTGAGGCCGCGACAACGGCGTCGATCGCAGCCTCGGGCGCGGTCGTCATCGACGACTGCGGGGCGCGCATGCGGGTCCAGGCGACGGGCGTGGGCGCGCCCGACTCGTTCATGACCGTGACGATCGCCTCGCCTGTGCCGAGCGTCGTCAGCACCTCTTCCAGGTCGTAGCCCGACTTCGGATACGTCGAGACGGTCGCCCGCAGCGCCTTGGCGTCGTCGGGCGTGAAGGCGCGCAGCGCGTGCTGCACGCGCGAGCCGAGCTGCGCGAGCACGTCCTCGTGCACGTCCTTCGGGGTCTGCGTGATGAAGAAGACGCCGACGCCCTTCGAGCGGATCAGGCGCACGGTCTACGTGATCTGGGTGAGGAATTCCTTGCTCGCATCGGTGAAGAGCAGGTGCGCCTCGTCGAGGAAGAACACGAGCTTCGGCTTCGGCGCGTCGCCCACCTCGGGCAGCGTGTTGTACAGGTCCGCGAGCAGCCACATCAGGAAGGTCGAGTAGAGCTGTGGCTGGGATGCCACCCCGGGCACCTCGAGCAGGCTGATCATGCCGCGGCCGTCGGAGGCGATGCGCAGGAACTCGCTCGGGTCGATCTCGGGCTCGCCGAAGAAAGCCTCGGCGCCCGTCGCCGCGAAGGACACCAGCTCGCGCAGGATGACCCCGGCCGTGGCCGCGGAGATGCCGCCGATGCCGGTGAGCTCGGCCTTGCCGTCCGGGCTCGTCAGGTACTGCAGCACAGCGCGCAGGTCGGCGAGGTCGAGCAGGGCGAGGCCCTTCTCCTCCGCGTAGTGGAAGACGAGGCCGAGACTGGATTCCTGCACCTCGTTGAGACCGAGCACGCGCGAGAGCAGCAGCGGGCCGAAGCCCGCCACGGTCGCGCGGATCGGAACGCCCTTGCCCTTGCCGCCGAGCGAGAACACCTCGGTCGGGAAGTGCGCGGGCGCCCAGTCCTGGCCGATGCCCTGCGTGCGGGCGATGAGCTTCTCGCCGCCCTCGCCGTCGACGAGGACACCGGAGAGGTCGCCCTTGATGTCGGCGGCGAACACGCTCACGCCGTTCGCCGAGAGCTGCTCGACGATCGCCTGCAGCGTGCGGGTCTTGCCTGTGCCGGTGGCGCCGGCGATGAGGCCGTGACGGTTCAGCATGCCGAGCGGGATGCGGATCTGGGCGTCGACGACGGGCTCGCCGTTGAGCAGCGCGCCGAGCTCGAGGCTGGTGTCGGCGAAGGCGTAGCCCGCCTTGACCCTGTCGATGTCCGCAGCGCCGAGCGGGCCCGATTCGGGCGAGGCGGATGCCGCGGCATCCCCCGATGCCGCCGCCGGCTCCGTCGCCTGCGCCGCGGCGGCCGCCGCCTGCGCTGCCGCAGCCGCCTCCTGCGCGCGCCTCATGGCCTCTTCTGCCTGCTTCTGAAGTTCCTCCGCCTGCTTCTGCAGGTCCCCCGGATCGGTCATGGCCACATGCTAACGGTCAGCTCAGGCGCCCGTCCCACTGCTCGTACGGGTCCCACCCGCCGAGCTCGTCGACGGGGGCCCCGCCCACGAGCACCCTGCCGGCGCCGGGCACGACGAGGCCGATGCGGCGGAAGCCGTCGGGCAGTGCGACATCCGGAGGGAAGGCGGCGAGCAGCGCGTGGTCCTCTCCCCCGTGCGCCTCGTCGTCGGTCAATCCGTCGAACTCGAGATCGACCGCGGATGCCCGGGCCAGCCGCCGCGCGTCGAGCACGAGCCCGTCGCTCACGTCCATCATCGCCGTGGCACCGGCGTCGGCCGCGACCGTGCCGAGGCCGATCGGCGGCATCGGTCGCAACTGACGGCCGACGGCATGGGCATCCGCCCGCAGACCGCCCTCGCGCCCGCGCTCGAACAGCAGCCGCAGGCCGCGCGCGGCCACGCCGAGCTCGCCCGCCACCGCGACCACGTCGCCCGGTCGGGCGCCCGAGCGGCGCACGGCCCGCCGCCCCTCGAGGTCGCCGAACGCGGTGACCGCGATGGTGAACACGTCGGAGGTCGACAGGTCGCCCCCGACGACACCGCAGCCGGGCGCGAGCTCGGCGCACGCCGATCGCAGACCCTCCGCGACGCCCTCGAGGACCGACACTGGGGTGCTCTGCGGCGCCGCGATCGCGACGACGAGCGCCGTCGGGCGCGCGCCCATCGCCGCGACGTCCGACAGGTTGGTGGCGGCGGCCTTCCAGCCGAGGTCGTCGGGCGCGCTGAACTCCCAGCGGAAGTCGGGGCCGTGGATCAGCATGTCCGTCGTGACGACGTAGCGGCCGTCGGGCGCGGCGAGCACCGCGGCGTCATCGCCGGGGCCGAGCAGCGTGGCATCCGCCTTCGGCAGACGCGGGAAGATGCGCGCGAGCACCCCGAGTTCGCCCAGCTCCGCCAGGGTCTGCCGCTCAGCTTCCGCCATACGCTCCACGCTAGCGTTGCGCACGAGATGTCCCGCTTCCGTGTCGCCCTCGCCGCCGCCTGTGCCGGCGCCCTCGTCGCCGTGCTCGCCGGCTGCACCCCGACCGTCGCCCTGAGCCCCGCACCGCACGCGAACGACCCGCGCTGCGCCGCGGTCACCGTCACCCTGCCCGACACCGTCGCGGGCCTGAAGCGCGACTACACGAACGCCCAGGCGACCGGCGCCTGGGGCAACCCGGTCGCCGTGCAGCTCGCCTGCGGCGTGCCCCCGCTCGGCCCGACGACCAAGCCGTGCGTCACGGTGACGAGCGGCCAGGACTCCGTCGACTGGGTGCTGATGAACGACCCCGACGCCGCCGTGCTGACCTACATCACGTTCGGGCGAACCCCCGCCGTCGAGGTGACGATCAAGCACGGCGCGGGCGGCGTGAGCGACGCGAACGTGCTGCCCGACCTCGCACAGGCCGTCGCGAGCGTGCCGCGTTCGGCGCTCAAGTGCATCGCGGCGGGCGACACGCAGTAGCGGCGGCGTGCCGCACGGCCCCTATTCCTCGAGCGCGAGCGCGATGAGCTCGTCGATGAGCTCGGGGTACGACAGCCCCGAGGCCTCCCAGCACTTCGGGTACATCGAGATCGGTGTGAAGCCCGGCATGGTGTTGATCTCGTTGATGACCCAGCCCTCGGCCGTCAGGAAGAAGTCGACGCGTGAGAGCCCCTCGGCGCCGATCGACTCGAAGGCCCGGATCGCGAGGTCCTGCATCTCGGCGAGCTGCTCGTCGCCGATCTGCGCCGGGCACCGCAGGTCGACGCCGTCGCCGCCCAGGTACTTGCCCTCGAAGTCGTAGAACTCGCGGCCGGTCAGCACGATCTCGCCGGCGACCGAGGCGCGCGGGCGGGCGCCCGCCGGCGAGCCGAGCACGGCGATCTCGATCTCGCGGCCGACGAGCGTGGGCTCGATGAGGGCGCGCGAGTCCTCCTGCAGGGCCTCTTCGACCACGGCGGCGAGCTCTGCGGCATCCGCCGCCTTGCCCACGCCGACGCTCGAGCCCGCGCGCGCCGGCTTGACGAACACGGGGTAGCCGAGCTGCGCGGCCGCCGCCTCGACGGACGCACGGTCCTCCGCCCACTGCCGCCGCGACACCGTCGCCCATGGCGCGACCGGCAGCCCGGCCTGCAGGAAGACCGTCTTCATGAAGTGCTTGTCCATGCCCACGGAGCTCGCGAGCACGCCCGAGCCGACGTACGGCAGGTCGACGAGGTCGAGCATGCCCTGCACCGTGCCGTCCTCGCCCCACTTGCCGTGCAGGATCGGGAAGACGACGTCGATCGCAATCGTGCGGGCGGCCCCGTCGGCGTCGACGACGGTCAGCTCGCGCGAGTCGGCGTCGCCGGGCCAGAGCACGATGCTGCCGTCGTCGTGCACCTCGGGCATCCGCCCGTCGCCCATGAAGTAGTCGGCGGGGTCGCTCGACCCGAGCACGTAGCTGCCGTCATGCGTGATGCCGACCGGCAGGATGTCGTACTTCTCAGGGTCGAGGGCGCTCAGCACCCCGCCCGCGGTCGCGACCGACACGGAGTGCTCGCTCGAACGCCCACCGAAGAGCAGAGCCAGTGCGAGCTTGCGGGTCATCCGTGTTCCTTTCGCCCTGGGGCTGGTCGTCAGTGGTGAGGTGAGGAGCGATGTCCTTGGGCTTGAGGGTACCGGCGAGCACGCGGTCGACCTGCTCGACGATCGGCATCTCGACGCCGCGCGCCTTCGCGAGTGCGAGGACGGGGGCGACGGATGCCAGGCCCTCGGCGGTCTGGTCCATCTGCCGCACGACCTCGTGCAGCGCGTAGCCCTGGCCCAGCAGGCGCCCGGCCGTGTTGTTGCGCGACAGCGGCGACTGGCAGGTCGCGATCAGGTCGCCGAGGCCCGCCAGGCCGGAGAGTGTGTCGCGGTGCGCACCGTAGGCGACCGCGAAGTCGGTCATCTCGACGAGGCCGCGCGTGATGATCGACGCCTTGGTGTTCTCGCCGTAGCCGACGCCGTCGACGATGCCGATGGCCACGGCGATCAGGTTCTTGAGCACGCCGCCGAACTCGGTGCCCACGACGTCCGAGTTCACGAACGACCGGAAATAGGCGTTCGAGGCGACCTTCGCGACGGCCTGCGCCGTTTCGAGGCTCGACGACGAGACGACCGCGGCGGTCGGCTGCTCCTTGGCAATCTCGAGCGACAGGTTGGGGCCGGATGCCACGGCGATGCGGGCCTCGTCGATCTCGAGCACCTCGGCGATGACCTCGCTCATGCGCAGGTTCGACGATTTCTCGATGCCCTTCATGAGGCTCACCACCGGCACATCGGCCGGCATCAGGGGCGCGAGCGCCTGCAGGTTGTCGCGCAGCACCTGGCTCGGCACGGCGATGTAGATCTGCTCGGCGCCGCGCAGCGAGTCGCGCATGCTGCTCGTGGCCGTGATGGTGCGCGGCAGGTTGATGCCGCGCAGGTACTGCGTGTTGCGGTGCCCCTCGCGGATCTCGCGTGCGATCTCGGGGCGGCGGGCCCACAGCGTGACCTCGGCGCCGCCGTCGGCGAGCACCTTCGAGAAGGCCGTGCCCCAGCTGCCGGCACCGAGCACGCTGACGCGCCTCGGGCGCTCGTGCTGCTTAGGACTCAAAGTCGCGTCCGGTCTCGCGCTGGCCCTTGGCGGCCGGGTCCCAGCGCTCGGCGGGGGCCTTCTCGCCGCGCAGCTCTTCGAGCAGACCGGTGATCGACTGCATGATCTTCTCGGTGGCGGAGTTCAGGACATCCTGGTCGATCGGCCTGCCCCGGAATTCGGAGAGGTCGACCGGCTCGCCGAACAGGAAGTCCATGCGATTGACCCGGAACAGGTTGATCTTCTTCGCGTAGCGGCCCATGAGGCTCTGGATGCCCCAGGTCGCGAGCGGGATGACGGGGATGCCCTGCTCGAGCGCGATGCGCGCCGCGCCGGTCTTCCCGCGCATCGGCCACATCTCGGGGTCGCGCGTGAGCGTGCCCTCGGGGTAGACGATCACCCCGTGCTCGTTCTCGACGAGCGCTCGCGCGCCGGCGAACGGAGAGACCGCCTTGGCGGCCGAGGCGGCCGTGCGCTCGACGGGGATCTGCCCGCTCTTGCGCATGAAGAACCCGAGCACGGGCACGCGGAACAGGCTCGCCTTGGCGAGGAAGTGCGGGTTGCGGCCGTTCTTCCACAGCACCAGGCCCACGATGATCGGGTCGATCTCGCTGTAGTGGTTCGGCGCCAGCACGAAGGCGCCGCGCTGCGGCAGGTTCTCGACCTTGTGCACACGGAACCGCATGCTGAGGCCCAGGAAGGCGAGCGCGACCGGACCCATGATCCAGAAGATCGACGGGCGCGCGCTCTCGCGGACGGCCACCCCTAGCTCTCGATCACGAAGTCGGCGCCGAGGGCGTCGAGCTTGGCGATGAAGTTCTCGTAGCCGCGGGCGATGATGCCGATGTTGCTGATCGTCGAGGTGCCCTCGGCCGACAGCGCCGCGATGAAGTGGCTGAAGCCCCCGCGCAGATCGGGCACGACGACGTCTGCGGCACGCAGCTTCGTCGGCCCCACGATCACGGCGGAGTGCTGGAAGTTGCGTCGCCCGAAGCGGCACTCGGCGCCGCCGAGGCACTCGCGGTGCAGCTGGATCTGGGCGCCCATGTCGACCAGCGCGTCGGTGAAGCCGAAGCGCTGCTCGTACACCGTCTCGTGCACGATCGAGACGCCCTCGGCCTTGGTGAGCGCGACGACGAGCGGCTGCTGCCAGTCGGTCATGAAGCCCGGGTGCACGTCCGTCTCGATGATGGCCGGCTTGAGCTTGCCGCCCGGGTGGTAGAAGCGGATGCCGTCCTCGTGGATGTCGAAGGCGCCGCCGACCTTGCGGTAGACGTTGAGGAACGTGCCGAGCTCGGCCTGCCGGGCACCGCCGACGAAGATGTCGCCCTCGGTCGCGAGCGCCGCGGAGGCCCAGCTGGCGGCCTCGTTGCGGTCGAAGAGCGCCGTGTGGCTGTAGCCCTCGAGGCGGTCGACGCCCTCGATGCGGATGACGCGGTCGGTGTCGACCGAGATGATCGCCCCCATCTTCTGGAGGATGTTGATCAGGTCCATGATCTCGGGCTCGATCGCCGCGCCGCGCAGCTCGGTGATGCCCTCGGCGCGCACGGCCGTGAGCAGCACCTGCTCGGTGGCGCCGACGCTCGGGTACGGCAGCTCGATCTTGGCTCCCTTGAGCCCGTTGGGCGCGGTGAGACGAATGCCCTGCGGCTGCTTGTCGACGACCGCGCCGAAGCGGCGCAGGCCCTCGAGGTGGAAGTCGATCGGCCGGTCGCCGATGCGGCAGCCGCCGAGGTCGGGGATGAACGCCTCGCCGAGCCGGTGCAGCAGCGGGCCGCAGAACAGGATCGGGATGCGGCTCGACCCGGCATACGCGTCGATGACCTCGAAGTGCGCGCTCTCGACCGCCGACGGGTCGAGCAGCAGCGTGTCGTCGCCGACGCTCGTGACCTTGACCCCGTGCACCTCGAGCAGGCCCTTGACCACCCGCACATCGCTGATCTCGGGCACGCTGCGCAGCTCGCTCGGCGTCTCGCCGAGGAGCGACGCGACCATCGCCTTGGTGACGAGGTTCTTCGCGCCCTTCAGCTCGATGCGGCCCTTGAGGGGGCGCCCGCCATGGACCGTGACCCGCTCGGCGGTGAGGCCGACGCTGGCGCCGGCGGCCTGCGCGTCCTGCAGCAGTGTGTTCACGCGGCTTCCTTTCGTGAGGGAGGTCGGCTTCTACTGGGCCCGGGCGGGCAGGGTCTTCGGCCGCCAGGCCTCGCGACGCGTCTCGAAGTCGGTGATGTCCGTCTCGTTGCGCAGGGTGAGCCCGATGTCGTCGAGGCCCTCCATCAGGCGCCACCGCGTGTAGTCGTCGATGTCGAACGAGACGGTCAGGTCGCCGACCGCGACCGTGCGCGTGCCGAGGTCGACCGTCAGCTCCACACCGGGCTGCGCGTCGATCGCGGCCCACAGCTTCTCGATGTCGGGCTCGGCCACGATGCCGGTGAGCAGGCCCTGCTTGCCCGAGTTGCCGCGGAAGATGTCGCCGAAGCGCGGGCTGAGCACGACCTTGAAGCCGAAGTCGCGCAGCGCCCACACGGCGTGCTCACGCGACGAGCCCGTGCCGAAGTCGGGGCCGGCGACCAGGATCTGCGCGCCCTGAAACGGCGCCTGGTTGAGCACGAACTCCGGGTCCTGACGCCAGGAGTAGAACAGCGCGTCCTCGAAGCCGGTCTTGGTGACGCGCTTCAGGAAGACCGCGGGGATGATCTGATCGGTGTCGACGTTCGAGCGCTTGAGCGGCGCCGCGACACCCGTCACAACGGACAGCTTCTCCATCACGCACCCACCTTCTGCTCGTCGGAGGCATCTGCGGCGGATGCCGCGGCCGGGACATCCGCACTCAGGTCCCACGGGCTCGACAGCGTGCCGCGGATCGCGGTCGCCGCTGCGACGACCGGCGAGACGAGGTGCGTGCGACCGCCCTTGCCCTGGCGGCCCTCGAAGTTGCGGTTGCTCGTGGAGGCGCAGCGCTCCCCCGGGGCGAGCTGGTCGGGGTTCATGCCGAGGCACATCGAGCAGCCGGCGAAGCGCCACTCGGCGCCGAAGTCCTCGAAGACCTTGTCGAGGCCCTCGGCCTCGGCCTCGATGCGCACGCGCGCCGAGCCGGGCACGACCATGACGCGCACGCCGTCGGCCTTCTTCTTGCCCTTGACGACCGAGGCGAAGGCGCGCAGGTCCTCGATGCGGCTGTTGGTGCACGAGCCCATGAAGACGGCGTCGACCTTGATGTCCTTGAGCGGGGTGCCCGCGGCGAGGTCCATGTACTCGAGCGCCCGCTCGGCGGCGGCACGCTCATTGGCGTCGACGATGGATGCCGGGTCGGGAACCGTCTCGGACAGGGACGCGCCCTGGCCGGGGTTCGTGCCCCACGTGACGAACGGCTCGAGCGCGTCCGCGTCGATGTCGACCTCGGCGTCGAACACGGCGCCCTCGTCGGTCGCGAGCGTCTTCCAGTACCCCACGGCGGCGTCCCAGTCGGCGCCCTGCGGCGCGTGCGGGCGGCCCTCGAGGTAGTCGAAGGTGGTCTGGTCGGGCGCGACCATTCCGGCGCGGGCGCCGGCCTCGATCGACATGTTGCAGATCGTCATGCGGCCCTCCATGGAGAGCGCGCGGATCGCGCTGCCGCGGAACTCGAGCACGTAGCCCTGACCGCCGCCGGTGCCGATCTTGGCGATGACCGCCAGGATGACGTCCTTCGCGGTGACCCCCGGGCGCAGCACGCCCTCGACGTTGATCGCCATGGTCTTGAAGGGCTTGAGCGGCAGCGTCTGAGTGGCGAGCACGTGCTCGACCTCGCTCGTGCCGATGCCGAAGGCCATGGCGCCGAAGGCGCCGTGGGTCGAGGTGTGCGAGTCGCCGCAGACGACCGTGATGCCCGGCATGGTCAGGCCCAGCTGCGGGCCGACGACGTGCACGATGCCCTGCTCGATGTCGCCGAGCGAGTGCAGGCGGATGCCGAACTCCTGCGCGTTCGTGCGCAGCGTCTCGATCTGCGTGCGGCTCGTCAGATCGGCGATCGGCTGGTCGATGGCGAGGGTCGGCGTGTTGTGGTCTTCGGTGGCGATCGTCAGATCGGGGCGGCGCACCGGGCGGCCGGCCTGGCGCAGGCCGTCGAAGGCCTGGGGGCTCGTGACCTCGTGGACCAGGTGCAGGTCGATGTAGATCAGGTCGGGCTCACCGTTGGCGCCCTTGACGACCAGATGGTCGTCCCAGACCTTCTCAGCCAGCGTGCGCGGCGCGGCAATGCGCTCTGCGTCGCCGGAAACGGGGGTGTCGGTCATTGCTCTTTGCTCCTAGATTCCTGCGGATCCAGCCCAACACAAGACACCGCGACGGGGTAGGCCAGAGGAACTAGGCCCCGTCGCGGCAGCTAAGAAGAAGCTGCGCAGCCGGCATGGGTCGAGGCTATCACCCCCGCTTGCGCGTCAGCCGGAGGCGCACGAGGCTCGCGGCGGTCGCGGCCGCCATCGTCACGACGATGACGCCGAGCGAAGCGAGGGTCGAGAACTCCGGCGCCCACGCGATCGCTTGGCCGCCGTTGACGAACGGCAGTTCGTTCTCGTGCATGGCTTGGAAGACGAGCTTGACGCCGATGAAGGCGAGGATGACGGCGATGCCGTACTTCAGGTACTCGAGCCGCTCGAGCAGGTGCCCGAGCAGGAAGTACAGCTGGCGCAACCCCATGAGCGCGAACACGTTCGCGGCGAAGACCAGGAACGGGCTGCGGGTGATGCCGAAGATCGCCGGGATCGAGTCGAGTGCGAAGAGCAGATCGGTCGTGCCGAGCGAGATGAACACCAGCAGGAGCGGCGTGAACACCCGGCGCCCGCCGACCTCGGCGCGCAGCCGGCCCCCGTCGTAGACGTCGCCGATGCGCAGGTGCCGCTTCGTGAAGCGCGTCACCACCCCCTCGGCCCGGGCCTCGCCTGCCGCGGCATCCCCCGCCCCCCCGAAGGCCTGCGTGATCGCGGTGACGAGCAGGAAGGCGCCGAACAGGTAGAAGATCCAGCTGAACGAGGCCATGAGCGTCGCGCCCACGACGATGAAGACGCCGCGGAAGACGAGCGCGAGCAGGATGCCCACCATCAGGGTCTGCTGCTGGATCTTCGCCGGCACCGCGAATCGGGCCATGATCAGCACGAACACGAACAGGTTGTCGACCGAGAGCGAGTACTCGGTGAGCCACCCCGCGACGAACTGGCCGGCGGGCGCGGGGCCGTCGGCGAGATACAGGGCGAGTGCGAAGAGCAGCGCGAGGGCGACGTAGAAGCCGATCCACAGCCCGCTCTCGCGAGCGCTCGGCACGTGCGGCCGCAGGTAGGCGAGCAGGAGGTCGCCGACGAGGACCAGGAACAGGACGGCGTACGAGCCGATCTCGAACCAGAGCGGGATGTCGAGCATGGGGTGGTGCCTTCCGGGGTCGTTGAACGGCTCCGAAAGTCTCTCCCGCACGAGAAGTGCCACCGTGCCCGGGGCCCTGCGCCCTGGGGCGCCGGCCCGTGATGACGAGCAGGGTGTCTCGGGATACTCCCCTTCGACCGGATCAGGATACCGCGGGCGGCCCGAACGGGATGCGGAGGCTGCCCGTCAGCTCGTACTCGCGCCCGCGGGACGAGAACGACACGGCCTCGCCGTCATCCGCCTTCGTCAGCGTGAAGCCCTCGCCGTCGACCTCGACCGCGATCGCGTGGCCGTGGTAGTCGAAGCCGAACACGAGTCGGCTCCACCCGGCGGGCAGGTGCGGCTCGATGCGCAGCCGCCCCTCGATCATGCGCACCCCGCCGAAGCCGAGCACGACCATCTGCCAGATGCCGCCGAGGGATGCCGCGTGCACGCCGTCGTCGGACGACCGCATGTACTCGCCCATGTCGATGTCGCGCGCCTTGACGAAGAACTCGTAGGCCTCGTCGAGCTTGCCCAGATCGGCCGAGAGGATCGCGTGGGTCGACAGGCTGAGCGAGCTGTCGTGCGTGGTGCGCGGCTCGTAGTAGTCGAAGTTGCGGAGCTTGAGCTCCGGCCCGAAGAGGCCCTCGTGCCACAGCAGCAGGAGCAGGACATCCGCCTGCTTCGTGACCTGCAGGTCTTGCACCTGCTCGAGGTTGTAGTCCTGGAAGAGGCTCGCGACGGTCTCGCGCGACTTGTACTTCGTGAGGTCGATGTCGCGCGACTGCAGGTAGGTGTCGTCCTGCGCGATGATGCCGTCCGCGGTCGGCTGCGGCAGATAGATCCTGCTCGACTTCTCGACGAGCTCGGCTCGCAGCGCGGCCAGGTCGAACTTCGCATCCAGGCGCGCCTGCACCTCGGGGTGCTGCGGCAGCACGTCGTCGATGAGGCCGATGGCCGCCGTCATGTTCCAGTGCGCGCCGTAGTTCGTGTAGGCGTTGTTGTCGACGTGCTCCTGGTACTCGTCGGGGCCGACGACATCGGTCAGCTCGTAGCGGCCCCGACCCTCGTGCCACTCGAGCCGGCTCGGCCAGTAGCGCGCCGTGTCGAGCAGGATCTCGAAGCCGCGGGCCTGGGCCCACGCGACATCCCCGGTGACGTCGATGTAGGTCTTGACGGCGAACGCGACGTCGCTCGTCAGGTGGTGCTTGATGAAGCCGGCCCAGATCTTCGTCGCCTCGCCGGTGACGATGTCGACGGCGCCCCACACGGGCGTGACCTCGCCGTCCGACGGCCATGCGGCCTCCCACGGGTAGCGCGCGCCGCGATAGCCGCCGTCCGCCGCCTTCTTGTGGGCACCCTCGAGCCCGAGATAGCGGTAGTTCACGAGGCTCTTCGCGATCGGCGGATGGGCGAACGTGAAGTAGGGCAGCATGAACATCTCGGTGTCCCAGAAGGTGTGGCCCTTGTAGCCCTGGCCGGTCAGCCCCTTGGCGCCGATGTTCATCCGTTCGTCGTGGGCCGGCGTCATGGTGTGCAGGTGGTACTGGGCGAAGCGGACGGCGAGCTGGTCACGGTGGTCGTCGGACTCGATCGTGATGGGGTGGATGTCCCAGACATCCGCCGCCCACGCCTGCGCCGACTCGGCGAGCAGCTCGTCGAAGCCGCGCCCCTCGAGCGCGCGCAGCTCGTCGACGGCCACCGCGCGCATGTCCGCGACCTCGTGCGACGCGAGGTCGTTGTCGAGCGAGGTGTAGATCGACGCCCGCCGCTCGATCGTGGCCGTCGCGCCCGCGGCGAGCGCGAAGGCGTGCCGCCGGAAGAACTGCCGACGCTCGATGTGCACGGTGCTCGTCACCTCGGCCGCGTCGACGCGGTCGCGCAGCGTGTGCACGAAGGTGATGCCCGACTGGGTGGTCTGCGGCATCATCTGCAGGTACTCGCCGTCGACCAGGCCCTTCTCACCCTCGGTGAAGTGCTGGCTGCCGTTGTTGGCGTGGCGACCGTCGATGCCGACGCGGACGCGGAACTCGAGGTCGCCCGCGCCGAGGTTCTGCACGGTCATCGTGCTCGCCATGAGGTGGCGCCGGGCCTTCGAGACGAAGCGGCGGAAGGCGAACCGCACCCGGCGGTGCTCGAACTGCCACTCGAACTCGCGGGTCAGCTCGCCCGTGCGCAGGTCGAGGCGCTTGGAGTAGCCGGTGACGGCGCCCTTGCCGAGGTCGAGCGCCGTGCCGTCGACGAGGAACTGCATCGCCCACATGTCGGCCGCGTTCGGCAGCTCGGTGACCTCGCTCGGGTGGAAGACGTTGAACGCGCCCGCCACGAAGGTGTCGCGCTGCTCGGCGGCGTAGCTCTCCTCCTCGGCACTGCGGGTGCCGAGGTAGCCGTTGCCGAGGGCCATGATCGCCTCGCTCTTGCCGAGCAGCAGGTCGTCGAACCCGAGCTGCTCGATCTGCCAGGGGCGGTCTTCCGAATAGCTCATCTGTGCAGGCATCTCGTCTTCTCCCACCGGTCGGCAGTGCATCGACTTCTCTCGACATCCTCGCCCTGCATCGGGGCGCGATCAACCCAACTCGTGGCCGTCCGAACGGCCTGCGGCCCTCAGCACCGCCGAGGCCGTGTCGAGCCCAGCCCACGGGCCGGTCACGCCGATCTCGGCGATGCCGCACGTGCGCATGATCACCGGCTCGTCGGCGAACAGCGACGCCAGGTCTTCCATTCCGGGGTTGTGGCCGACCAGGACCACCGTGCGGGTGGCATCCGGAATCTCGCGCACGATCTGGAGGAGCCGACCCGATGACGCGAGATACACGCGCTCGTCGATTCGCGTGGGCGGTGCGGATGTCAGTTCCGCACTCGCCAGCTGCCAGGTCTCGCGGGCACGCCGTGCCGGCGACACGACGGCCAGGTCGACGCCGCCCGCGCGGCTCGCGAGCCACTGCCCGGCCAGCGGAGCCTGGGTGTGTCCGCGCTCGGCCAGCGGGCGATCGATGTCCGGGACGGACCCCGGCCAGTCCGACTTGGCATGCCGCAGCAGGATGAGGGTGCGCTCCGTCGTCGTCACGCTGCCAGTGTGCCGCAGGTGACGTGCAAGATGGACGACTATGCGGAACGAACGGCTCATCCCCCGGCGCACCCCCGAGTCGAGGGCGGCCGCCGAGCGCACACAGGTCGTCATGGATCTGACATCCCGCCTCAATGTGCTGCGCCACAGCGATGTCGACGGGCGCACCGCGATCCTTCGCGAGATCTTCGGCCGCCCCGTGCCCGAGACGCTGACTCTCTTCCCGCCGTTCTACTGCGATTTCGGGCTCAACCTGGACTTCGGCGAGCAGGTCTTCGTGAACCAGAACTGCTCGTTCTTCGACATGGGCGGCATCTCGATCGGGGACCGCGCGCTGATCGGCCCCGGGGTGACGCTCGCGACGGCGGGGTGGCCCGCCGACCCTGCGAAGCGGTTCGACGGGATCACCGTCGCCCCGATCGTGATCGAGGCGAACGTGTGGATCGGCGCGAACGCCACCGTGTGCCCCGGCGTGACGATCGGCACGGGCGCCGTCGTCGCGGCCGGCGCGGTCGTCGCGAAGGACGTGCCCGCGGGCGCGGTCGTCAGCGGCCACGACTACGTGGTGCGTCGAGACTTCAACGCGGTGTCGAAGGCGGCCGGAGACCTTGCTGCGCAACTCGCCCCGATGCCTCGCACCGATAGCGTCTGAGGTCATGTCGGATGTGACACCTTCCCCGCGTGATGCTGCGGGGTCGCGGAGGCCACGGGCCGCCGTACTCGTCGGCACGATTCTTCTCGCCCTGCTCAACGCCGCCGTGATTGCGTTCTACGCGCTGTGGAACATCGCCGACACGTGGGCGGTCGATCGATCTGAAGCCACCGGCGCGTTCGATCCGACCATGTTGCTCCCGCACGACATGCTGTTCTGGCTGATTGCGCAGGCAACCCTTGTTCTGCTCGCAGCGGTCGATGCGGCTTGGGTCTTTCTCGCGATCGGGCTGATTCGCCGCACGCGACCGACAACATCGAGCACCGAGATTCGCTTCTTTCCCGACTGGGGGCATCGATGGCCGCTGTGGGGCTTCACGGCGAATGCCGGCCCCGCTCTCACGCCAAATGACCTCGGCTTGTCGCCCGAGCTTGCCGCGGACTTGCGCGTGTGGTGGGACTTCTGGGACGCCCACCTCATTCCGGATCCGCCCAAGCCTGCCAAACCCGGGTGGGATGACGAACGGAACTGCCGCGCGTGGGTGGAAGCCGGGATGTCGCTGCAACAGCGACTCGCAGCCGAGTTGGGCTCCGCGTACCGGGTCAGAGCATCTTTCGCGTCATACGAATGAGCGCGCGCCGCGGCATCACCTTGATGCTCGAGGTGCGAGCGCCCCGCCGCCGACCAATGCCCCCTGAGTGAGGGACTCTTCGCCCGCGCCGCCCGGCGGTACGTTGTGCGCGACAATCGCCCACCCCGCCGTGCGAGCGGTCCGCCGCCACGGCCCTGCGAACCGGAGTCGATGATGAATGAAATCATGAGCGCGCCCTCAGGCGCGAGCCGCCGCAACGTTCTCAAGACCGGCGCCCTCGGCATCGGTGCCCTCGCCGCCGTCGTGGCCGCCGGCGAGGCCGTCGCGGCCCCCGCTGCAGCCGCCCCGATCGCCGCGGGTGCCGCATCCGGCGGTGCCCACTACACGCTCGTGCTCGGCGGCCAGAAGGCCGACGGGACGACCGGGGGCGCAACGACCATGATCCCGCTCAGTTCGATCGCATGGGGCGCAACCGCTCCGATCGCATCCGCGGCCGCCGGCGCAGGCGCCGGCAAGGTCAGCTTCAACCCCTTCAGCTTCACAGCCCCCTCGAGCGCCGCCTCGCCGACGCTGTTCACGTCCGTGGTGACGGCCAAGCGGCTGCCCACTGCGACCGTCACCGGAACGACGACGGGCGCACACCCCTATGTCTTCCTCACCATTGCACTTCAGAACGTGGGGATCGCGACCTACGAGCAGACGGCGAGCAACGAACACCCGCAGGACGAGTTCACGCTGACCTACACGAACATCAAGGTCAGCTACCGACAGCAGTCCGGCAGCGCGAGCTCCAGCTCGGGCTCGGCGACCACCACGGGCTCGGGAGGCTGGAACATCGTCAAGAACGCCCAGGGCTGACATCCCCGGGAGTTTCGAAGTCCGACTGGTGAGCAGAACGCCAACGGGCCGACGCATGCCTAGGCGAGAGCACACAAGACGGGGCGCTGCCGGCCCGTGCTGAGACGGATGACGTGGGCACCATGCTCTCTCCCTTCTCGACGCAACTGGTCGGCGAGGCCCGTTGTGTTGGAATCGTGGGGTGGAAGCACGTGACCTCGACAGATGGCTTCGACCGGCCGGCGGCTGGCCTGACTGGGTGGCGGTCGCTCCGTATCGCTTCGAGGCGCATCCACAGGCATCCGATTCGATCCCGCTGGCATCGGGGGCCAACTGTCAGCGATACGCGTATGCCGTCTTGGCTCTCTTCGACCGTCGTGTGCCGCCGCACCGCTCCAGCGAGCTGTGGGAGGACTCGACCCTGAAGCATCCCGACCGCACCGATGCTCACGACCTGGATCTGGTCCTGTTCAACGACTCGGACAATGCGTGGGGTGCACATGTCGCGATCGTCGTGGGTGACGGGCTTCTGCACCTGTGCGCTGAGGAAGGCAGGCCGGCGATCTGGTCGTGGGCCGATTTTGCGCGCAGACCCCGCTACGAGCACGTGGTCGGACTGGTCAGAGCGTCCGGCGACTCGGCCCGCTGACAGCCCGCGCGCGCCGCAGAACCGTCAGGCGCGGCGAGCGATGACCGAGAACATGAGCGGAATCTTGGGGCTGCCGTCCGGCAGAACCCAGCCGTGATCGCCGGGCACCAAGCTGGGCAGTGCCTTCCACGGGATCGACTCGTGCTCGGCGAAGGCGTCGATGCGCAGACCGGCATTGAGGAGCGCCGTCAGAATCTCAGCGAGGTCATGAGGCCACTGATAGGTGACGTTGTTGCTCATCACGGTCGAGCTGGCGTATGTCACGCCGTCGTCGAACCGTTTCGGGCTGCCCGAGGCGAAGTACGGCTCCCCGACCACGAGCAGATCGTCGTCGCGTTCGTACTCCATCGCGCTCATCATCGGGTGCCCCTCGTAAAGCAGGAACACGCCGCCAGGCCGGAGCAGCCGGCATACGGCGCGCGCCCACGCGTCGAGATCCTCAAGCCAGGTGAGCACGCCGACCGAGGTGAACACCGCGTCGAACTGTCGGCTGAGCACTTCGGGGGCGTCCTCGTTCGCGCAGCGCACGAACGACGCGTTCGCCGTTCCGGCCCGCTCGGAGAGCGCCGTTGCGGCCGCGATCGCCGCGCTGGACAGATCTGTGCCGACGATGGCCGCGCCGCGCCGGGCGAAGCTGATCGTGTCGAGGCCGATGTGGCACTGCAAGTGCACCATCTCGACCCCCTCGAAAGAGCCATTCGGCATGAACGGCGCGAGAAGGTCGGCTTCGGTGCCGGCCCAGATGGCGGTGGGGTCGTCGGCGAAAGCCTCTGCGCCGTACGCCACGACATGGTCGGCAACGCGCTCATCCCAGTTGCGCATGTTCGCAGCCACGAAATCGCTTGCCACGACTCCTCCTTCGTTGGACGAGACCTCACGGTGGCACGACCGGCTCACGAAGATCAAATCCTCGCTTCGGGCAGGCCTGTATGCCGATCCTTCAGTGGGCAGCGAGAGCGATTGCCGCGCGGAGCAGTTGAGGTCGTCTCGAAGAGGTCGTCCACGACCGCTCGGCCCAGGTCGGGCCGTGCAACTCGTCTCCGCTGTAGAGCACGTGCGCATATCGAATGTTGCGGAACAGTGCGACTGCGGCCAGTGACGCCGCTTCCATCTCCACCGCGATACAGCCTTCCGCCTTGCGACGTTCGACGCGGGCGCGGGTCTCTCGGAAGTCCGCGTCTGTCGTCCAAGTGCGACCGAGTCGAGCCGGGATGCCGAGGACAGTGAACCCGCGCACGATCCGGCGCGCCTCTTCGTCGTCGAGTTCGACGGTTCTGTTGGCGGGCAGGTAGTGAAACGAGGTGCCCTCGTCGCGGACCGCCGAGGCCACGACGAGGACGTCGTCTTTCCCGAACGCGGCGTCGATGGCTCCGGCCCCGCCGACCGCGACGGCGCGTGTGACTCCGGAGGCGATGGCGCGTTCGAAGTTGTGAGCGCTCAGTGGGCCGCCGACGCCGGGATGGAACACGACCACCCTGCGGTCCTCGGTGGCGTAAATGCCGGCCCCGCCGAGTTGTGCGCTGAACTGACCGACTCGAGACAGCGTGCCGTCGCGGTGAAGATCATCGATCGCCTCCGGAAAGAAGCACAGCACCGCGGCGGCAGGAAAAACCCCGTCGACATCGAGCGGCATCGGGCGCAGCGGACCGTCATCCTCAGAATCGAACTCGCCGAGCGCGAAGATCACGTGCCGAACGCTAGCAGCCGCCACGACGGCGCCCGTCGCTGAGCCTTCGGTCATCGCACGTATGCCGATCCGGCATCGGGCGCTGATCTGATGCAGGCGCGTGGGTTTACGGTCCCGGCGTCGGGATATCTGTAAGGGGCTGTAGATATGAGCCCGACCAGCCCAGAATCGCTATTTTTCCCGCGCTCGAGAGACGGGTGTTCATTCCCCAGTAGTCAACGCTGCCGCACGGCCCCGGCGTCGTCTTCCGCTTCAGGCTGAGCTGTTCATTGATCAGTTGCTGCGGACGCGAACCCTGCGAGGCGATGGTGAGGAGTTGGCGGGTGCCGAGGATGCCATGGAACTGCGCCAGCTGGACCGGCTCATGCGTCGTGGCGTCAATCGTCTCGCAACGCCCGGCGTAGCACGCTCGCAGCGACGCGTGCGGGTGCGCCGACAGCCACGGGGATGCGTCCAGGAATACCGCCGGTGACAGCACCCCCGGCCCGGCGCAAACGCCCTGCGAACACCCTGCGCAGCACAGGACGAGGGCAATGGCGGCGATGCACCTCAGAAGTACCGCTCGCGGCGACCCCACGTCGGAAAGCTAGCGCAACGGTGTGCCGCAGAAGGAGATCAGCTGCCATCGGTACACGACTGTTGTCCATGACATCGTCTGCGCTCCAACGCCGCCTTTGACGCGCACTCAAGACCGCCGCACCAGCGAGCGTCACGAGCCGGTCCGCTAATTGGTCAGATGGCGAGCCCCGTGACTGCCTCGGCGGTCCGGAGTGTGTCGCGACCGAGGGGCTGCTGCTGAATCTGGGTGCAGAACAGACCGGTTGTGAGCCGTTCGACAGCGCCCCATTCCCAGGTGGCGACAGGGTCGAGTCCCATTCGCGCGGCCAGCCAGTAGGCCCGATCGCGAGGGTCGCCGGCCAGCAGTTCGACCGGATCCCCGCGCATCAGGGTTCCGAGGTCATACTCCGCTTCCGCCAGGAGCCCCTTTGGATCGACGAGTTTGAAGCCATCACCGCTTTCAAGCGCGTTCAACTGATGCACGTCGCCGTGGACCAGAACAGCTTTCTCGTCGCGGTGGGCCAACTCGCGCCGACGGGCGGCCCCGAGTGCATAGTCAAGCGCCGCCTCGGAGCAGGGGTGATCGAGTTCCTCCCAGAGCCGCACGACGACTTCCGCAAGCGACCGAGCTTTCTCCGCCCCCGTCGGCAGCCCGCAATCCGCCGCCGGGCGCCAGATGTCAGCCGCGGTATCGCAGAGGATGCCAAGGCGACGCGACAACGGCAGCCCCAAGTCGTACAGGGGGCGCCCCAACCGCTCCATGAGCAGGGCCCCTCGGCCCGCGTCGTACCGGTACAGAGCCGGGCATCCAGCCCCGTTCGCGAGGCGAAGAACAGTCGCCTCGTGAGATGCATCGTTGCCCACACCCGGCACCACTGCCTTCAAGACAGCCTGTGTGCCGTCGGCCATCGTCGCCTCGACAACGAATCCTGCAGAGCCGCCCTCGTATGGCCGCCCCAGCGTGATCGCCCAGTCCGTCTCCAGAGACGAAATGAGCTCGGGCAAAAGCTCGAGCCAGGCAGCGGCACCGACGGCAAGTGCCGTGTTGCGCACAGTCGCCGGCACATCGATCACCGATGCAGTCTCACACGGAGACCCGATTGCGAGCATACAGCACCGCGACGTTTACCCTGGGCGAGGAAGACAAAAAGCCCGCTTCCTCTGCTTGAATCAAAGGAAGCGGGCTGTTGTGACCCCAGCGGGATTTGAACCCGCGTTACCGCCGTGAGAGGGCGACGTCCTAGGCCGCTAAACGATGGGGCCGGACTTGTTTTGCCTTGCGGCGCAACAGATACGACTTTACATGACGGTGACGTGCTGTTCAAATCGAGGCAGGCTCAGCGCTGCTCAATGCAACAGCTTCACGGCCCCCGGCACGACCGCAACCTCGACCGGCAGCGGGCCGACCCGCTCGCCGTCCGCATAGGCGACGATGCCGTCGGCCTCGATCCGCACGCTGCGGACGCGTTCGATGTGCACCTCGGGGAAGCCCGTGTGCTCGCCCGCGAACACCTTCGGGAAGATGCGCAGGAACCGCAGCTTGGACATCCTGTCGACGACGAAGAGGTCGAAGAGGCCGTCATCCATCACGGCATCCGGCGTGATCTTCATGCCGCCGCCGATCGACGTATGGTTCGCGACGGCGACGAGCATCGCGTCGAATTCCCGCTCGTAGCCGTCGACGACGACGCGGTAGTGCGGTGCGCGGAAGGTGAGCAGCTCACGGACGACCGCGACCGTGTACTTCCGCTGTCCCTTCGGCCACGACATGAAGTTCGCGCGCTCGTTGACGGCGGCGTCGAAGCCGGCCGAGAGCGCACCGAAAACCCAGGTCGTGTGCGGCTCGTGGACGACCCTGCCTGCGTCGTAGGCGCGCGGCTCGCGCTCGAGCCCGTCGACCACGAGCTGCGCCGCCGCGGCCGGGTCGGCGAGCGGCAGGCCGAGATTGCGTGCGGTGTCATTGCCGGTGCCCGTGGGGACGATGCCGAGCGGGATGCCCGTCTCGGCCACCGCATTGACACCGAGGCTGACCATGCCGTCGCCGCCGACGACGACCAGGGCGCCGCGCGCGGCATCCGCCCCGACTCCCCCGCCGATCAGATCGGCGACCTCGCGCTCGACCTCGCGACGCAGCAGCTCGAAGTTCGGCTGCCGCACCTCGACGACCGTGTGGCCGGCCGCGGCCAGCGCATCGCACACGACGGCGCCCGCGCCGTGGCTGCGGCCGAACGCCGAGGTGGGGTTGACGGCGACGATGAGACGCCAGGGTCTCGGCGTGATCGGCGGCATGGCTCCTCATCCTGATGCACCACGGCCTAGCCTGGCAACATGCGCATCACGAAGCTCGAACACGCTGCATTCATCCTCGAGAAGGACGGCGCGAAGCTCGTCGTCGACCCCGGCAGCTTCTCCCGTCCGCTGCCCGACGCGAGCGGGGTCGCCGCCGTCGTCATCACCCACGAGCACGGCGATCACTGGGACGCCCCGCATCTGCAGGCCGTCGTCGACGCGAACCCCGGTGTGCCGATCTATGGCCCGCAGGGCGTCAAGGATGCCGCGCAGGGCTTCGACGTCACCGCGGTGGCGGCCGGCGACACGGCCCAGGCCGGGCCCTTCGCGCTGGAGTTCTTCGGCGGCCGGCACGCCGTCATCCACTCGTCCATCCCGCTCGTCGACAACGTCGGCGTCTCGGTCGACGGCGGCGCCGTCTACTACCCCGGCGACTCGTTCACCGTGCCCGAGGGCGTCGAGGTCGACGTGCTCGCGACGCCGTCGAGCGCCCCGTGGCTCAAGGTCGGCGAGGTGATCGACTACGTGCTCGCGGTCAAGCCGCGCCGCGCCTTCCCGACGCACGAGATGATCAACTCCGACCTCGGCAAGCAGATGGCCTCGGCGCGCATCGGCTGGGCCGCCGCGCAGAACGGCGGCAGCCTGCTCGACATCGCCGTGGGCGACACCGTCGAGCTCTGACCCTTCCCACTCACCTGCGCTGAACGGCGCGACCTGTGTCGGACGGCCTGCCGCACCGCGCAGTTCGCGCCGTTCAGCGCATCGGGGCTGGGGAGGTCAGAACTGGAAGCCACCCGGAGGGGTGTTCCAGCGCACGACGACCGGCTGCGCGTGCTCGAAGCCGAGGACGCTGACCGTCGCCGTCGAGAGCGAGAAGGCCTGGGCGTCCACAGGGCGCAGGCCGAGCCAGGCGGCGGCCATCGCACGCAGGAAATGGCCGTGGGCGAAAGCCACGACATCCTCACCCCGCCACATCGTCTCGAGCGCCCGCGCGATCACGCGCTTGGCGCGCTGCTGCACGTCGGCCGCCGACTCGCCGGGCGTCGCGCCCGCGGGCACGCCGTTGCGCCACAGGTTCCACGACAGGCCGCGCTGGACGATGATGTCGGGCGTCGTCAGGCCCTCGTAGGCGCCGTAGTCGAACTCGGCGAGGTTCTCGTCGACCTGCACCTGGTCGCCGTAGCCCGCGAGCTCGGCCGTGTGGATCGCACGCCGGCGCGGGCTCGAGAGCACGAGACCGAACGGGCGCCCCTGGAAGGCATCGCGGATGGCGGTCGCCTCGCGCTCGCCCTCGGCCGTCAGCGGCAGGTCGGTGACGCTCGTGTGCCGGCCGGAGAGGCTCCACTCGGTCTCGCCGTGGCGCACCAGCACGAGCTTCGCCTTGTTGGCGGAACCGTGCTCGGACGGCTCGATGCCCGGCGGAGTCGAGCTGACGGTGACGCGGAGGGGCGGGGTCATCGAGGGTCTCTCTTTCCGTCTCGGCACTGCATCACACGACGCGCTTCTCGAGGTTGCGGAGCAGCAGGTAGGCGTCCTCGAGCCGATAGTCGAGGAACGGCGCGAAATAGGGGTCGTCGGCATAACCCGTGTGCCCGAGCTCGTGTTCCCGCAGCAGCCAGTCGAGCTCGGCGCCGACGGTGGCGGCGTAGGTCTGCGGCTGCCAGCCGAGGCCGCGGGCGGTGGTGAGGTCGAGGACGACGGGCGGCACGACATCCCACGGGTGCGCGCCGTAAACGGGGTCGACGTCGTCGTCGAGCAGCTCGGGCTCGAAGCGGTGGCCGACGTGGGCCGCGATCGTCTGCGCGATCTCGAGGCCCGTCGGGGCATCCTCATCGGCGACGTTGAGGACGCGGGTCGCGGGATGCCCCGCCACCAGCTCGACGAGCGAGGCGACGTTCGCCGCCGCGGTCGTGTGGTCGCCGCCTGCCCCCTTGTGCGCGAGGGCGAGCTGCTCGCGCCCGTCGAGCGCGCGCCTCAGGAACGCCCACTCGCGCGGGCGCGCCGCGCCGGCGCCGTGCACGCGGCCGGCGCGCAGCACCGTGACGGGCAGGCCCGAGTCGAGCAGCGTGTTCTCGGCGGCGACGCGGTTCGCGCCGTAGCCGTCGCGACCCGTCGCGTCGCCGCGGCCGGGCGCGACGGTCGCATCGACCTCGCGGATCGGCAGCGGGAACACCGCCTTGACCAGGGAGTTGCCGTGGTTGCCGAACTCGTCGACGTAGACCGCCTTCGTGGAGATCATTACGGCCGAGTCGGCGTCGCCGAGGAACGGGGCCACGGTCAGCGCGTCGGCCTCAGTGAAGGCGAGGCAGTCGACCACGAGCTCGGCGCCGTCGCCGATCACGGAGCGCAGCGCCCTGGCATCCGTTCGATCGCTCGGGAAGAACGAGAACCCCGCCGCCTGCGCGAGCTCGTCGGGCACGTGCGCCGCGTCGCGGCCGGTCGCGTCGACCTGCCAGCCTGCGGCCAGCAACCGGGTCGCGATCGCGCGACCGATCACACCGGTTCCGCCGAGGATGACTGCGCGCGCCACGTGCTCAAGGCTATCGGGGCATGATCGGTGCATGCGTCTCGACGAACTGCGGCGGCTACCGTAGCCCTGTGGACCTGGTGGAGAACCCCCTCGACGGCAGCAGCATCGCCTATCGCGTGTTCGGGGAGGGATCGCCCGGGGCGCCGGCCGTCGTGCTCGTGCACGGCACCGCGCTGACGCAGGCGATCTGGCGCGGCTTCGGCTGGGTGCGCGAGCTGCAGGCGACGCACAAGGTCATCACCCTCGATCTGCGCGGGCACGGGCGCAGCGACAAACCGCTCGACGAGGACTCCTACGACCAGGCGCTGTTCGTCAGCGATGTGCTCGCCGTGATGGAGGCCGCCGACGTCGAGAAGGCGCACCTCATCGGCTACTCGCTCGGCGGGCGCGTGGGTTTCGAGATCGCCTACACGCACCCGGGCCGGCTCGCGAGCCTCGTGACTCTCGGCGGCTCGCCGCGCACCGGCGGGCAGGGCATCTTCGACGCCACGTTCTTCCCCGGCGTGGGCGACACCTTCGTGGCCCGCGGCATGCAGGCCTTCGTAGACCGCTGGGCCGAGCACCTGGGCCGCCCCCTCGACAACTCGACCGCGGCGGCCCTGCTCGCGAACGATCCGCAGGCGCTGGCCGCCTACATGCGCAAGACCGAGCAGGACCCGGGCGTGCCCGCGCATGCGCTCTCGACACTGCCCATGCCACTGCTCATGGTCGCCGGCACCGAGGACCACCTGCGGGTGCGCTCCGCGGCCCGGATGCAGTCGCTGCTGCCCAAGACCCGGGTGCGCCTGCTCGACGGCGCGACGCACGGGCGGACGCCACGGCATCCCGACGCCCTGCCCGCCGTCAAGGACTGGCTCGCCTCGCTCTCGGCTTAGCCCGCGCCGGGCACAGAACCGACTGTGGGGCATATCGGATGCCGGCATCCGATATGCCCCACAGTAGAAAAAGTGCCCGACAGGGTCAGGCCGTGCCGGCGGGCCCGACGGGTCAGACGTACTGGCCGATGAGCGACCAGTCGGCCGCCGAAAGGCGGTCGGTCGAGGTGTTGCGCTGGTGCCAGTACGGGTAGCGCAGGTCGGGCAGCGTCAGGTCGTCGATGCGCTTGCGCTCGTCGTCGCCGAGCACGAGGGATGCCGCCGCGAGGTTGTCGGCGAGCTGCTCGTCGGTGCGCCCGGCGATGATCAGCGAGCTGATCTGCGGACGGCCGAGCAGCCACGCGAGCGTGACCTGAGCGGCCGAGACGCCGTGGCCGTCGCCGATCTCGACGAGCAGGTCGATGAGATCGTAGAGCAGCTTCTCGTCATAGACGGGCGGCTCCGTCCAGCCCTGGAAGCGGCGCGTGCCCTCGGGGTCGGCCTGGCCGCGGCGGTACTTGCCCGAGAGCAGGCCGCCGGCGAGCGGGCTCCAGACGAGGATGCCGAGACCCTGGTCGATCGCGGCGGGGACGACCTCGTTCTCGATGTCGCGCGTCTGCGGCGAGTAGTGCACCTGCGTCGCGACGGGGCGCGCGAAGCCGCCCTTCTCGGTGGCGGCGACAGCCTTGACCGTCTGCCACCCGGTGTAGTTCGAGATGCCCGTGTAGCGCACCTTGCCCGACTGCACGAGGTGGTCGAGCGCGGCCCAGGTCTCGTCGAGCGGCGTCCGACCGTCCCACTCGTGCAGCTGGTAGAGGTCGATGTAGTCCGTCTTCAGGCGGCGCAGGCTCGCCTCGGCTCCGCGGATGATGTGGTGCCGGCTCGCGCCGGCCTCGTTCGGGCCGTCGCCCATGGTCATGCGCACCTTGGTGGCGACGATCCAGTCGTCGCGGTCGGCGGCGAGGGCCTCGCCGAGGATCTGCTCGGACAGGCCGTTCGAGTAGACATCCGCCGTGTCGAGGATGTTGACGCCCGCGTCCTTCGCGAGGTCGAGCTGACGGCGGGCGTCGGCCGTGTCGAGCGTGCCGACGGGCGTCGCCCAACCGGTGCCGCCGTAGCCCATCGTGCCGAGGGTGAGGGTAGAGACGCGGAGCCCCGATGCTCCGAGCTGGCGATATTCCATGCCCTCGAGCCTAGTCTCGAATCGATTCGACGCGCAGCGGTCTAGGCTCGCCTCATGCCGCTTGAGGGAGAGTACGAGCCGGGCGTCGCCGAGTGGGCGCGCAGCCAGGCCGAGAAGTTCGAAGCATCCAAGGGCGCGGAGGCCGGCGAGCTGCAGGGCACCCCGATCGTCGTGGTCACGAACCGCGGCGCGAAGACGGGCAAGCTGCGCAAGACCCCCGTCATGCGCGTCGAGCACGACGGCGAGTACGCCGTCATCGCGTCGAAGGGCGGCGCCCCCGAGAACCCCGCCTGGTACGCGAACCTCAAGAAGAACCCGCACGTCGAGCTGCAGGACGGCGCCGTGAGGCTCGACTACACCGCGCGCGAGCTCGAGCCGGGCGCCGAGCGGGATGCCTGGTGGGCGCGTGCCCTCGAGGTGTGGCCGGCCTACGACGTGTACCAGCAGCACACCCTGCGGCTGATCCCGGTCTTCGTGCTCACACCGATCGGCTGAGCCCCGCGGCGCACGAGCCCGCGGCTAGGAACGGGCCTGTTCCAGCAGCCAGGGGTAGAGCTCTTCGATGTGGGGCGCGCGCACGGTGGGCTCGGCACCGTCGGGCACCGGCATCCGATCGATCAGCGCCGTCAGCGCTCCGAGCGGCGCGACGGGCGCGAGGTCGTTGACCCACACGTCGCCGACCGAGACGAGGCGCGACGGCGGCACATCGCGCTCGGCGAGGATCCGCTCGGCGATCGCAGGCAGCCCGCTCGGCTTGTTCGCGCTCGTGACGACCTCGTCGAACGAGCGGGTCAGGCCGAGTTTGTCGATCTGCTCGGTGAGGCCGTTCGCGGGCGAGTTGGAGACCAGGACGCGGTGGGCGGATGCCGGGAACGCAGCCAGAAACGATCCGAAGCCCTCGGGTGCACGGGTCGAGATGAGCCCGTCGGCGAGATCGGCGCGACTGGCCTCGTAGGCCGCGTCGATGCGGTCGGATGCCACCCCGAGCAGCCCCGCGAGACGCTGCGCCGCGTAATAGCCGTCGACGCTGCCGTCGACGACGTGCAGCGCGAGATAGACCGGGTCGGCGTCGGTCAGCCCGTCGAGCGCTGCGCCGATGCGGCCGTCGGCGGTCAGGAAGCGCGAGATCGTGCGCGTGATGAGGCCGCTCGCACTGCCCGATTCCTCGTCGAGGTGCCGCGCGAAGGCGATCACGGGCTCGTCGCCGAGGCTCACCGTGCCGTCGAAGTCGAAGATCAGCACACACGTCGTCGTGGTCACGCCGCCCACCCTAGCGGGGCGGCGGCGACTCCCCCGGCGACCCCGCGCGGCTCAGCCCGCGCGCTCGGCGTCGAACAGCAGCGCGGTGAGGCGGTCGCAATAGGCATGGAACTCCGGGCTGCCGAGCAGCTCGGGCGTGCGCGGCCGCGGCAGGTCGATGTCGACGAGCTCGACGATCCGCCCCGGGCGCGGGCTCATCACGGCGACCGTGTCGGACAGGAACACCGCCTCGGCGATGCCGTGCGTGACCATGAGGGTCGTCGCCGGCCGCGCCGTCACGATGCGCTGCAGCTCGAGGTTCATGCGGCGGCGGGTCATGTCGTCGAGCGCGCCGAACGGCTCGTCGAGCAGCAATGCCTCGGGCTGTAAGACGAGCGCCCGCGCGATCGAGACGCGCTGACGCATGCCGCCCGAGAGCTGACCCGGCTTCGCCCGAGCGAAACCGGTGAGCCCCACGACGTCGATGAGCGCGTCGATCTCGCCCGCGGCGGGGGTGCGCCCGGCGAGCTCGAGCGGCAGGCGGATGTTCGCGGCGACCGTGCGCCAGGGCAGCAGCGCCGGGTCCTGGAACGCGACGCCCAGCCGGTGCGCAGAGCGCACCGCGGCGGCGGTGTCGCCGTGGATGAGCGCCTGCCCCGTGTCGGCGTCCTCGAGGCCCGCGAGGATGCGCAGGATCGTCGACTTGCCGCTCCCCGACGGCCCCACGAGTGCAACGAAGGAGCCCCGGCGCGTCGCGAGGCCGACGCCGTCGATCGCGTGCACCGTGCCGCGTCCGAGCGGGAAGGACTTGCTCAGGCCCCGCAGCTCGATGCCGGCATCCGCCCCCGCCATGCCCGCCACTGCCAACGCGCCCACCCGCTCAGGCCGCGCGCGCGAACAGCGCGGTCAGCTCGTGCAGCGCCGCGATCTCGTGGTGGGGTTCGGCCTCGTGCGCGCCGCGCTCGAGGCCGCCACGGTTCAGCCACACGGCGCCGACGCCCGCGGCACGCGCACCCGCGATGTCGAAGGCGAGCGTGTCGCCGACGTGCCACGCGTTCTCAGGTGCGACACCGAGCTCGGCGAGGGCGGCGTGGAAGATGCGGGCATCGGGCTTGGCCGAGCCGACCTCGGCGGAGACGAGCACCGCGTCGAAGGCATCCGTCAGCCCGACCCTGTCGAGTTTCGCGCGCTGCACCGGCCCCGGGCCGTTGGTGACGAGGGCCGTGCGGATGCCGTGCGCCGCCGTAGCCCGCAGCAGCTGCGCCACATCGTCATAGGCGCGCATCGCGGCGAGCTCGGCCTGCCAGTGCACGTGCGCGAGCGCGTCGGTGGAGCGCGCCTCGACGCCGAACTCCTCGTGCGCGCGGCGCCACACCGCGCTGTGCAGCTCGAACGCGCCGACGTCGCCGAGGCACCAGCCGTCGACGTGCGCCTCGAAGACCTCGGCTTCGAAGGCGAGCGTGCGCCGGGCGACCTCGCGCGGGTCGAGGCCGTGCTCGCGCGCGAAGTGCTCGGCGGCGACCTCGACACCGGATTCGAGAGCCGCGAACCAGTCGACCAGCGTGCCGTCGAAGTCGAGCAGCAGAGCCTCGGGCACCATGCGGCCAGGCTAACGCAGCAGGCTCGCGCGGGCGGCAGCACGCACCGCGTCGGTCACCTCGTCGAGCACCCCCGACGCGAGCGACCAGCGCTGCCAGTAGAGCGGCAGGCGGATGTCCTTCGTTCCCGCGAGGCGCACGAGCTCGCCGCTCGCGAGCTGAGCCGCGCACTGCTGGTCAGGCAGCAGACCCCAGCCGAGGCCGCCCATGACGGCGCGCGCGAAGTCCTCGGTGGTCGGGATGTAGTGCCGCGGCGCCTGCACCTCGCGGCCGCCGACGACCTCGCGGTACAGCCGGTGCTGCAGCATGTCCTTCCGGTCGAAGTCGAGGAACGGGGCGTTCGCGATGCGCCGCACGTGCGCCTCGCCGCCGAGGTGGGCCTCGACATAGGCCGGGCTGCACACCGCCCGGTAGCGCATCGCGCCGAGTCGCACGCTGACGGCGCCCTGCACCGGCTCGGCCACGCTCGTCACGGCCGCCGCGACCTCGCCCGAGCGCAGCAGCTCGAGCGTGTGCTCCTGGTCGTCGCGGCGGATGTCGAACACGAGGTCCGCGCGCGGTGCGAAGGTCAGCAGCGCGTCGAGGAACCAGGTCGCGAGCGAGTCGGCGTTGACGGCGATCGGCAGCGAGAGCGCCCCGCCCTCGCGCCCGGACTCGCCGAGCTCGCGCGCGAGGTCGACGCCGAGCAGCTGCAGCTTGCGGGCGTGTCGCAGCACCACGAGGCCGGCCTCCGTCGTCCCGACCGGCGTGCTGCGCCGCACGAGCACCGCGCCCGCCGCCTGCTCGAGCGCCTTCATGCGCTGCGAGACCGCCGACGGTGTGATGTGCAGCCGTGCGGCCGCGGCGTCGAAGGTGCCCTCGTCGATCACGGCGACGAGGGTGCGGAGCTGCTCGTGGTGGAACTCAACCATAAGCACAGCTTATGCAGCATCACTTTCTTTAGCTGGTGTTCAGGCATCCGCCCTGCCTAACGTTGCATCGTGCCTCTTGCGACGACCCTCTTCCCCGCCCTCCTCGGCCTCGGCACCGGCATGTCGCTCATCGTCGCGATCGGCGCTCAGAACGCCTACCTGCTGCGTCTCGGCGTGAGCGCCGGCCGCCGCGTCATGCTTCCGGCCGTGCTGTTCTGCGCCGTCTCCGACGCGGTGCTCATCACGGCGGGCACGCTCGGGGTCGGCGCGCTGATCCAGCGCGCGCCGGTCGCCATGGACGTCGTGCGCGTCGTCGGCGCGGGTTTCCTGCTCGTTTACGGCTTCCTCGCGGCCCGGCGCGCGATCAAGCCGAAGGGCGAGGCGCTGGCCGTCGAGGATGCCCCGGCACGCGGCATCCGCCTCGGCACCGCCATCGCGACCGTCGCGGCGTTCACGTGGCTCAACCCGCACGCGTACCTCGACACGGTCGTCTTCCTCGGCTCGATCGCGAGCCAGCAGGCGCCGGACGCCCGCTGGTGGTGGGTCGGCGGCGCCATCGTCGCGAGCTTCGTCTGGTTCTTCTCGCTCGGCTTCGGCGCGCGCCTGCTGCGCCCGCTGTTCGCCCGGCCCACGGCCTGGCGCGTGCTCGACGGCGCGACCGCGGCCATGATGATCGCCATCGCCGCCGAGCTCGCCCTGCAGGGCTGAGGCCGCGTAACCCGCGGCAATCTCGATGGACGGGCGAGGGGATGCCTCGCCAGACTGCTCGCATGAGAGCTGTCGCCGTGGTCGGCAACCCCAAGCCCGCCTCGCGCACCGCCGACGCGGCGGAGCGCCTCGCCCGCGCACTCGGCGCCGATGACGTCGAGGTGATCGATCTCATCGGGCTCGGCGGCAAGCTCATCGGCTGGGGCGACCCCGAAGTCGCCGCCGCGGTCGCGAAGGTGCAGGCGGCGGAGGTCGCGGTCTTCGCCTCACCGACCTACAAGGCCACCTACACGGGGCTGCTCAAGCTGTTCCTCGACCAGTTGCCGACCGCGACCGGGCTCGCCGGCGTCGTGGCCGTGCCGCTCATGCTCGGCGGCGGCCCCGGGCATGCGCTCGCGCCCGAGCTGCTGCTCAAGCCCGTGCTCGTCGAGGTCGGGGCGACGGTGCCTGCTCCCGCGGTGTACCAGCTCGACTCGACCTACGCCGACGACCCGAAGCTCGCGGAGTGGGCCGAGCGCTGGGGCCCGGTCATCCGCTCGCTCGCCGCGCAGCGCGCCGAACTGCGCCGCTAGACACCGCCCCGCGCGCGCTCGACGCGGTGCGGCTGCAGACCGAGGCGGATGATCGCGAGCTGCATGGCCGAGGGGAATGCGCTGCGGCGCGCCTCGTCCGGCCCCGAGCCGACGGCGAAGCCGCCGTCGACGGCGCGGATGGGGATGACATCCGTGCCGCCCGCATCGACCTGCCAGGTGCCGTTCGGGATACGGTTCACGTGCAGTTGGAACTCCCCAACGGGGAACCGGAACTTGTGGCCGATCGCCACGGCATTCTCGTCATAGATGCGACCCATGAGAGCGGTATACCCCGTGCGGCTCCGCGCCGCACGGCATGATTGCGAGGGCTGCGCTGCGCGCCGCCGCGTGCGGTCGGGACGAGAGCGACGGGAGCCTGAAATGACGGATGAAGCGCAGGTGGGGCGCCCGCGCGCCGTGATCGTGTCGGGCGCCGGTCGGTACGCCGACCCGTGGCACCCGTTTCCCGAGACCTCGGCGCGCATCGCCGCGGTGCTCACGAGCGCGGGCTTCGCGGTCGAGATCGATGAGCGGGTGGATGCCCGGCTCGCCGCCCCCGGCGACGCCGACCTCCTCGTCGTCAACGTCGGGCACCCCGACCCCGCCGAGGGCGCCGCCGATGCGGCATCCGCCGCGGGCCTGCTCGCCTGGGCGAGCGCGGGGCGCCCGCTGCTCGTCGCGCACGTGTCATCGACGTCGTTCCCGGGCTTCCCCGAGTGGGAGGCGGTCCTCGGCGGAATCTGGGTGCGCGGCACGACCTTCCATCCCGACTACGGCCCCGCACGCATTGAGATCGTCGACCACGCGCACCCGATCACGACCGGCATCGGCGACTTCGAGCTGCGCGACGAGCGCTACACCGACCTGCGACTCGGCCAGGGGCTGCACGTGCTGGCGCAGCACACCCACGAGGGCGTCGCGCATCCGCTGCTGTGGGCGCACCACTACGGCGACGCGCGCGTCGTCTACGACGCCCTCGGCCACGACACGGCCTCGTACGACAGCCCCGAGCACCGCGAGCTGCTGCGGCGGGCGGCGCTCTGGCTGATCGGGCGCTGACGCGGGTCAGGCGTCGAGGGCCAGCTCGCTCTCGGCGCCGTCGGGCCAGGTGATGTGCAGGATGTCGCCATCGGGTCGCACAGCGGGCGGAGCCCCGAGCACGCGGCCGAGCCCGATTGCGACGACGACCGCCCCGTCACCTGCGGCATCGAGCGGCACGGTCACGTGATCCACCACGATCAGGTCGGCGAGCGGCGAGGCGTCCCGCACGGCGACGGTCTCGACCTCGGCGCTGCGGCAGCCGAGCAGCGGGACGAGCTCAGCGCGGACATCCGCCGCTCCCCCGCCTCTCGGCACCGGCCAGCCCGACACACGCACCGCGACGGCCGGTGCCGCATCGCCGAGTACACGGACCGCGCGCACCTCCCACGCGCCGCGTGCCGCCGAGGTCGTGACGACCTCGGGCCCCGGCGTCACAGCGCCCTTGTAGCCGCTGCCGTGATCGCGCGCGCCGGCCTCGACGGCGACCCAGTGCGCCGTCGCGCGCGAGGCGCCGATGAGTGCGATGCCGTCGTCGGCCGTCGTGACCCGGTGGAATCCGGCACGGTGGGCGACGGCACCTGCTGTATCGACGACGGTCGCGAGCTGGTCGACGGGGCGGCCCACCGCGTCGCCGCCGAGCGGCGGGATCGTCGCCGTGGAATATCCGAGACGGGCGTAGAGGGGCGAGTCGGCGACGACCGCGCCCTCGGCCTCATGGTCGGTGCCGTGGTTGACGACCCGCACGAGTCCATCGGCTGCCGTGCCGGAGACGAGCCAGCCCGGCGCGGCGAGCACGCGGCGCACGTCGCCGCGCTCGAGCGGCAGCGGCTCCTCGACGGCGGTCCACACCGGGTGCTCCGCCGGCAGCACGAGCCCGTACATGCCCTTCGCCGCCCAGTACGGCGAGCCGGCACCGGAGTACGACTGCGTCATCGCCGGCCAGCCGCGCGTGATGCCGAGGGTGAGCAGCCCGCGTTCGTCGGGCACCCCGCGCGCGAGGAACGCGTCGAGGATGCCGCTCGCGGCGCGCCGGACGAGCCCGGGCGCCACCCCGTCCACGCCCGCGACCACCCCTGCCCAGAGCGGCGCCGCGGCGGCGAAGCGGTAGATCAGGCTGCGGCCCTGGAGCACGGGCATCCCGTCGCCGCCCACGAGGTGGACGAAGTCCTGCAGGTACTCGCCGAGCTGCCGTCGCCACTCGGCGGCGAGCGCCTCGGAGCCGAACCGCACCGCGCCGGGTTGCGCAGCCCAGAACAGCGGATAGAACTGCATCGCCCAGCCGCTGTAGTAGTCGTACGCCCGCAGCGTCGCGCCGTCCGAGTACCAGCCGCCCTCGCGCGCGCACGACGCATGGAAGGCGAGGGTGTGCGCCATGTCCGCCTCGGAGAACCGACCGCCGACCGAGGCGAGGAAGGTCTGCGCCACCGCGCGGAACCACACCCAGTTGTTGTCGGGGTACCACGCCCCGACCGAGTCCTCGAGCCAGGCGATCACGTTCGCCTGTTCCCCCGCCGAGAGCGTGTCCCACAGCCACGTGCGCGTGAGCTCGAGCACGATCACGATCGACGCGGCCTCGACCTTCGCCTGGTCGAGCTCGGACAGGCGCGGCCAGCGCTCGGGCGAGGCGGGGTCCGTGCCCGTGATGAGCCCCGCGCGATACCAGTCGAGCAAGCCGTGGGGGTCGGCACCGTCCTCGCCGGCGAGGCGGAAGCCGACCAGCAGGAACGAGCGGGCGAAGCCCTCGAGGCCGTCGCTGTCGGGGCCGTAGGAGCTGACCTTGCCGGGCAGCGCGACACGGGCGCGGCCCGGGGAGAAGTACGGGCGCAGCGCGAGCAGCAGCTGGTCGGCGGCAGCGGCCCAGTGCGCGCGGGTGAGGCCCGTGCGGGGCGAGAGCGCGAAGTCGCGTTCGGGCAGGAGGAGGGTCATCCCTTCGCCGCCCGTTCCTCGGGCAGCGCCGACGCCGCCACCGACGACTCGCGCACGATGAGCTCGGGCTCGAGCTGCACGTGATGCATGGGCCGCGTCGAGCCCTCGTCGAGACGGGCGATCAGGGTCTCGACGGCGACCCGGCCGACCCAGCTCTTCGGCGGTCGAACGGCCGTGATCGGCGGCGAGCCGAGGTGCGCGACCTCGTCGTCGTACGCGACGACGGCGAGATCATCGGGCACGCGGATGCCGCGATCGACGCAGTGCTGCACGAACTGCAGCGCCTGGCCGTCGGGGTGCACGAGCAGGGCGGTGGTGCCGGTCTCGCGACAGCGGGCCAGCACCTCGTCCATGAACGCCTCGCCCCCGTCATCGAGGCACAGGTTGGCGTCCGCAGCGACCGCGTCGTCCGGGCTCTGACCGAGCGATTCGAGCGTCTCGACCCACCCGCGCCGGATCGGCGCGAAGGTCGGGCTGGTCACCGAGGCCAACAGCCCGATGCGCTCGTGGCCCGCTTCGTGCAGGTGCCGCACCGCGGTCTCGGCACCGCGCGCATGATCGGTCGAGACCGACTCGAGGCGCGTCGTCACGAGACCGCGCGGCGGCCGCCGCTCGGTGAGCACGACGGGCACCGGCAGCGCGTCGAGCCAGCGCAGCAGTTCCCGCCCCTCGGGCCCCGCGGTCTCGGGCGCCGCGATCACCCCGTGCACGCCCGGCATGTCGACGAGCGCCTGGATCTGCTTGCGGTTGTCGGCCGCGTCGTAGCGCGAGCCGCGCAGCAGGAGGCGCGCCCGCGACTGCGCGGCCGCGACCCGCGCACCGTTGACGACCTGCGGCCAGTAGTAGTCGAGCGACGGCACCACGACCCCGATGGTGTACTTCGCGAGCCCGGCGTCGACGCTCTGGCCGCGAGCCGAGTGGTCGAGCGGGCTGCGCAAGGTCGCACCGCCGTGCACGCGCGTCACGAGCCCCTGCCTGGCGAGGTCGTTGATGTCACGCCGCACGGTCATCTCGCTCACCTCGAGGACACGGGCGAGCTCGGTCACGAGCACCGAGCCGTTGCGGCGCAGCTCGTCGAGCAGGCGCTCCTTGCGCTGCACCGAGAACCGGGCCGCCGTGCGGTTGTCGTCCGTCATCGCTCGCCCTCCGTCGCCGCCCGCACCGTCACCGTGAGCCGCCCGCCGGGCTCATGCAGCGCGAGCGTGAGCCGGGTCAGCCGCGGGCCCCAGACCGCGGTCAGCGCGGGGTCGTCGAGATCCCAGTCGTCGAGCACGACGGATGCCTCGGGCCGGTCCCACTCGACGATCGCCGCGCGCGCTGCGCCCGGCACGGTCACGCGCAGCGCCGTGTCTCCGATGCGCTCGGGGTCGGCGCGCAGCAGGTAGTGCACGATCGCGGGAGCATCGGGGGCCGGAGCGCCGGATGCCCCGGTGAGCGCCCACGCATCGGTGACGGTCACGGCCCGCGCCGCGCGATCGAGACGCACCGCCCGTCGCCACGAGGCGCCGGCCGCGAGCGGATAGGCCCCGGCCAGCTCGAACTCGGCGCCGGTGTCGTCGACCCCGATCAGCTCGGCCCGGAAGCCCGATCCGACGCCCTGCTCGAGCCCGTACGGCGCAGGCGCCGCGTGCCAGCTGCTCTGCATCGCGCGGATCTCGTAACGCCGCGGTCCGAACGTCTGTGCCGTGTAGGTCGTCTTGCCGGCGTCCGCCACCACGGGCACGCCGTCGAGCGCAACGATGACCGAGCCGAGGTCGAGGTGGTTGTGGTGCTCGCCGTTGTGCCCGCCCTTGAGTGCGAACGCGAGCCCCTCGGCGGTGCCGGCGCGCTCGCGCACGAGCAGCACCTCGATCGAGGCCAGCCAGCTGCGCGCCACGAGCGGGGCGGCCGCTGGATGCCCGGCCGCCCAGCCCCTGTCGGCCAGCGCGTGCAGCAGGCGCCCGAGACCACCCGAGACCGGTGCGAGCGGAGCGCCCGGGGTCTTCTGCGCCAGGGCGTGGCGCGCTGCATCCTCATCGCCGACCCTCCGCCCCCACGCGAACGGGACGTGCCACGGCTCACCGCCGCGCGCGAGGCCCGAGCCGTCCGCCACGTTCACGTAACGCTCGCCGCCGAGGTGCATGCGATGGGGGAACGAGACGGTAGCCGCGAGGGGCCCGACACCGGAGGCGTCGAGCGTTCCCCGCGTCGCGCGCCGCACCAGGTCGAGCGCCTCGAGCGCGCGACATGCGCCGTTCCACCAATAGGCGAAGCCCTCATCGGTCGCGCCGTCGGAGGGCAGCGTCGCCACGTAGCGGTCGATGCCGTCGAGGGAGCGCGCGACGAGCTCGGCGCGTTCGGCGGCGTCGTCGGACAGCAGCACCGCGGCCGCGATCACGTTGCCGTGGATCCACGGACTCCAGTTGTGCACGTCGCCGTCGAGACCGAGCCAGTGCCAGTCGCGACGCGTCAGGAACGGCTCGAACACGCGGCGGCGCACCTGCTCGCGGATGCGGGCCCGCAGCCCCGGCACCCGCGCGTCGAGCGCCGCGCCGAGCACGTGATCGGCCCAGGCGAGCTGCGCTGCCAGCTCGCCGGCGCCGAGGTCGAGGTACGGGCTCGCGTCGCGCGGCACGACCTCGCCGTGTGCGGCGAACACGTCGTCGTGCGCCGCCCATGACCAGCCGGTCTGCTCGCACGCGAGGGCGATGCCGTCGGCGGCCTCGTCGAGCCAGCCGACCTCGCCCGTGGCGGCGGCGAGCACGACCGCGCGCGTCAGTCGCTCGGCGCGGCCGCGCACCCTGTCCTCGTAGCGGGTGCGGTTGCCGTCGCGGAAGAAGCTCGCGAACTGCGAGAGCAGCGGCTGGGGCCAGGTCGTGCCGACGTCGCCCGCGGCCTCCGCGGCGAGCGCCGAGAGCGTCGGCGCGTCGAGCGCGTTCCAGAAGGCGCGATCGCTGAGAGCCGGGATGCCGAGCCGGGATTCCCCGCCGGACAGCGCCGTGCGCAGGGCATTCGCCGACATCGTCTCGCCCCAGTGCGCGCGCAGCGGCCCCGCGAACGGCGCGAAAGCCGCCCATGAGCCGGCGGCGCCGGAGGCGGTGGGCAGCGGGTCGGTCGTCATTGACATCTGTTCGTTTCTGTTTGAGTCCGAACAACCTTGTTCGGCCTGTTTGACTCGCATCGAGCGTGAGTATTCACTGAATCCCGCAACGGCGCAACCGCTCCTGCGGCGGCCCGCCCACCCCCGTCCACCTCGCTGGAGCACGCCGCACGATGACACCGAGCCGATCGCCTGAAGCGCTCATCCTGATGAGCCGTCACGCGTTCCACGACCAGTTCGACGAGGCACGATTGGCGCGTCTGCGCGGCCTCGCGAGCCTTCCCGACCCGGTGTGGACCGACGACCTCGACGACCCCGCCCTGACCGACCGCCTCGCTCGCGTGGAGGTGCTCATCACGGGCTGGGGCGCCCCTCTGCTCGACGCGACCCGGCTCGAGCGGATGCCCTCGCTGCGGGTCATGATCCACAGCGCCGGCACCATCCGCCCCATCGTGAGCGACGCGTTCTGGGAACGCGGCATCGTCGCCGCGAACGTCGCGGACACGAACGCGCAGCCCGTCGCCGAGTTCACGCTCGCGGCCGTCATCATGGCCGGCAAGCGTGCGCCCTTCCTCGCCGCCGATCTGCGCGCAGGCGGCAGTTGGGCCGACACCGGTCGCTACGGGCGACTCGGCAACGTCGGCCGCACGATCGGCGTGGTCGGGTTCTCCCGCGTGGGGCGCCGGGTCGTCCCCGCGCTGCAGCAGCTCGTGGGCGCGACCTGCCTGGTCTACGACCCGTACGCCGACGCGGCCGAGGTCGAGGCATCCGGTGGCCGCCTGGTCGACAGCCTCGAGGAGCTGCTGCCGCGCGTCGACGTGCTGTCGCTGCACGTTCCCGCACTGCCCGAGACGCACCACATGATCGGCGCGGCCGAGCTCGCCGCCCTGCGCGACCACGCGACCGTCATCAACACCGCCCGCGGCACGGTCATCGACACGGCCGCGCTCGAGGCGGAGTGCACCTCGGGTCGCCTCAATGCCATCCTTGACGTCACGGACCCGGAGCCGTTGCCTGATGCATCGATCCTGTACACGCTGCCCAACGTGATGGTCACCCCGCACATCGCCGGATCGCTCGGCAACGAGCTGTTCCGCATGACGGATGCCGCGCTCGACGAACTCGAGCGGCACGTCCGCGGCCTTCCCCTGACCACCGCGGTCAGCAGCGCCGACCTTCGGCTCAGCGCCTGACCGAGACGCCGCACCACCCCCTGCACCACATCGGAATGACAAAGGAGTTATCCACCATGAAGCGCCCCATGCGCATGCTGGCCCTCGCCGGCATCACAGCCTCCGCGCTCGCCCTCGCGGGCTGCGCCGGCTCGCCGAGCACGTCTTCGAACAACGGCTCGGGCAAGACCACGCTCACCATCACCACCTGGGACTACGCCGACACCCCCGAGTTCAAGGCGCTCTTCACCGCCTTCGAGAAGGCGAACCCCGACATCACGATCCAGCCCGTCGACGTGCCGACGGCCGCCGACTACGAGGCGAAGATCACCACGATGCTCGCCGGCGGCGACTCCACCGACATCATCACGGTGAAGAACCTGACCGACTACTCGGGTTACGTCGCCAAGCAGCAGCTCGTCAATCTCGACGACGTCGAGAAGGCGGCGCCGTCCGACAAGCTCGCCGGCCTCGACTCGTACCAGTACAAGGGCGACTACTTCGCCCTGCCGTATCGCACCGACTTCACCGTGCTCTTCTACAACAAGGACCTGTTCCAGAAGGCCGGCCTGGCTGCCCCCGACAACCTGACGTGGGACCAGTTCGCGCAGGACGCGGCGAAGCTCACGAGCGGCAGCGGTGCGAACAAGGTCTACGGCGCCTACGTCCACACCTGGAACTCGCTCGTGCAGGGCATCTCGGCCGTGCAGAACGGCAAGGACCTGACCGACCCGAGCGACTACAGCTATCTGACCGATCAGTACAACATGATGCTGAAGCTGCAGAAGGCCGGCGACATCCCGAACTACGGCGAGGCCACGGCGCAGAAGCTCGCCTACCAGACCGAGTTCGAGACCGGCAAGGCCGCCATGGTGCCGATGGGCACGTGGCTCATCGCTCCGCTGCTCGCGGACAAGGCCAAGGGCGTCTCCGTGCCGAACTGGGGCATCGCCCAGCTGCCGCAGATCACCGCGGGGCAGCCGATCGTCACCGACGGCGGCCCGACCGGCTTCGGCATCAACAAGAACGCCAAGGACGTCGCGGCGGCAAAGAAGTTCATCGCCTTCGCAGCGAGCGAGCAGGGTGCCGAAGCGGTCGCCTCGATCGGCATCGTGCCGTCGTACCAAAGCGACACCATCACGCAGAAGTACTTCGGCCTCGCCGGCATGCCCCAGGACGACCTATCCAAGAAGGCCTTCGCGCCGGACTCGGTGAAGCCCGACATCCCCGTCAACCCGAACGCCGCGGCGGTCAACACCGTCCTCAGCCAGGAACACCAGCTGATCATGACGGGCTCCAAGTCGGTCAGTGCCGGCATCAAGGAGATGGAGTCCCTCGTGAAGAGCCAGGCGCTGAGCCAGTAGGTGCTGCAGATGACCACGACTGTGGCCCACGTCGAGTCGGGGCGCGCCGAACGCGCCCCGGCCCGCGGCCGCGTGCAGCGCCGCCGCGCCACCCTCATCGGCTGGAGCTTCATCCTGCCGAACTTCCTCGGCTTCGCCCTGTTCACGCTCGTGCCGGTGATCGCCGCGCTCGGGCTGTCGTTCATGAGCTGGGATGCCTACAACCCGCCCAAGTGGGTCGGCCTGCACAACTTCATCCGGCTCTCGCAGGACCCGATGTTCTGGGCGGCCCTCGAGAACACCGTGCTCTATGCCGTCGGCCATGTGCCGTTGACGCTCGCGCTCTCGCTCGGCCTCGCGCTCGTCCTCAACCGCAAGCTCCGCGGCATCGAGTTCTTCCGCGTCGCGATCTTCTTCCCCTACATCAGCTCGCTCGTGGCGATCGCCATCGTGTGGAACCTGCTCTTCGACCCGACGAGCGGCCCCGTGAACGTGCTGCTCACGCACCTGGGCGTGCACAACCCGCCCGGATGGACCTCGAGCACGACCTGGGCCCTGCCCGCCGTGATCATCACGAGCGTCTGGAAGGACATGGGCTACTACATGATCCTGTTCCTGGCGGGTCTGCAGGCGATCCCCGGCGAGCTCTACGAGGCGGCCTCCGTCGACGGCGCGAGCGCGTGGCACAAGTTCTGGAACGTCACCGTGCCGGGCCTGCGCCCGACGACGTTCTTCGTGCTCGTCATCCTCACCGTGTCGAGCTTCAAGGTCTTCGACCTGATCTTCGTCATGACCGAGGGCGGCCCGGGCCGCGCGACGCTCGTGCTCTCTCAGCTCATCTACCAGGACGGGATCCTGAACGGCCAGTTCGGCTACTCGTCGGCGATCTCGCTCGTGCTGTTCGTCATGGTGCTCCTCATCACGCTCTTCCAATACCGGCTGCAGAACAGGAGGCAGGACTGATGGCGATCGATGCGCGCCTGGGCGGTGACATCCGCCCCACTCTCCGCGCCAAGCGCAATCGCGAACGTCTCTCGAAGACGGTCGTCTACGTCCTGCTCTCGGTGCTGCTGCTCGTCGTCCTGCTGCCGTTCCTGTGGATGCTGTCGTCGTCGTTCAAGAACAACGTCGACGTGCTGTCGGTGCCCATCCACTGGATCCCCCAGCACTGGGTGTGGAGCAACTACCGCGACATCTGGAAGCAGGTGCCGCTCGCCGGTTACCTCGGCAACTCGGCGCTGCTCGCCGTCTCCATCACCTTCCTGCAGGTGCTGACGGGCAGTTTCGCGGCCTACGGCTTCTCGAAGGTCAAGTTCCCGGGCCGCGACGGGCTGTTCCTCGCCTATCTTGCGACGATCGCCGTGCCCTGGCAGGCGTACATGATCCCCCAGTACGTGATGATGCAGCACGCCCACCTCACGAACACCTTCTGGGCGCTCATCCTGCTGCAAGCCTTCGGCGCATTCGGCGTGTTCCTGATGCGGCAGTACTACCTGACGATCCCCGAGGAGCTCACCGAGGCGGCGCGTCTCGACGGCCTGAGCGACTACGGCATCTGGGCGCGCATCATCCTGCCGCTGTCGAAGCCCGCCCTGGCCTCGCTCGCCCTGCTCACCTTCGTGAACACGTGGAACGACTACATGGGCCCGTTCATCTACCTGTCGAGCAACAGCCTGTGGACGGTGCAGCTCGGTCTGCGCCAGTTCATCGGGCAGTACTCCGCCGACTACGCGATGATCATGACCGGATCGGTCATCTCGATCATCCCGGTGCTGGTCATCTTCCTGTTCGGTCAGCGCTACTTCATCGCGGGCATCGCGACGAGCGGCATGAAGGGCTGAGGATGTCCGTCAAGCTGCCCACGCTGAGCCAGCCCGGCTTCGACCTCGTCTTCGGCTACGTCTACACGGGCCTCGCCGTCAACCTGTCGATGGCGCTCGCGAACCTGCCTCTCGCGGTCTCGCTCGCCCTCGTGCGGCAGCCGGGGGCGGCCTGGCCGTTCTTCGTGGTCCTGTCTCTCACGCTCGCGCCGTCGCTCGTCGGGGCGTTCACGGCCTTCGACGCGATGAACGCCGGCGACACGCGGCCGTTCCGCGCGTTCTGGCTCGGGTGGCGGCGCGGCATGAAGCGGGCGGGCCTGCTCGGCCTCGCGCTCGACGGCCTCGTGCTCGTCGTGGGGCTCGACCTCGCCTCGACCGCGGGGGCGCCCGTGGGGGCGGCGCTCGTGCCCGTGCTCGTCGCGGTCGTCGCCGTCGCCGTGGCGGTCGTGGTGCTGGCGCTCGCCGGCTTCGCCGCGGGCGGCGTTGGGGCGGATGCCCCGACGGCAGCCCTGCTGAAGGCATCCGTCTACCTCGCGATCCGTCGCTGGCCGCTCACGCTGCTGTCGCTCGCCGCCCTCACCGCCGCGGTCGCGTTCGTGCTCGCGCAGCCCGTGCTCGGCACGCTGCTCGGCGTCGCGCCCCTGCTGTTCGTCGTCTTCAGCAACGCCCGGGCGACGCTTGCGCCGCTCGCGCACGCAGCAGGCTGAGGCACAGGGCCCGGCGACGGCGCTAGCGTGGCCGCATGTACACGCCGCGGTTCAACCAGGTCGACGACGAGGGCGAGATCCGCGCCATGGTCGAGCAGGCGCGCGTCGCGTGGTTCGTCACGGTCGGCGAGGGCGGGATGCCGCAGGCCACGCTCCTGCCGATCATCTGGCGCGGCGACACGGTCGTGGCCCACCTCGCCCGCGCGAACCGGCAGTGGCGCGGGCTCGCCGACGGCTCCCCCGTGCTGCTCGTCGTCACGGGGCCCGATGCCTACATCCACCCGGGCTGGTACGCCACGAAGGCCGAGAGCGGCGAGGTCGTGCCGACGTGGAACTACTCGGCCGTGCAGCTCGCCGGCACCGTGACCGTGCACGACGACCCCGAGTGGCTCCGCGCGGCGGTCACCGACCTCACGGACATCCATGAGGCGCACCGCCCCGACGCGTGGCGGGTGACGGACGCACCCGCCGGCTACGTCGACATGCAGCTGACCGGCATCATCGGGCTCGAAGTGCACGTCGAGCGCGTCGAGGGCAAGGCGAAGCTCAGCCAGAACCGCTCGCTCGCCGATCGCGAGGGCGTGATCGACGGGCTCGCGGGCGAGCCGTTCGCCGGGGCCGGCGAGGTCGCGGCCGCGATGCGCGCTGCGCTCCCGCCGGACGCCGCGCCTACTGCGTGAGCGCCGCCACGATCGTCTGGGCGTCGCCCCAGAACTGCGCGTAGTAGTACGGGTCGGAGTTGACCTGCACGGCGTGGGCGAGCAGCGTCGGCTGCATCGTGCGCCACCCCGGGATCGTCACGAGCTTCTCGTAGAAGTGCAGGGATGCCGTGTAGGGGTCCATCCGCTGCGCGTACGTACCCCACAGGCCGTTGTCGCGCTGCTGGAAGAGGCCGCGGCTGTCGGGGCCGGCTGCGTCGCCGTAGTCGAGGTTGCGCAGCCGCGTCTCGCCGATCGCCGTCATGACGCCGACCGTCTGGGTATGCGTGCCGATGCCGAGGGAGCGCGCCGCGTTGATGACTTCGGCCGCGTTGACGAGCTGCGCCTGGCAATAGCCGGCGACGGGCCCGCGCGGAACGGTCACCGAGCCGACGACGACCGGGGATGCCGCGGGGCACGGGTTCGACGCGACCCGGGTGGTCGATGCGGCGCCGCTGCCCGCGTGCGCGATCGACATGAACCCGGCGACGAGCAGTGCGACGGTGAGCACGACGAAGCCGCCGAGCACGGCGGCGGCGGTGCGCAGCACGCCCGACCGCGCGGAACCGCGCCGTGCGCGCCCGCGCCGCTTCGTGCTGCCCCTGGTCATCGTGAGCCGAAGCTACCGGGCGAAGTTGTGCGGAGGCATCGGCCGCGCGGCTGATGTCCCAGACCTTTCGGGTGGCATCCAGCCATCACTCAGCCGCACGCGGCCGTCGGCTCAGCCCCTCGGAACGGGCGTCATCCAGGTGAAGCGCCCGCACGCCGGGCAGCGCGTGTACTTCCGCCCCATGCTGTGCGGAGCGAAGGTGAGGGATGCCGCGCTGAGCTCGGAGCGCACACCGCAGCTGCCGCACTCGTAGACGTGGCTCGCGCTCCGGCCCCGCTGCACCAGGTAGTTGACGCCCAGTGCGGCGGGGATCAGGAGGAGCGGGAGGAACGACGAACCTGACGGGGCCACGCGCAGATCATCTCAGTCCGCGCGCCGCCCCGTCGGACATCCCACGCTCAGGAAAGCCTCTCGATGACCATCGCCATGCCCTGGCCGCCGCCCACGCACATCGTCTCGAGGCCGAAGCGGCCGTCGTAGGTCTGCAGGTTGTTGATCAGGGTCGTGGTGATGCGCGCCCCGGTCATGCCGAAGGGGTGGCCGAGGGCGATCGCGCCGCCCGAGACGTTGAGCTTGTCCTCGTCGATGCCCAGCTCGCGTGCCGAGCCGAGCACCTGCACCGCGAAGGCCTCGTTGATCTCGGCGAGGTCGATGTCGCCGATCGTCATGCCCGCGTTCGCGAGGGCGCGTCGCGTCGCCTCGATCGGGCCGAGGCCCATGATCTCGGGCGAGAGCGCCGAGACGCCGGTGGACACGATGCGTGCGAGCGGGGTGATGCCGAGCTCTTTGGCGCGGACATCCGACATCACCACGAGCGCGGCCGCGCCGTCGTTGAGCGCGCACGCGTTGCCGGCCGTGATCGTGCCGTCGGGGCGGAAGACGGGCTGCAGCCCGGCGACCGCCTCATAGGTGGTGCCGGTACGGGGGCCGTCGTCGGTCGAGACGACGGTGCCGTCCGTCAGGCGCACGGGCGTGATCTCGCGAGCGAAGAAGCCCGAGGCGATCGCGGCCTCCGCGCGGTTCTGGCTGCGCACGGCGAAGCGGTCCTGCTCCTCGCGGGTGATGCCCGTGAGCTGCGCGACGTTCTCTGCGGTCTGTCCCATGGCGAGGTAGACGTCGGGCAGCAGGCCGTCCGCACGCGGCTCGCGCCACGCCTCTGCTCCGCCCGCGGCGCGCGCCGCCGAACGCGCCATCGCCTCGGCGAACAGCGGGTTCTTGGCCTCGGCCGGGTAGTCGGCCGTGCCGAAACGGAACCGGCTGACCGTCTCGACGCCCGCCGAGACGAACACGTCGCCCTCCCCCGCGCGGATCGCGTGGAAGGCCATGCGCGTGGTCTGCAGCGACGACGAGCAGTAGCGGTTCACGGTCGTCGCGGGCACGTCGTCGAGCCCCAGCATCACGGCGACGCTGCGCGCGACGTTGAAGCCCGACTCGCCCGCGGGCTCGCCGCAGCCGAGCATGAGGTCCTCGACCTCGTGCGGGTCGAGCTGCGGCACCTTCGCCAGGGCCGCCTCGACGACCTGGGCTGCGAGGTCGTCGGGCCGGGCGTCCTTCAGCGAGCCCTTGTTCGCGCGCCCGATCGGCGAGCGCGCCGTCGAGACGATGACTGCTTCTGCCATTTCCGTGTTCCTTCCGAACGTGGGGTCAGCGGCCGACTTTGCCGAAGACCGAGGCGATGGGGGTGAGCACCAGCGGGCGCGCGGCGGCCCAGGCCCCGGCCATCACGGCGATCGAGGCGAGGAAGATCCAGAAGCCGAGCCAGCTGGTGGTGTCGCTGTGGCCGAACATGTGGTTGAGGTTGCGCAGCGCCCCGGTCGAGAGCACCAGGCCGACGTGCACGACGATGAACGCGCAGAAGTAGAGCATCACCGGGAAGTGCACCGCGCGCGCCCAGGTGATGGGGTAGGCGGCGCTGAGGCGCTGGTTCTTCTTGGGCCACAGGCCCGACATCCGGAAGCCGGTCAGCATCGCGAGCGGGGCCGCGAGGAACACCGTCGCGAAGTAGGCCAGCAGCTGCAGGCTGTTGTAGTAGACCCAGCCGTCCTCGGTGGGCCAGTTCAGCGAGGCGTACTGCAGCGCCGCCGAGAGCGCGTTCGGGACGACCGACCAGCTCGTCGGCACGATGCGCGCCCACTGCCCGGTCGAGAACAGCAGCACGAGGAACACGACGCCGTTGACGACCCAGAGCAGGTCGAGGCTCTGGTGGAACCACACGGTGAGGCTGATCTTGCGCGCCGGGTTCCACTTCGGGCTCCACGAGGCGGGCGGCCGCTTCTCACGCCGCACCGCGAGCCCCGACCGGATGATCAGCAGCATGAACAGCGCGTTCAGGTAGTGCGTCGCCTCGAGCCAGATGGGCAGGCCCGGGGTGGCGGTGGGCTGCCGCGTCGCGGCGCCCGAGTAGGTGTGCACGAAGTGTGCGACCGCGGGCAGGCCGATGAGCCAGCGCGAGAGCAGCACGACGACGGCCGCGGCGGCGACCACCGCGACGACCCAGCCGACGGTGCGGACGAGACGCGAGGGCGCGCGGCGCGCGGGTTCGGCCGCGAGCTGCGCGGGCGCGGTGCGGGTGGGCGCTGCGGGCTGCGCAGGTGAAGCTGCGGGGGCGGCGGGTTGGGCTGGCGGGGCGGCGGATGCCGGGGACGGCGTGACCGCGGGGGCCCCGGCTGCGACATCCACGGCCGCCACCGGCTCGACGGCCGGGGTCTCGGCGGCCGCCGCTGCCGCGACGGGCTGCGCCGCGTGCGCGGCGAGGTACTCGGGCGAGGGCTGCGGCGGCCAGGGCGCTCCCCCAGCGACGCGCGGCAGGCCCTGGCGGATGCCGGCGAGCGGCAGCGCCTGCCCGGCCGAGGTCACGGGCGTCGAGGTGGTCGCCCCCGGGGCCGCAGCGGCGGCAGTGGGAGCGGGAGCATCCAGAACCGCAGGCGCCGCATCCACCGACTCGACAGCCGGCGCCGCCGCAGCCGCGACCGCAGCGAGCACCGCGTCGTCGACGACCGGCCAGGGCGCACCGCCCGGCACCCGCGGCAGGCCGCGGCGGATCCGTGCGGGGGGCTGCCGGGTCATCCGGCCACGCCCTGCCGCTTCGCCGCGATGGCCTCGATGAGCTGGGGCACGATCTGGAACACGTCGCCCACGACGCCGAAGTCGGCGATCTCGAAGATCGGCGCGTCGGCGTCCTTGTTGACGGCGATGATCGTCTTCGAGGTCTGCATGCCGGCGAGGTGCTGGATCGCGCCTGAGATGCCGAGGGCGATGTAGAGCTGCGGGGTGACCGAGACGCCGGTCTGGCCGACCTGGTGCGCGTAGGGCACGTAGCCGTCGTCGACGGCGGCGCGCGAGGCGCCGACGGCGGCGCCCAGGGCGTCCGCGAGCCGGCCGACGAGCTCGAAGCCCTCGGCCGAGCCGAGGCCGCGCCCGCCGGAGACGACGCGGGCGGCGCCGCGCAGCTCGGGGCGGCCGGTCTCGACGACCAGAGCCTCGCGCGAGACCACCACGGGCTCGGGGCGCGAGTCGGCGGCGGCCTCGAGCGCCTCGACCACGGGGGTCACGCCGGCGGGCGCCGCCCCCGTCTGGCCCTGGCGCAGGGTCACGATCGCCGTGCCGTAGGTGAACGCCGACTGCGACTCGAACGCGCCGCCGAACACCGAGTGCGTGGCGACGACGCCCTCGTCGTCGCGCGACACGGCGACGGCGTCGAGGGCGACCGCACTGCCGATCCGCACGGCGAGGCGGCCCGCGGCATCCCGGCCCTCGATCGAGTGCGCGAGCAGCACCGCGTCGGGCGCGAGCCGCCCGACCGCGTCGGCGAGCGCGTCGACGTAGGCGCCGGAGGCGATGCGGTCGGCGCCGAGGGCCTGCGCGTGCAGCACGCGCGGCACACCGAGCGCGCCGAGCGCCGCGATCGCCTGCTCGCCCTCGCCGGGTGCGGTGACGAGCACGGCGACCGGGTCGCCGAGGGCCGCCGCGGCCTGCGCCACGAAGGCGGCCGACTTGCCGAGCGCGCCGCCGGGCGCCTCGGCCAGGAACACCACCGTGCTCATGCCAGGAATCCGTTCTCTTCCAGGTACGCGGCGAGGCGCTGGGCGCCGTCACCCTCGTCGACCACCTTGACGCCCTGCGCCCGCGCGGGGCGGCGGGCGACCGTGATCATGATCGAGCGCGGCACGACGGCGTCGGCATCCACGCCGAGCTCCGCCGTCGACAGCTGCTGGATCGGCTTCTTCTTCGCGCCCATGATGCCCTTGAGGCTCGGCATGCGCGCCTCGGGCATCCGCTCGGTCACCGACACGAGCGCCGGCAGCGTGCACTCGACGCTCTGCACCTCTCCGTCGACGGCACGACGACCGCGGACGGATTCCGCCGCGATCTCGACCGAGTCGAGCGAGGAGGCGAGCGGGATGCCGAGCCGCTCGGCCGTCATGGCCGGCACCACGCCGCCGCCGCCGTCCGTCGAGCTCGCGCCCGCGATGACGAGGTCGGCCTGCTGCTGTGCGAGGGCCTGCGCCAGGACCTCCGAGGTCAGTGCGGCATCGGCGCCCGCCAGCGCGTCGTCGACGACGTGGACCGCGCTCGCGGCCCCCATCGCCAGCGCACGCCGGATTCCGTCGACCGCGGTGGCCGGCCCCATCGCGAGGGCGACCACCTCGGTTCCGGCGTTCGCATCGGCGAACGCGATGGCGGACTCGAGCGCGCGCTCGTCGACCTCGTCGAGCACGCGGTCGACGTCGGCGCGCCGCGCCAGACCGGTCTCGAGGTGGAGTTCGCGCTGACCGTAGGTGTCCGGGACTTCTTTGACGAGGACGACGATCTTCATGCTGCAGAGACTACGAGGCGACCGCGGTCGAGCACGACGTCCCCCGCCGCGTTGAGCACGCGGAAGACGTGGTCGTCGGCCTGCTGCCACACGTGGACCGCGAGCTCGTCGCCCGGGAACACCGGCTTGCTGAACCGGCCGCTCATCGAGGTGAACCGGCTCGGGTCGCCGCCCGCGAGCGCGTGCAGCAGCACGCGCCCGACGACGCCGTAGGTGCACATGCCGTGCAGGATCGGCTTCGGGAAGCCGGCGCGCGCGGCGAAGGCGGGGTCGGAGTGCAGCGGGTTCCGGTCGCCGGAGAGGCGGTAGAGCAGCGCCTGGTCGGGGCGGGTCGCGGCGCGCAGCACCACATCCGCGTCGCCCTCGGGCTGCGTCCACTCCTCCTTCGGGCCCGGGATGCCGAAGCCGCCCTCCCCGCGGATGAACATCGACGACCGCGTCGTGACGAGCGGGGTGTCGCTGCCCGGCACGGTGCCGACGGCCTCGCTCACGACGAGGGCGCCGCTGCCCTTGTCGTACATGCCCGTAAGGGTCGAGACGACCTCGATCGTGCCCGAGGTCGGCAGGGCGCCCGCGAGCTCGACGCTCTGCTCGGCGTGCACGAGCATCGCCGGGTTGAACGTGCCGATGTCGAGGCGGCCGGAGCCGCGGAACTGGTTGAGGATGACGCCGAAGGTCGGTAGCACCGCCTGATCGACTCCGTGGCTGTTCTCGGTCGTGAACGCGAGCTCGGCCAGCGGGTCGTCCTGCCCCGCGCCGACGCCCAGTGCGTACACGAGCGCGTCGGCCGAGTCCCAGGTGACGGTGCGGGGCTCGCTCGAGCGGCCGACCGCGTCCAGGTTGAGTGGCATTTCCCTACCTCCAGGTGATCAGCGCGTCGAGCGCTTCCACGTCCGAGCCGCGCACGAGCAGCGGGTTGATCTCGAGGGACTCGAGGCGGTCGCCGAGGCGCTGTGCGAGCTCGGAGACGGCGACGACGGCATCCGCCACGGCATCGAGGTCGGCCGCCTGCGTGCCGCGCGCGCCCTCGAGCAGCTTGGCGCTGCGCAGCGAGCGCAGCCCCTCCTTCACCTGCTCGTGCGTGACGGGCAGCATGTGCAGCGTCGAGTCCTTGAAGACCTCGACCCAGATGCCGCCGAGGCCGACCGCGAGCACCGGGCCCCACTGCGGGTCGCGCACCACGCCCACGATGAGCTCGACGCCCGCGCCGCGCATCGGCTGCACGAGGGCGGCCGGTTCGGCGACGCCCGCGGTGCGGCCGGCCTCGACGACCTGCTCGAACGCGGTGCGCGCGGCATCCGCACTCGCGATGTTCAGCTTCACGCCGCCGATGTCGCTCTTGTGCGCGATCTCGTCGGCGTGCAGCTTGATCACGACCGGGCAGCCGAGCTGCTCGGCCGCGTCGGCGGCCTGGTCGGCGCTCGTGACGAGCACGTGCGGCACCGTCGGCACGCCGTTCTCGGCGAGCAGCAGCGAGGCGCGGCGCTCGGCGAAGACCTCGCCGGGTGCCGACTCGACCTCGAGCGGCTCGAGCTCGATCGCGGGGGCCGCGCTCTGGGCGCGAGCGGCGCGGTACTGCTCGGACCAGCGGATCGCGGCGCCGAGCGCCGCGATGCCGTGGTGCATGCCGCCGACCACGGTCGGGAAGTGCGCGGCCGCGGCCACCTCGCGCCCGGCCGGCGTGATGTCGACCAGGGTGTTCGAGATGACGATCACGGGCTTCTTCGTGTTCCGCATCACCTCGGCCTGGCGCGCGAAGCGCTCGACCGCGACGTCGTGGTCCGCCACGACGTGCGGCAGTTCCGCGATGTAGACGATTTCGTCGATGTTCGGGTCATCGTCGACCGTCTCCAGGGCGCGGATCGCGAGCGTGCCGTCGATCAGGATGTAGCCGGTCACGTCGATCGGGTTGCGCGCCGCCGCGAAGTCGGGCAGCACCTCCTTGAGGCGTGCGATGGTCTCCGGCGTGAACTCGGGGATCTCGATCCCCTCGTCCTCGCTGCGGTCGGAGATCAGCTCGCACGCGCCGCCCGACGGGGTCACGAACCCGACGCGCGGCCCGGGCAGCGGCCCGGTCGACGCGAGCAGGTCGGCCGTGACGATCAAGTCCTCGAGCGAGTTCACGCGGATCACGCCCGCCTGGCGGAACACCGCGTCCATCACGGCGTCGTCGCCCACGAGCGAGCCCGTGTGCGCCTGGGCGGCCTTGGCGCCCATGACGCTGCGGCCGACCTTGAGCGCGACGATCGGCTTGCCCGCGGCGAGCGCCGCCTGGGCGATCTCGCGGAACTCCTCGGGCTTGCGGATCGACTCGATGAACAGCGCGAGCACCTTCGTCGCCTCGTCGGCGACGAGGTACCGCATGACGTCGGTGAGCGACACCATCGACTCGTTGCCCATCGAGCACAGCAGGCTGAGGCCCGCGTTGCGGGTCTGGATGAGCTGGATGACGGCGCTCGCGAGCGCGCCCGACTGCAGCCCCACGCCGATGCCGCCCGAGCGGATCGTGCCGCTGATCGCGAGGCCGTAGGGGATCGTGTTCGACGCGAGGTTGACGTAGCCGTTGCCGTTCGGGCCGAGGATCGTCACGCCGCCCTCCTGCGCGATGCGCACGAGCTCGGCCTCGAGCCGCGCACCCTCGGCACCGACCTCGCCGAAGCCGGAGGTGAGCACGACGGCGGCGGGGATGCCGGCGTCCGCGACATCCTGCATCACCTGCAGCACCACGCCGGTGCCGACCATGACGAAGGCCAGGTCGACCCGCTCGGGCAGGGCCGCGATGCTCGGGTACGACTGCACCCCGTGCACCTCGATGCCCTTGGGGTTGACGAGGTACACCTCGCCGGCGTAGCCGCTGTTCAGCAGGTTCTTGTAGATGGACAGCGACCACACCGACTTGTCGGTGGCGCCGATCAGCGCGATGGTGCGCGGGTTGAACAGCGTCTGGATCTGCTCCAGGGTGACGCCGTCGGCGCGCACGTCATCGATGACCGTCATCGATCCTCCTTGATCGGGACGAAGGGTTTGTGGGGATGTCGCAGAAGAAGCACCGCGGCGGGCCGGTCCTGGGACGCACGGCCCGCCGCGGTACGGCTCGGCCTAGAAGCCGCCGATCGTGCCGATCTTGGCGTGGCCCTTGATCAGGTTGCGGGCGATCGTGCGCTTCTGGATCTCGTCGGTGCCCTCGAAGATGCGCAGCAGGCGCAGCTCGCGGTACCAGCGCTCGATCGGCAGCTCCTTCGTGTAGCCCATGCCGCCGTGGATCTGCAGCACGCGGTCGACGACGCGGTTGGCCATCTGGGTGCCGGTGAGCTTGGCGACCGAGGCGGCGTGGCGGTTGTCGATGCCCTGGTCGAGCTGCCATGCGGCGAACAGCGTCAGCCACTTGGCGGACTCGATCTCGACGTACGAGTCGGCGATCTGCCACTGGATGGCCTGGTATTCGGCGATGGGGTGGCCCATCGAGACGCGGTTCTTCGAGTGCTCGACCGCCATCTCGAGCAGGCGCTCGGCCGCGCCGATGGCGCGCGAGGGGATCAGGTAGCGGCCGTTGCCGATCCACTCCATGGCGAGCTTGAAGCCCCAGCCGACCTCGCCGAGCACGTGGTCGCCGGGAACGCGCACGTTCTCGAAGACGAGCGCGGCCGGGCCCCACTGGCCCATGGTCGGGATCGGGGTCGAGCGCCAGCCCATGGCGCGGTCGACGAGGAAGCAGGTGATGCCGCCGTTTGCGCCCTTCTCGGGGTCGGTGACGGCGAAGACCATGACGAAGTCGGCCTCGTTGCCGCCCGTGATGAAGATCTTCTCGCCGTTGATGACCCAGTCGTCGCCGTCGCGCACGGCGCGGGTGCGGATGTTGCGCGCGTCCGAGCCGGCGCCCGGCTCGGTGATCGCGAAGCAGCTGCGACGCTCGCCGTTGATGGTCGGGACGAGGTACTCGGCCTTCTGCGCGTCGGTGCCTGCGTAGAGGATGTTATCCGCGGTGCCGCCGAAGCTGAACGGCACGAAGGTGCGGCCGCCCTCCATCGCGACGATCGAGGTCATGACCTTGCCGAGGTCGGTCCCGCCGTACTCCTCCGGGGTGCCGATGCCCCAGAAGCCGGCCGCCTTCGCCTTGGCCTGCAGCTCCTTGTGCTGCTCGGGCTCGAGGCCGGGGCGGCCTTCGCGCTCGTTGCGCAGCACCTGCGGCTCGAAGGGGCGCACCTCCTTGTCGATGAATTCGCGGATGGTGTCGCGGACCATCTTCTGTTCGTCGTCGAGCGAGAAGTCGATCATTGCCGTTTTTCCTTTTTGCTTGGGTGAGATTCGGGGTGTGAGGATGCCGCGCAGCTCAGCTGACGGGGCCGCCGGAGACGTAGATGACCTGGCCGTTGACGTAGGAGGCATCGTCGGTGGTGAGGAAGGAGGCGACGCCCGCGATGTCCTCCGGGCGGCCGACGCGGCGCACGGGGATGCGCGCAGCCGCGGCCTCCTTCATCTGCTCGAAGTCGTGGCCCTGGCGCTCGGCCGTGGCACGCGTCATGTCGGTCGCGATGAAGCCGGGGGCGATGGCGTTGGTGGTGATGCCGAACGGGCCGAGCTCGACCGCGAGGGTCTTCGTGAAGCCCTGCATGCCGGCCTTCGCCGCCGAGTAGTTGGCCTGGCCGCGGTTGCCCGTGGCGGACGTGCTCGACAGGTTGACGATGCGGCCCCACTTGGCGGCCACCATCGACTTCTGCGCCTCGCGCGACCACAGGAACGCGCCGCGCAGGTGCACGCCGAGCACGGTGTCCCAGTCGCTCAGGCTCATCTTGAAGAGCAGGTTGTCGCGCAGCACGCCGGCGTTGTTGACCAGCACGTGGATGCCGCCGAGCTGCTCGACGACACTCGCCGCGGCGGCGACCACGGCCGCCTCGTCGCTCACGTCGCAGGCGAGGCCGATGGCGCGGCCTCCCGCTGCCTCGATCGCAGCCACGGCGTCGGCCGTGGCCTCCGCGGTGATGTCGATGATCGCGACGGCCGCGCCGTCTGCGGCGAGTCGCTTCGCCGTGGCCGCGCCGATTCCGCGACCGGCTCCGGTCACGACCGCGACCTTGCCATCCAGGTGTCCCACACATGCTCCTTTGCACTCATGGAAGAACAGCAGGGCCGCGGGATGCCGGGCGACCGCCGCTTCAGCGCGACGGTGCGTCGTGACGATCCGAGAGCCAAACCGAACGCTGTTCTAGAATCTGATTCCAGACGCTAGACGCTCCCCCGGCACCTCGTCAAGCACGATCCGGTCATTCGGCGTGTCGCATGATGCAACTCGGCTCGAACGGGCGCGCCGACGGCTCAGGCCGCGAGCCGTCGGACGATCTCGAGGGTCTTCTCGACCACGGCCTCGACGGCCGGGTCGCCGTCGAGCGTCGCGGCGGCGCGAGCGCCCTCGCTCACAGCGCGCGTCAGGATGCGCGCCGTGAGACGACTCGGCTCGTCGTCCGGCAGGCGCAGCAGCCGGAGGTTGTTCTCGAGCCAGCGGGCGCCGGATTCCTGCCCGAGCGCATCGAAGCCCGCGGGGCCCTCGTTGCCCGAGAAGAGCAGCGTGGTCTTCGCGTTGAGCAGCGCGTTGGCGAGATAGGCCCGGGTGCCGATCACGAAGAGCTCGACCGGGCTACCCTCGCCGGCGCGGCGCGCCTGCGCGACGGCGTCCTCGGCGGCCGCGCGGTTGCCCTGCTCGTACTCGTCCCAGAGCGAGATGAACAGGTCGGACTTGCCGCTGAAGTGGTGATAGACGCTGCCGACGCTCAGCCCCGAGCGGGCGACGATGTGGGCGATGTTCGCGCGCTCGTAGCCGTCTTCTGTGAAGACCTCGCGCGCCGCCTCCAAGATCGTGCGCCGCGTGGTGCGCGTGCGGCCCCACTGCCGAATCGGGCGGTCCGCCTCTTCCTCAACGGTGGTGTCCATCCAGATCCCCTTTTCCGGCCCGGCGCAGCGATCGCGCCCGACAGCCCATCGTACGGTCGGCCAGAAACTTCCTTGCCTGACCATGGTGACACATGCTAGAACCTCGTTCTAGAACGACATTTGGTTGTGTCGCTCGCATGCTGACATCCACTCGCGATGCAGCGGAAGGTCGACGATGACGAACAGCCCGGCCGCGTGGCCGCCGCCCCCGAGCACCCCGGTGCCGCTCACTCCGCACGTCATCCACCTGCTCGCCCCGAACGCCAACTCCTGGACCTACGAGGGCACCAATTCCTGGGTGATCCGCGGTGCCGCAGGCGGCAGCAGCGTCGTCGTCGACCCGGGCACCGAGGACCGCGCGCACCTCGAGGCGCTCGCCGCGGCGGCCACGAGCGGCGGATGCCGCGTCGCCGCCGTCATCCTCACGCACACCCACCCCGACCACAGCGACGGCGCCCGCGCGCTGTCCGCCCTCGTCGACGCGCCCGTCGCCGCGGTCGCCCCCGAATGGGCCGACCGGCTGCTGGCCGACGGCGAGCGCATCGATCTCGGCCCCGTCGCGCTCGACGTGCTGCACACGCCCGGTCACAGCGACGACTCGCTGTGCCTGAGCCTCGCCGGCGAGCGCACGGTGCTCACCGGCGACACGATCCTCGGCGGCCGCTCGGCCGGCGTGTTCGGCGACCTCGGCCAGTACCTGGCGACGCTCGAGCAGCTCATCGCGCTGTCCGGCGACGAGCCGACGACCGCGCTGCCCGGCCACGGGCCGGTCGTCGCGGATCTGCGCGCCGCGGCATCCCGCGTGCTCGAGGTGCGCCGCGGCCGCCTCGCCGACATCGTCACGCACATCGGCGGCGGTGACACGACCGTGCGCGCGCTCGTCGGGCGCGTGTACCCGAAGCTCGAGGAATCGCGCATCCCGTCGGCCGTGGCCACAATGCTCGCGAACCTCGACTACCTCGTCGGCCAGGACGCCGCGCGCGGCATCCCCGACCCCACGGCCCGCGAGGCCGTCGCGCGGGATGTCGACCGGGTCCGCACCCAGATGATGAGCCGGCGTTGACCCTCACCCGCCCCGCCGCCGCCCAGCCGGCGCACGAATAGGAAGCGAGCCCGATGACAGACGGCCCCGTACCCCGCCCCACCCCCGAGACCCTGCCGTTCTGGGAGGGGACGGCCGCAGGCGAGCTGCGCATCCAGCGCTGCACGCCGTGCGACGAGTTCTACTTCTACCCGCGGCCGTTCTGCCCGAAGTGCCTCTCGTCCGACGTCGCGTGGGAGAAGGTGAGCGGCAACGCCACGCTCGCCTCGTACAACATCAACTACCGGCCCGGCCCCGCGTTCTCGTCGCAGGACCCGCTCGTCATCGCGCTCGTCGAGCTCGACGAGGGCCCGCGCATGATGACGAACATCGTCGGCGTGCCCGCCGAGCCCGAGGCGCTGCCGCTCGGCATGCGCCTGACCGTCGGCTTCCAGCCGCGCGGCGACCAGTTCCTGCCCGTCTTCAGCCCGGCCGAAGGAGCCTGAGATGACCACGAGCATGCACGGCGGCAACATCGCCATCGTCGGCGCGTCCGAGACCGAGCGGGTGGGCGTGCTGCCCGACGTCTCGATGATCCACCTGCACACTGACGCGGCACGCAGGGCGCTGGCGGATGCCGGCATCGACATCAGAGAGGTCGACGGCGTCGCCACGGCCGGCCCGAACGTCATCGAGCTCGCCGACCAGCTCGGCATCCGCCCCCGCTGGGTCGACGGCACGATGATCGGCGGCTGCAGCTTCATGGCGCTCGTGCGCCACGCGTCCGCGGCCATCGCGGCCGGCGCCGCCAACGTCGTGCTGATCACGCACGGCGAGTCGGGGCGTTCGCGCGTCGGCGTGCCGGGCTACGCGCCGGCGCCGACCTCGATCGCCGGTCAGTTCGAGCACCCCTACGGCGCGCTCGCGCCGTACTCGTCGTTCACGACACCCGTGCTGGCGTTCATGAAGGAGCGCGGCTTCACCCGCGAGGACCTCGCCGAGGTCGTCGTCGCGCAGCGCCAGTGGGCGATCCCGAACGAGCGCGCGCAGCGCAGGGCGCAGATCGACGTGGAAGGCGTGCTGAACGCCCCGCCCATCGCCTACCCGTTCACGCGCGACATGTGCTGCGTCGTCACGGACGGCGGCGGCGCCCTCGTCGTGACGAGCGCCGAGCGCGCCCGCGACCTACCCTCCGCCGGCCGCGCCGTCTACGTGCTCGGCTCGGGCGAGGGCACGGGCAGCGTCATCGTGTCGCAGATGGACGACCTCGATTCCTTCGGGCCGTTCCGCAACGGCTCGCGCGAGGCCTTCGAGACCGCCGGCGTCGCGCACGCCGACATCGACCACCTCATGTTCTACGACGCGTTCGCGCACCTGCCGCTCTACATGCTCGAAGACACCGGCTTCGTCGGGAAGGGCGAGTCGGCGGCCTTCATCAAGGAGGGCCACACGCGCCCCGGCGGCAAGCTGCCCATGAACACGCAGGGCGGTGGCCTGTCATATACCCACAGCGGCATGTACGGCATGTTCGCCATCCAGGAGGCGGTGCGCCAGCTGCGCGGCGAGGCCGTCGTCCAGGTCCCCGACGTCCGCCTCAGCTTCGTGCAGGGGGTCGGATTCATGTTCGGCGCGGGAGGGAGCCTCATCCTCAGCAACCAGCCCGCATGACATCGCCCGGGCCGGGTGCAGACGCTCCCGGCCCGGCCCCATTCGCACACACCTCCACCCCCGACTTCCTCGCGCTGGGCCACGAACCCCGAGCGCGACCGATCCGCAGGGCCCTAACCCGGCGGCCGCACCCCGGAGCGGGCAGTGCGACGACAACGCCGTCGTCGGCACGCCGCAGCACCCCGGTGCAGACATCCCCAACTCAATGCCGGTCACAGCGCCCGATCGGACGCCGTGCGGACCGGCTTCGAATCAGAATCGAGATACCGATGGATTCACTCACCGTCGACGCCGGCGCCGCTCCGAGCGCCGTCGAGCGACGCCTCGCGGCCATGCACATGCGCCCGACCACCGCGATCGCCGTCATCACCGCCATGCTCGTCCTGGTCGCCGACAGCCAGGCGCTCGCCCTGGTGCCGCTGCTCAACACCATGACCGAGCAGTACAAGCTGACCGCACCCCAGGCCACGATCGTCCTCGCCATCCCGGCGCTCGTCGCCGCGGGCGGCGTGCCGGTCCTCACCCGCGTCGCCGAGCGGATCGGCATGCGCCTGTTCCTGCTCATCGGCGTGATCTTCACCGTCGTCGGCAACATGCTGTGCGCCATGGCCCCCGGCTACGGCCTGCTGCTCACCGGTCGCGCGCTGCTCGGCTTCAGCGCCGCGGTGCCCATCGGCATCGCGCTGCTGCGCGAGAGCTCGAAGAGCGAGAAGCAGACGAACAACGGCCTCGCGGTGATCACCGCCGCGGTCGGCGTCAGCGTCGCGATCTCCTTCCTGCTCGGCGGCGTGATCCTGAAGCTCAACGGCACCGTGCACACGGTGTTCTGGGTGATGGCCGTCCTCGGCGCCGTCGCGTTCGTCATGGCCTGGGTCATGGCGCCCGACTACCAGACCAAGGTCAAGGACCCCGCCGACGTCGTCGGCGCGATCCTGCTCGTCATCGCGCTCACCGCGGTCGCGGTGTACCTGAGCTATGGCTCGACCTGGCACTGGACTTCCGGCAAGGGTCTGACCGTGCTCATCGTCGGCCTCGTGGTGTTCGCCGGCTGGGTGTGGTGGGAGCTCGCGAGCAAGCACCCGCTCATCGACATCCGCAAGACCTTCTCGCGCGCGACCGTCCCGGCCTACTTCTACGTCGGCCTCTGGGGCACCATCGCGGTCATCTCGAACCTGGCCGTGACCAACTACGCCGAGTTCAACGCGAAGATGCCGATCCCGCTGCCGGCGGGCTCGCCCGCGAAGTCGGCGCCGCTCGACGCGCTCGTGAAGGGCGTCGACTACGGCTTCGGCGACATCGTGCTCACCGCGTCGCTGTTCCTGATGCCGACCGCGTTCTTCATCCTGCTCGGCGGTGGCGTCGTCGGGCGCATCATCACGAAGCTCGGCACGAAGAACTCGATGTTCGTCGCCTCCGGTCTGGGCATCCTGGCCTTCGCGTTCCTCGCGATCGACCACACCCAGCAGTGGGAGAACTACGTCGGCATGGGCATCTGGGGCATGTCGTACGCGCTCGGCTTCGCGGCCGGCAGCGCGGCCTACGTGCACGCGGCCAAGGAGGGCGAGGGCTCGCTGTTCGCCGCTGCCGCGACGGTCGTCACCGGCACCGTCGGCTCGCTCGCCGCACCGGTGTTCACGGCCGTGCTCTACGCGAGCGCCGTGACCCTCGGCACGACGCAGATTCCGACCGTCGCCTCGTACAACAACGTGTGGTGGGTGTGCGCGCTCGGTGCCGTGATCGGCCTGGCGCTCGTCCTCATGCACAAGAAGCGGGAGTATCAGGGCGACACCACCGCGATGGACGCGGCGCTCGAGGTCTAGCCCCGAGCCCACCGCGACAAGCAACGAAGGAGAGCCATGCCAGAGCTCGAGCGCCGGGGCGAGGTGTTCGTGCTGCACCTCGGTGCGGACGAGAACCGCTTCCACCCCGACTGGATCGACTCCGTGAACACCGCCCTGGATGCGGTCGAGCAGAGCGAGGGTCCGCGCGCACTCGTCACGTGCGCCGGCGAGAAGTTCTACTCGAACGGGCTCGACCTGGCGTGGCTCTCCGCCCATCCGGCGCAGGGCGGGGAGTACATGGCATCCGTCCATGCGCTCCTCGCCCGCGTGCTCGCGCTGCCGGTCATCAGCGTGGCCGCGATCCCCGGCCATGCCTTCGCCGCGGGGGCGATGCTGTCGCTCGCGCATGACTTCCGCGTCATGCGCGCGGACCGCGGCTGGTGGTGCCTGCCCGAGGTCGACATCCAGATGGCGTTCACGCCCGGCATGTCCGCACTCATCCAGGCCCGCCTCGCCCCGCAGGTCGCCCACGCGGCCATGACGACGGGGCGCCGCTACGGCGGCGACGACGCCCGCGCGGCCGGCGTCGTCGACGTGGTCGCCGCCGAAGCCGACGTGCTGTCGGCCGCCGTCGAGCTCGCCGCGGCGAACGCCGCGAAGGCCGGCCCCACGCTCGGCACGATCAAAGCCCGCATGTACGGCCCGGCGCTCGCGGCGCTGGGGTCCGTCGCGGCACAGAACACGGAGGCGTGAGGATGTCCGACACCGCCGCCCTCACGACGCAGCCCCCGGCCCCCGAGGGCCGCCCCGTGCTCCCGATCCTGGTGTCGGTCGAGCCGGGCGAGCCCGCGGCCGAGAGTGGCTCGACCTGGAACACGGAGTTCCCCGACGGCCTGCAGTCCGTCGGCACCGCCATGCACGGGGGTGTCGTCGTGGCATCCATGGCCGCCTCCGCCGCCCGCGCGACGGGCCGCCGGCTGACCGCGATCACGGCCCACCTGCACTCCCCCGTCGGCGTCGGCGCGGCGGCGTGCGACGTGCTCGAGCTCACGAGCGGCCGCACCGCCACAACGGTGCGCCTCGACCTGCGGCAGGACAGGCTGCGCGTCAGCGCGACCGCGCTGCTCACCGCCGACGAGACCGGGCCCGAGCTGCCCGTCGTCGTGCCGCCCGTCGCCGCCGGGCCGATCCCGGCCGCCCCCGCCCGCGACGGGATGCCGGCCGAGCCGCCCCACTCGCGCGGCTTCTTCCGCAGCCTCGAGGTCGTCTGGGCCGGCGAGGCGCGCCCGCTCAGCGGGCACCCCGAGGCCCTCGTGCAGGCCTGGATGCGCCCGCGCCTGCCCGTCGACGACACCGCCGCGGCGGCCGTGATGCTGCTCGACGCGATGGCCCCGACCCTGCTCGTGCTCAAGACCGAGCCGCAGGTCGTGTTCACGATCGAGTACACGGTGCACCTGACGCCCGCTGCGCACCGGCCCTTCGAGCCCGGTCAGTGGTTCTTCGTGCGTCAGCACACGGTGTGGGCGGTCGGCGATCTGAGCGTCGACGACGCGCAGCTGTGGTCGGATGCCGGCGAGCTCATCGGCAGCGCGCGACAGACCCGCCGCACCATGCCGATGCCGGCGAAGGCTCCGGCGCGCTGAGCCCGTTCACGCCCCGGGAACGCCCGTCTCGGCATCCCCCATCCCCGCCGCCTGCGTCGCCGACGCGGCTGCCCGCAGCGGTCGCAGCCCCACGAGGAACGCGACGAGCGCGAGCACGACGCACAGCGCGGCCGGGATCGGCGTGAACCGCGACCCTCCGAGCGAGATCGCGAGATTGCCGACGGGCGGGGCGAGCGCGATGCCGACGTACATCGCGGTCGAGTTCCACGACATCGTCACGGGCGCGACCTCGGGGTCGATCGCGACGAGCCGGTGCTGGATGGGCACGCTCGTGCCCGAGGCCACGAGGCCCCACGCCGCGAACACGGTGAGGCACAGGGCGTAGGACTCGACCGCGAACGGCAGCGTGACGAGCAGCGCGGCGACGGCGCAGATGGCCGTGATGGCGATGTGCCTGCTGCCGAAGCGGTCGGTCAGCCTGCCCGCGAACTGGTTGCCGATGAGCCCGGCGCACCCGTAGACCATGAGCAGCACGGCCAGCCGCGTGCCCGAGCCGCCCGTCGCGGGGGCCGTGAGGGTCGCGCTGAAGATGAAGACAACGTTGCCCGCGACGACCATGAAGAGCGTCGTCGACACCGTGGCGAGCACCCGCCGGTCGGCGAGCGGCGCGAGGCGGTGGCGCAGCGGCACGACGACGGGGCGCGGCATGCTGCGGAACCCGAACGCGATGCCCACTCCGACCAGCACGCCGATCGCGGCGAGCGCCTCCATCGGCAGCCGCCAGGTCGCCGCGCTGCCGAGCGCCGTGCCGAGCGGCGTGCCGAACGCGCTCGCGAGCGTGAACCCGGCGGCGACGAGCGCGAGGGCACGGCCCCGGCGCTCGGGCGGCACGAGATCGGTGGCGACGGCGCTCGCGGTCGGCACGAGCGCGGCGCCGCCCAGCGCGGCGATCGCACGGCCGCCGAAGAAGCCGCCGACGTTCACGCTCTCGGACGCGACGATCGTGCCGATGGAGAAGAACGCGGCACCGCACGCCATGATCACGGCGCGCGGCACCCGGGCGAGCACGATGCTCGCGAGCGGGGCGACGACCGCCACGGTGACGGAGTACACGGTGATCGAGTAGCTGACCGTCCCCTGCGTCGTGCCGAGGCCGTGCGCGATGCGCGGCAGCAGACCCGCGATGACGGAGGCGTTGGTGCCCACCATGAACATCGCGGCGGCGAGGAGCAGCAGTTTCACGGTCGAGCCGCGATAGGCGTTCGAGGATGTCGCGACGCCCGCACCCGCATCCGTCAGCACCGCGCCGCCTCTCCAGTGAACCGAACTTCATTCTAGAACACAGTTCGGTCGGAGCAGAAACCGCCGGCGGGTGCGTCGTGGCGGCACGGCAGCCCGGCGGGAAGTCACCGATTCGGTGGCATCCCCCGCGACACGCCGAGGGCACGCGCGCACTCCACCGAATCGGTGTCCGGCAGCGCATCCGCCTCGCAGGACTCGCCCTCAGAGCCGTTCGATGATCGTCGCGTTGGCCATTCCGCCGCCTTCGCACATCGTCTGCAGACCGTACCTGCCGCCGGTCGCCTCGAGGTGCGCGAGCAGGGTGCCCAGCAGGCGTGCGCCGGATGCCCCGACCGCGTGCCCGAGCGCGATGGCCCCGCCCCAGGGGTTGAGCCTCGCCGGGTCGGCGCCGAGCTCGGCGAGCCATGCCAGCGGAACAGAGGCGAAGGCCTCGTTGACCTCGTACGCGTCGAGCCGGTCGACGGTCAGGCCGGATCGGTCGAGGATGCGCCGCGTGGCCGGGATCGGGCCGGTGAGCATCATCATCGGGTCGCCCCCCACGACCGCGAAGGAGTGGAACCGGGCGCGCGGGGTGAGGCCCAGCGCGACGGCCCGCTCCTCGCTCATGATCAGCACGCCGGCCGCGGCATCCGTCAACGGCGACGAGTTGCCCGCGGTGGTGTGCCATTCCAACTCGGGGAACCGCGCGGCGAGTTCGTCGGTGCGGAACGCCGGGCCCAGCCCGGCGAGAGCGTCGGCGGTGGTGCCGGCCCGGATCGTCTCGTCGACGACATGGCCGGCTTCCCGGGCGACCTCCCCGATCAGCTGCGAGTCGAACGCGCCGGATTCCCATGCCGCCGCCGCACGCCGGTGCGACTCGGCCGCGAACTCGTCGAGGTCGCGGCGGCCGAGGCCCCAGCGATGCGCGATCAGCTCTGCCGAGACGCCCTGGCCCACCAGCCCTTCGGGGTAACGGCGCCGCACGCCGTCCGAGACGACGCCGCCGTGGGCGTTCGACCCCAGCGGCACCCGACTCATCGACTCCACACCGGCGGCGATCACGATGTCGTAGGCCCCGGCGATCACGCCCTGCGCCGCGAAGTGCGCCGCCTGCTGACTCGACCCGCACTGCCGGTCGATGGTCGTCGCGGGCACGCCCTCGTCGAAGCCGGCCGCGAGCACGGCCTGCCGCCCGATGTTCAACGACTGGTCGCCGACCTGCGAGACGCACCCCATGATCACGTCGTCGACCTGAGTCGACTCGAAGCCGTTCCGCTCGAGCAGCGCCATGAGCACCCCGGCGGCGAGATCGACCGGGTGGACGCCGCTCAACGCACCGCCCGGCTTGCCCTTCCCCGACCGGGTGCGCACCACATCGACGATCACGGCTTCGCGTGCAGGTGCCATCACGACTCCCCTCGCTCGAAAGGCGCGATCATCGGCGACCGCGTGGCATCGACGGTAATCCTCCATGGGGCGCCCTGGATAGCCCGAGCCCGTCAGGCTTCCGGCTCAGTGCTCCTGACAAAAGAACCCCGACTGCCGGGTACGCAGTCGGGGCTCAGTCGATCAGTGGTCAGGCGGCGTGGTCTCCATCAGACACCTCGCACCAGAGAGACGGTCGGGAAAACTCGAATGGTCTTCATGATCATGATGTCCTCCTTGCCTGGGTGATGTATTCCTGTTGCATTCATTATGGCATGCGAGACTGAGAGCTGGCAGGGTGCGTCAGGCGACGGCGCTCGAGATCGGCGGGGCGCTGCTGAGTTTCTTGCGCGCGGCCCGGCTTTACGCCTAGAACCGCCCGCCTGGATAGACGTCATCGGGCACAGTGAAGCAATCGCTGTAGGAGTCGATCCACAAGCTCTTGCCGTCAGAGCCCGGGCCGACCGCGTAGCCCTCGTGGTCTCCGCGAGCGATGTCCAGAACGGGTGAGCCGTTCGTGTCCTTCTCCGACGTGACAGTGAAACCCGGCTGGCTGGACCAGTACGACCTTGCGCTGGCGAGTACTGCCGACATGTTCGCCGGGTTTTTCATGCCGACCGCCGTGTGGCCGGTCCACTGCCACGTTTTTGCGTCGCACTGCATCAGCGTGCCCTTGGGATTCTGGCTGACAGACGTCACCTCGGCGGGGTCAATCTGGTGGGCGATTGCCAGCTCTTCTGCCTGAGTTGTTTCCTTTGCTGTTTCCCACCTCACGGCGGTCGAGGTCGGGGGCAACGTGCGATTCGGACCGGTCATTGAGCACCCCGAAATCAAGAGGACAGCCACGACTGTCGCGATGAACCTGCCCTGGCGCCTTGCGGCTTTACCGTCATCCCTCCGCATAATCAGACGTGGCCTCATCTCAGGCTCTTTCGGCAACGGGGCACCGTCATTGGGGAGCAATATCGGCGGCTCGCTGCAGTGCATCCGGGCTCAGCGCACTGGATCGGATTCCTCGGGACTGTAAGGCTGACGTGTACAGCTGCTAGTACCGCGCACCTGGATCATCGGAGGGCGCCAGTTTGAAGCAGTCGGAGAACGATGAGATATCGAATCCGCTGTGATCATTGGTTGGCGCGACGATGTAGGTCTCGGTAGCGCCCCGACCGATCAGCAGCTCCGAGCGCCCGTCGGATTGCGATGTCGTCAGCTTGGCGTTGAAGCCATCCTGGCCCGACCAGTGCTTTTCAAGGTCGTCGAGGACGAACTTGGGGTCGGATGGAGTTTTCATCGTCACCGTAGTGTCACCGGTCCACTGCCAGGTCGAATCGCTGCAGGAGAGCAGAGTTCCGGTCTTCTGCTGCGAGATGTTTGCCACCTCGCTCGCATCGATCTGCCGGGCGATAGCAAGTTCCGTCGCCTGTGTTGACGCCTTGGCCGCTTGCCACGTCAGGGGGCCTGTCGCGTGCGCTGAAGGGCTTGAAGTGGGCTGCCCCTGGCCTGGATTCATCGAGCATCCTCCGAGAGATATGGCGCCAGCGGCCACGACGATGCCGACAACGAGCCGCCGCCTCATCGCTCGAAAACCTGCTGCTTCAGATCGGCGAGAACCTGCGCATTCGCGCGGGACGCCGACTGGATGAGGTTGTGGTTGTCCAGAAGCTGGCCTTCGATTTTGATCGGATTGATTCCCGCGTAAGCGTCGGAGTTCACATAGTAGGCGCCGTGTTGGAACGCGGGGTTCATGCGCGGCACGTCACCAGCCCAAACGGGATGCCCCGGCAGGCGCTGAGCCTCCTGGAGGATGTCGTAGTAGCTGAAATCGGTGTAGGTCGTGTGCGGGCTCGGCGCCCACTGCGGCAACATTCCAGCACCAGAGAGCGAGATGACCTGGTTGTAGTGCGCTCCCGCCACTTCTGAGCTCGTCACATCGGTCAGGCCCCACGAATGGCCAATTGCGACGTGCGCTGCTGAACCGAGTTCCGGATCGGATGCCGCAAGACCCGTTTGGAACGCCGCGAGCTTCGAGCCATCAGCGGCTGCTGCGACAGCGTCGTTCGCTTCCTCGATCCGCAGAAGGTTCGTGGCGCCGGTCGGATCGTTCTCGCCCGGAAACAGGCCGTCCTTGTATACGAACGCCACGGTGGCATCGGGGCTGTGGCCCTGCAGGTAGGTCGCGATCTGCTGGCTACCCCGGGTATAGAAGGAGTCCATGCTGGTGAACGTGCCCGGCACGTAGGTGATGACGTGCTTGGTCGCCGGGCTCGGTGTCCCGATCATCTGGACGATGCGCGAGTTCGCCGGGTCGAAGAGGTAGAGCTGAACACTGGCGTTAGGCCCTGTGGCCGATTTCAGGAATGAGATCTCGTGGTTGACGATCTTCAACTCGTTGGTCATTTGGGCGTACTGGTCGGCCGGTGGCGGCGGGTAGGACCCCATTTGGTCCTCGAGCGTTTGCACTCTCGATTGCGCCGCACGCAATTGGCTTGCCGCGTTCTTCTTGTTCGCCGCCACACGCGACAGCGCGGGTATGCCGTTCAGAGCCCCGATGATGACGGGTGCACCCGCGATGGCCCCGGCCTGCTGCTTCTTGCTCAGCGAGGCCCACCACGCGGCCGCCTGAGCCGGTGTCAGCCCGGCGGCCCAGGCATCGAGCGCACTGTTCTTCTGCAGCGCCTTCTCGACCTGCTTCTCGGACATCCCCGTGAACAGCGCGCCGATACTCTCCCCCGTCAGAGCGGCGACCGCGCTCGGCGCCACACCCTCGTCGAGCAGCGAGACGACGGCGCGAGGCGACCCGATGTCCGGCAGTCGGTCGGTGCCGCGGGATCCCGCGTCGATGCCATCGAAACGTTTGGCCAAGTCGGTCAGCGTGCCCTCGACATCCATGTTGAACACGCTCGCTCTCAGCCGGAGCGCGTATTCCTCGGCCACCAACGCCGGAACCTCGTTCCAGGACATGGCGAGCGAAACCAGAGCGCCGCCGACGTCGCCCCAGGCCGCCTGCTGTCGGATGTGCGCCTCGGCCTTCCCCGCAGCCGACGAGTGGAAAGCTTCAATGTCCGTGACGAGCCGCGCCCGCCGCCGCTTCAAGTCGGCGATCTCGTCCCGTGCCGCCGATGCCGCGCTCACCAACGCCTCAGCCGACCGCAGCAAGTCATCTGCAAGCTGCTGCGCAGGGCGCATCAGGGGCTCCAGCGCGGGCGTCAGCGCATCCGCCCGCAGCACATCCGGCAGCGAACTCCATGAGGTCGACGCGTGCGACGAGTCGTAAGCCATGTCGGACATCGCACCGTAGTAGCTGCGGGCGGCCGCGTAGATCGCATCGCCGTCGTCGGTGATGGACGTGAGGTCAGCGGTCTGCACCGCGCCGTAGAGGCTGAGGCTCATCGCGGTGACATCCGGCTGGCCGCCTGGGCGAGATGCTGGTCGGCCTGTTCGAGCACGATGCCGACACGCGCGAGCGCCGCGGTCAGCTCGGCGACGTACTCGGCGTGCTGACCTGCCTGGCCGATGTAGCGACCAGCGAGGTCGTCGAGCGCGGTGGCCAGTGGCGCGGAGGTCGCACCGGAAGACAGCGACCTGAGCGCCGAATCCCCCGAACCCGCGGACGCGTCGGAAGTGCCGACGGACGTTGCAAGCGTCGAGACGAGCGCGCCGACACCGGCCCCGTCGACGAATAGCCCTGCCATATCCCTCCCCCAGGGGTACTGCTGAGGGCAGTCTATGCGCAGCGCCTCGGATCCGAGGCGGGGGCCTGGTCACTGAGCCGGCCGATTCCGGCGCCCGACCAGGGCCGGTCGAATCAACCCCAGACATGAGAAAAACCCCCGGTAAACCGGGGGTTTCACACTGTCTCAACCAGTGCTGGGGTACCTGGACTCGAACCAAGAACAACTGAACCAGAATCAGCCGTGTTGCCAATTACACCATACCCCAATGGCCGGAACCGAAGCTCGGGCACAAGAGAACACTTTACCCGATGAGGGCGGCTGTTCTGAAATCGAGGCGTCGGCCCCGCATGCCGTGGTCGGGCCGCCCCTCGCGAGGCGGCCCGACCACCGAGGTCACGCCTCGAGGCGCGCCGCGAGCTTCGCGAGGCGCGCGAGCGTCTCGTCGCGGCCAAGGATCTCGAACGACTCGAACAGCGGCGGCGACACGCGTCGCCCCGACGCGGCCACGCGCAGCGCACCGAAGGCATTGCGCGGCTTGAGGCCGAGGCCGTCGATGAGGGCTGTGCGCAGGGCTTCCTCGATCGCGGCGGTGCCCCACTCCCCCAGGGCGGCGAGGGCGGCCTGGGATGCCGCGAGCACCGGCTTCGCGTCATCCGTCAGCGCCTGCAGCGCGTCGTCGTCGTACTGCAGCGCCTCGGCGCTGGTGAACAGGAAGCCGAGCATGCCGGGCGCCTCGCCCAGCAGCTGCATGCGCTCCTGCACGAGCGGGGCGGCCTGGAGCAGCACGGCGCGCTGCGCCTCGGTCGGGGCATCCTCGAACACGCCCGCCGCCTGCAGGTAGGGAACCGTCCGCTCCGCGAAGTCGGCGACGTCGAGCAGGCGGATGTGGTCGCCGTTGATCGACTCGGCCTTCTTCTGGTCGAAGCGCGCCGGGTTCGGGTTCACGTCGGCGATGTCGAACTTCTCGACGAGCTCGTCGCGCGAGAACACGTCGCGGTCGGCCGAGAAGCCCCAGCCGAGCAGAGCGAGGTAGTTGTCGAGGCCTTCGGGGATGAAGCCGCGGTCGCGGTGGTGGAACAGGTTCGCCTCGGGCGCGCGCTTCGAGAGCTTCTTGTTGCCCTCGCCGAGCACGAGCGGCATGTGCGCGAAACGCGGCACGAAGGTCGTGTAGCCGAGGTCGATGAGCGCGCGGTACAGCACGATCTGGCGCCCGGTCGAGGGCATCAGGTCCTCGCCGCGCAGCACGTGGGTGATCTGCATGACCGCGTCGTCGACGGGGTTGACGAGCGTGTAGAGCGGGTGCCCGTTCGGGCGCACGATGACGAAGTCGCCGAAGGAGCCGGCGGGGAAGGTCACCTCGCCGCGGATCAGGTCGTCGAACCAGATGTCCTCGTCGGGCACGCGCAGGCGGATCGCCGGCTCTCGACCCTCGGCGCGGAACGCGGCCTTCTGCTCGTCGGTCAGGTCGCGGTCGAAGTTGTCGTAGCCCTGGGCGCGCGGGCGGCCGTTGGCGTCGTTGCGCGCGTCGATCTCGTCGGCGTTCGAGAACGACTCGTAGGCGTGGCCCGACTCGAGCAGCTTCGCGACGACCTCGCGGTACAGGTCGTAGCGCTCGGACTGACGGTACGGCGCATAGGGGCCGCCGACGTTCAGGCCCTCGTCCCAGTCGATGCCGAGCCAGGTCAGGCCGTCGACGACCTGCTCGAGGCTCTCCTGGCTGTCGCGCGCGGCGTCGGTGTCCTCGATGCGGAACACGAGCTTGCCGCCGTTGTGCCGGGCGTACGCCCAGTTGAACAGCGCCGTGCGGATCAGGCCGACGTGCGGCGTTCCGGTCGGCGAGGGGCAGAACCGCACGCGCACGTCGGCGCCGGTCGCGGTCGAGAAGGGGTACGCAGCGTTGGCAGACATCCCCTCGATTTTATGCCGTCAGGATGCCTTGACCGGATTGCGCAGGATGCCGAGGCCCTCGATCTCGACCTCGACCGTGTCGCCCGCGACGATCGGCCCCACGCCCGACGGCGTGCCCGTCATGATGACGTCGCCCGGCAGCAGCGTGAAGGCCTGCGAGGCGTGGGCGATGATCTCGGGGATGCCGAAGATCAGGTCGGCGGTGTTGCCGTCCTGGCAGATCTGGCCGTTGACACGGACCTGCAGCTGGGCATCCGCCGCATCGAACTCGGTCTCGATGACCGGGCCGAGCGGCGCGAAGGTGTCGAAGCCCTTGCCGCGCGTCCACTGCCCGTCGGCGACCTGCAGGTCGCGCGCCGTCACGTCGTTGCCGATCGTGTAGCCGTAGACGTACTCGAGCGCGCGCTCGGCCGGCACGTTCTTCGCGACCTTGCCGATCACGACGACGAGCTCGCCCTCGTGTTCGACGCGATCCGAGATCGCCGGCAGCACGATGGGCTCGTTCGGGCCGATGACGGCGGTGTTCGGCTTGAGGAAGAGCAGCGGCTGGCTCGGGGCGTCGCCGCCCGTGACGTCCTTCATCTCCGCCACGTGCTCGGCGTAGTTCTTGCCCACGCCGATCACCTTCGAGCGCGGGATGACGGGGGCCACGAGCGTGACCTCCGTGATCTTCACGCGCTCGCCGGTCGGGTCGTAGCCCGCGAACATCGGGTCGCCTTTGAGCACGACCCACTCCTGCTCCTCGGGGTCGAGGACGCCGTAGTTGAGCACGCCCTCGCGGCTGAAGCGGCCGACCTTCATCAGGCGGCCCCGCCCTCGGCGCCCGCGTCGAGGCGGTACATCCACCCGCGGGTGTCCTCGATACGGCCGTACTGGATGTCGGTGAGCTCCCCCCGCAGCGAGAGCACGAGCGAGTCCGCGGTGGTCTCGGGCATCTCGATCGAGAAGTCCTTCGCCTTGAGCACGCCGATCGGGCTCACGACCGCGGCCGTGCCGCACGCGAAGGCCTCGACGATCTCGCCGCTCGCGGCGCCGTCGCGCCATTCCTCGAGCGAGACCGGGCGGCGCTCGATCGCGTGACCGCGGTCGGCGGCGATCTGCAGCAGCGAGTCGCGCGTGACGCCCTCGAGGATGCTGTCGGATGCCGGCGTGACGAGCGTGCCGTCCTTCTTCACGAGCACGACGTTCATGCCGCCGAGCTCTTCGAGGTTGCCGTCCTGCAGGAACAGCACCTGGTCGCAGCCCTGAGCGTACGCCTCCTGCTGGGGCAGCAACGAGGCCGCGTAGTTGCCGCCGGTCTTCGCCGCGCCCGTGCCGCCGTGGGCGGCGCGCTGGTACTCGGTCGACAGCCAGATGGAGACGGGCTTCACGCCGCCCTTGAAGTACGCACCGGCCGGGCTCGCGATCACGAAGTAGTAGACCTTCTTCGCCGCGCGCACGCCGAGGAACGACTCGGACGCGAACATGAAGGGGCGCAGGTAGAGGCTCGTCTCGCCGCCGCCGGGGACCCATGCGGCATCCGCCCGCACGAGCTGCTTGAGCGACTCGAGGAAGAGCGGGACGGGCAGCTCGGGCAGCGCGAGGCGGCGCGCCGAGCGCTGCAGACGCAGGCCGTTCTGGTCGGGGCGGAACGTCCAGATGGAGCCGTCGGCATGACGGAACGCCTTGAGACCCTCGAAGATCTCCTGGCCGTAGTGCAGCACCGCGGCCGCCGGGTCGAGCGAGATCTTGCCGTAGGGCTCGACCGCGGCCCGGTGCCAGTCGCCGCGTTCGCTCCAGTGGATCTGGACCATGTGGTCCGTGAAGTACTGGCCGAAGCCCGGGTTGGCGAGGATCTCCTCACGCTCGGCGTCGGCCTTCGGCGCCGGGTTGGGGGTCACCGCGAACTGCAGAGGGGTCACGTCGGTGAGGTTGAGCGAGAGCGACATGGTGAAACCTTAGTTGTTGAGGACCAGCTCGGCGATGGCGTCGCCGACGGCTGCCGTGGGGCGCCGGCCGGCACGCGATGCGATGTCGGAACGGACCGCTGCGGAGACCTTGGCGGAGGCGTCCTGGAGCCCCAGATGGCTCAGCATCAGCGCGACGGACAGGATGGCTGCCGTCGGATCCGCGATCTGCTGACCGGCGATGTCGGGGGCCGAGCCGTGGACGGGCTCGAACATGCTGGGGAACGTGCCGTCGGGGTTGATGTTGCCCGAGGCCGCCAGCCCGATGCCGCCGCTGATCGCGCCGGCCAGGTCGGTGAGGATGTCGCCGAACAGGTTGTCGGTGACTATGACGTCGAATCTAGCAGGGTCGGTGACGAGGAAGATCGTCGCCGCGTCGACGTGCAGGTAGTCGACCGCGACGTCGGGGAACTCGCCCGCGACGCGGTCGGTCGTGCGCTTCCACAGCCCGCCCGCGAAGGTGAGCACGTTGGTCTTGTGCACGAGCGTCAGCCTCTTGCGGCGGCCGGATGCCTGCGCGAACGCGAACCGCACGACCCGCTCGACTCCGTAGGCCGTGTTGACGCTGACCTCGTTGGCGACCTCGTGCGGCGTGCCGACGCGGATGCTGCCGCCGTTGCCGACGTAGGGCCCCTCGGTGCCCTCGCGCACGACGAGGAAGTCGACGTCGCCGGGGTTCCTGAGCGGGCTCTCGACCGTCGGGTACACGACCGTCGGGCGCAGGTTGACATAGTGGTCGAGCTCGAAGCGCAGCTTCAGCAGCAGGCCGCGCTCGATGTTGGCGCCCGCCAGGCGGGGGTCGTTGGGCGTGCCGCCGACGGCACCGAGCATGATGGCATCCGCCTGCTTGATCGCGGCGAACTCGGCCTCGGGCAGGACCTGCCCGTCTTCGAGGAACCGGCCCGCACCGAGCTTGTACTCGGTCTTCTCGAAGACGACGTCGGCGCCGGCGGCTGCCGCGTCGAGAACCTTGAGCGCTTCGGCGACGACCTCGGGGCCGATGCCGTCACCGGGGATGACTGCGAGTTTGACGGTGCGGGGCATGGCTCAAGCCTACGGGCCGCGGTGCGGCCGATTGCGCCGGGTCTCCGGTGCTTCTCCAGCGCTTCTCCAGTGCACCTCGCCCGCAATCAACCCACGCGGCGTCACAAAGTGCGGGAAACCCCGTGCCATTCCGACACTTGTCGACGCCGCGACGAGGGCCAGTGTTCGCGCGGCGTCGCGTGATGCAGGAAAGACCGCTCAATTGCCGCATCAAGTGACGCCGCGTGGGAGGGTTCCGCGCTGTGGCGCTGAGATGACTTCGCCGCGCGGGCGCTGCTGCGGAGTGCGTCCCCCGCGGGCGCGGCTACAGGGCGAGCTCGCCCGTCACCAGGGTCTGGGTCTGACCGCCGACCCAGATGCGGTCGCCGCTCGCCTCGTCGCGGTCGAGCGTCACGCGCACGAGCCCGTCGCGCCCGATCGCATGGCCCTGGCCCGCGAGGTACGAACCATCGACCCGCCCCGACTCGATCAGCCAGCGGGCGAGGCCGGCGTTGAGCGAGCCGGTCACCGGGTCCTCGGGGACGCCGAGGCCGGGCACGAAGGCACGCACCTCGATGAGGCGCCCCTCGGCGTCATCGGCGTCGTACTGCGCGAAGACGCCGAGCTTCAGGTCGCCGAAGTCGGACATCCGCGGCGCCAGCGCCAGCAGCTCGTCGACCGACGCCACCTCGAGCGCGAGCCAGCCCGGCCCGTTGTCGACCCACTGGGACGACACGATCGCGTCCTGCCAGATGCCGAGGGCGACGGATGCCTTGACGAGGTCCGCCTCGTCGACCGCGCCCGCGCGCAGGAACCCCGGCGCCTCGAACGCGAGCCCGTGCTCGTCACGGCGCAGCTCGACGAGGCCGATGCCGCATTCCTGCACGACGACGCCCTCGCGCGCGGGCACGCCGCCCGAGCCGAGCCATGCGTGGGCCGAGCCGAGCGTGGGATGCCCTGCGAACGGCAGCTCGCCACCGGGCGTGAAGATGCGCACGCGGTAGTCGGCGCCCTGCTCGCGGGCCTCGTCCGAGGGCGGCAGCAGGAACGTCGTCTCGGACAGGTTCGTCCACGAGGCGAAGGCCTGCATCGCCTCGTCGGAGAGCCCGTCGCCGTCGATGACGACGGCGACCGGGTTGCCCGTCAGCGGCGCACGGCCGAAGACGTCGACTTCGACATAACGCCGCTGCGCAGTCATCCCGACCTCCGTTTACTCCGTGATGTCGATCTCGATGAGCGCCTCGGCCGAGATGGCCGACGCCACCGACGCGAGGATCTCGGCGGGAACCGGCGAGTCGACCGTCAGCACGGACAGGGCGGTGCCGCCCTGCTCGGCGCGCGCGATCTGCATGTTCGCGATGTTGATCTCGGCCTCGCCGAACGCCTTGCCGTAGACGGCGACGATGCCCGGGCGGTCCTGGTAGACCATGACGACGTGGTGCTCGGCGATCGGCACCTCGATGTCGTAGCCGTTCAGGCCGATGATCTTCTCGGTCATCTTGGTGCCCGAGAGGGTGCCCGCGACCGAAACGACGGTGCCGTCGGCGAGGATGCCCTTGAGGGTGGTCGTGTTGCGGTAGTCCTTCGACTCGTCACCGGTGGTCAGCGTGACCTCGATGCCGCGCTGCTCGGCGAGCAGCGGCGCGTTCACGTACGAGACGTTCTCGCTCACGATGTTGGTGAAGTAGCCCTTGAGCGCGGCCAGCTTGTAGACCGAGACGTCGTAGGCGGCGAGCTCGCCGCGCACGTCGACCTCGAGGCTCGTCAGCGCCTCCTTGCCGGCGAGGCCCGCGAAGACCTGCGCGAGCTTCTCGACGAGCGCGATGCCGGGGCGCACGAACGGGTCGATGACGCCGCCGGCGACGTTGACCGCGTCGGGCACGAGGTTGCCCTCGAGCGCGAGCTTGACCGAGCGGGCGACCGAGACGCCCGCCTTCTCCTGCGCCTCGTCGGTCGAGGCACCCAGGTGCGGCGTGACGACGACGTTCGACAGCGAGGTGAGCTTGTCGTCCTTCGGGGGCTCGCTCGTGAAGACGTCCAGGCCGGCGCCCGCGATGACGTTGTTCGAGAGGGCCTCGGCGAGGGCGTCCTCATCGATCAGGCCGCCGCGCGCGACGTTCACGATGTAGGCGGTCGGCTTCATCAGCGCGAGCTGCGGCGTCGAGATCATGCCGGTCGTCTCGGGCGTCTTCGGCATGTGGATCGTGATGAAGTCGGATGCCGCGAGCAGCGCGTCGAGGTCGAGCAGCTCGACGCCGAGCTGCTGCGCACGCGCCGCCGTGACGTAGGGGTCGTACGCGACGACCTTGACGCCGAAGGCCTGCAGGCGCTGCGTGATGAGCGTGCCGATGCGGCCGAGACCGATGATGCCGACGGTCTTCTCGAAGAGCTCGACGCCGGTGTACTTCGAGCGCTTCCACTCCCCCGCGTTGAGCGAGGCGTGCGCGGCCGGGATGTGGCGCGCGAGGCTCAGGATGTGGCCGATGGTGAGCTCGGCCGCCGAGATGATGTTGGAGGTCGGCGCGTTGACGACCATGACGCCCGCCGCCGTGGCCGACTTGATGTCGACGTTGTCGAGACCGACGCCGGCGCGCGCGATGACCTGCAGCTTCGGGGCGGCGGCGATCGCTTCGGCGTCCATCTTCGTGGCGGAGCGGATGAGCACCGCGTTCGCCTCGGCCAGCGCGGCGAGCAGCGCGGCGCGGTCGGTGCCGTCGACGTCGCGGACGTCGAAGTCGGGGCCGAGCGCCTCGACCGTGGCGGGGGACAGTTCTTCGGCGATCAGCACGACCGGTTTCGTCACGAGCGCAGCTTCCTTACGGTGGCGGGTGGGCGTTGCTCACAGCCTATCGGTGTCCGATCTGCCAGAGTGACGGCATGAGGCCCCTGCCCGTGCTGCGCGCTCTCTTCCTGCGCCTGACCGAGGGGCGCCTGACGCCGTGGGTGAAGCAGATCCCGACGGTCGTCACGTTCGTCGTCGCGATCGCGGTGCTCGTGCTGACGCGGATGCCGGTCAGCTCATGGGGCCAGTTCGCGGCATCCGTCGCCCTCGTCGCCCTCGGCACGCTCGCCTCGCTCGTGCTGCCGTGGCGGCGCATCGCTGCGCCGTGGAGCGTGCTCATCCCCTGCGCGAGCTTCGTCTCGATCGCATTGCTGCGGCTCGCGACCGGCGGATCGGACTCGCCGTTCGGCGTGCTGCTGATCATCCCCGTGATCTGGGTGGCGAGCGAGCCGGGCGCGTGGAACCCGCTCATCGCCGGGGTCGGCGCGGCCTTCGCCCTGCTGCTGCCGCCCGCGCTCGACTCGTCTGCGCTCACGCTGGGCGAGCTCGCCCGCGACCTGCTCACCCCGTTCGTGCTTCTCGTCGCGGCCGTCATCGTCAACGAGGTCGCACGCCGGGTGCGCGAGGCGGCCGAGGCGCGCGACCGCGTCAAGGACGAGTTCCTCGGCCTCGTCTCGCACGAGCTGCGCAACCCGCTCACGAGCGTGCTCGGCTTCCTCGAGCTGCTCACCATGGGCCCCGACCCGCTCACCGACGCGCAGCGCGGCTACATCGACATCGCCCAGCGCAACGCCAAGCGACTGCAGGGGCTCGTCGGCGACCTGCTCGCGACGGCGCAGGCGGGCGAGGGCGCCTTCACCCTGCAGACCGCGCCGACCGCGCTGAACGACGTCGTGGCGCAGTCGGTCGCCTCGGCGATGCCGGCGGCCGAGGCGGCGGATGTCTCGCTCGAGGCCGCGCTCGGGGCATCCGTCACGCTCACCGCCGATGCCGTCCGCCTCGGGCAGGCCGTCGACAACCTCATCTCGAACGCGCTCAAGTTCACGCCCGCCGGCGGCACCGTGACGGTCTCGACGGGCGTGCACGGCGAGGACGCGGTGATCACGGTGCGCGACACGGGCGTCGGCATCCCCGCCGAGGAGCTCGAGCACCTGAGCGAGCGGTTCTACCGTGCGTCCACCGCGCACGCGATCCCCGGCATCGGCCTGGGGCTCACGGTCGTGCGCCAGATCGCGACGGCCCACGGCGGGCACCTGGACGTCGACTCGGCCGAGGGCCGCGGCACGGCCTTCGCCCTCGCGCTGCCGCTGCACCCGCAGCACTGATCCTGCGCGGGCTTCACGGCCCGGAACCGCGGCGCCCCATCCGCCCGATACGCACGTTGGGGAGGACTTTTCTCGCGGGGCGTCCTCCCCCGGGTGCGTTTTGGGCGGTCACTCACGTCGAGCGACGGGGAACAGACGAGGGCGGGGCACCCGTGAGGATGCCCCGCCCTTCGTGCGGTTTCCATTCGCCGCAAGCGGCTCAGTCAACCCGGCGCATTCGCCGCAAGCGGCTCAGTCGACCAGCGGAAGTGCTTAGCGCGCGACCGAGCCGTCGACGTAGTCGTCGTCGCTGTTCGAGTTCCACGCGAAGAGCGAGCGCAGCTCCTTGCCGGTCTTCTCGATCGGGTGGGCCTCGCCCTCGGCGCGCAGGCGCAGGAACTCGGGGGCGCCCGCGTCCTGGTCGGCGATGAAGCGCGCGGCGAAGGTGCCGTCCTGGATGTCCTTGAGGACCTCCTGCATGTGCTCCTTCACCGACGGGTCGATGACGCGCGGGCCCGAGACGTAGTCGCCGTACTCGGCCGTGTCGGAGACGGACCAGCGCTGCTTGGCGATGCCGCCCTCCCACATCAGGTCGACGATGAGCTTGAGCTCGTGGAGGACCTCGAAGTAGGCGATCTCGGGCTGGTAGCCGGCCTCGGTCAGGGTCTCGAAGCCGTACTGCACGAGGTGCGAGACACCGCCGCAGAGCACCGACTGCTCGCCGAACAGGTCGGTCTCGGTCTCTTCCGTGAAGGTCGTCTTGATGACGCCGGCGCGGGTGCCGCCGATGGCCTTCGCGTAGGACTTCGCGATCTCCCAGGCCTGGCCCGAGGCATCCTGCTCGACCGCGATGATGTCCGGGATGCCGCGACCGGCGACGAACTCGCGACGCACGGTGTGACCCGGGGCCTTCGGCGCGACCATGATCACGTCGATGCCGGCCGGCGGCTTGATGTAGCCGAAGCGGATGTTGAAGCCGTGGCCGAACAGCAGCGCCTTGCCCTCGGAGAGGTTCGGCTCGACGTCCTGCGCGAAGAGGTGGCGCTGGTTCTGGTCGGGGGCGAGGATGACGATGACGTCGGCCCACTTGGTGGCCTCCGCGTTCGACTTCACCTCGAAGCCCGCCTCGGTCGCCTTCTGGACCGACTTGGAGCCCTCGCGCAGCGCGATGACGACCTCGACGCCCGAGTCGCGCAGGTTCTGCGCGTGGGCGTGGCCCTGCGAGCCGTAGCCGATGACGGCGACCTTCTTGCCCTGGATGATGCTCAGGTCGGCGTCGTTGTCGTAGTAGATCTCTGCCATTTTGTTCGTTCCTTCTCGGGGACTGGTTCTGAAGCCGGTGGGGCTATGACTTGAAGACGCGGTCGGTGATCGACTTGGAGCCGCGGCCCATTGCGAGCAGGCCCGACTGGGCGAGCTCCTTGATGCCGAACGGCTCGAGCACGCGCAGCAGTGCCTGCACCTTGCCGCTGTCGCCGGTCGCCTCGATGACGAGCGCGTCGGTCGCCACGTCGACGACGGAGGCGCGGAACAGGTTCACGGCCTCGAGCACCTGCGAGCGGGTGTTGTTGTCGGCCTTGACCTTGACGAGCAGGTGCTCGCGCTGCACGGACTGCGCCTGGTCGAGCTCGACGATCTTGATCACGTTGATCAGCTTGTTGAGCTGCTTGGTCACCTGCTCGAGCGGCAGGGCGTCGACGTCGACCACCACGGTGATGCGCGACAGGCCCTCGACCTCGGTCGTGCCGACCGCGAGCGAGTTGATGTTGAAGCCGCGGCGGGCGAACAGACCGGCGACACGCGTGAGGAGGCCGGGCTTGTCCTCGACGAGGAGGGAAAGGACATGGGTGCTCATTGGTTACTCCTCCCCCCAGGCCGGGCTGTGGTCCTTCGCGTACTGCACGAAGCTGTTGCTGACGCCCTGCGGCGCCATGGGCCACACCATCGAGTCCGACGAGACGACGAAGTCGATCACCACGGGGCGGTCGTTGGTCTCGAGCGCGAGCTTGATCGCGGCGTCGACCTCTTCCTCCTTCTCGACGCGGATGCCGAGCGCACCGTAGGCCTCGGCGAGCTTCACGAAGTCGGGCACGTGGATGCTGCCGTGCCCGGTGTTCAGCTCGGTGTGCGAGTAGCGGCCCTCGTAGAACAGCGACTGCCACTGCTTGACCATGCCGAGCGACGAGTTGTTGATGATCGCGACCTTGATCGGGATGTTGTTGATCGTGCAGGTCGCGAGTTCCTGATTGGTCATCTGGAAGCAGCCGTCGCCGTCGATCGACCACACCACGCGGTCGGGCTGGGCGACCTTCGCGCCCATGGCCGCGGGGATCGAGTAACCCATGGTGCCGGCGCCGCCGGAGTTGAGCCACGCGTTCGGGCGCTCGTACCTGATGAACTGCGCCGACCACATCTGGTGCTGGCCGACGCCCGCGACGTAGACGCCCTCGGGCCCGGTCAGCTCGCCGATGCGCTGGATGACGTGCTGCGGCGACAGCAGGCCGTCGCTCGCGGGCGCGAAGCCGAGCGGGAACTCGGAGCGGAGGTCGCCGAGGCGGGCCCACCAGTCGGTGATGTCCGGGGCGGCGCCCGCGGCCGCCTGGGTGTACGCGGCCGTGAGGTCGGGCAGCACTTCGGCCAGGTCGCCGACGATCGGGACATCCGCCACCCGGATCTTCGAGATCTCGGCGGGGTCGACGTCGACGTGCACGATCTTGGCGTTCGGGGCGAACTCGCTCACCTTGCCGGTCACGCGGTCGTCGAAGCGCGCGCCGAGGGCGACGATGAGGTCGGCCTCCTGCAAGGCGAGCACGGCGGGCACCGTGCCGTGCATGCCGGGCATGCCGAGGTGCTGCGCGTGCGAGTCGGGGAACGCCCCGCGCGCCATGAGCGTCGTGACGACGGGCGCGCCCGAGGTCTCGGCGAACTCGAGGAGCTGGGGGGACGCCGTGGCGCGGATGACCCCGCCGCCGACGTACAGCACCGGCTTCTTGGCCTCGGCGAGCAGCTGGGCCGCCGCCTGGATCTGCTTGCCGTGCGCCCGCGTGACGGGGCGGTAGCCGGGCAGCTCGACCTTCGGAGGCCAGCTGAACTCCATCAGGTTCTGCTGCGCGTCCTTGGTGATGTCGACGAGCACGGGGCCGGGGCGGCCCGTGTTCGCGATGTGGTACGCCGCGGCGATCGCCGCCGGGATCTCTTCAGCGGTCTTCACGAGGAAGGAGTGCTTGGTGATCGGCATGGTGATGCCGACGATGTCGGCCTCCTGGAAGGCGTCGGTGCCCATGAGCGTCGAGAACACCTGGCCGGTGATCGCGAGCAGGGGCACCGAGTCCATGTAGGCGTCGGCGATCGCGGTGACGAGGTTCGTCGCGCCCGGGCCCGACGTCGCGATGGCGACGCCGACCCGGCCGCTCGCCGAGGCGTAGCCCTCCGCGGCGTGGCCGGCGCCCTGCTCATGGCGGACCAGGATGTGGCGGATGCCGGTCTGCGACATCAGCTCGTCGTACAGCGGGATGACGGCGCCGCCGGGAAGGCCGAAGACGTCGGTGACGCCGAGCTTCTCGAGCGTGCGGAGGATGGCTGCCGAACCGGTGATCGACTCGGGGCCGGCCGGCGCTGCGGCCGGCGGCGGAGTCGGAACGGGACGTGGATCCGTAGGCATAGGTGAACGTTCCCTCGATGCGTGGATGATCAGCGGATCGCGGTGTTACCCCGTGACGGCGCCCTCTGCAGCGGAGCGCACGAGCTTGGAGTACTTCGCGAGAACCCCGCGGGTGTAGCGCGGGGGAAGCGGGGCCCAGCCGTTGCGGCGAGCTTCCAGCTCAGCCTCATCGACGAGTAGATCGAGGGAGCGAGCTGCGATATCGACCCGAATCAGATCACCATCGCGCACCAGGGCGATCGGACCTGCGTCCACCGCCTCGGGTGCAATGTGGCCGATGCAGAGGCCGGTTGTGCCGCCCGAGAATCGTCCGTCCGTCAAGAGTAGTACATCCTTGCCGAGCCCAGCGCCCTTGATGGCCGCGGTGATCGCGAGCATCTCGCGCATGCCGGGGCCGCCCTTGGGGCCTTCGTAGCGGATGACGACGACGTCGCCGTGCTTGATCTCGCCGGCGGTCAGCGCGTCCATCGCGCCGCGCTCGCGCTCGAACACGCGTGCGGGGCCGGTGAACACCTCGAGGTCGAAGCCCGCGGTCTTCACGACGGCGCCCTCGGGGGCGAGCGAGCCCTTCAGGATCGTCAGGCCGCCGGTCGCGTGGATCGGGTTGTCGAGCGTGCGCAGCACCGTGCCGTCGAGGGCCGGCGGGTTGATGTCGGCGAGGTTCTCGGCGACGGTCTTGCCCGTGACGGTGAGCGCGTCGCCGTGCAGCAGACCGGCGTCGAGCAGCGCCTTCATGAGCACGGGGATGCCGCCCATGCGGTCGACGTCGTTCATCACGTAGCGGCCGAAGGGCTTGAGGTCGCCGAGGTGCGGCACCTTGTCGCCGATGCGGTTGAAGTCGTCGAGCGTGAGCGGGACATCCGCCTCGTTCGCGATCGCCAGCAGGTGCAGCACGACGTTCGTCGACCCGCCGAGCGCCATCGCCACGGTGATCGCGTTCTCGAAGGCCTTGCGCGTGAGGATCTGACGGGCCGTGATGCCCTTCTCGAGCAGACCGACGACGGCCTCGCCCGAGCGGTGCGCGTAGTAGTCGCGGCGGCGGTCGGCCGAGGGCGGCGACGCCGAACCCGGCACCGAGAGGCCGAGCGCCTCGGCGACCGAGGCCATGGTGTTCGCGGTGTACATGCCGCCGCAGGCGCCCTCGCCCGGGGCGAAGGCGCACTCGATACGCTGCGCGTCCTCGACGCTCATCGTGCCGGCCTTGACGCCGCCGACGGCCTCGAAGGAGTCGATGATCGTGATGTCCTTCTCGGTGCCGTCCGAGAGCTTGACCCAACCGGGCGCGATCGAGCCGGCGTAGAGGAAGACCGAGGAGAGGTCGAGGCGGGCCGCCGCCATGAGCATGCCGGGGATCGACTTGTCGCAGCCCGCGAGCAGCACCGAGCCGTCGAGGCGCTCGGCCATCATGACGGTCTCGACCGAGTCGGCGATGACCTCGCGCGAGACGAGCGAGAAGTGCATGCCCTCGTGGCCCATCGAGATGCCGTCGGAGACGGAGACGGTGCCGAACTGCAGGGGGTAGCCGCCGCCCGAGTGCACGCCTTCCTTGGCGGCCTGGGCGAGGCGGTCGAGCGACAGATTGCACGGCGTGATCTCGTTCCACGAGCTCGCAATGCCGATCTGGGGCTTGTCCCAGTCGGCGTCGCCCATGCCGACGGCGCGGAGCATGCCGCGGCTGGTGGTGGCTTCGATGCCGTCGGTGACGACTCGGCTGCGAGGTTTCACGTCGATTTCGGACATGAGGAAAGACTACGGGGCGAGAGAGGATGCCCCGCGCGCCGTCGCCAGCCGATCGAGCAGCGCGGCGAAGGCCGGGATGTCCGCCACCCGCACCGCCGCGCGGGTCTCCCCCGCGCCGACCTTCACGCCCAGGTCGCCCCGTGCCGCGTCGAGCACCGCGAAGGCGTCCTCGTCGGTCACGTCGTCGCCGGCGTAGAGCACGGCGACCGCGCCGCCGCTCTCGCGCTCGAGCAGCTCGCGCAGCATCCGCACGCCGTCGCCCTTCGTGACGTCGCGCACGCTGAACTCGAGGACGTCCTTGCCGAGCCGCGCGGTGAAGCCGCCGACCTGCGCCGCCGCCTCGCGCGCCGCGGCCTGCAGCCCCGGCACCGGCGCCGGGTCCTCGACCCGGCGCGTGTGCACCCCGTAGCCGACCGGCTTGTGCTCGAGCCGCGCCCCGGGCACGGCGGCCACGAGCGGCTCGAGCGCCGCGCGCAGCCGCGCGAGCCGGGCCTGCTCGTCGTCGCTCAGGGCGAGCTCGGCGACCTCGCCGCGCAGGCTCACCTCGACGCCGTGGGAGCCGATGAGCAGGGCATCCGCCCCGGCCTGCGTCAGCTGCGCGAGCGCGTCGAGGGGGCGCCCCGACACGAACGCGACCCACGTGGCCGACAGGGGGCGCAGCCGCGCGAGCGCGGCCGCCGCGTCGGGTGCGACGCGCGAGGCCGACGGGTCGTCGACGAGCGGTGCGACCGTGCCGTCGAAGTCGAGCGCGACGAGCAGGCGCGGTGCCGCGGCGAGCGCGTCGACCACGCCGGTGATGCCCCTCTCCACCGTCATTCCCCGTAGCCGGGCGCCGCGAGCGGGCGCTTCGGGATGTCCAGCTGGTTGGCCGGGTCGTTGTGGTCCTCGCGCACGAGAGTGTCGAGGAACGTCGCGCTCCAGCGCTGCACGTCGTGGCTCAGCACCCGGCGTCGCAGCGCGCGCATGCGCCGCGCGCGCTCGCGCTGCGGCATCTGGATCGCGTGCAGCATGGCCGCCTTGAGCCCGTCGATGTCGTGCGGGTTCACGAGCAGCGCCTGGCGCAGCTCGTCCGCCGCGCCCGCGAACTCGGACAGGATCAGCACGCCGTCGTGATCGGTGCGCGTCGCGACGTACTCCTTCGCGACCAGGTTCATCCCGTCCCGCAGCGCCGTCACGAGCATGACGTCGGCCGCGAGGTACAGCGCCGCCATCTCGTTGCGCGGGTAGCCCTGGTGCAGGTAGTGGATCGCGGCGTGGCCGATCTGGCCGTAGTCGCCGTTGATGCGGCTCACCGTGATCTCGACCTCGTCGCGCAGCTGCGCGTAGGCGTCCACCCGCTCGCGGCTGGGGCTCGCGACCTGCACGAGGCAGACCTCCTCGGGCGAGACGACGCCGTCGTCGAGCAGCTCGCCGAAGGCCTTCAACCGATGACGGATGCCCTTGGTGTAGTCGAGCCGGTCAACGCCGAGCATGACCACGCGGGGGTTGCCGAGCTCGGCCCGGATCTCGGCGGCCCTGGCTCGGATCGCGGGGTCGGCCGCGAGCTTCTGATAGGCCTGCGCGTCGATCGAGATCGGGAAGGGCCGTGCGAGCACGGTGCGGATGCGGTGACCGCGCCGATTCGTCGTGGTGTGCCGCATGTCGGCGGATGCCTGCGGCTCGTCGAGCGGGATCGAGATCAGGTTCCCGCGCGTCTCGTAGCCGTGCAGCCGCCGCACGGCGCGGGCGAAGTTGCCGGCATCCGCCACGCGCTGGAAGCCCACGACGTCGGCGCCGAGCAGCCCGTCGACGATCTGGCGCCGCCAGGGCAGCTGCGAGTAGATGCCGTAGGGCGGGAAGGGGATGTGGTTGAAGAAGCCGATGATCAGGTCGGGCCGCGCGTCGCGCAGCATCTTCGGCACGAGCTGCAGCTGGTAGTCGTGCACCCACACGATCGCGTTCGGGGCGGCGACCGCGAGCGCCGCGTCGGCGAAGCGGCGGTTGACCCGCTGGTACGCCTCCCACCACTGCCGGTGGTAGCTCGGCGGCGAGATCACGTCGTGGTAGAGCGGCCACAGCGTGTCGTTGCTGAAGCCCTCGTAGTAGTCCTCGACCTCGTCGGCCGAGAGCTGCACCGGGACCAGCTCGATGCCGTCGGCCTCGAAGGGCTCGAACTCGACGTCCGGCATGCCCGGCCAGCCGATCCACACGCCGTCGCGCTCGCGCATGACGGGCTCGAGCGCGGCGACGAGACCGCCCGGGGACGTGCGCCACACGGCGTCGCCGCCCTCCCCCGACACGTGGTCGACGGGCAGGCGATTCGACACGATCACCAGTTCGTACTGCTCAGTTCCCTCAGGAATGGGGGTACCTCCGTCCAAACGTTTTCGAGGCTATCAGGCGGCACCGAGCCACCTGCCAGGTGTTCGCCGCAGCGCATTCGGACACCGCACGTTCATGTGAGCGGCGTAACCTGAATGCGATGCGCATCGGTATGAGCACGTCCTGCGTGTACCCACTTTCGACTGAGCACGGCTTCCGCCTCTCCCGCGAAGCCGGGTTCGACGGCGTCGAGGTCATGGTGACCCGCGACGAGCGGACGCAGAGCGCAGAGGCGCTGCTGAAGATGTCCGAGCGCTACGAGCAGCCGATCATGTCGATCCACGCCCCGGTGCTGCTGCTCACGCACTTCGTCTGGGGCCGCGACCCGAAGGTCAAGCTCGAGAAGAGCGCCGGGCTCGCGGCATCCGTCGGCGCCGAATCGGTCGTCGTGCACCCGCCGTTCCGCTGGCAGGCCGAGTACGCGGTCGACTTCCTGCAGATCGTGCGCGAGACCGCGAACACCTACGGCGTGCAGATCGCGGTGGAGAACATGTTCCCGTGGAAGGCCGCCGGCCGTTCCATGAAGGCGTACATGCCCGGCTGGGACCCGACCGACTTCGACTGCGACTCGGTCACCCTCGACTTCTCGCACGCCTCCCTCGCCGGGCAGAGCAGCTACGACCTCGCGGTCGGCTTCGGCGAGCGACTGCGCCACGTGCACCTGTGCGACGGCACCATGAGCGCCGACGAGGGCCGCATCTTCGACGAGCACGCGCTGCCCGGCCACGGCACGCAGCCCGTCGCCGAGGTGCTCGCCCTGCTCGCCGAGCAGGGCTGGGACGGCCAGGTCGTCGCCGAGGTCAACACGCGCAAGGCCCGTTCCGATGAAGAGCGCCTGGCGTTGCTCGTCGAGACGGTCGAGTTCGCGCGGCGGCACACCGGGCAGGCGGCGCAGGGGGACGAGAAGGACGCCCCGACGACCGACCCTGCGGCTAGCGTGGGGGCATGACGCTCCGCAAGTACGCGCTGAGCCCGCGACTGATCGCCTCGGCCCTCGCGGTCGTGCCCGTCGCCAAGGCGAGCAGGCGCCCCGAGCTGGGGCAACGCACCTGGGCGCTCTGGGCCCTCTGGGGCGTCGGCCTGGTCGCCGCCTTCGTGACGGTCCGCGAAGAATCCGCGCGGCGTGTCTCCCCTGATGCGCGCTGAATTCGCGTCAGAATCAGGGCATGTTCTTCGGTCGCCGCAAGCACGCCGCTCCTGCGCCGGCGGCACCCGCACCGGTGTCGCCCGAGCTCACTGACGAGCTCGTCTTCGCCGCTGTCCAGCGCTCCCTCGAGTCCGTCTTCGGCGAGGACGGCGAGTGGACCGTCGCGCGCCGCTCGGACGAACAGACCGACTCGATCTTCCACGAGGTCCTCGTGCACTCGATCGCCACGACCGTCACCGCGGGCATCTCGGCCGCGCGCGAGGCCAACGCCGTCGCCCGCGACGAGCTGGCCGGCGGTCCTCTCGGTCTGCTGCGCGCACCGCGCACCGCCCCCGTCGGCGCGGCGTCCGAGGTCGAGGACGAGGCCGACGAGCCCGCCGCTCTGCGGTGGGAGCCCGCGCCCATCACCCGCTGGGCCGACCTCAAGCGCCCGGTCACCGGCCCCGTCGCCGTGATCGACGAGGACAACAAGGCCGCCTGATCGGGTACCGCCTCGACATGACTCTCGCGATCGAGGACTACGCCCTCATCGGCGACTGCTTCAGCGCGGCGCTCGTGGGCCGCGACGGCAGCGTCGACTGGCTCTGCCTGCCCCGCTTCGACTCCCCCAGCGTCTTCGGCGCGCTCCTCGGCGACGAGGAGAACGGGCGGTGGCAGCTCGCGCCGGCTGAGGCATCCGCCTCCGACGGGCACGGCGTCACCGCCGAGCGGCGCTACGACGGCGCGGGCTTCACCCTCGTCACCACGTGGACGACGCCGAGCGGCGTCGTCGAGGTGACCGACGTGATGCCGGTGGGCGATCGGCGGGTGGATGTCGTGCGCCGCGTCCGCGGTGTGACGGGCACCGTCGAGCTCGAGCAGGAACTGCGGCTGCGCTTCGACTACGGCGCGACCGTGCCGTGGGTGAGCCAGCACCGCGACGCCACCCCGCCCGAGATCGTGGCGATCGCCGGGCCGAACGCCGCCGTGCTGCGCGGGCCGGCGCTGCGCGGCTCCGACCACAAGCACACGGGCCGCTTCACCGTGAGCGCGGGCGAGACGGTGGACGTCGTGCTCACCTGGTTCCCGAGCCACCACGAGCTGCCGCCGCCGCTCGACGTCGAGGCGGCCCTCGACGCGACCCGGCGCTGGTGGTCGGGCTGGCTCGACGGGTGCACCCACCCCGACGACGGCCCGTACCACGAGGCCGTGCTGCGCTCGATGCTCGTGCTGCGCGTGCTCACCCTCGAGACGACGGGCGGCATCGTCGCCGCCGCGACCACGTCGCTGCCCGAGGCCTTCGGCGGCGAGCGCAACTGGGACTACCGCTTCGTGTGGTTGCGCGACGCCTCGCTCGCCATCGACGTGCTCGCCCGCCACGGCTTCGAGGGCGAGGTCGCGAAGTGGCAGCAGTGGATGCTGCGCGCGATCGCGGGCGACCCCGCCGACGTGCAGATCATGTACGGGCTCGGGGGCGAGCGCGATCTGCCCGAGCGCGAGCTGACGAGCCTGCCGGGCTATCAGGGGGCGTCCCCCGTGCGCATCGGCAACGCGGCCTCGGAGCAGTTCCAGGCGGATGTCATCGGCGAGGTCATGCTCGCCTTCTCGACCGCGCGCGACGCCGGCGTCGCCGAGACCCCGGTGTCGTGGGGGCTGCAGCGCGCGCTGCTCGAGCACCTCGAGAAGGTGTGGCGCACGCCCGACCAGGGCATCTGGGAGATCCGGGGCGAGGCACGCGCCTTCACCCACTCGCGCGCGATGGCCTGGGCCGCCTTCGACCGCGGCGTCGAAGCCGTGCAGAAGCACGGCATGCGGGGGCCGGCGCAGCGCTGGGCGCAGGTGCGCGACGACATCCGCGCCGACATCGACGCCCATCACGTCGACGCCGCGACGGGCGCGTTCGTCCAGTTCGCAGGGGCCGCGCACGTGGACGCCGCGCTGCTGCAGCTGCCCCAGGTGGGCTTCTGCGCCCCCGACGACCCGCGCATGCTCGCCACGGTCGCGCGCATCGAGGGCGAGCTCGTGCACCACGGCCTCGTCGACCGGTACGTCACCGAGACCGGCGTCGACGGGCTGCCGCCCGGCGAGAACCCGTTCCTGGCGTGCTCGCTGTGGCTCGCCGAGCAGTACGCGCGCTCGGGGCGGCGCGACGAGGCATCCGCCCTCATCGATCGCGTGCTCGGCATCGCGAACGACGTCGGCCTCATCTCGGAGGAGTACGACCCGGTCGCGCGGCGGCAGGCGGGCAACACGCCGCAGGCGCTCTCGCACCTCGCGCTCGTGCGCGCCGTCGACGCCCTCTCGGACGCCGAGCTGACGCGCTAGCGCCGAGCCGATCACGGCCGGTGCGACCCGATAGGATCATGCTCGTGACCGTGAACGCAGCGCCTGCCGTCAGCCACGAAGACGGCGTTCAGAACTCCCCCTTCGTCGCCGGCCTCGCCCGCCGCATCCCGGCGCCGCTCGGCGCCGCGCTCGTCGGCGTCGTCTCGGTCCTGCTCGCGCTGTTCTGGCTCTACACGCTCGTCGTGACGTGGATCAACCACTCCGACCTCTCCACCCCGTTCTTCCAGACCACCGTCGTGGTCGCCGTCGTCATCGGCGTCGCGGCCTACGCCCGCAAGACCCTCGCGTGGCTGCCCGTGCTCGTCGTCGGCGCCGCGTGGGCGATCCTCTCGATCGTGCCGTTCCTGCCGGTCGTGATGGTCATCGTGCAGGCCGCGGTCGTCGCGATCTTCGTCGCCACCGCCGTGTTCGCGGTCGTCTCGGCCGAGCAGGCCGAGAAGCCGCGCTGGTAGACAGCCGCCACTGATCCGGCCGCGCAGCCTTCGGGCTGTGCGGCCGTTTTCATCCCCTCCCACGCGGGTATCGACCCCGTGAGGAGAGGAGGTCGGACCATGTCGATGTCCGACAAGGCACGCCACAGCGCCGACGAATGGGTCGGCAAGGGCAAGGAGGCCGTCGGCAAGGCGACCGGTGACGAGGAACTCGAGCGCGAGGGCCGCGTCGACCAGGCGAAGGCCCACGTCGAGAAGGCGGGCGACGCGCTCAAGGACGCGTTCCACAAGGCGACGGGTCGCGACTGAGCGAACCCTAGACTCGTCGTCATGACGACGGAGCCTGAGCAGCCTGCACGCCTGTCCGCCAACGGCACGGGCTACGACATCACCCAGTTGGCCGGTGTCTTCGAACACCACTTCACCTGGACCTCGGGCTTCGAGCGCAACACCCACCGCTACGCGGACCACCCCGCGATCAGCGACCCCGAGACCGGCCGCTCGTGGACGTACGCCGAGCTCGGCGTCGTCACCGGGCAGCTGGTCGAGGGGTTGCGGCGCGCGGGGGTCGGCACGGGCGACCTCGTGGGCTACCAGCTCATGAACCGGCCCGAGTTCGCGTTCCTCTACGTCGCGGCGCAGGGGCTGCGGGCCGTCAGCTCGCCGATGAACTTCCGCCTCTCCCCCGGTGAGACGGCGCACATCCTGAACGAGTCCAAGCCCGTCGTGTTCGTCTACGAGCGCGAGCAAACGCCCCTCATCGCCCAGGCGCTCGAGCTCGCGACCCACAGGCCCGCGCTGCTCGCCGGTGTCGGCGAGGGCGAGCTGCTGCCCGGCTCGGTCGCGTTCGAGGATCTGCTGGTCGAGGACGCCCCGAGCTTCCGCGCCCCCGCGGACGGCTCCGTGTGGGACGAGTCGAGCCGCCTCTACACGAGCGGCACGACCGGCATGCCGAAGGCCGTGCCGCTCACCTCGCTCAACGAGACGCTCTCGGCGCACGACGTGATCATGGCCTTCCCGCTCGCCTCGACCGACAAGACCATGAACATGTCGCCGTGGTTCCACCGCGGCGGCAACTACTGCGCGGGCCCGAACCCGGCGCTGTTCGTCGGCGCCGAGGTGGTCTGCCTGCGCCGCTTCGACGAGGCCGTGGTGCTCGACAGCATCCAGAACTCCCGCCTCACCTACGTCATCGGCGCCCCCACCAACCTCGAGCGCCTCGCCGACGAGCAGGACCGCCTGCCGCGCGACCTCTCGTCGCTGCGCGGCATCGTCACGATGGGCGCGCCGCTCGAGAAGGCCGCGGCGATCCGCTACCAGCAGACGCTCAATCCGCGGCTCATGAACGGCTACGGCACCACCGAGGCGTTCTGGAACACCTTCCTGCGCCCCGAGGACCTGCCCGAGTTCGCCGGCAGCGCGGGCCGCGCCTGCATCGACGACGACGTCGCCGTCGTGCATGTCTACGAGGACCGCTTCGCGGCGCCGACCGACACCGTGCCGAAGGACGGCAAGACCGTCGGCGAGGTCATCATGCGCACGATCAAGGCGGGTTACGCGTACACCGACGCCGCGCGCACGGCCGAGAAGTTCCGCGGCGGCTGGATGTACCCGGGCGACCTCGCCACGTGGGACGGGAACGAGATCGTCACGATCGTCGGCCGCAAGGACGACATGCTCATCTCGGGCGGCGAGAACGTGCACCCCGTGCAGGTCGAGGAGGCGCTCGCCGAGCACCCCGCGATCGCCGACTCGATCGTCACCGGGCTCGCGGACGAACAGTGGGGCGAGGTCGTGGTCGCCTACGTGCGGCTGAAGCCGGGGCATCCCGACGCCTCCGCCGACCCGCAGGCGGTCGCGGACGACCTCGACGCGCACTGCCGCGCCCACCCGGGGCTCGCCGATTTCAAGCGGCCGCGCCGCTACGCCTTCGTCGACGACCTGCCGTACACCGCGACCGGCAAGAAGCAGCACTTCATCTTGAAGAAGCAGGCCTTCGAGGATGCCGCGGCCGGGCGGTTCATCGCACCGCGGCGCTGACCCGCGGGCCGGCGAGCACCGCGGGCGCCCGCCACACGCTGATGACGCCCCAGGCCGTCGCGGCGATCGGCACGGCGAGCACCGCCCCGACGATGCCGCCGATGATCGAGCCCGCGGCCAGCGCGAGCAGGATGACGAGCGGGTGCAGCTTGAGCGAATGGCCCATGATCTGCGGCTGCAGCAGGTGGCTCTCGAGCTGGTTCACCACGACGACGATCGCGATGACGATGATCGCCGCCACGGGGCCGTTCGTGACGAGGGCGACGAGCGCCGCGAGCACGCCGGCGATCGTCGCGCCCACGATCGGGATGAAGGCCGTGATGAAGACGATGACGGCGAGTGGGAAGGCGAGCGGCACGCCGACGATGGCGAGGCCGACGCCGATGCCGACGGCATCCGCCGCGGCCACGCCCGCCGTGCCGCGCACGTAGCCGCCGAGCACCGAGACGGTCTTGTCGCCGATGCGCTGCGCGCGGGCGAGGTGCTCGCCCTCGACGACCCGCAGCAGGAACGCCCAGATCTGCGGGCCGTCCTTCATGAAGAAGAACAGGGTGACGAGGGTGAGGAACAGGCCGGTCACCAGCTCGGCGGCGACCCCGACGCCGGCCAGGGCGCCGCGGCCGAACTGGGCCGAGGTGAGATAGGTGACGATCTCGGTCTGGATGCTGTGCACGTTGGCGCTGCTGATGATGCTCGCCGGCAGCTTGTCGAGATAGCCCTGCAGCTGCGTGAAGCCGTCGCTCGCCGATTCCACGAGCCGCTTCCACTGGTGCTCGACGGCCCACACGATGAGGGTCATCAGGCCGCCGACCACGACGAGAATCGACAGCAGGGCGATCCACGTGGCCAGCAGCGAGGGCACGCCGCGCCGGCGCATCCACGACATGAGCGGGTTGATCGCGCAGGACAAGATCAGCGCGAGCGTCACCGGGATGAAGACGAGCGTCACGTTCGTGATCACCCACACGGCGGCGGCCGCGACGACGAGCACCGCGATGATCTGCACGCAGCGCATGGCGAAGCGGCCGAAGCCGTCGCCCCACAGGGCCGCGGTGCCGCCGGGCGGAGTCGTCTGCGTCTGGCTCTTCCTGTTCAGGAATGTCATAGGCGAGAGGGTACCCGGCGGCACCGGCATTCACGTGGCTGCGGCGGGGCGTGCCGATTCAGCGGAGATGGGTCGATCGAGCGTGAGGATGCCGCGCTTCGCTCCGCACAATCGACCCGTTTCCGCAGATCAGGCGGCGGCGTGCCGATCGCTGCCGTTGAGGGCCTCGACCGTCTGCTCGTAGGCGCCGCGCACCTCGGCGAAGCGCAGGAAGCCGACGTTCTCGACGAGCACCTCGTGCACGTCGGGCTGCGTCTCGAGGATCTGCACGACCTCGTCGGCGAACGCATCAAGCGGCATCGCGATCGGATTCTCGGTCTGGCCCGGCAGCAGCTCGGTCGCGACGGCCGGCGGCACGATCTCGTGCACCCTCACGCTCGTGCCGGCGAGCTGCAGGCGCAGCGACTCGCTCAGCATGTGGATCGCGGCCTTCGTCGCGTTGTAGGTGGGCGTGACGCGCAGCGGCACGTGGGCGAGGCCGCTCGAGACCGTGACGAAGGCGGCATCCGGCCGGCTCGTCAGCTGCTCGACGAAGGCCGAGAAGAGACGGATCGGGCCGAGCAGGTTGGTCGTGACGGTCGCCTCGGCATCGGCGAGGAAGCCGGGGCCGGTCCAGTCCTCGACGCGCATGATGCCGGCCATCGCGATGACGGTGTCGAGGTGGGGGTGGGCCGCGAGGACCTCGGCCGCCGCGGTGCGGATGCTCGCGGCATCCGCCGTGTCGATGCGCACGGTGTGGAAGCCGTGCGTCTGCGCGAGCTCGTCGAGCAGGGCGGTGCGGCGGCCGCCGATGACGACGGTGTTGCCGCGGGCCTGGAGGCGGAGGGCGAGAGCGAGGCCGATGCCGCTCGTCGCGCCGGGGATGAAAACGGTGCGTCCGGTGATGTCCATGACTCCACGGTGCGGGCATCCGCGCGCTTGCGGGAGAGACGCGGCGATCGTGGGATCGGCGATCCCTGGTTGCGCGACGGCGCGCGATGAATGATGGATGCCATGGACCGCACCGACCTCGCCGACTTCCTGCGCCGCCGCCGCGCGGCGCTGCAGCCGGCGGACGTCGGCCTCGCCGAGGGTGCGCGCCGCCGCGCACCGGGCCTGCGCCGCGAAGAGGTCGCCGCGCTCACCGGCATGTCGGTCGACTACTACACCCGTCTCGAGCAGGGGCGCGGCCCGCAGCCGAGCGAGCAGATGCTCGCCGCCCTCGCCCGGGCGCTGCGACTCAGCGACGACGAGCGCGACTACCTGTTCCGGGCCGCCGGTCACGCCGCGCCGGACCGGCTCGGCTCGCTGCCGCACGTCGCCCCCGCACTGCTGCGCGTGCTCGACCGCCTCGCGGACACGCCCGCGCTCGTGCTGTCGAACCTCGGCGAGACGCTCGTCGCGAACCCGCTCGCGGTCGCGCTGTTCGGCGACACATCGGGGCTGACGGGCCTCGAGCGCTCGGACGTCTACCGGTGGTTCACCCGGCCCGAGGCCCGGCTGCTGTACCCGGAGGACGACCGCGACCGCCAGTCGCGGGCGCTCGTCGCGAACCTGCGCGCCGCGTACGGGGCGATGGGCGCGCGGTCGCGGGCCGGGGCGCTCGTCGCGGCGCTCACCGAGGCGAGTCCCGAGTTCGCGGCGCTGTGGGAGCGGCACGAGGTCGCGCGGCGCTTCGAGGATCACAAGGTGCTCGTGCACCCGACGATCGGGCCCATCGAGCTCGACTGCCAGGTGCTGTTCACCGAGGACCAGTCGCAGGCGCTGCTCGTGCTCACGGCGCCGCCGCGCACCGAGGGGTGGGAGAAGCTGCAGCTGCTCGCCGTGCTGGGCACGCAGACCTTCGCTTAGCGCCGGCGTGCCGATTCGGCGGAGATGGGTCGATCATGCGGAGGGATGTCGCGCTGAGCTCCGCACAATCGACCCGTCTCCGCAAATCAGGCGGGGCCGGGCATCCTCACCTGCTCGCCGCGCTCCACCGCCGAGACGCGAATAGCGTGGGCCCATGACCGTCACCACGCTGCTGGAGCTGACCATCAAACCCGAGAGCCTCGCCGACGCCGAGGCGATCATCACCGAGACGCTCGTCGCGACGCGCGCCTTCGCCGGCAACCAGGGGGTGACGGTGGCGGCGGATGTCGCCGACCCTCTGCACTACGTGCTCGTGCAGACCTGGGACTCGCTCGAGGCCGACGACGCCTACCGCGCCTGGCGCGCGACGCCGGAGGGCGCGAGCAAGCTGGGCAGCGTCACGAGCGGGCGGGTGCTGACCAGGTACCGCAACACCACGGCCTGACGCGCCGCGGCCGGTGCCGCCGGGCACTTTTTCTACTGTGGGGCATATGAATCGCCGGGGCCGGATATGCCCCGTAGGAGAAAAAGTGCCCGACGGGCGGGCTCGCGGCGCACCCGCTGCAACACGCAACCCGGGCACCGGGCCGAGGCATCCTCGCGCCCCTAGAGTCGCATCATGATCGCGGCGCGGCGGGTGGGGGCGCACTCGGCGCTCTTCGCTGCGCTGGCGTGCGTCGCGGCCCTGCTCGCGGGGCTCGCGGTCGGGCTCGTCGGCCACCTCGACTCGGCTGCGCTCGACGGCGTGCGCGGCGGCATCGCGGCGCTCGGCGGCTCGCACGCCGAGCTGAGCTTCGATGCGCCGAAGGCGTCCGGCGACACGGCGCAGCGCACGCAGATCGCGCGCACCGAGGCGATCCTGCGGCGCGAGCTGCCGCCCCATGTGCACGTGACGCGCGCCGACGATGCGGGCGGCGACGTCGTCTGGACGGTGCGGGCGGATGCCGCGCACATCACTCCCGCCGATCTGCCGGTGCTCGCGCGCGCCGGCTCGCGCATCCACGACGCGATGCTCAACGACCAGAAGGTCGCGCCGCAGGGTGTGGAGAAGAGCGGGTCGCTGGATGCCGAGGCCAGGGCGCTCGCCGCACGGGTCGCGCCGCTCGCCGGCATCCAACCCGTGCCCCTGCTGCTCGTGGCGGCGATCGGGCTCGTCACCCTCGCGGAGCTCGCGCGGCTGCTCGACGGGGTGCGCCTGCGCGAGACGGCCCTGCTGCGCTCGCGCGGCGCCTCGGCCGCGCGCATCGGCCTGACGACGACGCTCGAAGCGTTCGTCGTCGCCGGGCTCGGGGCGCTCGCAGGTGCGGCCGCCGCGACCGGCCTGCTGCGCGCGTTCGGCGAGCACCCGCTCGGCTGGCCCTTGCTCGGCTCGATCACGGGCGCGGTGGTCGCCGCGGCGATCGGGCTCGTGGGCGGCGTCGCATACAACTCCGCGCGGCTCGCGTTCCGGCGCGACACCGCCGACGACTCGGGGCGCGCACGCCGGCTCGCCGCGCCGGGGCTGGTCGTGCTGCTCGTCGCGGCGGCGGGGCTGTCGCTGTGGCGCTGGCTCGAATACGGCTCGCCGCTCTCGCCGACCGCCGCCGGGGCACGCGTCGACCCGATCGCGGTGCTCGCGCCCGCGCTGTGCCTCGCCGCGATCGCGGTGCTGTGCCTCGCCGTCTTCCCCGTCGTCGTGCGGTGGGTCGAGTCCGCGGCGACCCGAGGCGACGGCATCCGCGCGCTGCTCGTCGCCGGCCAGCTCGCGCGGCGTGCGCGGATGATCGCCTCGCCCCTCGTGCTGATCGCCCTCGCCGGCGGCGGCCTGGTGCTCGCGGCCTGCTACGCGCCGACCTGGCAGGCCGCGGCCGCGCGCACCGCGGCGGTGCATGCGGGTGCCGACCTCGTCGTGACCGGCACGGGCGCGGACAGCGCGAGCATCGCGAAGCTGCCCGGCGTGCGCGCCGCGGCGCCCGTCACCCAGCTGTCGTGGACCGACGACAACGGCGTTCCGTACCAGCTCACCGCGATCGGACAGGCCGGCGTCCGCTCAGCCGTCTCGCCCGCGGGCGGCGCCGTCGACCCGGCCGCCCTCGCGACGCGCCTGCACACCGCGCTCGCGGGCGCGGCGATCCCCGACGGCGCCACGACGCTCGACCTGAGCGTCGCGGCCCACGGCTTCACGCCGACCATGCAGCTCGGGTTCATCGACGAGAACGGTGCGACGGCGCAGCAGACGGCGACGGCGGATGCCGCGGGACGGGCGCACCTCGCCCTGTCGCCCGGGCCGGGCCGCCGCCTCGTCTCCGTCACGGTCGATCTGCCGAGCTACACCGAGGTGCACCCCGACACGCAGCTCTTCGCGATGAGCCCCGAGATGCTCGGCTCGCTGCAGGTCTCGTTCCGGCTCACCGCGGTGACGACGGGCGGCACGGCATCGGGCGCCGTCGACCTCGGCCGGCCCTGGCGGGCCGCCGACCGGAACGGCAACAGCTCGGCGAGCCCGCTCGGCACGGTCGGCTTCTCGGGCATGCTCGGCTTCGCGCGGGATGCCGTCGAACTGACCCCCTCCGCCAAGCAGGATGTCCCCCTCGTCATCTCCTCCGGCTTCGCCGCCGCGGCGCACGCGCGGGTCGGCACGCCGCTCGCCCTCGACGCCGGCAGCGGGGTGCACGTGAACGGCACGGTCGCGGCGGTCCAGGCCGCGATCCCCGGCGTGCAGGGCGCGAACGCCGCCCTCGCCGACGCGGCCGCCCTGCAGACGCAGCTGCTGCTCGCGGGCGACGGGGTTCTGCCGTCGACGGGCGTGTGGGTGAGCGCGGATGCCTCGGCCGACGTCGCCGCGACCGCCGCCGCCATCGCCCGCGCCGAGCCCGGGGCATCCGTCACCGGCCCCGCGATCGCGCCGGGCGGCCACGTGCTCGACGCGGTGCCCGTCGCGCTCTGGCTCGGCATGGGCGGCGGCGCTCTGCTGGCGCTCATCGCCCTCGCCGCGGTCGCCGGCGAGCTGCTGCGGCTGCGCGCCGAAGAGGTCGGCGTGCTGCGCGCCCTCGGCTTCGCCCCGCGGATGCTCGCGCGACTGCGCCGAGCGGAGCTCGCGGCGGCGGTCGCCGCGGCGCTGCTCGGCGCGGCGATCGCCGGCACCGTCGTGAGCGCGCTCGTCGTGCCCGGCCTCACGCGCGTCGCCATCGAGAACCCCATCGACGGCCTTGCCCTGCCGCTGCACGTCGACCCCGTCGGCCTCGGCATCGCGGACGCTGCCCTGCTCGCCGCCGCGGCCGCCGTGATCGCGGTGTACGGCGCACGCGTCGCGCAGCAGGCCCGCACGATCGTCACGAGGGAGGCCGCGCGATGAGCCGCCGCTCGCGCCTGGGCATAGTGCCGCTGCTCGCCCGGACGGTGGCGCCGCAGGCATCCGTCACCCTCCTCGTCGCTCTGCTCACCCTCGTCGCCGCGCTCATCGCGGCCGGCGTGCCGCGCGCGCTCGACACGCTCGACGAGGCGGACCTGAGCCATTCGCTCGACTCGATCTCGCAGCCGCAGCGCGACGTCGGGGGCGGGATCGTGCCGTTCCTGGTCGGGCCGGCGCCCGACAAAGAGGTCGCGAAGCTCCCCGACCCGGCGTTCGGGCGGGTGCAGTCGGCGCTGGCAGCGGCGCGCGCCACCGTGCCGACCGCGCTGCGCAGCGCCCTCGGCGCTCCGCAGATCGTCGCGAGCACGCACGCGCAGCCGGCATCGCTCGCTCCGGCGCCGGCGACCCCGGCCGCATGGAACGACGCCGTCGCCCTCATCGCCGACCCGGCCTACGCGAGCCGCATCGCCCTCGTCTCGGGGGCGCTGCCCCAGGCGTGGACGGTGCCGGACACGACCATCGCCACCGGGTTCGGCGACGAGCCGGCCCCCGACCCCGCCTCGGCCGCCCCCATCGACATGGTGGTGACGACCGGCACGGCGACGACCATGGGGCTGCACGTCGGCGACGTGCTCAGCACCGCGTTCAGCCAGACCGAGGTGCGCGTGCGCATCAGCGGGATCGTGCACGCGCTCGACCCGAGCGCGGACTTCTGGCAGAACACCCCCGGCGTGCTCACCCCCGGTCGGGTCTACGACGGCAACGCGAGCCCGGACCTCACCTACACGGCGACGGGCTTCGTCGCGCCGGGGACGGTGCTGCCGCTCAGCGGCTTCGCCGTGCTGAACGGCGCGTTCTGGTTCCCCGTCGACGGGGCGCAGGTCACGGCCGCGCACGCGCGCGCCGTGGTCGATGCGGTGCACGGGCTGCAGGCGACGCAGATCCCGATCGCCGACACCATCGCGGGCGACCAGACGGGCACCGTGCGGGTGCCGGTGCAGACGGGCCTCGCCGATGCCGTCGAGCAGAGTCTGGGCCGGGTGTCCGCCCTTCTCGCGATCCTCGCGGTCCTCGTCAGCGGCCCGCTCGGCGTCGTCGTCGCGGTGTTCGCGCTCGCGGTGCGGGCCGTGCTCGAGCGGCGCGGCGCGGTGCTCTCGCTCGCCGCCGCGCGCGGCGCCTCACCCCTGCAGCTGCGCTCGGTCGCGGCCGTCGAAGGCCTGCTCGCCGGTGTGCCCGCGGCCGTCGTGGGCGCGCTCGTGGCGGCGATCGTGCTGCCCGGGCCGGATGCCGCGGCCTGGGTCGTCCCGACGCTCATCGGCCTCGTGCCCGCCGCGCTGTTCGCGTCGTTCGGCACCGGCCGCGGCTTCCGCACCCGCCGTCGCGACCTCTCGGCACGTGCTCGCGGCTCGGCGCGCTGGATCGTCGAGGCCTGCGTCCTCGGCGGCGCCGCGGTCACGACCTGGCTGCTGCTGCGCCGCGGGCCGATCGCGGACAGCGGCTTCGACGCGCTGCTCGCACTCACCCCGCTGCTGCTCGCGCTCGCGGTGGCGGTCGTCGTGCTGCGCCTGCTGCCGATCGCGCTGCGCGCGGCGCTCGCGGTCGGCCGCCGCGGGCGCGGCCCCGTCGCGTTCCTCGGCGCCGCGCGCGCGATGCGCGACCCCGCGCTCGGCGTCGCCGCAGCGCTCGCGGTCGTCGTCGGCGTCTCGGTCTCGGTGCTCTCATCGGGCGTGCTCGCGTCGATCGGCACCGCGACGCAACGGCAGGCCGTCACGCAGGTGGGGGCGGATGTCAGCGCCGCCGAGACCGCCTTCTCGCCGGCCGCGCTGCACGCGGTGCAGGGCGCCCCCGGTGTCGCCCGGGTCGCGGAGATCGCGCAGACGAACCGCAAGCAGCTCGGGATCAACGGCATCACCTCCACGGTGCTGCCCTTCGTCGCCGACACCGCCGCCCTGCACGCGGTGCGGCCCGACATCCCCGGCGATCTCGCCAGGAAGGTGGACGGGCGGGTGCCGATCCTCGTGTCCGCGGACGTGCTCGGCGACCACCTGCACGTCGGCGACCGGGTCGACCTCAATGACCTGCCCGTCGTGATCGTCGGGCAGCTGCCGTCGGAGTCGCAGCTCGGGGCCGACTCGGCCTGGGCGCTCGCCGACCAGGCCCACGCGGCCGTGCTCTCGCCGTCCGCACCGCTCACCCCGACGCAACTGCTGATCGCGCTGCGCCCCGGCGCGTCGCCGGCGCCCGCCGAGCGGGCGATCCGGGCGACGGCCCCGGGCGCCGTGGTGGCCGATGCGGCGAGCCTCGTCGCGGCGACGGACGCCGCCCCGGCCGCCGCCGCCCTGCGCCGTGCGCTGCTCATCGCTGCGATCGGCAGCGCCCTGCTGGCGGCGCTCGCGGTGTTCGCGGGGTCGGTCTCGGCCGCGGGATCCCGCAACAGCGCGATCGCCATGCTGCGCACCATGGGTCTCACGGGCTCGCAGGCGCTGGGGCTCGTCGTGTGGGAGATCGTGCCGCTCGTCGTCGCGTCCGCCGCCGTCGGGCTCGCGCTCGGCCTCGCGCTGCCGCACCTGCTCGTCGCGACGACCAACCTCGCGCCGTTCACCGGCGGGGCCGCGCGCCTCGCCGTCACCACCGACTGGCCACAGCTCGCGCTGCTCGTCGCCGGCGTGCTCGCCGTCGCGGCCGTGGCCACCCTCGTCGCCGTGCTCGTCGCCCGGCGCACCGACCCCGCAGGCACCGTGAAGATGGGAGCCGAATGACCACCGCAACCGCCACCGCCACCCCGCCCCTGGCCGGCGCGGCGATCCACTGCCGCGACCTCGTGCGCATCTTCTCCGCCGAGGGCGTCGAGGTGCAGGCGTTGCAGGGCCTCGACCTCGACGTCGAGCACGGCGAGCTCACCGCCGTCGTCGGCGCATCGGGATCGGGCAAGTCGACCCTGCTCTCGATCCTGTCGGGGCTCGACGTGCCCACCGCGGGTCGGGCATCCGTCGCGAGCCACGATCTGCTCGCCATGCGCGAACGCGACCGCATCGCCTACCGCCGCCACGTCGTCGGCTTCGTCTGGCAGCAGACGGCGCGCAACCTCGTGCCCTACCTGACCGCCGCCGAGAACGTCGCGCTCACGCTCGCGGCGGCCGGCGTGCCGCGGCGGGCGCGGGCGCTGCGTGCGGCCGAGCTGTTCGAGCTGCTGGACATCGCCGAGCTCGCCGATCGCACGCCCGCACAGCTCTCGGGCGGCCAGCAGCAGCGCGTCGCGATCGCCGTGGCCCTCGCGAACGAGCCGGCCGTGCTGCTCGCCGACGAGCCCACCGGCGAGCTCGACGAGGCCAACTCGGCGCTCGTGCTCGAGACGATGCGCGGCGTCAACGAGCAGCTCGGCGTGACGGTGCTCATCGTCACACACGACCCTGCCGTGTCGAGCCATGTGCGGCGCACGGTGCAGATCCGCGACGGCCGCACCTCGTCCGAGACGCTGCGGCGCACCGAGGTGTCGGAATCGGGCGACGAGCGGCACGTCGCCGAGGAGTTCGCCGTGCTCGACCGCGTCGGCCGCATGCAGCTGCCGCCCGAGTACGTCCGCGCCCTCGACCTGCGCGACCGGGTCAGGCTCTCGCTCGAGCCCGAGCACGTCGAGGTGCGGAAGGGGGACGCCGAGTGAGCGCGATCCTCGAGGCGCGCGGGCTGTCGCGCGCCTTCGGCGGCGGAGAGACGCGGGTGGATGCCGTCACCGACGTCTCGCTGACGGTGGAGCCCGGCGAGCTCGTCCTGCTCCGCGGGCCGTCGGGCAGCGGGAAGACGACGCTGCTCAACATGCTCGGCGGGCTCGATCGGCCCACCGCCGGGTCGGTGACACTCGACGGGGCGCCGTTGTCGGAGGCCTCGGAGGACGAGCTCGCCGACATCCGCCGCCGCGACATCGGCTTCGTGTTCCAGTCCTTCGCGCTGCTGCCCGTGCTCTCGGCCGCCGAGAACGTCGAGGTGCCGCTGCGCATCTTGCGCACACCTGCGCAGGAACGCGAGGAACGCGTCGCGGAGCTGCTCGACGCCGTCGGCCTGGGCGACCACGCGAACCAGCGCCCCTACGAGCTGTCGGGCGGGCAGCAGCAGCGCGTCGGCATCGCGCGCGCCCTCGCGAACCGGCCGCGGGTGCTCATCGCCGACGAGCCGACGGGTCAGCTCGACTCGGGCACGGCCCTCGCGATGATGGCGCTCATCTCGCGGCTCGTGCACGAGCAGGGTGTCGCGGCGATCATCTCGACGCACGACCCGAGGATGTCCGAGCACGCGGACCGCGTGCTGCAGCTGCACGACGGGCGCCTCGCCGGCTAGCGCGCTGTCGGGCACATTTTCTGCTGTGGGGCATACCCGGCCCCGCGTTTCCGTATGCCCCACAGGAGAAAACGTGCCCGGCGCGTAGCGTGGGGGTCATGCGCGCTGTCGTCTACTCGGAATACGGCCCCTCGTCAGTCCTGCGCCTCGTCGAGCGCGAGCTGCCCGAGCCCGGCATCGGCCAGGTGCGGGTGCGCATCGTGCGAGCGGGTGTGAACCCGACCGACTGGAAGCGCCGCTCGGGCGGCACCGCGGACGCCCCGATCGTCGAGCCCGTCTCCCCCGGCCAGGACGGCGCGGGCGTGGTCGACGCGGTCGGGCTCGGCGTCGACGCCCTCGCGGTCGGCGACCGCGTCTGGCTCTACCTCGCACAGCACGAGGGCCCCTTCGGCACCGCCGCCGAATACACCGTCGTGCCGGCGGCGCGCGCCGTGCGGCTGCCCGCCTCGGCCGACTTCGACCTCGGCGCCTCGCTCGGCGTCCCGGCCGTCACGGCGCACCGGGCGCTCACCTCGGGCACGGTCGCGCGCCTGTCGCCGGGCTCGCTCACCGGCCAGACCGTGCTCGTGCAGGGCGGGGCCGGGGCGGTGGGGAACGCGGCGATCCAGCTCGCGACCTGGGCCGGGGCATCCGTCATCACGACCGTCAGCGGCGCCGAGAAGGCAGCGCTGGCCGCCGCAGCGGGCGCGCACCACGTCGTGAACTATCGCGAGCAGGATGCCGCGGCCGTCGTGCGCGCGATCGCGCCGGGCGGCGTCGACCTCATCGTCGAGGTGGCCCCCGCGGTCAACAACGAGCTCGACCAGGCGGTGATCCGCGGCGGCGGCACGATCGCGTTCTATGCCAACAACGGCGGCGACGTGCTCGCGCTCGCGCTGCGCACGACGTTCTCGCTCAACCTGCGCTACCAGGGCGTGATGCTCTACGGCCTCGCGGCCGAGCAGCTCGATGCGGCGGCGGCAGATGTCACCGCAGCGGTCGCCACGGGCGCCCTGCGCGTCGGCGACGAGGCCGGCATCGCCCTGCACCACTTCGCCCTCGCCGACACCGCCGCGGCCCACGAGGCCGTCGAGGCGGGCGCGGTCGGCAAGGTACTCATCGACGTGGCATAGCGCCGGACCTGCCTCAGAGCGCGGTCGTCACTCGCGCACAGTGCAGCGGCCGCCGACTATGCGCGAGTGACGACCGGCGCACCGGTCGGCTAACCCCGCGTCGCGTCGATCAGCCGGGCGGCGAGTCGCGAGTCGGCGAGCTTCTCGACCGTCATGCGCTTGCCCTTGGCATCCGTCATCGGCACCCGCCAGTTCGGGTACTCGTCGATCGAGCCCGGCTGGTTCTGCGTGCGCCGGTCGCCGACCGCATCCGGCAGCGAGAGCGCGCGCAGCCGGGCCGGCGTCTGCGCGAGGTACTCGTGCAGGGCGATCACGATGTCCTCGTCGGATGCCTCGCCGTCGGCCGGCAGCAGCCCCCTGTCCCGCAGCACGCCGAGCCACGTCGCCCGTTCCTCGCGGGCGGCGGCGAGCTCGTCCTCGACGGGCCGGGTCAGGAAGCCGAGCCTCTCGCGCAGCCGCACGTGGTCGCCCGCGAGATAGCCGAGCGTCGGCGGCAGGTCGTGCGTCGTGACCGAGCCGAGGCACAGCTCGCGCCACGCCTCGGGCGCGAGCGGGCGGCCGTCGCCCGCGTAGTCGCGCTCGAACCACAGGATGCTCGTGCCGAGGATGCCGCGGCCGACCAGGTACTCGCGGGTCCACGGCTCGACGACGCCGACGTCCTCTCCCACGACGACGGCGCCGGCGCGGGCGGCCTCGAGGCACAGGATGCCGACGAGCGCCTGGTGGTCGTAGCGCACGTAGGTGCCCTCGGTCGCCTCGGCGCCCTCCGGCACCCACCACAGCCGGAACAGCCCGGCGACATGGTCGATGCGCACGCCGCCGGCATGCGCGAGCACGCCGGCGACGAGCTCGCGGAACGGCTCGTACCCCGCCGCGGCGAGCGCGTCGGGCCGCCACGGCGGCTGCGACCAGTTCTGGCCGGTCTGGCTGTAGGCGTCCGGCGGCGCGCCGACGGTCACGCCGTGGGCGTAGACCCGGTGCAGGCGCCAGGTGTCGACGCCTCCGACATCCACCCCGACCGCCAGATCATGCATGATGCCGAGCGCCATGCCGTGCCGCCGCGCGACCGCCTGCGTCTCGTCGAGCTGCTCGGCCATGAGCCACTGCAGCCAGCGGTGGAAGTCGACGCGCCACTCGTGGTCTTCCGCGAAGTCGGCGACGGCGTCGCCGTCGGGGTCGTGCAGTTCCTCGGGCCACGCGTGCCAGTCGGGCCCGTGCAGCTCGGCGATCGCGCACCAGCGGGCGAAGTCCTCGAGGCTGCGGCCGTTCTCGCGCACGAACCATCGGTACGAGGCCTCGCGCGCCGGGGTGCGCTCGACGCGGTGCACGGCCTCCAGCGCGACGCGCTTGACGGCCCAGCCGGCATCCCGCTCGACGACGTCGCTCTTCTTGGCCGCCTTCGCGAGCCGTTTGCGGGACTGCTCGAGCTCTTTGCGCAGGCCGCGCTTCAGGTCGAGCCACTCGGGCACGCGCTCGGGGCGCAGATACATCGGGTTCGTGAAGCGGCGCGTGATCGGCAGGTAGGGCGAGGGCTCCATGCGCTCGCCCAGGGCGACCGCGTGCATCGGGTTGACGAGCACGAAGTCAGCGCCCTGGTCGTCGAGGGTGGCCGTCCAGATCGCGAGATCGGAGAGGTCGGAGAGGTCGCCGGTCGCCCACGACCCGCCGGAGTGGATGCTGTACAGCTGCACCGCCGTGCCCCAGCCCGGCGTGCGCGCGAGGTGGCCGGGCAGCTCGAGCCGCGCGGGCGTGATGATCAGCGGGGCCGTGGCGGTCGTCTCGCCGCTCGTCGCGACGAGGCGGTGGTAGCCGAGCGGCAGATCGCCGGGGATCGCGAAGGATGCCTCGCCGACGCGTGCCCCGTCGACCTCGCGCGCGGGGTTCCAGTTGTCGACCTGCCGCAGCCGCCCGCCGTGGCCCGCCCCGCCGTCCTCGAGCTCGACGCGCACCTCGACGGGCGCCCCGTCGGGCACGTGCACGTCGACCCGCGCGGCGGCGCCCGCGACGAGCACGATCACCGGCGGCAGCATCCGCCGCCACGGTGCCAGGTCGAGCGCGGCGAGCGCGGCCGCCGGGTCCGCGGCATCCGCCCCCATCGCACCCAGCACGGCGACGAGGGTCTGCTCGGACACCTCGACGTGCCGCCCCTGCCAGTCCCAGTAGTCGGTGGCGACGCCGTAGGCGGCGGCGAGCTGAGCGAGTCGTCCATCGGTCACGCGCTCATCCTGGCAGTGCGACTGCACGCCGGAAAGACCCCGGGCCCCGCGTTCAGCCCGCGCCGACGGCCGGTCGCGAACCCGTCACCCGCCGTTCCCGTGCGCGGCGGCGCCCCCGCGGGCGGCCACGTGGCTAGCATGGCGCGCATGACCGAGACGAAGGCCACGACGACGTGGCTCGATGCGCCCGAAGACCACGACTACCCGGCGGCGGCCGCATATCTGCAGCTCACCGCCGACGACGGGCTCGTGGCGGATGTCGTGGCGCGCCTGCACACGGCCGAGACGGTGCACCAGAAGGCCAAGGACCTGCTGCGCGCCGCCCGTCTCGACCTGCTGCCCGAGGACAACGCCCATGTCGCCTCCGACCTGCACAAGATCGAGAAGGGGCACGCGCTGTCGCCGATCCTGCTCGTGCGCGGCGACATCGGCTCGGGCCTCCCGCTCGTCATCGCCGACGGCTATCACCGGGTCTGCGCGAGCTATCACACGGACGAGAACACCGACATCCCCTGCCGCATCGTGCCGCTGCACGCGGACGGCGCCGCCCGATGACCTTCCAGGAACTCGCGCTCATCACGGCGATCGCGCTGTTCGGGCCGCTCCTCGCCTGGTCGGACCGGCTGCGCATCCCCGTCGTCATCGGCGAGCTCGCCGCGGGCGTCGTCGTGGGCCAGACCGGGCTGCACTGGCTCGACCCGCACCAGCCCGAGTTCGTGTTCCTCGCGAACCTCGGCTTCGCCCTCGTGATGTTCGTCGCGGGCTCGCATGTGCCGGTGCGCTCCCCCGCGCTGCGCACCGGCTCGGCCTCGGCGCTGCTGCGGCTGCTCGTCGTCGTCGCGGCCGCCGCCGTGCTCGGCTTCGGTGTCGCCGAGCTGTTCGGCACCGGGCACGCCGCGCTCTACACGGTGCTGTTCGCGTCGTCGTCGGCCGCAGTGATCCTGCCGATCGTCGCCGGCCTCGGGCTCTCGGGGCCCCCGCTGCTCGCGATGCTGCCGCAGGTGGCGATCGCGGACGCGCTGTGCATCGTCGCCCTGCCCCTCGCCCTCGACCCGGCCCACGCGGGGCGCGCGGCGATCTCGGCGGCCCTCGTGATCGTCGCGAGCGCGGTCGTCTTCGTGCTGTTCTGGACGGCCGAGAAGCGCGGCTGGCGTCGCGCCGCCCACCGCAAGTCGGAGCGCCGCGAGTTCGCGCTCGAGCTGCGCGTCAGCCTGCTCGCCCTGCTGCTGCTGGCCGCCCTCGCGATGGAGGCCAAGGTCTCGATCATGCTCGCGGGCTTCTGCCTCGGCCTCGCGGTCGCCGCGATCGGCGAGCCGCGCCGTCTCGCACGCCAGCTCTTCGCGCTGAGCGACGGCGTGTTCGGCCCGGTCTTCTTCGTGTGGCTCGGCACTTCGCTCAACCTGCGCGACCTCGCGGTGCATCCGCTCATGATCGTGCTCGGCGTCGTGCTCGCCGCCGCGGCCGTCCTCGCCCACGCGGCCGGCGGATTCACCCGCCAGCCCCTGCCGTTCGCCGTGCTCGCCTCGGCGCAGCTCGGCGTGCCCGTGGCCGCGGCGACGCTCGGCGAGCAGTTGGGCGTGCTGAAACCCGGCGAGGGCGCGGCACTGCTGCTCGGCGCGCTGCTCACGATCGCCGCGTCGACGGTCTCGGGGCGCATCGCGGCGCGGAAGTGGAGCACGCCGTCGGCGCCCGCGGCACCCACCGCCCCGGTGGCGCCGGCACCCGCGCCGAGCTGAGGCGGGGCGCGGCGGATGCCTGTTGAATGGGCGCATGGACGCTGAGGTTCCGCGCAAGATCATCGTCGACTGCGACCCGGGGCACGACGACGCCGTCGCGCTGCTGCTCGCCTCGACCCATCCCGGGCTCGACATCCTCGCCGTCACGACCGTCGCCGGCAACTCGACGATCGCGAACGTGACCCGCAACGCGCTCGGGCTCGCCGAGCTGCTCGACATCACGGCGCCGGTGGCGGCCGGGGCGACGCGCCCCCTCGTGGCGAACTCGGAAGACGACGGCTTCCACGGCGAGACCGGGCTCAGCGGGGTGACGCTGCCTGCGACATCCGCCGCATCGCCCGCCCTCGACCCCCGGCACGCGGTCGATCTCATCATCGAGCTCGTGATGTCGCACGCGCCGGGCGAGATCACGCTCGTGCCGACCGGGCCGTTCACGAACATCGCCCTCGCGGTGCGCCGCGAGCCGCGCATCGCCCGCCGGGTGCGCGAGGTCGTGCTGATGGGCGGCGCGGCGGATGTCGGCAACATGACCGCGACCGCCGAGTTCAACGTCTGGTTCGACCCCGAGGCGGCCGAGATCGTGTTCTCGGCCGGCTGGCCGGTGCGGATGGTCGGCCTCGACGTCACCATGCAGGCGCTCGCGACGCCCGCGGTGATCGAACGCGCGCGGGCGATCGGCACGGCGCGCGGCCGGCTGCTGACCGAGATGCTGGATGCCGCGAGCCCCGGCTACCTGAAAGACGGCTTCCCCGGCCCCGCCCTGCACGACGTCGTCGCGGTGGCTGCGGTCGTCGCGCCCGAGCTCGTCGAGTTCGAGCAGGCGCCGATCCGGGTCGAGCTCACCGGAACGCACACCCGCGGCATGACGGTTGTGGACCGGCGGCGCTGGATCCCGCGCGCGGTTCCCACGCAGTACGCGCGCGCCCTCGACGTCGACGGCTTCTGGAACCTGCTTCTCGACGCCGCCGCCCGCCCCTGAGCCCGCCACCACTGCCCGCTGCGGCCATCGCGCGCGGCTGAGGCCGTCGCGAGCTGCGTGAGCGGCACGGAATCTACTGTGGGGCATACCCGATCGGCCGATCAGATATGCCCCACAGTCGAAAACCTGCCCGATACGATCGGGGCATGGCAGTCGGGTACGTCCGCACCAGCTGGTGGGCGCGCAACAGGGTGTACATCGGTTGCCTGATCGGCGTGATCGGCGCCCTCGCGGCCGTGACGGTGCTCGTCCTCGGCCAGACCGACGTCGCGGTCTACGACGCGCGGGGCTCGGTCACCGACTGCGGAACCCTCTTCGCGCCGCTCGCCGGGGCGGACTGCGACGGCGCCCACGCACCGGACCTGCTCGAGGCCGTGCTCAGCGCCGGCATCCTCATCGCCGCCGCCATCGGCGTCGTGCTCGTCGTCCGGCGGAAGCCGCGCCACCGCTGAGTCCTTCACCCGCCGCTGAGGCCGTCGCGAAGGGTGCCGAACAAGGCATCCGGCACCGGACATCCCCATTTCCGCACCCCTCGCGGCCCTCGAGACACGCGAGCGGACCCGAGTTGGCGGATGCCGCACGCCAACCGCCCAGTAGCGCCCGGTCACCAGGCCGACCTCGCGACCGGTCGCGCCGACACACGAAGCCGGGTCGCCGCCCGGTAGCGTCGGCACATGGCCATCCTGCACAGCGCGACCATCACGCCCACCAAGACCGAGCTGCTGACCGCCTGGCTGCCCGCGCAGCCGTGGTTCCCGGCCGACGCGGCCGACGCGGCCGACGACACCGCCCTGCCGGTCGAGCCCGTGCGCATCGGCACGTTCCGCTTCGACGACCCGGCCGGGCAGGTCGGCGTCGAGACGCTGATCCTCGAGCTGCCCGGAGCGACCGACCTGCCCCTGCTGCAGGTGCCGCTCACCTATCGCGATGCGCCGTTGGCGGGTGCGGATGCCTGGCTCATCGGCAACATGGAGCACTCCGTCCTCGGCACCCGCTGGGTCTACGACGCGCTCGGCGACCCCGTCTACCTCCGCGAGCTCGCCTCCGCGGCCCTGACCGGCGGCACCGAGGCCGAGCAGTTCCACGAGACGCCCGACGGCCCGGTGCGCATCGAGGGCACCGCGCAGGTCCGCGGCAGCGGTGCGCCGGGCACGGCCGTGCCCGACCTCGACGGGCTCGAGATCACCGTCGTGCGGGTGCTCGACGGAACGGCCGGGGCCGCGCCCGACGCCGCCACCCTCACCGGCACGTGGGCGGGCCAGGCATCCCCGGCCCTCCTCGCCACGGTCGCCGCGCGCTGACCCCGCGAGAAGTTCCGAATCGCGGCTTCCGCGCCCCGGGAACCGCGCATCGGCACTTCTCGGTGCAGCGGCCGCGACCTCAGTGGTGGAAGGCCGCCTTCGCGACCGGCGCCGGCGGCGCGGAATCGAGGCTGTCGAGGTAGGCGATGCTCGCGCGGATGTCGGCCAGCAGGTCGCGCGCGAGATTGAACCCGAGGCCGTTGCGCACGACGATGCGCTGCACAGTGACGTCCTCGAGCCCCGCCGGCATCGGGTACGCCGGCACGAGCCAGCCGTGCGCGCGCAGCCGGTCGCTCAGGTGCTCGAGGGTCCAGTTGCGACCGGCATCAGCCCGCAGCGCCCACGCGAAGACCGGGATGTCACCGCCGTCGCTCCACAGCTCGAACGGCCCCATGGCGCCGATCTCGCGCGACAGGTGCAGCGCGACGTCGCGCGTCGCCGCCTGCACCGCGGTGTAGCCCGCCCGCCCGAGCCGCAGGAACGTGTAGTACTGCAGCAGCACCTGCGCGCCGGGCCGCGAGAAGTTGAGCGCGAAGGTCGGCATGTCGCCGCCGAGGTAGCTCACGCGGAACACGAGCTCCTCGGGCAGATCGGCCGCGGTGCGCCACACGACCCAGCCGAGGCCCGGGTAGACGAGCCCGTACTTGTGCGCCGACGTGTTGATTGAGGCCACGCGCGGCAGGCGGAAGTCCCACTCGAGCTCGGGCTGCAGGAACGGCGCGATCATGCCGCCGGATGCCCCGTCGACATGGATCCGCACGTCGAGCCCCGTGCGCTCCTGGATCGCATCGAGCGCGGCGCTGATCTGGGCGACCGGCTCGTACGCGCCGGTGTAGGTCACGCCCATGATCGCCACGACGCCGATGGTGTTCTCGTCGACGTAGTCCTCGAGCCGGTACCCGTCGAGCACGCGGTGCTCGTCCGAGACGGGCACGTAGCGCGCCTCGACCTCGAAGTAGTTGCAGAACTTCTCCCAGCACACCTGCACGGCCGAGCTCATCACGAGGTTCGGCCGCTCCGTCGAGAGCCCGGCGGCACGCCGCGCCTGCTGCCATCGCCGCTTGAGCGCCAGGCCGCCGAGCATGCACGCCTCGGACGAGCCGACCGTCGACGTGCCGATCGCGTGGGCGGGGTCGGGCGCGTTCCACAGCTCGGCGATCATCCGCCAGCACCGCTCCTCGATCGCGGCGGTCTGCGGGTACTCGTCCTTGTCGATCATGTTCTTGTCGACGGTCTCGGAGTACAGCTTGTCGGCCTGGGGCTCCATCCAGGTACCGACGAAGGTCGCGAGGTTGAGACGCGCATTGCCGTCGAGCATCGCCTCGTCGTGCACGATCTGGTACGCCGTCTCAGGCAGCATCTCGTCGTCGGGAAGGCTGAAGAGCGGCAGGTCCACGGCCTCGCCGGGCCGGGTGAAGAGCGGGTTCAGGTCGACGCTGTCGCCGCGCAGACCGCGGCGGTTCGACGATGCACGACGGGTCACGCGGCCAGCCTAGCCAGGGGCGCCGCCGGCGCAACGGGTCGCGCGGCGGGCGCGCCGCGCCGTTCCCAGCCCCGCGCCACCCAGCCCACGTACCCTCGAGGGGTGACTCCCCTGCGCCCCCGCCTGATCGCCGCCCTCCTCACGCTGCCGCTCGCGGCCGTGACGCTCGCGGGCTGCGCGAGCGGGCAGGGGTCGCCGGATGCCGCGGCGTCGGCATCCTCGAAGCCCGTCGCCACGACCGCCACGTCGCCCGCGACGACGCCGACCGCGAGCCCGCTGCCGACCGCCACGGCCTCGCCCACGACGTCCGCGGCCCCCGCAGCCCAGCTCAGCGCCGCCCAGCAGCGCCAGGTCGACTACGCGCTCACCTACTGGAAGAACTACAACTCGGCCGTCTACGGCAACGACAACCCGAACGGCGGGGACTGCGCGAACTTCGTCAGCCAGACGCTCATCCAGCGCGGCTGGAAGATGAACGGCACCTGGTACAACCACGGCCAGAACCAGATGAGCGGGGCGTGGGCGTATGTCCCGTCGATGCTGAACTACTTCACCGCCAACGCCCAGACCCTCGGCCTCGTCGAGCTCGGCGACGCGGACCGCGCGAAGTTCGCGGTCGGCGACGTGGTGATGTTCTGGTGGAAGAACGCGAACGGCACCTATTCCGCCGGCCCCGACCACGTGCAGGTCATCGACCGCCTGACCACCGGCGCCAACGGCAAGATCAAGGTCGAGATGGCGAGCCACAACCTCGACTACGAGTACCGCGACCTCGACAACGAGATCACCGTCGAGCACCCGGGCGCGAAGTACGTGGTCTGGCACCTCACGAAGGACACGAACTCCTGACCGCTCGCGCGGCTCAGTGGTGCAGGTACGGCACCATCAGGTAGATCCCGTACAGCACGAAGAGCCCCGAGAGCGTGAACAGAGCGTAGGCGCCGACGCGGGCGATGAGCCGCACGCCGGGCGAGTACGGGTTGCGCTCCTGCGCCTTGCGCACGCGCTTGGTCTCCTTCTTCACCTGCTTGGGCGTGAGCACGGTGATCGCCTCGTCGAACTCGACGGGCGGCACGAAGGGCACGTGCCCCGAGACGGCGAGCAGGCGCAGGCCCAGAGCGAACAGGCCGACCACCACGGTCGCGCCGAGCCAGGCGGCGACGAGCACCTCGACGAATGACAGCCAGTCGATCACGGGCGCTCCCCCTCGGCGGCGGTGTCGGTCAGGGTCCGCGCGAAGGCGAGCGCCTCGGTCGCGCTCGCGACCTCGGCCTCGGCCCGAGGCGCCATGTGCTCGGCGGTCACGCGACGGCGTGCGTCGATGCGGAACACGACGATGATCACGACGGCGGCGATCACGAGGTCGGCGATCAGGCCGATGTCGCCGAGGCGGGCGATCGACGCGGTCACGCCGCCGACGATCGCGGCGACGGGCAGAGTGAGCAGCCAGCCGAGGGCGATGCGCCCCGCTGTGCCCCACTTCACGTGGCCGTCGCGGCGGCCGAGGCCCGAGCCGATGACCGAGCCCGACGCCACCTGCGTGGTCGACAGCGCGAAGCCGAGGTGCGACGACGCGAGGATCGTGGCCGCCGTGCTCGCCTCGGCGGCGAAGCCCTGCGCGGGCTTGACCTCGGTGAGGCCCTTGCCGAGCGTGCGGATGATGCGCCACCCGCCCGTGTAGGTGCCGGTCGCGATGGCGATCGCGCACACGAGGATCACCCACCACTGCGGCCCGGTCTGGCCCGCGGGCTGCAGGTTCGCCGAGATGAGCAGCAGGGTGATGACGCCCATGGTCTTCTGCGCGTCGTTCGTGCCGTGCGAGAGCGCGACGAGCGACGACGAGAAGATCTGCCCGAAGCGGAAGCCGCTGCGGCCGTCGGCGCGCCCGTCGCTGCGGCGGGTCAGGGCGTACGCGAGCTTCGTGCTGCTGTAGGCGACGAGCCCGGCGACGATCGGCGAGAGCACGGCCGGGATCACGATCTTGCCGAGCAGCACCTGGTAGTCGATCGACCCGACATCCCAGGTGCCGACGATGGTCGCGCCGATCAGGCCGCCGAACAGCGCGTGGCTCGAGGATGACGGCACGCCCCACAGCCAGGTGAGCAGGTTCCACGTGATGGCGCCGACGAGCCCGGCGAGCACGAGCGCGGGGGTGATCGCGATGTGGGCGCCCTCGCCCTTGATGAGGCCGCCCGAGATGGTCTGGGCGACCGCGGTGGACAGGAATGCGCCGACGAGGTTGAGGACCGCCGCCAGGGCGACGGCGGGGCGCGGTCTCAACGCGCCCGTCGCGATCGGCGTCGCCATCGCGTTCGCCGTGTCGTGGAAGCCGTTCGTGAAATCGAAGAACAGCGCCAGGACGATGACGAGGACGACGATCAGGGTCAGGCTCACTCGGTTGCTCCGTGCCGCACGTCGGCAGGTTACCGTACGGTTACGGGCAGGTGACGCCGTGGTGCCGATCGGCGACGCCGCGCGGGGTCGCCCGAACCGCGCAGAGAAATCCCGGAACGCATTGACCGGTGATTCTTTTCCGAATCTCAGAGTTCAGAACGCATGATCTGTCAGTGCAGAGTTTCCGATGGGGATCGGTGCCGATCCTCGGCCAGCTCGTCCGATTCGGCGCGGTCGGTGCGGCGAGCTTCGGAATCGACGTCGCCGTCTTCAACCTGCTGCGCATCGCGCACCTCCCGGTCCTGAGCGAACCGCTCACCGCCAAGACCGTCGGCGTCGTCGTCGCGACGGTGTTCGCCTGGCTCGGCAGCCGCTACTTCACCTTCGGCGGCGGGCGGCGGCCGGATGCCGGACACGAGTTCGCGGAGTTCGCCGGCGTCTCGGCGCTCGGCTACGCGGTGAACCTCTTCGTGCTGTTCTGCTCGCACTATATGTTGGGCTTCACATCACTGCTGGCCGACAACATTGCCGGGAATCTCATAGGTGCGGCATTGGGAACGGTCATCCGGTTCTGGCTATTTCGGTCGTGGGTGTACCACCCGCGACGCTCGGCAGCGCACCGCGAGCGCGTGGCCGCGATCAGCAAATGAGGAATGCAATGCGAATTCTGGTTCTGGGCGGCGACGGGTTCTGCGGGTGGCCGACCGCGCTGCACCTCTCGGATGCCGGGCACGACGTCACCATCGTGGACAACCTGTCCCGGCGCCTGATCGACGAAGAGCTCGGCGTGCAGTCGATGACGCCGATCTCGACCCCCGAGGTGCGCCTCGCGGCGTGGCGCGAGGTCACCGGCAAGCAGATCGACTTCGTCGAACTCGACATCGCGCACGACTACGACGGCCTGCTCGAGGTCCTCTCGACCGCCCGCCCCGACGCCATCGTGCACTTCGCCGAGCAGCGCGCCGCCCCGTATTCCATGAAGTCGTCGTGGCACAAGCGCTACACGGTCGACAACAACGTCAACGCGACCCACAACCTGCTCGCGGCGATCGTCGAGGCCGGCATCGACCCGCACGTCGTGCACCTCGGCACGATGGGCGTGTACGGGTACGGGACAGCCGGCGTGCGCATTCCCGAGGGCTACCTGCGCGTCGGCATGGAGGGCGCGGACGGCGAGACGATCGAGACCGAGATCCTCTACCCGGCGAACCCGGGCAGCGTCTACCACATGACCAAGACCCTCGATCAGCTGCTGTTCGCGTACTACGTGAAGAACGACCGGCTGCGCGTCACCGACCTGCACCAGGGCATCGTGTGGGGCACTCAGACCACCGACACCGCGCGCGACATCCGCCTCATCAACCGCTTCGACTACGACGGCGACTACGGCACCGTCCTCAACCGCTTCCTCATGGAATCCGCGGTCGGGCACCCCCTGACCGTGCACGGCACCGGCGGCCAGACGCGCGCGTTCATCCACATCCAGAACACCGTGCAGTGCATCCGCCTCGCGATCGAGAACCCGCCCGAGAAGGGCGGCCGCGTGCGCATCTTCAATCAGATGACCGAGACCCACCGCGTGCGCGACCTCGCGAAGCTGGTCGCGAACATCACGGGTGCGGAGATCGCCTACGTCGACAACCCGCGCAACGAGGCGCCCGAGAACGAGCTGCTCGTCGCCAACGACGGCCTGGTCGGCCTCGGCCTCTCGCCCCTCACGCTCGAGCAGAACCTGCTCGACGAGGTCATCGACATCGCGCACAAGTACGTCGACCGCTGCGACCTCGCGCACATCCCCTCGCGCTCGCTCTGGCTGAAGCAGACCGAGCCCGCCGAGACCGTCTGAGCACCGCCCGCCCGTCATGCGCATCGCCTTCGTCACCGAGACCTGGAAGCCGTCGGTCAACGGCGTCGTGACCCGCATCGCCTCGACCGTCGACGAGCTCGTCGCGGCGGGGCACGAGGTGCTGGTGATCGCGCCGTCGCTCGGTGCGGCCGACGCCGCGGTCGAGAGGCAGCGGGGCGTGACCCTGCGGCGCGTGCCGTCGTTCCGGGTGAAGTGGGTCTACGGGGGCCAGCCCTGGGGGTGGCCGCTGCCGCGGGTGCGCCGCATGCTCGCCGACTTCCGGCCCGACCTCGTGCACGTCGTCAGCCCGTTCACGCTCGGCATCGCCGGGGTGCGCGCCGCGCGCCGGCTGCGCCTGCCGCTCGTGACGTCGTTCCACACCGACATCGCCGCGTACGCCGGCTCGTACCACCTCGCGTGGTCGCGGCCGATCATCTGGCGCATGCTGCGCGCACTGCACAACGCCGGGCGGCTCAACCTCGTCACGTCGCGGCACTCGGCGACGCTGCTCGCCGCACACGGGATCCCCGACTCGCTGCTGTGGCGGCGCGGGGTCGACGTCGAGCGGTTCGGCGCCGTGGCGCGCGACCGCCCGGCGAAGGCCGTGCCGACCGCGCTGTATGTCGGGCGCCTCGCCCATGAGAAGAACATCAGCAGCCTCGTGCCGCTCGCCCGCTCGGGCCGCGTGCACCTCAAGCTCGTCGGCGACGGCCCCGACCGACTGCGCCTCGAGGACGAGTTCGCCGGCACCGGCACCGAGTTCGCCGGCACGCTGACCGGGCAGGCCCTGGTCGACGCGTATGCCGCGGCGGATGTCTTCGTCTTCACCTCCACGACCGAGACGCTCGGCCTCGTGCTCATCGAGGCGCTCGCGAGCGGGCTGCCGATCGCCGCCGTCGAGTCCCCCGCGAGCCGTGAGCTGCTCGGCCCGCTCGACGGGATCGCCCGGCTCGTGCGCGCGGACCGCCCCGGCGACTTCGTCGCCGCCGTCGACGGGCTGCTCGCGGGTGGGACGCCCGCCGAGCTCGGGCACCGGGCGCGCGCCGAGGCCGCCGGCTGGAGCTGGGCCACCGCGACCGAGGAGCTGCTCGGGTACTACGCGCGCACGCTCGCGCCGCAGGCGGCGCCCGCGGCCGGCGCGCCGGCATCCCTCCTCCCGCAGTGACGACCACGCCCGTGGCCCGTCAGCGGCGATTCGTAGACTTCGCAGATGGATGAGCGCCCGCGTGTCCTCGTCGCCGAGGACGACCGCCGACTCGCCGAGATGCTGCGGCAGCTGCTCGAGGCGGACGGCTACGTCGTGGTGCTCGCGCACGACGGCCAGCGCGCGCTGCACCTGGCGATGAGCGAGGACTTCGACGTCCTGCTGTTCGACCGCGGCCTGCCCGGCCGCGAGGGCCTCGACGTGATCGAGGGGCTGCGCCGCCAGGGCAACACGGTGCCCGCCCTCATCCTCTCGGCGCTGGGGAACCCGGCGGACCGCGTCGAGGGCCTCACCCGCGGCGCCGAGGACTATCTCGCGAAGCCCTTCGACGTCGACGAGCTGCTCGCGCGGCTGCGGGTGCTGCGGCGCAAGACCGCGGAGCCGAGCGGGGGGCTGCCGGTGCCCGGCGGCATCCTGCACGCCCGACGGCACGAGTTCGTCGCGCGCGACGGCGCCGTCACGCCGCTCTCGCAGCGCGAGAACGACCTGCTCGCGCTGCTCGCCCGCCGGCCCGGCCAGGTGTTCTCGCGGCAGGAGCTGCTCGACGCCGTCTTCGCCGACGCCGACGACACCGGCGTGGTCGATGCCTACGTGCACCACCTGCGGCGCAAGCTCGGCCGCGGCTGCGTGCACACGGTGCGCGGGGTGGGCTACGCGCTCGGAGCGCTGTCGTGACGACCGAGGCCGACAGCCTGCGCGGCGCCGCGCGGCGGCTCGCCCTGCGGTTCACGGGTCTGATCGTGGCGCTCTTCCTGGTCATGGCGGCCGTCATCGTCACCCTCGTCGCCGTGACCGAGCGCGAGGCGCTCGTGCAGCAGCTGCTGAGCGCCGAGCACATCGACTCCCCCTCGGACGCGCCGCCCGGCGTCTACGTCGCCATCCAGCAGGGCGACGGCATGCGCGTGTCCGACAACGCGCCGGCGGGGTTCCCCGACGCCGATGACATCCGCAGCGTGACCGCGTCCGGCGGGCCCGTGCAAGAGACGCGCACGTTCGACGGCGAGGCCTTCATCGTCCGCACCGACGGCGACTCGGGGCGCGTGGTCCAGGTCGCGGTGAACCGGCAGGAGAGCCAGGCGGAGCTGCGCCGCGTGCTGCTCGCGCTCGCGATCGCGGCCATCCCCACGATCGGCGGCGCGGCGCTGCTGGGGTGGTGGATGTCGATGCGCGCGATGCGCCCGCTGGCCGACGCCCTCGCGATGCAGCGCCGCTTCGTCGCCGATGCCGGGCACGAGCTGCGCACACCGCTGACCCTGCTGAGCACGCGCGCGCAGCTGCTGCGCCGCACCGCCGCGCCGAGCGCCGGGAACGACGAGGTCGTGACCGGGCTCGACGAGATCGTCGCCGATGCGAAGGCGCTCACCGGCATCCTCGAGGACCTGCTGATCGCCGCCGACCCGCGACGCGACGCCGAGCGGGTCGCCGTCGACCTCGGCGGCCTCGCCGCGGAGTCGGTCACATCGCTGCGCGCCGAGGCCGCCTCACGCGGCGTGGCGCTCGAGCTCGAGGCCGACGCGGGGGTCACGGTGCTCGGGGTGCGCGTCTCGCTGGCGCGCGTCGTGGTCGCCCTGGTCTCGAACGCGCTCGACCACGCGGTGTCCCGTGTTCTGCTCAGCGCGCGAGCTCAGGGCGAGTGGGCGGTGCTGGATGTCCGCGACGACGGCCCCGGCTTCCCGCCCGGCGTCGCCGAGCGGGCGTTCGAGCGGTTCGCGAGCACCCGTAGCGGCGACGAGTCCGAGGCGGGGCGCCGCCACTACGGGCTGGGACTGGCGCTCGTCGCCGAGGTGGCACACCGGCACGGCGGCGACGTCGCGATCGTCGGCGCGCCCGAGGGCGGGGCCGTCGTGCGGGTGCGGCTGCCGTTGAGGCCCGCCGCATAGCCGGCGCTCGGCATCCTTTCAGCCCAAGTAAGAAACCCGGAAGAATCCCCCGCCAGGCTGGAATCGACAGCCCGGACCGAGAGGATGCCCATGCCCGACCACCCCAGCGAGCCCCGCGCGCTCGCCGCCGCACGGGCGGGGGCGCTCTCGTGAGAAGCCGCATCGTGACCCTGCTGGTCATCGCAGGCGGTCTCGCGGTGGTCGGCCTGTGGTGGCCCACGGCGGTCATCACCGCCAGCCCGTCGGCGCTCGCCATCGCAGTCGCCGAGCTGGTCGGCATGATCGGCTCGTACCTGGTGTGCATCCAGGTGCTGCTCATCGCACGCATCCCGTGGTTCGAGCGCATGGTGGGCCTCGACCGGCTCGTCGCGTGGCACCGCGTGGTCGGCACCTCGACGCTGTTCCTCGTGCTCGCGCACGTCTCGTTCATGACGCTGAGCCAGTGGATCACGGTCGGCGGCGGCCCGGTCGGCGCCTATCTCGGCCTCTTCCACATCTACCCCGACATGCTGACGGCCACCGTCGGCACGGCGATCATGCTCGGTGCGGGCCTGCTCAGCGCCAACGTGCTGCGCCGGCTGATGTCGTACGAGCTCTGGTACTGGACGCACGTCACGACCTACCTCGCGATCTTCCTCACCTTCCTGCACCAAATCAGCGCCGGGCCCGTGTTCGTCGGGCATCCGCTCAACCGCCTGATCTGGATGGCCATGTACTTCGGCACCGCCGCGTGCGTCGTCGTCTGGCGCGCCCTCACTCCCCTCGTCCGCTTCGCGAAGCACCGCTTCGAGGTCGTGGCGATCGTGCCCGAGTCGCGGCGGATGACGAGCGTGTGGATCCGTTCGAAGCGGCCCGAGCTGCTCCGGGCCCGCGCCGGTCAGTTCATGCTGTTCCGCTTCCTCGCCTGGGGGCACCTGCTGACCGCCCACCCGTACTCGATCTCGAACGTGCCCGCCGACGGCCTGATCCGCATCACGGTCGCCGATCTGGGCGACCACTCGGGCGCGCTGCGCAACGTCAGGCCCGGCACCAAGGTCGTCGTCGAGGGGCCGTTCGGCGGCTTCTTCGGGCGGCGGCGGCGCGCGGCATCCATCCTCCTCGTCGCCGGCGGCGCCGGCATCGGGCCGATCCGCGGCCTCGCCGAGCAGTTCGCGCGCATGGGCCGCTCGGTCGTCGTCGTGTACCGCGCGAGCCACACCGACGATCTGGCGCTGTACCACGAGGTCGCCGCACTGCCCCGCGTGCACCTCGTGCCGCTGGTCGGCCGCCGCGCCGAACTCGGCTACGACCCGCTCGAGCCCGGCCGCCTCGCGCGCGCCGTGCCCGACATCGCGCACCGCGAGACCTTCATCTGCGGGCCCGATGCCATGATCGAGCGCGTCCGCGGCAGCCTGATCGACCTCGGCGTGCCCGCGCGCCGCATCCACTCCGAGGAGCTGAGCTTCGCATGACCCGCAGATGGCAGGGAACGACCCTCTTCACCGTCATCATGGCCGGCGTCGCCGCGACCGTCGGCGGCCGACTCATGACCGCGCCGGCGCCCACGGCCGTGGCTGCCCCGAACCTCGGCAGCACCACGACCACCACGCCGGCGCCGACGAGCACCCCCACCGGTGCGACCACGCCGAGCGCCGCCGCGCACAGCCCCGCCGCCCAGGCCGCACCCGCGAAGACGACCGTGCAGGGCGCGGTCGAGCAGACCGTTTACGGCCCCGTGCAGGTGTCCGTGACATTCAGCGGGTCGAAGATCACGGATGTCACGGCGCTCCAGACGCCGAACCAGAGCGGCCGCGACGTGATGATCGCGAGCTATGCCGTGCCGCAGTTGCGGCAGGAGGTGCTCGCCTCGCAGTCGGCGCACGTCGACAGCGTCTCGGGTGCGACGTACACCTCGGGCGGCTACCTGCAGAGCGTGCAGTCCGCGATCGACGCGCACCACTAGAGGCCGGGGGCGATCTCCTTGCTGATCGCGGCGGCGACGTCGGCGAGCACGAGCTCGCCCGTGTCGGCGTCGTAGTCGAAGAGCTCGCCGTAGCGACCCCAGTCGATGGCGATGTCGAGCTGCTTCTCGATGTCCTCGGCGGTGTAGGCGCGGCGCAGCAGGTCCCGGAAGAAGTCGTCGCGCAGGCCGCCGTCGTTGCTGTTCTCGAGCGCCTTGACGATGGCGCGCACCAGGGGCGCCTTCTCGCGGACGATGCCGGCGAAGATCTCCTTCGAACGCTGGATGTCGGCCGTGTACCAGCCGCGCCCGGTGTCGGTCAGGAAGGCCTGGGCGCCCTCCACCTCGAGCAGCCCGAGCATGCGGGCCGCGTCCACGAGCGGCAGCAGGTCGTCGATCTCGAACGAGAGCTCGTCCGCGAGATCGGGCAGATCCGTCTGCCCGTCGTGCGCGAACACGATCTCGACGAGGCCCGCGAGGCCGCCGACCGTGACATCGGGCAGCGGGGTGGTGAGCGGCGAGGCGACGGCCGCACGGGTGGCGGCGGATGTCTCGTCGCGACCGGTCAGGATCGAGTAGAGCTGGTCGACCATCGCCTCGAAGGTGGGGCTGCGCCGGTCCCGCGGCCGGGGCAGGTGCACGGGCACCTCGGCGCGGATGTGCCCGGGGTTGGAACCGAGCACGAGCACCCGGTCGGCGAGCAGCACCGCCTCCTCGATGTTGTGCGTGACGATGCAGATCGCCTTGGTCGGGAAGTCGGGCTGCGCCCACAGCGTCATGAGCTCGTTGCGCAGGTTCTCGCTCGTCAGCACGTCGAGGGCCGAGAACGGCTCGTCCATGAGCAGCGCATCGGGGCGGCCGACGAGCGCGCGGGCGAAGCCGACGCGCTGGCGCATGCCGCCGGAGAGCTCGCGCGGGTACGCGGTCTCGAAGCCGTCGAGCCCGATCTGGTCGATGGCCTGCAGCGCCCGCTCCCGCCGCTCCTCGGCGGCCACGCCTTGGGCGCGCAGACCGAGCTCGACGTTGTCCTGCACGGTGAGCCACGGCATCAGCGCGAAGGACTGGAAGACCATGCCGACCCCGGGGTTCGCGCCGTTCAGGCGGGTGCCGCGGTACCTCACCTCGCCCGCCGTCGGCGCGATCAGCCCGGCGATCGTCCGCAGCAGCGTCGACTTGCCGGACCCCGACTTGCCGAGCAGCGCGACGACCTCGCCCTCGTGTAGGGTCACCGAGACGTCGTCGAGCACCGTGAGGGTCGAGCCGTCGGCTGACGGGAACCGCTTCGAGATGTGCTCGACCTCGACGATGGGCGTGCGGGCGGGGGCGGATGCCGTGGCGAAGACCATCTGTGCTGCCTTCCGGGTCAAGAACGAGTAGGGGGTTCCACGCCGCTCAGCTGAGCGAGAAGCGGGTTTCGGCGAGGGTGTAGAGGCGGCGCCAGAACAGGCGGTTCGCGCCGACGACGAAGACGCTCATCACCGCGACGCCGATCAGGGTCTTGGCGAAGTCGCCGTCCGCCGTCGACTGGGCGATGTAGGCGCCGAGCCCGTTCGCGGTCAGGGTGTGGCCGCCGTAGCTGACGACCTCCGCGACGATCGACGCGTTCCAGGCGCCGCCGGCCGCGGTGATGCCCCCGGTCACCCACGAGGCGAAGATCGCGGGGCCGTAGAGATTGCGCCACTTCTGGGCGGTGGTGAGGCGCAGGTTGATGGCGGCCTCGCGCAGGTCGTTGGGGATCGCGGATGCCCCGGCGATGACGTTGAACAGGATGTACCACTGGGTGCCGAGCGCCATCAGCACGATGCTGCCGAAGTCGATGCTCACGCCCGTGCTGATGAGCAGGATCGTGAAGAACGGGAAGAGGAAGTTCGCCGGGAAGCTCGCCAGCACCTGCACGATCGGCTGGGCGAAGCGGGTGACCCGCGGACTCATGCCGATCCACACGCCGATCGGCACCCAGATCGCGGTGCCCACGATCAGCAGCACGATGACCCGCACGAAGGTGAGCATGCCGAGGCCGAAGGCGACCCCGAACTGCCCGAGGCCCGTCTCATGCGAGATGTACTGCAGCATGGCGGCCAGACCGACCGCGACGAGCACGCAGACGACGACCGTGAACGCGACATCCCCCGCCCGCCGCCGCCCCGGGCTGACGTGCAGCGGGTTGTCCGCCAGGCCGAGGGGTCGCGTGACCCACTCGAGGAACTGCGTGCCCGGGTGCAGCACGCGCCCCACGACGGCGGGCACCACCGAGCGGCGCAGCAGGTCGAACACGACGCTGCGCTGCTGTTCCGCCGCCGAGGTGTCACCGGGACGGAAGCGCTCGGCCCACGCCGTCAGCGGTCGCCAGAACAGGAAGTTGACGCCGACGACCATCGCGATCATCACGCCGATCGCGAGCACCAGGCGCCCGACCTGCTCGTGCTGCGCGGCCGCCGCGGCGTAGGAGCCGATGCCGGGCAGTGCGTAGACGTGGTTGTTCACGCTGATGACTTCGGAGGCGATCAGGAAGAACCAGCCGCCGCCGAAGCTCATCATGCCGTTCCACACGAGCGGGATCATGGCGTGCGGGACATCCAGCCGCCAGAACCGCTGCCACTTCGTCAGCCGCAGCAGGCGCGCCGCCTCGTCGAGGTCGCGCGGCTGCGTCGTCAGGGAGTTGTAGAACGAGAAGGCCATGTTCCAGGCCTGGCTCGTGAAGATCGCGAACACCGAGGCGCACTCGACCCCGAGCTGGGTGTGCGGGAACAGGGTGAGCCAGATGGTGAGCGTCACCGAGAGGAAGCCGAGGACGGGAACGGACTGCAGGATGTCGAGGATCGGCAGCAGCACCTTCCCCACGCGACGCAGCCGGGCCGCGGCCGTCGCGTAGACGAAGGTGAAGATCGTCGAGACGATCAGCGCCGCGAACATCCGCAGCAGCGAGCGGGCCGCGAAGTACGGCAGGTTCCACGGGTCGGTCGAGACGGACGACGGCGCGGTCACCCGGTTGAACGGCTCGCTGATGCCGTGGGAGAGCACGACGAGCAGCCACAGGCCGACGGCGACGGCGAGCAGCACGAGGATGTCGGCGAAGAGCTGGCTGCGGGCGCGCAGCGAGGCGTCGTTGGAGGCGAAGGGGCGCAGCAGGGTCATCGCAGATCTCTCCGGTTGCGGGCCGAAGACCTCGCCGCGGGTGCGCGCGAGGTCAGAGTGAGGTCGAAGGGGACGGTCTATGGGAATACGGACTCACCCAGACCACCTCCTTCGGGTCCGCCCCTGCGGCGGAACGTGCGCGACTGTGCCGCGACGATGCTAGCCGTCATTCAACGGGTTGCGCAAATGTGGAAGTGGACGACAATGGAAAGCGCATGAGCGCAACGACATCCCACGCACCCGCCGCAGCCGCCACCACCGCCCGGCTCGAGGCCGCCGCGCAGACCTTCGCCCTGCTGTCCGCACCGGGGCGACTTCATCTCGTGTGGCTGCTCGCCGGCGGGGAGTACGACGTGACGACCCTCGCCGAGCTGACTGGGGCCAACATCCCCGCGGCCAGCCAGCACCTCGCGAAGCTGCGCGCGGCCGGCGTCGTGACCGCGCGTCGCGACGGCCGCCGCCAGCTCTACCGCGTCGAGGACGAGCACATCATCGAGGTCATCGGCCAGATGTTCTCGCACATCGCGCCCGACGGCACCCTCGCCATGACGCCCGACCCGCGCCGGCCGCCGCGACTGCCCCGGTTCGAGTCCTGAGGCGTGTAGAAGCGGCGGCATCGGCTCCGACCAGAGGGTGATCTGCGACCGCGATCGGCGCATGATCGGAGCGAGAGGAGATCCGCCATGCCCAAATTCCTCGTGATGGTCAATCACGCGCCCGGTGCGGTCGACACACCGATGGACGAGTGGGAGCCCGAGGCCGTCAGCGCTCACATGGACTACTACGCCGCACTGCAGCGGAAGCTGGTCGAGAACGGCGAACAACTGCAGTTCGTCGCGCTGGCCGACCCGCGGCAGGCGAAGGTCGTCACGGCCGACGGAGTCTCCGCGCCGCTGGTGACCGACGGGCCGTTCGCCGAACTCAAAGAGGTGCTTGCGGGCTACCAGGTCGTCGAGGTCGAGTCCGAGGCGCGTGCCATCGAGATCGCCGCACTCGTCTCGGCCGCGCCCGGGCCGGGCGGCATCCCGATCCGACAGCCCGTCGAGGTGCGGCAGATCGTCGTCGAGTCCTGACCCGTCAGTCGCGGGCGGTGGTGAACCGCTGCTCGACGTGCCCATCGGCCAGCCCGCGCTCTTCGAACGGCACCGGAATGGCACGCCGCCAGAACGCCGTCGCCGGCTCGTTGCCCGGGATCTGGCCGATGAGCCACTGCCCGGGGTGTCGCGCGATCACCTCGCGCGCCGCGGCCAGACCGACACCGGCGCGGCGGTACTTGCGGAGGACGAAGAACTCGGCGAGCTCGATCGGATCGGTCAGCCGGACGAGGGCGAACCCCGCGGGATGCCCCTCGACGTCGAACAGGTATGCCCTGCGGTCCGCGTCCGTCCAATACGCGTCGAGCCACGGGTAGTGGTACGAACCGTCGGCCTCGACATCGCGACCGTCGAACTCCGAGAAGTCGTGGAAGTAGAAGTCGACCAGCCGCCCCAGCAGTTCGCGATCGTCGGATGTCGCTGCACGCACCGCCGGAATCATCCGCCCAGCTTGCCACGGCTTACGCCGGGCCCCGCGAGGATGCCGCTCGTGCGCAGCGCGCGCTTGAGGCCGGCGACGCCCGTGAAGTGATGCACCGTCATGCCGAGTGCTGCAGCCCCGGCAAGCTTCGCAGGCGAGTCGTCGGTGAAGAAGACCTCGCCCGCGCTCACGCCCATGCTGTCGAGGACATGCTGGAACGCCCGCCGGTCGGGTTTCGCATAGCCGATGGCCGCTGAGTTGAAGATCTCGTCGAAGTGGGTATCGAGCCCGAGGGATACCACTTCTGCCGGGATCGTGTCGGTCCCGTTCGTGAGAATCGCCGTCCTGAGGCCGCCCTGCCGAACGGCATCGACGAGGGCGAGCACGGCAGGATCGGCGCTGAAGGGATGACATCCCCACTCGGCCGCGGCCTCGGCATTGCTGAGGTGTTCGGCGACCAGATCGACCCAGTCGCGCCGCGAGATGCATCCCGTGGTGACCTGCTCGATCAGCGGGCTGCTGAATGCGAAGCGCTCGATCTCGCCAGTAGCGATTCCGTATCGGGCCTCGATCGCCCCGACGTGGTCTGAATCGAAATGGCGCACCACGCCGTCGAGGTCGAACAGGGCAACGGTGAACACGAGCCCATCATGCCTGCATTACGGTTCAACGCCGCGAGCTCTGGCATAGGGTCGCACCATGTCTCTGACCGTGATGTGCGGCCTCTCCTTCTCAGGGAAGAGCACTTTCGCCGCGCTGCTGGCCGAGCGGCTCGACGCCGAGATCATCAGCCTGGACGCGATCAACGCGGAGCGCGGACTCGACGGAGGTCAGGGCATCCCGCTCGAGGAATGGGGGCGCACCAACGACATCGGTCATGCCCGCGCGGCCACGGCGCTGCAAGCGGGCCGCGCCGTCGTGGTCGACGACACGGGGTCGCCACGGTTCATCCGCGAGGGGTGGCGGGAAGTCGCCGCGAGTGCAAGGGCAAGCTTCTCGATCGTCTGGGTCCAGATCGACGCGGAGCGCCAGCGAGAGCGCCTTCTCGCCAATCGCGCCGAGCAGCAGCGCCACGACGTCATTGACGAGGTGATGGCAGCGCATGTGGACGGCTTCGAAGACCCGACGGACGAGAACCCCTTCGTCGTCGACGCCGACGACGCCAGGAACCCGGCTGTCGCGGAGGCGATTGCGACCGGCATCCGACAGCGTTCGCGGTGACGGATCTCAGCGCGAGATGCCGTGACGCGGGGATGCCCGCGGACTAGCCTGATCTCAGGCTGGCGGGAGGTGCGATGACGTCATTGGGGTGGCTGCTGCTGGAGCACTTGGTCGTCGCCGACGTATGGATTCGCACGGTGGCCGCTTCGCCTGTAGGTATGAGCGCAGGCATCCTCGTCATCGCCCTGATCTGCGCGCTGACGATCGCGATCGTTGCCGCGAGTCGCCGCGTCGCCTGGGCCACGTCCGAAACCGACCCTGCCGTCCAGCGCCCGACTGTCGTCTCGGGGCGCAGCCCACAGCGCTCAGCTGCTGTCGCGGGTGATCCGTCCGGCGCTCGAGGCCCGCGCGCACCGACGGCCACGCTCGTCGGCTGACAAGCACCGACCCCCTGGGGCTCTCGGCCTCAGCCGACGAGAGAAGTAGCGTTTCTGCCCTCGTTGCAAGGAGCTTTGCTGTGCCTTTTTCTGCTCGCCCCGGTGATGCGCCGTCGAGCTGCTCGCCGCCGCTCGCGCGCATCGCCGCCACCTGGACCGTTGTGCGTCGCGCGAGCGCTCAGACACGCCAGAGCCTGACGCTGTTCACCGGGTGGGCCTGGATCGCTGCCGGATCGCTTGTCGGCTTCGAAATGCTGGACATCATCTTCGGTACGGCCGTGCTCGTTCCGGAACTGCTGCCGCTGGTCATCCTCACTCTGGCTCTCGCCTGGTTCTGCCGGCAGCGAGTCCGACGCGGCTGGAGCCGACTCCGGGCGCGAGTACGCCTGCACCGGCTGCGGAGCTGATCGCACCGTCCTCCGGATTGTCGAGCGGCAGTCAGACAAGCCCACGATGCGCGCGGACATCACCTCAGCGCGCACGAGCGGTGATGGCCGCCTGCGGTCGCTGACCTCGATCGGCCCGCACGCGCGTGTCGAGGATGTCGAAGCCGGCGGCTTCGAGTTGCTCGGCAAGGGCATCCACCGGCCAGCGATATGCCGTGACGACCGCGTGGTCGAAAGCTTCACGGGTCGCGCCCGCGAAGAAGCCGACGAGCAGACCGCCTCCCGGTCGAAGCACCCGCGCGAACTCCCGCAGCGGTTCCTGGATCCGGTGCGGCGGGAAATGGATGAGGGACGACATGCCCGCGGCCCGCGATCAGCGCGGTCCAGTGGCCGGGCCCGCATCCGGCATCCAGCACCGCGCCGTCAACGCCGTCGACCCAGTCTTCGATCAACTGCCGATCGGCGGGATGCGCCGCTTCGATCAGGCCGAACAGATCGATGTACTCGGGCGCCCGAGCCGAATACGCGGCCCCGACTTCGCTCGTCATCCGCCCACCCTAAACAGGGGTCGTCGAGGGCTCACGAAGGACCGCCGCAGGTCGCCTGTCGAGCCGCGAAGCCTTGTCGGAACTGGGCGGTGTTTCCTCAGATCTCGAGGACGTAGCTCTGGCTCGGTCGATGCAGCAGCGTGTGGTCGAACGGCTCGCCGTGCCGCTGCCACCCTTCGCTCTCGTAGAGCCGGACCGCGGCGGCGTTGTCGGCCAGCACGTGCAGAACGACCCGGTGATAGCCGAGGCGCACCAAGTCGGCCTGAGCCGCGCGAAGCAGCTGCCGCCCCAGGCCGCCGCCCTGCGCATCGGGGCTCACCGCGAGCAGGCTGAGCACGGCGGCATCCGCCGGATCGCCCTCCGCACCCGAGCCGGCCTCGGTCGCGAGCGCGAAGCCGTCGATGCGGCCGTCACGCGCGGCGACCAGCCAGGACACCCGATGCGCGAACTTCGCTGCGGCACGATCGGCAACGCCCGCCGTGCTTTCCCCATCACGGTCGGCACAGGCACGAACCCACACCTCGACGCAGCGATCGACCTCGCTCGGCAACGCCTCACGGATGAGAAGGGAATCGCTCACCACTCCAGCATCCCAGGCAAAGTCCAGGCAGACGGACTCGGGAATCACGCAGACCGCGTCAACCGGTGACACCCTTCGTGCAGGTCTGTTCGGCAGCGGTCTGCCCCGTCGCGTTCTGGCCGAGCGCGACACTGCTCGGAGTCGGCGTGGACGTTGCGGTGGGTGTGCCTGACGCGGTGACCGCAGCAGACGGGGCCGACGAGGGCGCCGTCGCTGTCGCCGCCGGGTGCGGAGCCGCCAGTTGCGCCCCGCGACCTGTGCCGGCCGTCAGGGTGACGGGCAGATCGTTGCGGATCGCGTTTGCGAGTACCGCGCCTTCGGCGGCGTCCGGGACCACCCGGTTCACGTTGGTGGGGTCGGTGACGACCGGGTATTGAACGAACGTGATCTGGGACATCGGGATTCCCTTGAGCGCCAACGCCATCTCCGCGATCGTCCGCGGGTTGCGCATCGTGTCCGACAAGGTCATGTTGCTGATCGCGGCGTTACCCAGCTTGAGCAGGGTCAGCGGGTCGCTCAGCACCCCATGCGAGGTGATGGTGCGCATGAGGGAAGACAGGAAGTTCTGCTGACTGCTGATCCGGGCAAGATCGCTGCCGTCCTCGACGCCATGCCGCGAGCGCAGGAACGCGAGAGCCTGGGCTCCGCTGAGCACGCTGGTTCCGGCCGGCAGCTTGATGCCGGTGTAGGGGTCGTCGATCGGGGTTGCCAGGCATACCGGCACCCCGCCCACGGCATCCGACATCGCGACGACTCCGTCGAAGGTGATCGACGCCGCATAGTCGATGTTGCTGATGCCCAGGAGCTGTTCGATCGTGAGAACGGTGCAGGGCATGCCGCCCTCAGGGAATGAGACGTTCAGCATCGCCTCGCTGATCGCCGCGGTCTTGCCCGCCCCGGACAGCGCCGGGCACGGCGGAATGGGGAGTTCCGTGTCGCGGGGGAAGCTGACCACGGTTGCGGCTGTGTGCGAGGCGTTGATGTGGAGCATCATCGTCACATCGTTGTTGCCCAGGCCGCTCGACGCCGCCTGATCGGCCTGATCGGAGAACTGGCCGCCCTGCCCGGTGCGGGTGTCGGAGCCGACCAGAAGCACGTTGAACGCACCATGCAGAGCCAAGAGGGCCTCTTGCTGGGTGACGACCTTGTGTGTGACCGGGTCGACCAGCTTCACGGAGGGCTTGCCGCCACCGATATTCGCCACCGCGATCGCGACAATCGCAACCACAGCGACGACCGCAACCGTGGATGCACCCGCAGCGATCCGCCAGGCGCGCCGAAGCCGTCCGTTGCGCGGCGCCCGCGCATGCCTGGCCGCATGCCGTACCGATCGCTGGCCCATCCGACTCCTTGCTTCAGTGATACGCATTCACTTGCGCAAGCAACAGAATGTCGACGCCGGGTAAGGAGAAGCTCCACGAATGCTGGAAAAGGCTGGTGTGGCGCGATCTCGGCGAAACGATCCCGTCACCGGCACAGCGAGCCGCAGGCAGTCGGGCTCGGTTCACCGATATATGAAAAAAATCCCCTGCTGAACAGGGGATTGTCTCGGTGGCCAAGAGAAAGAAGTTCTGGTGCACCCCCAGGGACTTGAACCCTGAACCCACTGATTAAGAGTCAGTTGCTCTGCCGATTGAGCTAGAGGTGCGTTGCGCGGCTTCCGTTTCCGGCGAACCGCACAAGAGAAAACTTTAGCAGGCAAAAAGCGGCGGCCAAAATCGGCGGGCGGATGCCGTTGCATCACGCACCACGTCGGCGAAGCAACCCTCAGACCAGGCATCCCCCGCCCCGATACGCTGACAGGGTGACCGCCGACCTCGACTTTGCACACCGCCTGGCCGATGCGGCCGATGCCATCTCGATGGCCCGCTTCCGGGCGAACGACCTGCGCATCGCGACCAAGGCCGACCGCACCCACGTCACCGACGCCGACCAGGCGGTCGAGCGCGCGATCCGCGAGCTGATCCAGTCCGAGCGGCCCGGCGACGCGATCTTCGGCGAGGAATACGGCGTCGAGGGCGAGTCGTCCAGGCAGTGGATCGTCGACCCCATCGACGGCACCGCCAACTACCTGCGCGGGGTGCCGCTGTGGGGCACGCTCATCGCCCTCGCCGTCGACGGCGAGGTGGTCGCGGGCATCGCCAGCATGCCGGCGTTCGGCGGCCAGCGCTGGTGGGCCGAGAAGGGCGCGGGCGCCTTCAAGCGCAGCGCCCCGGGCGCCGAGCCCGAGCGCCTGCACGTGTCGCAGACGAGGAGCCTCGACGAGGCATCCTTCAGCTTCCAGTCCATCGCGCAGTGGCGCGACGCCGGCTATCTCGACAAGCTGCTCGGCCTCGCACAGGATGTCTGGCGCGACCGCGCCTACGGCGACCTGTGGTCGTACACGCTGCTCGCCGAGGGGCTGATCGACGCCGCGGGCGAGTTCGACGTGAAGCCCTACGACATCGCCCCGCTGCTGCTCATCGTCGAGGAGGCCGGCGGCCGCTTCACGTCCGTCACCGGCGAGCGCGGACCGTGGCACGGCAACGCGCTCGCGAGCAACGGCACGCTGCACGACGAGCTTCTCGCCCGCCTCGCGTAAGCCGAGCCGCCCCTAGAAGCTGCTCTTGCGGTTCAGCGCGCCGTTCGCGAGCGCGAGCAGCGCGCCCGCCACGAAGATGATCGTGCCGAAGCACAGCACCTGCGGCGGCATGCCCGTCTTCGCCCCGTAGACGAACAGCGGGAACGTCGTCGACGAGCCCGCGACGAACGACGTGATGACGTAGTCGTCGATCGACATCGTGAGGGCGAGCATGAAGGATGCCACGATGCCCGGCATCAAGAGCGGCACGGTGATCGTGAAGAACGCGGGGATCGGCCGCGCGCCGAGGTCGCTCGCCGCCTCCTCCAGCACCGTGCCCATGCCCGACAGGCGCGAGCGCAGCGTCACCACGACATAGGCCACGTTGAACGCGACGTGCACGAGCAGGATCGTCAGGAACCCCGTGTGCAGGTTGATCGTGAGGAAGAACGACAGCGACGCCGCGCCGACGACGATCGACGGCGCCGAGATGTCGACGAACACGATGCCCCAGATGAGGCTGCGCCCGCGGAAGCGGTAGCGGTCGAGCGCGAGCGCGAGCGGCAGCCCGATGACGAGTGAGATCAGCGCCGACAGCACCGCGATCACGACCGACACGAGGAACGCCTGCCACAGGCCCGAGAGGTCGGTGAGGTGCAGATAGTAGGCGAGCGTGAAGCCGTGCCACACGAAGGTGATGCGGTGGTTCGGCGCGATGTTGAAGCTGTACGCGATCATCGCGACGATCGGCACGAGGGTGACTGCGATGACGACCCAATAGATGGCCGGCAGCACGAAACCCGGGCGGCGGCCGATGCGCGCGCGGCGCTCTTCGATCGTCATACGAGGTCCTCGATGTTCTCGGTGCCGAAGAAGCGGGCGTAGGCGAACAGGATGACGCCGAGCGCCAGCATCAGCACGGCCGAGAGCGCGGAGGCCACGTTGTACTGCTGCTGGATCAGGTACGAGTCCTGGATCGCCTGCCCGATCATGTACGTCGTCTTGCCGCCGAGCAGCTGCGAGTTCACGGGGTCGCCGACGCTGTCGATGAAGACGAGCAGGATGCCCGAGAAGATGCCCGCCCGTGAGAGCGGCAGCGTCGTGCGGAAGAAGCCGACGCGCGGGCTCGCGTACAGGTCGGCCGCCGCCTCGAACGTGCGCGGGTCAATGCGTTCCAGCACCGCATAGATCGGCAGCACCATGTACGGGAAGCTGTTGTAGGCGAGGCCGCCGATCACGGCGCCGGCCGTGTCGAGGATGTGGAAGTCGGGCCCCGCGAGGTGCAGCGCCCGCAGCCAGGTCAGGATCGGCCCGTGGCCGCCGAGGATGAAGCCCCACATGTAGGTGCGGATGATGAACGACACGAGCAGCGACATCACCACGAGGGACAGCAGCGGCGTCTTCCACCGGCGCGGCACGCGGAACGCCAGGAAGTAGGCGACCGGGTAGCCGACGAGGATCGTGATGAGCGTCGCGGCCCCGCCGAACAGCAGCGCCCGACCCAGGAACAGCGCGTACGGCACGGCGGCGCCGGGCCCGAACAGCTCGGCGTAGATGCCGAAGTTCCACGTCAGGTTGTAGCCCTGCTCGGGGTCGCCGGTCATGAGCGAGACCGACAGCTGCGAGATGAGCGGGATGAGGAAGAGGACGATCATCCACGCCGAGCCCAGCAGTGCGAGGGCGTACGGCACGGACATCCGCCGCCAGCGGCGCAGCCTCATGCCTGTGAGATCGGGTTGAAGATGTCGTTCCACGCCGTGAAGTCGGCGTAGTCCTTGAAGACGTAGTAGTCGTGCGTCTTCGCGAGCATCTCGGCCGTCGGGAACACGAGCGGGCTGTCCGCCACCGCGGGGTCGCCCAGCTGGTCGCGGATGATCTGCTGCGCAGCCGGCACCGGCGACACGTAGTTCACGTAATCGGCGATGAGCGCGGCGATCTCGGGCCGGTAGACGAAGTCGATCATCTTCAGCGCATCGACCGGGTGGTCTGCGGTGATCGGGATGATCATGTTGTCGTGCCAGACGACCTGGCCTTCCTTCGGCACGACGTACTTGATCTCGGGGTGGCCGCCGGCGTTCAGCTGGAAGACGTCGCCCGAGTATGCCTGGCAGATCCAGATGTCGCCGTTCTGCAGCGCATCGGTGTAGCCCTGGTCGTAGTACTTGGTGACGCTCGGCTGCAGTTTGTTCAGCCAGTCGACCGCCTTCTTCCAGTCCGCGTGCGTCGACTTCGTGGGCTCGACCCCGATCGCGAGCAGCGCGGCGCTGCCGTATTCGACGTTGTCGTCGAGCATGCCGATCTTGCCCGCGAACTCGGGCTTCAGCAGGTCGGCGAACGACTCGATGGGGCCGCCGGTGAGCTTCTCGTTGTAGGCGAGGCCGGTGAAGCCCGACTGCCACACGGCGGTGTGCAGCGAGCCCGGGTCGAACGCCGGGAACAGCGTGTCGCGGCCGGCGTTCGCGATGAAGTTCGGCATCTGCGAGTGGTCGAGCTGGGCGAGCCAACCGTTGTCGATCATCTCGGTCAGCTGCCAGCCGTTGGTGAGCACGGCGAGGTCGTAGCCCGTCGACTGGCCGGCGCGCAGCTGCGGCGCGACCTTCGCGTAGAAGGTCTGGACGTCGTTGATGACCTCTTTGTAGTTGACGTGGATGCCGGTGGCCGCCGTGAACCGCTTGAGCGACTCGCTGTTGCCGTTGTCGTCCTGGTCGATGTAGAGCGGCCAGTTGGCGAAGTTCAGCGTGCCGAGCTGCTTCTTGCCCGCCCACCACTCGGTCCAGTTGATGCGCTCGTCGGCCGTGCCCGACTGGTTCGTGCCGGGGATGCTGCACGCGGTCAGCAGCGCCGACAGGGCCGCGGCGCCGCCGAGGGCGCCGGCGCCGCGCAGCATGCCGCGCCGCGACAGCCGCGCTTGGGTCAGGCCGCGGAACAGGCCGGGGTCGATGTGCCCGCGGGCGATGTCGCCGTCGCTCACGCCGCGGCCTCCGTCTCGGTCTCGTCGTCGCCGGTGTGCACCTCGCCGGGCGGCAGATAGAAGCACTGCGAGGAGTGCCAGGACAGTCGGACCTCGTCGCCGCGCGCGACCGGGCGCTCGGCGCCCGTGTTCTGCACGTAGGCCTGCACCACGCTGCCCCACGGGGTCGCGAGCACGACATCCGTGCTCGCGCCGAGGTACGAGATCTCAGTGACGGTCGCGGTCGTCGAGTTGGCGGCCGCGGGGGCCGGGGATGCCTCGCCGACGGGCTGCAGGTGGAGCTTCTCGGGCCGGATGCCGATCTTCCACCCGGCGCCGGCGGGCGCGGCCCGACCGTCGACCACGACGGCGCTGCCGTCGGGAAGATGGGCGCCCGAGGCATCTGCCAGCAGCGGCAGCACGTTGCACGCGCCGAGGAACTGCGCCGTGAACTCGGTGGCCGGGCGGTCGTACACGCGGTGCGGCTCGCCCATGTCCTCGATGCGCCCCATGTTCATGACGGCGAGGCGGTCGGCCATCGACATCGCCTCGTCCTGGTCGTGGGTCACGTAGAGGAAGGTGATGCCGACCTCGCGCTGGATGCGCTTGAGCTCGAGCTGCATCGACTTGCGGATCTTCGCGTCGAGCGCGCCCATCGGTTCGTCGAGCAGCAGCACCTTGGGGTGGTTCACGAGGGCGCGGGCGAGCGCCACACGCTGCTGCTGCCCGCCGGAGAGCTGGGTCGGGCGGCGGCGGCCGAAGCCCGAGAGCCCGACGAGGTCGAGGTACTCGTTGCTGCGGCGGTCGGCCTCGGCCTTCGAGACGCCGCTGCGACGCAGGCCGAAGCCCACGTTGTCGAGGATGTTCAGGTGCGGGAAGAGCGCGTAGCTCTGGAACACCGTGTTCACGTCGCGCTTGTGCGGCGGCAGGTTCGTCACGTCCTGCCCGCCGAGGCGGATCCGGCCGCTGTCGGGCAGCTCGAAGCCGCCGACCATGCGCAGGGTGGTCGTCTTCCCGCAGCCGGACGGGCCGAGCAGCGCGAAGAATTCGCCGGGGGCGAGGTCGAGATCGAGGTTCTCGACGGCAACGGTGTCGCTGAAACGGCGACTGACACCGGAAAGGGAGACGGCGGCCTCGGCGGTGTCACGGGCGGAAGTCGTCATTGGGACGAATTCTACGGCGTGAACGCTGAGCAGACCTCGCTTGCGATGAGCTCGAGCATGTCCAGATCGTGAAGATCCCACACCTGCAGATAGACGCGGCTCACGCCCATGCTCTGCAGGCGCCCCAGCCGGTCGATCACCTGCGCCGGAGTGCCGCCCAGGCCGTGTGCCGCGACCTCGTTCAGATCGCGGCCGATCCGGGTGGCGCGCGCGGATGCCTCGGCCTCGCTCGCCCCGACGACGGTCGTGACCGCAGCCGAGTAGACGAGCGACTCGGGGTCGCGTCCGGCGGCCTCCGCCGCGGTGCGCACCCTGTTGATGTTGGCGGCGAAGCCCGCGTCATCTTGAAAGCCTGAGTTGTACTCGCTCGCGTACTTCACGGCGAGCGCGGGCGTCTTCGCCGCTCCCCCGCCGCCGATGATGAGCGGCACGGGCGACTGCACGGGCTTGGGCAGCGCGGGCGCGTCGGTGAGGGTGTAGTGCTCGCCCTGGAACGAGAAGGTCTCGCCGAGCGGCGTGCTCCACAGGCCGGTGACGATCGCGAGCTGCTCCTCGAACGGCCCGAAGCGCTTCGCGGGGAACGGGATGCCGTAGGCCGCGTGCTCGGCGGCGAACCAGCCCGTGCCGAGGCCGAGCTCGGCCCGACCCCCCGACATCTGGTCGACCTGCGCGACCTGGATCGCGAGCAGGCCCGGGTGCCGGAAGGTCGCGGACGACACCAGGGTGCCGAGGCGGATCGTGGACGTCTCACGGGCGAGCGCGCCGAGCGTCACCCACGAGTCGCTCGGCCCGGGCATCCCGTCGCCGCTCATCGTGAGGAAGTGGTCGCTGCGGAAGAAGCCGTCGAAGCCGAGGGCCTCGGCCTTCTGCGCCACGGCGAGCTGGGTGTCGTACGAGGCGCCCTGCTGGGGCTCGATGAAGATCCGGAAGTCCACGCCTCGAGCCTATGCGGTGGCGGCCGCTCCCTCGCCGACGCGTCGCGCGGCGAGCAGCCCGAGCAGGCCGAGCACGGCGCCGAAGGCGAAGCACGCGGCGAACGGCCACGCACCGCCGTGCGCGCTCGCGACGACGAACACGATGCCGGCCACGGCGACGCCGCCCGCGCCGCCGACGGCGTCGGCGATCGCCTGGGCCGCACTGTTGAAGCCGCGGTCGGCCGGCGTCGAGTAGCCGATCATCAGCACCGACAGCCGCGGCAGCGCGACGCCCATGCCGAAGCCGGTGAAGACCCACACCACGAAGACCCAGACCGGCGGAGCCCCGGCCGCCGCGGCCGCCGCCGTTCCCGCGATGCCGACCACGATCGCGACCGCGCCGAGCACGGCCCAGCCGCGGTTCGTGCGTCGTGCGCCGAGCCGGCCCTGCAGCCACGAGCCGCCCGACCAGGCCACGGCGCCGCCGGTGAGGGCCAGCCCGGCGATCGCGGGGCTCAGGCCGTAGTGGCGGATCAGGAGATAAGGAACGTAGACCTCGCAGGACAGCTCGGCGCCCGTGATGAGCATGCGGGTGGTCATCACGGCGGGCAGGCCCGTCGCGGCGCGCAGCGACCCGGCCGGCAGCAGCACCCGCAGCGCGAGCGCGAGCACCGCTGCGGCGAGCGCGATGGCAGCCCATCGCCACGGGCCCGTGAACTCTCCAGCGCTGCCGAGCAGGAGCATCGCGGCCGCGACCGCGACGCCGGCGAGGACGCGGCCTGTCGGCAGGGCGGAGGCCGCGGCATCCGTCGCCTCGTCCCGCGCCCCGACGAGCACGGGCCGGATCATCGCGAGCCCGCTCAGCGCGACGGCGATCACGCCGAGGAAGATCCAGCGCCAGCCGAACGCCTCCGTCACGACCCCGGCCACGAACGGCCCGATGAGCGACGGCAGCACCCACGCCGTCGAGAAGCCGACGAAGACCATGGGGTGCAGGCGTGCCGGGTACCAGCGCGCGACCGCGACATAGAGCGAGACGGTCAGCGCGCCGCCGCCGAAGCCCTGCACCAGGCGCCCCGCCACGAGCACGCCCATCGTGGGCGCGAGCCCGGCGACGGCGAGGCCGACGACGAACAGCAGCACCCCGAGCACGAGCGATCGCACGGGCCCGCGCCGGTCGCACGCGGCCCCGGCGACCACCATGCCGACGACGCTGAGTGCGGCCGAGCCCGAGAACGCGAGCGTGTAGAGGGATGCCCCGCGCAGCTCGCGCGCGATCACCGGCATCACCGTGGTGACGGCCATGGCCTCGAAGGCGACGAACAGCACGAGCGCGCACATGCCGATCGTGATCCAGCGGTAGCGGGCGCTCAGAATGCCGTCGGCTGGCCCCTGCACCCCGGGCGGGCAGTCGGCGGGTGGTGCGGCATCCGTCTCGCTGGTCATGTTCTGAACCTAGAACCTCAACTATGGTTGAGGTCAATGCGACGGGAGGGAACGACGTGCCCCAGGTGACGGGCGGCTCGCGCCGCATGCTCACGGTCGGCGAGCTGGCTGAGCGCAGCGGGGTCGCCGTCTCGGCGCTGCACTTCTACGAACGCAAGGGGCTCATCGCAAGCGAACGCAGCGCCGGCAATCAGCGCCGCTTCCATCGCGACGCGCTGCGGCGGGTCGCGTTCATCCGGGTGTCGCAGCGTGTGGGCATCCCGCTCGCCGACATCAGGGGCGCCCTCGACTCTCTGCCGGAGGGTCGCACCCCGACCAAGCGCGACTGGGCACGCCTGTCGGCCCGGTGGCGCGACGAGCTCGACGGGCGCATCGCGGCGCTGGAACACCTGCGCAACGACCTCACGGGGTGCATCGGGTGCGGATGCCTCAGCCTGCGCGACTGCACGCTGCAGAACCCGCAGGACCTGCTCGGCGACACCGGCGACGGCACCGGTCCGCGCCGGTGGGACGACGCCGCCGATTCTGCGGGGCGCGCCGGGTCCGTAGGGTTCACGGGTTGACCCCAACTGCGCTGGGCGGCGCCACCTGCGCCGAACGGCCGGCCGTAGCGCGCAAGCGGCGCCGTCTGGCGCAGCTGGGCTCCGCACGCACTCAGCCGTGGCGCTCCTGCCGGCGCACACGGCGCGCGTTGAGCAGGGTGCCGACGAAACCGATGACGAGCGCCGCGAGCACGCCGAGGTTGGCGCCGCCCCACGACTTCTTGGCGGCGCCGAGCAGATAGCCTGTCCAGCCGACGCCCGACAGGGCCACGAGCCCCCAGCCGATCGCGGTGCCGCCGACGACCAGGGCGATCGCGAGCCAGTTCACCCGGCCGTAGCGTCCGCGGGCCTCATAGAGGTCGGTCTCGCTGTAGTCGCGGCGGCGCAGCAGGATGTCGGCGAGCATCACGCCCGCCCACGCCGCGATCGGGACGCCGAGGGTGATGAGGAAGTTCTCGAACGCCCCGAAGAAGCTCGGTGCGAAGAACACGATGTAGACCGCGCCGATCGTCATGACGACGCCGTCGACGAGCGCGGCGGCGTAGCGCGGCATCCTGAGCCCGATCGAGAGCAGCGCGAGGCCGGAGGAGTAGATGTCGAGCGCGGCGCCGCCGATGAGACCCAGCACGGCCACGATGAGGAACGGGATCAGGAACCAGCTCGGTGCGATGGTCGCGAGGCCGCCGACCGAGTACGCGCCCACCGCCGCGTTGAGCTTCTGCGACGAGCCCGCCAGCAGCACGCCGAAGAGCAGCAGCACGGCCGGCGCGAGCGCGCCGCCGAAGGTCGTCCAGAACACGATGCCGGGGCCCGACGAGCGGCGCGGCAGGTAGCGCGAATAGTCGGCCGCCGCGTTCACCCAGCCGAGGCCGAAGCCCGTCATCATGAACACGAAGCCGCCGATGACGGCCGCCGCATCGCCCGCGGGCAGAGCGGCGACGGCGCGCAGATCGATGTGCGGCAGCACGAGCACGAAGTAGACGATCGTGAGGATGCCGGTGATCACGGTGATCCACACCTGCAGCCGCATGATCAGGTCGAAGCCGTAGACCCCCGCGGCGATCACGAGCACGACGACGACCACGAGCGCGACCACCTCGGTCACGGTGCCGCCGCCCCAGCCGAGCAGGCGGAACACCTCGCCGGTCGAGAGCACGGCGGTCGCGACCAAGATCGTCTCCCAGCCGACCGTGAGCACCCACGACAGCAGCGCCGAGAGCCGGTTGCCGTCGATGCCGAACGCGGCGCGCGAGAGCACCATCGTGGGCGCCGACCCGCGCTTCCCCGCGAGCGAGACGAAGCCGCAGAGCAGGAAGGAGACGACGATGCCGAGCAGGCCGACGATCGTCGCCTGCCAGAACGAGACGCCGAAGCCGAGCAGGAAGGAGCCATAGCTCAGGCCGAGCACCGAGACGTTCGCCCCGAACCACGGCCAGAACAGCGTCGCGGGGCGGCCGCGGCGCTCGCCCTCGGGGATCGTGTTGAGCGCGTTGAGCTCGACGTTCAGCGGGGTGGAACCGGCCGCGGGAATGACTGCGGGTGCGGCATCCGGCGAATCGACCATCTGGAGCCCGTTCTCGAAGAGAGTGTGCGTTTCTGGTTAGGGTGGCACAGATGAAGGCCTTGACCGAGGAAGACATCCGCGGCGCATTCGTGAACGCCACCGACGACCAACTGGCCCGTCTGCCCATGCCGGGCCTGCACGAGACCATCTGGGAGGACCGCGAGTTCCTCGGCTGGCGCGACGCGCAGGCGGCGCAGCTCGGCTACCTCGTGCACTGGGACGACGCGGAGCAGCAGGCCATCGGCATCGTCGTGCGCGCCGCGGGCGGCTCGATGCGCGCCGGCATCGCCGCCATGTGCTCGTTCTGCCACTCGCCGCAGCCGGCGACACAGGTGCGGCTGTTCTCGACGCCGCGCGCCGGCGAGCCCGGCCGCAACGGCTCGACCATCGGCACCTACATCTGCGAGGACCTCGCGTGCTCGCTGCTCATCCGCCGCCAGCCGCCGCACCTCAACCCGCCCGAGCAGATCGAGCGCCGCGGCTCCGCGCTGCTCGGCCGCGTGCGGAACTTCACGGCGGATGTGCTGAAGACGGCGTAGGCCTCGGTCTCCATTCGCTGCGCTCAGTCGACCGGGGGGTGCGCTCAGTCGACCGGGGGGGGTTGCGCTCCGTCGACCGGCGAGGTGCGCCTTACCTCAGACCGTGCTCGATGAGCCAGTCGAGCGCGTGCGGCAGCGCCCGCAGCGCCGAGACATGGCCGTCGTCGGCGAACCACCACGAGGTCGCGTCGGGCACGAGGCGCAGGATGCGCGTGGCGTGGCCGGCAGGCACCATGCGGTCCTCCTCGCCCTGCACGATGAGCACGTGCGCGGTGATCGCACCGAGGTCGACACCCCAGTCGGCGGCGAAGGCGCAGTCGTCGTCGAGCGCTCCGCCGAGCAGCCCGTCGGGGCCCGCGAAGGATTCCGCGGCGCCGGCGTCCTGCCCCAGCTCCGCCCACTCGCCGTCGAGCGCGGCCCAGTCGGCCACGGTGAACACGCCCTCGTCGAACGTGGCCGTCCTCTCGTGCTCGGTGCGTGCGGCCAGCCCGCGGGCCGCGGCACGCAGCGCGCCGGGCGACGCCATGCCGGTGAACCACTCGGGGTCGTCGTCCCGATAGGGCCCGACCGAGGCGAAGGTCGCGACCCCGCTCGCGCGCTCCCCCGCGAGGGCCGCGAGGGCGAGCGCGTGCGGGCCGCCGCCCGACGCGCCGACGGTGGCGAAGCGCTCCACCCCGAGGTGGTCGAGCACCGCGAGGGCGTCGCGCGCGGCATCCGCCACGCTGCGACCGATCAGCCGCGTCGAGCCGCCGTAACCCGGCCGCGCGACCGAGACGACGCGCAGTCCGCGCTCGGCGGCGATCTCGGCGAGCCGCCCGAGGATGCGGCCCGTGTGCGGGGTGCCCGAATGCCAGACGAGAGTCGGGGCAGAGGATGCCGCGCCGCCCGCCGTGTCGAAGAACCGCACCTCGCGCCCGTCCGGCAGCCTCAGCGTGCCGCCGTCCGCACCGTCACCGACCTCGCCGTTCGCGCTCATCACGGCCATTCTGACCCGCCGCGCGCCCGAGCGGCAGTGCCTGCTCCGAGGCTTGCCGCCCGCTTAGGGAATTCTGGGGCACGTCGGATAACGTCGAGGGGCAATGGACGTCACCATCATCGTGCCGACCTTCAACGAGTCGTTGAACGTCGAGGAGCTCGTCATCCGGACCGAGAAGGCCGTCGCCGGCCGATCCGTCGAGATCGTCTTCGTCGACGACTCCACCGACGACACCCCGCAGGTCATCGAGCAGGTCGCGGCGCGTCACAGCATCCCGGTGCGTCTGATCCACCGCGACGCCCCGGTCGACGGTCTCGGCGGCGCCGTGATGGAGGGCTTCCGCAGCGCGCTCGGCACCTGGGCCGTCGTCATGGACGGCGATCTGCAGCACCCGCCCGAGATGCTGCCCGGCCTCATCGACAAGGCCCTCGGCGGCGACGCCGAGGTGGTCTCCGGGTCGCGCATGCTCGAGGGCGGCTCGAAGGAGGGCCTGTCGGACGGGTTCCGCGTCTTCCTCACCAATTTCTCCACCCGGCTCACGAAGATGCTCTTCCCGCGCAAGCTCGCGGGGGCGTCCGACCCCATGTCGGGCTTCTTCGCCGTGCGCCTCGACGCGCTCGACCTCTCGCTGCTCAAGCCGCGCGGCTTCAAGATCCTGCTCGAGATCCTGTGCCGCAAGCAGATGAAGGTCGCCGAGGTGCCCGCCATCCTCGCGCCGCGCGGCGGCGGCGAGTCGAAGGCGGATGCCAAGCAGGTCTGGCGGCTCACCGTGCAGATCGTCGAGCTACGCATCGGCCGCCTGCCCGGCTTCGCCCTGATCGGCGGCATCGGCGGCGTCGCCAACATCGCCATCATGGCGTTCCTGCAGCACAAGGTCGGCATGTACTGGCTGTGGGCCGCGGTGATCGCCGGCGCCGTCACCATCGTCGGCAACTTCATCGCGCAGGAATGGACGCTGTACCACGACCTGCGCGCGGGGGCGAAGAAGGTGTGGTGGCGCTTCAGCCACTCGGGCGGCTTCAACGCGATCGAGACCGCGGTGCGCACATTCGTGCTGTGGGCCATCGTGCACTTCTTGAACGCGGCGGACTGGGCGGTGCTCTGGCAGGCGATCCTGCTCGTCGTCGGGTTCCTGCTGCGCTACACCTACCACGAGCGCGTCGTCTACCGGCAGATGACGGGCGAGACGATCGACGAGCCGAGCAGCGCCGACGCCTGACCCGCGCGCACCGCGCGGAGGGTGCGGTGCATGGCCGCGTGCCGGTGCGGGTACCGCCCGGGCATGAGTCTCGGAACCGGAATCGTCCTGTTCGTGATCGGCGCGGTCCTCGCCTTCGCGGTGCACGTCACCGTGTGGTGGATCAACCTCCAGGTCGTCGGCTACATCTTCATGGTGGCGGGCGTCATCGGCATCATCCTCGGCATCGTCCTCATCACGACGCGCCGCAACCGCAGCGTCTCGACGAGCCGCACGTTCGTCGACCCCGCGACCGGCGAGCGGGTGCAGCGCAGCACCACCGATCGCGACGACCCGCTGGTGTGATCGCGGCACCGCCTGAACCGATACCCGGCACACGGGCATCCGCAAGCTGACGCGTCTACATTGCCGCCGTGGGAGAGCGGCGGCGATGGATGCCTGCGGCTGCGGGGCTGGCGGCCGTGCTCGCCGGCCTGGGCGCCGGCGAGCTCGTCGCGGTCGTCGTCGCGCGCGCGTTCAGCCCGCTCCTCGTCGTCGGCGAGGGGGTCATCGACCTGACTCCCGGGCCGATGAAAGAGGCCGTCATCCACGCCTTCGGCGGGCATGACAAGCAGTTCCTCTTCGTCGTGCTCGGCGTCGTGGTCGCCGTGATCGCAGCTCTGGCCGGGGTGCTCGAGGCCCGGCGGCCGTGGCTCGGCCGCGCCCTCGTGCTGGTGGGCGGCGCGCTCGGCGTCGCGGCGGCGCTCACCCGGGCCGATGCGACGCCGGTCGCCGCGCTGCCCTCGGTCGCGACCGGCGTGATCGGGGCCTGGGCGCTCGTATTCCTGATCCGGCATATTCCGCCCGAGCGTGCGCCGCGGGCCGGGCTGGCACCCAGCCGCCGCGAGTTCCTCGGCTGGTCGATCGGGGCGGCGGCGATCGGGCTCATCGCCACCGTGACCGGCACGCTGCTCACGCGCGCCGCCGGCGCGGCGGCGACGGCGCGCCAGGCGTTCCGGCTGCCGCGAGCTCGGACATCCGCCCCGCCCGTCCCCGCCACGGCGTCGTTCGACGTGCCCGGCATCACCCCCGTCGTCACCGCGAACGGCGACTTCTACCGCACCGACATCGAGCTCGCGATTCCGCAGCTCGACCCCGCGCAGTGGTCGCTGAAGGTGCACGGCATGGTCGAGCGGCCCTTCACCCTCGACTGGAACGAGCTCACCGCGCTGCCGATGGAAGAGCACTACGTGACCCTCGCGTGCGTGTCCAACGAGGTCGGCGGCCCGCTCATCTCGAACGCGAAGTGGCTCGGCTACCCCGTGCGGCTGCTGCTCGAACGAGCCGGCGTCACGGGCGACGCAGACATGGTGTTCTCGGAGAGCTTCGACGGCTGGACGGCCGCCACTCCCCTGTCGGCCCTGAACGACCCCGATCGGGCGGCACTGCTCGCGGTCGGCATGAACGGCGAGCCGCTGCCCTTCGTGCACGGCTTCCCCGCGCGGCTCGTGGTGCCGGGGCTCTACGGCTACGTCTCGGCGACGAAGTGGGTCGTCGACCTGCTCATCACGCGCTTCGCCGACCACACCTCGTACTGGACGTCGCAGGGCTGGGCCGAGCAGGGCCCGATCAAGCAGGAATCGCGCATCGACGTGCCGCGCGCCGGCGCCTCCGTCGCCGCGGGCCCGGTGTGGGTCGCGGGCGTCGCGTGGGACCAGCACGTCGGCGTCGCGAAGGTCGAGGTGCAGGTCGACGACGGCCCATGGCAGACGGCCGAGCTCGCGCACGCGATCAGCGCGGACACGTGGGTGCAGTGGCGCTGGCGGTGGGATGCCGCGGCGGGGCAGCACCGGCTGAAGGTGCGCTCGACGAACACGCAGGGGCAGCTGCAGACCTCCGCCTACGCCGACGTCCTGCCGAGCGGCGCGACGGGCTGGCACACGATCGACGTCACGGTGCGCTGAGCGCGACTGACGACGAAGGGGCCGCCCGCGAGGACGACCCCTTCGATGGAACCCGGTGCTACTTCAGGTCGAAGCGGTCGAGCTCCATGACCTTCTGCCAGGCGGCGGCGAAGTCTGCGGCGAAGGTCGCCGCCGCGTCGTCGGCGCCGTAGACCTCGGCGACCGCGCGCAGCTCGGAGTTCGAGCCGAACAGCAGGTCGACGCGCGAGCCGATGAGCGTGCGCCCGTCGGCGGTCTGGCCGCGGAAGGCGTGGCCGCCCTCGTCGAGCTTCGACCACTCGGTGCCGAGCTCGAGCAGGTTCACGAAGAAGTCGTTCGTGAGCTGACCCGGGCGGTCGGTGAACACGCCCGTGTTCGCGCCGTCCCAGTTGGCGCCGAGCACGCGCAGGCCGCCGACCAGCACGGTCGCCTCGGGCGCCGAGAGGGTGAGCAGGTTGGCGCGGTCGATGAAGACGTATTCCTCGGGCAGCACCGACTGCACGCCGTAGTAGTTGCGGAAGCCGTCCTGCTTGGGCTCGAGGTAGCCGAACGAGTCGACGTCGGTCTGCTCCTGCGTCGCGTCGCCGCGGCCCTGGTTGAAGCCGACCTCGAGCTCGACGCCGGCGTCACGGGCGGCCTGCTCGACGCCCACGTTGCCCGCGAGCACGATGAGGTCCGCGAGCGAGACGCCGGTGCCCGAGGCATCCTTGATCTCGCGCAGCCTGTCGAGCACGACCGCGAGCTGCTCGGGGTTGTTGACCGCCCACGAGCGCTGCGGCTCGAGCGCGATGCGCGCGCCGTTCGCGCCGCCGCGCTTGTCGCTGCCGCGGAAGCTCGCCGCAGCGGCCCACGCCGTCGAGACGAGCTGCGAGACCGTGAGGCCGGATGCCGCGACCGCGGCCTTGAGCGACGCGATGTCGGCGTCGCTCAGCTCGGCCGCCGGCGCGGGGATCGGGTCCTGCCAGAGCAGCTCCTCGGCGGGCACCTCGGGGCCGAGGTAGCGGGCGCGCGGGCCCATGTCGCGGTGCGTCAGCTTGAACCAGGCGCGGGCGAACGCGTCGGCGAAGGCCTGCTGGTCGTCCTTGAAGCGGCGCGAGATCTGCTCGTACACCGGGTCGAAGCGCAGGGCGAGGTCGGAGGTCAGCATGCGCGGCTCGCGCTTGCCGTCGCCGAAGGCCTCCTGCGTCAGGTCGGCGCCGCCGCCGTTCACCGGGCGCCACTGCTTGGCGCCGGCGGGCGACTCGAAGAGCTCCCACTCGTAGCCGAACAGGATGTGGAAGAACTCGTTGTCCCAGCGGGTCGGGTGGTAGGTCCAGGTGACCTCGAGGCCCGAGGTGATCGCGTCGGCGCCCGAGCCGGTGCCGAAGCTCGACTTCCAGCCGAGGCCCTGCTCTTCGAGGCCGGCCGACTCGGGGTCGGGGCCGACGTGGTCGGCCGTGCCGGCGCCGTGCGTCTTGCCGAAGGTGTGGCCGCCCGCGATCAGGGCCACCGTCTCTTCGTCATCCATCGCCATGCGCTTGAAGGTCTCACGGATGTCGACGGCGGATGCCACCGGGTCGCCGCTGCCGTTCGGGCCTTCCGGGTTCACGTAGATGAGGCCCATCTGCACCGCGGCGAGCGGGTCCTCGAGGTTGCGCTCGCCCGTGTAGCGCTCGTCGCCGAGCCACGTGGTCTCGGGGCCCCAGTAGATGTCGTCGTCGGGCTCCCACGCATCGATGCGGCCGCCGGCGAAGCCGAAGGTCTCGAAGCCCATCTCTTCGAGGGCGACGTTGCCCGCGAGGATGATCAGGTCGCCCCACGACAGGTTCTTGCCGTACTTCTTCTTGACCGGCCACAGCAGGCGGCGGGCCTTGTCGAGGCTCACGTTGTCGGGCCACGAGTTGAGCGGGGCGAAGCGCTGCTGGCCGGTGCCGCCGCCGCCGCGGCCGTCCTGCACGCGGTAGGTGCCGGCGCTGTGCCACGCCATGCGGATCATGAAGGGGCCGTAGTTGCCGAAGTCGGCGGGCCACCACGGCTGCGAGCTGGTGAGCACCTCGGCGATGTCGGCCTTGACCGCGGCGAGGTCGAGGCTGTTGAAGGCCGCCGCGTAGTCGAAGGCCCCGCCGAGCGGGTTCGCGACCGCAGGGTTCTTGGCGAGCACCTTGAGGTTCAGGCGGTTCGGCCACCAGGTGCGGTTCTGGGAACCGGCGGTCGGGTGCGGCTGAGCGGCGCCGTGCGGCACCGGGCAGCCGGCCGTGTCGGTCGTGGTGTCGGTCATTGCTTTCCTTCCGTGAGTGCGGGGGTCTGTTCCGCGGGCGACTCGGCAGTGGCGCACTCGGGGCACACGCCCCAGTAGACGACCTCGACCGTGTCGATGATGAAACCGTGGTCGTCGGATGCGTCCATGCAGGGCGCGTGGCCGACGGCGCAGTCGACGTCGGCCACGGCGCCGCACGAGCGGCAGACGACGTGGTGGTGGTTGTCGCCGACGCGCGCCTCGTAGCGCGCGAGCGAGCCTTGCGGCTGGATGCGTCGCACGAGACCGGCGTCGGTGAGCGCGGCGAGCGAGTCGTAGACGGCCTGGTGCGAGACCTCGGGCAGCTCGGCGCGGGCCGCGCCGATGAGCGTGTCGGTGTCGGAGTGGGGATGCCGGTGCACGGCGCCGTAGACGGCGAGGCGCGGGCGCGTCACGCGCAGGCCGGCGTCGCGCAGCATCCGCTCGACGTCGATCTCGTTCCCCACACGGGCAGTCTGGCCCGCAATCCTGATCGAGTCAAGAAAACACGCGGTGATTCTTGCGTGCCGATTGTGCGGAGATGAGTCGCTGCTGCGGAGCGATCAGGTCAGCCCCTCCGCAGAATCGACCCGTTTCCGCACAGTTCATGCGCACCGGCAGTGCGATGATGCCGCCATGGAGTTCTCAGGGTGGCCGAGCTCGGCCGTCGACTTCTACCGCGGGCTCGAAGTCGACAATTCGAAGGCGTACTTCCAGGCGAACAAGGCCGTCTACGACGAGGCCGTCGTCGGGCCGGCCAAGGCGCTGCTGGCCGAGTTCGAGCCGCGGTTCGGGCCGGGGAAGGTCTTCCGACCGAATCGGGACATCCGCTTCTCCCCCGACAAGTCGCCCTACAAGACCACGCTCGGCGTCGTCATCGGCGACGGCGGTTTCGTGCACTTCGACGCGCACGAGCTCATGGTCGGCGGCGGCCTGTACGGCATGGGGCCGACCCAGCTCGCGGCCTACCGCGCGGCGGTCGACGCGCCGGCGACCGGGCTCGAACTCGAGGCGATCGTGGCGGATGCCCGCGCCGCGGGCTTCGAGCCGCACGCCGCCGAGGCGCTCGCCACCGTGCCGCGCGGCTTCGACAAGGCGCATCCGCGCGCCGAGCTGCTGCGCCTCAAGGGCATCGCGCTGATGCGGCACTGGTCGATCGACACCCCGTGGATCTCGACACCCGAGGCCTTCGACCACATCGCCGCAGCCCTCGACGACGTGGCGCCGCTGCGCGACTGGCTCGCACGGAACATCCCGACGGAGGCGCGCCCGTCGCGCTGAGCGGCGGCCCGAGCCGATTGTGCGGAGACGGGTCACTGCTGCGGAGCGATCAGGTCAGACCTTCCGCAGAATCGACCCGTTTCCGCACTCAGCGCAGCAGCCCGCGGCCCGCGAGGTTGGACATGAGCGCGCGGATGCCGAAGCTCCAGTCCTCGGCGTCCTCCGCCGTCGTCACCTCGTTGACGAGCGCGCCGAGCTGCGGGGTCGCGATCACGACCCGGTCGCCGCGGTGGTGCGTGAAGCCGTTGCCGGGCTCGTCGCGGTCCTGCGTGGGCGCGAACATCGTTCCCGTGAACAGCACGAAGCCGTCGGGGTAGCTGTGGTGCCGCCCGACCGCATGCGCGACGAGCTCTTCGAACGAGCGGCTCATCGCCCGCACCGAGCTCACGCCCTGCAGCTCGAAGCCGTCGTCGCCGGTGATCTCGAGCGAGACATCCACCGCCCGCGCCTCGTCGATCGTGAACGACGCGTCGAACAGCCGGATGAACGGACCGATCGCGCACGAGGCGTTGTTGTCCTTCGCCTCGGCGAGCAGCAGCGCACTGCGGCCCTCGAAGTCGCGCAGGTTGACGTCGTTGCCGAGCGTCGCGCCGACGATGCGGCCGGCGCTCGTGACCGCGAGCACGACCTCGGGCTCGGGATTGTTCCAGGTCGAGCGCTCGAGCACGCCGATCTGCGCCCCCGTGCCGACGGACGAGAGCACGGGCGCCTTGGAGAAGATCTCGGGGTCGGGGCCGATGCCGACCTCGAGGTACTGCGACCACAGGCCTTCCTCGATGAGCACCTGCTTGACACGAGCGGCCTCGGCCGAGCCGGCCTTGACGCTCGCGATCGCGCCGCCGACGGCGCCCTGCACGCGCTCGCGCACCGCGGCCGCAGCGGTCGGGTCGCCCTTGGTGCGCTCCTCGATGACACGCTCGAGCATGGACGTCGCGAACGTGACGCCCGCGGCCTTGATCACCTGCAGGTCGATGGGCGAGAGCAGGCGCGGGCGGCCGGATGCCCCGGCGAAGGTCGCCGCGACGACGTCCTCGAGCGCCCATTCGCGGCCGCCCTCGTGCGAGCGCACGAACTCGAGCAGGTCGTCGCGCTCGAACAGCTCGGACACGGTCGGCACGGCGTCTGTCAGATCGACGAGCCGATCGCCGTGCACCGCGACCACGCACGGGCCCGCCTGCTCGGGGTCGAACAAGCGGCCGACGAGCACACCCCCGTCGCTCGGAAGGGTCGCAGCGGTCAACTCGGCGGGGGTCTGGGTGCTCAACATCGTCCTTGATTCGTGAGGGCCTGCTCCCCCACGCTAGCCGCCCGGTAGCGTGGCCGTATGACCACCATGGCGATCATCGGCGCAGGCCGACAGCTCGGCGAGGCGCTCGCCCGCCGCTTCGGCCGCGAAGGCTTCAGTCTCGCGCTCATCTCTCGCAACCAGGAACGACTCGACGAGCTCGCCGCCGACCTCGCGGCCGACGGCATCACGGCGAAGGGCTACGCGGCCAACGTCCGCAACCCCGACCAGCTCGTGAAGGCGCTCGACCTCGCCGCGCAGGAACTCGGCCCCATCGAGGTGCTGAGCTACAACCCGCTGCCCGCGAAGGACTTCCTGCGCCCGCTGTTCGAGTCGACCGTCTATGACGTCCAGGCCGCTCTCGAGTTCTCGGTGCTCGGCCCCGTGGCCGCGGTGCACCAGGTGCTGCAGGGCATGCGCGTGCTCGGGCGCGGCACGATCCTGTTCGTCAACGGCGGCAGCGCGGTGCAGCCCGTGCAGCACTTCGCGGGCACCTCGATCGCCTTCGCGGGCGAGACGGCGTACGCCGAGATGCTCGACCAGGCGCTGCGCGACACCGACATCCACGTCGCCCAGCTGATCATCCCCGGCGGCATCATCCGCGGCGACGGCCAGAAGGACCCCGAGGTGCTCGCCGAGCTGCTCTGGAAGATGCACGTGGAGCGCGACCGGTTCCGCACCTTCGCCACCGAGCTCGAGGTGCAGCCCTACTAGGTCGACGGCCGACCGCCGTCGATGACGGCGGCCTCGTTGTTATATATCAAGCAATTCGGTAATAGCGGTTACATAGGAATACCTGACATACCTCCCCGCAAGAGGGGGCAGTAGGGGCTTCCGATTACCCCCAGTACGGGGATGTCGGCATTAAAAGCTTTATTCCATTCACATGTTGTTACCTATTTCTCTCGTCCTGTTCATGGGCGGCGCGCATCTTGAGTGCGGCGCGCGACCGGGTCCCGAACCGTGATCGACGGCGCGCGCGTACCGGCATACGACCACGTGGTCCCGTTCCGGAAGCACTGCACCGTCGAGCGGACCCGCCGCAAGGCGGTGATCGTCGCGCCCGGTGACAGCCGGTCGACATACGCATGCCCAGGGCATACACGAGAGGAATCGCTGAACACATGTCCAGCCGCTCATTCACCAAGGCGGTCGTCGCCGGTGTCGCCTGCACCGTGACGATCGCGGGGCTCGGCGCCTTCGGCGCTTCCGCCGCGCTCGCCGACCCGACCTCCGCGACCAACACCGCGACGGCCTCGCCCGCCAGCTACGTCGCCGTCGGGTCCGACACCATCCAGTCGCTGTACGACGGTTTCGCCAACGGCTACGTCAACGGTGCGGGCACCTCCGTGCCGTCCACCGCGAGCATCGCCTCGTGGCTCGTCACCGGTTCGACGATGATCACCCCCTCGAACACGGCCGTGCCGACCGGCGCGAACCCCATCGCCCGCCCCGTCGGCTCGGGTGCCGGCCGCGCCGCCCTGTCGGCCGCGTGGAACCCCACGAACGACGCCTTCAAGAACGGTGCGACCTACGCGGTGACGCCGCACAGCATCGACATCGCGCGCTCCTCGGGCAAGCCCAACACGACCACCTACCCGGGCACCGACCTCGCCTCGATCCCGCTCGCGCGCGACGCCGTCGCGATCGTCATCAACGACGAGCCGACGCTCGACAACGTCATCCTGCCCGGCACGCTCGCCGCGCTCTACCGCGAGCCGAACCGCACGGACATCGCCGGCGCCTCCAACGTGCACGAAGGCTTCTACACCCAGAGCGCCTCGGGCCCGACGGCCGGCGACGTGCGCAACAACGGCACCGACGCCGCTGTCGACGAGCAGGTCTTCGACGGCACGAACTGGATCTCGGTCCACCCGTTCCTGCCGTTCGCATCCGGCTCGGGCACCCGTCAGTTCTTCCAGACCGCCATCGGCGGCACCACGAGCGACGACCCCGGCATCGGCGTCAGCGACGTCGTCGGCGGCGGCACCGTCGCCGCGGCCCCCGCTGACCAGATCATCGAGAACTCGGGCGCCATCGCGGCCGACAAGGGCGACATCGCGCCGTTCTCGGCCGCCCAGTGGATCGCACAGCAGAACGGCACCGCGCCCAACACCATCACGGACCCGAACCTGCACATCGACCCGATCGCCGGCCTCGAGCCCGTCACCGGCACGGCGCCGCACCTCGCGCCGGGTGCGCTCTTCGGCGACACCAGCACCGTCGCCGCGAGCGGTTTCGGCATCTTCGACCGCGACGTCTACTCGGTCGTCGCGACCGCCGAGCTGAACGCCGACAGCGACCTCAAGACGCTCGTGACCGAGACGCTGCCCCAGTCGGACGCCGTCACCGACTTCGGCTTCGAGAAGCTGCAGAACGTCGCCACCGACCCGAACAACTGGATCATGTCCGGCTTCGAGAACACCGGCACCGCCCCGATCCAGGCGACCAGCACCTCGGTGTCCGTCGCCGGCATCACGGGCACCGCGGTCACCCTCACGGCGACCGTGACCGGCCCTGCCGGCTTCACGATCCCCGCCGGTGACGCCGTGACCTTCAAGAACGGCGCGACGACGCTCGGCACCGCCACGACCAACGCCGCGGGCGTCGCGACCCTCAAGTACACGGCCCCCGACGGTGCCCTGTCGCTCAACCTCACCGCCGCCTACGCCGGTCACGCGACCCCCGCGCCCGCGCCGTTCGCCGCCTCGACGAGCCCCGCGCTCAGCTACAGCGGCTACATCGTCGGTGTCGACACCGCCGGCACCGTCAAGGTGTCCGGCACCGCCAAGGTCGGCTCCGTGCTGAGCTCGACGGTCACCGGCGCCACCTCGGGCGCGACCCTGTCGTACCAGTGGAAGGCCGGCACGACGGTCGTCGGCACCGGCTCGAAGCTGACCGTCCCGGGCAGCGCCTACGCCAAGACGATCACCCTCACGGTGACCGCCTCCAAGGCCCACGAGCTCTCCGGCTCGACGACCTCGGCAGCGACCGCGAAGATCGCCATCGGCACCCTCACGGCCCCGACCCCGAAGATCAGCGGCACCGTCAAGCGCGGCTACACCCTGACCGCGACCCCCGGCACCTGGACCTCGGGCACCAAGCTCGCCTACCAGTGGAAGGCGAACGGCGCGGCCATCAAGGGCGCGACCGGCCACACCTTCAAGCTGACCTCCGCCCAGGCCGGCAAGCGGATCACCGTCACGGTGACCGGCTCGCAGACCGGCTACACCACGGTCGCCAAGACGAGCGCCGCCACCGGCGCCGTCAAGTAACACCCCTCTCACGGCGCAGGCGCTGCCGGTCGGCCTCCGACCGGCAGCGCCTCTGCCCCGTTTTCCCCCACCCGAAGGACCACGCCGCCGATGGCTCTGCGCCTGTCGCTCCGACGCCCCTCCACGCCCTCCGGCGTCCTGTACGCCGTGAGCGCGACTCTGCTCGCGGGCAGCCTGATCGCCCTCGCGACGGCGGCCCCCGGGCGCGCCGACGCACCCGGCAGCGACTGGGGCTCGAACGGCGTCATGGCCCCCACGGGCTCGGCCGTCACGGTCGACTGGAACAACGGCGGCTCCACGCCGAGCTACGACCAGGTGCCGCGCGACAGCAGCCAGGTGCTGCCGCACACCGGGGGCAAGACCTACGCGGACATCCCCTCGGCCGTGAACCAGACCGTGCAGAACGACTTCGGCGGCCTGCAGCTCACCGTCTCGCAGACCACCGGGCTGCGCCACCAGGGAGTGGACCTCACCGTCACGGGAGCGCGCGCCGTCACCGGCAGCGGGCAGCAGAAGCCCAACGCCCTGCTCGTCATGCAGTGCTGGGGGGCCGTCGGCCAGACCTCCCCCGACCCCGCCGACTGCCAGGACGGCGCCGGCGTCGTCGACGGCAGCTCCTTCGTCCAACGCCGCTTCAGCGGCGCGGACAACACGACGGGGTTCGTGGCCGGCACCGACTTCAAGGCCGAGACCACGGTCAACCTCTACGGTCAGCTGATCGGCTCGGGCATGACCTTCACCGCTGCCGTCACCGCGAGCGTGTTCGTCCCCTCGGGCGAGCAGAACCTGGCGAGCGGCGCGAAGGGCACGGTCAAGCTTCTGGATCCGAACCTCAAGGTGGTCGGATCGGGCACGGTCGTGAACGGCATCGCCACCATCCCGTTGGCGAATCCGGCGTACAGCATCGCCGATTACACCGCCGAATACGTGGCCACGCCTGCCGAGAACTTCTTCTCCTCCGTCCGCAGCTCCCCCGCCGCGAACATCGCCTACCGCGCGCCCACCGCGCCGGGCATCGGCACCGCCACTTCGCCGTCGCTGACGGCCACCATTCCGTTCACCGCCGTCGATGGCACGACCGTCCCCATGACGTCGATCGGCTCGTACTTCACCCAGACGACGACCAACGAGATCGGCGCCCTCCTGCTGCCCGACTCGGCGAGCGGAACCGCCTCACGCACCTTCGAGATGCAGACGGGGGCGGAGTCGCCGGGGCTCGGCTGCGGCAAGCGCACGGATGAGGTGAGCACCTCGACCTGCTGGCTCGTCGCCGTCCCCTTCGACGCCACGCTGCCTGCCAGCTACCAGCTCGGCGTCGTGAGCCCGCTGACCCCGTCGCTGTGGGCCCAGCGCCTTCAGGTGCGGCTGGGCTTCGCCGATGTCACGACCTTCTGCACGGGCAGCACGAGCCACGAGCTCTCGATCGGATCCGAGTTGCTGACGGATGCCATGAACTCCTGGATCCCGGCGATCTGCACAGCCGGCAAGGTCGATCTCAGCTATGTGCAGAGCACCGACGGCCAGGCCCGCAGCCAGTACGAGCAGAAGAGCGCCGGCCTGATCTTCACCTCCGCGCCGACCGACGACTCCGGCGGGACGAGCACCCTCTACGCCCCTGCGGGCCTCACCGCGCTGACGATCTCCGTGCTCGCCGTCGACGGCGGCACGAGGACCCCGGTCACCGGCATCCGGCTCAATGCGCGCCTGGTCGCCAAACTGCTCACCGAGAGCTACCGCAACCAGATCGACCCCGGCGACGCGCTGCCGGCAAAGGACATCCCCTGGTACTCGACGCTGCCGGCCTCACTCGTGAGCGACCCCGAGTTCCTGGCGCTCAACCCGCAGTTGTCGTCCAACGCCGTCATCTCCGGCTCCGACCTCATCGTCACCGTCGCCGGAACCGACGCCACCGATGCGCTGTGGAACTGGATCGACAGCGACGCCGACGCGCGCGCCTTCCTCGACGGGTGCCCCGACACCGCCTCGCCCGTCGCAGGACAGCCGAGCGCGATCAACCCCTTCTACTCGACGCGCAGCTACGCCGAGTGCGCGAGCGAACCTGGTGTCGACACCGCTGCCCTCGACGCGACGGCGACCTCCGAGATCTCCGCGCAGTCGGCGGCCAACCCGAACGGCACCGTGCTGCCCGCCACCTTCGTGTACTCGAAGCCGAGCTACCCGCCGACGACCGCCGCCTTCCCGCAGCCCGGCTACTACGAACGCCCACCGGCCTCGACCGCCACGGGCGCGACGCCGCTCACCCTCGCCGACCTGCACCCGCGTGAGAGCACCATGCAGGCCGTCGCGGCCGATGTCTTCCGCGGCCAGGAGAAGTCGCTCAACGTGTACTGCACCGACATGGCGGCCTGCCCCGGCACGAACGTCGTGCCGCCCGGGGTGTGGATCAACACGACGCGGCCCAACTTCGGCTCCGGCATCCTCGGCCTCACCGACGGCACGGCCGCAGCATCCGACCTGCTGCCGACCGCCCTGCTGTGCGACGACTCGGGCGTCGACTGCGTGGGCGCGAACAACGCCTCGCTGACCGCGGCCACCGCGACCTTCACGGCCTCGAGCACCACCCCCGGGTTCTTCGACGCGCCGAAGACCCCGTCGTGGGCGACGGGCGCCTACCCGCTGACGATCCCGGTCTACGCCGAGATCGACACCAAGGGCCTCAGCACGACGGATGCCACCGCCGATGCCGCGATCCTGAGCTACATCTCGGGCGCCGGCCAGACCCAGGGCTACGACGTCGGCGACCTGCCGCCGGGAATGGCGCCGCTCACGACGACGCTGCTGGCACAGGATGCCGCGGCCGTGACGACCCTGAAGGCGATCGCCGCGGCGACGCCGGCGGCGACCACGACCCCGACTCCGAACGCGGACGCCGCCACGACCCCCGCCTCGAACACGGCGACGGGCCCGGGCGCCCCCGCCCCGGTCGCCGACCAGGTGCCCCCGGTCAACACTCCCGGCAGCGGGTCGAGCGCTCCGGTCTCGAACACGACCGCGCAGCCCACGGCGACCCCGGCCGTGGCGCTCGGGCTCACGCCCACGGCCGCCGTCGGCCCGCTCCCCGCGCTGGTCGCGGCGGGTCTCGGCGGCGCGCTCGTCTCCGGGGTCGCCGCCCCGATCGTGGGCCGGCGCCGGAAGGCCACCTCATGACGACGATCAAGACGCACGGCGCCACGGCGCTGCCCGACTACCCCGAAGCTGGGGCCGACGACGCCCGCCCGCGCATCCTCACGCAGGCGCTCGAGCGCGTCGACCACACCTTCCGCGGGGTGGTGACCGGCAGCGGCACGGTCGTCGTCATGGTCATGGGCCTCGTCGCGGTGTTCCTCACCGTCCGCTCGGTCCAGGCGCTCGGCACCGAGGGGGTCGGGGCCTTCCTCACGACCCAGGACTGGTCGCCCGAGACCGGCCACTTCGGCATTGCCGCGATCCTCACCGGCACCGTCCTGATCGCGCTCGTCGCCCTCGCCATCGCGTTCCCGCTCTCGGTCGCCACGGCGCTCTTCATCACGCAGCTCGCCGGCGATCGCGGCTCGCGCCTGCTCACCACCGTCGTCGACCTGATGGCCGCCGTGCCCTCGGTCGTCTACGGCATCTGGGGCCTGTCGTTCCTCGAGCCGGTCGTCGTGCCCTTCGCACGCTGGCTGTCGACGTGGTTCGGCTGGATCCCGCTCTTCGCGGTGCCGAACCCGGACGCCGCGAACCCGCTGCCGAACGACGCCCTGTACACGTCATCCACTTTCGTCGCCGGCCTCGTGGTCGGCCTGATGATCGTGCCGATCATGACCTCGATCATGCGCGAGTCCTTCGCCCGCGCACCGCAGGGCGAGCGCGAGGGCGCCTTCGCCCTCGGGGCGACGCGCTGGGGCATGATCCGCACGGTCGTGCTGCCCTTCGGCCGCGGTGGCGTCATCGGCGGCACCATGCTCGGCATGGGTCGCGCGCTCGGCGAGACGATCGCGATCTACCTGATCATCAGCCCGATCTTCCAGTTCAACTTCCACATCCTCAGTCGCGGCACGAACTCGATCGCTGCGCTCATCGCGCTGCGCTACGGCGAGGCGAGCGGGGTCACGCTGAGCGCGCTCATGGCCGCCGGCCTCGCCCTCTTCGTGCTCACGATGATCGTCAACTTCTCCGCCTCGGCGATCATCGCCCGCTCGCGGTCCGGTGCGGACGCGGAGGCCTGAGCATGACCGGAACACTCCCCCTCGACACCGTCGCCGCCGCGCCCGCGACGACCACCCACCTGCCGCGGCTGGCGCTGACCGAGCAGACCGAGGAGCCGCAGCGCGTCCGCGTCGGGGCATCCCTCGACGACCGGTTGAGCATCGCCGGCGCCACGGTCGGCGGCATCGGCATGGGCATCCTGCTCGCCGGCGCGCTCGGCGTCATCGGCTGGGGCTGGATGCCGATCGTCTCGTACGCCTGGTTCGTCGGCATCTACGCGAGCCTGACCTTCCTCGGCCACTCGGGGCCGGCGGTCGTCGACCGGTTCTGGTCGGTGCTGCTGCGCTCGGCCGCGGTCGTCGTGGTCGCGTCGCTCGGCATCGTGGTCGTGTACACCCTGCTGCGCGGCTGGCCCGTGCTGAAGGATGTCTTCGCCTTCGCCCCGCACAAGAACCCCCTGCACTTCTGGCTCACCGACATGAGCGGGGTCGGTCCGCTTTCCGGCCTCGACACGGGCGGCATCCTCTACGCCGTCATCGGCACGCTCGAGCAGATCGGCATCGCCCTCGTCATCACGGTGCCGCTCGGCGTCACCTCGGCGATCTTCCTGGCCATCGTCGGGGGCCGATACGCGCGCGTGGTGCGCACCCTCGTCGAGGCGATGACGGCGCTCCCCTCGGTCGTCGCGGGTCTGTTCATCTACGCGGTGATCATCCTCAGCTTCACGCACCAGGACAACGGCTTCGCAGCGGCGCTCGCGATCAGCGTGCTGATGCTGCCGATCATGATCCGTTCGGCGGATGTCGCGCTGCGGCTCGTGCCGGGGAACCTGCGCGAGGCCGGCCTCGCCCTCGGCGCGAGCCAGTGGTCGACCGTGTGGCGCGTCATCCTGCCCACGATGCGCTCGGGGCTGACGACCGCGATCATCCTCGCGACCGCGCACGGCATCGGCGAGACGGCGCCCGTGCTGCTCACCTCCGGCGTGACGAGCGTCACCAATTTCGACCCGTTCCACAACGCGCAGACCTCGCTGCCGCTCGCGGCGCTCGAGTTCATCGAGTCCGGGCGCAACACCCTGATCGCGCGCGGCTACGCGACCGCGGCGACGCTGCTCGCCGTGGTGCTCATCCTGTTCGTGCTCGCACGGCTGATCGGCGGGCAGGAGGCGGGCAAGGTCTCCGCGGGCCGGCTGCGCCGCCTGGCCAGGACCTCGCGTGCGACCCTGCGACGCGTCCGCGCGAGCGGGCACGCCCGCAACCTCGCCGCGGCGGCAGGGCGCGACCCCGACGCGCCCCTCGACCCCCTCTCCGCCTTCGACCAGCTCATCACCGAGGACGACGCATGACGTTCCCCCGCTTCCCCCGCCCCCGCCGCATCGCCGTCGGCCTCGCCGCGACGCTCGCCGCGGCGGCCCTCGTGCTGAGCGGCGCCGCCCCGGCATCCGCCGCCTCCTACGTCCGCATCTCGGGCGAGGGCTCGTCGTGGGCCGGCAACGCGTGGGCCGACTTCACCGCCAACGCGCAACGCCAGGGTGTGACCGTCGACTACAACCCGGTCGGCTCCTCGACCGGGCGCGACGACTTCGCACGCCAGACCAACGCGAGCTTCGCCGACAGCGAGATCCCGTTCACGGGCGACGCCTCCGACCCGAGCGACAGCGTCACCCCGAACTTCACCTACGGCATGCTCCCCGTCGTGGCGGGCGGCACCGCGTTCATGTACAACCTGCCGATCGGAGGCCAGCAGTACAGCGGCCTCAAGCTGAACATGGCGACGATCGCCGGGATCTTCAGCGGCAAGATCACGCAGTGGAACGACCCGGCGATCGCGAAGACCAACCCGGGGGTCGCGCTGCCCGCGCACGTGATCGACGTGGTCGTGCGCTCGGACGGCTCGGGGGCGACGGCGCAGTTCAAGCTCTGGATGCTCCGGCAGTTCCCGGCCGACTACACCTATCTCGCCCAGCACACCGGCGGCAGCACCTCGCACGCGAGCTCGTACTTCCCGACCGGCAGCCTCACGAACTTCATCGCGCAGAACGGCTCGACGGGCGTCACCACCTACACGCAGAACACGCCGTACACGCTCGACTACGACGAGTACTCCTATGCGCTGCAGGCCGGCCTGCCCGTGGCGAAGGTCGAGAACGCGGCCGGGTTCTTCACGACCCCGACCCAGTACGCCGTGGCCGTCGCGCTCATCGCCGCGAAGATCGACACCAACCCGAAGGACCCGAACTACCTGAGCCAGGACCTCTCGGCCGTCTACAGCTACGGCGATCCGCGCAGCTATCCGATGTCGATGTACTCCTACGAGGTCGTTCCCGATCAGACCAACCTCGTCACGAGCACGAGCAAAGGCGCGAGCCTCGCGTGGGTGTCGACCCAGGCGATCTGCCGCTGGCAGGCGGACATGGGCCCGCTCGGGTACTCGCCGCTGCCGATGAACCTCGTGCTCGCGGGCATGCAGCAGATCCTGAAGATCCCCGGCATCGATGCGGCGACCACGGCGTCCATCCACGCCGCGCAGACGGGCGTGCTGAGCGCCGGCACGAACCCGTGCGACAACCCCACCTTCCAGCCGGGCGACGACCCGAGCCACAACCTGCTCGTCGACACCGCCGCGTTCCCGGCGGGCTGCAATGCCGCCTGCCAGGCGCCGTGGAAGCAGGCCGGCAAGGGTGTCGGCTCGGGCCCGAGCTTCGGCACGACGACCGTGAAGTCCGCCGTCTCCCAGAACCCCGGCTCGGCGACCGGGTCGTCCACGACGGGGACCGCGACCGGGACGAAGACGGGGGTCGCGACGACCTCCACCGGCACCGCCGGTGGAACAGGACCCGGTGCCGGAGTCGGTGCTGACTCCGGCACCGGTGCAGGCGGGCAGAGCTGCAACGCCGACACCGGCGTCTGCACAGGCTCGTCAGGCGGCGCTGCGAACACCGCGGCGAACCTGCAGATGGTCCCGACGACGATCTCGTCCCCGGGCGGCTGGGGCACCACGCAGTGGCTCGGGCTCGCGGTCGGCCTGCTGATGTTCCTCGCCCTCATCGCGGGGCCGCCGATCGTCGTGTTCGCCCGGCGGCGTGGAGCCGGTCGATGACGGAGCCCTCGAACCCGGCATCCCGGATCACCCGCTTCGTCGGCACGCTCGGCAGTCGCGAGCGCACCCGCGACGATCGCACGCCGTCGCGACCGGCCCGCGCGCCGATCGCCCGCGTCCCCGCGCCGCCCGCGCAGCAGGCCGTCGCCCTCGCGCTCGCCCTGCTGAGCGCCGTGCTCATCGCCCTCGTCGTGAACCTGGTCGGCATCTCGCAGCTGCAGCACCTCACGTCGCAGGCACAGCTCTACCGCGAGCTGCGCCTGCAGCTCGCCGAGGGTGCGGCCCCCGGCGGCCCCACCGACGCCGCAGGGCGCCTCACGGCCCTCGGCGCCCCCGTGGCCGTGATGAGCGCCCCGGAGATCGGCCTCGGCAACGAGGTGATCGTCAACGGCACCTCGTCGGCCCAGACCATGCAGGGCATCGGCTACCGGCGCGACACGGTGCTGCCGTGCCAATCCGGGTCCTCGGTGCTGATGGCGCGCAGCGGCGGCTACGGCGCGGTCGGCGCGCGCTGGGCTCACCTGCAGAACGGCGACCGGCTCAGCTTCACGATGGGCGAGGGCCGCTGCACCTACCAGGTGATCGACCGCAGGCTCGCCGGGCAGAAGCCGCCGACGCCGCCCGCCCGCGACGGCGGCGAGCTCACCCTCGTGACGGCGACGGGGTACCCGTTCATGCCGACCGGGGTGCTGCGCATCGACGCGGAGCTCGTCACCAAGGCCTATCCCGCGCCGGCCGTCACGATCCCGTCCGGAGCGCTGCCGGCCTCCGAGCTCGCGCTCGGCGTCGACGACCAGCAGCTGTTCCCGCTCACCATGCTGCTCGAGGCGCTCGTCGCCCTCGCCCTCGTCGCGGCGGTGCTCTGGCGGCGCTGGAGCCCGCTCAAGGTCTTCATCGTCGCGACGCCGGCCGCCGCCGCTCTGGTCCTGCTCACCGCGCAGAACCTCGACCTCCTCCTCCCCAATCTCATCTGAGCCGCACCACGGAAACAGGCGCACCATGACCACCACCACTTTCGATCGCACCGTCGCCCCGTCGGACCCGTACCCGGGCGTGAGCAGGGATGCCGCAGCCGAGGTGCGCTCCGAGCTGTTCGGCGAGAGCCACGCCGGCGAGCTCGTCGCCGACTCGATCACGGCCTGGTTCGGCGAGCGCAAGGTGCTCGACCGCGTCTCGCTCGACATGAAGGCGGGCGAGGTGACGGCGCTCATCGGGCCGTCCGGCTGCGGCAAGTCGACCTTCCTGCGCATCCTGAACCGCATGCACGAGATGGTGCCCACGGCGTCGCTCGCCGGCGAGGTGCGCCTCGACGGGGCGGACATCTACGCGCCCGCCGAGAAGATCACCGCGGCGCGGCGCAACATCGGCATGATCTTCCAGAAGCCGAACCCCTTCCCGGCCATGTCGATCTACGACAACGTCGTCGCCGGGCTCAAGCTCTCGGGCGTGCGCGCGAATCGCGAGCAGAAGGACGTCCTCGTCGAGGACTCCCTGAAGAAGGCCGCGATCTGGGACGAGGTGAAGGACCGCCTCGACCAGCCCGGCGGCGGCCTCTCCGGCGGTCAGCAGCAGCGCCTGTGCATCGCCCGCTCGCTCGCGGTGTCACCGCGCGTGCTGCTCATGGACGAGCCGTGCTCGGCCCTCGACCCGACCTCGACCCGCCGCGTCGAGGAGACCATCGAGTCGCTGCGCGGCCAGGTGACGATCGTCATCGTGACGCACAACATGCAGCAGGCGCACCGTGTGTCGGACAAGACCGCGTTCTTCCTGGCATCCCTCGGCACGCCCGGCGTCATCATCGAGCACGGCGACACGCAGGCGATGTTCGACCGCCCGCAGGACCAGCGCACCTACGACTACGTGAACGGCGTCTTCGGGTGAGCGGGGCGCCCGCATGAGGATGCTCGGCACGTTCGCGCTGATCGGCACAGCCGTGCTGCTCGTCGGCGGGGTCGGCGCGTGGTGGTCGACCCTGCCGCACTCGTCGGGCGAGCAGGCGGCCGCGGTGCTGCCGGTCGTGCAGCGCAGCGCGGTGGCGGATGTCGCGGCCGACGCCTCGCGCCCGACATCCGCCCCCGGCCGCACCGTCGCGACCCCGCTCATGCCGGCCGATCTCGTCTCGCCGAGCTGGCTCGCGGCGACGGCCGCGCGGACGGGGATCCCGGCCCGCGCCCTCCAGGCCTACGCCGGCGCGGCGATCGTGAGCGAGACGCGCAACCCGGGCTGTCGACTGGGCTGGAACACGCTCGCGGGCATCGGCGAGGAGGAATCGGCGCACGGCACCGCGGCCGGGGCGCACCTCGGCGACGACGGAGTCGAGAGCGGGGCCATCGTCGGCCCTCGGATCGCCGCCGGCCCCGCGAGAGGCGACCGGGCGCTCGGCCCGATGCAGCTGCTGCCCAGCACGTGGGCACGCTACGGCGTCGACGCGGACGGCACCGGCGCCGCGTCACCCGACAACATCGACGACGCTGCGCTGGCTGCCGCGGACTACCTGTGCGTCGCCGGGGGCGACCTGTCCACGAGTGCCGGCTGGGCCGCGGCCGTGCACGCCTACAACCCCGACGACGCCTACGTCGCCGCCGTGCGCTCCGCCGCAACCCGCTACGCCCAGCTCGCCGCGTGACGCGCCCCGGCCGGTCTTCCTCCGCCGATCGCGCGCGACCGGGCTCGGGGTGCGGCCGTGTCGCTCCACGGCCGCGCGATGACTACCCCGCGGTGAATGCGACCAGCACGACGAACGCGATGAGCGCGAGCACGGCGACGCCGATCACGATGCCGACGGGGCTGCCGAAGTTGACCGTCCAGCCGACGCCGAGCCGCTTCGGGACGAGCACCGCCGGGTCGGCGCGGTTGACATAGAAGAAGCCCGCGCGCCAGTAGCGCTCGGTGTTCCCCTCGCCCTCCGCCGCGGGCACGCGCCGCAGAGCCCCCGCCCGCGCGAGCCCGACGATGAACAGCGTCGGCACGAGCAGCATCGCGAGCACACCGAGCCAGACGGCGAGTGCGAAGACCCACGACGGAACGGCCGGGTACCAGCCGAGCACGCTCAGCACCGCGAAGGTGACCGAGAGCACCACGAGCAGGCGGCCCATCATCCGCCCGGCTGCCGCACTGTGCTCGGCGGCCCCGGGCACCGTCGACCCGACGCGCTGCGGGAAGCGATGCACGGTCGCCGCGATCGCGAACAGCAGGATCGCGACCAGGATGCCGAGCAGCGGCATCCCCAGCACGGTCCACAGGGTCTTGTCGGCGAAGCCGTTCGGCCGGCCGGCCGCGTCCCAGTGCACCGGGATGCGTTCCGGCAGGTGCGGGTAGAGCACCGCGCCCCACACCGTGGCGGCGATCAGGAACACCAGGCCGATGACGAAGGAGCCGACTGCTGACCGCGCGGTGCTGTTCACGGTGCTCACTCTGCTCCATCCGCGCGGGTCACACCCGCATTCACGCTTGTGCAAGCCTCGTGGCGGATGCCCCGGCCACGGGCAGCTTCATCGGGCGGGGTAACCGGGCATCGCTACAAACCACAACCTCATGCGAGCGGGCCCGACGGTCACAGCGCACGATGAGGGACCCAATTCCGTGCACTCATATGCCGGCCCTCTTTGGGGTCGCTGTTTGCTGTGCTCGAGCGGCTAATCTCGCCACCATGAGCGATGACACTGTCGGGGGTCAGCGGTCGGCGTACATGCCGTCCTTGGCTGAGCTTCTCGGCGAATCTGTCGTTCGCGAAACGCGCGGTATCCGTCGCACCTATGTGGTGACCTTGATCGCAGAGATCGTGATGCTTGCGTTCGCCATTTTCGCCTTCGCAGCCGTACTGTTCCCGCCCCACCGGGAACTTGCGTGGTACTCGGCGACTGCGTTGTTGGCAGTGTCAGTGTGGGCGTTGATGCTGACCTACCTGCATAACCGCGTAGCTCAGCGACTTGCGAGGCGCGCCTCTTCTCGCGCCGGTAGGGAATTGCCGGCAGTGCCGATGGTCTACCGCCGGCCGCTCTTGCGATGGTGTCGGCGCAACGAGATCCCGTGGCAACACCTCCAGTGGTTACTCAGCCCACTGCCGTCAGACGATCTGACGACCTAGGCGTTGAAACGCGTAAATATCTCTTGAGATAGCGGCCGCGGCATGATCGGCGTGCGGGCACAACGCAGGTGCTGTATGGGTCAGGATGGCTGAGGTGAAGCGGTATGTCTTGTTCGACCATGACGGCGTTCTTGTGGATACCGAATATTGGTACTTCATGGCGGGTCAACGCGCACTGAGCAGGGTCGGCGTCGTGGTCGACAGGGACCAGTACCTGGTGGACATGAGCCTCGGCCGAGGCATCTGGGTTCAGGCAAGGGCCGCAGGAGTGGACGATCCCACTATCGACAAGCTGCGGGAGGTGCGGGATGCGTACTACCAGGAGTACCTGCGCACCGAGCCGATCGAGATCGACGGCGTGGTCGATGCCCTAGCCGAGCTGTCCCAACACGCACGCTTGGCGATCGTGACGACCTCGAAGCGCGCCGACTTCGAACTCATCCACCAAAGTCGAAACATTCGGCAGTACATGGATTTTGTTCTGGTCCGCGAGGACTATACGCACGCAAAGCCCGACCCGGAGCCGTACTTGGCAGCACTCAGCCGATTCGGCGCCGCGAAGGAGGACGCTCTCGTCGTCGAAGACTCGAACCGTGGGCTGCGCTCTGCGGTCGCGGCCGGAATCGATTGCGCCGTGGTACGCAACGAGTTCACCAAATCGCAGGACTTCTCGCAGGCGCGCTATCGAGTTGAGAGGCTGGCGGAGCTCAAGGACATCGTCATCGCCGCGGACTAAATGTGAACAGCGCCGGACGCCTGTGGTGCATCGAACAGCGCCTGTTTGCCCGAGGGGGCACCTGTTGAAGGACCCGCTACCGGACGCGGTCAGTTGACTCGTTCTGACGCCGCGGCGACGCGATGACAACCATGATTGACACGCGACAACCATGGTTGTCACAATTGGTGACATGAAGCCAGTTTCCAATGAAGACCAGCCCACCTTCGACGAGCTTGCTCGCGTTCGCGCTGAGGCGATTGAACACACGCGTCAGGCACGCGAGCTCTCTCGTCAGCGGTTCGCGCTTGTCGAGCAGCTGCTAAAAGCGGGGTATAACCAATCCGATATCGCTCGCGAGCTTGGAGTCACTCGCCAATCAATTCAGAAGATGATGGCCGCCGTATAGCTAACGAACTCATTGGGCTCCAGAGCACGGCTGTGCGGTGAGCGATCCGCATGCGCTCTGGCGGGCGACGCTAGGCTCGGGGAATGGGGCCCTGGGTCGTGCCCGCCGCCTTCTTTCTAGCGCTGGCGCTCCTTCTGACCTGGTTCGCGCACACTGATGGCAAACAGGCAGCTCGGGTTGAGGCGAGGCTTCCGGGGGCGATTGCGTTTCGCGTGTTCAGCAATAGTCGGTGGTCGATCTGGCCCCAAGTTCAGAAGAAGTTCGGCGTCCATGCGATGTCCGGGGTTAAGGCGACTTTCGTCCCCCGGCACAACGTCGTATTGGCTATCGGCCCGCGCGGAATGCAATTCGGCTTCGGCGCAGAGGACCCGTTTCTTACCTTCGCTGCTTCTGACGTGATCAACATCGCCCTCATCTCAACGAATGCGCTGTTCGGAATTCCCATCTTCGAATTACGCAAGCGCGACGGCGGCACGGACGTCTTCCACATCCAGTTCATGTACTCCTTCTTTCGTGGAATGCACCGTGACGAGGGCATGGCAGCGGTCCTTGCCATGAGGAAGGCCGTGGGCTTACCAGAAATCCCAACCGACCAACTCTGGGCACGCGATCCCGAAATCGTCGACCAAGGCACGTAATCCGATCGATTAGCGTGCGTCGAACACTGACGCAGTTCGGCCGATGTCTGGGCCGGTGTTGCGGTCACCGTCATGGCTGAGTTGATCGTTCGCGCAGTGCGGCCCGATGAGTGGGAACACGCACGCGAGTTCCGCATCGAAGCGCTACGTGACGAAGCCGCCCCGATCGCGTTCACCGCCACTCTCGAACAGGCGACGGCTCACCCTGACGAGGTTTGGCAACGACGTGCGCGTGCGGGATCTGAGGACGCAGGACCCGGTGCACGCCAGCGCTGCCTTGTCGCCGTCGACGACGACCGCTGGTACGGGACCCTCACCGTGCTGATCACCGAGCCCGGCGAGGCGAGCTTCATCGGCGAAACCTCGAGGCAACGCATCGCGGATCTCGTCGCGGTATACGTGACGCCGGCCGCCCGCGGAACGGGCGTCATCCAGGCGTTGCTCGATGCGGCAGCTGAATGGGCTTTGACCCAGGAAGTCCCGAAGCTTCAACTGTTCGTTCACGCGCAGAACCTACGTGCCCAGCGCGCCTATGCGAAGTCAGGATTCGCATTCACCGGCGAATCCGCGACCATCGACGAGAGCCACGAACTCAAGATGACACGCCCGTTGAGAGCGCCCACAGCCGACTGACCACCTCAGAACGAGCGCAAGTACAACAGCATCCGCTCCCCCGTATCGGGTTCGAGGTTGCTGAAACCGTGCCGCTCGTAGAAACGGCGGGCATCGACATCCCCCTCGTCGACACCGATGTGCACCTCTGACGCGCCGAGCGCGAGCGCTTCCGCGAGCCCCCGCTCGAGCAGCGCCGACCCGATGCCGCGGCTGCGCAGCTCGGGCCGCACGTACAGCTCCTCGAGGTGCGCGATCGGCCCGTCGGCATACGGAGTCGGCCGCAACGTGAAGAACGCGAAGCCGACGGCGTCGCTCGCGCCGGTTTCGCCATCTGCGAGCACCACGATCACGTCTTCGCGCGCCAGCAGATGCTCGAAACGCTCGGCGAAGTACTCGGCCGTCGGTGTCGGCGTCAGGAACTCGGCATTGAAGTCGAAGAGCAGCCGGCCCGTCGCGACCGCGTCGGCGGCCGTCGCGAGGCGGATCACTTCTTCCGCAGATCCTGCGCGAGCATCACGAGGATGCCGCTGGGGCCGCGCAGATAGGTCAGCTTGTAGACATCCTGATAGTTCGCGACGCCGCGCAGCGGCCGGCAGCCGTGCCGTTCGGCGATCGCGAGCGACGCGTCGATGTCGTCGACCTCGAAGGCCACGCGATGCATGCCGATCTCGTTCGGCAGCGTCGGCTCGGTCTCGATCGCATCGGGGTGGATGTACTCGAACAGCTCGATGCGCCCGTTCCCGTCCGGGGTTTGCAGCAGCGCGATCTTCGCGTGGTTGCCGTCGAGGCCGACCGCGGTGTCGGCCCATTCGCCGCGAACGGTGTCACGACCGAGCACGCTGAGACCGAGATCGGTGAAGAACGCGACGGCCGCGTCGAGATCGCGCACGGCGATGCCCACATTGTCGAGACGGATGCCCATGCGCCGCACTCTAGCGACTCACCGGTGCTGACCTCATTCGTCGGCGCCTGTCATGACCGCAGTTCCTCGTCGGAGACCCCGAGCCAGGCGGAGCCAGTGGGCCACGCCCGCACCGGCCCAGAGCAGACCAAGCAACGCGGCGCTCACCGGTACGAACAGGATGCCCACGCCGGCACCGGCCGCGATGTCTTCGGCCCCACCCGGCTGTGGCGCCTCGAGCATCCCCTGCACATAGCCGAAGAGTTGCGCGAGCGTCGCAGGCGCGGCGAAGATCCAGACCCAGTACAGCGGGGCCGTCCGCCCGATGGCATATCCCAGCGCGAGGCCGGCAACGGTGGGGGTCCCCAAGATCAGGACGAACAGCGAACCTGGTACGGATGCGGGGTCCGTATTGAACAGCGGCACCGTGATCGGCATCCAGACGGCGAGACCGAGGCACCAGATCGCGGCGCAGAGCACCTGCCAGACCGGCGCCCACCGCCAGGCCACCCCACCGACGCGCTGCCACGTCGTTCCGTCGAAGCGCCACTTCCGATCAGCGCTGAACGCCGGCCGCCACTGTGCGCCATCCCACCACCAATACCCGTCCTCGGAGAACGGGCCGTTCGATGGCACCTGCGGCATCCGCTCGTCCTTCCGATCACGGTGCGCCGAGCTTAGTTCAGCAGCGTGCGCCGGCTCGCGAGGCGCGGCTTGGCTCTGCGACGCTGTCGCCCCACCTCCGGATGATCACCCCGGATAGCCGATCACCCAAAGGACGAGGCCCAACAGCGCAAACACCGACGCGATCACCACGGCCAGCCAGACGAGCCCGACGAGATACTCAACGCATGCGCGGGCGAAGCCGCCCCGCGCCGCGCTGCCCAGCAAACGACCAACGCGAGCATCACCCGTTGCGAACGGATCGAGGAGGACGAGAGCTCTTACGCGACGATCGATCAGGAGCGCGCCGTACCCCGTTCCTTGACGACTCAGGATTCGGAACTGCACGATGAGCGCCCCTGCCACGGTGACTCGGCGGCGGCTGACGACGGAATGCGCCACGATCTCGTCTCCCTCGCGCCACGCCACTTCGGGCGAGACGGCAAGCCCGCAGAGCCATTGACCGAAGAGACCGACCACCAGGGTAAGGATCAGAGTGAGGTTCGGCAGCCAGCTACGCGGATACCCACCTGCATCGAGTCCCTGGGACATCCACCACTCTCGAGTCGCTCGGCTCACCAGAACAACAGCTGCGGTGGTGAGGACGAGCACCCGTCCGCCCCACAGGGCCGGCACGAGCCACCCCGAGATCTTTGGGGCGACGGGCGACGTCGCGACGTCTGTCGCGCGGTGCCGCCCGCGAACGGGCTCATCGATGTGCATGGCGGGCTCGATCCTGGCTGTCGGGTGACGGTTCAGCGCGCGGGCGGCGACCGTCGCCTCACCCGTCGGCGCGGGTCCAGCCCTTGCGGTGGAACCACCACCACATCGTCGCAGCGGAGGCCGCCATCGTGCCCATGCCGAGGAAGAGGAACACCCAGGGCCCGTGCTGCACCCGGCCCGTCTCCCAGTCGAAGTTCATGCCGAAGAAGCCTGTGAGGAAGCTCAAGGGCAGGAAGATCGACGCGATGATCGCGAGCTGCTTCGACGTCTCGCCCTGCTTGTTCGCGATCGTCGAGAGGTACAGGTCGGTGCAGCCGGCGACCATCTCGTGGTACGAGTCGAGCTCGTCCGTGATGCGGATGAGGTGGTCGTAGATGTCGCGGAAGTAGTCGTGGGCGTCGGCGTCCATCCCGGTCAGGTCGGCGATCACCTCGATCTCGCGGGCGAACACGTCGCGCATGGGCACGACCGCCTTGCGCAGCTTGAGCAGCAGGCGCTTCAGACGGAAGGTCTCCTCGAGCTGCTTCCGGCCGGCGCCCGAGACGATGGCATCCTCGAGGTCGTTGATCTCCTCGTCGAGGTCGGAGAGCATCGGGAAATAGCTGTCGACCACGACGTCGATGACCTTGTAGACGTAGTAGCGCTCGGACTTCGCGATCGTCGAACGCTCGAACAGGGTCTTCAGGGCCTGCAGGTCGGCATAGGGCTGCCGGTGCATCGTCACGATGAACTCGCTGCTCAGGTGACAGTGGATCTCTTCCAGCGGGTGCCGGTTCTCGTCCTCTGGCCGCGACTCGACGCCGCCCTGCAACACGAGCAGCGCGGTGTCGCCGTAGGTGTCGAGCTTGGGCCGCTGCCCGAACTTCACGCTGTCCTCGATGGCGAGCGGGTGCAGCCCGAGAAGTTCGCCGATGCGCTCGATCGCGTCGCAGTCTGCGCCGGACAGGTCCAGCCAGAAGAACTCGTGCGCGGCGCGCAGCTGCGCGATCAGCGCTTCGTCGATCGACTCGAGGATTCTCATGCAGGCGGCTCCGTTGCTGTGCTCGAACGCAAGAGCAACTCAGCGTGTGACAGCGCCGCATCGGACGGCCGGGTGGTGGAGATGGGGGGAATTGAACCCCCGTCCATCGCTGTGGTCGTCCGCCTTCTCCGGGCGCAGCCGACCTTGTCGTTCTACTCGGCCCCGGGGCTAGGTGGCGGCGACCACCCCGACGGGCCCAGTCTCAGTGCAAGTCCCCGATCGACCTGAGGCGCGACGATCGAGCAAGTCTTCTAGATGACGCCAGACCCGGGTGGAAGACGAGTAACCGGGCTGACGGCCGTGTTAAGTGTCCGTTTAGAGAGACTTAGGCCGCGAGAGCGACCTGAGCCTTAGCGGAGACGGCAGTGCTGTTGGAATTGGCACTTATGTTTTGCAGGGAGCGTTAACGAGATAACCCCACATCCTCGACCCGCTTCTCGGACTCGCTCAGGCGATGTCGAAACCGATCATCCCCATGAAGAGCCGCCCGATGCGGGCGCTGTCACACGCTGTGGAGTTGTCGCAGATGCGCACACGGCGTAACGCCGCGGATTCACCAGTATAAACGGATGCCCTGCGCCGGTGATTCCCACGCACCGCTGTGCCAGGCTGGATGCATGGCGCAGACCGCATCGCCGGACCTCGATCAGGAGCTGCAGCAACTCCTCGAGCACCAACGCCGCTTCGACTCCCCGTGGCGCACCGTCGTGTGGAACGACCCGGTGAACCTCATGTCGTACGTCACCTACGTGTTCCGCAGCTACTTCGGCTTCAGCGAGGAACGGGCGCACCACCTCATGCTCGCCGTGCACCAGGAGGGCAAGGCGATCGTCGCGCAGGGCACCCGCGAAGAGATGGAACGGCACGTGCAGGCGATGCACGAGTACGGCCTCTGGGCGACCCTCGACCACACGGAGGCCTGACATGCGCATCAGGACGACGCGCGACGGGCGCATCCACGCCGAGTTCGAGGACGTCGAGCGCGAGATGCTCGCGCAGTTGACGAGCGAGCTGATCGATCTCTTGACGCAGACGGATGCCGGGCCCGATGCCGCCGCCGACCCCACGCTCCCCCGCGACCCGGCCCTCGAGCGCATCCTGCCCGATGCGTACCGCGATGACGAGGAGGCCGCCGCCGAGTTCCGGCGCTTCACCGAGGACGACCTGCTGGCGCTCAAGACCGGCAACGCGCTCACGCTCGCGCGGGCGGCTCAGGCATCCGGCCCCATCTCGCTCGGCGAGGCCGAAGTGTTGCCCTGGCTGCGCGCGATCACCGACCTGCGGCTCGCGCTCGCAACCCGCCTCGGCATCGAGACGGATGACGACGAGGGTTCGGATGCCCCCGACCTCGCCCCTGCCAAGGCCGCCTACTGGTGGCTCGGCGAGCTGCAGGAGCGACTCATCCAGGCACTGCTGCGCGCGAAATAGGGCGTGGACCCTACTCGCCCATGTTGTTGCGCTGGCGCATCGCACGGTCCGCCTCGCGCTTGTCCTGGCGCTCACGCAGCGCCTGGCGCTTGTCGTAGTCCTTCTTGCCCTTCGCGACCGCGATCTCGACCTTCGCGCGGCCGTCGCTGAAGTAGAGCTGCAGCGGGATGATCGTGTACCCGCCCTCTTTGACCTTGTTCGACAGCTTCAGGATCTGGTGCTTGTGCAGCAGCAGCTTCCGCTTGCGACGCGGGGCGTGGTTGTTCCACGTGCCGTCGAGGTATTCGGGGATGTAGACCGCGTCGAGCCACGCCTCGCCGGCGTCGATGAAGGCGTAGCCGTCGATGAGCGACGCACGCCCCTCGCGCAGGCTCTTCACCTCGGTGCCTGTCAGCACGAGGCCCGCCTCATAGGTGTCTTCGATCAGGTAATCGTGGCGCGCCTTGCGGTTGGAGGCGACCACCTTCTGACCACGTTCGCGTGGCATCCGCTCAGTTTATCGAACGACCCGGCTAGACGCGCAGATAGCGCGAGATCGCGATGTTGCTCGCGATGCCGGCCACCAGGACGCCCGCGAGCAGCAGGATCGGCACCACGACGGCCGCGTCCGACACGGTGACGAAGTTCATCACGACGCCGGCGTTCTTGGCGAGGTACCCCTGCACGAAGAACTTGACGATGCCGACCGTCGCCCCGCCCGCGAGCAGCGAGCCGACCACCGCGGCGAAGATGCCCTCGAGCACGAACGGGGTCTGGATGAACCTGTTCGACGCGCCGACCAGGCGCATGATGCCGAGCTCGCGCCGGCGCGAGAACGCCGAGAGCCTGATGGTCGTGGCGATGAGCAGCGCCGCCGCGATGAGCATGACGACCGCGATGGCGATCGCGGTGAAGCTCGCGACGTTGAGCATCGAGAAGATCTGATCGAGGTACTGCCGTTGGTCGGTGACCGACTGCACGCCGGCCATGCTCGAGACCGCCTGCACGATCACCGCCGACTGGTTCGGGTCGTGGAGGCTGATCCAGAACGTCTGGTTGAGCAGATCGGGCGTCACGTAATCGGCGACCGGGTTGTTCTTGAACTGCTTCTTGAACTCGGAATAGACGGCGGCGTGGTTCTCGAAGGTCGACTTCTTGATGTACTTCGACAGCGCGGGCGAGGCCAGCTCGGCCTTCACGGCGTTGATCTGCTGCTGCGAGGCGTCGGAGCCCGTGCACGTCGTCGACGAGTCGGTCGCGGTGCACATGTACACGGCGACCTGCGCGCGGTCGTACCAATAGCCCTTCATCTGCCCGATCTGCATCTGCATGAGGATCGCGGAGCCGACGAAGGTCAGCGAGATGAACGTGACGAGGATGACCGAGATGACCATGGACAGGTTGCGGCGCAGGCCCGAGGCCGCCTCGCTCCAGATGAGTGCGAATCGCATTACTTCACCGGCCCCACGTTCTGGTCTTCGAAGTCGCCGCCGTCGGTGCCGTTGGCGCGCAGGCCGAGGCGGGCTGCGAGAGAGATCTCGGCCGGGTGCTGCGGCGTGTGCTGCACCGCCAAAACCTCCGGAAGATTCAGTGCACTGGTGATCGGGCGCACGTTGTCCCTGATCGGTTCGTCGGGGGCGGATATCTGGGCCGCCGGCGCCGCGACATCCTGCACCGCGGCTTCGCTCGGCGCCGCCGCAGCCGGGACGACCGGCACCACGACGCCCGTCGCGAGCGTGACGTTCTCGGGCTCGGGGGCGACCGCCTGCTTCACGAGCGGGATCGCCGCGGTCACGCCGTAGCCGCCGTGGCGCTCGTCGCGCACGATCTGGCCCTGCGAGAGCTCGATGACGCGCTTCTTCATCTGGTCGACGAAGTGCGCCTCGTGGGTCGCCATGACGACGGTCGTGCCGCCCGCGTTGATGCGCTCGAGCACGGCCATGATGCCGGCGGACGTCGCCGGGTCGAGGTTGCCCGTCGGCTCGTCGGCGAGCAGGATCTGCGGCTTGTTGACCACGGCGCGCGCGATCGCGACGCGCTGCTGCTCACCACCGGAGAGCTCGTGCGGCATGCGCTGCGCCTTGCCGTCGAGGCCGACCATCTTCAGGACGTCGGGCACGGCCTCCTGGATGTAGCCGCGCGACTTGCCGATGACCTGCAGCGTGAACGCCACGTTCTGGTACACGGTCTTGTTCGGCAGCAGGCGGAAGTCTTGGAAGACGACGCCGAGGTTGCGGCGGAAGTAGGGCACCTTGCGGCTCGAGATCGCGCCCAGGTCCTGGCCGAGGACGTGGATCTTGCCCTTGGTGGGGCGCTCCTCCTTCAGCATCAGGCGCAGGCAGCTCGACTTGCCCGAGCCGGACGCGCCGACCAGGAAGACGAACTCGCCGCGCTGCACTTCGAACGACACGTCGCCCAGAGCGGGTCGATTCGTGCCGCGGTACTGCTTGGAGATGTGATCAAAGCGGATCATGGCCCGGCCAGGGTAGGCAGAGACATCCTGCGGCGCCCTGCCGACTCGCCGGGGCGGCCCGAACCTGAACCCCGGTTGTGGGGCGAGTGACCTTAGTCGTCTTCCGGCTTGCGCTTGCGCCAGCGGATGCCCGCGGCGATGAGCCCGTCGAGGTTGCCGTCGAAGACCGTCTGCGGGTTGCCGACCTCGAAGCCCGTGCGCAGGTCCTTCACGAGCTGCTGGCCGTAGAGGAAGTAGGAGCGGATCTGGTCGCCCCAGCTCGCGGTGATGTTGCCCGCGAGCTCCTTCTTCTTCGCCGCTTCTTCCTCGCGCTTGAGCAGCAGCAGGCGGTTCTTGAGCAGCGCCATGGCGGCGGCGCGGTTCTGGATCTGCGACTTCTCGTCCTGCATGGAGATCACGATGCCGGTCGGGAAGTGGGTGATGCGCACGGCCGAGTCGGTCGTGTTGACGCTCTGGCCGCCGGGGCCGGACGAGCGGAAGACGTCGACGCGGATGTCGGTCTCGGGGATCTCGATCTCGCCCGTCTCTTCGAGCAGCGGGATGACCTCGACCGCCGAGAAGCTCGTCTGGCGCTTGTCGGCGCCGCCGAAGGGGCTGATGCGGGCGAGGCGGTGGGTGCCGGCCTCGACCGAGAGGATGCCGAAGGCGTAGGGCGCGTCGACCTGGAACGTGACCGACTTGATGCCGGCCTCTTCCGCATAGGACGTGTCCATGACCTTCGTCGGCCAGCCCTGGCGCTCGCAGTAGCGCAGGTACATGCGCAGCAGCATCTCGGCGAAGTCGGCGGCATCGACGCCGCCGGCGCCCGAGCGGATCGTGATGACCGCGGGCAGCGCGTCGTACTCGCCGTCGAGCAGCGTCTGCACCTCGAGGTCGGCAACGGCCTTCTCGAGGGCGGCGAGCTCGGTGCGCGCCTCTTCCGCGCTCTCCTCGTCGCCTTCCGCGTTGGCGAGCTCGACGAGCACCTCGAGGTCGTCGAGGCGGCTCTCGATGCCCGTGACCTTGTTGAGCTCGGCCTGCGCACGGCTGAGGGCGCTCGTCACCTTCTGCGCGGCATCCGGGTCGTCCCACAGATCGGGTGCACCGGCCTTCTCGCTCAGATCGGCGATGGCCGCCTTGAGCGCGTCGATGTCGACGACGGCGCGGATGTCGGAGAAGGTGGCGCGAACGGCGGCGATCTGCGCGCCCAAGTCGAGTTCGATCATTGCCCGTTCAGCCTACCGGCGGTCACCAGAACACCGGCCGCGCCCGGCCCTCGACTTCGAGATGGACCCCGCTCGGCACGAAGACGCTGAGCAGCGGGGGTCGCCAGTCCTCCGCGAGCCGCACCCGCGCACTGCGCCCGTCTGGTGAGTCGGCGAGGGCGATGCCCACCGGCGTGCGGCGCCCTGCCGTCGCCGCGTCGAGGTAGTCGGCGGCTGCCGCCGCGACCGCCGCATCGCCCAGCAGACCCGCGCCCTCCCCCGCCCCTGCCGCCGCGTCGAGCACGACGGAGTCGGCCCCGGCGAGGGCCGCGCCGTCGGCGAGCGTGTAGAGGCGCGAGCGCTCGAGATACAGCGAGGTCGCCGCCGTGACGACGAGCACGAGGGCGAGCGCGATGGCGAAGAACCCGAAGACGAGGGGCAGGATGCTGCCGTCTTCCGCGCGCAGGCGGCGAGACATCCGCGCGCTCACCCGGCACCGCCGAAGCGGAAGACCGGCGCGGTCGCGGTGGCTTCGAGGGGCACGCGCGCGGCCCTGTCGAGGCCGAACACCGGCGGCACGAACGGCAGCACGACGAGGGTGCGGACCCGCGCGGTGACGCTGCTGCCTGCGGCCAGGCAGTTGTCGACCGCCGGCGTGCAGCTGAGGGTCAGATCACCGCTGCGGCGCGGCACGTTGCGGTCGGCGAGGGCGACGGTGACGGCCGTGTCGGCGGATGCCCGGGCCACCGCGTCCGTCGAGGACGAGACGTACACGCGGGCCGCCTCGCGCGCCGCGCCCTCCACCGCGAGCGAAGCGCCCTGGATGCTCGAGAGCGCCAGCCCGAGGTAGACGAGCGGGATCATCAGGATCACGCCCGCGGTCAGGAACTCGAGTGCCGCGTTGCCACGGTCGTCATGGCGCAGCCGCCGTGCGAGACGCTTCACCGCCTCAGCCGCTCGCGACGGCCGCATGGCCCGTCACCTCCAGCGCATCGCGGAAGCCGATCAGCCCGATGACCGGCAGCGGGGTCTCGACCCGCACCTCGACGACGCGGATGCCCCGCTCGAGCGTGTAGCGCGCCGAGACGTGCTCGGCGTAGCGCGCGCCAACGGACGCCGCGAGGAGCTGCCGGGTGCGGGCCGCTCCGTCGCCGAGACTGCTGTCGGCGAAGGCCGCAATGCGGGCACCCTGGGCGGCGGCGTCCTGCGCGGTGTTGCGCACGAGCAGCACCACGGTGAACTGGATGACCGCGAGCAGCACGATCACGAGCAGGCCGCCGACCATCGCAAACTCCGCGGGCGCCGAGCCGCGCTCGTCACGGAGCCGCTTCACGGCCCGGTCATCACCGAGTTCACCGCGTTCGTGAACACGGTGGTCAGCGCGCTTCCGGCGAGCGCCCAGATCGCGATCACGAGGCCGGCCGTCATCGCGGTGATCAGCACCCACCCCGGCACGTCGCCGCGGTCGTCGTGGCCGAGTTCACGCAGCATGCGGATGTCGCGCACCCGGCGGATCAGTCTCTTCATCTCTTCCTCTTCTCGAACAGGTCCGGCGGCCGTCACAGCCCGGCCCGCAGGATGAACACCCCGGGGAACACCGCGATCAGCACGGTCAGGGGCAGCAGCCCGAAGATCAGCGGAACGAGCATCGCGACCTCCTTGCGGCCCGCGATCTCGAGCAGCTCGCGCTTGCGCTCGGCGCGCGCGTCGGCCGCCTGGGCCCGCAGCACCTCGGCCAGCGGGGCGCCCCGTTCGATCGCACCGACGACGGCGTCGACGAAAAGAGCCAGCCGCGGGATGCGCAGTGCCTTCGACATCCGCTCGAGCGCGCCCGTCAGGGACACGCCGAGATCGACGTCCATGACCACCCCGCGCAGTTCGACGCCGAGCTCGCCGCTGCTCGCCCGCGCGACCCGACGGATGGCGTCGAAGCCGCCCTCGCCTGCGGAGAGGGAGAGGGCGAGCAGCTCGGCGATCGTCGGGAACTCCTCCGCGATGCGGGCGCGCCGGCGGCCGGCGGCTCGGCTGAGCAGCAGGTCGCACGCGACGAAGCCGCACAGACCGGCGACCACGATCAGCGCGGGCCACACGGCGGCCGCGACCGGCCGCGCCGACGAGATCGCTCCGGCCGCGCTCGCACCGACCACGGCACCGGCCCCTGTGGCGGCGAACTGCACCGTGCGGAACCGGTCCGTGCCGCGCGTCGAGCCCGCCTGCCGCAGCCGGAGCGCCACGGATTCCTCCCCGCCCACCCAGCGCAGCAGCGCGGTACGCGTCGCCGCTGCAGCCGGCCCGAACAGTGCGCCGAGCGGTGAGAGACCGCGTGCGCCGCTGCGCTCGACCTCGGCTCGCGCCGCCGCCGAGATGTCGAGGATGTGCGGCGCGAGCCGCTCCTCGAGGCGCAGCCTGCTGAGCCGCGGCAGCACAGACACCATCGACCACAGGCCGAGGCCGAGGCCCAGACCGGCGACGACACCCCAGGCGAGCGAGGTCATCGGAACCACCGCCGTTCCTCCGGCAGCTTCCCGATGGCGATCATCACGCGATAGGCGATGACGCTGACGACGGCCGCGACGGCGATCACGGCGGTTCCCGCGGCGGTTCCGTAGGCCTCGCGCCCCTCGGGGCGGGCGGCGAGCAGCGCCAGCACGAGCCAGGGCGCGGCGACGCCGAGACGTGCCGCGTTGACGACCCATGTCTGGCGGGCCTGCAGTTCGCCTCGGGTCGCGGCATCCTCGCGCAACGCCGCGGCCAGCGAGCGCAGCACCCCGACCAGTTCGGTGCCCCCGACCTCGCGCGCCATCTTGAGCGTCTCGGCGATGCGATCGAAGACGGGGTCGGCGAGCTCGGTCTTGAGCTCGCCGATGCAGCGCGCGAACTCGCCGCTCGCGCGATACTCGCGGCCGTAGCGGGCGAACTGCTCGCGCGTGGCCTCGGGGCCGAGCGTCGCGAGCGCGGCGACCGCCTCGGGCAGCGCGATGCCGCTGCGCACCGCCGCCACGAGGTGGTCGACCACGTCGGGCCACGCGGTGCGGGTCGCGAGCCTGCGCGCCCGCGACCGCCACCCGACCAGCGCCCACGGCACGGCGCCGCCTGCGCACCCCGCGGCGAGCGCGAAGCCCGGCACGCCGAACAGTGCCAGCACGAGCGCGGCGCAGAGCACCGCGCCGAGCGCCGTCACGACCACGAAGGCGGCGGGCGAGAAGCCCGGGATGCCGGCGCGCATCAGCCACAGTCGCAGAGAGCCCCGCCGCGCAGAGCGACGAGGGGCCTCCGCCGCCCGACCCGACCGTCGGACGGCGGAGAGCATGACGAGCACGCCCGCGGCGAGCGCGCCGCCGAGCAGTGCGCCGAGCGCCGTGAGGTTCACCACGGCTCGGACCGCCCCAGCACCATCGCCGGGTCGAAGCCGGACGCCCGGTATTTCGCGAGCTTCGCCGGGTGGCCCCCGGTGGGCACGAGGTCGGCGCCCGAGCGGCGGAACAGGGGGCTCGCCTCGATGACCCCGGCGTTCACGACGCCCGACACGGACAGGATCTCGGACACGTGCCGTGTGCCGTCGCGGTCAAGCTCGCAGAACACCACCAGGTCGATGCACGACGCGACGGTGGGCACGATGAAGTCGGCCGAGATGTTGCGCCCGGCGAGCAGCGGCAGCATCGCCAGTTTGTTCAGCGCGTCGCGCGCGTTGTTCGCATGGATGGAGCAGGCGCCGGGAAGGCCCGCGTTGAGCGCCAGCAGCAGATCGAGCGCCTCGGCCTCGCGCACCTCGCCGACGACGATGCGGTCGGGGCGCATGCGCAGCGCCTCTTTGATGAGCCGCCGCAGCGTGATCTCGCCGTGCCCCTCGAGCGACGGCTGGCGGCACTGCAGCGCGACGACATCGCGGGCCGCGAGGTCGAGCTCGAAGGTCTCCTCGACGGTGATGATGCGATCCGTGCGCCGTGCCGCGGACATCAGCGCGCCGAGCAGCGTCGTCTTGCCGCTCTGGGTGGCGCCAGAGACCAGGATGTTGCAGCCGGCGAGCACCGACATCCTCAAGAACTCCGCCGCCTGCCGGCTCAGCGAGCCGAGCGCCACGAGCTGCTGCAGGTCGCGGATGCGCGACGAGAACTTCCGGATGTTGACCGACCAGTCTCGCGTCACATCGGGGATGACGACGTGCAGGCGCGAGCCGTCGGCGAGCGACGCGTCGACGAAGGGCTGGCTGACATCGACGCGGCGGCCGGATGCCTGCAGCATGCGCTCGACGAGGGTGCGCACCTCGCCGTCGGTCAGCACGAGCGGCGTCAGCTCGGACCGGCCTTCGCGTGCGACGAACACCCGGTGCGGGGCGTTGACCCAGATCTCCTCCACCGCGGGGTCGTCGAGATACGCCTGCAGCGGCCCGAGCCCCGTGACCGCAGCGACGACCTGCGCCTCGGTCGCGCGCTCGTCGTCGAGCAGCGGCAGCGCGCCGCCGAGCGCGAGCTCGGAGTAGCGCCGCACCTCGTCGCGGGCGACCGTGGCGGCCGCAGGCGCCGCGGGCCCCGCCTGCAGCACCCGCTCGCGGACGCGTTCGGTGATGAGGCGCACGGCGTCGGTCATACGGGCATGGTGCCCGTGATGACCGACTACGCGCGGAAGTTATCCACAGCGGACGACGGCGACCCCGAGCGGCGCGAGCGACAGCGACCCCGAGACGGGCGAGCCGGTGAGCAGGTCGACGCCGTCACGCGGCAGGCCGACGCGCGCGGCATCCGCCTCGCTGTGGTTGATGAGGAAGAGGTAGTCGACCCCGCCCTTCGAGCGCAGCGTCGCCTCGACCGCCGCGGGCGCGTCCGCGACCACCGGCGCGACGCCGGCATCCGCCACCACGCCGTCGATCAGCGCGGCGAACGCGGATGCCTCGAGCCGGGTGCCCAGATAGACCACGCGCCCCGCGCCGTACCGGTTCTCCACGACGGCCGGACGGCCGTCGAGCAGCCCGCCCTCGTACACGGCGAGCGCCGACCCCGACTCGAGCGTCATCGAGTCCTGCCACCAGTCGGCCGCGGCCGCGGCCCCCGAGGCGAGGCGCACCGTGAACGACTCGCCCTCGCGCGCCGGCCAGTACTCGTCGACGTACGCCCCGATCAGCGAGCGGAACGCGCCCGGGTACGCGGGCTGCATGACCTCGTTGTCCTCGTTCACGACGCCCGAGAACATGCCGATCACGACCGTGCCGCCCGCCTCGGCGAAGGCCGCGAGCCGCTCGGCGAAGGCCTCGGTCACGAGGTAGGCGTTCGGCACGACGACGACGCGGTACCGCGACAGGTCGGAGGCGAACCCCGCCAGGTCGACGGCGACGTGCGACTCGAGCAGCGGCCGGTACCACTGGGTCGCGAGCGTCGCATAGTCCCAGTCGTTGCGCGGCAGGCCGTGGGTGTCCATCAGGCCCCACCACGCGCTCCAGTCGAAGACGAGCGCGACATCAGCGGCAGAGGTCGACCCCGTCACCTCGGCGACGCGCCCCAGCTCGTTGCCGAGCGCCTCGATCTCCTGCCACGACCGCGCACCCGTGCCCGAGTGCGGCAGCATCGCCGAGTGGAAGCGCTCGTGGCCGCCCCGCGAGGCGCGCCACTGGAAGAACAGCACCGTGTCGGCGCCGTGGGCGACCGCCTGGTACGAGCCCGCGCGCATCATGCCGGGGCGCTTGACGTTGTTGACCTGCCACTGCGACACGGACGACGCGGCCTGTTCCATGAGGATCCACGGGCCGTCCTTGAGCGAGCGCATGAGGTCGAAGTTGAGCGCCGCCGCGACGCGCGAGTCGGGCTCGCCCGGGTTCGGGTAGATGTCGAGCGAGACGGCGTCGAGCTCGGGCGCCCACGCCCAGTAGTCCGCGTTCTTGTAGAAGCGCATGAAGTTGGTCGTGATGGGCAGATCGGAGTGGCGGCGGATGATGTCGCGCTCCAGCTGGAAGCACTCGAGCAGGACATCCGACGCGAAGCGCTTGAAGTCGAGTCGACGGGTCGCGTTCGACCAGGTGCGCGGGATCTCGGGCGGCGAGACCTGCTCCCATGCGGTGTAGCGCTGGCCCCAGAACCGCGTGTACCAGGCGTCGTTCAGGGCGTCCAAGGTGCCGTACCGCTTCTGCAGCCACGCGCGGAACGCGTCGGCGCTCGCGCCGCCCCACGAGGTCGGCCCGTACTCGTTGCTCACGTGCCACATGGCGACGGCGGGATGCCCCGCATACCGCTCCGCGATCGCCCCGGCGATGCGCGCTGCGGCCTCGCGGTACCGCGGCGACGCGGGGTCGTAGTGCAGCCGGTTGCCGAAACCGAAGGGGTACCCGTCCTCGCGGATCGGCAGCACCTCGGGGTGGCCGTGCGAGAGCCAGACGGGCGGCGCCATCGTGGGCGTCGCGAGATCGACCGAGATGCCGTTCTCGTGCAGCAGGTTGAGCACGTCATCCAGCCACTCGAAGGTGAACTCGCCCGGCGTCGGCTCGAGCGACGCCCAGGCGAAGACGCCGACCGTCACGAGGTTGACGCCCGCCTTCTTCATGAGGGCGACGTCCTCGAGCCACACCTCCCGACCCCACTGCTCGGGGTTGTAATCCCCGCCGAACGCGATTCCACCAAGACGCCGCGACAGTGCGGCCAGAAGCTCAGACATAGCGCCTCCTACCCTGTGCCATTTCTCAGGGTTGACCCGGAAGACTCGCCACAAGCCCCTCGGTAGACTTCAGGAACCCGCCCGCGGAAGTGGTGAAACTGGCAGACACGCAGGATTTAGGTTCCTGTACCGAGAGGTGTGAGGGTTCAAGTCCCTTCTTCCGCACGCTGTAACGACTCGCACCGCCGACCTGAGGATTCCGTTGGTCCACGCTTCCGCCCTGACGTTCTTCGACCCGCAGTCCATCATCCATTCGGCGGGTCCCTGGGCGCTGCTGGTCGTCTGCGCGATCATCTTCGCCGAGACCGGCCTGCTGATCGGCTTCATCTTCCCCGGGGACACCCTGCTGCTCATCAGCGGCGTGCTCTCCGCACCGGCCGTGGTCGCGTTCCACTGGTCCGTGCACTGGGTCGCGCTGTTCATCGCCCTCGCGGCGTTCCTCGGCGGCGAGGTCGGCTACCTGATCGGCCGCAAGGCGGGTCCCGCAGTGTTCGAGCGGCGCGAGTCCGGCGTGTTCTCGAAGGAGAACGTCACGCGCACGAACGCGTTCTTCACGCGTTTCGGCGCCGCCGCGGTGATCGTCGCGCGCTTCGTGCCCGTGGTGCGCACCTTCGCGCCGGTGGCCGCGGGCGTCGGCCGCATGCCCTACCGCAAGTACTCGCTCTACAACGCGATCGGCGCGCTGCTCTGGGGTGCGGGCATCGTCTACCTCGGCTACGCGCTGCACTACATCCCGCCGGTCGAGCGTTTCGTGACGCACTACATCGACGTCATCCTCATCGGCGCCGTGCTCATCGCGATCATCCCGACCGGCCTGCACCTGCTGCAGGCGCGACGCAAGGCGAAGCGCGCCGAGACGGAGGCACGGGCGATGGAGATCGCGCGGGATGCCGCAGCGGCCGAGGCCGTGCGGAAGGCTATCGGGGAAGAGCCGCCAGCAGGGGCGTGATCGCCGCGAACGCGCGGGCGCGGTGGCTGACCGCGTTCTTGCGCTCGGGCGAGATCTCGGCGGCGGATGCCCCGCCTTCGCCCGCTGGCAGGAACACCGGGTCGTAGCCGAAGCCGTTCGCGCCGCGCGTCTCGCGCGCGAGCGCCCCCGGCCACAGCCCTTCGACCGTGGTCTCGACGCCCCCGGCGACGAGCGCGATCGTGCACGAGAAGTGCGCGCCGCGCTGCGCCTCGGGCACGTCCGCGAGCTGGTCGAGCAGCAGCTGCACGCGCGCGCGGTCGTCGCCGCGACCGCCGTCCCAGCGAGCGGAGAAGATGCCCGGCGCGCCGCCGAGCACGTCGACGCAGATGCCCGAGTCGTCCGCGAGCGCGGGCAGGCCCGTGTGCGCCGCCGCCGTGCGCGCCTTGATGAGCGCGTTCTCGGCGAAGGTCACCCCGTCCTCGACGGGCGAGGGCCCGTCATACGTCACGACCTCGATGCCGGGCACGCCGACCGCGAGCATGCGCTGGAACTCGGCCGCCTTGTGCGCGTTGTGCGTCGCGAGGACGACCCGCATCACGCAGCGCCGATCGGGGCGGCGAGAGCAGCGCGCTGGATGTCGGCGAGCTCCGCGTTCCCGAGCAGCGCCAGGTCGAGCAGGCTGTTCAGCTCGTCGCGGTCGAAGGGCGCCCCCTCGGCGGTGCCCTGCACCTCGACGAACTTCCCGGCGCCCGTGACGACGACGTTCATGTCGGTCTCGGCACGCGAGTCCTCGACATAGGCCAGGTCGAGCATGGGCGCGCCGTCGATGATGCCGACCGAGATGGCCGAGACCGAGTCCTTCAGGGCGACGGCCTTCTTGCCGATGAAGCCCTTCTCGCGGCCCCACTCGACGGCATCCGCCAGGGCGACATAGGCGCCTGTGATCGCCGCGGTGCGCGTGCCGCCGTCGGCCTGCAGCACATCGCAGTCGATGACGATCGTGTTCTCGCCGAGCGCCTTGAAGTCGATCACGGCGCGCAGCGAGCGGCCGATCAGGCGGCTGATCTCGTGGGTGCGACCGCCGACGCGGCCCTTGACCGCCTCGCGGTCCATGCGGTCGTTCGTCGAGCGCGGCAGCATCGCGTACTCGGCGGTGACCCAGCCCTTGCCCTGGCCTGCGAGCCAGCGCGGCACGCCGTTCGTGAACGACGCGGTGCACAGCACCTTGGTGTCGCCGAAGCTGATGAGGGCGCTGCCCTCGGCCTGCTTGCTCCAGCCGCGCTCGATGGTCACCGGGCGGAACTGCTCGGGGGTGCGCCCGTCGGCGCGAAGGTTCTCTGCCACTGCTAGTGCCTTTCGATCACGGGGAGGTCGATGACGCCGGTCTGCACGAGGTCGACGCGCGAGACGTCGAGGCCCAGCATCCGGTTCGCCAAGCGTTGGAAGGCGGCGGTGTCGACACCGGTCGCCTCGTAGTGGATGCGGGGGGCGGTGGATGCCCGGCGCTCGAGCCCCTGGCCGACCAGCACCCGGTACACGTCGTTCGCCGTCTCTTCGTCCGACGACACGAGCGAGACGTTCTCGCCCATGACATACGAGATCGCGCCCTTGAGGAACGGGTAGTGCGTGCAGCCGAGCACGAGGGTGTCGACCTCGGCGCGCTTGAGCGGCTCGAGGTAACTCGCCGCGAGCTCGAGCAGCTCGGGGCCGCTCGTCACACCCGCCTCGACGAGCTCGACGAAGCGGGGGCAGGCCTGCGTGAACAGCGCGAGGTCGGGGGCGGCGGCGAAGGCATCCTCATAGGCCCGCGAGTTCACGGTGCCGACGGTGCCGATGACGCCCACGCGGCGGTTGCGCGTGGCCGCGACCGCGCGGCGCACCGCGGGCTGGATGACCTCGACGACCGGCACGTCGTAGCGCTCGCGCGCGTCGCGCAGCATCGCCGAGCTCGCCGTGTTGCACGCGATCACGAGCATCTTGACCCCCTGCTCGACCATGAAGTCGAGCACCTCGAGCGAGTAGCGGCGCACGTCGGCGATCGCCTTCGGGCCATAGGGCGAGTGGGCGGTGTCGCCGATGTAGAGGATCGACTCGTTCGGCAGCTGGTCGCGCACCGCGCGCGCCACCGTGAGCCCGCCGACGCCCGAATCGAAGATGCCGATCGGTGCGTCGCTCATGCACCGAGTCTATTTGTTCGCGGTGCTCTCGCCCCGCGTGCGCGGGCCTGGCTAGCCTGGCGTCATGACCGCGTCGACCGCTCTGCTGACCGACCGATACGAGCTGACGATGCTCGACGCCGCACTCGCCGACGGCACCTACGCGCGCGAATCGGTGTTCGAGGTCTTCGCCCGCCGCCTGCCGCTCGGCCGCCGGTACGGCGTCGTGGGCGGCACGGGCCGTCTGCTCGAGCTCATCGGGCGCTTCCGTTTCGGCGACGCCGAGCTCGAGTGGCTGCGCAGCGAGCGCGTCGTGTCGGATGCCGCGCTCGACTGGCTGGCCGACTACCGCTTCACGGGCACCATCACCGGCTACCGCGAAGGCGAGGTGTACTTCCCCGGCTCACCCCTGCTCACGGTCGAGGCCCCCTTCGCCGAGGGCGTGATCCTCGAGACGCTCGTGCTCTCCGTGCTCAACTACGACTCGGCCATCGCGACCGCCGCGACCCGCATGGTGCAGGCCGCCGGCTCCCGGCCGATCGCCGAGATGGGCTCGCGGCGCGCCAACGAGCAGGCGGCGGTCGCCGCCACCCGCGCCGCCTACATCGCCGGGTTCTCGGCCTCGTCGAACCTCGAGGCGGGGCGCGTCTGGGGCATCCCCACCATGGGAACGGCGGCGCACGCGTTCACACTGCTGCACGACTCGGAGGAATCCGCCTTCCGCTCGCAGATCGCCGCGATGGGCGTCGGAACGACCCTGCTCATCGACACCTACGACGTCGAGCAGGCGATCGAGACCGCCGTGCGCGTCGCCGGCCCCGAGCTCGGCGGGGTGCGGCTCGACTCGGGCGACCTGCCGAAGCTCGTCGGCAAGGTGCGCGCGCACCTCGACAGGCTGGGTGCGACCGGGACCCGGATCACCGTCACCAACGACCTCGACGAGTACGCCATCGCCGCACTGTCGTCGAGCCCGGTGGACGCCTACGGCGTCGGCACCTCGGTCGTGACGGGGTCGGGGGCTCCCGCGGCGGGCATGGTCTACAAGCTCGTGGCGCACAAGGACGACGCGGGCGCCTGGGTGCCGGTCGCCAAGAAGTCCGACGGCAAGGCATCCGTCGGGGGCCGAAAGGTGCCCATCAGGCACTTCGATGCGAACGGCGAGGCGACGGCCGAGGTCGTCCATGTGCTCACCCAGCGCCCGCCGCGCGACGTCGGGCGCGAGCTGCTGGTGACGCTGATGGCGGGCGGCGAGCCGGATGCCTCGTTCCTCGGCGCCGGCGGCGTCGCGGCCGCCCGCGAGCACCACCGGCGCGCCGTCGACGAGCTGCCCGAGGAGGCGTTCCGGCTCGGCGCCGGCGACCCCGCGCTCGAGACCAGATTCGTCTAGCACACCCCGACCACAATCACTCTCGTCTTAACCCTCTGTATAACGCTATTCTGAGCGCGACATCAGCGTCGTCTTGGGGAGGTGGCCGTCATGGCCGAGAAGGACAAGAAGCGTCGTAGGCGGAACGTGGTTCTCGCCATCCTTGCCGGGGGGTCGATCCTCGGCGTCGGTGCCGCCGTGACCCTCGCCACCTGGCAGGACGACGAATATGCGAACGGCACCTTCACTGCCGGAACGTTCGACCTGCAGGGTCAGGTGAACACCACCGAGGGATTCGCGGAGCACGCGACCGCTCCGGGGGGCGCCCTCGGCTTCGACCTCAACGCCAGCAACCTCTCGCCCACCGACGTGACGTACTCGCCGTACGCCGTGCAGCTCAGCGCCAACACGACCTCGGCCGCGACGGTCACCGTGTCCGCGGCCACGCCGACGAACGCCGGCAACACGGCGAACCTCACCTACGCCGTCTACGAGGTCTCGACCTGGGGCTGCAGCTCGGCGACCACGCTGGGCACGGCGCTCATCCCCGCCGGAACCGCGCTCGGCACCGTCCCCGCGGCCACGACCTTCACGCTCGCCGCCGCCGCGACCCCCCAGTACCTCTGCTTCGTGGTGACGGCCGGCTCCGGTCTGACGCAGGGCCAGAGCGCCGCCGCCGTGTGGGACTTCCACGCCACCTCCACCACCTCGATCGGCACCCCGACCCCGACCGCGACGCCGTAACCCGGAGCGCAACGTGAGTCGCCACGTGCGCCGTAGACCGAGGCGTCTGCGGCCGTCCGTCGCGGTGCGCGTCGTGCTGGCGTTCGGTCTCGTGCTCGGGGTCGGCGCCGCCGCGACCGACGCCGCATGGACGGATCAGGAGTATGCGACCGGCACCTTCACCGCCGGCACGTTCGACATCCAGGGCGCCACCGACCAGGCGCTGACCACCTTCGCCAGCCACACGTCCGCGGCGCCCGCGTCGTTCACCTTCGATTCGACGAGCCTCGCCGCCGCGCTCTACCCCGGCGCCGTGGTGGCCTCGCCGTGGGCCCTCCGCGTCGCGGCGGGGTCCGTCCGGGGCACCGCGACGCTCGCCGCCGCGACGCTGACGACGACGAGCAACAGCTTCGCGACCGATCTGCAGTACCGCGTGTTCTGGTCGACCACGAACCCGAACTGCACCGCGGCGTCGACCTCGACGGGCAACTACCTCGTCGGCTCGGCGACGACCTGGGGGGCGATGACGGCGGCGCCCGTCACGACCGCCCTGACGCTCGCCGCCGGCGCATCGAGCACGACGGCGGGCGCCCCGGTGTACCTGTGCTTCCAGTTCACCCTCCCGACGACGGCGAGCAACGCCGATCAAGGGCTGTCCGCCTCGTTCACCTGGACGGCGAACGGAACGACATGAGCCTGAGCACCCCGGCACGACCGCGCTCGGCCCCGTGGCGGGCCCCGGCGGCTGTGGCCGCGGTCGCCGTGCTGCTGGCGCTGGCCGTGGCGATCCCGGCGCGGGCGCTCCCCGGCATGGCCCCGAGCGCGGCGACGACCGTGACCGGTCCGCAGCTCACGCTGACCGGTACGCACGAGACCTTCACCCTCCAGCCCGACGTGCCCGCGTTCTGGCAGATCGGCGTCACGACGCACGCCGTTCAGGTCACGACGCTGCTGGCGGCGGTGACGGCGAGCGGGTCGCTCGCGACGACTCCGGCCGGGGCATCCCCCACCACCCTCAGCCTGGCGGCCTGCTCGCAGCCGTGGCAGGGCAGCACCTGCCCGGGGGCGGCCCGACAGATCGTTCCGGCGACGCCGCTCGACGCCCTCACCGGGGCGGCGCGTTCGCTTGCGAACGGAGCGCTGGTGCCGGCGAGCACCTACCTGCTCGCGACCGTGCTGATGCCGAGCAGCGGCACGCAGCCCGGCGAGCAGGCGGATGTCTCGGTCCAGGTGACCGCGGCGGGTGCCGACCTCACGCCGCCCCCGTCCGGCTCACAGCCGGGCGGCGTCGCCCCCGGCCGGCCGACGGGCCCCGGCGGGTCGCTCGCGCAGACGGGGACCCGACTCGGGTTCTCCGCGGTCCTCGCCGTCGCCGCGATCGCGACCGGCTGGTTCCTCGCCGCGCTCGCACGGCGCCGTCGCGACCGCGAGGCCCGCACGGGCTGAGCCGCTGCGCTCAGTCGGTGAGCGACTCGTAGATCTCCTTGCACTCCGGACACACCGGGAACTTCTCGGGGTCGCGGCCCGGCACCCACACCTTGCCGCACAGCGCCTTCACCGGCTTGCCCGTGACAGCCGACTCGAGGATCGCCTCTTTGCGCACGTAGTGCGAGAAGCGGTCGTGGTCGCCGTCTTCGACGGATTCCTGATTGAGCAGCTCCTCGAGCTCGCGGTCGAGTGTCGCGGTGCCGCCGCCCTCGAAGGGGCCGCCGGGTTCAGAGATGCTCATGGCATCAGTTTAGAAGCGCAGGTGCGAGCGGATGCCGGTCTCACGCCGCCTTGACGGCGGCTTCGAGCATCTGGGGGCCGCGGCGGTTGAAGATCGCCGCTCCCCCGGCGACACCCGCGACGACCGCTGCCGCCCCGACGAGCAGCCCGAGCCAGAACGCCGGCCAGAACCAGGCGGCCCCGACGAAGACGCCCAGCACCCCGAAGACGATCGACGGCGCGGCGAGCACGACGATGATGGTCAGGCTGAAGCCCTGGACGAGCGCCGAGATCGCGCCGACGTTCTGCGGCTGGGCGAAGGGGCTGTCGCCCGGTCGGGGAACGGGGTACGGGAACAGCGCGGAGGTCACGCTCGACAGCCCCAGCCCGACGAGCAGCTCGCACGCGGACACTCCGAGCAGCGGCAGCGCGGCACGCGCGTCGCCGTAGATCGACGCCGAGACGATCGTCCCGATCACGATGAGCGGGATGCCCAGGACCAGCACGGGGACGAGCCGCCCGACCCGGTCGGCGAGCCCCGTCGTGCCCGAGACGATGTGCAGCCAGATCGCGGTGCCGTCGTAGGCCACGTCGTTGTGCACGCCCCAGCCGAGGAACAGGGCCATGATCGGCAGCGGCAGCAGCGCCAGATAGTGGGCGGGGATCGCATGCACGACCGAGAGCGCGCCGAGGATCAGCACCGGGATGATCGGGATCACGATCAGCGAGACCCAATAGCGCGCGTCGCGCGCCCAGTAGGTGAGGCTGCGGGCGGCGACGGCGCCCCAGGCCGTCCCCGGCATCCGGCTGAACCAGCCCAGGCCCGCGTAGACCTTGGCATCGCCCGACCGGCCCGGCGTGACGAGCATGACCGAGACGAGCGCCCGCCACCCGAGCCAGAGCACGACGACGGTCGCGAGGGCGATGAGCAGCTCGAGCACGGCCGCCCCGCCGTGACCGAGGGCGGCGTCGGCGGGGACGGCCCACATGGCGCCCACGGGGGTGAAGCGCAGCGCGTCGGCGAAGGATCCGAGCAGCGCGACGCCCTGGCCGCTCCAGTCGACCTGCGAGAAATAGAGGACGAGCGGCGAGATGGCGAGGACCAGCAGCACCCCGATCACGCCCGTGAGCTCGCGCGAGCGCCGGGTGTCGAGCAGGAACGCCGCGACGGCGGTCGCCACGCGGCCGGCGAGCGTGCAGGTGATGACGACGAGCGCGGCGCTGACGAGCGCGAGCAGCACCGTCCAGAACCCGTACGCCCAGGTGACGACCGTCGCGAGCGCGCACAGGGTCAGCACCGCGGGGGGCACCGAGAGCAGCGAGCCGGCGGCGAGCCCCACCGAGAGGCGGGTGCGCGGGATGCCGAACAGGGCGAACTTGCGCGGGTCCAGCGTGTCGTCGACGCCGAAGACGAGCGGCAGCAGCAGGAACCCGATGGCCACGATCGACCCCACGAGGATCACGATGTCGCGCACGATGTCGGTCTGCGGAACGAAGCGCGCCGCGACGAGCCCCACCACGAGCGCGACCGTGAGCCCCAGGCCGTACAGCGAGGCGATGACGAGGCCGACGATCTGCCAGGCGCTGCGCCGGAAGGCACCGCCGAGCAGGGCGAGCTTGAGGCGGAGGAAGCGCGGGACGTCGGCGAAGGCATCCCTCGACTCCGCCGCCGTCTGCCGCGCCGCGCGCCGCGTGAGCTCGACGGCGAACCGCCGCACCCCGGCCACGCTGGCCTCGGTCAGCGTCACTCCGAGAAGCTGTGCAGCCACTCGAGCCCCTCCGCCGCCTTGCGCCCGCCCGCGAGCTCGACGAACCGCTCTTCGAGCGACTTGCCGCCGCGCACGACCTCGGTCGCGCCCGAGTCGAGCACGACGCCCGCGACGATGATCGCCACGTGGTCGCAGACGCGCTGGATCAGGTCCATGCTGTGGCTCGACAGCACGACGGTGCCGCCGGACGCCACATACTTCTGCAGGATCTCGGTGATGTTCGCCGCGGAGACGGGGTCGACCGACTCGAACGGCTCGTCGAGCACGAGCACGCGCGGCGAGTGGATGAGCGCCGCCGCGAGCGCGATCTTCTTCGTCATGCCGGCCGAGTAGTCGGCGACCAGCCGCCCCATGGCGTTCTCGAGGCCGAAGGCCGTCACGAGCGACTCGACGCGCGCCGGGACCGTCTTCGCGTCGAGGCCGCGCAGCGTGCCCGAGTAGTGGAGCAGCTGTGCGCCGGTGAGACGGTCGAACAGCCGCAGTCGATCGGGCAGCACCCCGATGAGGTGCTTCGCGTGGTTCGGCTCTTTCCAGACATCCACGTCGTGCACCACGACCTGCCCCGAGTCGGGCCGCAGCAGCCCGCTCACGATCGACAGCATCGTGGTCTTCCCGGCGCCGTTGGGGCCGACGATGCCGTAGAACGAGCCCTCGGGCACGGCGATCGACACGCCGTCGAGGGCGACGGTGCTGCCGAAGCGCTTGTACAGCTGGCGGATGTCGAGCGCGGTCGGCTTGGGCACCGGAGCCGGCGCGGGCGGCGGGGCCGTTGCGGGCCGCGGCGAACGCGGAGTGCGCGGCTTCGCCGCGGTGGTCGACGCCGCGTCCGACGCAGCCGTCTTGGCGCGCGGGGCGCGCGGAGCCCGGGGCTTGGGTGCGGGCTTGGGCGTGGCCTTCGGTGCGGCCTTCGCCGTGGGTCGTGCCGCGGGTTCGGCAGGCTGAGCCGCCGGCCTGGTGGGCCGCGATGCAGCGGCGCCCGGGGTCTTCGCCCGCGGTGTCGAGGTGCGCGGCGCGCGGGGTGCGCGGGCAGCCTGCTTCGTCGGCTTTTCCGCCTCTGACGCGGTGTTTTCCTGCGCGTCAGCGGGCTCGTCGGGCACCGGCGCCACGGCGGACACGGGTTCCTCGTCGGGGGTCGACTCCGGGAGCGAACTCATGTGGCCACCCTATCGACCGGCCCGGACATCCGTCGCGCTCTCGTCACACCTTCGGTGCGATCACGACCGGCCGCCCGGTGAAGCGCAGCGCGACGGCAGCACCGGGTTCGAGGCGGTCGCCCACCTCATGCTGCACGGCGACGACCGTGTCGTCGTCGAGTCGCACGAAGGTACGGCGCAGCGAGCCGAGGAAGCTCGTCGAGACGACCGTCGCCGGCAGGCCGGATTCGGCGATCAGGATGTCCTCGGGGCGCACATAGGCGATGACGGCGCCGGACGCCGGAGCGTCGCCGAGCACCTCGAGCCGCTGGCCGTAGACGGTCACGGCTCCCCCGGCCGCACTGCCCTCGAGCTTGTTCGAGAGCCCGACGAAGTCGGCCACGAACGGGGTCGCCGGGTTCAGGTACAGCTCCTCCGGCGTGCCGATCTGCTCGATGTTCCCGGTGTTCATCACGGCGACCCGGTCGGCGACGGCCAGCGCCTCCTCCTGGTCGTGCGTGACGAAGAGGGTCGTGATGCCGAGCTCCTGCTGGATGCGGCGGATCTCATCGCGCAGCGCGACGCGCACCTTCGCGTCGAGCGCCGAGAGCGGCTCGTCGAGCAGCAGCACGCGCGGGCGCGTGACGAGCGCACGGGCGAGCGCGACCCGCTGCTGCTGGCCGCCGGAGAGCTGATGGGCGAAGCGCCCGGCGAGGTGGCCGAGGCCGACCATGTCGAGGGCGTCCTGGGCGCGCCTGGTGCGCTCGGCGCCCCCGACCCGGCGCATGCGCAACCCGAACTCGACGTTCTGACGCACGGTCATGTGCGGGAACAGCGAGTACGACTGGAAGACCATGCCGATGTCGCGCTTGTTGATCGGCGTGCTCGCGACGTCGACGCCATCGATCAGGATGCTGCCGCCGTCGATCTGCTCGAGGCCGGACAGGGCGCGCAGCGCCGTCGTCTTGCCGCAGCCCGAGGGCCCGAGCAGCGCGATGAACTCGCCCGGCGCGATGTCGAGGTCGACGCCGGTGAGGGCACGGTGGCCGGCGTACTCCTTCACGACGTCGACGAGCTGGACGCGCGTGCCGGGCTGGGCGGGCGCGGCGGCGGGGGTATCGAGGACAGCGGTCATCACGCGGCCTTTCGCGAACGACGGCGGCCGGCGCCGAACGCGCCGAAGACCACCAGGATGAGGAAGACGAGCAGGAGCGCGGCGAGCGCGAAGGTCGACGCCACGTACGGGTCGGCCTGCTCGAGCAGGGCGAGACCCGTCTGGAAGGTGTTCTGCTGCAGGAACGAGGCGATCGTGAACTCGCCGAGCACGACCGAGACGGTGAGCAGGCCGGCCGACAGCATCCCGCGCCGCAGGTTCGGCACGATGACGTGCCACACCGTCTGGAACCAGCCGGCGCCGAGCGAGCGGGCCGCCTCGTTCAGCGTGATCACGTCGACGCCGGAGAGGTTCGCCTGGATCGGCCGGAACGCGTACGGCAGCGTGATGATGCCGATCGCGAAGGCGAGCACCCAGGCGACGGCGCCGGTCAGATGCCAGACCTGCTGATACACCGGCACGAAGCCGACCGCGAGCACGACCGTCGGGATCGAGATCGGCAGCAGGCAGACGAACTCGATCACGCGCCGCACCGAGCGGAAGCGCAGCTCGGCGAGGATCATCGCCGGCAGCAGGAACACGAGCATCAGCACGACCGTGATGACCGCGATGACGAGCGAGTTCTGGATGCCCTCCCAGAGCTGCTGGTACTGGAACGCCCGCACGGGGTCGGTGAGCGCCTTGAGGTGGTCGAGCGTGAAGCCCGAGTGCTGCCCGACCGGCTGGAAGGCGAAGGCGGCGAGCGCGTAGAGCGGGTAGAGGAACGCGATGCCGGCAATGACCAGGATGACACCCGAGGCCGCCTTGCCGGGGGTCGCGCCGACGCGCACCGGCCGGGACATCCGCCCGCTCATCGCTGCCACCTCGCCGCGCGGCGCTGCAGCAGCGCGTAGAGCCCCATGACGACGCCCATGATCACGAGCATGCCGATGGCGAGCACGCCGGGGATGTGGGCGACGGCGGCATCCGTCTCGCTGCCGAGGTACTGCTGCATGACGACGGGGATCAGGATGCCCGAGTTGGTGAGCGCCGCCGCGGTCGCGAAGGACGAGAAGGCGCTCGCGAAGATCAGGATGAGCGCGCCGAAGAACGACGGCGCGAGCACGGGCGCGCCGACGTGCCACCAGTACTGCAGCCGGTTCCCGCCGAGGGTCGCCACGGCCTCGCCCCATTGCGGGCGCAGCCCCTCGACGGCGGGCATGAAGACGATCACCATGAGCGGGATCGAGAAGTAGAGGTAGGGGAAGAACATGCCCGTGGCCTGGTAGAGCAGGGGGCCGGCGGTCTTGTCCGGCGCGAGCGAGTTGATGTCGAAGCCGAAGGCGTGCTGCGCCCACAGCGTGAACATGCCGGTCGAGCCGATCGTCGCGATGAACGCGAAGGCGAGCATGACGCCGCCGAACTGCGCGAGCACCGAGCTCGCGGCGTCGACGACGACGCGCAGGAAGCCGTCCGGACGGGCGGCGAGCAGGGCGACGCAGAGGATCGCGCCGAGGACGGAGCTCGCGACCGCGACCGCGAGCGAGAGCAGCAGCGAGTTGACGAAGGCCTTCTGGATGCCCGGCTGCGCGAAGGCCGCGAAGTTCGCGAGCGTGAACGCGCCGGACTGCGTCGTCAGGCCGCTCCAGACCGCGAGCACGGTCGGCACGGCCATGAAGACCAGGGTGTAGGCGGCGAAGGGCACGAACCCGAGCCAGGCCACGGGCCGGCGCCGGGGCGTGGATGCCCCGGCGCCGGCTGCGCGGCCGGCTGCCGCAGTGGTGATGGCAGTCATCCGGCTGGTGGTGCCTAGTTGCCCATCCCGGCCTTGGGCCAGGCGGTCGTGATGAAGGTGCCGGCTGCCGCGGCCTGGGCCGGGGTCAGCAGCGTGATCTTGCTGGGCTTGCCGCCGGCCTTGGTGAGGGCCGACTGGTCGAGCGAGCCGTCGCTCGACATGCTGTCGAGCATCGCCGGGAAGGCGCCGGCCGCGAGGTACTCGTTCTGGACCTCGGGCGTGTAGAGGTACTCCTCCCAGAGGCGCGCGGCGGCGGGGTCGGCCGCGCCCGCGGCGACGGCCTGGTTGTAGTACGAGCCGACGGCCGCACCCGAGGGGATGACCGTCTTGAAGTTCGGGTTGCCGCCCTGCGAGGCGTCGCCCCAGCCGACGTTGTTGAACGACCACTGCAGCACGACCGGGGTCTCGCCCGAGTTGACGGTGGCCTGCGAGGCGACGGTCGGGATGTAGTTGCCGGCCTTCTTCAGCTTCGCGAACCAGTCGACGCCCGGCTGCAGGTTGTCGGCTGTGCCGCCGTTGTCGAGCGAGGCGAGCACGACCGACATGAGCGCCTCATTCGCCTTGACCGGCGACATCTTGATGGCGACCGAGTTCTTGTAGCCCGAGCCGAGCAGGTCGTCGAGCGAGGTCGGAGCGGTCTTGATCTTCGACGAGTCGTAGCCGATCGACATGACGCCGGTGTAGTCGTAGTACCACTTGCCGCTCGGGTCCTTCATGTCGGCGGGGATCTTGTCCCAGTTCTGCACCTGATACGGCGTGACGACGCCCATGTTGGCGTCGAGCACGGTGGTGCCGATGTCGAACACGTCGGGGGCGGTGGACTGGCCCTTGTCGGCCTTCGCCGCGTCGACCTCGTCCTGCGAGGAGCCGTTCGGGTTCTCGGAGTTGATCTTGATCTGCGGGTACTTCTTCTCGAAGTTCGCGATGATCTCGCCGTAGTTCGCCCATGACGGCGGCAGGGTGATCACGTTGAGGTGACCCTCCTTCTCCGCGGCGGCGACGAGGCAGTCGAAGCCGCCGAAGGCGGCGGCGCTCGTGGCGGTGGAGGCCTGGGCCTCGGTCAGGGTCTTGCAGTTCTTCGCTGCGACCGACGAGGTCGACGCGCTGCCGGTGGCGCAGGCGGTGAGGGCGATCGCCGCCGCGGCGACCAGCGCGAGGCCGGAGGCCGCGCGACGGAGGGTGCTGTTCATTGGTTCTCCTACTTGGTGTGTGCAGTAGAGGGTCGAGTGAGTGCAGGTTCGAGTCGGGGTCGATCGAGGTCGAGAACGGATGCCGCGAGCCCCAGCGCCGTCGTCATCCCGATGCCGCTCGTGACGGACACGGCGGTGACGCCCGGAGCGGGATCCGCGACGAGGTAGGGGCCGTTCGGGCTGGAGGCGTACACGCCGCGCCACCGGCGGCGCACCGTGAGCTCGGCGCCGAAGAGCCGACGGAAGTGCTCGAGCAGCACCGCGTCGCTCTCCTCGTCCTCGAAGGGTGTCTCGGTCACGCCGTAGTGGTGCGTGTCGCCGAGCACGAGCCGGCCGGCCTGCGCGGTGTGCGGCATCCGCTGGGTCATCATCAGGTTCACGCCGTGCTCGACGAGCTCAGGCGTCTCGCGGTGCAGGGCGTCCCGCAGCGCCTCGGCGGCCTTGGTCTCGGCGAAGCCGTCGTAGCGCAGCAGCGAGGTGCCGGTGAAGAGGGCGGGGTTCACGGTGAGGTCGGCCGAGACATCCGCTTCGATCATGCGCAGACGGCAGCGGAGCACCCCGTGCTCGTCCGCGGCGTCGGGGAAGAAGCGGTCGACGTCGTGCCCGACGGCGACGATGATGCGGTCGGCGGCGACCTCACCGCGAGTCGTGATGACACGGCCGGTCTGGACCGCGAGGACGTTGGCGCGGTAGCGGATCTCGACGCCGAGGCCCGCGAGGTGGGCCGCGATCGCCGGGACGGCGGTCGGCGCGTCGACGCGCAGGTCGAGGCGCAGCCACGCGCCGCCGAGGGCGCCGTCGGCCGCGAAGCCGAGCTTCGCCGCGGCCTGATCAGCGGTGAGCATGAGGATGTCGTCGCCGCGCTCGTCGGCGAACTCCTCGAGCACCGCGAGCTCCTCGGGGCGCCGCGCGAGGGCCACGGTGCCCGCCTGCGCCACGGGGATGCCCGCGGCATCCGCGATCGTCAGCCATTCCTCGCGGGCGCGCAGGGCGTATTCGTAGGCGCGGCCCGACTGCGCGCTCGTGCAGACGTGACCGAAATTCCGGACGCTGGCCCCGACGGCGAACTCGTCGCGTTCGAACACGACGACCTTGAGGCCCGCGCGAACGGCGTGCCAGGCGTGGGCGAGGCCGACGATGCCGGCGCCGATCACGGCGACGTCGAATCGGGCCGGGCTGTCGGCTGTCGAGGGGGTCACGCTGGCAACTGTGTCCGACCGACCAGGTCGCTTTCAACTTGTCGAAACAAGTGTCACGCGACGTTCACCCGGGCGAACCGCAAAGGAAACGACAGGTGAACAAAGCCGCTCGCGACTTAGGCAATGGCTGAGGAATGCACTTGTATGGTCATGTGCGAGTCCCGATTCATACCGTGGTCGCCGACGCGCTCCGCGAGCAGATCAGCTCGGGAGAGCTGGCCGTCGGCAGCCCCGTTCCGTCCGAGTCCGAGCTGTGCGCGCGCTTCGGCGCCAGCCGCGGCCCCGTCCGGCAGGCGCTCGCCCAGTTGCGCCACGAGGGGCTGATCGAGACGAGCCAGGGTCGCGTGCCGACCGTGCGCGACCGCCCGCTCGCCCATTCGATCGACGACTTCTTCTCGTTCACGGCGTGGGTGCAGGCATCCGGTCGCACCCCGGGGCAGCGCACGATCGAGCTCGCGTGGCGGGTGCCCCCGGCATCCGTCGCCGCCCATCTGCAGATCGCGGAGACGGACCGTGCCGTCGTGATCGTGCGGCAGCGCTCGATCGACGGCCTGCCCGCGATGCTCGAGCGCAGCTGGTACGTCGACGAGGTCGGGCGCGAGCTGTTCTCGATCGACACCGATGCCGGCTCGATCTTCGGCGCGCTCATCGAGCGCGGTGTCGAGCTCGACCTGGGCACGCACTCCATCGACGCCGTCACGGCCGACGACACCGATGCGACGCAGCTCGACGTCCCCGTCGGCTCGCCCCTGCTGCGCGTCGAGCGCACGACCTCGTCGTATTCCGGCCGCGTGCTCGAATACGCCGACGACCGCTATCGCACCGACCGGGCGAAGCTCGGCATCCGCAACTCCCGCAGCACCTCGGCCGTGTCCCGGCCGAGCGTCGCGCGGCTCGCCTCCGAAGGGATCCTCTCGTGACCATCCGTCTCGCCTCGTTCGACATGGCCGGAACCACCATCGCCGAGGCCGGCACGGTCTACGCCGTGCTGCGCTCGACGGTCGAGGGCGCCACAGGAAAGAAGATCGACGACGCGCTGCTCGCGAAGTGGGGCGGCACCTCGAAGCACACGGCGATCGGCGGCCTGCTGACGGCGTTGGGCGAGGATGTCGCGCGCCAGGACGCCCTGTTCGAGGAGTTCCGCGCCACCCTCGCGGCGACCTACCGCGCCGAGCCGCCGACCCTCATCCCGGGTGCGCGCGAGGCCGTCGCCGAGCTGCGCGCGGCCGGCGTCAAGGTCGCCCTGCAGACCGGCTACTCGCGCGATGTCGCCGAGCTGCTGCTGTCGATCGTCGGCTGGCAGGTGGGGGCGGATGTCGACCTGCTGACCACCTCGGACGAGGTCGCCGCCTCGCGCCCCGCACCCTTCATGATCTTCCGCGGCATGGAGGCGACCGGTGTGACGTCTCCCGCCGAGGTGCTCGTGGCCGGCGACACCGCGAACGACCTGGGCGCGGGCGTCGCTGCGGGCGCTCGCTACGTGGTCGGCGTGCTCACCGGCGCCTACACCGCGACCCAGTTGGGGCGCCACCGCCACACGCACCTGCTCGACTCGGTCGCCGACATCCCCGCGCTCCTGCGCGAGAACGGCGACCTGTCGGCGTGAGAGAGTGCGGCCCCGACTGCGTTCCGGCGTAGACGAGCCCGGCCGCGGGCGCGAGCGGGCTCGTCTACGCCGGGCCGCAGCGTGTGGGGCCGTGCCACGGTAGACACAAGTCGCTGCGGGCGCAGCAACGCGTGTCGATGACGGAACGAGACCTGCCACAGCACGCGGTGCTTCTCCGCAGTCAGCGATGACCGACGAAGAGCACCTCTCCCCCAGCACAGGCGCGGCAGACACCCTGTTCTGCACAATCCGACCGATGGCAACAGCGGATGTCCCTTCCGCTGCGCCTGAATGGGACGGTGTTCGCACCCACACCTCCTCCCCTCGACCGCATCATCGACGGGCGCACTGGTCGGCCCGGTTCCGCGGAGTCACGTGCGCTCAGCCGCCAGGTCGACACACGGGCCGTCGAGCGCCTCAGACCCGGCCTATTCCGAGATGTCCTTCCAACGATCGGAACGCTCGACTGGGTGGATCGCCCCCAGGAACTCACACGGCGCTTCCTCGAGCAGGCGGTCGCCGTCGGCCTGACGCGTCGATCGCAGGTCGTCTTCTCGCACCGCACCGCTCTCGCGATACTCGGCATTCCACAGCTCGGCCCGTGGCCGAGCGAGGTCGAGGTGCTCGAGCCGCTCGGCTCATCGCGTCGCAGCAAGCGCGGTATCCGTGTGCATCTCGCGCCGTTCGACGACACCGACGTCATGCCATGGGGAGAGTTCTGGGTCACGACCCCGGTGCGCACGCTCGCCGACGTCGCACGAGCGCTCACCGCGGTGTTCGCCGTGCCGAGCCTCGATGCCGGGCTGACCGAGTTCACCCCCGAAGCCATTCACGAGGTGCTGGAGCGCAACGGCTCCGCCCCGTCGCCGCGAGCCCTGCGCTCTCTCGACTTCGCGGACTCGCTGTCGGGGTCGGTCGGCGAGTCGGCCAGCAGGGTGCTCATGGAGCTGTTCGGGGCGCCGCGCCCACAGCTCCAGCTCAGACATCCCTCGCCGATCGCCGGGAAGCGCTACTTCAAGACCGACTTCGAATGGCCGGAACTGAAGAAGATCGGCGAGTTCGACGGGCGTGAGAAGTTCTTCAAAGACGAACTGCTCGGCGGTAAATCCCCGAGCCAGGCCGTATACGAGGAGAAGCTCCGCGAGGACGCGCTTCGCCGAGAGGGCAATGACGTCGGCCGCTGGGGCATGCCCGAGGTGCGCCGACCGCCCGAACTGCGCGACCGGCTCACCACCCTGGGAATCCCGTTGACGCGTGGGAACGTGCGGCTTGCGCCGCTGTGGTGACGGGGATGCCTAGAGCGCGTCGCGCCAGGCGAGCGCCGCCTTCACCTTCTCGATGCCGTCCCTGTGGTCGGGGCCCGAGACGCCGACCGTGAACAGGCGCACGCCGGCCTCCACGAGCGCGTCACCGACCTCGGTCGGGGCCGACTGGCCGAAGCCGGCCGACAGCGTGATCTCGTTCACGTCGCGACCGATCGCGGAGCAGTGCTCGGCGAGGACCGCCTTCTTGCGGTTCAGGGTCTCGAGGTCGCTGAAGCTGTGCCAGATGTCGGCGTGCTGCGCGACGATGCGGAGGGTCTTCTTCTCGCCGCCGCCGCCGATCAGCACCGGGATCTTGCGCGTCGGCGCCGGGTTCAGCTTCGCCCAGCGCGCCTCGATGCGGGGCATGGCCTCGGCGAGCGCGTTCAGGCGCACGCCCGGGGTGGCGCCGAAGTCGTAGCCGTACTCCTGGTAGTCGCGCTCGAACCAGCCCGAGCCGATGCCGAAGATGAGGCGGCCGGCGTCGTCGCCGCGGGCCGAGATGTGGTCGACGGTGCGGGCCATGTCGGCCAGCAGGTCGGCGTTGCGGTACGAGTTGCAGGTGACGAGGCATCCGAACTCGACGCGCGTGGTCTGCTCGGCCCACGCACCGAGCATGGTCCAGCCCTCGAAGTGCAGGCCGTCGGGCTCGCCCGACAGGGGGTAGAAGTGGTCCCAGTTGAAGAGGACGTCGACGCCGAGCTGCTCGAGCTCGACGACGGTGTCGCGGATCTGCTGGTAGGACGCGTGCTGCGGGGCGATCTGAACGCCGATTCGTACCTGGGTCACACTGTCGAGCCTACTCAGAGCACCCAGATTCGCCCCCGTACGATTGACCCCGTGACCGCCTCTACCGCGGTGCGCTCCGCACGGCGCACCCCGTTCGCGAAATACCGCCACTCGCTGTGGCTGCTGACGAAACGCGACCTCTCGGTCCGGTACACGACGAACGCGCTGGGCTACGTCTGGTCGATCCTCGACCCGCTGCTCATGTCGCTCATCTACTTCTTCGTCTTCGTCGTCGTCTTCCACCGCAAGGACAAGGCGAACGAGGACCCGTACATCGTCTATCTGATGGCCGGCCTGCTCGCGTGGACGTGGTTCAACAGCGCCATCACGGATGCCGCGCGCGTGTTCTCGAAGGAGGCGAAGCTCGTCCGCTCGGTCGCGCTGCCGCGCAGCCTGTGGGTCGCGCGCATCGTGCTGTCGAAGGGCATCGAGTATGTCGCGTCGCTCGCCGTCCTCGCCGTCTTCGCCGTCATCTACCACGCCCCGCTGCACCTGACCGCGGTGTGGTTCCCGGTCGGCCTGGTGCTGCAGGCGATCCTGGTCTACGGGCTGGGGCTGATCGTGGCCCCGCTGACGGTGTTCTTCAAAGACCTCGAGCGTGCCATCCGCCTCGTCCTGCGCCTGCTCTTCTACGCATCGGCGGTGCTCTACTCGCCGCTGCAGTGGCCGGACACGCTGCACGGCTTCCCGGTGCGGCGCATCCTCGAGCTGAACCCGCTGACGGGCATCATGAGCCTCTACCGCGCGGCGTTCTGGCCCCAGGAGCTCGACCTGCATCGCGTGCTCGTCTCGGCGGTCGGCGCACTCATCGTCTTGGGAATCGGGTTGCTCGTGTTCCGGCGTTCGGTCCCGGCCGTGCTGAAGGAGATGTGATGGTCACCGTCGATTCGACGACCGCGGTGGCGGCGGGCGGCAGCGGCACGGTCATCGAGGTGTCCGGCCTCGGCATCCGCTTCAAGCGCAACAAGCGCGCCCGCCGCTCGTTCAAGGACCTGTTCTCGAGCCGCAGGCGCCGTGCGCGCCCGGGCGAGTTCTGGGCGCTGCGGAACGTGTCGTTCGGCATCCGCCCGGGCGAGGCGATCGGCGTCGTCGGCCGCAACGGCCAGGGGAAGTCGACTCTGCTCAAGATCATCGCGGGTGTGCTGATCCCCGACGAGGGCGCCGTCACCGTGCGCCAGGGCGTCGCACCCCTCATCGAGATCACGGGCGGTTTCGTCGATGACCTGACCGTGCGCGACAACGTGTACCTCACGGCGGGCCTGCACGGCATGTCGAAGAGGCAGATCGATGAGAAGTTCGACGAGATCGTCGGCTTCGCCGAGATCCCGGGCTTCCTCGACACGCCCTACAAGCACCTGTCGAGCGGCATGAAGGTGCGGATCGCGTTCAGCGTCATCACGCAGCTCGACGAGCCGATCCTCATCGTCGACGAGGTGCTGGCGGTCGGCGACAAGGCCTTCCGCGAGAAGTGCTACGAGCGCATCGAGGGGCTGCTGGCCCAGGGCCGCACCATGTTCTTCGTGTCGCATTCGGAACGCGACCTGAAGCGCTTCTGCTCGCGCGGGCTGTATCTGAAGGCCGGCGAACTCGTCATGGACGGCCCGATCGACGACGTCATCGACCGGTACAACAACGACTACGGCATGGCCTCGGTGCCGTCGGTGGAGGGCGACGGCGGCGACGCCGCGTAGCTCTTCCCCAGCACAGGCGGTGCGGCATCCGCGTTCTCCACACCGAGGCGTTGGGTGTCGGATGCCGCGCCTAGCGTTCCCGGCATGTCTCAGCTGCCGCTCGCCTACCCTGTGCCCTGGTTGCTCATCCGCGAGCACGCGCCGACCTACGGCCTGCGCAATGCGAGCCTCGAGACGCTGAAGCACGTCTGGGTGACGGTCGTGGGCCCGGGCACCGTGCCCGACCACATTCCGCGGGCCGTCGCGCCCGGTGAGACGCTGTGGGTCCCCGTGCTCGGCGACGACCTCGCGTGGGACTCGTTCCTGCACGTGCGCTGGCGACGCAGCGACGGCTCGGAGTACCTGTGGCGCGCGGTGTTCTGACTAACGGCCGTGGCGGCGCTGGTCGCGCCGCTTCTTCAGCTCGTCGAGAGGCTCGCGCGGGGCCGTGCGCTCCCTCGCCGGGGGCACCATCGTCGAGTCCAGCTTCTCGACGAGGGTTGCGAGCGGCACACCGAGCGCGCCGGCGATGCGCAGCATGTTGTGCAGGTTCGGGTTCCGATAGCCGAGCTCGATCTTGCGGTAGGTCGCTTCGTCGATCTCGGCGTCCTCGGCGATCTGACGCTGCGAGGCGCCGAGCTCCTGCCGCTCGCTCTGCAGGGCTTTCCCGAAGACGTGCGCGGCGGCTGAGATCGGATCGGGCATGTCCCGAGCGTGTCTAACACATACCTGAATACAAAGGCCAAAAAGATTCCATTCTTTATAGACACGGGTGTTTTTGACATATTATTGAAGAGCAACAGCCGCCACTCACCCCGACACCGGCAGTGAGCGACCCCGGCCGCCGCTCAGGGCGTCTCGTCGGGCATCCGACGCTCGAGCCCGATCGGGATGCCCGTGAGCAGCACCCCGAGCTCGACCTCGAGCGCCCGGGCGAGCCGCTCCATCGTCGACAGGCTCGGGTTCGAGTCCCCGCGCTCCATGCGCCCGATGTTCGACGCGTGCATGTCGGTGCGATGCGCGAGGTCCTCCTGCGTCAGACCGCGCTCGACCCGCACGCGCCGCAGCCGCTCCCCGAACGTGGCAGAGGTGCGATCCGTCGTGGCCACATTGCCCCCTATGTGAAACACATGTGTGTGCCATGAGCATAATCAGCTTCCCCTATGCCGCGAAGAGCCTGCGTGAGGGCCCTGTCGCGCCGGAAGGCGCGGGGCACGCCCGTAGACTCCCCCGCATGGCCAAGGTGAAGACGAAGGACCTCGTCAAGCTCGACGAAGAGGGTCGCGCGAAGAGCCGGCTGCTGCCCAACACGTTCGAGAAGTCGATCGACCGGCTGATGAACGTGCAGCGGCCCGTCGTGCTGGCGCATCTGGAAGGCATCCGCCGCCGGCACCCGAACGCGACCGCCGAACAGCTGCACTTCGTGCTCGAGCAGCGCTACCTGACGGCCGTGACCACGACGGGCGCCGCGACCGGTGCCACCGCCGTCATCCCCGCGATCGGCACGATCACCGCCCTTGCGCTCTCCGCGGCCGAGACCGTCGCCTTCCTCGAGACGACCGCGCTGTTCGCGCAGTCGGTCGCCGAGCTGCACGGCGTCACCGTCGACGACCCCGACCGTGCGCGCGGCCTCGTGCTGTCGCTCATGCTGGGCAAAGAGGGCAGCGAGATCATCCAGCAGTTCGGTCTCGAGATGGTGAGCGAGGATGTCTCGCGCGCCGGCTACTGGGGCACCATGGTCACCGAGTCGCTCCCCAATGCGTTCATGAAGCCGCTGCTCGGCAAGCTCAAGACGACGTTCATGAAGAAGGTCGCATCGCACCAGTTCGGCTCGGTCATCGGGCGCGCGCTGCCCTACGGCCTCGGCGCCGCGGTCGGCGGCATCGGCAACAACCTGCTCGGGCGCCGGGTCACCCGCGCTGCGCGCGGCGCATTCCCGCCCGCCGACGTCATCGTGCTCGAGGATGTCCGCGCCGAGCGCGCCCTGCAGCGCGAGCTCTGAGCCCGGCGGACGACGTCCGTGCACCGGCACGGCGTGTCGCCCGGGCTCGACGGCGTGTCGAGGCAAACGGCGTCCGCGCGCATCGACAGCCCGCGGCCGCGCTTACCGCCCGGTGAACTCGCCCAGGTTCCGCGTCAGCTTCAGGAACCCGAGGATGAACCCGGTGCCCCACGTGAAGTGGATCACCGGCAGCACGGCAACGAGCCAGGCCATGGCCCGTTTCCCGTGTGAGCGCGCGAGCGCCGTCGAGGCCGCGACGAGCAGCAGGTAGCCGAGCGGCGCCACGAAGCCCAGCAGCCACCACGGCGAGAGCGCCGCGAGGCACCCGGCGATCAGCCCGAGCGTGATGAGCACGACGGCGACCGGGGGAACCCAGTAGCGCAGCCCGTTGTTGGCGGGGAACCTGCGCGCGAGCTCGCCGCGCCACAGCCCCGTCGAGAAGAACTGGCGGGCGAGGGCCGCGACCGAGGCGCGCGGCCGGTACCCGACGCGCAGGGTCGGCGTGAACCACACGAGACCGCCGCGCGAACGGATGCGGCGGTTGAGCTCCCAGTCCTGCCCGCGCTTGAAGCCCTCGTCGAAGAGGCCGGCCTCGATCAGGCTGCGGCGCTGGAAGACCCCGAGGTAGACCGTCTCGGCCGGCCCCTCCTTGCCGGAGGTGTGGTGCCGCGTGCCGCCGAGGCCGACGCGACTGCCGTAGGCGACGGCGACCGCCTGCTCGAAGGGGGTGACGCCCTGGGCATCCATCACGCCGCCCACGTTGTCGGCGCCCGTGCGCTGGATCACCTCGACGGCGGTGCGCGTGTAGTCGCCCGGCAGGATCGAGTGCGCGTCGACGCGCACGACGATCGGGTGGGTGGATGCCCGGATCGCCCGGTTCAGCCCCGCCGGTGTCGAGCCGTCGGGGTTCGCCACGGTCGTGATGCGCGGTTCGCGCGCCGCGAGGGCGGCGACCTCGGCGTCGGTGCCGTCGGTGCTCGGACCGAGGGCGAGCACCACCTCGGACGGCCCCGCGTAGTCCTGAGCGAGCAGGCTCTCGACCGCCGCCGCGAGGTGCGAGGCCTCGTTGAGCACGGGCATCACGTACGAGACGCCGGGCAGATCGCCCAGATCGTGGAGGTCGTGCGGCATGGGATCCAAGTCGTTCAGCGGAACTCCAGCCTAGCAATCGCCAGACTGGAGCCCGCCGGGGTGCGGCCGCGCGGCCGGCCGGGTCACTGCTGCGGCGTGTAGGTGCCGAGCGTGACGCTCACCTGGTAGGTCTTGCCGCTGCGGACGTAGGTGATCTTCACGGTCGAGCCGGCCGCCGCCGCGCGGATCTGCGCCGTCAGGTCGGTCGAGCTGGTCACGGGCACGCCGTCGACGTTGGTGACCACGTCGCCGACCTTGAGGCCCGCCTTCTGCGCCGCGCCGCCGCTGGAGATCTGCTCGAGGACGGCGCCGACGGTCGTCGCGTTGTTCTGCGCGGCCGCGTTGTTGACGCTCGCGCCGAGCAGGCCGTGGGTCGCCTTGCCGTTCGCCTTCAGCTCGTCGGCGATGCGGTGCGCGAGGTCCGCGGGGATCGCGAAGCCGACGCCGATGTTGCCCGACTGCGTCGAGCCGTCGCTCGAGCCGGTGCTCGCGATCGCGACGTTGATGCCGATCAGCTCGCCCTTGTCGTTGAGCAGCGCGCCGCCCGAGTTGCCCGGGTTGATCGCGGCGTCGGTCTGGATCGCCGGCACGCTGATGTCGGTCGACTGCGACGACTGCTGGCCCTGGTCGAACGGATTCGTGCCGCCGAAGCCGCCGAACGGGTTCGAGTTGGAGTTGCCGCCGCTGCTGCTGTTGCCGTTCGGCGCGGCGCTCGACTGCAGCGAGACGCTGCGGTTCAGGGCGCTCACGATGCCGTCGGTGACGGTGCCCTGCAGACCGAGCGGGGCGCCGATGGCGACGACCTGGTCGCCGACGTTCAGCTGCGAGGACGAACCCCACGTGATCGGGGTGAGCCCGGACGCGTTGTCGAGCTTGATGACCGCGAGGTCGTCGGTCGGGTCGGTGCCGACCACCTTGGCCGAGTAGAGCTTGCCGTCGTTGGTCTGCACCTGGATGGTGACGCTCGAGGCGTCGCCGTCGAGGGTGACGACGTGCGTGTTCGTCAGGATGTAGCCGTCGCTCGAGAGGATGACGCCCGAGCCGGTGCCCGACTCCTGCTGCGAGGCGGCGGTCACGTTGATCGTGACGACGCTGTTCGAGGCCTTCGCGGCGACCGCCGTCACCTGGGTCGCGTTGTTCGGATCGTTGACCGTGACGTTGGCCGCGCCCGAGCCGCCGCTGATGCTGACGGGGGTGCCGCCGTTGTGGGCGACCGCCGCGGCGATGCCGCCGCCGACGCCGCCGCCGATCAGACCGCCGACGACGAGCGCCGCGGCGATGAGGGCGATCGACCTGCCCGAGAGCGAGCCCTCGCGCTTCGGCTTCTCGGCCTTCGGCTGGCCGGGCTGCTGGGCCGTCTGCTGCGGGGCGCCGAACGGCGCGTAGTAGGGGTGCTGACCCGGCACGGGCTGGGTCGGCTGGGTGTGCTGCTCGGGCTGCTGGCCGTAGCCCTGGGGAGCCTGCTGCTGCGCATAGCCCTGCGGGTAGGGCTGGGTCGCGTAGGGGTACGGCGCCTGCGACGGTGCGGGCTGCTGGGGCGCGTACTCGCCGAAGCGCGGCGCGGGGCGCGGGGCCTCCCACGAGGACGAGGCAGCGGCCTCCGGGGATGCCGGAGCCGGCGCCTCCTGAGCGGCGGGCACCGCCGTCTCGGGCTGCTGCACCGCCCCTTCGACAGCCGGGGTGCCGGTCTCGTGGGGGTTCACGGGGTCGTTCGCGTTGTCGCTCATGGGTTCGCTCCTTGTTCCAAGCGAGTCAAGCATCCGTTGTGAAGCTGTGTGCAACTTATGACGGCTCTAGGAACGGTCTTGAACATGGCCGAACCCGCCCGCTCGCCGCGACGCGGCTAGCGTGAAGCTATGAGCATCGACGGGCCGTGGCGCGCAGTGGCGCGCGGTGCAGGCCTCCTCTCCCCCGACGGCGGCATCGCCGCGACGATCTTCGCCGAGATGACGGCGCTCGCGACGCGCACCGGTGCCGTGAACCTGGGGCAGGGCTTCCCCGATGAGGACGGCCCCGTCGAGGTGCTCGACGCGGCGAAGCGCGCGATCGACGAGGGCGTCAACCAGTACGGCCTGGGCATGGGCAACGCGCTGCTGCGCGAGGCCGTGGCGGCGCACCAGAGCCGGTTCTACGACATCCGCCTCGACCCCGAACGCGAGGTGCTCGTGACCGCCGGCGCCACCGAGGCGCTGGCGGCCACGCTGCTCGCCCTCGTCGACCGCGACGACGAGGTGGTCACCTTCGAGCCCTTCTATGACGCCTACGGCGCGCTCATCGCGATGGCCGGCGGCCGGCACGTGACCGTGCCGCTGCGCGCCCCCGGCTTCCAGCCGGATCTCGACGAGCTCGAGCGCGCCGTCACGGACCGCACGCGCATCATCCTCGTCAACGACCCGCACAACCCGACCGGCTCGACCCTCTCGCTCGAGGCGAAGCAGCGCATCGTCGAGCTCGCCGAGCGGCACGGCGCCCACATCGTGACCGACGAGGTCTACGAGCACCTGCGCTTCGAGTCGGCGCATGTGCCGATCGCGAGCCTGCCCGGGGCGGCCGAGCGCACGATCTCGATCTCGAGCGGCGGCAAGACCTTCTCGACGACCGGCTGGAAGATCGGCTGGGTGATGGCGCGGCCCGAGCTCATCACGGCGATCCTCGCGGTGAAGCAGTTCCTGACCTTCGTGAACGGCGCGCCGTTCCAACCCGCGATCGCGGCGGGGCTCGCCCTGCCGAATTCCTTCTACACCGGCATCGCCGACGCGCTGCGCACCAAGCGCGACCTGCTGAGCGCGGGCCTCGCCGCTGCGGGCTTCGAGGTCTTCCCCTCGCGCGCGACCTATTTCGTCGTGGCGGATGCCGCGCCCCTCGGCGTCACGGACGCGGTGGAGTTCTGCCGGGCGCTGCCCGAGCGCGCCGGCGTCGTGGCGATCCCGCTCTCGGCGTTCTACGGCGAGGCCAACCGCGCCGAAGCACGCACCCTCGTGCGCTTCGCGTTCTGCAAGAAGGTCTCCGTCATCGAAGAGGCGGTCACGCGGCTCGCGAGCCTGTAGGGCGAGGGGTCTCGATACGCGGCCTCGCCGGCGCTCGGCTGCTACTCGACCAGCGGAACGACGCAGCGTCGCTGGCGCTCGGCTGCTACTCGGTCGAGGGGATGACGCGGAAGCGGCGCAGCGCGAGGGACGGGTTGGTCGCACGGACGTCGTGGACGCGGGATGCCGCGACCTCGGCGACACCGACATCCGCCGTCTCCGCCAACTCGGCGAGCACGACACCCATCGGGTCGACGACGAGCGAGGTGCCCACGCCGATCGGCGGCGTCTGATCGGCCGCCGCGACATAGACGGTGTTCTCGATCGCGCGCGCGATGACGAGCGTGCGCCAGTGGTGCACCTTGAGGTTGCCGTGCACCCACTCGGCGGGCACGAGCACGAGCTCCGCCCCCGCGTCGACGATGCGCCGCGTCACCTCGGGGAATCGCAGGTCGTAGCAGGTCTGCAGACCGACGGTCACGCCGCTGGCCGTGAAGGTCTGCGGCTCGTCGAGGGCGCCCGGCGCGACCCACTCGGACTCGCGCGCGCCGAACGCGTCGTAGAGGTGCTGCTTGCGGTAGCTCGCGACCAGACCGCGGTCCGGGGCGACCGCCACGACGGTGTTGAAGAACCGGCCCGGCTCCCCCGCCAGCTCGGCCATGCCAGCGACGATCGTCGCACCGAGACGATCGGCGAGACCGCGCAGTGCGACCACGAACGCCCCGTCGAGCGGCTCTGCGGCCTCGAGGAACGCGGCGCCGACTGGGTTCACGAAGAAGGACGCGTATTCGGGGAAGAGCACGAGGCCCGCGCCGCGCGCGACCGCAGCCTCGGCGAGGTCGCGGATCGTGTCGAGATTGGCTTCCGTGTCGGCCGTCGGCGCGAACTGCGCGACCGCGACGATGAGCGGCTCTGTCACGCTCCGAGCGTACGCACTCCGCCCTCGATTCGTCAGATGCCGAGTGCCGTGCTAGTGTTGTCTCTTGTGCCGCGGGGTGGAGCAGCTCGGTAGCTCGCTGGGCTCATAACCCAGAGGTCGTAGGTTCAAATCCTGCCCCCGCAACCAATAAGCCCCGGTCAGAAGCAATTCTGACCGGGGCTTTTTCTATCTGCTTCGCTCCGGTCGCCGATCTCCTCCTGCAACAAAACGTTGACGTGCGCACCCCCTGAGCACTGAAGTAGAGCTTGTGACATCGACTCGGGGTGGTCAGCGGCGTCGGGGCTCCGTGCGGACCGTCTCACGCGCCGTGCTCGCCACCCTGGCCGCCGTCGCGATCGGCGCGAGCGGGCTGCTCGCGGTGACGACCGCAGCGCCGGCACAGGCGGCCGCCGCCGACTGTTCGCAACCGCAGGCGACGAACTCGACCGTCATGGGCGGCTTCGAGCTCGACGGCAACTTCTGCAACAACGCGAACGGCGACGACGACTGGTCGACGGTCGGCGGGCAGCCCGTCGGCAACGACGGCCTGGCCGACAACACCCAGTGGACGCAGGGCGCCGCCGAGCTCGGCTGGCCGTGGACCCAGGCGCAGACCCAGGGCACGGGGACCGCTTCGTCCAACGCGGACGTCAGCAACGTCTATGCCTATTCACACGTGGTCGGCGACCAGGTCTACGCCTATTTCGGCTGGGAACGCGGCGCCGTCACCGGGTCCGCCGGCTTCTTCGTCGAGCTCAACCAGAAGCCGAACCGCTTCGGCCCCGTGCCCGATCGCACGACCGGCGACCTGCGCCTGCTCTTCACCCAGAACGGCAACACGACGCTCGCGCTCGGCGGTGCGGCGACCTGGGTGTCGAGCGGCGCGAACTCCGGCACCTGGCAGACGCTGTCTGCAGGGAGCACCGTGTTCGCGGGGGCCGTGAACCCCGCCGGAGTGACGAACCTCTCGGGCACATCCGTTCCCGCCGGCGAGTTCGCCGAGGTCGGGATCGACCTCAGCGCGCTGTTCCCGACCGGCTCGTGCAGCGGCGCGTTCGGCACGATGAACCTGCGTTCGGTGGCCAATCTCAACGCGCCGAACCCCGCCCTGCAGGACTGGGTGTCGCCGGTGAGCCTCGGGGTGCCCAGCACCTGCGCGTCGGTGCTGGTGAACAAGAGCTGGACCATCGACGGCACCACCTACCCCAACGGATCCCAGCCGCCCGGGTTCGGCGCCGACCTGAGCCTGACCGGCCAGCCCACCCCGGGCTTCGGGGTCACCTACCCGAACCGCTCCGACGGCAACCCCTATGAGGCAGGCCAGTCGGTCACGATCGGCGAGTCCGTCACCGTGCCAACGGGGTGCACGAACGTCGCAGCCGGGGATGCCGGCGCCCATGCCCTGAGCCCCGGCCTCAACACCTTCCAGCTCACGAACGTCGTGACCTGCACCCGCCTCACCCTGGTGAAGACCGTGGTCGGGGGCACCGCGCTGCCCGTGCAGTGGACGCTCAGTGCCGACGGGCCGACCACGGGGGTCACGGGGCCGACGGGGTCCGCCCCGGTCACCGGCGTGCGCGTCATCCCCGGCAGCTACACGCTGACCGAGAGCGGCCCCGCCGACCATCGGCAGACCGCGTTGAGCTGTACGGGCGGCTCGCTGACCGGCGACACGGTGAGCGTGCCGCAGGGCGCGAACGTCGTCTGCACCTTCACCAACACCGCTGCGTATTCGCTCGTGCTCACCAAGACGTGGGTCAACGCCGCTGCGGGCGACCACGTCGACCTGACGATCGGCGACGGCACCGCGACGGCGAGCGGCTCGAGCACCGCGCCCGCGACGACGACGAACGCGACCCTGGGCGTGCTCGCCGGCGACACCGTGCACCTGGGCGAGACGTTCACGACGGGCAGCGCGGCCGACTACGCCACGACGCTCTCGTGCGACAACGGCGTGACACCGACACCGGGCGACAGCACGGCGGGCTCGGCGACCGTGCCGACCGCGCTGCCCGCCGGCACCGTGATCACCTGCACCTTCGTCAACGCACGCCGCCAGGCGAGCGTCGTGCTGCAGAAGACCTGGGTCGACGGCGCGGCCGGCGACCGCAGCACCCTCTCGATCGGGGGCAGCAACCCGGCGACCGCACAGGGGCCGAACTCGACGCAGGTGTCGACCTCGCTCGGGTCGCCCGGGCCCGACCCGGACACCCGCGACCTGGCATCCGCCCCGATCTTCGCCGGCGAGACGATCGACCTCTCCGAGACGCTCGCCAGAGGGAACACCGGCGCCTATGCCTCGCACTTCTCCTGCGACAACGGGGTGAGCGCGAACGGCACGACGGCCACCTTCACGGTTCCGGCGACGCCGACCCTGGTGCGCTGCATCGTGACCAACACGCGGACGTCCGCCACGGTGACGCTGCAGAAGACCTGGGTGGGCGCCGCCGCAGGCGACCAGGCCGACCTGAGCATCAGCGGCAGCGACGCCGGCACGACCGGCTCGGCCACCTCGACGGCCACCGGCGCCGCGGGCAGCGAGACCGACACGACGCATCGGGCCACCGCGACCGTCTACTCGGGCGGCACGGTCGACCTGGGCGAGACCCTGTCGGCCGGCAACACCGGCTCGTACACCTCGTCGATCAGCTGCACGCCCGGAACGGGCTTCACGGCCGGCGCGGGCGGCCAGGGCGGCACCCTGAACATCGGGGCCGCCCCCGTCGACATCACCTGCACCGTCGTCAACACGCGCGCCTCGAGCGCGCTGTTCGTGCTGCAGAAGAGGTGGAGCAACGGGGCGTCCGGCGACACCGCCGACCTCTCGGTGACGGGCGGCACGAGCAACGGCACGGCCACCGCGAACGTGCCCGCGAGCGGCACGGGCCTGTCGCCCGACACGGTCGTCGTCCCCGTCGACGCCGGCCAGACACTCGACCTCACCGAGATCGCGGGCACCGGCAACACGGGCACGTACACCTCCTCGCTCGCGTGCGACCAGCCGGGACTCATCGCCACCGGCGCCGACGGCCGCAGCGGCAGCTATGCGGTGACCGCGACCTCGGGCACGATCGTGTGCACCTTCACCAACACCCGCACCTCGGCGCACGTGACGCTGCGGAAGGTCTGGGTGAACGGCGCCGCGAACGACACCGCCGACCTCGCGGTCGGCGGCAGCGACGCCGGGACGGCGGGTGCGGCCACGGCGACCGCCACCGGCGCCACCGGCGCCCAGACCGCTGCGAACACGGCCACCGCCACGATCTTCTCCGGCGGCACCGTGACCCTCAGCGAGGCGCTCGGCACGCGGAACGTCGGACGCTACACCTCGACGCTCAGCTGCGACAACGGCACCACCGCCACGGGCACCGCCGGCGGGTTCACGGTGCCGACGCCGCCGGTCGACGTCGTGTGCACCTTCACCAATACCCGCACCTCGTCGACGGTGACCCTGCAGAAGGCCTGGGTGAACGGCGCGACGGGCGACACCGCCGACCTCGCGGTCAGCGGCAGCGACCCCGGCACCGCCGCCTCCGACCGGTCCACCGCCAGCGGTGCCGCCGGCACCGAGACGGACACCGCCCATCGCGCCACCGCCACGGTGTTCTCCGGCGAGACCGTCACCGTCGGCGAGACGCTCGGCACGGGGAACACCGGCAGCTACACCTCGGCGCTGAGCTGCGACAACGGCACGTCCGCCGACGGCACGAGCGGAAGCTTCACCGTGTCGTCGACGCCCACCCCCGTGACCTGCACCATCACCAACACGCGCACCTCGGCCGCCCTCGCCGTGCTCAAGCGCTGGGTGAACGGCGCGGCCGGCGACGAGGCCGGACTCGCCGCCCGGACCACCGACCCGACATCCGCGCAGGGCGCCACCGCGACGGTGCCCGCAGGGGGCACCGGGGTGTCGAGCCAGGTCGTGATCACGACGATCTTCTCGGGCGAGCACGTCGCCGTCAGCGAGAGCCTGCCGCCGACGGGTGGGAGCAACTTCGGCACGTACACGTCCGCCCTCGCCTGCACCGACGGGACCACCGGCGGGACATCCGGCGCGCTCGTCATCCCCGCCGCGCCCGGCCCCACGATCTGCACCTTCACCAACACCCGCACCACGACCGCGGTCGAGCTGACCAAGAGCTGGGTCAACCCGATCACGGGCGACCACGTGTCGCTCACGATCGGCGACGGCGGCCGCTCCGCCGTGGGGTCGAGCACCGCGCCGAACACGACGACGAACGCGACCCTCGCCGTGTTCTCCGGTGAGACCGTCACCCTCGCCGAGCAGTACCTCGTGGGCAACGCCGACAACTACGACACGACGCTCGCGTGCGACAACGGGGTGAGCGTGACGGGCGGCTCGTTCGTCGTGCCCGGCACGCCGCCGACGCCCATCGTCTGCACCTTCACCAACACGCGCAAGCACGCCACCCTCACGCTGAACAAGGCGTGGGTCAACGCGGTCGGCGGCGACCAGACCGCGCTGTCGATCTCGGGCACGGATGCCGCGACATCCGGCTCGGCGACCGCCACCGCCCCCGCGAGCGGCACCGGAGCCTCCCCGCAGACCGCCACCGCCACCGTCTTCGTCGGCGAGACCGTGACGCTCGGCGAGCAGCTCGACGTCAACAACCTCGCCAGCTATCTCGCGGCGATCAGCTGCACACCCGCCGCCGGCTTCACGGCCGACGCCGACGGCCAGGGCGGCACCCTGGTCGTGGGGTCCCAGCCGGCCGGGTCCGAGCCGCCCGCCGTCAGCTGCACGGTGACGAACACCCGCAGCCAGGCCCAGGCCGTGTTCGAGAAGCGCTGGGTCGACGGCGCCGCCGGCGACACGGCCACGCTGGCCATCAGCGGATCCGACCCGGCGACGGCGCAGGGCGCCGGCGCGACCCGGGTCTCGACCGCGGCGGGCACCGTCGGGCCCGACCTCGACACGCGCAGCCGCGCCGCCGCGCCGATCTACGCCGGCGAGAGCGTCACGTTCACCGAGACCCTCGGCTCAAGCGACACCGGCACGTACACCTCGGGGATCACCTGCAACACCGGGGCGAGCACGCCGGGCACGAGCATCACCGTCACCATTCCGACCCCGCCCGTCGCAGTCAGCTGCATCGCCACCAACACCCGCACCTCGGCGACCGTGACCCTGATCAAGGAGTGGCGTGGCGCCCAGGCCGGCGATCAGGCCGACCTGAGCATCAGCGGCAGCGACGCCGGCACGACCGGCTCGGCGACCTCGATCGCCACCGGAGCGGCGGACCAGACCGACAGCGGTCACGCGGCGACGGCGACGATCTACTCGGGCGGCACCGTCAACCTCGGCGAGACCCTGCCCGCCGGCAACACGGGCGCCTACACCTCGTCGATCAGCTGCACGCCCGGCGACGGCTTCACCGCCGGCGCGGGCGGCCGGGGCGGCACGCTCACCCTCGGCGCCGCCCCCGTCGACGTCACCTGCACCGTCATCAACACGCGGGCCACGACCGCGCTGCTGGTCGTGCAGAAGAGCTGGACGAACGGCGCGCTCGGCGACACGGCGAACCTCACCGCCACCGGCGGCAACCAGGACGGCGCCGCTGCCGCCACCGTGCCCGGAGGCGGCAGCGGGCTCTCGGCCGCGACCGTCGTCGTGCCGGTGGACGCCGGGCAGAGCATCGACCTCGGCGAGGTGCTGCCGACCGGCGACACCGGGACCTACACGTCCGCCCTCAGTTGCGATCAGAGCGGTCTGACAGCCGCCGCCGACGGGCGCAGCGGCACGTTCGAGGTGCCTGCCTCCGGCGCGGCGACCACCGTCTGCACCTTCACCAACACGCGCACCTCCGCCCGCCTCACGCTGCAGAAGGCATGGGTCGACGGCGCCGCGGGCGACCTGGCCGACCTCTCGATCACGGGCACCGACGCCGGAACCGCCGGAGGCAACACCTCGACGGCGAGCGGCGCGGCGGGCACCCAGCTCGACGGCGCCCACACGGCGGCGGCGACCATCTTCTCCGGCGGCACCGTCACGGTCGCCGAGGGCCTCGGCGCGACGAACGTGGGCAGCTACGCCTCCGAGCTGAGCTGCGTCTCGGGCGGCACGACCGTCGCGACGGCGAACGGCACGAGCGGCGGATTCACCGTGCCTGCGACCCCCGCCGACGTGACCTGCACCTTCACCAACACCCGCACCGAGGCGACGGTGCAGTTGAGGAAGACCTGGGACAACGGCGCCGCCGACGACACGGCCGCGCTGTCGATCACCGGCACCGACCCCGCCACCACGGGTGCTGCGACATCCACCGCCACCGGGGCCACCGGCCTCGAGGCCGACACGACGAACGTGGCCGGCGCGCGCGTCTTCTCCGGCGAGATCGTCACGCTGGGCGAGCTGCTCGGCACGGGCAACACGGGCGGGTACTCCTCGGCGCTGAGCTGCGTGAGCGGCAGCACGACCGTCGCCACGGCGACCGGCACGAGCGGCCGGTTCATGGTGCCGAACCCGCCCCAGCCCGTGGTCTGCACCTTCACCAACACGCGCACCTCGGCGAGCCTCGCCGTGCTCAAGCAGTGGGTCAACGGCGCCGCCGGCGACGAGGTCGGACTCGCCGTGACCGGCAGCGTGCCGTCGACCGACAGCGGCACGACCGCGACGGTTCCCGGCAACGGGACGGGTGTGTCGAACACGTCCGTGACGACCACGATCTACTCGGGCGAACACGTCGAGGTGAGTGAGGATGCCGCACCGGGCGGGCACGCCAACACCGGCACTTACGCCTCGTCCCTGGCGTGCTCGAACGGCACGACCGGCACGACGACGGGCAGCTTCACCGTGCCGATCGCGCCGCACACCGAGATCTGCACCTTCACGAACACCCGCACCTCGGCGACACTCACCCTGCGCAAGGCGTGGCACGACGGCGCGGCCGGCGATCAGACCACGCTGTCGGTCAGCGGCAGCGACCCCGGCACGAGCGGCACCGCCGTCTCGACCGCCACCGGCGCGGCCGGCACCGAGACCGACACGACCCACGTCGCGGCCGCCACGATCTTCTCGGGCGAGACCGTCGACCTGGGCGAGCAGCTGTCGGCCGGCAACACCGGCGCCTACACCTCGGGCATCGCGTGCACCCCGACCGCGGGCTTCACCGCGGGGGCGGGCGGCCAGGCGGGCACGCTGGTGGTGGGCGCCTCCCCCGCCGACGTCGCGTGCACCGTGACGAACACCCGCTCGGCCACCGGCGTGCTGACGCTGCAGAAGAACTGGGTGAACGGCTTCCCCGGTGACGCCGCGGACCTCACCGCGCACGGCCTGCTCGCCGACGGCACGACGACCGCGACCGTGCCGGGCAGCGGGGGCGGCATCTCGAGCGACAAGGTCGTGATCCCGATCACGGCCGGCGAGACGCTGCAGCTGGGCGAGGCCGTGCCGGGCGGCGGCCACAGCAACACCGGCGACTACACGTCGCACCTCGCCTGCGACCAGCCGGGCCTGACGGCCGCGGCCGGCGGACGTGCCGGCGCGTTCACCGTGGCCGCAGGCACGAGCGCCGTGACGTGCACCTTCACCAACACCGCACCGGCGCCCGGTCTCGGCATCGTCAAGCGGGTCACGTCGAACACCCTGAACGCCGACCTGAGCTCGACCGTGGTCTACGACATCGCGGTGACCAACACCGACAGCGTGCGGGCGGCCGTGTTCACGCTCGCCGACCGGCTCGGCTTCGGCGCCGGCATCCGCATCGACTCCGCGACCGCGACCGGACAGGACGTCGACCCGGCGTGGAACGGCGTGAGCGTGACGACCCTGGTCGCGAGCTCGACACTCGGCGCCCAGGCGACCACGCACTACACGGTGACGGTGCACGCGACCGTGCTGCCCGGCGCGACCGCAGCCGACCAGAGCTGCAGCGTCGGCGGCGGCTTCCGGAACACGGCCGACGTGAGCGTCGTGGCGCCGAGCGCCCGTGCGGCCGACCCCTCGGCCACCGCGTGCGCCGACCCGATCCAGCCGCCGGCCGCGATCGGGCCGCCCGTGCCGATCCGGCCGCCGGGCCCCCTCGCGGTGACGGGCTCCGACGTGTCGCTCGCCGTGCTCGCGGCCGGAGTGCTGCTCGCCGGCGGAGGGGCCGTGCTCATCGCCGTGAGCCGTCGTCGCCGGGCGCAGTGATGCAGGCCGCGAAGGCGGTCAGCCGAGCAGCACGGCCGACGCGCCCGCGATGAGGATGCCGCGGACATCCGTCGCGCCGTCGACGGCCGAGCTGTGCGCGGTCGAGTTGAGCAGGCCGAACACCGCCTGCACCGTGACGCGCAGCTCGGCGCGACTCGCCTCGGGGCGCAGCTCGGCGAGCAGGTCGACCCAGCCCTCGAGGTAACGGCGCTGCAGCGCGCGCACGATGTGGTTCTGCGCGTCGGGCAGGGTCGCGAGCTCGCGGTCCTGCAGGCGGATGACGTCGGGCTCGCTCGTCGCGAAATCGGCGTGGAAGGCGATGAGGCGCAGCAGGGTCTCGCGTGCCGTGCCCCCTGCCGCCCGCGCGGCGCCCAACCCCTCGACGAGGCGCTCGCTGACCCCCACGAGGATCTCGGCGAGGATCGCGTCCTTCCCGGCGAAGTGCCGGTAGAGGGCCGGACCGCTCACCCCGACGGCCTCACCCAGGTCGTCGATCGACACGGCGCGGAAACCGCGGGCCGCGAACAGGCGGCTGGCGGCGTCGAGGTACCTCTGCCGCGTCTCGGCTTTGGCCGTGGAACGCCAGGTGCGGCCGGCGGGCGGTTCGATCCGGGGGTCTGGCACGGGCATCCTCGACAACTCAGTTAGCGATCGATAACATGCTGTCAGCCCACGAAAACGGATGTCAATGGAGACGTCGATGGAGCCGTTGCAGAGCGCCGTGCGCCTCGGCAGTGCCGAGTTCGCCGCCAACGCCGCGGGCCAGCGCGCCCTCGTCGACGAGCTGCGCACGCGCCTCGACCGCGCGGCGCAGGGCGGCCCCGACACCGCGCGGACGCGGCACGTCGAGCGCGGGAAGCTGCTCGCGCGCGACCGCATCGACCGCCTGCTCGACCGCGGCAGCCCGTTCCTCGAGCTCGCTCCGCTCGCCGCCGAGGGGCTCTACGACGGCGAGGCGCCTGCCGCCGGCGTCGTCGCCGGCATCGGGCTCGTGCACGGCCGGCACGTCATGGTCGTGGCCAACGACGCGACCGTGAAGGGCGGCACCTACTTCCCCCTCACCGTGAAGAAGCACCTGCGCGCGCAGGAGGTCGCCCGCGAGAACCTGCTGCCCTGCGTCTACCTCGTCGACTCGGGCGGCGCCTTCCTGCCCATGCAGGACGAGGTCTTCCCCGACCGCGAGCACTTCGGGCGCATCTTCTACAACCAGGCGCGGATGTCGCGCGACGGCATCCCGCAGATCTCCGCCGTCATGGGCTCGAGCACGGCGGGCGGCGCCTACGTGCCCGCGATGAGCGACGAGACCGTGATCGTGCGCGGCCAGGGCACGATCTTCCTCGGCGGCCCACCGCTCGTGAAGGCCGCGACGGGCGAGGTCGTGAGCGCGGAGGACCTCGGCGGCGGCCTGACCCACGCACGGCTCTCGGGCGTCGTCGACCACCTCGCCGCCGATGACGACGACGCGCTGCGCATCGTGCGCGACATCGTCGCGACCCTTCCCCCGGCCGCCGAGCGGGCGTGGGAGGTCGAGGATTCCGAGGAGCCGGCGTTCCCGGCATCCGAGCTCTACGGCGTCGTCCCCACGAGCCTGCAGGCCTCGTACGACGTGCGCGAGGTGATCGCGCGCCTCGTCGACGGCAGCCGCTTCCACGAGTTCAAGCGCGAGTACGGCACGACGCTCGTGACGGGCTTCGCACGCATCCACGGCCACCCCGTCGGCATCGTCGCGAACAACGGCGTGCTGTTCGGCGAGTCGGCGCTCAAGGGCGCGCACTTCATCGAGCTGTGCGACCGGCGGCGGGTGCCGCTGCTGTTCCTGCAGAACATCACGGGGTTCATGGTGGGGCGGGAATACGAGGCGTCCGGCATCGCCAAGCACGGCGCCAAGATGGTCACGGCCGTCGCTTGCGCGCGCGTGCCGAAGCTCACGGTCGTGATCGGCGGGTCGTTCGGCGCGGGGAACTACTCGATGGCGGGGCGCGCATACGCGCCGCGCTTCCTGTGGATGTGGCCGGGCGCGCGCATCTCGGTGATGGGCGGGCCGCAGGCGGCGTCCGTGCTGTCGACCGTGCGGCGCGACCAGCTCGAGGCGCGCGGCGAGGCGTGGTCGGCCGATGAGGAGGCCGCGTTCCGCGCCCCGCTGATCGCGCAGTACGACGAGCAGGGCAGTCCCTACTACTCGACCGCGCGGCTGTGGGACGACGGCGTGATCGACCCCGCGCAGACGCGCACCGTCGTCGGGCTCGCGCTCGAGGTGTGCGCGCACGCCCCGCTCGACGACGTCGCCTACGGCGTCTTCCGGATGTGAGCGCGATGTTCGAGAGCGTGCTGGTCGCCAACCGGGGCGAGATCGCGTGCCGCGTCATCCGCACGCTGCGCTCGCTCGGCATCCGCTCGATCGCGGTGTTCAGCGATGCGGATGCCTCGGCGCGGCATGTCCGCGAGGCCGATGTCGCGGTGCGCATCGGACCCGCGCGCGCCGCCGACAGCTACCTGTCGATCGAGCGCATCGTCGCCGCCGCGGTCGCGCAGGGGGCGCAGGCGATCCACCCGGGCTACGGCTTCCTCGCCGAGAACGCGGGGCTCGCGCGGGCGTGCGCCGCCGCGGGCATCGTGTTCATCGGCCCCGGTGTCGAGGCGCTCGAGGTGATGGGCGACAAGATCCGGGCGAAGCAGCGGGTCGCGGCTCGCGGCGTGCCGACGGTGCCCGGCCTCGCCGAGCCGGGGCTGAGCGACGCGCAGCTCATCGCGGCCGCACCGGGCATCGGCTTCCCTGTGCTGATCAAGCCGTCGGCGGGCGGGGGCGGCAAGGGCATGCACGTCGTCGAGAGCGCGGACGGGCTGGCGGATGCCCTCGCCGCGGCGCGACGCGAGGCATCCGCCTCGTTCGGCGACGACACGCTGTTCCTCGAGCGCTACGTGCACACCCCGCGGCACATCGAGGTGCAGGTGCTCGCCGATGCGCACGGCACGACGGTGCACCTCGGCGAGCGCGAGTGCTCGCTGCAGCGCCGGCACCAGAAGGTCGTCGAAGAGGCGCCGTCGCCGCTGCTCGACACCGCGACGCGCGAGCGCATCGGGCAGGCCGCGGTCGAGACGGCGCGCAGCGTCGGCTACGTCGGGGCGGGCACGGTCGAGTTCATCGTGTCGGCGGACGCACCGGGCGAGTTCTTCTTCATGGAGATGAACACGCGGCTGCAGGTCGAGCACCCCGTGACGGAGCTCGTGACCGGGCTCGATCTCGTCGAGCAGCAGCTGCGGGTGGCGGCGGGCGAGCCGCTCGGCTTCGCGCAGGCGGATGTCCTTCTCGACGGCCATGCGATCGAGGCGCGCGTGTATGCCGAGGACCCGCAGCGCGGCTTCCTGCCGACCGGCGGCCGGGTGCTCGAGCTCGCCGAGCCGGCGGGCTCCGGCATCCGCGTCGACAGCGCGCTCGCGCCCGGGGTCGAGGTGACGGCCGACTACGACCCGATGCTCGCCAAGGTCGTCGCGTGGGCGCCGGACCGCACCGGCGCGATCGGCCGGCTGCGGGCGGCGCTCGGCGGATTCTCCTCGCTCGGCGTGCCGAACAACACCGAGTTCCTGCGACTGCTGCTCGACGACGCCGACGTGCGCGCCGGGCGGCTCGACACAGGGCTCATCGAGCGGCGGCTCGACACGCTGCGGTTCCGCGCGGCCGACGACGGGGTGATGGCGGCGGCCGCGCTCGTGCTGCACGCGCTCGAGGCCGGGGGCGGTGCCGCCGTTGCCGTCGGCTGGGCGCGGCGCGACGGCTGGCGGCTGGGACGAGCCGCCCCGAGCCGGTACGCGCTCGACGCGGACGGCCACAGCGCCGTCGTCGCGGTGCGCGAGGGCGCGGACGGCTGGACTGTGGCGGTCGACGCAGGGGCGGAGCTCGAGGCATCCGTCGAGCTCGAGGGCGCGCGTGCGCGCGTCCGCGTCGGCGAGGCGGTCGCCGAGTGGGTGTTCGCGCGCGACGGCGCGCGGCTGCTGCTCGCGCAGGGCGGGGCGGCGTGGGCCGTGGGCGAACGCGCCGGGGGCGACCGGGCGGATGCCTCGGCCGAGGCATCCCCCGAGCTCCGCTCCCCCATGCCGGGCACGGTCACCGTGCTGTCAGTCGTCGACGGCGCGGAGGTCGCCGAGGGCGACGCGGTCGCCGTCGTCGAGGCGATGAAGATGGAGCACGTCCTGCGGGCGCCGCGGGCGGGGCGCGTCGCACTCAACGTGGAGCGCGGGGCGCAGGTGCGCGCCGGTGAGGTCGTCGCCGTGGTGGAGGGAGCGACATGAGCGAGGAGAGGCGCGTCGTGCAGCGCGGGCTGTACTACGACGAGCTCGAGGAGGGCGTCGTCTATGCGCACCGCCCCGGGCGCACGGTGACCGAAGCCGACAACGTGCTGTTCACGACCCTCACGATGAACACGCAGGCGCTGCATCTCGACGCCGCGTGGGCCGCCGAGACGGAGTTTGGCGAGCGGCTCGTGAACAGCATGTTCACGCTCTCGACGATGGTCGGGTTGTCGGTCGCGCAGCTCACGCAGGGCACGATCGTGGCGAACCTCGGCTTCAGCGAGGTGCGGTTCCCACACCCCGTGCGCGCGGGCGACACCCTGCTGTGCGAGACGCGCGTGCGATCGAAGCGGTTGTCGGCGAGCCGGCCCGGGCAAGGTGTCGTCGAGCTCGAGCACACCGGGCTCAACCAGCGCGGCGAGGTCGTCGGGGTGGCGGTGCGCGCGGTGCTGATGCAGTGTCTGCCGGGCGGGGTCTCATGATCGCCGGGGGCCTCGGGCCCGCTCTGCTGTTCTGCCCGGGCGACCGGCCCGATCGGTATGCCAAGGCGGCCGCGGCGGCCGATGCCGTGATCGTCGATCTCGAGGACGCGGTGGGGTTCGGGGCGAAGGATGCCGCGCGGGCGGCGCTGCGGGCCGCCGCCGGGGTGCTCGACCCCGCGCGCACGATCGTGCGGGTGAACCCCGCCGCGAGCGGGCTGCAGGCCGCCGACCTCGAGGCGGTGCGCGCGACGCCGTTCCGGCTGGTGATGCTCGCGAAGGCGGAGTCGGCGGCGGAGGTCGACCGGCTCGCTGACGTCAGTGGGGTCAACGGCCGCAGAGTGATCGCGCTGTGCGAGACCGCGCGCGGGGTGGCCGTCGCCGAGCAACTGTCGGCGCACCCGGCCGTGCTGGGCCTGGCTTGGGGGGCCGAAGATCTCGTGGCGTCGCTCGGCGGGACATCCAGCCGCTCCCCCGACGGCGGCTATCGCGACGTCGCGCGCGCGGCCCGCGCCCGCGTGCTGCTCGCCGCGGGCGCGGCCGGCAAGCCCGCGTTCGACGCCGTGCACCTCGACCTCGCCGACGAGGCAGGGCTCGCGGCCGAGGCCGAGGACGCTGCCGCGTCGGGCTTCGCCGGCACACTGTGCATCCACCCGCGCCAGGTCGCGGTCGTACGGCGTGCCTTCGCGCCGTCGCCCGAGACGCTCGCCTGGGCGCGCGCGGTGCTGCGCGCGGCCGAGGCGGCGGGCGGCGGCGTGTTCGCCGTCGACGGCCGGATGGTCGACGAGCCGCTGCTGCGACAGGCGCGCGAGCTGGTGCGGCGCGCCGACGCGCCGGTTGGGACGGAGGAGAACGAGGATGCCTGAACCGCTGCAGTCCGAGCTGCCGGACGAGTACCGCCTGCTGCGCGAGACCGTCCGCGACTTCGCTCGGCAGGTCGTCGCCCCGGTCGCGGCGCGGCACGACGAAGAGCACAGCTTCCCCTACGAGGTCGTCGCCGAGATGGGCGCGCTCGGGCTGTTCGGCCTGCCGTTCCCCGAGGAGTACGGCGGCGCGGGCGGCGACTACTTCGGGCTCTGCCTCGCCGTCGAAGAGCTCGCCGCGGTCGACCAGAGCATCGCCATCACGCTCGAGGCCGGCGTCTCGCTGGGCGCGATGCCGGTGTACCGCTTCGGCACCGACGCGCAGCGCGCCGAGTGGCTGCCGCAGCTCACGACGGGCGAGGCGCTCGGCGCGTTCGGGCTGACCGAGCCGGATGCCGGCAGCGATGCCGCCGGCACGCGCACCACCGCGCGCGAGGACGGCGACGAGTGGGTCGTCAACGGCAGCAAGCAGTTCATCACCAATTCGGGGACATCCCTCACCCGTCTGATCACGATCACGGCCGTCACGGGCCGGGGCGAGGACGGGAAGGAGATCTCGACGATCCTCGTGCCGGCCGGCACGCCCGGGCTCACCGTCTCGCCGCCGTACAGCAAGGTGGGCTGGAACGCGTCCGACACCCACGGCCTCGCCTTCACGGATCTGCGCGTGCCGCGGTCTCACCTGCTCGGCGAGCGGGGGCGCGGCTACGCCAACTTCCTGCGCATCCTCGACGAGGGGCGCATCGCGATCGCGGCGCTCGCGACCGGCGCCGCGCAGGGGTGCGTCGATGAGAGCATCCGCTACGCGCAGACGCGCACGGCGTTCGGGCAGGCGATCGGCTCGTACCAGGCGATCGCGTTCAAGATCGCGCGCATGCAGGCCCGCGCCCACGTCGCCCGGCAGGCCTACTACCGCGCCGCCGCGCTCATGCTCGCCGACAAGCCGTTCAAGACCGAGGCGTCGATCGCCAAGCTGGTCGCGAGCGAGGCCGCGATGGACAATGCGCGGGATGCCACGCAGATCTTCGGCGGCAACGGGTTCATGAACGAATACTCGGTCGCACGGCACTATCGGGACTCGAAGATCCTCGAGATCGGCGAGGGCACCTCGGAGGTGCAGCTCATGCTGATCGCGCGGTCGATGGGGTTGTGAGGCGGGGCTGGCTGGCTGGCTGGCTGGCGCTGCGTATCTTCCACAGCACAGACGTCATCTTTCGCGAGTTGTACACATATTCCTATTTCTATATTCTCATTCTCCTTTGTTAATCGTATATTTGTTCTATGCCTTCGGTGCTCGAACAATTGCGGGAACTGGCCGGTTCGGTCGCCAGTTCGATCCCCGCTGCGGGCGAGCTGACCTCACTGTCGGCGACGGAGGAAGCCGAGGCGTTGCGGGTGCTGGGCAGCATCCGCACCGCGATCTGTGAGCCGATCTCACTGCTGGCGGCAGACATCCAGCGCAAGTCCGAGAGGGCTCTCGGCACGGCGGGGCTCGCGCAGCGCAACGGCTTCAAGGACGGCATCGGGTTCATCCAGGACGCACTCGGCGGCCCGCGCGACGAGGCCGCGCGGCTGGTGCGCGAAGGCGCGTTGCGCGAGGCCGGCGAGCAGCTGACCGCACTGATGCCCGGGCCGTTGGTCGGCACAGGCGTTGCCGGCGACGGAGTCGGCTCCGGCACGAACCGGGCCAGCGAGATCGACGGCGATAGCGGCGCACCCGACAGCGCCATCGGTCGGTCCGGCATGCCTGGGGGCGCTTCCATCCCAACGGAGCCCTCGATCGCGTTCCTGCGCGCCCTGCCCGGCCCGTGGGACGCGCCCGTGGCGGTGGCGCTGCGCTGCGGCTGGCTGTCGGCCTCGCAAGCCGACGCCCTGCGCCGCGGCCTCGGCACCCCACGCAGCACCGAGCTGGAAGACGCCTGGCGAAGCGGCGCCCTCGACCTCATCGCCGACACCTGGGCCGCGCACTGGTGCCCTGAAGACCTCGCCCGCGCCGCACGGCGCCTGCGCGCCTGCCTCGACACCGTCGCGGCCGCCGCCGAAGCCCAGCAACGCTACGAGCAGAGATCGCTTCGCCGCTTCGTCCGCGCATCCGGCATGGTCCACTACGACCTCGAACTCGACCCGGAATCCGATGCCCGCCTCTACGGCCCCATCAAGCGCCTCCTCTCGCCTCGCTTCGGCGGGCCCCGCTTCACCGCAGCAGACGACATCGCCGCAGCCTCAGACCTCGAAGCCGACCCGAGAACCAACGAGCAGCTCCAGGTCGACACCCTCATCGAGCTCGTCGACCGCGCCGTGAACTGCGACAACGGCCAGGTGTTCAAGACCCGCGAACCCCAGGTCATGGTGGCCGTCACGAGCGAGGAACTCCGCAAGGCCGTCGCCGGCGAGCCCGGCATCGCGTTCCTCAGCGGCCGCGACGAACCGATCACCGCCGTCGACGCCCTCCGCATGATCTGCACCGGCGGGTTCACGCCGATCCTCTTCGACGAGACCGGGCAGGCCATCGACGTCGGCAAAGACCAGCGCTACTTCACCGGCAGGCAACGAAAAGCCATGACCGTCCGCGACGGCGGCTGCATGTACCCCGGCTGCAACCGCCCGCCCGAAGACTGCGAAGCCCACCACATCAACCCCTGGGCGCAGCACCCATCCCATCGCACCTCAGAAGTGCGGGACGGCATCCTCCTCTGCCGCAGACACCACAAACTCATCCACGACCACGGTGCCGCGATCCGACGCAACCGCGGCGAATACCTGCTGCACTGGCCCGGCAGACCACCCGTCAGGCTCCTCGCCAAATCCGGCATCCAGACTCAGCTGGCCGCAGAGGGGGCCGGCACATGAGCGAAAGACCCACCGCCGGGCGCGTTCGCCCTCGAGCGCCGCTGCTCGTCAAGCATCGCGGCTCCTCACACACCACCGTCCTTCACACGCTGCGAGGGCCGCGGCGCGACGTTCAGCCGCACGACCTCGGCAAGGCTCGCTGCTGCTACTACTCCGAGAGCGGGGTCGGCGCGGCATACACGAGGTCGAATCGCTCGCACACGACAGGCAGGTCCGGAGCGAAGCCACTCTCATTTCGAGACTTCCGGCGCCAGAATCGCTCGTGCTCCCGCCTCCACGACTCGAGCGTCCGGTCGTCTTCGCCCTCCGCACGGGCGTGCTCCGCGTCGACCTCGCCGAATCGGACGACCGTGACGTCGGTCGTCTCGATCACCGCACGTGGGCTACCGGCGCCATCCAGCAGGATGCTGAGGTCTCCGGCCTGCGGCAGCTTCTCACCGGCCGCCGCGTACTCCCGCAGCAATGAAGAGGTCGCCGTCTTGATGCCTGCCAGTACCAGTCCCAGCAACTCGTCGGCCTGCCCTGGGTCGGCCCCGAACGCCCAGGCCGGCGCCGGCTGCGGCGACAGCCGCGGTTCGGCAGCACGGGCCGCGGCCCAGAACCGCGCGAAAGCCGCCTCTGTCACAGCGTCAGGGTATCGAGGTGATCGCGCAGCAATTTGTCGACGGGGAACCGTGATGATCAGCGTGTCACTCTGGCCACCGGTTCTACGCGGGCCGACAACGCCGATACCGCCACCACAGGGCCGCTTACCGACGCGGAACCCTGATGATCAGCGCGTCGCCCTGGCCGCCGCCGCCGCACAGGCCGACGGCACCGATGCCGCCACCGCGGCGCTCGAGCTCCTTCGCGAGGTGCAGGGCGAGACGGGCGCCCGACATCCCGATCGGATGCCCCAGCGCAATCGCTCCCCCGTCGACGTTCACCCGGTCGAGACTGACGCCGAGCTTCGTCGCCGAAGCGATGCCGACCGCGGCGAAGGCCTCGTTGATCTCGATCAGGTCGAGATCCGCCGGAGTGATGCCCTCGCGCTCGCAGGCCCGCGCGATCGCGTTCGCCGGCTGGTGCTGCAGCGAGTTGTCGGGGCCCGCGACCATGCCGTGCGCTCCGACCTCGGCGAGCCACGACAGGCCCTCGGCCTCCGCCTTCGCCCGGCTCATGACGACCACCGCCGCAGCACCATCGCTGATCTGCGAGGAGTTGCCCGCGGTCACCGTGCCCTCGGGGCTGAACGCGGGCGCGAGCCGCGCAAGAGCCTCGGCGGTGCTGTCCGGGCGGATGCCCTCGTCCTGCGCCACGACCACCGGGGTGCCCTTGCGGGCAGGGACCTCGACCGGCACGACCTCCGCGTCGAACCGCCCCGCCTGCCATGCCGCGGCCGCCCGCGCATGCGACGCGGCCGCGAAGTCATCCTGGGCCGCGCGGCCGATGGGCTGCTTCAGGTTGTGGTTCTCGGTGAGCAGCCCCATCGCGATGCCCTCAAAGGCGTCCTCGAGACCGTCGAGCGCCATGTGGTCGGCCATCGACACCGAGCCGAACTTGAAGCCGGTGCGCGAGCCGCGCAGCAGGTGCGGCGCCTGCGACATCGATTCCTGGCCACCGGCGACGATCGTGTGGAGATCGCCCGACCGGATGAACTGGTCCGCGAGGATGATCGACTGGAGGCCCGAGAGACACACCTTGCCGACCGTCATGGCCGGGACATCCATCGGGATGCCCGCCGCCACGGCCGCCTGGCGGGCCGGCAGCTGCCCTGCGCCCGCGGTGAGCACCTGGCCCATGAGCACGTATTCGATGGCGGCCGGCGCCACGCCCGCCCGCTCGAGCGCCGCACGGATCGCGACCCCGCCGAGCTGTGCGGCGGTCATGCTCGACAGGCCGCCGAGGAACTTCCCGATCGGCGTGCGGGCCCCGTCGACGATGACGGAGGTGGGCTGGTCGGCGCTCATTGCGGGGGCATCCTCAGTGCGGCATCCATGCGGATGGTCTCTCCGTTCAGGTAGTCGTGCTGCGCCAGCATCATCACGAGCTGGGCGTACTCGCGCGGCCGGGCGAGCCGCTTCGGGAACGGCACCCCGGCCGCGAGCGAGTCGCGCACCTCGTCGCCCAGACCCGCGAGCATGGGCGTGTCGACGATGCCCGGCGCGATGGTGCAGACCCGGATGCCGTTGCGCGCCAGGTCGCGCGCCGCCGTGATCGTGAGGCCGACAACGCCGCCCTTCGACGCCGCGTAGGCGGCCTGACCGATCTGGCCCTCGTAGGCCGCGACCGATGCGGTGTTCACGATCAGGCCGCGCTGGCCTTCGGCGTCCGGTTCGGTCTCGGCCAGGCGCGCGGCCGCGAGGCGCAGCACGTTGAAGGTGCCCACGAGGTTCACCTCGATGGTGCGGCGGAACAGGTCGAGCGGGTGCGGGCCCTGCGACGACAGCACCCGCTTGGCGGGCGCGATGCCGGCGCAGTTCACCGCGAGCCGCAGCGGCGGAGCGCCGTCAAGGCGCGCGAGGGCGTTCGTCACGTCGCCCTCGCTCGTGACATCCGCCCCGACGTAGTCGACGCCCGGCACGGCCGCGTCGCCCATCTTCTCGATGCCGGCGGCCAGGTCGAGCCCGACGACGTGCACGCCGCGCCCGGCGAGCTCGGCGACCGTCGCCGCACCCAGCCCTGATGCCGCGCCCGTCACGAGCGCCGATGAGTGTGAGAGATCCATTGCTTCCTCCGTGTTCCTGTGCCCTACGCCCTGTGACTCCGTCGCCCTCTTGCTGCTGCACTGTTTCGCCGTTGTTCTGTTGCGCTGTTCTGCTGATGCGGCAACTCAGCCGCGATGCCTCAGTCGTGGCTGAAGTCCGGCGTGCGCTTCTCGAGGAAGGCGGCCATGCCCTCCTTCTGGTCGCGCAGCGCGAACATGCTCTGGAAGGCGCGCTTCTCGAAGCGGATGCCCTCGGCCAGCACCGTCTCGAACGCGACGTCGACGGCCTCCTTCGCGGCATAGACCGCCGGCAGCGACTTCCCGGCGATGACCGCCGCGGTCGCGAGCGCGTCGTCGAGCAGTTCTGCGCCGGGGATGACACGCGCCACGAGCCCGGAACGCTCGGCTTCCGCGGCATCCATCATGCGGCCCGTCAGGATCAGCTCCATGGCCTTCGCCTTGCCGATCGCGCGCGTCAGGCGCTGCGAACCGCCCATGCCCGGGATGACCCCGAGGTTGATCTCGGGCTGGCCGAACTTCGCGGTGTCGGCGGCGAGGATGAAGTCGCACATCATCGCCAGCTCGCAGCCGCCGCCGAGCGCGTAGCCGTTCACCGCCGCGATGCGCGGCGTGCGCAGCCGTGCGAAATCGGCCCAGCCGCCGAAGAGGTCGCCGACGTTCACCTCGCGGAAGCCCAACCCCGCCATCTCGGCGATGTCGGCCCCCGCCGCGAACGCGCGCCCGGTGCCGGTGAGCACGATCGCGCCGATGCCCTCGTCGCGGTCGAACTCGCTTGCAGCCTCCACGACCTCGCGCATCACGGTCGAGTTGAGCGCGTTCAGCGCCTCGGGCCGGTTCAGCGTGATGACGCCGACGCGCCCCTCGCGTCGCACCAGGATCGTCTCGAATTCGCTCACGCCATCGCCTCGCTCTCCCCCGGTGCGCCGCTGTGCGCCCGGATGTCCTCGATGATCGCCGAGAAGTCGAGGCCCCCGCCACCCTCGGCCGCGAAACGGCGGTACACCGCGGCCGCGAGCAACCCGAGCTCGGCGTGGATGCCGGCGTCGACGATGGCGTGCTCCGCGAGCCCGAGGTCCTTCGCCATGAGGGCGCCCGAGAACCCCGGCCGATAGTCGTTGTTCGCCGGGCTCGCCGACACCGGCCCCGGCACCGGGCAGTTCGTCGTGAGCGCCCAGCACTGCCCCGAGGCGTTCGAGGCGACGTCGAACAGCGCCTGGTGCGCGAGGCCGAGCCGTTCGCCGAGCACGAAGGCCTCGCTGACCCCGATCATCGAGATGCCGAGGATCAGGTTGTTGCACACCTTCGCCGCCTGGCCGAGACCGGGGCCGCCGCAGTGCACGATGCGACGCCCCATCACCTGCAGCACGGGCTCGGCGGTGGCGAAGTCCTCGTCGGAACCGCCGACCATGAACGCGAGCGTTCCCGCCTCGGCGCCCATGACGCCGCCCGAGACCGGCGCGTCGAGCGAGCGGAACCCCGCGCCCTGCGCGAGGCCGTGCACCGCCCGCGCATCGGCGACCGCGATGGTCGACGAGTCGATGAACAGGGTGCCGGCCCGGGCGGACGCCAGCAGGCCGGGCATCCCCGGGCTGCCCTGATAGGCGTCGATGACGTGCTGGCCCTGCTGCAGCATCGTGATCACGATGTCGACGTCGCGTGCGGCCGCCGCGGCCGACTCGGCGATCACCACCCCGTGCGCCGCGGCCGCCTCGTTGAGGGCCGACACGAGGTCGAAGCCCGTCACCCGATGACCGGCCGTCACGAGGTTCACGGCCATCGGGCCGCCCATGTGCCCGAGGCCGATGAATGCGATGTCCATGCGCGGTCCTCTCCCTCGCTCCCGGATCTCACTCGTTCCCGAAGTAGGCGGCGACGTCCGCCGGGTCGACGTCGTCGAGCGCGACCGGCTGCCAATGCGGCGTGCGGTCCTTGTCGATGACCTGCGCGCGGATGCCCTCCATGAAGTCGTGCGACGACAGCGCGTGCACCGAGACGACGAGCTCCTGCGCGAGGGCCGCCTCGAGGCTCGGCAGCCGCGCGGCCCTCCGCAGGGCCTCGAGCGTCACCGACACGGCGGTCGGCGAGAGCCGCTCGAGCAGCTCGGCGGTCTCGAGCGCGCGGGAGTTCGCCGCGTCGCCGCGCAGGCGCACCACGATCTCGGCGACCGTCGGCGCCGAGAACGCCGCATCGATCCAGCTGCGGTCGGCGGCGAGGCGCCCCGGCGGCGGGGACTCGGCGAAGCGCGCGACCACGGCGGAGGCATCGCCGGGCTTAGGCGCGGCTCCGGCCGCCGCCACTCCAGCGATCTCGGTCTCCGCCACCTGTGCCGTCTCAGACCTCTCCGGCCGGGCGACCATGGCGGCGGCATCCCCCGCAGCTGCGAGCGCCTCAACCAGCTCACCGAGCCGCTCGCTCGGCACGAAGTGGTCGGCGAAGCCCGTGAGGATCGCGTCGGCCGGGCCGGCCGGCAGCGCTGTGAGACCCAGGTAGGTTCCGAGCTCGCCCGGGGCATGCGAGAGCAGCCAGGTGCCGCCCACGTCGGGCACGAAGCCGATCGCGGTCTCGGGCATGCCGACCTTCGAGCGCTCGGTCACGACCCGGATCGCCGCGTGGCCCGCCAGCCCGACTCCGCCCCCGAGCGTCACGCCGTCCATGAGCGCGACGAAGGGCTTCGGGTAGCGCGCGATGTACGCGTTCAGCTCGTACTCCTCGGCCCAGAACGCGGCGGATGCCGAGCCGTCGCCGTCCCGCACGTCGTAGTACAGACCGACGACGTCGCCGCCCGCGCACAGCCCGCGGTCGCCGCGACCCGTCAGCAGCACGGTGCGCACGGTGTCGTCGTCGGCCCAGGAATGCAGCGCGGCGCCGATGGCCGTGACCATCTCGTGGGTGAGCGCGTTGATCGCGCGCGGCCGGTTGAGGATGATCTCGGCGACGCCTCCGCGCCGTGCGAACTCGACCGGGGCCATCGTCTCGACCGGGGCCATCGGTTCAGCAGGCGGCACAGCCGCGGGCTCGGCGCTCATCGGCCGTTCCGGATGATCGATCGTCCGACGATGAGGCTCATGATCTCGTTGGTCCCTTCGAGGATCTGATGCACGCGCAGGTCGCGCACGACCTTCTCGATGCCATAGTCGCTCAGATATCCGTAGCCGCCGTGGAGCTGCAACGCCTGGTTCGCGACCTCGAAGCCGGCATCCGTCGCGAAGCGCTTCGCCATCGCGCACAGCTCGACCGCGTCGGCGTCGCCCGCATCGAGCGCAGCCGCCGCGCGCTGCAGCAGCCCGCGCGCCGCCTCGAGCCTGGTGCGCATGTCGGCGAGGCGGAAGACGAGCACCTCCTGCGTGGCGAGCGGCTCGCCGAAGGCGCGCCGCTGCTTCAGGTAGGCGACCGTCCTCTCGAACGCCCACTGCGCGCCGCCGAGCGAGCACGCGCCGATGTTGACACGGCCGCCGTTGAGCCCCACCATGGCGATCGCGAAGCCCTCGCCCTCGACGCCGAGCCGGTTCGCGCGCGGCACGCGCACGCCGTCGAAGGTCACGCGGCGGGTCGGCTGCGCGTGCCAGCCCATCTTCTTCTCCTCGGGCCCGAATTCCAGGCCGGATGCCGTGCCCGGCACCGCGATCGCGGTGATGCCCTTGGGCCCCGGCTCGCCCGTGCGCGCCATGACGACGTAGACGTCGGACGAGCCCGCGCCCGAGATGAACTGCTTCTCGCCGGTGATGACGTAGTCGTCGCCGTCGGTGACCGCGCGAGTGCGCAGGGACGCGGCATCCGACCCGGCCTCCGCCTCGGTGAGGCAGTAGCTCGCGCGCAGCTCGAACGAGGCGAGGCCCGGCAGCCAGCGCGCCCGCAGCTCGTCGTCGCCGTAGCGGTCGATCATCCACGCGACCATGTTCTGGATCGACATGTAGGCCGCGATCGTCGGGTCGGCGCGGGCGAGCGCCTCGAAGACATAGGTCGCGTCGAGGCGGCTGAGACCGGCCCCGTAGCCGTCGCGCACGTAGACGCCGCCGAGTCCGAGCTCGCCGGCCTTGCGCAGCGCGTCGACCGGGAAGAAACCGGTGCGGTCCCACTCGAGCGCGTTCGGCGCGAGCTCGGCCTCCGCGAACTCGCGGACGGCGGCGACGATCGCGCGCTGCTCGCCGGTCAGGGCATCCATTGGGCCCCTCACTCCATCGTCGGGATGACGAAGCTGGCCTCTTCCCTGACCCCCGAGGGCCAGCGCGAGGTCACCGTCTTGGTCTTCGTGTAGAACCGGAACGCGTCGGGCCCGTGCTGGTTCAGGTCGCCGAAACCCGACTGCTTCCAGCCTCCGAACGTGTGATATGCGATCGGCACCGGGATCGGCACGTTGATGCCGACCATGCCCGTGTTCACGTGGGCGGCGAAGTCGCGCGCGGTGTCGCCGTCGCGGGTGAAGATCGCCACGCCGTTGCCGTAGGCGTGCTCGGAGGGAAGCCGCAGCGCGGCCTCGTAGTCGTCGGCGCGCACGATGATGAGCACGGGGCCGAAGATCTCGTCGCGGTACAGGTCCATCTCGGGCGTGACCCGGTCGAACAGCGTCGGGCCGAGGTAGAAGCCGTGCTCATGGCCGGGCACCGTGAGGCCCCGGCCGTCGGCGAGCAGCTCGGCGCCGTCGGCGACGCCCTGCGCGATGGCCCGCGTGACCCGCTCGACCGCCGCCGCGTTCACCAGCGGCCCGTAGTCGACCGTGTCGTCGAGCGATGGGCCGACCCTGAGCTTCGCGACCCGTTCAACCAACTTCTCGGCCAGGGCATCCGCCGTCGCCTCGCCCACCGGCACCGCGACCGAGATCGCCATGCAGCGCTCGCCCGCCGAGCCGTAGCCCGAGCCGATGAGTGCGTCGGCGACCTCGTCGAGGTCGGCGTCGGGCATGACGATCAGGTGGTTCTTCGCCCCGCCGAAGCACTGCGCGCGCTTGCCGTTGGCGGCGGCGGTCGCGTAGATGTACTGCGCGATCGGGGTCGAGCCGACGAAGCCGATCGCCTTCACGCGGTCGTCGTCGAGCAGCGTGTCGACGGCTTCCTTGTCGCCGTGGACGACGTTGAGAACGCCGGCCGGCAGCCCCGCCTCGAGGAACAGCTCGGCGAGACGCACCGGCACGGAGGGGTCGCGCTCCGACGGCTTCAGGATGAACGCGTTGCCCGCGGCGAGCGCGGGCCCCATCTTCCACAGCGGGATCATCGCCGGGAAGTTGAACGGCGTGATGCCCGCGACCACGCCGAGCGGCTGGCGCATCGAGTAGACGTCGATGCCCGTGCCGACGCCCGCCGAGTACTCGCCCTTGAGCAGGTGCGGCGCGCCCGCCGCGAACTCGACGACCTCGACACCCCGCTGGATGTCGGCGCGCGCGTCCGCGACCGTCTTGCCGTGCTCGGACGACAGCAGCCGGGCGAGCGGCTCGGTGTCGCGCGCGACCAGGTCGAGGAACTTGAGCAGCACGCGCGCCCGGCGCTGCGGGTTCCACGCGGCCCACGCGGGCTGCGCGTCCTGCGCGTTCGCGATCGCGGCCTCGACCTCGGCGCGCGAGGCGAGCGGCACCTGCGCCTGCACCTCGCCCGTGCTCGGGTCGAAGACGTCGCCGAAGCGGCCCGAGGCGCCCGCACGGGCCGCCCCGCCGACGAAGTGGCTGATCTCGCGGACCATCGGCCTTCCTTCCGGGTTCACCTGATTCACAGCGCGAGCAACGGCTCTTCGATGCAGCCGGCGACCCAGGTGAGGAAGCCGGAGGCCACGTCGCCGTCGCACACGCGGTGGTCGAAGACGAGGGTGAGCGTGAGCACCGTGCGCACCACGAGCTGCCCGTCGACGACCCAGGGCCGCTCGACGAGCCGCCCCACGCCGAGGATCGCCGCCTCGGGCGGGTTGATGATGGGCGCGCCGCCGTCGATGCCGAAGACGCCGTAGTTGTCGAGCGTGAAGGTGCCGCCCGTCAGCTCGGCGGGCGGGAAGTCGCCGACCTGCGCGCGTTCGGTGAGCGCGGCGACCCGGTCGCGCAGCTCGCCCGTGCCGAGGCCCTGCGCCCCGTGCACGACCGGCACCATGAGCCCGCGCGGGGTCTGGGCGGCGATGCCGAGGTTGACCGCGGCGTGCTGCACGATGACGTTCGCGTCGTCGTCGACCGACGAGTTCAGGGCCGGGTAGCGCTTCAGGCCCGCGACGACGAAGCGCGCGAGCAGGGCGGTGAGGCCGTAGCGCTGCCCCGTCGCCGCCTGCAGCCGCTGCTTCGCGGCGAGCAGCGGCGTGGCATCCGCCTCGAGCCAGATCGTCGCCTCGGGGATCGTCTGCCGCGAGCGCATGAGCCGCGTGCCGATGATCTGGCGGATCCCCGTGATGGGGATGCGCAGGTCGGCGGCGTCCGTCACGCGCGCGGGCCCGGCTGCCTGCGGCGCCGGCGCCGCGGCGGCGTTCAGCTCCGCGATCGCCCGCTCGACGTCGGCCTTCACGACGAGGCCGTCGGGCCCCGAGCCGGCGATGCTGCTCGCCTCGAAGCCCGCGTCGCGCGCGATCTTCCGCACGACCGGCGAGACCACGCGCGAGCGGCGGTCCGGGTCGATGAGCTGCGTGCCGCCGCCGGCCGGTTCGGATGACCGCGGCGGCACGGCCGGCTCACGCGGCTCAGCCGGCGCGGCCGTCGCCGAGCGACCCCGCCCGAAGCGGCCCTCGTTCGCGTGCGAGCGCCGCGGGGCGGCTTCGCGCGCTCCGTAGCCGACGAGCACCGCTCCGCCGGCGGCCGGGTCTGCGACATCCCCGGCATCCCCGCCGACCTCGGCGTCAGCCGTCTCGGCGACCCGCTCGTCCGCGCCGACGAGCGCGAGCAGCGGCTGCCCGGCGTGCACGACCTCGCCGACCTGCGCGCACAGCTCGCCGACCGTGCCGGCGAACGGCGACGGCAGCTCGACGATCGACTTCGCCGACTCGACCTCGACGACGGGCTGGTCCACGGCGACCGCGTCGCCGGGCTGCACGAGCCATGCCGTGACCTCGGCCTCGGTGAGGCCCTCGCCGAGATCGGGCAGGAGGAACTGCTGCGGCACGCGCCTCACCACTCCCACGTGTCGAGCGCGGCGAGCACGCGCTCGACGTTCGGCAGGTTGTACTGCTCGAGCTTGGGGGCGGGGAACGGGATGTCGAAGCCGGTGATCCTGAGGATCGGCGCCTCGAGCGAGAAGAACGCGCGCTCGGTCACCCGCGCCGCGACCTCGGCCCCGAAGCCGCCGAAACCGGCCGCCTCGTGGATGACGGCCGCGCGCCCGGTCTTTCGCACCGACGCGCACACGGTCTCGTCGTCGAAGGGCGAGAGGCTGCGCAGGTCGACGACCTCGATCGAGAGCTCCTCCTCGGCGGCGGCCTCGGCCGCGTCGAGCGCGACCTTGACGCCCGAGCCGTAGGCGATGAGCGTCACGTCCGTTCCGATGCGGGCGACGCGCGCCCGGGTCATGGGCAGCGAGTGCACCGGCAGATCGATCTGCTCGGACATCCAGTAGCGGCTCTTCGGCTCCATGAAGATGACGGGGTCGTCGCACGCGATCGCCTCGCGCAGCATCGAGTAGGCGTCGGTCGGGTTCGAGGGCATGACGACCGTGAGGCCGGGCGTCGCGGCCCAGTACGCCTCGGACGAGTCGGAATGGTGTTCGATGCCGCCGATGCCGCCCGCGCAGGGGATGCGCACGACGACCGGCAGCCGCATGCGCCCCTTGGTGCGCGAGCCCATCTTCGCGAGGTGCGAGGTGATCTGCTGGAAGGCCGGGTAGCTGAACGCGTCGAACTGCATCTCGACCACGGGCCGCAGGCCGTACTCGGCCATGCCGATCGCCGTGCCGACGATGCCCGACTCGGCGGCGGGCGAATCCCACACGCGGCCGTCGCCGAACTGCGCCGCCAGACCGTCGGTGACGCGGAAGACGCCGCCGAGCGTGCCGATGTCCTCGCCGAAGACGACCACGTCCGGGTCCTCGGCCATGGCGTCCCGCAGCGCGGCGCCCAGCGCGGCCGCCATCGTGACGGGCTTCGTGCGGGCGGGGGCGGATGCCACCGCCGCCGGGTTCTCGTCGATCAGAGTCATCGCTGTGCTCCTGCCTGGGTGTCGGTCAGCTCGCGTTCGAGCAGCGCGCGCTGCTCGGCCATCGCCGGTCTTTCGGCCGCGTACACGTGGTCGAACAGCTCGAGCGGGTCGAGCACGGGCTCGGTGTTCATCAGCTCGCGGGTGCGCGCGGCGAGGTCCTCGGCCTCGAGCGCGAACCGCTCGGCCAGCTCGTCGTCGAGCTCGCCGGCCGCGCGGAGGTAGCGCTCGAGCCGGGTCAGCGGGTCGCGGGCGCGCCAGGCGTCCACCTCGGCCGCCGTGCGGTACCGCGTGGGGTCGTCGGAGTTCGTGTGCGCCTCGACCCGGTAGGTCACGCCCTCGATCAGGGTCGGACCGCCGCCTTCCCGCGCCCGCTCGACGGCGCTCGAGATCACCGCGTACATCGCGGCGGCGTCGTTGCCGTCGACGAGGTAGCCGGGCATGCCGTAGCCCGCCGCGCGATCGACGAAGTGCGCGAGGTGCGACTGCCGCGCGAGGGGCACGCTGATCGCGTACTGGTTGTTCTGGATCACGAAGACCGTCGGCGACTGCCAGGTCGTCGCGAAGTTGAAGGCCTCGTGCGCGTCGCCCTCGCTCGTGGCGCCGTCGCCGAGGAAGCCGAGCGAGACGACCGGGTCGCCCTTGAGCTTGGCCGCGGTGGCGAGGCCGACGGCGTGCAGCAGGTGGGTCGCGAGCGGCACCGTGAGCGGCGCGACGCGGTACTGCTTGGGGTCGAAATCGGAGTGCCACTCGCCGCGGAAGAACGCGAGGGCGCCCTGCGGCGGGATGCCCCGCGCCAGCATCGCGACCGTGTCGCGGTGCGAGGGGAACAGCCAATCCTGCGGCGCGAGGGCCTCGACCCCCGCGATCTCGCAGGCCTCCTGCCCGAGCGCCGGGGCGTAGGTCGCGAGCCGCCCCTGCCTGGTCAGCGTCGTGACCTGCACGTCGAAGCGGCGCACGAGCACCATCTGGCGGTACATCTTCAGCAGCAGCTCGGCCGACGGCATCCCGAAGCCCGCCGCCTGCTCGCCGACGACCGGCGAGCCGCTCTCATCGAGAAGGCGGATGGGCGCGCGCGCGGCGCTGCCGACGAAGACGTCGCTGTCTGTCATGAGGTCATGGTGCGCCCCTCCGGCGCGCCTGATGCGCAGCGACGCGAAGCTCAGTGCAGACGGTCCGTCCGGGGCGCAGCGGGTGACGATGTGCCCGGTTTCGAAGCCTCGGATGTGCCATTCGTCCTGCCGTCGGCGAGGCCCGGCGGCGTGCCCTCGTAGGCGTCGAAGACGACGTAGGTGCGGGTCGAGAGGATGCCGGGCAGGTCGCGGATCTGCTGCATGACCACGGTGCGCAGCGCCTCGTCGTCGGGGGCGTTCACGGTGATCACGAGGTCGATGTCGCCCGTCACGGCGAGCACGCTCTCGACCGACGGCAGCGCGCGCAGCCCCGCGACGACGTCGTTCCACACCCCGGGCGAGCCGACCTTCGCCGTCACGACCGCCGTCGCGTGCAGGCCGAGCGCCTTGCGGTCGACACGAGCCTGGAAGCCCGAGATGACGCCGTTGTCGACGAGGTGCTGGATGCGCGTGTGGGTCGCGTTGCGGGACAGATGGATGCGCTCGGCGATCTCGCGGACGCTGAGCCTCGCGTCGGCGCTGAGCTCGGCGACGATGCGCCTGTCGATCCGGTCGAGGGGCACGGGGCGCGCTCCTTTGCACAGTCGTCGGCCGCGTTCCGGCCTGCCTTGCGACCAGGCTAGAGCACCGCCCGTGCCGCGGGACGGCGAACGGCCGGGCGGTGTTCCGCCCGGCCGTCCTGCGCCCGATCTATGCCGGCTGCGTCACGCGCGCGGCAGCGGCGCGCGGCGCGGTGCGCCCTCTGCGGCGATCTTCAGGTCCTGCAGCAGCGAATAGTAGGCCTGCTTCGGCTGCTGGTTGACGTCGTAGATGCACGCGTAGCCCTCGCCCTTGAAGGTGCCGGGCACCCACGAGTCGGCGTCGGTCCAGCCCCACACCGTGAACGAGATGACCTCGGGCACGGCGATCGCGGCCTGCATCATCGCCGAGTACTCGAACGGCTGCGCGAACTGCGAGAGCGAGTCCGTGGGCGTCTGGGTGGTCGCGTCGGAGACGAAGGTGCGGACATCCGCCTCAGTCACCGCGATCTTCAGGCCGATCGACGCATAGTGCTCGAGGTCGGTCTGGAAGCGCTGCGGGTCGAAGCCGTACTGCGTGTCGAGGTGGGCCTGGGTTCCGACGCCGTGGATCGGCACGCCCGCGTCCCGCTGCTGCTGCACCCACGCGAACACGGCGTCGTGCTTCGCGTTCGTGCCGTCCTCGCCGGTGACGTTGTAGTCGTTGTAGAAGAGCAGGGCGTGCGGATCGGCCTCGTGGGCCCATTTGAAGGCCTGGGCGATGATGTCCTCGCCGGCGTTGACGACCCACCAGTCGTTGGGGTTGATGCCCGAGGGGTTCGAGTCGGTGAAGAACTCGTTCGCGACATCCCACTGCCAGATCTTGCCCTTGTAGCGGCCGAGCTCGGTGAAGATGTGCTTCTCGAGCAGGCTCCACAGCTGGGTCTTCGAGATCGTGCCCGCTGCCACGCCGGCCGTGAGCCAGTTCGGCAGCTGGTTGTGCCAGAGCAGGGTGTGACCGCGCACCAGCTGGTGGTTCGCGTGGGCGAACGCGACCAGCTGGTCGGCGTCGGTCCAGTCGTAGACGCCCTGCGTCGTCGGCTCGACCGTCTGCCACTTCATCGCGTTCGCGCCCGTGACGACCGAGAACTGGCCGCCCGAGATCTCGGCCCACTGCTCGATGTCCTGCGGGGTCAGGGCCGAGCCGATGGGCAGGTTGATGCGCGCGCCGTAGCCGCGCAGCGAGTCCGCGCCGGTCTTGCGCGCGGCCTCGGCCGCCTTGGGCGAGTCCGCCCACGCGGGCGACGCGAGCAGCCCTGCTCCGCCGGCGACGAGTGCTGCCGCACCGGCTGCGCCCAACGTGAGTACGCTTCGACGTTCCATTCCATTACCTCCGAGTACGCCTTTGTCTCGTGCCGCGGGTTCGGCACGCGAGGATGTCGCCAGATTAGGGGGCACCATTACGGGGGTCAAGCAACATATTCGAGCGCACACGCGATTCATAACCGCGTCGGCCTGCGCCGCGTCGGGCTCAGGCGGAGAGGACGGCGCCGGCCGTCGAGGCGCGCACGACGAGCTCGGGGCGGAACAGCACGCTGCGGTGCGGCCGGTCGCCGGCGAGCTCGTCGAGCAGCAGCTCGACGGCGGTCTCGCCGATGAGCCGGCTGGGCTGCCGGATCGACGAGAGCGGCACGACCGCGGAGGACGCGAACTCGATGTCGTCGTAGCCGATGAGCGCGACATCCTCGGGCACCCGGATGTCGGAGAGCATCGTGAGCCCCTGCAGCAGGCCCACCGCGAGCAGGTCGTTCACGGCGAAGACGGCATCGGGCCGCCGCGACGGGGGGCGGGCGGCGAGCAGCTCGCCGATGCCGCGCCCCTCCAAGACGGTGGGCGCCGCGGTCGGGATGACCTCGAGCGCGGCATCCGGATGCGCCGCGACGGCCGCCCGAGCACCCGCGACGCGGTCGCGGATCTGGTGCAGCGATTCGGGACCGCCGACCACCGCGATGCGCCGCCGACCGAGTCCGATCAGGTGCTCGACCGCCATCCGGCCGCCCGCGACGTCGTCGACGGCGACGGACGAGAAGGAGTCCGACGCGGTCTCATCGACCAGCACGACGGGCACGCCGCGCGTCTGCAGCCGGAGCAGGTCCGCCTCGACGTCGCCGCGCGGGGAGATCAGGATGCCGGCGACGCGCTGCTCCTCGAAAAGCTGCAGGTACGAGCTCTCGCGCGAGGCGTCGTCGTCGCTCGCGCCGAGCAGCACGACGAGGTCGTCCCTGAGCGCACGGCCCTCGGCGCCGCGAGCGATGTCGGTGAAGAAGGGGTTGCCGATGTCGAGCACGACCATGCCGATGCTGCGGCTGCGGCCGGCCCGCAGCTGCCGGGCGGCGTCGTTGCGGACGAAGCCGAGCGCCTCGACGGAGGCGCGCACGCGGTCGATGGTCGCCTGCGACACCTTGCCCGGGTTGTTGAGGACGTTCGAGACCGTGCCGACCGAGACGCCCGCGTGCAGCGCGACATCCTTGACGCTCGCCGCCATCACCACCACCTCCGCCGACCTGTCCTGCGCCGCGCGCGGGACGGGCACTCCGTCATTCTCTCGGACCCGGCGACTCAGGCCGTGAAGCGGTGCGCTCCCCCGACGACCTCGTGTCGGCTGCCGTCCGGCAGCATGATCTCGGCCGGGACGCCGGCCGGGATCTCGACGTCGAGGGTGAAGCCGTTCTCATCGATGGCCCACGCGGTGCTGACGCGGCCGGCCTCGGCCTCATAGGAGGTCTTGGCCCACGTGATGCCGGGGCCGGGCACCGGCTGGATGCGGATGCGGCGGTAGCCGGGCTCGGCCGGGCGGATGCCGCCGACCACCTGGTAGATCCAGTCCGCGACCGCGCCGAGCGCGTAGTGGTTGAACGAGGTCATCTCGCCCGGATTGATGGTGCCGTCGGGCAGCATCGAGTCCCACCGCTCCCAGATCGTGGTCGCACCCATCGTCACGGGGTACAGCCACGACGGGCATTCCTTCTCCAGCAGCAGCCGGTAGGCGTGCTCCACATGCCCGGTCTCCGACAGCGCCCACGTGACGAACGGGGTGCCGGCGAACCCGGTCGTGACGCGGTAGTCGCCCTCGGCCACGAGCTCGGCGAGCCGCTCGCCGGCCGCGGCGCGGTCGGCGTCGTCCAGCAGCCCGAGGCAGATCGCGAGCGCGTAGACGGTCGCGCAGTCGGACTCGACGCGGCCGCCGTCGCTCACATAGTGGGCGTTGAACGCGGCGCGCAACCGGGCGGCGAGGGCCGTCCATCGGGCCGCGTCGTCGGTCTTGCCGAGGATGCCGGCGGTCTCCGCCGCGAAGCGCGCGCTGCGGTACACGCACGCGGTGGCGACCACGTGCGGGTCGGCCTTGGCCGCGGCGGCGTTCTCCGGCGGCGCGTCCGGGTCGAGCCAGTCGCCGAACTGGAAGCCGGTGTCCCACAGGCCGTTCGGCGAGAGGGCCCGCTCGACCGACTCGAGGTGCAGCACCATGCCCGGGTAGTGCGCGGCCAGCCGCGCCTCGTCGCCGTAGGCGTTCCACAGCGCCTGCGGCACCCACACCGCGGCATCGCCCCAGATCGCGGTCGCGCCGAACGGGAACGGCTCCTGCGACTCGTCGAAGTGCGCGTGCTTCAGCACGTCCGGCACGACGAACGGCACCGCCTGGATGCTGTTGTGCCGCGCCTCCTCCGCGACATCCAGCAGCCACTTGTGCAGGAAGTCCGAGGTGTCGAACTGGAACGACGCCGAGGCCGCGTATGCGGCGATGTCGCCCGTCCACCCCAGCCGCTCATCACGCTGCGGGCAGTCGGTCGGGACATCCAGGAAGTTGCCCTTCTGGCCCCACACCGAGTTCCGCACGAGCTGGTTCACGAGCGGCTCGGAGCACTCGAACGAGCTCGTGCGGCGCATCCGCGAGTGCACCACGACGGCCTCGACGTCGTCGGCGGTGAGCTCGCCGGGCCAGCCCGTCACCTCGGCATAGCGGAAGCCGTGGAAGGTGAGCGTGGGCTCGAAGGCGTCCTCGCCGCCCGAGAGCACGAAGGTGTCCGTCGCGGCCGCGCCGCGCAGCGGGCGCACGCCCAGCTCGCCGTGCTCGAGCACCTCGGCGTGCCGGACCACGATCTCCGCGCCCGCCTCGCCGCGCACCGTGAACCGCAGCCAGCCCACCAGGTTCTGGCCGAAGTCCACGAGCGTGCGCCCCGACGGCGAGGCCCAGATCTCCACCGGGCGCAGCACCTCGTGCCGGCCGATCAGCGGGCCGACCTGCTGCACGAGCGTCGCGCGGTCGATGTCGGTCACGCGGACCGGCGCCGGGGCATCCGCCCCGCGCCGCCGCGCGTCGATCGCCTGCCCGTTGTACAGCGAGTTCGCGGTGATCTCGGAAGCCGCAGCCGACCAGTCCGCCGACGTGCCCACCCGCTGCACCACGCCATCGGCGAAGGTCACCTCGAGCACCGCGGCCAGCGCGATCTCCTGCCCGTAGTTCGCGTTCGCCCCCGCGAAGCCGAGATCTCCGCGGAACCACCCGTTGCCGAGCAGCGCCGAGACCTCCACCGGCCCCTCACCCGAGGCCAGCAACCCGGTCACGTCGAACTCCTGCACCTGCAGCCGCCACTCGTACGACGTCCACCCCGGGTTCAGCACCGAGTCGGTCACCGGCTTCCCGTCCAGGCTCAGCTCGTACACGCCGTGCGCCGTCGCCACCACCCGCGCCGCGGCGATGTTCCCGCGCGGCTGCTCGAGCTCGGCGCGGTGCACGAAGCGGATCGCAGTGCTGCGATCGACGTCGGCGGTGATGAACGCCGCGTGGGCGAGCAGGTCGATGGGCGAGTCGGTCATCGTCGGTTCCTCAGATCATCGGAGGCGGCCCGGCACACGGATACGGCGCCGTCAGTGGAATGAATCGTTTCATGATCCATCGCGCAATGCCAGCTCGAATTCTGCGCCGGCCCCGCCGCGAGCTTGCGACGCCGCGCACGATATGCCATCGTGCTTCCTAGGACGTTGAATCGATTCACTACACCAGGGCCGTCGTGACCTCAGCGTTGCGGGCGGACAGTCCGACACGATCAGACCCGAAGGGCACACGATGACCGAGCGCATCTGCTTCACGCTGCGCGTGCGCCCCGAGCGCCTCGCCGAGTACCGCGAACGGCACGCGGCCGTGTGGCCCGAGATGCTGCGTGAGATCGCGGCGTCCGGCCGCCGCAACTACTCGATCTTCCTCGGCGACGACGGGCTGCTCGTCGGGTACTACGAGGTCGAGGATGCCGCCGCCGCGAACGCCCACCTCGCAGCATCCCCCGTCGCCGCCCGCTGGGAGGCCGAGATGCAGCCGTTCTTCACCGGTCTCGACGGCCGCGCCGACCAGGCCGCGACCGACCTGATCGAGATCTTCAACCTCGACAGGCAGCTCACCGCTGCAGAAGGAGCATGACCCATGGCCACGGCATTCGGCGACATCGCCGGCCTGCTCGCCGAGCAGGCGATCGAGCTGCCCAGTTGGGCGTTCGGGAACTCGGGCACGCGGTTCAAGGTGTTCGGCTCGGCCGGCACCCCGCGCGACCCCTTCGAGAAGATCGCGGATGCCGCGCAGGTGCACCGGCACACCGGCCTCGCGCCGAGCGTCGCGCTGCACATCCCGTGGGACCTCGTCGACTCGTACGCCGACCTGCGCCGGCACGCCGAGGACAACGGCGTCGCGCTCGGCACGATCAACTCGAACACCTTCCAGGACGACGACTACAAGCTCGGCAGCCTCGCGCACCGCGATGAGGCCGTGCGCCGCAAGGCGATCGACCACCACTTCCGCTGCATCGACGTCATGAACGAGACCGGGTCGCGCGACCTCAAGATCTGGCTCGCCGACGGCACGAACTACCCCGGGCAGGACGACCTGCGCGGCCGGCAGGACAGGCTCGCGGCTTCCCTCGCCGAGATCTACGCGCGCATCGGGGCCGAGCAGCGCCTCGTGCTCGAGTACAAGTTCTTCGAGCCGGCGTTCTATCACACCGATGTGCCGGATTGGGGCACGGCGTACAGCCAGGTCGCCGCCCTCGGCGAGCGCGCCGTGGTCTGCCTCGACACCGGCCACCACGCGCCCGGCACGAACATCGAGTTCATCGTGATGCAGCTGCTGCGCCTCGGGAAGCTCGGCTCCTTCGACTTCAACTCGCGCTTCTACGCCGACGACGACCTCATCGTCGGCGCGGCCGACCCGTTCCAGCTGTTCCGCATCCTCTTCGAGGTCGTGCGCGGCGGCGGGTACGGCGCGGGCTCCGACGTGGCGTTCATGCTCGACCAGTGCCACAACATCGAGAAGAAGATCCCGGGCCAGATCCGCTCGGTGCTCAACGTGCAGGAGATGACGGCGCGGGCGCTGCTCGTCGACGGCGAGGCGCTGCGCGCGGCACAGGCGGACGGCGACGTGCTGGGGGCCAACGGCATCCTGATGGACGCCTTCTACACCGACGTGCGCCCCGCGCTCGCGGCGTGGCGCGAGGGCCGCGGGCTGCCGGCCGACCCGATGGCGGCGTATGCCGCGTCGGGCTACCAGGAGAAGATCGAGACCGAGCGCGTCGGCGGCGTGCAGGCGGGCTGGGGTGCGTGACGGTGGCGAACACGGCTGAAGAACTGATCGCGCGGTCGAACCGTCTCGGCGCCGACCCGCGGAACACGAACTACGCGGGCGGCAACACCTCCGCCAAGGGCACGGCGACCGACCCCGTGACGGGCGAGGACGTCGAGCTGCTCTGGGTCAAGGGCTCGGGCGGCGACCTCGGCACGCTCACCGAGTCCGGGCTCGCGGTGCTGCGCCTCGACCGGCTGCGCGCCATGCGGGGCGTCTACCCGGGCGTCGAGCGCGAGGACGAGATGGTCGCCGCCTTCGACTACGCGCTGCACGGCAAGGGCGGCGCGGCCCCCTCGATCGACACGGCCATGCACGGCCTCGTCGACGCGGCGCACGTCGACCATCTGCACCCCGACTCGGGCATCGCGATCGCGACCGCGACCGACGGCGAGGCGCTGACCGCGGCGGTCTTCGGCGGCCGCGTGGCATGGGTGCCGTGGCGGCGCCCCGGCTTCCAGCTCGGCCTCGACATCGCCGCGATCACGGCCGAGCACCCCGAGGTCGTCGGCGCGATCCTCGGCGGCCACGGCATCACGGCCTGGGGCGAGACGAGCGACGAGGCCGAGGCGAACTCGCTGTGGATCATCGAGACTGCCGAGGCCTACATCGCCCAGCACGGGCGGCCCGAGCCGTTCGGCGCGGTGCGCCCGGGCTACGCGGCCCTGGCGGCGCCCGAGCGGCGCGCCAAGGCGGCGGCGCTGGCCCCGCACCTGCGGCGCGTGGCATCCGCCGACCGCCCCCAGGTCGGCCACTTCACCGACAGCGACACGGTGCTCGACTTCCTCGCGAGCGAGCGGCTCGGCGAGCTGGCCGCGCTCGGCACGAGCTGCCCCGACCACTTCCTGCGCACGAAGGTGAAGCCGATGGTGGTGGATGCCCCGGCCGGGGCATCCGTCGACGAGGTCGTCGCCTCGCTCGACGCGCTGCACGAGGCGTACCGCGCCGACTACACCGCCTACTACGAGCGCGGTGCCGCCGCCGCGCGGGCCCGGGGCGAAGAGCCGCCGGCCCTGCGCGGCGCCGACCCGGCGGTCATCCTCGTGCCGGGCGTCGGCATGTTCAGCTACGGCGCCGACAAGCAGACCGCGCGGGTCGCGGGCGAGTTCTACGTCAACGCGATCAACGTGATGCGCGGGGCCGAGGCGCTCTCGAGCTACTCCCCCATCGACGAGGCCGAGAAGTTCCGCATCGAGTACTGGGCGCTCGAAGAGGCGAAGCTCGCGCGGCGCCCCAGGCCGAAGCCGCTCGCGACGCGCATCGCGCTGGTCACGGGTGCGGCGTCGGGTATCGGCCTCGCGACCGCGCGGCGGCTCGCGGCCGAGGGCGCGTGCGTCGTCATCGCGGACCTCGACCTGGCGAAGGCGGAGGAGGCGGCATCCTCGATCGGCTCGACCGACGTGGCGATCGGAGTCAAGGCCGACGTCACCGATGAGACGGCGGTGCAGAGCGCGGTGGACGCCGCGCTGCTCTCCTTCGGCGGCCTCGACATCGTCGTGAACAACGCGGGCCTCTCGCTCTCGAAGTCGCTGTTCGAGACCACCGTCGCCGACTGGGACCTGCAGCACAACGTGATGGCGAAGGGCTCGTTCCTCGTCGCGCGCGCCGCGGCCCGGGCCATGGTCGACCAGGGCCTCGGCGGCGACATCGTCTACATCTCGTCCAAGAACTCGGTGTTCGCGGGCCCGAACAACATCGCCTATTCGGCGACGAAGGCCGACCAGGCGCACCAGGTGCGGCTGCTCGCGGCCGAGCTCGGCGAGCACGGCATCAAGGTCAACGGCATCAACCCCGACGGCGTCGTGCGCGGCTCGGGCATCTTCGCGGGCGGCTGGGGCGCCAAGCGCGCCGCCGTCTACGGCGTGCCCGAGGAGGAGCTCGGCAAGTACTACGCCCAGCGCACTCTGCTGGGGCGCGAGGTGCTGCCCGAGCACGTCGCGAACGCCGTGTTCGTGCTGTGCACGGGCGACCTCGACCACACGACCGGCCTCCACATCCCCGTCGACGCGGGCGTGGCCGCCGCGTTCCTGCGGTGACCGGGGCGGGGGCCGGCGCCTTCGCCGCGGTCGACCTGGGCGCGACGAGCGGCCGGGTGGTCCTCGGCCGCGTCGGCCCCGGCGAGCTCGAGCTGCACCACGTCGCGCGCTTCCCGAACGGGCCGGTCGCGCTCCGCGACGGCCTGCACTGGAACGTCGTCGAGCTGTACCGCGGTGTGCTCGACGGGCTCGCGGCGGCGGTGCGGGCCGAGCCGGGCATCCGCTCGGTCGGCATCGACGCGTGGGCGGTGGACTACGCGCTGCTGCGCGGCGGCCGGATGCTGGGCCTGCCGTTCCACTACCGCGACGAGCGGAGGAACGCGGCCGGGCCGGCCGCCGTGCACGCGCGCGTGGGCGCCGCCGAGCTGTACGGCCGCAACGGTCTGCAGCACCTGCCGTTCAACACCGTGTTCCAGCTCGCGTGCGACGCCGCCGACGGCGTGCTGGACGCCGCCGACACCCTGTTGCTCGTGCCCGACCTGCTCGGGTTCCAACTCACCGGAGCAGCCGTCGCCGAGCGCACCAACGCCTCGACGACCGGGCTGCTCGACGCGCGCACGCGCGAGTGGGATGTCGAGCTCGCAGGCCGGCTCGACATCGCCGCCGGCATCCTGCCGCCGCTCGTCGACCCGGGCACGGCGCTCGGTGCGATCTCGGGCGACGCCCTCGCCGCGGTCGGCGCCCCGCTGCCCGTGGTCGCGGTCGGCTCGCACGACACGGCGAGCGCGGTCGTGGCGATCCCGTCCGTGCGCGACGACGTCGCCTACATCTCGTGCGGCACGTGGGCGCTCGTCGGCGTCGAGCTCGACGAGCCGGTGCTGACGGATGCCGCGCGCGCGGCATCCTTCACGAACGAGGGCGGCGTCGACGGCCGCGTGCGCTTCCTGCACAACGTCATGGGCCTGTGGCTGCTGTCCGAGTCGATCCGCAGCTGGCTCGGGCCGGGCGCCACGACCGCGCAGCAGTCCAGCGCCCTGCAGGAACTGCTCGCGCAGGCCGCCGCGGCCCCGGCATCCGTGCCCGTCTTCGACGTCGACGACCCGCGGTTCCTCGCCCCGGGCGACATGCCTGCGCGCATCGCCGGGTGGCTCGCCGAGCACGACCTGCCCGTGCCGGTCGACCGGCCGCTCATGGTGCGCTGCATCGTCGAGAGCCTGGCCGAGGCGTTCGCGCGCACCGTGCGGCGCGCGGCCGAGCTGTCCGGTCGGGCGGTGGCGACGATCCACCTGGTCGGCGGCGGCGCCCAGAACGCGCTACTGTGCCAGGCGGCCGCCGATCGCGCGGGCCTGCCCCTCGTGGCGGGTCCTGTCGAAGCCACGGCGATCGGCAACCTGCTCGTGCAGGCGCGCGCGGCCGGGGTGCTCTCCGGCTCACTCGAGAGCTTGCGCGCACTGGTCGCCGCGACCCAACATCCTGTTGTCTACACGCCCCGACGTCGAGAGGAGCGCGTTCATGGTTGAACGCCAGCTGCCGAACCCTGCCGAGATCTTCGAGCTGATGAAGTTCAAGAAGCCCGAGTTCAACGGGCGCAAGCGGCGCCTCGAGTCGGCGCTGACGATCTACGACCTGCGCGACATCGCCAAGCGGCGCACCCCCGCCGCCGCGTTCGACTACACCGACGGCGCCGCCGAGGGCGAGCTCTCCCTCGCCCGCGCCCGCCAGGCCTTCGAGGACGTCGAGTTCCACCCGTCGATCCTGCGCGACGTCTCGCACACCGACCCCTCCACGACCGTGCTCGGCGGCCCCTCCGCACTGCCCTTCGGCATCGCGCCGACCGGCTTCACCCGGCTCATGCAGACCGAGGGCGAGATCGCCGGCGCCGGGGCAGCCGGCGCGGCCGGCATCCCGTTCACGCTCTCCACGCTCGGCACGACGTCAATCGAGGATGTCCGCGCCGCCAACCCCGCCGGCCGCAACTGGTTCCAGCTGTATGTCATGAAGCAGCGCGAGATCTCCTACGGCCTCGTCGAGCGCGCGGCCACGGCCGGGTTCGACACCCTGTTCTTCACCGTCGACACCCCCGTGGCCGGTGCGCGCCTGCGCGACAAGCGCAACGGCTTCTCGATCCCGCCGCAGCTCTCGCCCAAGACGATCGCCAATGCGATCCCCCGCCCGTGGTGGTGGTGGGACTTCCTGACCACCCCCAAGCTCGAGTTCGCCTCGCTGTCCTCCACCGGCGGCACCGTCGGCGAGCTGCTGGATGCGGCCATGGACCCGTCGATCGACTACGACGACCTGCGCATCATCCGCGAGATGTGGCCCGGCAAGATCGCGATCAAGGGCGTGCAGAACGTCGAGGACTCCCGGCGCCTGGCCGACCTCGGCGTGGATGCGATCGTGCTCTCCAACCACGGCGGCCGGCAGCTCGACCGCGCACCGATCCCGTTCCACCTGCTGCCCGCCGTGGTGCGCGAGGTCGGCTCGGATGTCGAGGTCATGGTCGACACGGGCATCATGAACGGCGCCGACATCATCGCCTCGATCGCCCTCGGCGCGAAGTTCACGCTCATCGGGCGCGCCTACCTCTACGGCCTCATGGCCGGCGGGCGCGCCGGCGTCGACCGCACGATCCAGATCCTGTCGGACCAGCTCGTGCGCACCATGAAGCTGCTCCAGGTCACCACCCTCGAGGAACTCACCCCCGCCCACGTCACCCAGCTGCGCCGCCTCGCACCCGTGCCCGGCGTCGGGGCGGCTGTGCGCGCGGAGTAGCGCCCCGGTCGTCACTTCCGCACAGTCCACGCACCTCGGACTGTGCACGAGTGACGGCCGAGGGCCCGCAACTCGTGCGTCGGGCGAGGTTGCCGCAAAGTCGTGAGAAAGCGCTTTCTCTTCTAGGCTCGCGGGCATGACAAGCGAACTCGCGGTCAAGCTCGACCGTGTGCGAGGACTGCTCGAACGACGCGGCCTGCCCGCGCTGACCCTGACCGGCAGGGAGAGCCTCGCCTGGCTCACCTGCGGCGCCCGCGTGACCGTTCCGACGAACGGCGACCCGGTGCTGAGCGCCCTCGTGACCCCCGATGCGCTGACCTTCTTCGCCTACGCCAACGAGGTCGACCGGCTGCGCGGTGAGGAACTCGTCGGTCTCGGCGACCTCGAGCTGATCGGCGTGCCGTGGCACGAACCGCTGCCGGGGCTCGCCGGGGCCGCGTTCAGCACGGGCGACACGGCCGCCGACCTGCAGCGCGCCGCGGGCGAGGCATCCGCAGCCGCCGAGCTGCGCGCGCTGCGCGCCCCCCTGCTGCCGGCCGAGGTCGAGCGCTACCGCACGCTCGGCGCCGAGGTCGCCGGGGCGGTGACCGCGGCGGCCCGGCAGCTGAGCCCCGACAGCACCGAGCGGGAGGCCGCGGCATCCCTCGCCCACGCCGTCGTGGCCCTCGGCGCCGAGCCGATCGTGCTGCTCGTCGCGGGCGAGTCGCGCCTCGCCCTGCGCCACCCGCTGCCGACCGCCGCCCCGCTCGGTCGGCGCGCGATGCTCGTCGTCGGCGCGCGCCGCGGCGGCCTCATCGTGAACCTCACCCGCTGGGTCGGCGCACCGAACGAGGGGAGTGCCGACGGCCGCCTGCTCGAGGTCGAGGCCGACGCCTTCGCCGCCACGCGCCCCGGCCGCACGCTTGCGCAGGTGCTCAGGGACATCCGCGCCGCCTATCCCTCCCACGGCTTCGCGGCCGACGAGTGGCAGCGCCATCACCAGGGCGGCGCCGCGGGCTACGCGGGCCGCGACCCGCGCGCGACACCCGCTGCGACCGACCTCGTCGTCGACGGGCAGGCCTTCGCATGGAACCCGAGCGTGCCGGGCGGCAAGGTCGAGGACACCGTGATCATCACGGGCGGATCGGTGGATGTCCTCACCGCCGACCCCGCATGGCCGACCGTCGCCGTGCGCGGGCTCGCGCGCCCCGCCGCCCTGCCGTTCGGGTAGCCCGACCGACCCGCAGACCGCTCTCAGCTGAGGTAAGGCTAAGCTTGCTCTCGGCCCGGGCGCCCCCGGGCCGCGCACCACGTTCGCGAAAGAGACACGCGTGTCCCCTCTGGCTGTCATCGGGCTCGGCGCCATCGCCGGCTTCACCATCTTCCTGGGCTTGCCCCTCGGCATGATCCGGTCGACGGCGCCGCGGCTCAAGGTCGCGCTCAGCGCGCTGGCCATCGGCATCCTGCTCTTCCTGTTCTGGGACGTCCTCTCCCAGGCGTGGGAACCCGTCGACAGCGCACTCGGCGCCCACCGCTTCGGCACGGCGCTCGGCAACGGCCTGCTCATGGCCGTGTGCATCGGCATCGGCCTGCTCGGCCTGCTCTACGTCGACCGCATGGGCAAGCAGCGCAGCGAGACCGCCGGCGCGGCCGACGTCTCGACCGGCTCGCGTCGCCTCGCGCTCACCATCGCGGTCGGCATCGGCCTGCACAACTTCGCCGAGGGACTCGCGATCGGCTCGGCGGCCGCGCGCGGCGAGCTCGCCTTCGCGGTGCTGCTGATCGTCGGCTTCGGCCTGCACAACGCGACCGAGGGCTTCGGCATCGTCGCACCGCTCAGCGGCACGCGTCCGTCCTGGCCGTTCCTGATCGGGCTCGGCCTGATCGGCGGCGGGCCGACCTTCCTCGGCACGGTCGTCGGGCAGGCGTTCACGAGCCCTGTGCTCTCGATCGCGTTCCTCGGTCTCGCGGCCGGCTCGATCCTCTACGTCGTCATCGAACTGCTCGCGGTCGCACGCCGCTCGCTGTTCAAGACCACCGTCACGTGGTTCATCTTCCTCGGTCTGCTGGCGGGCTTCGCCACCGACGCGATCGTCACCGCCGCGGGCGCCTGAGCCGCCTGCCGGGGCCGCCAAGCCTGCCGGGCACATTTCCTGCTGTGGGGCATAACGGGCCAGACATCCCGATATGCCCCACAGTTGAAAAAGTGCCCGACTACGACATGCGCCGCCGGTAGATCAGCATCGCGACGAGATACGCGACCACGAGGATGCCCACACACCACGCGAGCGCGACCCAGATGTCGTTGCCGACGGGCTGCCCGGCGAACAGGTTGCGGATCGTGTCCACGATCGAGGTCACCGGCTGGTTCTCGGCGAACCAGCGCACGGGCCCAGGCATCGACGCGGTCGGCACGAACGCCGAGCTGACGAACGGCAGGAAGATCAGCGGGTACGAGAACGCGCTCGCCCCGTCGACGCTCTTCGCGGTGAGGCCGGGGATCACGGCGATCCAGGTCAGCGCGAGCGTGAAGAGCACGAGGATGCCGGCGACCGCCAGCCACGCGCCGAAGCCCGCCCCGGTGCGGAACCCCATCAGCAGCGCGACTCCCACGACGACCGCGAGCGAGACGATGTTGCCGACGATCGAGGTCAGCACGTGCGCCCACAGGGCGGCCGAGCGCGCGATCGGCATCGACTGGAACCGCTCGAAGATGCCGCCCTGCAGATCCATGAAGAGCCGGAAGGCGGTGTACGAGATGCCCGTGGCGACCGTGATGAGCAGGATGCCGGGCAGCAGGTAGTCCACATAGGACCCGGCCCCCGTCTTGATCGCCCCGCCGAAGACGTAGACGAACAGCAGCAGGAAGGCGATCGGCATGAGCGTCGTCGTGATGATCGTGTCCATGCTGCGAGTGATGTGCTTGAGCGAGCGCCCGGTCAGGGCGACCGTGTCACTCAGGAAGTGGTTCATCGCGGGCCTCCTTCCGGGTCAGCGCGAGGAACACGTCCTCGAGCGTGGGCTGCTTCTCGACGTACTCGACGGTCGCCGGCGGGATGAGCCGCTTGAGCTCGGCGAGGGTGCCGTTCTGGATGATGCGCCCCTCGTGCAGGATCGCGATGCGGTCGGCGAGCTGCTCGGCCTCGTCGAGGTACTGCGTGGTGAGCAGGACGGTGGTGCCGGATGCCGCGAGCCGCCGCACGGCCGCCCACACCTCGAGCCGCGCCTCGGGGTCGAGCCCGGTCGTCGGCTCGTCGAGGAAGATCACCTGCGGCGCGCCGATGAGGCTCATGGCGATGTCGAGGCGGCGGCGCATGCCGCCGGAGTAGGTCGCCACGCGGCGGCCCGCGGCATCCGTCAACGCGAAGCGCTCGAGCAGCCCGTCGGCGATCGCGCCCGGGTCCTTCAGGTGCCGCAGCCGCGCGACGAGCACGAGGTTCTCGCGCCCCGTCAGGATCTCGTCGACGGCGGCGAACTGTCCGGTGAGGCTGATGACCTCGCGGATGCGCCGCCCGTTGCCCGCGACCTCGACCCCCGTCACCTGCGCGCTGCCCGAGTCGGCCCTGAGCAGCGTCGAGAGGATGCGCACCACGGTGGTCTTGCCGGCGCCGTTCGAGCCGAGCAGGGCGAAGATCGACCCGCGCGCGACCTCGAAGTCGACGCCCTTCAGCACCTCGAGCGCACCGAACGACTTGCGCAGCCCGCGCACCTCGATGGCGTGGTCGCTCACGAGCCCTGCTCCCGCTCGGCTCGGGCGATGGCATCCGCGAGCTTCTTGTGCTCCTTCGCGACCCAGCCGTCGGGCACGTAGCTCTGCTTGAACGTCTCGATGAACTCGAGCGGGTCGTCGCCGACGATGTCGCGGATCGACGTGCCGTCGGCGGCGGCGCGCTCGAACAGGTCCATCAGGTCCTCGAAGATCGTCATGTCGCTCGAGATCGCCCCGAAGTACATGAGGTAGTGCTCGAAGCCGGCGACGGCGGTCCGGTACGGGGCGGGCAGCGCCTTCAGGCGCGCCCTGTAGTTCCTCCAGCGGCGCTTCCCGTCGAAGTCGCCGATCACCTTCTCGAAGACGGACACGGTCACCTACCTCCTTCGCGGAGCTGTTCCAGGCGCTCGGCCAGGAAGCCCCAGGTCTTCCAGAACTCGTCGAGGTACTCGCGCCCGTCGGCGTTGAGCGAGTACACCTTGCGGGGCGGCCCCTTCTCGGAGGGAACCTTCTCGACATCCACGAGGCCGCGCTGCTCGACGCGGACGAGCAGCGCGTAGACGGTGCCCTCGGCGATGTCGGTGAAGCCCTGATCACGCAGCCAGGCCGTGATCTCGGAGCCGTGGGTGGCGGTGCCGGCGAGGATCGCGAGGACCATGCCCTCGAGGATCCCCTTCAGCATCTCGGTCGCCTGCTTCGGCACGGCAACCCCTTCCGGCTAGTCAGTGTCACTGAGTACCGGTACATAGTGTCACTGACTACCGCCGCGCGCAAGCGGCGGGCACACAACCGACTGTGGGGCATATCGGGATGCCTGACCCGATATGCCCCACAGTAGGAAAAGTGCCCGGCGAGGTCAGGGCCGGCGGGGCGCAGCCGTCGAGCCGCGCGCCTCGAGCCGCGGCTGGAACGTGAGGTCAAAACTGCGGCTCTCGCCCTCGATGAGCGAGTTGAGGCGCAGCCACGCCTCGGCGCCGAGCTCGACGTGCGGCACCGAGGCCGTCGTGAGCGACGGGGTGAAGAAGCGGGCGAACGGGATGTCGTCGAAGCCGGTGACCGAGACATCCCCCGGCACGCTCACCCCGAGCTCGGCGAGCCCGTTGATGAGCCCCACGGCGACGAGGTCGTTGAACGCGATCACCGCGGTCGCGCCCGTCACACGCACGGCATCCGCGATCGCGAAGCCGCTCTCGATCGTCGCGCCCGCGCGCACCCGCTCGAGCCGCACGTCGGGCGCGGCGCGGCAGAACTCGTCGAGGCCGCGCACACGGTACGAGTTCGACGCGCTCTCCTCGGGGCCCTCCGCGAACACGATGTGCCGGTGACCGAGCTCGTAGAGATGGCCGGCGAGATTCTGGACGCCCGATTGGTAGTCGATCGAGAGAGAGGGCGCGGTGATGCGGCCGGATGTCCGGTTGATCAGCACCAATGGCTGGAGTTCCGCGGCGAGCTTGATCAGCTCGGCCTCGGGCATGCGCGGCGCACACAGCACGACGGCGTCGCAGCGGTGTCGGATCTCCGCGGCGAGCGCGGCCTCCTCCGTCGCCGACTCGGCGGAATCGGCGACGAGCGCGCGGTAGCCGTCGCGGGCCGCAGCCTTGCTGAAGCCCGACAGCATCTCCTGGAAGGTCGGGTTCGCAAGGTCGGGCACGAGGAACGCGACGGCCTTCGTCCTGCCGAGGGCGAGCGAGCGAGCGAGGTGACTCGGGGAGTACGACAGCTCGCGCGCCGAGGCACGCACCCGCTCGGCGACCGCCGGCTCGCCGACGAATCGGCCGTTCATGACACGGGACACCGTCGCGGGCGACACGCCCGCATGCTCGGCCACCTCGGCGATCGTCGCCGAACCGGTTCGCTTGCTCATGGATTGACATTCCCATGAAGCGTCACGACAATCAATCAGACGCGAGAAACCGCTTTCACGACGCTTCGACACGAGGACAGAGATGACCACCCGCACCCGCTACGCGATCGTCGGAACCGGCTCGCGCGCCCACATGTACCTCGACGCGATCGCCGGCGCCCACGCCGACGTCGCCGAGCTCGTCGCCTGGGCCGACACGAATCAGGGCCGCCTCGACTACCACGAGGCGCGGCTCGCCGCGCAGGGCGTCGCGGCGCCCGCCCGGTTCGCCCCGGCCGACCTCGCCGCGGCCGTTGCGGCGCACGCGATCGACCGGGTCATCGTCACCTCCCCCGACTTCACGCACGCGGGCTACATCGTCACGGCGCTCGAGGCCGGCGCCGACGCGATCACCGAGAAGCCGCTGACGACCTCGGAAGACGGCGTGCGCGCCATCGCCGAGGCCGCCGAGCGCACGGGCCGCTCGGTGACGATCACGTTCAACTACCGCTACTCGCCGCGCAACACCGCGCTCAAGCAGGTCATCGCCTCGGGCGAGATCGGCGAGGTCACCTCGGTGCACTTCGAGTGGGTGCTCGACACCGCGCACGGCGCCGACTACTTCCGCCGCTGGCACCGCCAGAAGAAGAACTCGGGCGGCCTGCTGATCCACAAGGCGAGCCACCACTTCGACCTCGTCAACTGGTGGCTGGCGGATGCCCCGAGCCGGGTGTTCGCGAGCGGGGGCCTGCGCTTCTACGGCGCCGACGCCGCGGCATCCCGCGGGCTCGGTGCGCGCCCCGAGCGCGGCTCCGTCGACTCGCCGCTGCGCGACGCGTTCAGCCTCGATCTGCGCGACGACCCGCAGCTCAAGGCCCTGTACTACGACACCGAGTCGCACGACGGCTATCTGCGCGACCGCGACGTCTTCGACCCCGGCATCACGATCGAGGACAACCTGTCGCTCGTCGTCGACTACGCGCGCGGCTCGTCGATGTCGTACTCGCTCAACGCGCACTCGCCGTGGGAGGGCTACACGGTGCACGTCAACGGCACCAAGGGTCGCGCCGAGCTCAGCGTCATCGAGCGCGGGGCCGTCATCATCAGCGAGGACACGGGCCGCCCCGTCGTCGACCCGAGCGCGCACCCCGAGCTCGTCGTGCACGAGGGCGCGCGCCCCGTCGGCGAGCGCCTCGTGGTGCAGAAGCACTTCGAGCTCGCGCGCGAGGTTCCGATCCCCGCAGGCGAAGGCGGGCACGGCGGCGGCGACGCGCGCCTGCTGCGCGACGTGTTCCTCGGCGTCGGCGAGGACCCCTACGGCCACGCCGCGACCTGGGTCGACGGCGTGCGCTCGGTCGCCGTGGGCCTCGCGGGCAACCGCTCGCTCGCCACGGGCGACGCCGTGCGGGTCGCCGAGCTCGACCTGGGCGTCGAGCTGTGAGCCGCTACCTCGTCACGGGGGGCGCGGGCCGGCTGGGGCGCAGCGTGGTCTCGGTGCTGACCGGTGCGGGTCACGACGTCGTCTCCGTCGACCGCGTCGCCGCCCCCGGCCTGCCGGCCCTGCAGATCGTGCGCGAGCTCGGCGGCCCCGAGACGCTCGTCGACGTGCTGCGCGAGCACGACGTCGACGCGATCGTGCACCTCGCCGCGATCGCGGTGCCGTTCAGCGCGCCCGACGACGTCATCTTCCGCACCAACACCTCGCTCGCGTTCGCCGTGCTGGATGCCGCGAAGCAGGCCGGCGTCGGCACGGTGCTCATCTCGAGCAGCCCCACGGTCATCGGCTACAACGCCCCGACGGGGTGGGAGCCGGCCGCGCTGCCGCTGACGGAGGGGCATCCGCTCGCCCCCTGGAACGCCTACGCGCTCGCGAAGGTCGCGATCGAGGGGCTCATCGCCGCCGAGGTGCGCGCCGCCACTCCCCTGCGGCTCGGCGCGTTCCGCCCCTGCTATGTCATCGCTCCCGAGGAATGGGAGGGCGCGCCGACCCAGCAGGGCCACACCGTCGCCGAGCGCCTCGACGACCCCGCGCTCGCGGCCGTCTCGCTGTTCAACTATCTCGATGCGCGCGACGCGGGCGAGTTCGTGCTCGCGTGGCTGACGCAGCCGGATGCCGCGCCCAACGGCGCCGTGTTCTTCGTCGGCGCGGCCGACTCGATGGTGCGCGGCCCGGTACCTGCGGCGCTCGCCGAGCACGTCCCCGAGGCGGCCGGGCTCGCCGGCTCGCTCGGCGACACCGACCCCGTGTTCTCGAGCGCGCTCGCCGAGCGCCTGCTGGGCTGGAGGGCTCGGCGCAGCTGGCGCACCGAGCTCGCCGCCGCAGACGACAAGGAGCTCACCGCATGACCGTCTTCCCCTTCGCCGACGGCGTGCTGTTCTTCCCGGTCACGCCCTTCGACGCGTCCGACCGCGTCGATCTCGACGCCCTCGCGGCGCACGTCGCGGGTGGGGTGGACGCCGGCGCCGCCGGCGTCTTCGCCGCGTGCGGCACGGGCGAGTTCCACGCCCTCTCGGCGTCCGAGGCCGCCGCCGCGGTGCGGGTCTCTGTCGAGGCCGCAGCGGGCCGCGTGCCCGTGCTCGCCGGAGCCGGCGGCCCGCTCGGCCACGCGCGCGAGGTCGCGGCCGCCGCGGCCGACGCCGGCGCCGCGGGCCTGCTCGTCATGCCGCCGTATCTCGTGCAGGGTGCGCAGGGCGGGGTCGCCGCGTACGTCGAGGCCGTCGCCGAGGCATCCGGACTGCCCGTCATCGCCTACCACCGGGCGAACGCCGCGCTCACCGAGCAGACCGTCGAGCGGCTGCTGCAGCACGAGCTCGTGGCCGGCATCAAGGACGGGGTGGGGGATGTCGCGCTCATGCAGCGCTTCGTGCTCGCCGCCGCGCGCGCCGGCCGCGACCTGCAGTTCTTCAACGGCCTCTTGACCGCCGAGCTCAGCCAGACGGCCTATCGCGCCATCGGCGTGCCGCTGTACTCGTCGGCCGTCTTCGCGATGGCGCCCGAGATCGCGAACGGGTTCTACGCCGCCTACCGCGACGGCGATTCCGCGCGCCAGCAGCTGTTCCTCGACCGGTTCTACGTTCCGCTCGTGCGCCTGCGCGACGAGACGCCCGGCTTCGCCGTCGCGCTCGTCAAGGCCGGCGTGCGGCTCGGCGGCCTTGCGGCCGGCGGCGTGCGGCCGCCGCTCACCGACCCGACCGCGGAGCAGACCGCGCGACTCGAGGCGCTGCTGGCGGCGGGGCGCGCGCTGCTGTGAACGCCGTGATCTCGGGCATCCGCACCCGCCTCATCCGCATCCCGCTGCTGCGGCCGTGGGGGCCCGACGTCACCGGGCTGTCGGTCGTCGAGGTCGTCGTGACCGCATCGGACGGGGCCCAGGGCTTCGGCTTCTCGTGGACCCCGTCGATCGGCGCGACCGCGGTCGCGGCGCTGCTGGATGCCGAGATCTCGGCCTTCGCCGTGGGCCGGCCCGCCTCGGCCGGGCTCTGGGACGAGCTCTGGCGACACCTGCACGAGGCCGGCGGCGGCGGAATCACGACCATCGCGATGGCGGGGCTCGACACCGCCCTGTGGGACCTCGCCGCGCGCCGCGCGGGCGTCGGCGTGCCCGAGCTGCTCGGCCGCCGGCACGACGCGCTCGAGGCCTACGGCTCGGGCGTCAACCTGGACTACCCGATCGACGAGCTCGTCGCGCAGGCCGAGCGCTGGGTCGCGGCGGGCTTCGGCGCGGTCAAGGTCAAGGTCGGCAAGCCGTCGCTCGCCGAGGACGTCGACCGTCTGCAGGCGGTGCGCGAGGTGATCGGGCCGGACCGGCAGCTCATGGTCGACGCGAACCAGCGCTGGGACCTCGCCCACGCGGTCGACGCCGTCGCCGCGTTCGAACCGCTCGACATCGCGTGGCTCGAGGAACCGCTGCGCGCCGACGACCTGCTCGGGCACGTGGCGCTCAAGCGCGAGACGGGCGTGCGCATCGCGGTCGGCGAGAACCTGCACACCGAGTACCGCTTCGCCGAGTTCCTCGAGGCGGGCGCCGCGGACGTGCTGCAGCCCAACGTCATCCGCGTCGGCGGGCTCACCCCGGCGTCGCGCATCGCGAGGCGGGTGCAGGATGCCGGGGCCGAGCTCGCCCTGCACCTGCTGCCCGAGCTCTCCGCCCAGCTCGCCTTCGCACTCGAGGTGCCCACGCGCATCGAGCACGTGGAGTCGGCCGCGTTCGCCGAGCTCGGTGCGCTCGTGGAGCCCTCGGGCGTCGAGTTCGGGGCGGGGCGCGTCTTCGGCGGCCCGAGCCGCGGCCTCGGCATCCGCTTCGCCTGATCGACGCCCGCGAGGGGTGCAGAAACCGCCTTTCGGGCCCGGGTTCCGCGTTCATCGCACCCTTCGCGGCGCGACGGTCGCGGCAAAACTGGCAACCGGCGAGAGGATCGAACCGTGACTGCACCACGCGTCGTCATCACCGGAATCGGCGGCTACGGCCGCGTGCACCTCGAGAACGCGCGGCGGCTGAGCGCCGCGGGCCGGCTGCAGATCGCCGCGCTCGTCGACCCGGCGGTCGCGGCATCCGCCCCCGATGCCGCCCGCTTCGGCGACGCGCCCCTGTTCTCGGACCTCGCCGATGCGCTCGCCCTCGGCGACATCGACGTCGTGATCGTCGCCACTCCCCTGCACACGCACGCCGCGCTCGCCGAGCAGGCGATGCGGGCGGGGGCCGACGTGCTGCTCGAGAAGCCGCCCGTGCCGACCATGGCCGAGTTCGACCGCCTGCTCGCGACGCAGGGCGACACCGGCCGCGCTGCCCAGGTCGGCTTCCAGAGCCTCGGCTCGGCGGCGATCGCGGCGTTCCGGGCGGATGCCCTGCACCTCGGCCCCGTCGAGTCGGTCGCCGCGACCGGGCTGTGGAGCCGCCCGCTGTCCTACTGGGCCCGCGCGCGCTGGGCGGGCCGCCGCAGCCTCGACGGGTATCCCGTCGTCGACGGCGTCGCGACCAACCCGCTCGCGCACGCGATCGCGACGGCCCTGCGCATCGCGGGGTACGACACGACGGCGAGCGTCGACCGGGTCGAGGTCGACGCGTACCGCGTGAACGACATCGAGGCGGACGACACGACCACGCTGCGCATCACGGGCCGCGGCCTGCCGACCGTGACCGCCGCGCTGACGCTGTGTGCCCCGCCCGAGCTCGCCGAGGCACCCGACCGCGGGGCCGTCGTCACGGTGCGCGGCGCCGCGGCATCCGCCGCGTTCTCGTACACGACCGACGTCGTGACGACCGCCGAGGGCCGGCTGACCTTCGGCCGCGCGGACCTGCTCGAGAACCTGCTCGACCATCGCGCGACCGGCGCGCCGCTGCGGGTGCCGCTCGCGGCCACCGGCGCGTTCCTGCGCGTGGTCGAGGCGATGCGGCTGGCTGCGGATGCCACCCCGATCGGCCCCGGGCACGTCACGTGGCACGGCGCCGGCGAGGCCCGGCATCCCGTCATCACGGGCATCGATTCCGCGATCGCGCAGGCCGCCGACCGCGGCGCGCTGTTCCGCGAGCTCGGCCTGCCCTGGGCGCGCGGCTGACGCGCCGCGCCGGGTGACGCCTGCTACTTGATGCCCGTGGTGGCGATGCCGCGGATCAGGAAGCGCTGCCCGACGACGAAGCCGATGAACACGGGGATGAGCGACACGACCGACATCGCGAACAGCTGCCCCCAGTTGCCGCCCGTCTGACTGTCGATGAACTGGCCCAGCGCGAGCTGCACCGTGAAGTTCTGCGGCTGGGTCAGGTAGATGATCGGGGCGAAGAACTCGTTCCACATCCAGATGAACGTGAAGATCGTCGTCGTCGCGAGCGCCGGCGTCATCAGCGGCACGATCACCCGCAGGAAGATGCGCGGGTGGCCGCAGCCGTCGATGCGCGCGGCCTCGTCGAGCTCCTTCGGGATGCCGCGGATGAACTGCACCATCAGGAAGATGAAGAACGAGTCCGTGCCGAGGATCTTCGGCAGGATCAGCGGCCACACCGTGTTCAGCAGGTGCACGAACGAGAACATGATGTACTGCGGCACGAGCGTGACCTGGAACGGCAGCATGATCGTCAGCAGCATGATCGTGAACGCCACGCGCTTGAACCGGAACTCGAGCCGGGCGAACGCATAGGCGGCGAGCGTGCACGCGAACAGGTTGCCGAGGATCGCGCCGATCACGATGACGACCGAGTTGATCAGATAGACGCCGAACGGCGAGGTCAGCGCCACCCAGCCCTTGGTGTAGTTCGACCAGTCGAAGTGGTCCGGGATGATGCTCGGGTTGAGGAAGATCTCGTTGTTCGGGCGCAGCGAGCTGACGACCATCCAGACCAGCGGGTAGATCATCACCACCACGAACGCGAGCATCACGACGTGCTTGAGGATGCCGCGCACGCCCTGCCACACGCCGACCCGCGCCAGCCACGGCTTGGAGCGCACGGTCGGCAGGTTCAGTCGCTCAGTTGTCATAGAACACCCAGTACTTCGAGGTGAGGAACGTCACGCCCGACAGCGCGGCGATGATCAGGAACAGCAGCCAGGCCATCGCCGAGGCGTAGCCCATGTCGAACTGGTTGAAGCCCTGCTGGTACAGATACAGCGAATAGAACATCGTCGAGTCCGAGGGGCCGCCCGTGCCGCCCGAGACGATGAACGCCTGGGTGAACGACTGGAACGCGCCGATGAGCTGCAACAGGATGTTGAAGAAGAAGATCGGGCTGAGCAGCGGCAGCGTCACGCGCCACAGCTTCGTCCAGCGGCCGGCGCCGTCGATCGAGGCCGCCTCGTAGTACATCGACGGGATCTGCCTCAGGCCCGCGAGGAAGATGATCATCGGCGCGCCGAAGGTCCACACGTTGAGCAGGATGATGGTGCCGAGCGCCCACCTCGGGTCCGAGATCCACCCCGGCAGGTTGTGGAAGCCGACGTGGCCCAGCAGCTGGTTGACCAGGCCCGACTGGCCGAAGATCTGCCGCCACAGGATCGCCACCGCGACCGAGGAGCCGAGCAGGCTCGGCAGGTAGAACACCGAGCGGTAGAACGGCAGCGCCCGCATGCCCTTGTCCAGCACCATGGCCGCGATGAGCGCGACCACGAGCTGGATCGGCACCGAGACGAACACGTAGGTGAACGTCACCCGCAGCGAGTTGAGCAGCCGGGGGTCCTGGAACATGCGCACGTAGTTGTGCGCGCCGATGAAGCTCGGCGCCTGGATCAGGTTGTAGTCCGTGAACGACAGCACGAGCGAGGCGATCATCGGGCCCGCCGTGATCAGCACGAGCCCCAGCAGCCACGGCAGCAGGAAGAAGAACGCGGCGCGGTTCTCGCGCCGGCCCGTCGCGCCGCCCTTCTTGACGGAACGGAGTTCCTCGAAGACGCTCACGCCACCCCTTGCAGTCATCGTCGATCACAGGTCGGACAACCTCTCGGCGAGTGCGGGAAACCGCTTACTCAGAGGCCTGGCTTGTCACCATATCCAGGCACGGGGAGGGCGTCAACAGGCCGTTACAGCGTTGGAACACGGCCGGTGCAAAGCCTGTGGCAAGTGTTGACACCCCTCGAAGGACCGCCGAATAATGTCGGCACAGGGGCGAGGAAGCGCTTTCTCACGCCCCGTGTCACAGCATGGCAAGGAGGCCATATGTCACAGCAGCTCTCCCGTCGCCAGTTCGGACTGGCGGTGACGGGGCTCGGCGCCACGTTCCTGCTCGCCGCCTGCGGAACGTCCGCCACACCGGGCGCGGCATCCAACAAGTCGATCTCGACCGCCGACGAGTTCAAGAAGGCGTCGCTGACCTTCGCGTTCTGGGGCAACCCGGTGCGCAACGCCTACACCGACCAGATCATCAAGGCCTACACGGCGGCGCACCCCGCGATCACCGTCGCCCAGCAGCCCGGCGAGTGGGCGACCTACTGGACGAAGCTGTCCACGCAGGTCGCCGGCGGCACCGCCCCCGACATCATCCAGATGGACCAGGCGTACATCGCCGAGTACGGCGGCCGCGGCGCCCTGCTCGACCTCAGCAAGGTCGCCACGATCGACACGGCCCCGCTCAAGTCGACGCTCGCGGCGGGCACGCTGAACGGCAAGCTCTACGGCATCCCGACCGGCAACAACGCCTACGCGATCGGCGCGAACAAGACGCTCTTCGACAAGGCCGGGGTCGCCCTCCCCGACGACAAGACCTGGACCTGGGACGACTTCCTCAGCATCTGCCACCAGCTCACCCAGGGCTCGGGCGGCAAGTTCCGCGGCACCAACTGGTTCGGTGCCGACCAGGAGCTCAAGATCTGGCTCTACCAGAACGGCGGCGAGCAGCTCTACACCGCCTCGGGCAAGCTCGGGGCCTCCACCGACAACCTGACGAGCTTCTTCGCCTTCGTGCAGAAGCTGTTCGCCTCGGGCGACGGCCCCACGAAGGACGAGTACGCGACCGACATCGCGGCCGCCGTCCAGCAGACCCTGTTCGGCACGAACAAGGTCGCCATGGAGTGGATGTGGAGCAACCAGGTCACCGCGTACCAGCAGGCCAACGGCGGCGACGTCGTGCTGCTGCGCATTCCGAGCGCCGCCGGCTCGTCGGCCAAGAACGGCGTGTACTTCAAGCCGTCGATGTACTGGTCGATCTCGTCGCAGTCGAAGGCGCCCGCGCAGGCGGGCGGCCTGATCAACGACTTCCTCAACAGCACGGCGGCAGGTGCGCTGCAGCTCGCCGAACGCGGGGTCCCGGCCAACCCGGCGGTGCTCGCGGTCGTGCAGCCGAAGCTGTCGGCGACCGACCAGATCGGGGTCAACTACCTCGAGTCGATCAAGAGCGAGGTCACGAACGTCCCGCCGGTGCCCCCGAAGGGCACGAGCACCGTCGCGGCCGTCGTCCAGCGCCACGAGCAGGACGTGATCTTCGGCCGCGCCACCCCGGCCGCCGCCGCCGCGGCCTTCAAGACCGAGGTCGAGGGGCTCATCTCCTCGGCCTCGTAGACCGCGGACAGAACAGCGCCCGCGCCGCCGAGAAGGCGACGCGGGCGCTGTTCAGCGAGTGCGGATGCCTAGCCGTTGCACTTTCCGGACGCGGAGTCGCTGTAGCTCAGCGCGGTCGCGGAGTCGAAGCCGGTGCCGGCGAGAACCGGCTTGTACGAGAACGACCAGCTGCTCGGGCTGAGCTTGAGGTCGCCGACGCCGTAGCCCTCGTCGTAGGCGCTGACCACGTTCGGGTTCGCGTAGGAGCCGTCGGCGTTGGTCGCGATCGTGTCGAGCGCCTCACCACCGGTGCCGATCGTGAGCTGCGTGATGCCCTTCTTGGGGTCGGGGTTGCCCGCCGGGTCCATCGGCTGGAAGCGCGCGTAGGCGTGCTCGTGGCCGTTGAGGATCAGGGTCGCCTTGTTGGCGTAGAGCAGCTTCCACCAGGCGTCCGCGACCTGGCCCTCCTGGCCGCCGGCGCCCACGGCCGAGGCCGGGACGGTGGCGGTCGAGGCCGTCGTGGCGCTGAAGGTCGGCTGGTGCCAGTAGGCGATCGTGCAGGGGCGGCTATTGCCCTTGAGGTCCTGCGCGAGCCACGAGGTCTCCTGCGAGAGCACGCCGCCGTCGGTGGTCGAGCAGTCGTTGTTGAACGCGTCGGAGTTGCACTCGACGTTCAGCGAGATGATGTGCCAGTTGCCGAGGTTGTAGGAGTACCAGCCCTGGTTGCTGGCGGTGTCGTCGCCGGCCTGGCCCGAGGCGTTCGGGGTGCCCGCCTGGTCGTGGCCGTTGAAGTAGGCGAAGTAGCCGTTGCCGTTCTGGCCGGCCTCGTCGTCGCCCTTCTTCTGGTACGAGTAGTACTCGTGGTTGCCGGGGGCCGGCTTCTCGAGGAACTTGAGGCCGCCCCATGCGGTCTCGAACGAGCCCTCGAAGTCGCTCAGCTTGCCGACCTGGTACTGCTCGTCGCCGAGCAGCGCGACGGCGTCGGGCTGCATGTCGTCGGCCTGCTTCGCGGTCGCGAACTCGGCGTCGTAGCCGCCGAGGCTCGTGCTGCCGCACTTGAGCGAGCTCGGGTTGGCGGCGTTGGTGCTGTCATCGGGCTCGCAGGCGATGTCGCCGACCGCGGCGAGCGTGAAGGTCTTGCCGTTGGCGCTCGAGCTGGGGGTGCTGTCGTAGGGCCAGACGTTGCCGACGTTCTGTGCGACGGCGGCACCGGCGATGCCGAGCACCGAGGCGGCGACGACGCCGGCGGCGATCAGCGGAAGTTTGCGCATACGAAGGCGCACGGGTTCCTCCAAGAAATGGGTGCGAACAGGGGGTGACACGGGGTCGCGGCAACGCTTCCGTGTGCCCCGAACGCGGGAGTGAACCGCACGCGTACGGAAAGTGAACGACGCGGCGAAAAGCTTTGGCAGACTGCCGGAGTGGCATCCTCTCGCGGCGTCGCGCACCTCTCGCGCGATCTGGTCAACAAGCTCGTCGGAATCGTGACGGACCCGAGGATGCCGCCGCAGCGCAAACTCGATCAGGCGAGCGCCACACTGGACAGGGTGATCACGGATGCCGAGTCGCCGGCATCCCGCGCCCGCCACACCGTCGTCGCCGCCGTGGACGACGCGATCAGCACCGCCTCCGAGCTGTCGGCGACGCTCTCGCGCGCCGAGCTCGAGGCCCGCGTGCGCGCCAAGCTCGTGGACGCGCTGCGCGACGCCCCCGGCCTCACGGTCGAGGGCGGTCGCTGACGGCTACTTCCCCTCGGCCGCCGCGGCCTTCTGCAGCGCCTGCTGCAGACGGGTCTGGGCCTCGCCGTAGGCCGTCCAGTCGCCGTTCTTCAGCGCGGTCTGCGCGTCGTCGTAGGCGGTCTGCGCGTCCTGGATCGCCTGCTGCAGCGCGGTGCCGCCGGTCGCCGGGGTCGTGGGCGTCGGGGTCGGCGTTCCCGTGGGCGGGGTGGTCGTTCCGTCGCTCGGCGGGGTCGTCGGGGTGCTCGGCGTCGTCGGCGTGTTCTGGTCGCCCGTGACGGCGCCGGAACTGCCGCCGAACAGGTCGTCGAGCGCGGCATCCAGCGTCGGCTCCATCGCGATCTTCCCGCCGAACGAGACGATGACCTCCTGCAGCAGCGGATAGCTCGTCGAACCGGTCGACTTCACGTACACGGGCTCGACGTAGAGCATGCCGCCGCCGACGGGGATGGTCAGCAGGTTGCCTTCCTGCACCTGGGTCGCACCGCCGATGCGCAGCTGATTGAGCTTCGTCGATACGTTGGGGTCCGACTTGACCGTCGCCTGCACCTGACCCGGCCCCCAGACGTTGTCGGAGGTCGCGATCGTCAGCAGCGTGAACTTGCCGTAGCCGGGCGCGACCTTGCCGGCGACGGCGCCCGCGTCGGAGTCGACGGCGAAGTAGCCCTTGAGGATGCTGGCGGACTCGCTCTGGTTCGAGGCCGGCGTGAAGCTCGAGTACAGCGTGTAGGCCGACGACGTGTCGCCGGGCAGCTTCATCGTCAGGTAGTACGGCGGCTGCAGCAGGTCATCGCTCGAGGTCGGGTCGAGCGGCGTCTTCCACGCGTCCTCGTTCGAGTAGAACGCGCCCGGGTCGGTGACGTGGTAGGTCGCGAGGATCTGACGCTGCACCTTGAACAGGTCCTGCGGGTAGCGCACGTGGCTCATCAGCTGCGCGCTCATGTCGGAGATCGGCTTGATGTTGAGCGGCAGGATCTTCTCCCACGTCTTCAGCACCGGGTCGCTCGGGTCCCAGGCGTAGAGCGTCACCTGGCCGGTGTAGGCGTCGACCGTCGCCTTGACGGAGTTGCGGATGTAGTTCACGTCATCGCTCGGGTACGGCGAGACGGGGTTCTGCGCGTCGCTGATCGCGCCGCCGAGCGACTGCTGCTGCGAGTACGGGTACTGGTCGCTCGTCGTGTAGCCGTCGATGATCCAGTCGATGTGGCCGTCGACGACCGAGGGGTACGGGCTCGAGTCGAGCGTCAGGAACGGCGCGACCGCCTGCACGCGCTGCGCCGGGTCGCGGTTGTAGAGGATCTGCGAGTCGGGGTTCACGGCGTCGGAGAGCACGATCTGCTCGTCCTGGAACTTGAGGGCGTACAGCAGCCGGATGAACACGTTCGAGAGCTTCGGGCCGCCGTTGCCCGAGTAGGTGTTGTAGGTCGCCGGGCCCGAGCCGTTCGACGGGAAGTCAAGCTCGACGGGCTTGCCGCCCTTCGGCGCGCCGACGATCGAGTAGTCCGGCGACTTCTGGCCGAAGTAGATGCGCGGCTCGTAGTCGCCGAGGTTCGTCGAGGTCGGCATGCCCGACTCGACGAAGTTCGGTGCGCCGTCGCTGGCCCGCGAGTTGCCCTGCGCCGCGACGAGGCCGTAGCCGTGGGTGTAGACGAAGGTGTTGTTGAACCAGTTCTGCGATGACGACCCGAGACCGTTCTGATCGAGCTCGCGCACGGCGAGCACGGTGTCCTGGGTGGTGCCGTCGATCTTGTAGCGGTCGACCGAGAGCACGGGCGAGAACGAGTAGTACTGGCGGAACTGCTGCAGCTGCTGGAAGGCCGGGCTGACGATCGCGGGGTCCATGATGCGGATGTTCGCCGTGGTGTCGGCATCCTGACGCAGCGCGCCCGCCGGGGTGTCGCTCGTGACGTTGTACGGCGTGCCCGTGACGTCGCTCAGCCCGTAGGCCGAGCGGGTCGCGTCGATCGCCCGCGCCACGTAGCCCGCCTCCTTCGGCTTCTCGCTCGGGCTGACCTCGAACTTCTGCACGCCCCACGGGTACAGCGTGCCGATCACGAGCGCGCTCACGATCAGCAGCGCGAGGCCGACGAGCGGGAAGCGCCAGCGGCCCGTGAACGAGGTGAACACGAACAGCAGCGCCACGATCACGGCGATGCCCGCGAGGATCGTCCGCGCCGGGATCGTCGCGTGCACGTCGGTGAACGCGGCGCCCGTGATCTTGCCCGAGACGTTCGTGTCGGTGAGGGTGTCGTAGCGGTCGAGCCACACGCTCACGCCCTGCACCGCGAGGTAGATCGCGGCGATCACGGCGATCTGCACGCGTGCGGCGCGCGAGATGCGCAGCTCGCGGCCGCTCACGCGGATCGAGCCGTAGAGGTAGGTCGTCGCGACCGTCGCGAGGAAGCAGATGATCAGCACGGCCGACACGAACGAGGTCACGGCCTGGAGGAACGGCAGCTGGAAGACGTAGAACGAGATGTCGATGTGGAACTGCGGGTCGGTCGTGCCGAACGGCGTCGAGTGCAGCCACTGCGCGGCGAGCTGCCAGCGGCTCGAGGTCGCGAGACCCGCGAAGAGGCCGAAGACGATGGGGATGCCCCACACCGCGAGCCGGCGCAGCGGCTCGACGACCTGCTGGTAGCGGTCGAGCTGGGCGTTGAGCTTCGCGTAGACGGGCCGCAGCCGGTACGAGAGCTGCAGGGCCAGCCACAGCGGCACCGCCATGCCGAGGAAGCCGATCGCGAACATCGACAGGCCCCAGCCCCACTGCGTGCCATAGACGCCGAGGTAGCCGAGCTGGCCGAACCACAGCACGTCGGTGAAGACGCGCGCGAAGATGAAGAACGCGATGATCAGGGCGATGACCGCCCCGACGGTGATCCACGCGGCCGCGCGCCGACGGCGGTCGAGAGGCGGCCGGGACGGAGTGGATGCAGCGGCGGAGCTCACCTCGTCAGCCTAGCGATGACAGGTCGCAAGGCTCCCGGTGTCGCCGCCCTCTGAGACGGTTTTCAGCACGTTCAGGGAGTCCTTCAGCGTCGAGACCGCGTAGACGTGCAGGCCCGCCGGGATGTGGCCCACGACCTCGTCGCAGTTCGACTCGGGCGCGAGGAAGACCGTGGCGCCCGCGGCCCGGGCCCCGAACATCTTCTGCCGGATGCCGCCGATGGCCCCGACATCCCCCGCGGCATCGATCGTGCCCGTGCCCGCGACCTTCTTGCCGCCGTTCAGATAACCCGGCGTGAGCTTGTCGATGATGCCGAGCGCGAACATCTGGCCCGCGCTCGGGCCGCCGATCTGCGCGAGCTGGAAGTCGACGTTGACGGGGAACGCCCCGTACTGCTCCCCCGCGGCGACGCCGAGCACCCAGGCGCCGCTCGACTTCACGGGGGTGAGGCTGAGGTCGAGGGTCGAGCCGTTGCGCAGCACCGTGACCGTCACGGCCTTGCCGCCCGCCGCCTGCACCGCGGCGCGCAGCGCGGTGACCGTCGGGACCGCGGTGCCGTCGACCTTCTCGATGCGGTCGCCCGCCTTGAGCACGCCGTCGGCGGGCAGGCCCTTCTCGACCTGGGCGACGACGACGTGCGTCTCGATCGTGTAGCCGAGCTGGGTGAGGGCCGCCGCGGTCGCGTCCTGCTGCGAGGTCGACATCTGGATCGCGCTCTGCTGGTTCGCCTGGTCGGCGGTCTGGCCGCGCGGGAACTCGAGCTCGACGGGCACGACCGACTCGGACGGCTGGAACCATGCGCTCGCGACCTGGAACCAGTTCGGCAGCTGCTGCGGGTTGCCGAGCACGTTGACGGTCAAGAGGAACAGCGCGCCGCTCGTCGGATAGGTCGTGTGCCCCGGGATGCTCAGCACGGGCTTCGCCCTGGGGTCGGCCGGCTGGCCGGCCGCGGTGTCGACGCCGAGGGTGTTGAACACGGGGCCCGGCCGCTCGATGACGTAGGGGCTGGGTGCGAAGCCCAGGATCAGGATCGCGACGACGGATGCCACGAGCAGCCCCCAGCCGATGCGCCGGCCGCGCGGCATCCGTTCGCGCACAGCGTTGTCGGGCTGCTGCTCGTAGAAGGTCATCGTGATTCTTTCCGGGTTAGCGTGGAGCGACGCGCTGAATAGTACAAGCGTGCGTTATGTCGGCCGATGAAAGGCGCAGATGTCAGACGAGGACAAGTCGCCGGAAGAGCAGCTGCGCGAGATGCTGCAGAACATGCTCTCGGGGGGCGCCGATCTCGACCCGGCCAAGCTCGCCGGCGCCGCGGGCCTGCCGAACGACCCGGCGAGCATCCAACAGCTCATCGCCCAGCTGCAGGGCGCGCTGCGCGGCAACGCCGACGGCTCGATCAACTGGGACCTCGCGCTGCAGCAGGGGCGGCAGCTGGCGATGTCCGGGGCGGTCGCGACGACGCCGGGCGAGACCTCGTCCCTCGAACAGGCCTTCCACGTCGCGGCGCTCTGGCTCGACGAGGCGACCGCGGTCGGCGCGCTCGTCGCCACGCCGTCGCTGCTCTCGCGCGGCGAGTGGGTGAAGCGCACCATGCCGCTGTGGACCCAGCTCGCCGAGCCGGTCGCCAACTCGATCGCCGACTCGCTGACCAAGGTCATGGACGAGCAGGCGCCCGAAGAGCTGCGCGCCGTGCTCGCGAACGCCGGCCAGATGGTGCGTGCCGTCGGCGGCACCCTGTTCGCGATGCAGCTCGGCCAGGTCGTCGGGCAGCTGTCGGCCGAGGTGGTCTCGGGCGGCGACATCGGCATCCCCCTGCTCGACGACGGCCAGGCCGCGCTGCTGCCGCAGAACGTGCGCGCGTTCGGCGACGGCCTCGACATCGACGGCGACCAGGTCGCGCTCTACCTCGCCGTGCGCGAGCTGGCCCACGCGCGGCTGTTCCGGCACGCCAAATGGCTGCGGCTGCAGGTCATCACCGCGATCACCGAGTTCGCGCGCGGCATCCGCATCGACACCGAGCGCATGGAGGACCTCGCCGCCGGCTTCGACCCCGCCAACCCCGACGAGCTGCGCGACGTGCTCGCGTCGGGCGCGCTGATCCCGCCGAAGACCGAGGCGCAGGAGGCCGCGCTCGCGCGCCTCGAGACGCAGCTCGCGCTCATCGAGGGCTGGGTCGACGTGGTCACGCTGGCCGCCACCTCGCGGCTGCCGCGCGCCGATGCGGTCGCCGAGACCGTGCGCCGCCGCCGCGCGGCGGGCGGCCCGGCCGAGTCGGCCTTCGCGACGCTCGTGGGCCTCGAGCTGCGGCCGCGCCGCCTGCGCGAGGCGGCCGCGATGTGGCAGCAGGTGACGGATGCCGTGGGCGCCGCGAAGCGCGACGAGCTGTGGTCGCACCCCGATCTGCAGCCCACCGCCGAGGACGTCGACGACCCGCAGCGGCTCATCGCGCGCCTGTCGGGGGTCGCCCCCGCCGACCCCGAGGCCGATGCCTTCGACCAGGCCCTCGAGGACCTGCTCAACGACGACTCGGGCGACCGGCCGAAAGAGGAGTAGCGCGCCCCGTCGGGCACATTTTCGACTGTGGGGCATATCTCGACGCGGGTCGGGATATGCCCCACAGTCGAAAATGTGCCCGGCAGCGCTCGGGCTGTGGACAGTTCGCACGCGGCGGATGCCCCGCTCGGCATGCTGGGGCGGTGATCCTCCGACTCGACCCCGCCGTGCCCGTCGTGTGGCGCGCGCCCGACGCGGTGCAGCTCGGCGTCGACCCGGTCGTGTGCGTCTTCGAGGGCGCGAGCGAGCCGACCGAGCGGCTGCTCGCCGCGCTCGCGGTCGGCACGCCCGCGTCGGCGCTGCCCGTGATCGCCGAGACGGCGGGCGCGGGCGAGCGCTTCGCGGAGGCGCTGCTGGATGCCGTGCGCCCGGCCCTGCTGCCCGAGGCTCCGGCGCCCGAGCGCACGGAGGCGCATCGGCTGCGCATCGCGGTGGAGGGCGACGGGCCGGCCGCCCGCATGCTGGCGCCGGTGCTGCACGCGCTCGGCATCGCGCTCGTCGACAGCCACCCGGGCCTCGGGGCCGACCCCGACGACGGGCCGATCGACGCGGCGGTGCTGCTCGGCGCCTACGCGATCGCACCGCGGCGGCACGGGGCCTGGCTGCGGGCCGACATCCCCCACCTCGGGGTCGTCTTCGGCGAGCGCAGCGCGCGCATCGGCCCCTTCGTCGAGCCGGGTGAGGGCCCGTGCCTCGCATGCCTCGACCTCGAGCGGCGCGACGCCGACGAGGCGTGGCCCGTGATCGCCGCTCAGCTCGCGGGCAAGCGGGCCCCGGCCGAGGCCGGCGGGTTCGCGGCATCCGTCACGCTCCGCATCGCCCTCGAGCTGGTGGCCCACCTCACGGCAGGCTCGCGCGAGCTGACCGCGCAGAGCCTCGTGCTGCGCACCGACGGCGGCGAGAGCCGCGTCACGCACTCCCCGCACGCGCGATGCGGCTGCCGAGCTCTGCCAGGAAGCGCGACGGCTGACGTGCTGCGGCTCGACCGTTTCCGGCCGCGGACCAGCTCAGACGCAGACGCCGCCGCGCGCGGGTGATGCCGACGTAGAGCAGGCGGCGCTCCTCGTCGACCTGCTCGAAGGTCGTCGCGTACGAGATCGGCACGAGGCCCTCGGAGAGGCCGACGATGTGCACCTCGTCCCACTCGAGGCCCTTCGCCGAGTGCAGCGTCGCGAGGGTGACGGCGCGCAGCGTCGGCTCGTGCTGGCTCGCCTGCCGTTCGAGCAGCTCGTCGGTGAAGCGCCGGAAGGTCGTGCCGGGCGCGGCCTCGTCGGCGAGCGTCATCAGGGCGTTCAGGCTCTCCCACTTGTCGCGCACCGAGCCGCCCTGCTCGGGCGGGGCCTGGGTCCAGCCGAGCGAGCGCAGCACGTCCGACACGGACTTGAACAGCGGCTCGCCGCTCACCGTCACCGAGGCGGCGCGCAGCGCGAGCACCGCCTGCTTCACCTCGGGCTGGTCGAAGAAGCGCTTCGCGCCGTGCACGCGGTACGGCACGCCCGCGTCGCCGAGGGCGTTCTCGAGCGCGGCGGCTTGCACGTTGACGCGGTAGAGCACGGCGACCTGTTCGGGCGGCGTGCCCGCGGCGATCGACTGGGCGATGGCTGCCGCGATGCCCACGGCCTCGGCGGTGTCGCCACGGTAGCCGGCGACCTCCGGGGTCGGCGCGCTCTGCGCCTCGTGCGCCTCGTGCGCCGAGTGCAGGGTGAGCGACCCCGGCCGGCCGCGCATGAGCTCGTTCGCGGCGGCGACGACCGGCGGCGTCGAGCGGTAGTTCTGCTCGAGGCGCACCACGGTCGCGTCATCCCACCGCCGCCCGAAATCGAGCAGGTACGAGCTCGACGCGCCCGCGAACGAGTAGATCGTCTGGCTCGCGTCGCCGACGACGCACAGCTCGCGGCGGTCGCCGAGCCACAGCTCGAGCAGCTGCTGCTGCAGGGGCGAGACGTCCTGGTACTCGTCGACGACGAAGAAGCGGTACTGCTCGCGCACGTGCATCGCGACCGAGGGCTCGACCTCGATCATGCCGGCGGTGGTGAGCAGGACGTCCTCGAAGTCGATGAGCTTGCGCTCGTCCTTGAGCCGCTCGTAGGTGTCCATGAGGTCGGCGAGCTGATCGGCCGTGAGACCGTTCGGCACCGGCCGGCCGGCTGCCGTGTAGGCGTCGACCGACAGCCCGCTCACCTTGCGGTACTCGACCTCGGACGCGATGTCGCGCAGCGTCGCCGTGTCGACCTTGAGTTTCAGCACCTGCGCCGCATGGCCGAGGATGCGCCCCTTGCCCGGCGCGAGCTCGGGCGTGCGGCCGCCGACGACGAGCGGCCAGAAGTGGTTGAGCTGCGCGAGCGCCGCGGCGTGGAAGGTGCGCGCCTGCACTCCCCCGGCCCCGAGGCCGCGCAGCCGACCGCGCAGCTCGGCGGCGGCGCGGTTCGTGAAGGTGAGCGCCATGACGCGCTTCGGGTCGTACGAGCCGGTCGCGACGCCGTAGGCGATGCGGTGCGTGATCGCACGGGTCTTGCCCGTGCCCGCGCCCGCGAGGATGCACACGGGGCCGAGCAGCGATTCGGCGGCGACCCGCTGCTCGGCGTCGAGCCCCGCGAGCAGCTCGTCCGGGGTCATCGTGCGGGCGGTGCTTCGGTCAGCGGGCCGCCGTACCACTCGGTCACGATCGCGTGGGCGATCGACGAGGGCGACGGCAGCTTCAAGTCGTCGCGCTCGGCCCAGATGTCGGCGCGGCTGAACCAGCGCAGCGCCAGGATCTCCTCGCCGTCGGGCCGCAGGGGCACGTCGCCCGCCGCCGCCGTGCGCGCCTCGAAGCCGATCATGGCGGATGCCGGGAACGGCCACGGCTGCGAGCCGAGGTACCGCGGCGCGGTGCAGTCGACGCCCGCCTCCTCCTGCACCTCGCGGATCACGGCCGCCTCGAACGACTCGCCCGGCTCGACGAAGCCGGCGAGGATCGACCAGCGGTTCGCCTCCCACATGGCGTTGCTGCCGAGCAGGATGCGGCCCGCTTCGTCGACGACCCGCACGATGACCGCGGGGTCGGTGCGCGGGAAGACCTCTCTGTCGTCGACGAAGCAGCGGCGCACCCAGCCGCCCTGCTCGACGACCGTCGGCGTGCCGCAGCGCGGGCAATGCGTGTGCGACTCGTGCCAGTTCATGATCGCGACGGCCTCGGCGAAGAGCGCGTACTCGGTCTCGTCGAGCGTGGTGCCGGCGGTGCGCAGCGTGCCCCACAGCGACTCGTCGGGCTCGAGCTCGGCCGCCGCGGCATCCGTCAGCGACACCGCGATGACCGGCACACCGGACGCGACGACGCGCCCCAAGTAGACGCGCACGAGGGCGGAGGTCTGGCGATCGGGGCCGATCAGATCGAGGGCGGATGCCGCGGCATCCGCCATGAGCGCGCGCCCGTTCCAGAGCGGCAGCAACCGGGTCGTCTCATCGGCCAGCAGCTCGTCGAAGAGCTCGGGCCGACCGCGCCGCGCACCGTCGCGATCGACGACGAGACCGGTGAGCGGCTCGAGCGCCGTGCGACGTGTCATCCGTGCCTCTCATACCCCCGGGCCCTACCCTGAGGGTCATGGCCAGAACCCCATTCACTCTAGCCGCGCTCTCCACGGCGGCGGTTCCCGGCCTGGAGGTGGCCGCCACCCGCGAGCACACCACGGGGGAACACGGCGACTACGACGCGGCCGTGGTGACGACCCGCGGCGGAGACGAGCTGATCGTCCGCGTGCCGCGCACGCAGGCCGCCGAGACCGAGCAGGCCGCCGACCTGATCTCGCTCAGTGCGATGACCGGCGGTGTGCGCTCACGGCTGCCCTTCGAGGTGCCGACGGTGCAGGGCCAGGCGCCCTACGACGGCACGCGGGCCGTGGTCTACGACTTCCTCCCCGGTGCGCCCCTCGCTCTCGAGTCGATGCACGGCGGGGTCGCCGCGTCGGCGGGGCAGGCCATCGCGGCGATCCATTCGCTGCCGATCGGCTTCGTGCTCGATGCCGGCCTGCCGCGGCAGACCGCCGAGGACGCCCAGCGCGCCGTCATGACGATCGTCGACCGCGCCCAGTCCACGGGCTCGCTGCCAGCCGCACTGCGCAGCCGCTGGTACACCGCGGCGACCGACCAGGCGCTGTGGCGCTTCCTGCCGACCGTGATCAACGGGGCGCTCTCGAACGACGCGCTGCTCGTCGAGAACGGCTCGGTGCGCGCCGTGATCGGCTGGTCGGCGTTGTCGATCGGCGACCCGGCGCGCGACCTCGCATGGGTGATGGGAGCGATGCCGGATGTCGGCGACGAGGTCTTCCACGCGTACGGCACCGGGCGCCAGTCGCCGAACGACCCCCGCCTGCAGCACCGCGCGCTGCTGCACGCCGAGCTCGATCTCGCGCGCTGGCTGCTGCACGGCCACGAGCTGCACGACGCCGCGATCATCGAGGATGCCGCGCACATGCTCGACCAGCTCGTCGAGCGCGTGCACCGCGGCGGCGTCGACCGCCTCGACCAGGCGACGGGGCCGGTGCTCGACGCCGCCCAGGTCGAGGCGCTGCTCGCCTCGACGCCGGGCGGCGGCGCTCAGCCCGCGGGCATGACCCCCGTCGTCGACGAGGCCGACGGCTCGGACGGGAACGTCGACGACCAGCGCTCGGCCAGCTCCTCGGACGAATAGATTCGCTCGGGGCGGATGACCGCGTCGTCGGCCACGAAGTAGAACACGGCGTCGATCGACTCGGGCGGGACGCCCTTCCACGTCGCGTAGGCGTGCCGGTACAGCGCGAGCTGGAACTGCTTGCGCTCGAGGTCCTCGTCGTCCTTCGGCGCCTTGCCCGTCTTCCAGTCCACGATCTCGACGCGCCCGTCGGGCAACGGGTACACGGCGTCGAGCTTGCAGACGAAGACCTGCCCGGCGAGCGGGGCGTGGATCTCGACCTCGACCTCGAGCGGCTTGAGCCCCGCCCAGCGCGAGCGCTCGAACGTCGCCTTGAGGTCGGCGAGCCGCACGGCATCCGCCTCGTTCTCGGGCACGAGGTCGTCGCGCTCGAACTCCTCGGCGTCGATCACCTCGGCCTGGCCGACGACGCCGGCGCGCCGTTCCACCCACGCATGGAACAGGGTGCCGATGCGCGTCGCCTTGTAGGGGCGCTCGGGCATCGGCCTCTTGAGCCCCCGCAGCGTGCCCTCGGGGTCGCTGACGAAGTCCTTGTACCGCGACGCCGGGATGCGGACGGGCGGATGCCCCGCCGGCGCCTCCGCCCGGCGCTCCTCGAGCTCGCGCAGCAGCAGCTCGAGGTCGTCGCGCCACAGGCCCGCATCGCGCGCGGGGTCGCCCGGACCGAGCTCCAGGCGGTGCCGCACGGCTTCGGCGGCCGCACGGACGGCCGTCTCGCGCCCGCGCAGCGGGTTCTTCGGCCACACCACCGGGTCGGCGAGCTGGGCGTCGAGGGGGTTCTCGTCGGAGGCGAGCGGCGGCACGGCATCCGCCGCGATCAGGCCCGCCTGCGCCAGCTCGGCGAGGTAGGTGCTCGGATCGCGCGGCCGGCTCTGGCCGCCCCAGTACGACCCGGTGAGCAGCAGCCGCTCGCTCGCCCGGGTCACGGCGACGTAGCCGAGGCACCGCTCCTCGTTGAGGTGGCGCTCGGTGAGCTCCGCCTTGAACCCGTCGAGGGCGGCCAGGAAGTCCTTCTGGGTCTCGGCGGTGCGCCAGGCGAGCACGGGCAGCGCCGAGCGGTCGCCGCGGAAGTCGAAGGGCAGCTGGCCGAAGCGCACCCAGCCCGCGCCGTCGCGGTACGCGCCGGGCAGCTCGTCGGCGACGAGACGCGGCACGGCCACGAGGTTCCACTCGAGGCCCTTCGAGCCGTGGATCGTCAGCACCTGCACCGAACCCGGCTCGGGGGCCTCCGTGCGGGGGCTGAACCTTTCGCGCCCCTCGGCCTCGTACAGCCAGTCGAGGAAGGCGCGCACGCCCGTGCCCGTGTCGTCGGTCGCGTTGAAGCCCGCCGCGAGCCCGAGGAAGGCGTCGAGCCCGGCCTGGCCGCCGGCCGCCGACTCGTTGGCGCGCACCTCGATGTCGAGGTCGAGTTCCTGGATGACGAGCGTCACGAGGTCGAGCAGTTCGAGCCCGAGGCGCCCGCGCAGGTTCTCGAAGAACCGCGCCGCCTCGCGCAGTCGCTCGAGGCCGACCGGCGAGAAGTCCGCGAGGGCGCCGTGCTCGCGGCGCGCGCTGCCGATGAAATCGAGCGCCTCGACGATCGACGCGCCCTCGTCCTCCGCGACGGAGCCGCGCAGCTGCTGCCGCACCTCGCCGTCGAGCAGCTGCTGACGGAAGTCGCGCTTCTCGAGCCAGCCGGCGAGGCCGCGCAGCGCCTGGATGTCGCGCACTCCCAGCCGCCACCGGGCGCCCGCGAGCAGGCGCAGCAGCTCGCTGCCGGCGTCGGGGTCGACGAGCACCTTGAGCGCGCACACGAGGTCGACGACGGCGGGCTGCTCGAGCAGGCCGCCGAGGCCGAGCACGTGATAGCGGATGCCGGCGTCGCGCAGCGCGCGGGTGAAGACGTCCGTGCGGCTCCACGAGCGCATCAGCAGGGCCGCCGTCGGCGGGGCCTCCGCCGCGGCGAACTCGGCCGCGAACCAGGCCGCGACCGCGGCCGCCTCGTCGAGGATCGTCTGCTCGAAGCGCACCTCGACCGCGCCCGTCGGGGCGTCGGCGCGGGCGTCGAGCCGCTCGACGTCGACCCGCGCCTTGGCGTTGAGCGGCGCGGCGATCAGGTTGGCGGCGTCGAGCACGGCGGTCGGGTTGCGCCAGCTGATCGTCAGCGGGTAGGTCGGCGCCACCCCGGCCGCGCCCGTGAAGGCGCGCGAGAAGTCGTCGAGGTTGTCGGCGCTCGCGCCGCGCCAGCCGTAGATCGACTGGTTCGGATCGCCGACCGCCATGACCGGGTGCCCTCGGAACAGCCCCGCGAGCAGGTCGGTCTGGATGAACGACGTGTCCTGGTACTCGTCGAGCAGCACGACCTTGTACCGGCTGCGGTACTCGGCCGAGATGTCGTCGCCGCGGCGCTGCACCGCCTGCAGCGCGAAGGCGACCTGGTCGCTGTACTCGATGAGCCCCCGGCGGCGCTTCTCGGCCGCGAACTCGACGGCGAGGTCGATGAGCAGCGGCAGGTCGGCGATCAGCCCGACGGCCTTGACCGCCTCGGCCATGCGCGCGCTGCGGGTGCTTCCTGACGGCCTGTCGAGGATGCCCTGGAAGTCGGCCGCGAGGACCGTCACCTGCCGCGGGTCCGGCACGTCGTTGTCGCTCAGGGCGTGCGCGAGATCGAGCACCGCACCCGTCAGCCTGTCCAGGCCGTGCTCGGTCTCGAGCAGCCGGGGGTCGGTGCTGCGCCCCACGATCGTGCGCGCGAGCCGCCAGGCGGCCGCCTCGCCGAGCAGCACCCCGTCGGCCTCGCGCCCGATCGCGAGCGCGTTCTCGCGGAACAGCGCGTTCGCGAAGGAGTTGTACGTCGACACCGACGGCACGTCGAGCGGGTCGTGCGCCCCGGGCAGGTTGCCGGATGCCCGCAGCCGGTCGATCTGCCCGCGGATGCGCGTGCCCAGCTCGCCGGCCGCCTTGCGGGTGAACGTCAGGCCGAGCACCTCGCCGGGGGCCACGAGCCCGTTGGCGACGAGCCACACGACGCGCGCCGACATCGTCTCGGTCTTGCCGCTGCCGGCGCCCGCGACGACGAGGGCCGGCTCGGCGCCTGCCTCGATCACCGCGCGCTGCTGCGGCGTGGGCGAGTATGCCTGCCCGAGCATGCGCGCCACCTCGTCCGCGCCGTGGCGGTACCGGCTGAAGTCCATCACTCTGCCGCCTCCGACACCTCGGCCACGAGGTGGATGCGGTAGTCGTAGCCGTCGCGCCCGTCGTCGGCCCGGACGCCGACGAACTCGGCACCGGCCATGCCGCGCCCCGCCTCCTGCACGCGCACCCGGAACTCCTCGAAGGCGACCTCGCCGTTCGCAGGCTGCGGCACCTCGCGATACCGCTTGCGCGTGGTCGTGGTCTCGGGCGCGACGAAGACGAGCTTCGCCCCGCCGAGCAGTGCCGGGTCGGCGACGGCGCCCGCCTCGGCGAACAGCTCGTCGAGCGCGCCGTCGCGGTAGGCGAGCTGGTACGCATTGAGCTGGGCGTGCCCCGGCACTTCGGACCCCGACGGATGCCGCCTGCCGGTCTTCAGATCGACGATCACCACGGTGCCGTCGGGCCCGCGCTCGACGCGGTCGATGGCGCCGTTGATCACCGTCTGTCCGACCTGCAGCCGGAACCGACCCTCGGCCGTGAGCAGAGCCGCGCCCGAGCGCTCGAAATCGGCGAGGTAGTCGTGCAGCCCCTCGGCCATCTTGCGCACCCGGCGCTTCTCGCGCTGCTCGACCCAGCCGGGCTCGAGGCCCAGCTCGGCCCACCGCCGCTCGACGTCGCCCCAGATGCGCTCGACGCTGACGTCGCCCTCGGGCTCGGCCGAGGCGACCTCCATGATGGCGTGCAGGATCGTGCCGACGCCCGTCGCGAGGCCGCCCGAGGTGCCCGACATGGTGTCGACGAACCAACGCAGCGGCGACGTCTCGAAGGTCTCGATCTTCGACGGCGAGACGGGCACGACCGCGCCCGGGTCGGCGTCGAGGTCGACGAGCGGGCCGTCGGCCGAGGGCTCGAGCACGCCGTACCAGCCGGCGGGGTCGGCCCCCGCGACCCCGGCCTCGGCGAGCGTCGCGAGGGATGCCGCCGCCGAGGCGTCCCCGGGCGCACTCGCCAGCCGCCGCCGCAGCTGCCCGACGAGCCCGCGCAGGGTGAACGGATGCCCCGCCACCGGCACCGCGTGGCCGCCGGCGAGCCGCAGGAACGGCGAGGCCTGCTGGTCCTCCCCCTCGCTCGCGGCCACGATGAGCAGCCGGCGCGCGCGCGACACCGCGAGCGCGAACATGCGCAGCTCGTCGTGCATCACCGCGGTGCGCTCGTCGAGCGCGGCCTCGGCCGCCCCCAGCGCCTGCGGGCGCAGCAGCGACCCGCGCAGCCGCACGTTCGGCCAGCCGCCCTCTTGCACGGACGCCACGGCCACGACGTCGAACTCGAGGCCCACGGCCGCCGCGGGCGTGCACACGAGCACGGCATCGGCCGTCGAGCGCGGTGCGAGCGTGTCCTCGGGCACGGCCGCGTCGGCCAGCTCGGTCACGAAGTCGGCCGCAGGCCGCCCCGGCGAGCGCTCCACGAAGCGCTTCGCCGCGGCGAACAGCGCCACGACGCCGTCGAGGTCGCGGTTCGCCTCGGCGCCGACGATGCCGCCGCGCGCGGCCTGCTTCGACCAGGTCGCGGCGAGCCCGCTGCGGTCCCACAGGGTCCACAGCAGCTCCTCGATCGTCGCGCCGCGCCCGGCCTGCCCGCGCGCCGTCTGCAGCGTCTGCGCGAGCCGCCGCGCGGCGCGCCCGGGCGCCATGTCCTCGACGGTCACGAGCGCGGCCGGGTCGGCGAGCGCCTCGGCGAGCAGCACCTCGCCCGCGCGGTTGCCGCCGCCGGCGATCTCCTCGTGGCGCAGCGCGAGCCGCAGCTTCCGCAGCTGCACGGCATCGAGGCCGCCGAGCGGCCCGAGCAGCAGTTCCGCGGCGACCACCCCGTCGAGCGCGCGCAGGCCGAGCACCGCGCCCGCCGCGGTCAGCAGGTGTTTCGCCGCGTAGTCGTCGCGCAGTGCGCCGCCGGCGGCCGTCGTCGTGGTGGGCACCTCGGCCACGGCGAGCGCGCGCGCGACCTCGGGCACCTGCCGCCCCGAGCGCACGACCACGGCCATGCGCCCCCATGGCAGCCGCTCGCCGAGCAGGTGCAGCTCGCGCAGGCGCCGCGCGAGCGTCGCGAACTGGTCGGCGTCGCTCGGCGCGACGATGCTCTCGACACGGCCGCCCTCGCCCGCGGGCGCGGCCTTCCGCTGCGGCCCGGCGAGGGCCGCTCCGATGCGCTCGGTCACGCGCGCGGTCACCTCGCGCAGCGCCGCGGGCTGGCGGTGCGCGACCGCGAGCACGAGGGATGCCGCGTCCACCCCCACCCGCGCGCCGAAGCCCGCGACCGCCGTCGGGTCGGCCCCGCGGAAGGTCGTCGTCGCGACGTCCGGGTCGCCGAAGGCCACGACGGGCACGCCGCGCCGCGCGATCGCCGCGACGAAGCCGAGGCCGGCGCGCGTGAACTCCTGCAGGTCGTCGACGACGAGCAGGCGGACACCGGGGTCGACCTCGCCCGAGGCGACCAGGCGCGCGGCATCCGCCAACAGCTCCGCCGCCGTCACGAAGCCCGGACGGTGCCGGTCGAGCGTGTCCTGATAGCGCGCGATGAAGCCGCCCGCAGCGACCCACTCGGGCACGCCGCCGTCGCGCCCGAGCTCGACGAGCCGCGCCGCCGAGACCCGGTTCTCGACCATGCGCTCCATGAGCTCGCGCAGCTCGGCGCGGAAGCCCGCGAGCCGCCGCACGTCGGGCGAGAGGTGCTCGGGCCAGTCGCCCGCGCCGTCCGCCTCGTCGCCGGCGAGCTGCTCGGCGAGCAGCTGGTCCTGCTCGGCGCCGGTCAGCAGACGCGGCTCGGGCAGGCCGGATGCCGCCGCGGCCCCCGCGACGCTGAACGCGAGCGAGTTCGCCGTGCGCGCCCGCGGCCCCTGTGTCGCGAGCCCCAGCCGCAGCGAGAGCCGGTCGCGCAGCGCGGTCGCGGCGGTGCGGCTCGCCGAGAGCGCGAGCACCTCGTCGGGTCGCACCGCGCCCGCGCCCACCCGCGCGGCGACGAGCTCGACGAGCGTCGTCGTCTTCCCGGTGCCGGGCGCGCCGAGCACGACCGCGGAGCGCTCGAACGGGAGGTCGAGCACGGCCTGCTGAGACGGGTCGAGGAGCACGATCGACAAGCTATCGCCCCCCGCCGACATCGGCGCTTCCCCCTCCAGCGAACACGCGCGGGAAGCGGCGCGCGCACTGGATAGGCTCGTCAGCACAACGACGAAAGGCACTGTGGTGGAGATCCGCATCGGCATCCTGAACGCCCCCCGCGAGCTCAGCTTCGAGACCGACGAGTCGGCCGCTGACGTCAACGCCAAGGTCGCGCAGGCGATCACGGCCGGCAGCCCGCTGCTCGCCCTCGCCGACAACAAGGGCGCCAACTACCTCATCCCCGTCGCCGGCATCGCCTACGTGCAGGTCGGCGCCGAAGAGACGCGTCGCGTCGGCTTCGTCGCGTAGACACCCGTGGAACTGCTCTTCATCGCCCTCATCGGCGTGATCATCGGCGGCGTCGCACGCTATGCGCTGCCCTGGCGGCACACGCACGGCGCGGCTCTCGTGCCGGCCGTCGGCGGCGTCGCCGCGATGGTGCTCTGGGTCGCCCTCACCTGGGCCGGCCTCAAGTGGGACGCCGGCGTGATCTGGTGGCTCGCCGTCCTCGGCACGGCCGTCGTGGCCGTCGCCGTGGACGTCCTCGTCGGCCGCTCGCGCGAGCGGGCGGATGCCGCGCTGCACGCGGCCGTCGCGCAGCACGGCGCCCGCGCCTGATCGAGGTCGCCTGATCGGGCCGCGCGCCCGAACTCACCTCTGGCGTGCCTTCAGGCAGCGTTCGGTCGGCATTTTCGGCCCCAACTCGCCCCTTGTGTGCCTCCGGCCGATGTCCGTCGACACTTTCCGCCCGAACTCACCCTTCGTGTGCATTCAGGCGATGTTCCGCCGCGAAACAGCGCCCGAACTCACCCCTCGTGTAGCTCCGGGGGGCCGCGTTCGAGCGCCCCTACGCCGTGAGGCCGAGCGCGTCCATGCGCCGCGTGTGCGCCGCGATGATGTCGGCGTACAGGGGCGCGGTGTGCGCGTCATCCACCTCGACGTCGCCCGTCAGCCGCAGGATCGACCGGCTCAGCAGCAGCGTGTCCCCCACGAGCCGCCGCCCCCACATCGCGAGGCGCGAGGCGAGCACGGCGTCGGCGTCGATGCGCTCGGCGAGCAGCGCCTCAAGCATGCGGCGGTCGGCCGGGTCGACGGCGAAGACCGCGGGCAGCTCGCGGATGCCGTCCGACGGCACCCCCTGGGCCAGCTCCGCGAAGAAGTCGTCGAGCAGGCCGCCGACGATGTGCGCCGAGAGCACGCGCTCGGGCCAGTCGTGGCCGGCCGTGGCCGCGTCCAGGGCGGCGACGCGGGGCAGGTGCTCGCGCAGCTCGGTGTCGGGGTCGAGGTCGAAGCGCCGCAGCTCCGAGACCAGCCGCTCGTGCCGGGTGAGGGCGTGCGCGGCCGCCTGGCCGATCGCCTCCTTCGCGGCGTAGCCCGGGGCATCCGCCACGAGCGCCGACAGCCTCTCGAACGCGCTCAGCTGGACGCTCGCCGACAGACCGAGGAAGGGGCGCAGGTCGGGCGCGACCGCGGCGAGGTCGGCGGCGACCGCCGAATTGCGCTCGCGGCGGGGCCGCAGCCGGGGGGCATCGAGGACGAGGCGACGACGCTTGAACCACGAGAAGGCCACGGCCATGAGTCTAGAAGGAAGCCGTCGGTAGACTGGGCGGAGGCTTGAGGACACTCCCTCGCCGTACGACACCGAACAGGTATCTTTCCGTGACTTTCGCAGATCTGAACATCGACACCGACATCGTCGACGTGCTCGCGGGCAAGGGCATCATCGAGCCCTTCCCCATCCAGGAGCAGACCATTCCCCTCGCCCTCACCGGGCAGGACATCATCGGCCAGGCCAAGACCGGCACCGGCAAGACCTTCGGCTTCGGCCTGCCGGTCATCCAGCGCCTCGGCGCCGACCCGGCGCCGGGCATCAAGGCCCTCATCGTGACCCCGACCCGCGAGCTCGCGGTGCAGGTCGCCGAGGACATGGAGCTCGCGACATCCGGCCGCTCCACCTCGGTCGTCGCCATCTACGGCGGCAAGGCCTACGAGGGCCAGATCGCCGCCATCAAGGCGGGCGCGCAGATCGCCGTCGGCACGCCGGGCCGCCTGCTCGACCTCGCGGGCCAGCGCCTGCTCAACCTCTCCGAGGTCACCGAGGTCGTGCTCGACGAGGCCGACAAGATGCTCGACCTCGGCTTCCTGCCTGACATCGAGAAGATCTTCCAGCAGCTGCCGGCCGTGCGCCACACCATGCTGTTCTCGGCGACGATGCCCGGCCCGATCGTGGCCCTCGCGCGCCGCTTCATGACCAAGCCGATCCACATCCGCGCGACCGACCCCGACGAGGGCTTGACGCAGGCGAACATCAAGCACGTCATCTATCGCGCGCACTCGCTCGACAAGGACGAGGTGATCGCCCGCATCCTGCAGGCCGAGGGCCGCGGCAAGACCGTCGTCTTCACCCGCACCAAGCGCGCCGCCGCCCGCCTGCAGGACGAGCTGAACGACCGCGGCTTCCCCGCCGTCAGCGTGCACGGCGACCTGAACCAGGAACAGCGCGAGCGCAACATGTCGGCGTTCAAGGCCGGCAAGAAGGAGATCCTGATCGCGACGGATGTCGCCGCCCGCGGCATCGACGTCGACGACGTGACCCACGTCATCAACCACACGATCCCCGACGACGAGAAGACCTACCTGCACCGCGCCGGCCGCACGGGCCGCGCGGGCAAGACCGGCATCGCCGTGACCTTCGTCGACTGGGAGGACCTGCACAAGTGGGCCCTCATCAACAAGGCGCTCGAGTTCGGCCAGCCCGAGCCGACCGAGACCTACTCGTCGTCGCCGCACCTCTACACCGACCTCGACATCCCCGAGGGCACCAAGGGCCGCCTCAAGACGACCCCGAAGCCGAAGGTCGAGTCCGAGGTCGCGAAGCAGGGCCGCCCCGAGGGCGAGGGCTCGTCGCGCCGAGGCCGCAGCCGCACGCGCACGAGCGGGTCGACGGATGCCACGGCCGACGCTCCCGCCGAGAAGGCGGTCGCCTCGGGCACGCACGACGGCCAGGGCACCGAGCACCACGACGGCAATGCGGCCCCGCGCCGCCGGCGCCGTCGCCGCGGCGGCTCGCGCCCGACCGGCACCACGGGCGCCGCGCCCACCGCGTAACCCGCCCCGCACAGGGGAATCGCCCCGGCCGCATGCTCGGCCGGGGCGATTCCTGTCTGGTGGCTACTTGACCTTGCCCGCCGAGACGGTCAGGGTCGCCCCGTCGGTGGCCGCCGTGCCGAGGGCGTTGGTGAACACCGCACGGTAGACGTTGCCGCTGAGCGAGGGCGAGCCGGCGAGCGTCAGGCTCGGGCTCGTGGCGCCCGGCAGGGTGATCCACTGGCGCGAGCCGGTCTTCTCGTACTGCCACTGCACGGTCGGCGCGGGGTTGCCCGAGGCCGCGGCGGTGAAGGTCACCGTCGTGTCCTTGCCGACCGAGGCCGAGGTCGGCTGCGTCGTGATGACGGGGGCCGCCTGCGACGGGCCCGTGAGCTCGGCGACGCCCCAGCGGGCGGTCGTCTCGTACGCGGTGCCGGTCTGCTCGGCCCAGCCGAAGTTGGCCGTGCGCGCGCCGTTGGTGCCGTCGTTGACCTCGTAGTCGACGCCCTGGAAGGTGCCGACGCCGGTCACGCCGGTGCCGAGGTCGATCCGCGCCTCGACGATGTAGCCCGTCGCGGTGCGCGAGGTGGCGCTCTCGAGGCGCGCCTCCTGGTTCGCCTCGGTGTCGCCCGCGCCGAAGGACGTCGCGTTGTCGACGTTGATGCGCATCTGCGCGTCGGACGTCAGATAGGCGCCGTTCTTCACGTTGCCCGGGTCGGTGAAGATCTCCACCGAGTCCTGCTCGTAGGCGTTCGGCGACGACACGTCGATCGTCGGGTCGGTGACGTCGGCCAGCACGTAGAGGTAGTCGTCCTTCCACAGCTGGTAGACGGTCGCCTTGGCGCCGGTCGCCGAGCCCGAGATCAGCTTGTCCGTCTCGACCGTGGTCGCCTCGTTCCACACCGGGTCCTTGGTGCCGTCGATCACGGGGGCGACGGATGCCTCGGGGATGGTGGTGAACGAGAGCGGCTCGACGAGCTGGAGCGTGCCGAGGGTCCCCGGCGTGTTCCAGTCCTCGACCGTCGACCCGTTCGTCACGGCCACGTCGAACTTGGGCGTGCTCGTCGAGCTGAGGCCGCTGTCGGGCAGCGTCACCACGGCGCTCCAGCCGGCGGCCGTCGTGCTCACCTGTGCGGTGACGCCGGTGCCGGTGACGGTGCCGTCCCGGTTGACGGTCGCGGTCTGCGTGCCGTCGCCCCAGGTGAAGGACGCCTGGTCGGTCGGGTCGTCGCTCGAGTCGGTGACCGAGACGTAGGCCGTCAGGTGGTCGGCGGCCCAGCGCAGCTGGAATCCGGCATCCCCGTTGTCGCCGATCGGCTTCAGGGGAAGCTGGTTCCACTCGACGCTGCCGGTCGCGCCGGAGCTCGAGCCGCCGACGTCCGACGCGTCCTCCTGGAACACGACCGCCGTCTGCTGCAGCGGAGGCAGCGTCTGGTCGGTCACGCCGTAGTAGGCGGGCTTCGCCTGCAGGTTGTCGTCGAACAGCAGCGGGGCGCCCGAGCTGGCGCGCCAGCTCTGACCGTCGGTCAGACCCCACACGGTGGCGGAGAAGATCTTCGAACCGGCCGCGTACTCGCTGCGCAGCATGTCGAAGACATCCTTGTAGTAATAGCCCTGCTCGATCTCGTTGGCCGTCGTCACCGGCGTGCCCGTCGGCACGTCGAGCTCGGTCACGGCCTGGTAAAGCTCGTGGCCGTCGGCGGTCTGGATGCCGTTGAACGCGTCGATCGCGTCCTTGAGCGACGAGACCGGGGTCGCCATCGTGACGTGGAACTGGTGGCCGATGCCGTCGATCGGCACGCCGTCGGCGATGAGGCGGTTCACGAGTTCCAGCACGCGGGCGCGCTTGCCGGCCTGCTCGGTGTTGTAGTCGTTGTAGAACAGCGCGATCGGGTGGGTGGCTCCGGGCGCGGCGAAGGTCTGGTTGAAGTCCTTGTTCGCGTCGTTGAACGCCTCTTCGATGTACGACTCGCCGAGCACCTGGTACCAGCGGCTCTGCCGCAGGTCGTCCGGGTCGCCGACGTTGTCCGAGACGGCCTCGTTGACCACGTCGAACGACACCAGCGGGTTCGTCGACGAGCCGAAGGCGCCGAACTTGCTCGACAGGTACTGCGCCACGTCGTAGATGTGCTGGTCGAGGCGCGCCCGCAGGATCGCCTGGTCAGCGGGGCTGTTCGTCAGCGGGGTGCTGTCGGTCGGCGAGACGTCGAAGAACCAGTCCGGCGTCTGCTGGTACCAGACCAGGTTGTGGCCGTAGACGCGCATGTCGTTCTGCTGCGCGTAGGTCATCAGCGCGTCCGCGTCGGCGTTGGTCGTCACGAACGAGCCGTCCGCGTTGTACCAGGCCTCGGGCTTCATGGTGTTCTCGGGGGTCACCTGGTCGAAGTGCTTCGCGAGCAGCTGGCCGGGCGCTCCGGTGATCTCCGGGTCGGACACGGCGGCGCCGACCGGGAACGGCAGGGTGTCCTTGATCGGCGTGATGTCCTGCACCGTCAGCGGCGCCGGCTTGGTCAGCGTCAGGTCGTCGAACAGCATGTCGGACGTGTTGCCGGCCGAGCCGTCGCTGTAGTACTTCGTCTCGAGGTAGATCATCGCCGAGTCGCTGGATGCCGGCATCGTGAAGGTCTGGTCGATCTGCGCCCAGCCCGAGTCGGTCACGTTCGTGAACTGGCCGAGGGTCGAGTAGCTGGTCGTGCCGCCCACCGTGTTCGCGAGCGAGAGCCAGACGTCATCCGTCGGCTGGCCCGCGGCGAAGCGCACCCACCCGCTGAACTCATAAGTCTGACTCGGCTGCAGCAGACAGGTCACATCGTGGCCGACCGCCTCGCCCTGGTCGTTGCGGTTCGTGGCCTCGAGGGCGTTGCTGCTGTTGTAGCCGCCCGAGACGACGCTCACGGTCGCCTGGCCCTTGGCATCGGCGCGCGGGACCCAGCCGTCTGCATCGCCCGACTCGAAGTCCGAGCTGATGAGCGTGCTGCTCGTCGGGTAGGTGCAGGTGCTGCCGGTTCCGCCGCTGCCGGAGCAGTCGGTGCCGGGGATGCCGATCGACAGGTCGTTGACGTCGTAGTCGTAGCTCGTCAGGCTCGCGTCCGCGGTGCCGTCCGCGGTCGTGAGGCCGTCGGTGCCCACGTAGAACTGCAACGCGGAGGTGTCGGTGCCCGCGGGGATCGTGTAGGTGCCCGAGATCGTCGACCACGCGCCGTCCGTGACGGCGGACTGGTTGCCGATCCAGGTGTAGCCCGGGTTCGACACGATGCGCATCTGCGCAGCGTCCGAGGTCTGGGTCGCGAGGCGCACCTTGGCCGAGACGGTCACGGTGTCGCCCGCGGCGAGAGACGAGAACGCGCCCTTCGCGGTCTGCACGCCGTCGTAGTTGTTCGTGCGGCCGTTCACACGCAGGGAATAGTCGCCCGCGGCGTCGCCCGAGACGTTCTCGTACGACAGCGACGTCGGGCTGCCGTCCTGGGTCAGCCCGTCGAGCGTCTGGTCGTCGAAGTTCGCCGAGACGAGCGACTGGGCGGCCACCGGGGTGCAGGTCGTCGTGCCGCCGCCGGTCGAGCCGCCGGCGGGGCCGGTGATCGTGACGTTGTCGATGAGCACGTCGGGGTACGCGGTCTGGCCCGACGGCAGCGTCGAGTCGAGGTACATGTTGGCCTTGGTCGCGCCCGCGGCGAGCGTGTACGTGCCCGTGATGGTCGTCCAGGCGCTGTCCGAGATGGACTGGCCGCTCGAGACCCATGTGTAGTTCCCGTCGTCGACGGTGAAGTGCACGCTGTCGCCGAGGCCGGCCGAGGCGGTGTCCGCGGCGACGCGCGCGTCGAACGACACGGTGTAGGCGACGCCCGGTGTGAGGAGCTTGGTCAGGTCGACGGCGGGGCCCATGTAGCCGGCGGTGATGCCGGTGGCCTCGAGCGACTCGCCGGCGCGAGAGGGGTCGGCCACCACGCTGAGCGAGGCGCCGCCGTTGGCGGTCCAGGGGGTGATGGTTCCGTCGTCGAAGGTGCTGTCGAGCACGGTGGTGCCGGCTGCTGTGGCACCGACGGCGGGCACGGTGGCGGCGAGCGGCGCGGCGAAGACCGCGGCGACCGCCACCCCCAGCCCGAGCTTCACGAGCGGCGTGCGCCGCCTGTGGGGGGATGTCATGGACGCTCCTTTGCGTGACATGCGGGAGTGGTGCGAGGTGCGAGCACCGGTCGGCGACTTTGTTGTCGCTCACGCGGTATTCAGCGAGAAGCTACCAGTTCCCGGGACATCCACGAAACCGTTATCGCAAAGGATTTCGAGCACCCGAAAGATGTTTCGATCCGCGAGCGATGCGGGCGAGCGCCTCGGGGTCCGTGAGGTTCTCCCCCAGCAGATTCGGCTTGCCCGCGCCGTGGTAGTCGCTCGAGCCGGTGACGACGAGACCGTGGCGTGCCGCGAACGCGCGCAGGTACGCGCGCCCGTCCTCGGTGTTCTCGCGGTGGTCGATCTCGAGGCCGGCGAGGCCGGCATCCACGAGCGAGGTCAGATACCGCTCGTCGAGCACGTTGTCGCGCCCGCGGGTGGCGGGGTGCGCGAGCACGGCGACGCCGCCGGCCTCCCGGATCAGCGCGACCCCTTCGAGCGGCGAGGGGGCGTAGAGCGGCTCGAAATAGCCGCCGCGCGGGTGCAGCAGCGTCTCGAACGCCTCGCTGCGGGTGCCGACATGGCCGCGCGTGACGAGGGCGTCGGCGATGTGCGGGCGCCCCACGGTCGCCCCCGGCGCGGTGTGCGCGAGGACGTCGTCCCAGGTCAGCTCGTAGTCCGCCGCGAGACGCGTCACGATCGTCTCGGCGCGGGTGCGCCGGGCATCCCGGATCCGCTCCGTCTCGGCGACCAGACCCGCCGACGCGGGGTCGAAGAAGTACGCGAGCATGTGCACGCTCTTCCAGCCGAAGCGCGTCGAGAGCTCCATGCCGGGCACGAAGTCGAGGCCGAGCCGTGCGGCCTCCGCCGCGGCCTCCGCCCACCCCGCCGTCGAGTCGTGGTCGGTGAGCGCGACGGTGCCGAGACCCGCCGCGGACGCGGCCCGCATGAGCTCCGCGGGCGACTGCGTGCCGTCGGACACGCTCGAGTGCGTGTGCAGGTCGATCGGCGGGCGGAAATCCACCTGCCAATGGTAATCGGCGCATGTCGCACCCCGATGGGACAATGGAGGCATGGCAGCCAGCGACGTGCAGACGACGACCACGGCCCCTCGGGCCACCTCGAACCGATCGACGCTCCCGTCCGCTTCGGCGTTCCAGCAGTACATCGGCTCGGGCTGGGCCGATCGCGAGGATGTCACGCCACCCGCCCGCGCGCAGGCGGTGTTCGCGGCCGCCCGCCGCGCCGCGCTCTCGGCCCTGCACCCGGGCAAGCGCCTCGTGGTGCCCGCGGGCGCCGCGAAGGTGCGCAGCAACGACACCGACTACCCCTTCCGCGCGCACTCGGCCTTCTCGTGGCTCACGGGCTGGGGCGCCGACGCCGAACCCGACGCCGTCCTCGTGCTCGAGCCGACCGCCACGGGCCACGACGCCACGCTCTACTTCCGCGAGCGCGCCGGGCGCGACTCCGACGAGTTCTACTCGAACCCGCAGATCGGCGAGTTCTGGATCGGCGCGCGGCCCTCGCTCGCGCAGGTGGCCGCCGATCTCGCGCTCGCGACGGCGGGCATCGCCGGGGCGGCCGGCGTCGTGGCATCCGCCGACGCCGACACGCTCGTCGTGCGTGAGGCCGACCCCGGCGTCACCGCCGCCGTCGACGGCGCGCGCGGCGAGGCGGCCGACCTCGCGGGCGACGCGCAGCTCGCGCGCGACCTGTCCGAGCTGCGCCTCGTGAAGGACGCATACGAGCTCGCCGAGATGCGCGCGGCCGTCGCGGCGACGCAGCGCGGCTTCGAAGACGTCATCCGGGCGCTCCCCCGCGCCGTCGAGCACGCCCGCGGCGAGCGCGTCGTCGAGGGCGTCTTCTACACCCGCGCACGCGGCGACGGCAACGCCGTCGGCTACGACACGATCGCCGCGGCGGGCTCGCACGCGTGCATCCTGCACTGGACCCGCAACGACGGCGCCGTGAAGCCCGGCGAGCTGATCCTGATCGACGCCGGCATCGAGGTCGAGAGCCTCTACACCGCCGACATCACCCGCACGCTGCCGATCGACGGCACCTTCACCGACCCGCAGCGCCTCGTCTACGAGACCGTGCGCGAGGCGGCGGATGCCGCGTTCGCCGTCGCCCGGCCCGGCATCCGCTTCCGCGAGGTGCACGCCGCGGCGATGGCCGTCATCGCGAAGCGCACGGCCGAGTGGGGCCTGCTGCCCGTCACCGCGGAAGAGGCGCTCGAGGCCGACCAGCAGCAGCACCGCCGCTACATGGTGCACGGCACGAGCCATCACCTCGGCATCGACGTGCACGACTGCGCGGCCGCCCGTCGCGAGATGTACCACGACGGCGTCCTCGAGCCGGGCATGGTCTTCACGATCGAGCCGGGGCTCTACTTCCAGCCCGACGACCTGACCGTGCCCGAGCGCCTGCGCGGCATCGGCGTGCGCATCGAGGACGACGTCGTCGTCACGGAAGACGGCGTCGAGAACCTCTCGGCGGGCATCCCGCGCACGGCCGACGAGGTCGAGGCCTGGATGGCGTCGCTGCGCCCCTAGAGAACCGTGCCCGAGCCGCGGCCGTTCTGTGCGAGCACGTTGCGCGCGCGGTTCGACATCTCGGGGTCGACGACGACCGCGTAGGACGTCGCGAGCACCGCGGTCTGCGAGGTGTAGTCGCGGCGGCTGCGGGTCAGCGAGTACGACACGAGGCTGAACAGCATGCCGAAGCCGGCGCCGAGCAGCACGGCGGCGATCTCGTAGCTGAGGTCGGAGCGCTGCGAGAAGATGAACAGCACGATCGCGAGGAAGATGCCGAACCAGGCGCCGCTCGCCGCGCCGGACAGCGCGACGCGCCCCCAGCTGAGGCGGCCCGTGATGTGCTCGACCGACTTCAGGTCGTTGCCCACGATGGAGACGCGGTCCACCGGGAAGTCCGCCCGGGCCAGCACGTCGACGGTCTGCTGCGCCTCGGCGTAGGTCTCGTAGGAGGCGATGACGTCGCCCTTCGGCACGGTCGGAGCCGGAATTCCTCGTCGCCCGCCGAGGGGGCCTGCGTTGGTCATGCAGACATCCTGGCACGCAGCCGCGCGAAAGGACCGCGCAAGTAGGGTTGAGGCGTGAGTGCAGAGCGCGTCTTCGTGGCACGCCTGGCGGCCTGCCTGGTCTTCGATCCCGCAGGTGACCGCGTGGGCAAGGTTCGCGACGTGGTCGTCGTCTTCCGCGCCGACGCGTCCCCGCGTGTCGTCGGCCTCGTCGTCGAGATCCCGGGCAAGCGCCGCGTCTTCGTCTCCATCACGCGTGTCACGTCGATCGGCGCCGGCCAGGTCATCACGACCGGCCTCATCAACGTGCGCCGCTTCGAGCCCCGCGTCGGCGAGACCCGCATCATCGCCGAGATCCTGGGCCGCCAGGTCGACTTCGCCGACGGCAGCGGCACCGCCGTCATCGAGGACGTCGCGATCGTGCAGGCTCCGAGCGGGTTGTGGGATGTCTCGCAGCTGTTCGTCCGCCGGCCGAAGACCTCCGCCTCGCCGTTCGCCAAGGGCGCGACGCAGTTCGCCACGTGGGCCGAGGTGCACGCCGACGTCGTGAGCGGCGAGCCCCAATCGGCCGAGAAGCTCATCGCCACCCTGAGCGATCTGAAGCCCGCCGACCTGGCGTCGAGCCTGCTCGAGCTGCCCGAGGAACGCCGCGTCGAGGTCGCCGCCGAGCTGCCCGACGAACGGCTGGCGGACGCCCTGGAGGAGATGCAGGAGACCGATCAGGTCGAGCTGCTGCGCTCGCTCGACGACGAGCACGTCGCCGCCGTGCTCGACCAGATGCAGCCCGACGACGCAGCCGACCTCGTCGCGCAGCTACCCGAGTCCGACCGCGAGCACCTGCTCGCGCTCATGGAGCCCGAAGAGGCCGACGACGTGCGCATGCTGCTGAACTACGCGCCGAACTCGGCGGGCGGCCTCATGACGACCGAGCCGGTCATCATGTCGGCCGACGCGACCGTGGCCGAGGCGCTCGCCGAGATCCGCCGCGACGAGCTCGCGCCGGCGCTGGCATCCGCCGTCTATCTCACGATGCCACCCTACGACCCGCCGACGGGCCGCTTCCTCGGCACGGTGCACTTCCAACGCATGCTGCGCCACCCGCCGCATGAGCGGCTGGGCGCCCTCGTCGACGCCGAGCTCGAGCCGGTGCACGTCGAGGCGACGATCGCCGAGGTCTCGCGCACGCTGGCGAGCTACAACCTCGTCTCGATCCCCGTGGTCGACGACGCGAACCGCCTCGTCGGGGTCGTCACGATCGACGACATCCTCGACCACCTGCTGCCCGACGACTGGCGCGTGCGCGACGGCAAGGCGGCCGAGCTGCGGCGCATCGCCGCAGCCCGCACCGGCAGCATCGACATCGTCCGGGGGGCGTGACCATGGCCCGTGTCGACAACCGCGGCTTCGGCCTGGATTCCCCGAAGGGCCTCGCGCGCCGCATGCGCCGTGGCGGCACCGACCGCTTCGGCCGCTTCACCGAGTGGCTCGCGCGGGCGATGGGCACGCCGTGGTTCATCGCCGGCCTCACGATCTTCTGCATCGTCTGGCTGGGCTGGAACTCGCTCGCCCCCGAGACCTGGCGCTTCGACTCGCAGAAGTACGGCTTCACCGTGCTGACGCTCGTGCTGTCGCTGCAGGCCTCCTACGCCGCTCCCCTGATCCTGCTCGCGCAGAACCGCCAGGACGACCGCGATCGCGTGCAGTTCGAGCAGGACCGCCAGCAGGCCGCCCGCAACCTCGCCGACACCGAGTACCTCGCCCGCGAGGTCGTCGCCCTGCGCCTCGCGCTGCGCGAGGCCCCGACGCGCGACTTCATCCGGCAGGAACTGCGCGGCCTGCTCGACGAGCTGCGCGAGGACGATCGGGATGCCGCCGTTGACTGACCTCGCCGCGCGCATCGAGCGCGCGCTCGACACCGTCATCGACCCCGAGATCCGCCGGCCCATCACCGAGCTCGGCATGGTCGGCGCCGTCTCGGCCGACCCCGAGGGCGCGGCATCCGTCGACATCAAGCTGACGATCGTGGGATGCCCCGCCGCCGACCGCATCGAACGCGACGTCCGCGCAGCCGCGCTCGGCGTCCCCGGCGTCGCGTCGCTCGAGCTGAACATCGGCGTCATGACGCCGGCCGAGCGCACCGAGCTGACCGACCGGCTGCGCGGCGGTCGCGCCCGCGTGATGCCCTTTGGCCCCGACTCGCTGACCCGCGTCTACGCGGTGACCTCGGGCAAGGGCGGCGTCGGCAAGTCGACCCTCACGGCGAACCTCGCGGTCGCCCTGGCCGCGCGCGGGCTGCGCGTGGGACTCGTGGATGCCGATGTGCACGGCTTCTCGATCCCCGGCATCCTCGGCCTCGGCACGGCGCGCCCGACGCGGGTCGGCGAGATGATCCTGCCGCCGGTCGCCTTCGGCGTGAAGGTCATCTCGATCGGCATGTTCCTCGACCCCGAGAAGGGCCAGGGGCCGTCGTCGGCGGTCGCCTGGCGCGGGCCGATGCTGCACCGCACCATCCAGCAGTTCCTCACCGACGTGTACTTCGGCGACCTCGATGCGCTGCTGCTCGACCTGCCCCCCGGCACCGGGGACGTCGCGATCTCGGTCGGCCAGCTGCTGCCGAACGCCGAGGTGATCGTCGTGACGACCCCGCAGGCCGCGGCGGCCGAGGTCGCGGTGCGCTCGGGCGCGCTCGCGGCGCAGACGGGCCAGAGGGTCTACGGCGTCATCGAGAACATGTCCGGCCTGGCCCAGCCCGACGGCTCGGTGCTCGAGCTGTTCGGCTCGGGCGGCGGCGCGATCGTCGCGGGCGAACTGGGCGCGCCGCTGCTCGGAAAGGTGCCGCTCTCCGTGCCGCTGCGCGAGGGCGGCGACGCGGGCGCGCCGATCGCGCTGTCCGGCGCCGAGGACCCGGCCGGAGCCGTCATCAACGCGATCGCCGACGGCCTGGCCACGCGGCCGCGCAACCTCTCGGGGCTGCGCCTCGGAGTGCACCTCAGTTGACTCGGCTGGCGCCGGAACCCACCCCTCGTGTGAGTCGAGGTCACCGGCATCCGCTGAGACGAGCCCGAACTCACCCCACGTGTGAGTTGAGGCCGTGGTTCACGCGAGGGAGGAGCCGGAACTCACACTTCGGGTGAGTTCGATGCACGGTTCGGCACGGCGCGACGTGCTGATGGGCCGAAGGCTCAGGTGGCCTCGGGGTCGAAGGGCGGCAGCGCCCCCGCCTCGAGGCGTGCGGCCGCGCGCGTGGCCACCGACGCGATGCCGACGACCTGCGGCTCCTCGTGCGGTGTGCCGTTCACGACGTCGCCGACCTCGGCCATGATCTCGTCGACGGACAGGGCGTCGCGGATGATGCGCCGCGGGTCGTACTGACGCGGGTCGAGCTTCTTCCAGTCGATCTCGTCGAAGACGTCGGCGCCGACCTCGTCGCGCATGCGGTCGCGCGCGCCGTCGGCGTACTTGCGCAGATTGCGGACGAAGCCACCGAGCTTCTCCGCGTACATCGGCAGTCGCTGCGGCCCGATGAGCATCACGGCGATGGCCGCGATGACCAACACCTTGTCGAACGAAATCCCACCGAGCATCCCCACATCGTAATCGGTCGAAGCAGTGAGCCAGACCTGCTCCCTGGGGACCGGTGGCTATCCTGAAGGTCGAGGTACGGAGGCCCATGTCGGACAACGACATCAACTGGAAGTTCGCGAACGATGCGGTCGTCGAGAGCGAGGTCATCGCGCGTGCGCGCCAGCACGCGCTCGAGCTCGGCGTGACCCCGATCGCGCCGGCCGTGGGCGCTCAGGCCTGCGTCATCGCCGCCGCCACCGCCGCAGCGAAGATCATCGAGATCGGCACCGGCGTCGGCGTCTCGGGGCTCTGGCTGCTGCGCGGCGCACCCGATGCCGAGCTCACGAGCATCGACACCGAGATCGACCATCAGCAGGCGGCCCGCCAGTTCTTCACCGAAGGCGGCTACATGCCGGCCAAGACGCGCCTCATCGGCGGCCGTGCGCTCGATGTGCTGCCGCGCATGAACGAGAACGCCTACGACATCGTCTTCATCGATGCGGATGCCGCGAACGTCATCGAGTACGTCGAGCACGGCCTGCGCCTGGCGCGCCCGGGCGGCACCGTGCTCGTGCCGCACGCCCTCTGGCAGGGCAAGGTCGGCAACCCTGCGAACCGCGACGACGTCGCGACCGCGTTCCGCACCCTCATCACCGAGATCTCCGGCTCGGGCGCCGTCGTCAGCGCGCTGTCCACCGTCGGCGACGGGCTGCTGCAGATCACGAAGCTGACGGCGTAACGCCGCGGCCTCACCCGCTCATTAACCACGAAAGCCGCCCCCTCGGGCGGCTTTCGTGTGACCGTCATGCCAGTCGGACGCGGTGTCAGTTGCCGCCGATGGCAGCTGCGAGCGCGTCGTGAAGCTCCTTGGCCTCGTCGTCGTTGACCGATACGACCAGACGCCCGCCGCCCTCGAGAGGCACGCGAACGATGATCAGGCGCCCCTCCTTGACAGCCTCCATGGGTCCGTCTCCGGTTCTCGGCTTCATGGCCGCCATGTAGCTCCCCTTTCGTGGTTTGTAGCCATTATCTCGTAGTCACGGCCGTGCCCGTAACCGTGCGTCACCGAACTTAACCGGTAAAGCGACGGCGATGCGGTCGCCTGCGGGTCACGGCGGCGTCCAGTCGTAGCCGCTGATCGTCCAGGCGATCAGCAGCCAGCCGATCTGAGCGGCGACGGACGCCACGACCATGGTCACGCGGTACCACCGGGCGCGGGGCGCGGCGATGATGCCGAGCGCCGGGAACATCGGCAGCAGGATCCGGAAGGTGCTCGACTGCGGGAAGAACACGGCCAGCAGATAGGCACCGTACGACGCGAGCCAGAGGCGCAACTCGGGCCCCAACCGGCGCGCGGCGGGCACGAGCAGGAACGCGGCGAACCCGAGAATCAACACGACAAGTGTCAGATATCCGAGCCAGACCGGCAGGTGCCACCAGGCGAACCACCACTTCGCCCCCGCGAACCACGAGGTGAACGGCACGAGCGAGCCCCAGCCCGTGTACGACGAGCGCCACGAGAGCTCGGTCTCGGTGTACGCACCGGAATGGTGCGTCACGGCATCCGCGATCATCGGCCAGGCGAGGCCCGCGACGAAGGCGACGATCGTGGCGGTGCCGGATGCCACGAGCTCCCGCACCGAGAATCCGGCACGGCCCCGCCAGTCCTGCACGAAGCGCCAGAGCACCCACACCCCGAGCGCGAGCGCCAGCGCCACGAGCCCCGGCCGGGTGAACGCCGCCACCACGATGAAGGGCAGCATCGCCCAGAACCTGCGCTTGACCCAGAGGTAGAGGATGACGGCGAGCAGCAGCTCGAACATCGACTCGGCGTACGCCACCTGGTACAGGGCGGCCACGGGGGCGACCGAGAACAGCACGGTCGCATACATCGCCGTGGACGGCCGCAGCCGCGTGCGCATGAGCTTGTAGAACACGAGCGTCGCACCCCAGGCGCACAGCACCGTGACCAGCACGGCGGCCGCCTCCCACGGCATCCGCGTGATCGCCATCACGCCTTTGACGGCGTACGGATAGACCGGCAGGAACGCCCACTGGTTCTGCACGATGTGGCCCCGCGCGTCGAACTGCAGCACGCGCGGGTAGCCGACCTCGGCGACGAGCTGGTACCACCGGCCGTCCCAGATGTTCGCGAAGAGCAGGTAGCCCGGGTGCGCGCTCGTCCAGGCGTTGGCGCCTTCGATCGAGGCCTGCCACAGCAGCAGGACCGTGTCGATCACGCGGCCGCCGAGGAACACGGCCGTCACCCTGGCCCACCAGGGCAGGGCGCGCCACCGCGCGGTCAGATCCGACATCCGTCGCTCAGCTCAGCCAGTCGCGCAGAGCCTGCTCGCACGCCGTGATCTGCGTCACGTCGACGCGCTCGTCGTCCATGTGGGCGAGGCTCGGGTCGCCCGGGCCGAAGTTGACGGCGGGGATGCCGAGGGCGCTGAACCGCGCGACGTCCGTCCACCCGTACTTCGGCTTCGCCTCGCGGCCCGTCGCGGCGAGGAACTCCTGCGCGAGGGGGGCGTCGAGGCCGGGGCGGGCGCCCGGGGAGAGGTCCTTCAGCTCGAACTCGCCCAGCGGCTCGAACAGCGCGCGCATCTTCGCCTCGGCCTCGGCGGCCGAGCGCGAGGGGGCGAAGCGGTAGTTGACGTGGATGCGGCACTCATCGGGGACGACGTTCGTCGCGACGCCGCCGCTCGCGAGCACGGCGTTCAGGTTCTCGCGGTACTCGAGGCCGTCGACCTCGACGGTCTCGGGCTCGTACGCGGCGAGCAGGCTCAGCACCGGCGCGGCCTTGTGGATCGCGTTCTCGCCCATCCAGCCGCGGGCGCTGTGCGCGCGACGGCCGCGGGTCACGACGTCGAAGCGCATCGTGCCGTTGCAGCCGCCCTCGATCGCGCCGTTGCTCGCCTCGCCGAGGATCGCGAAGTCGCCCGCGAGCAGGTCCGGGCGGGTGCGCGCGAGGCGTGCGAGGCCGTTGAGGTCGGCGGCGACCTCCTCGTGGTCGTAGAACAGCCAGGTCACGTCGACGCTCGGCTCGATGAGCTCGGCGGCGAGCTTGAGCGCCACCGCGACGCCCGGCTTCATGTCGACCGTGCCGCGACCCCAGAGGTAGTCGACGCCGCCTTCGGTCTCGAAGCGGGTGGGCAGGTTGCCGTTGACCGGCACCGTGTCGAGATGGCCGGCGATGACGACGCGGCGGGGGCGGCCGAGGTCCGTGCGGGCGACGATGAGGTCGCCGTCGCGGAAGAGCTCGAGATGGGGCATCCCGCCGAGCGCCGCCTCGATCTCGTCGGCCAGTTCCTTCTCGTTCCCGCTCACAGACTCGATGTCGCAGATCTGGCGTGTGAGCTCGATCGAGGTCGCCGTGAGGTCGAGGGGCATAGGTCCTAGCCTAGAAGGGTGACTGACTCGCACCGCCTTGCCTGGGGCTACGGCCTCGCCACCGTGACCGCCGACGGGACCGTGCTGGACACCTGGTTCCCCGAGCCGCAGCTGGGCGAGCTGCCCGAGGATGCCGCGATCCCGGCCTCCCTCGCCGAGCTCGCCGGCCCCGACGAGCGCCGCCGGGTCACCGTCGAGCCGGTCATCGTCGCCTCCGATCTCGACGCCGCCGTCTCGAGCACCTCGGACGCCTATCTGCGCCTGCACCTGCTCTCGCACCTGCTCGTGCAGCCCAACTCGATCAGCCTCGAGGGCATCTTCGCGCACCTGCCGAACGTCGTCTTCACGTCGGCCGGGCCCGTGTCGGCCGATGACTTCCCCGGGCTGCTTCCGGTGCTGAAGCGCGCGGGCATCCAGGCCTACGCGGTCGACAAGTTCCCGCGCCTGCTCGACTACGTGGTGCCCGACCGCGTGCGCATCGCGGACGCCTCGCGCGTGCGCCTCGGCGCGCACCTGTCCCCCGGCACCGTCGTGATGCACGAGGGCTTCGTGAACTTCAACGCGGGCACGCTCGGCACGTCGATGGTCGAGGGCCGCATCTCGCAGGGCGTCGTCGTGGGCGACGGCGCCGACATCGGCGGCGGCGCGTCGATCATGGGCACGCTCTCGGGCGGCGGCACGCAGCGGGTCGAGATCGGTGCGCGCGCCCTGCTCGGTGCGAACGCGGGCATCGGCATCTCGCTGGGCGACGACTCGGTGGTCGAGGCGGGCCTCTACGTCACCGCGGGCTCGAAGATCACCCTGGTGGGCGAGCGCGACGAGAACGGCCAGCCGATCGCCGTCAAGGCGCTGTCGCTGTCGGGCGTGCCGAAGCTGCTGTTCCGCCGCAACTCGGTCACGGGTGCGATCGAGGCGGTGCAGCGTGAGGGCGCCGGCATCGTGCTGAACTCGGCGCTGCACGCGTAGGGTTTTTCGCAGCACAACGCACGATTCGTCACCCGGATCTCTGATTCGGGGTGACGAATCGTGCGTTTCATGCATGCTCGGCAAGCGCGACATGGGCCAGGATCTCGGCGAGCATGGCGTCCCACCTGAAGACGACGTCGGCGTAGCCGTAGCGCAGCACCGTGTATCCCATCGCCTTCAGCCGACGGTCTTGGGCCCGGTCCCTCATGAGCTGGGCGGGATCGTTCAGGTGCTGCCTGCCGTCGAGCTGGATGATCAGCCGGCGCCCGATCAGCAGGTCGACCGGGTGGCCGTCGACGACCACCTGAGCTCGCGACCCGATGCCTGCCCACTGCAACCTCACTCGCGTGAGCGTCTCGAGCCCCGAGTCGGCGTCACCCGTCACGAGCGCGACGACCTCCGCGAAGCGGCCGCGGTGCAGGGATGCCAAGCGCTGCAGCTCCTCGAGCGTGATCAGCCCTTTGCTCACCGCAGAGTCGAACGTCGCCGCGGCGATGTCGAGGGGCTGGCACCGGGCGATGTGTGCCAATGCGTTGCGGCCCGACTCGACGATGATGCGGTGCCGATCGGGCTCGACGGGCGCGACGTTCCAGTGCAGCCGCGCCTCGGGCATCCGCCCATCGGAACGGAACCGCGCGTTCGGCGACCGGGCGACCACATGGAAGCCGTCGTCGAGCACCCACAGGCCCATCGCTCGCGCCGCGGTCACGCACGCGACCCGCGCGCCCATGCTCGCGGCCCGGACGAGAGTCGCGCTCGCTCCGTGCCGGGCGACGAGGTCGCGCCCGAACGCGACGAGCGTGCCGCGCTCGAGCTCCTTCCGGATCGCGTAGTCGGTCATCCCGCCCCGGCGCAGCTGCCCGCGCGTCGCGAACCCGTGGTTGAGCTCCAGAACCGTCGCCAGATGCATGACATGGAGTGTGCGGGATGCCCGAGCACCGGCGTCCAGCACAGGGCCTCAACTGTGCAGAACTCCGGCGCCGCCGGCGGCTGTGGATGGCTCATGCGCAGCACAACGCAGGATTCGTCGCCCGGAACCGGAGATCCGGGTGACGAATCGTGCGAAAGCCTGCCGGCTCCTTAACGGGTGGGCAGGTCCCTCTGTGCAGCACCCACGTACAGCTGCTGCGGCCGGCCGATCTTGCTCGCCGGGTCGGAGTTCACCTCGCGCCACTGGGCGATCCAGCCAGGCAGGCGGCCGATCGCGAACAGCACGGTGAACATGCGCGGGGGGAAGCCCATCGCCTTGTAGATGACGCCGGTGTAGAAGTCGACGTTGGGGTAGAGCTTGCGCGAGACGAAGTAGTCGTCCTCGAGGGCGGTCTGCTCGAGCTCCTTCGCGATGTCGAGCAGGGGGTCGTGCACGCCGAGCTCGGCGAGCACGGCATCCGCGCTCTCCTTCACGAGCTTCGCCCGCGGGTCGTAGTTCTTGTAGACGCGGTGCCCGAAGCCCATGAGCTTCACGCCGTCTTCCTTGTTCTTGACGCGCTCGACGAACCGCTTGACGCCCTCGCCCGAGTCGCGGATGCCCGCGAGCATCTCGAGCACGGCCTCGTTGGCGCCGCCGTGCAGCGGGCCGTACAGAGCCGAGATGCCGGCCGAGATCGACGAGAAGATGTTCGCCTTCGTCGAGCCGACGAGGCGCACGGTGGACGTCGACGCGTTCTGCTCGTGGTCGGCGTGCAGGATCAGCAGCCGGTCGAGCGCGCGGGCGACGACCGGGTTGACCTCGTACGGCTCGGCCATGGTGCCGAAGTTGAGGCGCAGGAAGTTCTCGACGTACGACAGCGAGTTGTCGGGGTACAGGAAGGCCTGGCCGAGGCTCTTCTTGTGCGCGTACGACGCGATCGTCGGCATCTTCGCGAGCAGGCGGATCGTCGCGAGCTCGACCGACTCGGGGTCGTCGACGTCGGCCTCGTAGTAGGTGCCGAGGGCGCCGACCGCGCTCGACAGCATCGACATCGGGTGCGCGTGGTAGGGCAGGGCGCCGAACAGCTGCTTGAGGTCCTCGTGCACGAGGGTGTGACGGCGGATCCGCTCGGTGAAGTCGGCCAGCTCGCCGGCGGACGGCAGCTCGCCGTAGATGAGCAGCCATGCGACCTCGAGGAAGCTCGAGCCGGCGGCGAGCTGCTCGATCGGGTACCCGCGGTAGCGCAAGATGCCCGCGTCGCCGTCGATGTAGGTGATGGCGGATGCCGTCGACGCCGTGTTCACGAAGCCGTAGTCGAGCGCCGTGAAACCGGTCTGCTTCGTCAGCGTGGAGACGTCGATGCTGGAATGGCCGTCGACCGCCGGCCGGATCGGGAACTGGGCCTGCCCGCCGGGGTAGCTCAGCGTCGCGAACTGGTCTTCGGCCTGTTGCTGGTCGGAAACACGTGACACCTAGAACTCCTTCGTCTGCGGCAGGGGCGAGGCGCCCCGAAAACACCCTATACGGGCCTCATGACGCCAGTCGCGCCGCCGCCTGCGCGATGCGCTCGTCGTTCGCCGTCAGCGAGAACCGCACGTGGTCGGGGAAGAACTCGCCGTAGAACTCGCCGGGGCCCGCCACGATGCCGAGGTCGGCGAGCCGGCCGATGCTCGCCCAGCCGTCGCCGCCCTCGGTGGCCCAGAGGTAGAGGCCCGCCTCGCTGTGGTCGATGCGGAAGCCGGCGGCCTCGAGCGCGGGCTTCAGCACCTCGCGCCGGGCGCGGTAGCGCTCCTTCTGCTCGGCGACATGCACGTCGTCGCCGAGCGCGACCGCCATCGCGGCCTGCAGCGGCGCGGGGAGCATGAGCCCGGCGTGCTTGCGGCGCGTCAGCACGTCGTCGAGCACGGCGGCGTCGCCCGCGACGAAGGCGGCGCGGTAGCCCGCGAGGTTCGACTGCTTCGAGAGCGAGTACACCGACAGCACGCCCGTGAAGTCGCCGTCGACGACGGCGGGGTCGAGGATGCTCGGCACGGGCTCGCTCGCCCAGCGCCCCGCCCAGCCGAGCTCGGCGTAGCACTCGTCGTTGACGACCAGGGCGCCGAGCTCGCGGCCGCGCGCGACGGCGTCCCGCAAGAAGGCCGCGTCGAGCACACGGCCGTCGGGGTTGCCCGGCGAGTTGAGCCACACGAGCTTCGTGCCCTCCGGCCACTCGGCCGGGTCGTCGGAGGCGAACGGCGTGGCATCCGCGATGGCCGCGCCCACGGCGTAGGTCGGGTAGGCCGCGCGCGGGTGCACGACGACATCCCCCGCCCGCACACCCGCGAGCAGCGGCAGCAGCGCCACCAGCTCCTTCGAGCCGATCGACGGCAGCACGTTGTCGACGGTGAGGCCCGTGACGCCGCGGCGCCGCGCGTACCACGCGACGATCGCCTCGCGCAGCGCGGGGGTGCCGGTCGTGGTCGGGTACGCGTGGGCGTCGGTCGCGTCCGCGAGGGCCTCGCGGATCAGCGCGGGGGTCGGGTCGACGGGCGAGCCGATCGACAGGTCGATGACGCCGTCAGGATGCAGCTTCGCCCGCTCGACGAACGGCGCCATCCGATCCCACGGGTAGTCGGGCAGCTCGGTGATCGCCATGGGGCGTCAGTGGCCCTGGGGCGGCAGTGCGGCGATGAGGGGGTGGTCCTTCGCGATGACGCCGACCTTGGCGGCGCCGCCGGGCGAGCCGATCTCGTCGAAGAACTCGACGTTGGCCTTGTAGTAGTCAGCCCACTCGCCGGGCAGGTCGTCCTCGTAATAGATGGCCTCGACCGGGCACACGGGCTCGCAGGCGCCGCAGTCGACGCACTCGTCGGGGTGGATGTACAGCGATCGCTCGCCCTCGTAGATGCAGTCGACGGGGCATTCGTCGACGCAGGCACGGTCCTTGACGTCGACACACGGCAGGGCGATCACGTAGGTCATGGCATCAGTTTAGGGAGTCGGCGGGGCGCGGGCGCGCGGCCCGCTTCGGCCACACGAGCACCGCGACGGCGACGATCAGCGGCGTGAGGTCCCACACCCGTCCGAGGGTGTCCGCGACGACCACGACGGAGCCGCCGGGGCCCTCCATCGAGAACAGCAGCACCGGGGCGATGACGCCGAGCGCACCGAGCAGCGTGACCAGGCGATCCCCCGTGTACACGCGCAATCCGACGAGGAAGCAGAGCACGCCGGCCACGGAGACGACGATCCCCCACGGCAGGTCGACGGGGCCGACGCCGATCACGCCGCGGTGCCCGAAGGTGCCGACGGTGCCGAGCGCGAGGCCCCCGATGAGAGCGAACACCGACGCCGCGGCCCGATTCTGCATGGCGCAATGTTACGTGGCCCGGTCAGAGAACCCGCTGTCCCCGCCTTGTTGGGGGCCGTGCCCGCCGCGCCCCGCCGCCGTAGCCTGCCAGAGTGCCAGAACAGGGCTTCGCGCTGAACCAGGACGGACTGCTCGTCGCGCCCGCGCTCGACGGCGCGGCGCTGGCGGGGCCTGCGACCACGACGAGTGCAGCGGCCACGCCGATCGAGGATGCCGCCCCGCCGGCCCCGCTCCCCCGCATCGGCATGCCGCTGCAGCGCGCGACCCCGGCGCCTCTGCCGCCCGCCGGCCGTCTCAACTGGACCCTCGGCGTGCTCGGCATCCTCACCGGCCTCGCGAGCTTCGCGTGGCCGCTGCTGTGCCTCACGGTGCTCGTGAGCCTCGCTCTCTCGGCGGTCGGCGCCAGCCGGGCCAGGCGCCTGCGCCGGCAGGGCGCGACCGGCGGCGGGCTCGCGGTCGTCGGGCTCGTGATCGGCCTGGCATCCGCCGCGAACCTTGTCTTCGGCATCACCGACATGATCGGGTTCGCGCAGCAGTTCGGCCGCCTGCTGCCCTGACGCGGAAACGGGTCGATGATGCGGAGGGATGCCAGGGCATCCTCACGCACCATCGACCCGTCTGCGTCGAGTCGAGAGGCGCTGAGCGCTTACGCGTCCTGCTTCTTCGCGCGCGAGGCGGCACGGCCACGCGTGGTCGCGTCGAGCTCGACCTTGCGGATGCGCACCTTCTCGGGGGTGACCTCGACGCACTCGTCCTCACGGGCGAACTCGAGGCACTCCTCGAGGGTCAGCTGGCGCGACGGCGTCATCGCCTCGAAGTTGTCGGCGGTCGACGTGCGCATGTTGGTGAGCTTCTTCTCACGCGTGATGTTCACGTCCATGTCGTCGGAACGCGAGTTCTCGCCGACGACCATGCCCTCGTAGACCTCTTCGGTCGGGTTGACGAAGAAGCTCATGCGCTCCTGCAGGCCGATGATCGCGTACGCGGTGACGACGCCGGTGCGGTCGGCGACGATCGAGCCGTTGCTGCGGGTCACGATCTGGCCCGCCCACTCGTCGTAGCCGTGCGAGATGGCGTTGGAGATGCCGGTGCCGCGGGTGGTCGTGAGGAACTCGGTGCGGAAGCCGATGAGGCCGCGCGACGGCACGATGAACTCCATGCGCACCCAGCCGGTGCCGTGGTTCGACATGCCCTCCATGCGGCCCTTGCGGGCGGCGAGCAGCTGGGTGATCGCGCCGAGGTACTCCTCGGGGATGTCGATCGTGACGTGCTCGTAGGGCTCGTGCGTCTTGCCGTCGACCTTCTTGGTGACGACCTGCGGCTTGCCGACGGTCAGCTCGAAGCCCTCGCGGCGCATCTGCTCGACGAGGATCGCCAGCGCGAGCTCGCCGCGGCCCTGCACCTCCCAGGCATCCGGCTTGCCGATGTCGAGCACCCGCAGCGAGACGTTGCCGACGAGCTCGCGGTCGAGGCGGTCCTTCACCATGCGGGCGGTGAGCTTGTGCCCCTTGACCTTGCCCATGAGCGGCGAGGTGTTGATGCCGATGGTCATCGAGATGGCGGGCTCGTCGACGTGGATCGCCGGCAGCGGGCGCACGTCCTCGGGGTCGGCGAGGGTCTCGCCGATCATGATGTCCTCGATGCCGGCGACGGCGACGATGTCGCCGGCCTTGGCCGACTGCGCCGGGAAGCGCTCGAGCGCCTTGGTGATGAGCAGCTCGGTGATGCGGGCGTTCGAGGTGGTGCCGTCGTGGTGCACGCGGGTGACCTGCTGGCCCTTGGCGATCTCGCCCGAGAAGATGCGCAGCAGCGCGAGGCGGCCGAGGAACGGCGACGCGTCGAGGTTCGTGACCCAGGCCTGCAGCGGCGCCTCGTCGTCGTAGGTCGGCGCGGGGATGTGCGCGAGGATCGCCTCGAACAGCGGCTCGAGGTTCTCCGAGTCGGGCAGCGAGCCGTCGGCCGGCTTGTTGCGCGAGGCGCGGCCGGCCTTGCCGGAGGCGTAGACGACGGGGACGTCGAGCAGCGCGTCGATGTCGAGGTCGGGCACGTCGTCGGAGAGGTCGGATGCCAGGCCGAGCAGCAGGTCGTGCGCCTCTTCGACGACCTCGTCGATGCGGGCGTCGGGGCGGTCGGTCTTGTTGACCGCGATGATCACGGGCAGCTTCGCCTCGAGCGCCTTGCGCAGCACGAAGCGCGTCTGCGGCAGCGGGCCCTCAGAGGCGTCCACCAGCAGCACGACGCCGTCGACCATCGACAGGCCGCGCTCGACCTCGCCGCCGAAGTCGGCGTGGCCGGGGGTGTCGATGACGTTGATGGTGATGGGGCCGCCGGGGTTGTGCGTCTCGGCGTGCTCGCCGTTGTACGAGATCGCCGTGTTCTTGGCGAGGATCGTGATGCCCTTCTCGCGCTCGAGCTCGTTCGAGTCCATCGCGCGCTCTTCGACGTGGGCGTGCTCGCCGAAGGAGTTCGTCTGCTTGAGCATCGCGTCGACGAGAGTGGTCTTGCCGTGGTCGACGTGCGCGACGATGGCGACGTTGCGCAGGTCCGTGCGAAGGGCAGTAGCCATGGAAGAGCGTCCTTAGAGGTGTGGATGGCGGGTGAAGTGCCGGATGCCGCGGCTCCGTCACCGCGCGAGAAAGGGGCGGCGCCCTCAGGCACCGCCCCGTCAGTCTACCGAGCGCAGGTTACGTCTAGCTGACCCCGCCCGCGAGCAGCGCGGCTCGGGCCTCGCGACGCTCCTGCTGCTCGTCCGGGTCGGGCACGGGGACCGCCGCGATGAGGCGCTGCGTGTACGGGTCCTGCGGGCTGCGCAGGATCTGGTCGGCGGTGCCCTGCTCGACGAGCTTGCCGCGGTGCATGACCGCGATGCGGTCGGCGAGCAGGTCGACGACGGCGAGGTCGTGGCTCACGAAGAGGCACGCGAACTGCTGTTCCTGCTGGATCTGCTGGAGCAGCTCGAGGAAGCGGGCCTGCACCGAGACGTCGAGCGCCGAGGTCGGCTCGTCGGCGACCAGCAGCGACGGCTCGAGCGCGAGCGCGCGAGCGATGCCGACGCGCTGGCGCTGACCGCCCGAGAGCTCGTGCGGGTAGCGGTTGCGGAAGGAGCGGGGCAGCTCGACCTGGTCGAGCAGCTGCTCGACGCGGTGGTCGATCGCCTTCTTGTCGAACTGCTTGCTGAGCAGCAGCGGCTCGCCGATGCACTGGCCGATCGGGAAGCGCGGGTTGAGCGACGAGCCCGGGTCCTGGAAGACGATGCCGATGTGCTTGCGGATCGCACGCAGCCCCTTGGCGTCGGCCTGCGCGAGGTCGTGGCCGTTGATCGTGAGGCTGCCCTCGACGACCGGCAGCAGGCCGACCACGGCACGGCCGATGGTCGTCTTGCCCGAGCCCGACTCGCCGACGAGGCCCATGATCTCGCCGCGGCGGATCTCGAGGTCGATGTTCTCGGCCGCGCGGAAGGCGGGCACGCGGCCGTGCTTCGGGTACTCGATCGCGACGTTCTGCAGCTTGAGCACCGTCTCGGCCCCGGCGAACGGGTCCTGACCGGCGGTGCGGTCGCTGACCTGCAGACGCGGCACCGCGCCGAGCAGCTGCTGGGTGTACGGGTGCTTGGGCGCGTTGAAGATCTCGCGGATCGGGGCGGCCTCGACGATCAGGCCGTCCTTCATGACGATGATCTTGTCGGCCAGGTCGGCGACGACGCCCATGTCGTGGGTGATCAGCACGATCGCGCTGTTCAGGCGGCTGCGCAGGTTGCGCAGCAGGTCGAGGATCTCGGCCTGTACCGTGACGTCGAGCGCCGTGGTCGGCTCGTCGGCGATGAGCAGCACGGGGTCGCAGCTGATCGCCATCGCGATCATGATGCGCTGGCGCTGGCCGCCCGAGAACTGGTGCGGGTACTTGTCGAACGACCCTTCGGGGTTCGGCATCTCGACCATCTCGAGCAGCTCGATCGCACGGGTCTTCGCCTCGGCGGGCGTCATGTGCAGGTGCAGGCGCAGCGACTCGACGAGCTGGAAGCCGATCGTGTAGACGGGGTTCAGCGCCGTCATCGGCTCCTGGAAGATGACCGCGACGTCCTTGCCGCGGATCTGGCGCAGCTGACCCTCGGTCAGCCCGGCGAGCTCGCGCCCGTTGAGCTTGATCGAGCCGCTGACGCGCGAGTTCGACGGGAGCAGGCCGAGCAGCGCCATCGAGCTCGAGCTCTTGCCCGAGCCGGACTCGCCGACGATCGCGAGCACCTCGCCCGGGGCGACCGTGTAGTTCATGTGCGCGGCGGCGGGGTACCAGGTGCCGTCGACCCAGAAGTCGACGCCGAGGTCGTCGACCTCGAGGATGGGGGCTTCGGTGTGTGCCATGAGTGAGTGCTTTCCTCTCGTGGAGGCGGGTCAGGCCGCGATCGCGGCGGAAGAAGATGGGACGATTGCGGGATGCGCGTGACGGAAGAGTCGAAGACCCTGCGGAGCCGATTCGGGCTGGTGCTCACCGTGCTGGTGTGGTGCGTCTGCGCCGCGTCGCTCGTGGCGATCGTGGCGACGGGCCGTTGGGCCGACCTGGCCCGCTACGGCGCCCTGGCACTGCTCGTCGCGTACGTGATGTGGCTGCTGTTCTGGTCGCCCAGCGTGACGATCGCCATCTCGGGCGTCCAGGTGCGCAATGTGCTGCGCGTCCACGACGTGACCTGGCCGGCCATCAAGAACGTCGACACGAAGTACGCGCTGACGCTCGTCACGACGGCGGGCAAGATCACCTCGTGGGCCGCCCCCGCGCCGAGCCGCTACGCGACCATGCGCGCGAGCAGGACGGATGCCCCGGGCCTGCCCCAGTCGACCTTCATGCTCGGCACGATCCGCCCGAGCGATGTGCCGTCGAGCGACTCGGGCATCGCGGCGCTCTACGTGCGCCGCTACTGGGACGAGCTGCGCGAAGCCGGGCACCTCGACAGCGGCGCCGTCGAAGGCACCGGCGTCGTGACGCACTGGCTCGGCCGCGAGGCCGCGGTGCTCGTCGCTCTCGCGATCGCCGCCGCGGCCTGCGTGGCCTTCGTGCGCTGACATCACTGCGCCGTCTGCTCCGATACGTTCTGCGACGCGGCGGCGCGGGCCTTCTCGCGTGAGGCCGAAGCCGCCTTGCGCGCCGCCTTGTTGAGGGCGCGCTTCTGACGCGGGTCGAAGGCGTCGCGCAGGCCGTCGCCGATGAAGTTGATCGTCAGCGAGATGATCACGATGAACGCCGCCGGCCAGAAGAACAGCCACGGGCGCGTCTGGAACGCCGCCTGGTACTGGCCGATGACCGAGCCGAGCGACACGTCCGGGAACTGCACGCCGAAGCCGAGGAACGACACGGCCGACTCGGTGAGGATCGTCGCCGACATGAGCAGCGTCGTGTTGACGATGATCACGCCGATGGCGTTCGGCAGGATGTGGACCATCATGATGCGCCACGGCCCTGCGCCGGCCACGCGCGCGGCGTCCACGAACTCGCGCTCGCGCAGGCTCAGGAAGTCGCCGCGCACGAGGCGGGCGAGTGCCGTCCAGGATGCCAGGCCCAGCACGATCGCGAGGATGAGCGAGCCGCGGGCGCCGAAGTTGCGCCCCAGGGTCGCCGTCAGGACGATGAGCGGGATCACGAGCACGATGTCCGTGAAGCGCATCAGGATCGTGTCGATCCAGCCGCGGAAGAAGCCCGACGCCGCGCCGATGACCACGCCGATGACGAGCGAGATGATGCCGACGATGAAGACGATCATGAGCGACTGCTGGGCACCGCGCATGACGACCGCGAACATGTCGCGCCCGAGCGAGTCCTCGCCGAAGGGGTGCCGCCAGCTGGGCACGCCGCCGTTGGTCACGTCGGCGATCTGGCCGTAGTTGTAGTGCCACCAGCCGGGGATCTTCAGGCCGAGCGCGTCGATGCCTTCCGACGAGAACGCCAGGACGACGATCGCGAGCAGGATGCCGGCCGAGATCATGGCGCCGCGGTGGCGCAGGAAGCGCCGCAGGACGATGCGGCTCTGGCTCAGGCCCTCGATCTCCTTGAGCTCGAGGTTGCTCTGCGCATCGGTCGTGTCGGCGGCACGCGTGGCGTCCGCTGCGGCCTGGTTGAGGTCCGGTTCGATGGGAGGGAGCTGGCTCATGCTGCGATCCTGATCCTCGGGTCGAGGGCGGAGTACGCGACATCCGCCAACAGGTTGAAGACGACGACGGCGACACCCGCGACCACGAAGTAGCCCATGAGCGAGTTGACGTCGACGGCGCGCAGGGCGTTCGTGAACAGCAGACCCATGCCCGACCAGCCGAACACGTTCTCGGTCACGACCGCGCCGCCGAGCAGGGCGCCGAGGTCGAAGGCCACGATCGTCGTGAGCGGGATGAGCGAGTTGCGGAAGGCGTGCCGCATGACCACGGTGCGCTGGTTGAGGCCCTTGGCCCGCGCCGTGCGGATGTAGTCGGAGTTCATCACGTCGAGCAGGTTCGCGCGCATGTAGCGGCTGTAGCCGGCGATCGAGATGAGGCACAGCGAGATCGTCGGCAGCAGCAGGTGCGTGTAGGTGTCGAGGCCGTGGATCCAGAAGCTCGTCGAGATCGAGTTCAGGTTCGGCGTGCCCGAGCCGACGGTCGCGATCGGGCGGCCGTTCGCGACGTACTGGCTGTAGTCGTGCCACGAGCGCAGGAAGCGACTGATGACGATCACGATGCCCGTGAGGAACGCGGTGATCGCGCCGTTGCGCATCGACTGCCCGCGGTCGAAGCCGCCGTACAACCAGCCGACGAGCAGGCCCACGGCCACGGCGAGCAGGCCGAGCAGCGCGACCCCGCCGAGGTTCAGGCGGTCCGCGATCGACATGAACGGGAAGTACAGCACGAGGCCGACGCCCACCGTCGTGAGCGACGTGTAGAGCGCCTTCCGGTTCTGGAACCCGGTCGTGAGCACGGTGACCAACAGCGCGAGCGCCACCGAGATGATCGCGACCATCACGATGTCGGCCGCACCGAGGCTCGGGGTGACGAACCAGTTGGTGACGGCGACGTAGACCACGACGCCGAGCGTCGCGAGCGTGGCGACGACGAAGGTCGTGAAGCGGAACTTCCTCGTCCCGCCGGAGATGCCGGCCGCGATGCCGCCCATCGCGAGCGGGATGAACACGTACGCCCACCAGCCGATGTGCGGGTCGCCCAGGTAGTTGTTGAAGGCGATGCCGACGTAGGCCTTCAGCACGACCGCGAGGAAGAACGACGGCAGCGAGAAGAACAGGAACGCCAGGAAGGTGACGGTGTAGTCGTAGCCGCTGTACTGGCGCAGCGCCGTCGTGATGCCGATCAGCACACCGAAGATGATCGCGAGCACGACGCTCGCGATGATGAGCTGGATCGTGACGAGGACCGCGTTCGAGATGTCCGCGGTCACGGGGGTGCCACTGATGTTCTGCCCGAGCGTGAACTGGCCGATGAAGACCTTGAGCACGCCGCCGAGCCAGAGGAAGTAGCGCAGCGGTGCCGGCACGTTGAGGCCGAGCTGCTGGATGCGCTGGGCGATGAGCTCTTCCTTGTTGCGGGAGGTGCTCGTCCGCAACTGCTCGAGAGGATCGCCCGCGTTCGCGGACAGGATGTAGACCAGGTACGACGCGAGCAGCAGCACGATGATCGATGCCAGCAGTCGCCTGGAAAGGAAGGTCAGCACAGCGGCATCCTTGCGCGATTGCGCCCGCCGTCGGAAGTGGGAGTCATGGTTTTCCTTCGATGGTGAGCCGCCTGTGCGTGGATTGTGTCCGCGGCGGCCCGACGTAGTGGTGCCGGGGCGATGAGATCGCCCCGGCACCACTTCATTTTTCGGCTCTGATGAACCGGGCGTTACCGATCAGGGTACGTCAGCCCTACTTGGTCCACTCCCAGAAGTTCCAGAACTGGTTCGGCGCGATCGGCGAGTACGAGACGTTCTTCACCGACTTCGACGCGGCCCAGACATCCGGGAACTGGAAGATCGTGGCGCCGTAGGCGTCACCCCACATCTGCGTGTCGATCGTCTTCAGCAGGTCCTGCTGCTTGGCGGTGTCGAACGTGCCCGCGAGGGTGTTCCAGGCTGCGTCAGCGGTCGGGTTCGAGTAACCGTTGAAGTTGTTGCCGCCGCCGCCCTGGAGCGCCGCCTGGTTGCCGGTCACGGCGAGCGACGTGTACTGCCACGCGAAGAGCGAGGCGTCGTACGAGCCGTTGCCGAGGATCGACGACCACTGGTCGTTGCCGTCGTCGATGACGTTGAAGCCGGCCTGGGCCTCGGACGCCTTGATCAGCGCGTATTCCTGGGCACGGCGGGTGTTGCTCTTGCCGTAGAGGAAGCGCACGTTGACGGTGCCGGTGACGCCGGCCTGCTGCAGCAGCGACTTCGCCTTGGCGATGTCGACCTTCGAGTACATCGACGAGCCGTTCTGGGCGACCGTCGAGTCGTAGCTCGGGGTGCCGGGCAGCACGGTCATCGAGTTCATGACCTGGGCGTTCGGGTTGATCGGCTTGATCAGGTTGTCGACGATCTGCTGACGGGGCAGGGCCATGAGGAACGCCTCACGGACGAGCTTCGCCTTGTTGGCGTCGCCGCCGTAGTGCTTCGGGTCGAACGGACCGGCGGTGACGCCGCTGTTGGTGGTGCCGCCGGGGCCCGTCTCGTTGGACATGGTGAGGTCGACGTGCTCATAGGTCCAGCCGGCCTCGGTGCCGGTCGTGACGTTCGCGAGGCCCTTGAGGGATGCCACGGTGTCGGCGTCGGCCTGGCCGTAGATGATCGAGACCTCGCCGTTCTGCAGGGCCTGGACCTGGGCGGTCGGGTCCTGGATGAAGCGGATGGTCAGCTTGTCGACCTTCGGGATCGGGCCCCAGTTGTAGTCCTTGTTGCGCTCGAGCGTGACGTACTGACCCTTCTTGAGGTCGGTGATCACGTAGGGGCCGTCGGACAGGTAGAGCGTCTTGTTCGCGGGGAGGTCGCCCGAGAACTCGAAGCCGGTCTGCCAGGCCTTCGCCAGAGCGGTGAGGGTCGTGGTGTCGTTGTTCTCGATCGCGTCTTCGACCTTCTTCTGGGCGTCCGCGCCGCTCAGCTTCTGGTCGGGGAAGGCGACGTCGTAGACCGCGTGGGCCGCGATGCCCGGGTTGAACGCCAGCTGCTCCCAGTCCACGAAGGGCTTCGAGTACGAGAAGGTGATCGAACGGCCGTCGTCGCCGATGGTCGGCGCCTTCGACTCGTCGAGCGGGTACGCGCCGGCCGCGACCGAACCGAAGTTGACACCCTTGGGGTTGTTGTACTTCGTGGTCATGCTGGCCCACTCCATGAGCAGGTCGGCGGCGTCGACGGGGGTGCCGTCGCTCCACTTGACACCCTTGTTGACCGTGTACTTGATGGTCAGCGGGTTCTGCGAGACGACCTCGTACGTGCCGAACTTGGTGTTCTTCACGAGCTTCGGGGTGTTGTCGTAGTAGTTGAAGCTCGCCCACGTCATGTAGGTGATGTTCGTGTTGTACGTCGTGTAGTCCTGGCCGACGTTCGTGTTGTACGCGGTGAACGGGCCGTTCTGCGCGATCGTCAAAGCCTGGCTCTTGTTGATCTGGTCGCCGCTGGAGTTGTTCGACGTACCGGAACACCCCGCCAGCGCCAGAGCCGCAGTCGCTGCAACCGCAGCGAGCGCCACTCCGATCCGCTTGATCTTCAATTTTCCTCCTGTAGGAATGGTGCAGGCGCGACCGGAGCCTGGTGGGCTCTCATCGCGCTCTTGATAAGAAGCAAGATAGGCACAGCGCGCACGGCGGGCAAAACTTGCACTCAAACCGTTACATGCGTGTAACGAAAAGTCGGACGCCGCGCGACGGGACGAGGAACATCGATGACGAGACGGCGCATCTGGTGGGAAGTCGCGATCGTGCTCGGACTGTCGCTCGGGGCATCCGCCGTGTACGCGATCGTCGCGCTGATCGCCGACCTGTCCTCGGGGAAGAGCCTCGCCGATCAGTCCGCCGCGCTCAACACCTCGCAGTCGGCGACGCCCTGGCTCGACGTGACGTACCAACTTCTGGGGGTCTTCTTCGACCTCTTCCCGGTGGCCCTCGCCATCTATTTGCTGTGGATGCCCGGCCGCAGCGCCTTCGAGGCGATCGGCCTCACCTGGCGCCGCCCCGGGCGCGACCTCGGCACCGGTCTGCTGCTGGCCGCGGCGATCGGCATCCCCGGCCTCGCGTTCTATGCGCTCGGCCGGCTCGCCGGCATCACCGTCTCCGTCCAGGCCTCGCCTCTCGACCCGCACTGGTGGACGATCCCCCTGCTCGTGCTCTCGGCCGTGCGCGCGGCGCTGCAGGAGGAGATCATCGTCGTCGGCTACCTCTTCGCCCGGCTGCGCGAGCTCGAGTGGGGCAAGTGGGCGACGATCATCGCCTCGGCGGTGCTGCGCGGCTCGTACCACCTGTACCAGGGGGTCGGGCCGTTCTTCGGCAACGCCGTCATGGGCGTCGTCTTCGGCTGGGTGTACTCGCGCTGGGGCAGGACCGCGCCGCTCGTCGTCGCGCACGCCGTGCTCGACATCGTCTCGTTCGTCGGCTACCCGGTCGCGGTGGCGGCGTTCCCGGCGATCTTCCGCTAGCCAGGGCGGTGCAGAGGGGCCAGGCTGTGCGGTCGTCACTTCCGCACGGTCCGGAACATCGGGACTGTGCGGAAGTGACGACCGGCCGGGCCGGAGCGGGGCTACGCGAAGGCCTCCGGGGGCGGGCACGAGCAGAACAGGTTGCGGTCGCCCCACGCCTGGTCGATGCGGCGCACGGGCGGCCAGTACTTCGCCCGGGCCTGGGCGGCGCCGGCCGGGTAGACCGCGAGCTCGCGGGAGTACGGGTGCCCCCACTCCCCCGCGATGACCGACTCGGCCGTGTGCGGGGCGCCCGCCAGCGGGTTGTCGTCCGCGGGCCACTCGCCGTCGCCGACGCGACGCGCCTCCTGCTCGATCGCGATCATCGCGTCGACGAAGCGGTCGAGCTCGCCCTGGTCCTCGGACTCGGTCGGCTCGACCATCAGGGTGCCGGCGACCGGGAACGACATGGTGGGCGCGTGGAAGCCGTAGTCGACGAGGCGCTTGGCGATGTCGTCCACGCTCACCCCCGTCTCGGCGCTCAGGGTGCGCACGTCGAGGATGCACTCGTGCGCGACGAGGCCGCCCTCGCCCGCGTAGAGCACCGGGTAGTGGTCGCGCAGGCGCGCCGCGACGTAGTTCGCCGCGAGGACAGCCGCCCCCGTCGCGCGGGTGAGGCCGTCGAGCCCCATCATGCGCACATAGGCCCACGAGATCGGCAGGATGCTCGGGCTGCCGAACGGGGCCGCGGAGACCGGCGTGCCGCCGTGCTCGAGCCCGACGTGCTCGTTCGACTGCGCGAGCGGGTGGCCGGGCAGGAACGGCGCGAGGTGCGCCTTCGCCGCGACCGGGCCGACGCCCGGGCCGCCGCCGCCGTGCGGGATGCAGAAGGTCTTGTGCAGGTTGAGGTGCGAGACATCCCCGCCGAACCCGCCGAAGGCCGCGTAGCCGAGCAGCGCGTTGAGGTTCGCGCCGTCGACGTAGACCTGGCCGCCCGCCTCGTGCACGGCGCTCGTGATCTCGAGAACGTCGTGCTCGTAGACGCCGTGCGTTGAGGGGTACGTGATCATGAGGGCCGAGAGCTCGTCGCGGTGCGCCTCGATCTTCGCGCGCAGGTCGCCCAGGTCGACGTTGCCGTTCTGGTCGGTCGCGACCACCACCACGCGCATGCCCGCGAGCACGGCGGACGCCGCGTTGGTGCCGTGCGCCGACTGCGGGATGAGGCAGACGTTGCGCTGCTCGTCGCCGCGCGAGCGGTGGTAGCCGCGGATCGCGAGCAGGCCGGCGAGCTCGCCCTGGCTGCCGGCGTTCGGCTGCAGCGAGACCGTGTCATAGCCGGTGAGCTCGGCGAGCCAGGTCTCGAGGTCGCCGATCAGCTCGAGGTAGCCCTGCACGTCGGCTGCCGGCGCGAAGGGGTGCAGCCCCGAGAACTCGGGCCAGGTCACGGCCGCCATCTCGGTCGCCGCGTTCAGCTTCATCGTGCACGAGCCAAGCGGGATCATGCCGCGGTCGAGCGCGTAGTCGCGGTCGGCGAGCAGCTTGAGGTACCGCATCATGGCGGTCTCGGAGTGGTACGAGTTGAAGACCGGGTGGGTGAGGTAGCCGCTCGTGCGCTCGAGAGCCGCGGGCAGCGCGGCGGATGCCCCGGCCGAGGCTCCCAGCACCTGCGTGAGGACCGCGAGCACGGGTTCCGGGTCCTCGGCGACGGTCTCGTCGAGGCTGATCTGCACCGTGCGCGCATCGGCCTTCCAGATGAGCACGCCGAGCCCGTGCGCCGCGGCGACCGCGGCGTCGGCATCCTCGACCTCGAAGCGCAGCGTGTCGAAGAAGGACTCGCTCGTGCTGCCGAGCTCGGCGGCGAAGCGCTTCGCCGTCTCGTGCACGTTCTGCGCGATCGCGCGGATGCCGCGCGGGCCGTGGTAGACCGCGTACATCGAGGCCATGACCGCGAGCAGCACCTGGGCGGTGCAGATGTTCGAGGTCGCCTTCTCGCGACGGATGTGCTGCTCGCGCGTCTGCAGCGTGAGGCGGTAGGCGGGCTTGCCCGCGGCGTCCTGGCTGACGCCGACCAGCCGGCCGGGCAGCTGGCGCTCGAGGCCGGCGCGCACCGCGAGGTAGCCCGCGTGCGGGCCGCCGAAGCCCATCGGCACGCCGAAGCGCTGCGACGAGCCGACGGCGATGTCCGCGCCGAGCTCGCCCGGCGAGGTGATGACGGCGAGCGCGAGCAGGTCGGCCGCGGCGACCGCGAGCGCACCCTGTTCGTGCGCGGCGGCGATGACGGAGGCCGGGTCCCACACGAGCCCGGACGCGCCGGGGTACTGCACGACGAGCCCGAAGCACTCGCCGAGCGCGGCGGGCTCGATCGTCGCGAGCGGCAGCACGGCGAGCTCGATGCCCACGGCCTCGGCGCGCCCCGCGAGCAGCGCGTGCGTCTGCGGGAACAGGTCGGCGTCGACGACGAAGCGGTTCGACGCCGACTTCGAGGCGCGGCGGGCGAGCAGCATCGCCTCGACGACCGCGGTCGACTCGTCGAGCATCGACGCGTTGGCCGTCGCGAGACCCGTCAGGTCGGCGACGACCTGCTGGAAGTTGATGAGCGCCTCGAGGCGGCCCTGCGAGATCTCGGGCTGGTAGGGCGTGTAGGCCGTGTACCAGCTGGGGTTCTCGAGCACGTTGCGCTGGATCACCGCCGGCGTGATCGTGCCGTAGTAGCCCTGGCCGATGAGCGAGCGGTTGACCATGTTCTTGGTCGCGATCGCGCGCAGCTCGGCGATCGCCTGGCGCTCGGACGCGGCGGCCGGGATCGAGGTCCCGCCGGTGGCGGCGGGCAGCTGGATCGACGCCGGCACCGCGGCGCACACGAGCGCCTCGAGGCTCGGGTGGCCGACCCGCTCGAGCATCGCGGCGGTCTGCGCGGCATCCGCCCCGACGTGCCGGTCGGCGAACGCCGTGCGGGCCCCGGAGGTGCCGCCCGTCACTTGCTCGTCAGCTCCTCGTACGCGGCCGCGTCGAGCAGCGCCGGCAGCTCGGTGAAGCGCACCTTGATGAGCCAGCCCGCGCCGTAGGGGTCGGAGTTGACGAGCTCGGGGCTGTCGACGACGGCCTGGTTCGCCTCGACGACCTCGCCGTCGATGGGCGCGAACAGCTCGCCGACCGACTTGGTCGACTCGATCTCGCCCACGACCGTGCTCGCGGCGACGGCCGAGCCGACCGCGGGCAGCTCGACGAAGACGACGTCGCCGAGCGCGGCCTGCGCGTAGTCGGTGATGCCGACGGTCGCGACATCCCCCTCGATCAGCACCCACTCGTGCTCTTCGGTGTACTTGAGGTCGGCGGGTGCGGTCATCAGTTGGTCCTCTTTCGCGAGTAGAAGGGAAGAGCGGTGATCGTGTAGGGGTGCCGGGTGCCGCGCACGTCGACGAAGACGGTGCCGCCGGCTGCGGCGAGCGCGGGCGAGAGGTAGGCCATGGCGATGGGATGCCCCAGCGTCGGCGACAGGGCGCCCGAGGTCACGACGCCGATCTCGGCGGCATCCGCGCCCTCGCCGTCGAAGACGGGGTAGTCGGCCCGCGCCGCGCGGCGTCCCGCGCCGACGAGCCCGACGAGCACGCGCGCGTCCGCCGCGGCGCCGGCTTCCGAGGCCGCGCGACCGACGAAGTCGCCGTCCTTCGCGAGGTCGACGACGCGGCCGAGACCGGCCTGCACGGGCATCCACTCGGCCGACAGCTCGTGGCCGTAGAGCGGCATGCCCGCTTCGAGGCGTAGGGTGTCGCGCGCGGCGAGGCCGGCGGGGACGAGGCCGAACGGCTCGCCCGCCTCGGCGAGCGCCTCCCACAGCTCACGCGCGAAGTCGGGGGCGCAGAACAGCTCGAAGCCGTCCTCGCCGGTGTAGCCCGTGCGGGCGAACAGCACGGGCCGCTCGCGGAAGTAGCCCGCGACGGCGCGGTAGTACCTGAGCGGCGTCAGCACCTCGGGCACGTCGTGCCCGTCGGGGTGGCCGCCCGCGATCGCGAAGCCCGGCGTCGCGAGCACGATCTCGAGCGCGCGCGGCCCCTGCACCGCGATGAGGGCGACATCGGCGCTCTCGTCGAACACCCGGGCGTCGAAGCCGGATGTCCGGCGGCGCAGCTCCTCGGCGACGACGTCCGCATTCGACGCGTTCGCGACGACCATGAAGCGGTCGTCGCCCGTGCGATAGACGATCAGGTCGTCGACGACGCCGCCCGTCTCGGTCAGCAGGTGCGTGTACTTCGCCTGCCCGGGCCGGAGCGCGGACATCCGCCCCGAGACGGCGTGGTCGAGCGCGGCGCCCGCGCCGTCGCCGACCACGAGGATCTCGCCCATGTGGGAGAGGTCGAAGAGGCCGGCGGCCTCGCGCACGGCCTTGTGCTCGGCGAGATCGCTCGAATAGCGCACCGGCATCTGCCAGCCGGCGAAATCGGTGAACTGCGCCCCGGCTGCGGCATGCACGTCGGCGAGCGGTGAGACACGATCAGACAAAGAGTTCCCCCAGGGACTGGACTGAACTCCCCCTCTGTATCTGTGCCTGAGAGATTCGCAGCGCTGCTGCTTTCACCATCGGCGGAGCCCGGAGCTCGCTCTTCAGAGTGGCCTGCCTGCCGCGGTACATGGACCTGAGAGATTGTCGGGGAGGATTGCTCCTTCGGTGCTGCGCAGCGCAGCTCTCCCGCGGCGGCCTGATGGCCCGGTATTCGGTTTCGGTGATGCCCCTCGATGCTACCGGACGGCGCTGGGCGCGGCGTGGAGACGCGGCCTGTGCATAATGGCTGCGGCATGTGAACGACCACATGCCAGTGAGGCCAACCCCCAGATGAGCACACCCGAGACGTCGCGAACGCGCGCGCCCAACATGCGGGACGTCGCGCATCTCGCGGGCGTCTCGTACCAGACCGTCTCGCGCGTGATCAACAACTCCGAGGCGCTGCGGCCCGAGACGCGCGACCGCGTGCTCGCCGCGATGGAGCAGCTGCACTACCGCCCCAATCGGGCGGCGCAGGCGCTCAAGTCGAGCCGCTCGCGCACGATCGGGGTGCTGGCGTCCATTCGCGACAGCTACGGCCCGGCGCGTGCGGTGCAGGCCATCGAGGAAGCGGCGCTGGCCGTGGGCTTCTACGTCAGCACGGTGCACATCACGGTGACCGACGAGGCATCCATCGCCGCCGCGATCGATCGGCTGATCGAGCAGGACGTCGAGGGCATCGCCGTGATGGCCCCGCAGCAGCGCGTCTTCGAGACGCTGCAGTCGTTCGACGGGCTGCCGCCGCTCGTGACGCTGCGCTCGGGCCACGAGAACGACGTCGACGCGCTCTGGGTCGACCAGCTCGCGGGGGCCCGCGCCGCGACGGCGCACCTCGCCGAGCTCGGCCACGAGTACATCAGGCACCTCGCGGGCCCGCAGGACTGGATCGAGGCGGATGCCCGCATGCAGGGCTATCTGCTCGAGCTCTCCGACCGCGATCTGCCGACCCTGCCCCCGATCCGCGGCGACTGGACGGCGGGCTTCGGCTACGACGCCGGCCTGCAGCTCATGGCCGCGAGCGACGCCACCGCGTACTTCTGCTCGAACGACGAGATGGCCCTGGGAATGTTGCACGCCGCACATGCGTTGGGGCTCAGGGTGCCCGAGGACGTGAGCATCGTCGGCTTCGACGACATCCCGATGGCGGAGCACTTCTGGCCGCCGCTCACGACGGTCCACCAGGACTTCGCCGAGCTCGGGCGCCGATGCGTCCAGCTCCTCGTCAGCGGGCGCGACGACACGACCGTCGACGTGCAGCCCCGGCTGATCGTGCGGGGTTCGACGGGGCCGGCGCGCCGCTCGTAGCCCCGGCTGCGACATCCGCCCGCACATTCGGTTTGACAAGCGGCGCAGGGATCGACGTATGATTCCACCCGGCCATGTGATCGTTCACATTTGACCATCACCCACCGGACGACGAAGTCGCAGCATGCCTCTCGTCGCCTGGTGCAGCACGAGGAGTTTGAATCGGTGAGCAATCCCAACATCCTGGAGATGCGCTCCATCACCAAGGAGTTCCCGGGCGTCAAGGCGCTCTCGAACGTCACCTTGACGGTGAAGACGGGCGAGATCCACGCCATCTGCGGTGAGAACGGCGCGGGCAAGTCGACCCTGATGAAGGTGCTGTCGGGCGTGTACCCGCACGGCACATACACGGGCGACATCGTGTTCGAGGACGAGGTGATGCGCTTCGGCAGCATCAAGCAGTCCGAAGAGGCCGGCATCGTGATCATCCATCAGGAGCTCGCGCTGATCCCCGAGCTCTCGATCACCGAGAACCTGTTCCTCGGCAACGAGATCGGGCGCCGCGGCGTCATCGACTGGACCACCGCCCAGCTGCGCGCCCGTGAGCTGCTCGACCGGGTCGGCCTCACCGACGACCCCGACACGCAGATCAAGAACCTCGGAGTCGGCAAGCAGCAGCTCGTCGAGATCGCGAAGGCGCTGCACAAGAACGTCAAGCTGCTCATCCTCGACGAGCCCACCGCCGCCCTCAACGAGACCGACTCGCAGCACCTGCTCGGCCTCATCGTCGGCCTCAAGGAACGCGGCGTGACCTCGATCATCATCAGCCACAAGCTGAACGAGATCGAGCAGATCGCCGACGACATCACCATCATCCGCGACGGCCGCACGATCGAGACGCTCGACGTGCACCAGGGCGTCGATGAGAACCGCATCATCCGCGGCATGGTCGGCCGTTCCCTCGAGAGCCGGTTCCCCGACCGCACGCCGCACATCGGCGACGTGTTCTTCGAGGTGCGGGACTGGACGGTGCAGCACCCGCTCGACTCCTCGCGCCTCGTGTGCAAGAACGAGAACTTCACGGTGCGCCGCGGCGAGATCGTGGGCTTCGCCGGCCTCATGGGCGCCGGCCGCACCGAGCTCGCGATGAGCATCTTCGGCCGCTCCTACGGCACCTACCTCTCGGGCCAGATCGTCAAGGACGGCCGCGAGATCAAGCTCGCCACCGTGCGCCAGGCGATCGACAACGGGCTCGCCTACGTCAGCGAGGACCGCAAGCAGCTCGGGCTCAACCTGCTCGACAGCGTCAAGCGCTCGACCGTCGCCGCCGACCTGCAGCGCATCTCGCGCGGCGGCGTGGTGGATGCCCTGCAGGAGTACGCCGTCGCCGAGGAGTACCGCCTCAAGCTGCGCACCAAGGTGCCCGACGTCGAGTACGGCGTCTCGAAGCTCTCGGGCGGCAACCAGCAGAAGGTCGTGCTCTCCAAGTGGATGTTCACCGACCCCGACCTGCTGATCCTCGATGAGCCCACGCGCGGCATCGACGTCGGCGCGAAGTTCGAGATCTACCGGATCATCCAGGACCTCGCCCAGCAGGGCAAGGGCGTGATCCTCATCTCCTCCGAGCTCCCCGAGCTCCTCGGCCTCTCCGACCGGATCTACACGATCTTCGAGGGCGCCATCACCAATGAACTCCCCGCTTCGCAGGCGGACCCGGAAACGCTCATGCGCAGCATGACCAGCGCGAAGAAAGATGCTCTGATCTAAATGAACCCCCTCCGTCAACTCTTCGGCGGCCGCGGCGCCAACGCCGGCCAGTACGGCATGATCATCGCGCTCGTCGCGATCGTCGTCGTGTTCGAGTTCTGGACCGGCGGCCTGACGCTGAACCCCACCAACGTCATCAACGTCTTCCAGCAGTACTCCTACATCCTGATCCTGGCGCTGGGCATGGTCATGGTGATCATCGCCGGCCACATCGACCTGTCCGTCGGCTCGGTCGCCGCGTTCGTCGGCATCATCGTCGCGCAGGCGATGGCGGCATGGCACTGGTCCTGGTGGGCCGCCATCGTCCTCGGCCTCGTCGTCGGCGCGCTCGTCGGCGCCTGGCAGGGCTTCTGGGTGGCGTTCGTGCGCGTGCCCGCCTTCATCGTGACCCTCGCCGGCCAGCTCATCTTCCGCGGCGCGAACCAGCTCATCGGCAACTCGACCTCGGTGCCCGTGCCGAACGCCTACCAGTTCATCGGCAGCGGCTTCATCCACGACTTCGGGCCGAACACCGGCTACAGCAACGGCACGCTGCTGCTCGGCCTCGTCACCGTCGCCGCCCTGATCTGGATCGAGGCCCGTGGCCGCGCCCGCCGCCGCAAGATGAAGGCCGAGGTCATCCCGCTGTGGGTGAGCATCGTGCGCACCGGCATCCTCGTGGCCATCACGCTGTTCGGCACCTACCTGTTCGGCGCCGGCCAGGCCGGCACGAGCGTCCCGGTCGTCGCGATCATCGCCGGCGTGCTGACCATCGTCTACGGCTTCCTGACCCGCAACACGATCTTCGGCCGCCAGGTCTACGCCGTCGGCGGCAACGCCCACGCCGCCGCGCTCTCGGGCGTCGACATCCGCCGCGTCAACTTCTTCGTCATGGCGAACATGTCGGTGCTCGCCGCGGTCGCGGGCATGGTCTACGTCGGCTACGCCGGCGCCTCGGGCCCCGCCGACGGCACCGGCTGGGAGCTGGATGCCATCGCCGCGGTCTTCGTCGGCGGCGCCGCCGTCTCGGGCGGCGTCGGCACGGTCGCCGGCTCGATCGTCGGCGCGCTCGTGATGGCGCTGCTCGCCAACGGCCTGCAGCTCGTCGGAGCCGACACCAACGTGCAGATGATGATCCGCGGCATCGTGCTGCTCCTCGCGGTCGCCTTCGACGTCTACTCCAAGACGCAGGGCCGCCCGTCCCTCATCGGCAACATGCTCAAGCCGTTCCAGCGCCAGAAGGACGAGGCCGCCGCCGTGCAGCAGCCCCAGTCCATCGACGACCAGTCCAAGGTCTCCCTGCCGTAGCCCTCGGGCTCCGTCAGGAGGAAGCGGCCCCGTCGCGAACGGGCGCCGACTCAACGAAGAGAGAGATAGCAATCCACATGCGCAAGAAGTACATCCTCGGCATCGCCGCGGTCGCCGCCGCCACCGCGCTCGCCCTCACCGGCTGCTCCACGGGCCGCACCGCCTCGACCTCGAGCGGCTCGACCTCGAGCATCCCCAAGGGCTCGCTCATCGGCGTCGCCCTGCCGGCGAAGACCTCGCAGAACTGGGTCCTCGCAGGTCAGGACTTCCAGAACTCGATCACCAAGGCCGGCTTCAAGGCCGACATCCAGTACGCGGACAACGCGAGCCCCGTTCCCAGCCAGCAGGCCGAGATCAACTCGATGATCACCAAGGGCGCCAAGGCGATCATCATCGGCGCGGCCGACGGCTCGCAGCTGACCACGCAGGTCAACGCGGCGAAGAAGGCCGGCATCACGGTCATCGCCTGGGACCGCAACATCCTCAACACGAAGAACGTCGGCTACTACGTCGCCTTCAACAACTTCCACGTCGGCCAGCTGCAGGGCCAGGCCCTGCTCGACGGCCTCGCGAAGGAGAAGGGCTCGGCCCCGTACAACGTCGAGCTGTTCGCCGGCTCGCCCGACGACGCGAACGCCCCGCTGTTCTTCAACGGCGCCATGAGCGTGCTGCAGCCGAAGATCGCCGACGGCACCATCAAGGTCGTCTCGGGTCAGACCACCTTCCAGAAGGTCGCCACCCAGGGCTGGCTCGCGCAGAACGCCCAGAAGCGCATGACCGACCTCATCACGGCGAACTACTCGAAGGGCACCAAGCTCGACGGCGTCCTCTCCCCCAACGACACGCTCGGCCGCGCCATCCTGCAGGCCACCAAGTCGGCGGGCCTCGCGAACCCGGTCGTGACCGGTCAGGACTCGGAGACCGCGTCGATCCCGCTCATCATGAACGGCACGCAGTACTCGACGATCTACAAGGACACCACGCTCGAGGCGCAGGCCGCGATCGACCTGGTCAGCACGCTCAGCAAGGGCCAGACCCCGAAGACCGTCGATGACAAGAACAACTACAACGGCGCCTACGACGTGCCCTCGATCGAGCTCGACCCGGTGCTCGTGACCAAGGACAACGCCGTCACCGCGTACGCGAACAACCCGACGCTCGAGGCGTTGGCGAAGGCCGGCAACTGACCTCTGCCGTCTGAACGCGGGCCCCGGTGTGCTTCGGCACCCGGGGCCCTTTCGCGTCAGGCGGGGAAGGACTCGGCGACGGCCTGCAGCTTGGCGCGGAAGGCGAGCCACACCTCGGCATCGGCCGCGGGCAGGTCGGACGTGCGCAGGTCGCCGACCTGGCCGTCGATGAGCTCGCGCAGGATGTCGGCGTGACCCGCGTGCCGCGCGCATTCCTGGATCAGGTGCACGAGGACCGTGTGGAGCGTGGGATGCCTGCGCTCTTCCGGCCACCACGGGACCGTGCCCCTGGCGTCCAGCTCGAGCGCCTCGATCGTCGCGTCGCCGTGCGCCTGCACGCGCCGGTAGAACGCGATGACGTCGCCCGTCGACTCGGCCGCGGCCGCCCACATGTCGGCGCCGTCTTCCGCGGTGGCGAAGTCGACGAGCGCGGGGTCGTCGAAGGGGCGCCCGAACACGTCGCCCAGATAGCCGGCCTCGACGTTGGCGACGTGCTTGACGAGGCCCAGGAGGTTCGTGCCCGTCGGGGTCATCGGCAGCCGTGCCGCGCGCTCGCCGAGCCCCTCGAGCTTCCACAGCAGCACGTCGCGCTCGCGCTGCAGGTAGCGCGCCAGGGTCCGCTTCTCGTCGTCGCGATCGGTCATGCCCCGAAGGTACGGCCTACCGCCGACATCCGCGATGGGCCATGCTGATCGGCGAGAGAACCCTTCCGAGCAGGAGGCATCATGAACGACATCGCCGTCGAGATCCGTCCCGTCGAGGCGCGCCGCGTCGCGAGCATCGCGCGCACCGCGCCGAGCGTCCCCGAGGTGGGCCCGATCGTCGGCCCGCTCTTCCCCGAGGTCGCCGGCGCGCTCGGCCATGCGGGCGTGCTCCCCCACCACTTCGGCCCCGGCATCGCCGACTACGCGATGCGTGCCGACGGCTCGGTCGGCATCCGCGCGGGCTTCGTCGTGCCCGACTCGATCGAGGCCGTGCCGGGCGTCGACGTCGAGGTCTGGCCCGCCTACGGCGAGGTCGCCGTCACGGTGCACCACGGCGACATGGACACCATCGGCGACTCGTGGGGCGCGCTCATGGCGTGGACCGCCGCGAACGGCTACGAGATGATCGCGCCGGGCCGCGAGCTGTACCTCACCGAGGGCGACGTGCCGATGAGCGAGTGGGACACCGAGCTGCAGCAGCCCGTGCGCAAGGCATCCGCCTGAGCGCGCGGCCCTAGGAGTCGAGGCCCTCGGCCGCCCGCGCGATGAACACGAACTCGCGCCCCGGGCGGTCCGGGGCGTCGCGCACGTCGACGACCTCGAAGCCCGCGGCCGCGAGCGAGACGCGGATCTCCTCCCGCGTGCGCCAGCGCAGCGTCGTGTCGACCTCGATGACCGTGCCGTCCTCGAAGAGGTTCGAGCTGCGGAAGGTGACGAGGCGGCCGTCGACCTCGAGCACCTCGTGCCACGCGGTCACCCGGCCGTAGGCATCGGTGTCCACGGTGACGCGCGTGCGCTCGGGCGTCCACTCGTCCCAGGCACGCGCCTTCGGACGGCGCGTCTCGAACACGAGGTGGCCGCCGGGCAGCAGCGCCGCGCGGATGCTGTCGAGCGCCGCGCTCCATTCCACGTCGGTCAGGAAGTGCTGGGCGACGTTCGCCGTCATCGTGACCATGTTGACCGACAGCGGTGGCGCGGCGGCCGCGTCGCCGACGATCCACTCGACGGCGTCCGCGCCCTCCTTGTAGCGGGCGACCGCGACCGCGTCCTCGTCGGGGTCGATCGCGATCACGCGGATGCCCTTGCCGGCGAGCAGCAGGGCGAAGGTGCCCGTGCCGCAGCCGAGGTCGAGGACGCGGCGCGCGCCGAGCTCGTGGACGATGTCGGCGTAGACATCGAGGTCCGACCGGTCGGGGTCGAGCGGGTCGTACAGGGCGGCGAGGCGGGTGCGGTTATAGCCGTCTATGTCGTCAGGCACATTCCGACTTTATCGGGCCGCGCGCACGCCCACCACGCTCCGCGGCAGCCTGTGGACAAGCGGTTCAGCCGACGCCCATCGCGGCCGCGGTCGTCTTCACCCCGGTCGACTGGCAGACGGAATCCGGCTGGCCGCCCGTCTGGACGCACAGCGCGACCGTCAGCACGTTCGCGGTGCCGATGACGGCCTTCGCGATGGGCGACGAGGGGTCGGAGAGCGCCGCCGCGATCTGTGCGTGCGTCTTGCCCGCGAGCACGCTCGGGTCGTACTGCGCGCCGACCACGAGCCACTGCCCGCCGAGGTCGACGAAGGGGATCGTGCCCGCCGACTGCGAGTACGGCGGCGCGTCGTAGGTGTCGACCACCTTCTGCTCGTCGGGCGTCAGCTTGTCGAGCGCGTTGTGGTCGCGGTCGTACACCTCCTTGGCGTCGAGCGCGAGGTGGTCGCTCGTCAGGCTCGCGCCGTGGAAGCTCAGGGTCGCCGTGTCGGGGTAGACCTCGGGCGCCGAAGCCGAGGTGGTCTGGCCGAGCCCCTCGAGGGTGCCGAAGCGGCTCAGCGCGACCGCGAGCGGCCAGCGCTCGGCGGCGCAGTAGGGGCAGAACTCGCCGCCGACATACGTCACGAGCGGCTTGCCGCCCTGGGTGAGGGCGGGCGCGGTGGCGACGTGACGCGGCGCGGCCTGCGCCGTGCCCGGGCCGATGGCGTCGAAGACGGATGCCGGAACCGCCGCGAGCTGGGCCGTGACGCCCGCCTCGGCTGGAGTCTTCGCCGCCTGACCGGACGGCTTCGGGTGCGAGCCGAGCCCCCAGCCGAGCACGATCGCGGCGGCGACCGCGAGCACGACGACCCCCACGATGATCTGCAGGGTCAGTCGACGGCGGGGGTTCAGCGTTGTGCGTGCCACCGCATCAGTATGCCCGGGCGCGTTTCCACGCCGCGTCCCGCACGCGGGTGATCGACTCATCGGTCTCGCCCTCGAGCGAACGGGCGAGCAGGGTGTAGTCGCGCTGCGCGCCGAAGGCGTCCTGCAGCGCGGCGCCCGTCGCAGCGGTCTTCTCGTCACCCAGCACCTCGGCGAGGTACCGCATCGCCCGTGCGTGCTTGCGCGCCTCGTGCTGCACGGCGAGCCCGTCGAGGTCGGCCGCCGCCGCGCGCACCGCCTCGAGGTGCTCGAGCAGGTGCCGATAGCGCGGCCCGTCGAGGTACTCCACCACGGCGGCGTGGGCGGCCGCGCGCTCGCGGCGCACCGCGGTGACGAGGCGCTCGTGCGCGGCGTCCTCGAGGTCGTCGTCATGGATGTCGGCGAGCAGCTGCTCCCCCAGCTCGGCACGCACCTCGAGGTCGCGCGCCCCGCCGAGCGCCCGGCCGTAGCGGCGCAGACCCGCGAGCGCCTCGTGCGCGTCCCTCCCCGGCAGCAGCGGCAGGATGGCGCGCAAGCGCCGCGTCATCGTGCGCGCCTTGTGCACGGCATCCGGCTCATCGCGCCGCACCGCGCTGCCCAACCCGATCAGCGCGTCGACGATGTCGGCGAGCCGCGACTCGACGTCCGCTTCTGCCATGCGCCAAGTCTTGTCGTGTCCCCCTGTCGGGCGATAGCGTGAAAGTGCCTTGTTTTGTAAGGCAACCTTACAAACCCGTCCCCTAGGAGCAGCAATGAAGCGTTCCGCGCTCGCCGCGACCGTCGCCGTCGCGGCCGTCGTCGTCCTCACCCCCTCGCTCGCGGCATCCGCCGCGCCCTCGAATCAGCCCCACACGCTGCCGCAGCAGGTCTCGGCGCCGTACCTCGATGTCACGAGCGTGCCGAGCATCGCCGCCGTCTCGGCCGAGTCGGGCGCGAAGTACCTGAGCCTCGCGTTCCTGCAGACCGACGCCCCCGGCTCGTGCTCGCTGTACTGGGCCGGACAGTCGTCGCTGTCCGTCGCGTCGGACGCGCTCGGCACGGACATCGCGAAGATCCAGAACGCCGGCGGCGACGTCATCCCCTCGTTCGGCGGCTACACGGCCGACACGACGAACACCGAGATCGCGCAGAGCTGCACGGATGTCTCGGCCATCGCCCGCGCATACGAGCAGGTCTTCACGACCTACAAGGTGACCCGCCTCGACTTCGACGTCGAGGCCGACGCGATCAACGACACCGCCGCCAACGACCGTCGCAACGCCGCGATCGTCGAGGTCGAGAAGTGGGGCGCCGCAACGCACCACGCCGTGTCGTTCTCGTACACGCTGCCGTCGACGCCGAACGGCCTCGCCGCCTCGGGGCTCGCCGTGCTGCAGTCGGCCGCGGACGCCGGAGCGCAGATCGCCTCGGTCAACCTGATGACCTTCGACTACTGGGACGGCGTGCAGCACGACATGACCGCCGACGCCGAGACCGCGGTCGCCGGGCTCGCCGCGCAGCTGCAGTCGACGCTGTTCCCGGACCTGAACGCGCAACAGCTCGCCCGCCACGAGGGCGTCATCCAGATGATCGGCATCGACGACTTCGGCCCGACCGAGACCTTCACGGTCGCGCAGGCGAAGCAGTTCGAGTCGTGGGCCGCGTCGAAGCACCTCGCCTACATCGGGTTCTGGGCGGTGAACCGCGACCACGGCACGTGCGTCGGGCAGGCCGGCGGCTACGCGTGCTCGGGCGTCGCGCAGAACGACTGGGACTTCACCCGCGCCTTCGCGCCGTTCACGACCGGGGCTTGACCCCCGGGCGGCACATTCTCTGCTGTGGGGCATACCGGCCGGGTGCCTGAGACCTGCCCCGCAGTAGGAACCGTGCCCGAGGCGTCCGGCGCCTACCTGCCCAGCGTCATGTCGACCTCGACGACGTCGCCGACGTCGATGCCCTCGGCCTTCTTGACCGCGGCCTTGACCGGCAGCAGGTAGACGCCGTCCTTCGGGAACAGCGCCGTGTAATACGTGGTCGCGCCGATGGTGGCGTTCACGGGGATCGCTCCCCAGCCGTACGTCACCATCGCCGCGACCTCGGCGATGTCGTCGCTCTCCGCCTCGGGAATGCGCACGAACGTGAACGGCGCGGGCCCGCGCCAGTAGACGATCTCGCCGGTGAAGCTGAATTCCATCTCAGGATGCCCCGCCGTCGGCCATGCGCAGCGGCAGCCCCCGAGGCACGAGGTCGGCCGACACGTCGTACCGGGTCATCGCCTGCGTCGCCTCGCGGAAGTAGGCGCCGAGCCTCTCCGCAGCCGTCGGCTCGATCGGCGATTCGGCGAGCGCCTGGTCGAACAGCCGCAGGCAGATCTCGTCGAGCTCGGGGTGCGGGCCGTTGCCGGCGTGCATCCGCTGCATCTTCGTCTCGCTGCCGTAGCCGCCGGTGTACAGCTTCGGGCCGCCCGCCGCCTCGCTCAGGTAGGCGGCGAGGCGCTCGTCGTGCTGCGGGTGCACCGCGGCGCGCGAGAACGGGTGCTCGGCCACCGGGTCGGCCAGGCAGAGCGCATTCCACCTGTGGCATACGGCGAGGATCGCGTCGAACCCGCCCAGATCGTCGTAGAGCGTCATGCGCACAGCGTGCCATCGCCGTCGGCGCGCGGCCAGCGCACCTGCCAGGATCGGGGCATGACCGATTACCGCGCGGTGTTCGACGCCCGCATCTCGTTCGTCAACGGCGGCGGCCTGCAGGCCGAGGGTTTCCGGCTCGACCTGCCGTCGCCCGAGCTCTCCGAAGCCGAGATCGCGCGGCTGCTCGTGCAGCACCTCGGGCTCGCGCTCGTCGGCGAAGTCCGGCTCGACGGCCTGCGGATCGTCGAGGAGCAGCACCGCGGCTCGCGCGGCGTCGCGAGCGCCTCGGGTGCCGCTTCCGCTGCGCCCGCCGCGTTCCGCTTCGTCGAGCTGAGCCACACGATCCGCGAGGGCATGGTCACGCTGCCCGGCATCCCGTCGCCGGTCATCCGCCCGCATCTCACGCGCGAGCAGGCCGTCGACCGCTACGCGCCCGGCACGACCTTCGTGCTCGACGTGATCGACCTGGCCGGCAACACGGGCACCTACCTCGACACGCCGTTCCACCGCTACAAGGGCGGCTCGGATCTCGCGGCGACGCGGCTCGAGACGCTCGTCGACCTGCCGGCCGAGGTGTTCCATCTGACGGACGCCGCGAGCCGCGGCATCCCCGCAGCGGTCTTCTTCGACCGCGAGGTGCGCGGCAAGGCGGTGCTGCTGCACACGGGCGACGATGTGCGCTTCGGCGAGCCCGGGTATGTCGTCGACGCGCGGTTCCTCACGGGCGAGGCCGCCGAGTACCTCGCGTCGCAGGGTGCGGCGCTCGTCGGCATCGATGCGCAGAACATCGACGACACGTCGGCGAATGCCCGCGGCGAGCGCCCCGTGCACTCGGCGCTGCTGGCCGCCGGGGTGCACGTCGTCGAGCACCTCACCGGCCTCGGCGAGCTGCCGGCGCGCGGTGCGCTGTTCACGGCCGTGCCGCCGCGGGTCGAGGGCTTCGGCACATTCCCGGTGCGGGCCTTCGCGAAGGTGCCCGCCTGACGCCTCGGGCCGATGCCGGGCGCGGGGCCGCGCCATGCGCCCATGCGCCCATGCGCCCAATACGCACGATAGGGAGGAGCTTTCCGCGGATTCCTCCTCCCTGGCGTGCATATTGGGCGGCAGTTTCAGACGAGCCCGTTGAGCGCGGCGAACGGGTCCCGGTCCGGGTCGGTGTGAGGCTCGTACTCGACGCGCAGGGCGGCCTCGCGCGCGGCATCCTCGTCGAACAGCGAGCCGATCAGCGCGACGGCCATGTCCATGCCGGCCGCGACGCCGGACGACGTCCAGCGGTCGCGATCGGCGACCCAGCGCGCCGCGGCCACCCACTCGACGCTGCCGCCGTGCGAGGACGCCCAGGCCCACGCGCGTTTGTTCGAGGTGGCGCGGTAGCCCTCGAGCAGGCCGGCCGCGGCGAGCACCGCCGAGCCGGTGCAGACCGACGTGACGAGAGCGGCATCCCCCGCCCAGAGCGCGAGCCACTCGAGGAACGCGGCGTCTGCGACGAGCTGCCGCGTGCCCGTGCCGCCGGGCACGAGCACGATGTCCGGCGCCGGCGCCTCAATGCGGGCGAAGTCGGGCACGACCGCGACGCCCTGGGCGCTGTGCACCGGCTCATCGTTCGGCCCGATGTAGCGCACATGCAGCCGGTCGCGCTCCATGCTGAACAGCTCTGCGGGCCCGAACACGTCGAGCAGCTCGAAGCCGTCGAACAGGACGATGGAGACGGTGCGGATGTCAGGCATGCCGTCAGTATCCCGGCAGCGCCGCTCAGCCCGCGAGCTTCGCGCGGTAGTAGCCTACGAGCGCGTTGGCGTGCCCGTGCCCGAGGCCGTGCTCGGTCTTCAGCCACGCGACCTGCTCCATGTGCTTCAAGTCCTTCACCTGGTCGAGCAGGTCGAACCAGTGCTGCACCGGGAACCCGTACTTCTTCTCGATCGACGGGAAGTAGGAGGCGGGGCCCATCACCCTTTCAGTCATGCTGCGAACCTAGTGCGTTGACGCGCGCGGCGCCCCGTGCTGTGCTCGGGTCATGGTGCAGAGAATCGTGCCCGACATCCTCGTCTACGACCTTCCGGCGGCGGTGAAGGAGTACTCCGTCATCCACCATCTCGAGGTCGTGATGGACCTCGGCTCGGTCGTCACCCTGGCCGACGCCGACGGGCATCAGCTCACTCTGATCGCGGCCGATCCGGCCGGCGGCGTGAACCCCGAGATGTCGATCTTCGTCGACGACGTGCAGGCGTCACACGACGCCGCCGTCGCGGCGGGTGTCGAGATCGTGCGCCCGCTCACCGCCGAGCCGTGGGGCGTCACCCGCTTCTTCTACCGCGACGGCGCAGGCCACGTCGTCAACGTCGGGACGCACACGGCCACGCAGGAGCGACCATGACCACATACCTGATCTCGTTCCCGAGCGGAGCGATGCAGATCACCCCGGACGAACTGTCGCTCGCCGACACCGATGCGCATCAGGTCGTCGAGGACGCGAAAGCCGCGGGCGTCTATGTCTTCGGCGGGGGCATCGATGAGGATGTCGCGGCGCAGCTCGTCGCGGCGGACGGCTCGGTGGGCCCGATCACCTACAACGACCCCGCCCATCTGAACGGGGGCTTCATGGTCATCGAGACCGATTCGCGTGAGGATGCCGTGCGCTGGGCCGCCCGGACGGCCGCTGCCTGCCGCTGTCCCCAGGAGCTGCGCGAGTTCATGTACGACCCCCGGGCCTGACCTGCCCGACTGCCGCCGGGCACAGAATCCACTGTGGGGCACATCGGATTCCGACATCCGACATGCCCCACAACAGGAAATGTGCCCGCGGGCTACCGCTTGCGGCCCGCCGCAGTCAGGCCGGGCAGCACCTTCGTGCCCTCGGCCTTGACCGCGGTCAGCGCGCTCGGGTTGAGGCCGAGCACCGAGAGGATCGTCGGCGCGACCTGCGTGGTCTCGACCGGCGCCGAGTGCACGCCCGCCTTGATGCCGGGGCCGTCGACGACCATGAGCACGTGGCGGTCACCGGTGTTCATGCCGCCGTGCTCGGCGAGCTTGCTCGGGCCCGAGTAGACGACGCCCTGCTGCACCTCGCCGAAGACATCCGGGTAGTGGCCGTTGTCGACGGCGACGCCGAAGAACGCGGCCGCGTCCTTGCCGGCCCAGATCTGCGTGAGGCCCGAGTGCTGCACCGTGACGGCGGCGCCGCTCACGTTGAGGCCCTGCGCGGTGTGGCTCCACAGGTAGGCCTTGACGAAGTCGTCCGCGGCCTGCGAGTTGTCCGACAGGTAGGACTGCCACAGGTCGTCATCGGTGCCGGCGACGATCAGCTTGGTGTTGCTCGGGTGGGTCTGCGCCCACGCCGCGTTGACCGCGTCGATGATGGGGCCGTCCGGAACGGTGACCAGCTGGTTCGGGTCCTGCGGCGACTGGCCGTGCTTGGCGGTGACGATGATGGTCGTCTTGTTCTGCAGGCCGTCCTTGCGGATCTGGGCGACCATGCGGCCGAGCTGGGCGTCGACGTAGTCGAGCGCGCTCGAGAGCACGGGCCCGGGCACGAGCTTGCCGCCCACCCACTGGTAGCCGCCCGCCTGGGGCGCGCTGGTCGTGTAGGAGCCGTCGGCGTTCTTGATCAGCGTCGTCGGGGTCGACTTGATCTTCTGCGCGACCGAGACGGTCTGGAAGTTCATGCCGAAGATCGCCGGGGTGCCGACCTTGCTCTTGCCCGAGTGGTCGCGGCCGTTGATCTCGTTGAGCACCGCCTGCACCTTGTAGCCGTCGTACTGCTTCGTCGCGGCGTCGATGTGCGCCCAGTCGTCGTCCTGCGGGTACGGCACGCCGTTGGGCATGACCGCCTGCGAGTCGATCTCGGGCGAGAACAGGTCGTCGATGCTCTGGCCGTTCGAGCCGGGGCCGTTGAACGAGGCGTAGACCTCGTGCTTGTCGGACCACGCGGTGCGCAGGCCGGCGTTGTGGATGACCTGGAAGATCGTGTTGTCGCCCAGGTAGTCCCACGGCGTGATCGGCTGGCAGGTCGTGGGGTCGACTGGGAAGGTCGCCGGGTTGAGCGACGTCTTCGGGTTGAAGGTCAGGTTCATGATCTTCGCCGGGTCGGTGTCGACGCCCTGCGGATAGATCGAGCCGTTCTCGTCGAACGACGGGAACGTGCCGTTCGAGGGGTTGATGAGGTCGGGCACCTTGGCGAGCGCGTCGTCGGGCGAGTCGTAGATCACGTCGCCGCCCGTGGGAGCCTGGCCGGGCGTGCAGGCCGCGCCCGCCTCATCGACCGTGTGGCTGTACTCGACGTCGTAGTACACGCCCGTGGTCTTGGGGTTGCCGCCGGTCATCAGCGCCGTGCCGCCCGGGTCGGAGTCCGACGGGTTCGACGTCTCGGCGTTCGTGTACTCGCTGCCCGAGTGCGTGAGCTTAGCGAGGGTGGAATGCGGGTGCTGCGCGACATACCAGTCGAGGTCGCTCTGGTGCATTCCGTCCACCGAGATCAGCAGCACGTGCTGCGAGCGTCCGTTCGCGTGGCCGTCGTTGGCCGACGCGCTGCTCGCGGTCCCGGTGACCGCTGCGGCGACCAGCGCCGCGATGCCCGTCGCGGCGAGTGCCGCCCGGGGCTTGGTTTTCCTGCTCATCCGATTCCTCCGTCGTCGATGAGGGCGGCGGCGCCGCGGGGGCGCTCGTGCCTTATACGGGGGACAAAATCGTGAGCGGAGATGAACGCGAGGCGAACCGGGGATGTCCGCACGGGCGCTTCCCGGAATCCATTTCTCGCTTCACGGATTCTTAGAGCGCGTCATACACGGGAGTTCCGAGGGGTGCTGCGCTTGCCGCTCCGGCCGGCGGGTCCACGCCCAATCCGGAGGATAGGGAGGAACTTTTCGCGAGAGGTTCCTCCCCCACGTGCGTCGTGGGCGTGAGTGCATCTCGGAGAAACGCCGGAGGGCTCACGTTTTCCGTGAAAACGTGAGCCCTCCGCGCGACCTTCCGCAGCCGCCCTACACGTTGAAGCGGAACTCCACCACGTCGCCGTCCTGCATGATGTAGTCCTTGCCCTCGAGGCGAGCCTTGCCGTGCGAGCGCGCCTCGGCGATCGAGCCCAGCGACACGAGGTCCTCGAACGAGATGACCTCGGCCTTGATGAAGCCCTTCTCGAAGTCGGTGTGGATGACACCGGCGGCCTGCGGCGCCTTCCAGCCCTTGTGGATCGTCCACGCGCGGGCCTCCTTCGGCCCGGCGGTCAGGTACGTCTGCAGGCCGAGCGTGTCGAAGCCGACGCGCGCGAGCTGGTCGAGACCCGACTCCTCCTGGCCCGTCGACTGCAGCAGCTCGAGCGCCTCGTCCTCGGGCAGGTCGATGAGCTCGGACTCGATCTTCGCGTCGAGGAACACGGCGGGCGTGGGGGCGACGAGCTCGGCCAGCGCGGCCTTGCGCGAGGCATCCGTCAACACCGCCTCGTCCACGTTGAAGACGTAGATGACCGGCTTGGCCGTCAGCAGCCCGAACTCGCGCAGCGCGGCGAGATCGATGCCCTTCACGGCCGAGAGCACGGTGCCGGTCGACAGCTGCTCGATCGCCTCGGTCACGGCGGCGAGGATCGCGGGGTCGGTCTTCTTGCCGCGCACCTCCTTCTCGATGCGCGGCTGCGCCTTCTCAAGGGTCTGCAGGTCGGCCAGGATCAGCTCGGTGTTGATGGTCTCGAGGTCGGAAGCCGGGTTGACCGCACCGTCGACGTGCACGACGTCGTCGTCGGCGAAGCCGCGCACGACCTGCGCGATGGCGTCGGCCTCGCGGATGTTCGCGAGGAACTGGTTGCCGAGGCCCTCGCCCTCCGACGCGCCCTTCACGATGCCGGCGATGTCGACGAACGAGACGGTCGCGGGCAGGATCCGCTCGGAATGGAACACCTCCGCGAGGCGCGCGAGGCGCGGGTCGGGCAGGTTGACGACGCCGACATTCGGCTCGATGGTCGCGAACGGGTAGTTCGCGGCGAGCACGTCGTTCTTGGTCAGCGCGTTGAAGAGGGTCGACTTGCCGACGTTGGGCAGGCCGACGATTCCGATAGTGAGAGCCACGTTCACCGATTTTACGGTGAGGATGCCTGGCAACCCGCCCTCGGTGCCGCCCGGCTCGTCGCCTCAGCTGCGCCGGAAGCGGTAGGCCTGTGTGACGTACGGCAGCTCGATCACGCCGTCGCGCTCGATGGCGGGATGCCCGTCGAGCACAGCCTCGACCGCGCGCAGGGTCGCCTCCTGTTCCTCGGGCGTCTTCACGATGAAGTAGCTGCGCGAGCGCACGAGGGTCAGGATGCCGGGCCGGCTGAGCCGCTGGGTCCACGCGAACTCGACCGTCTCGCCGTCTGCGAACGGTGTGCCGACGCCGTGCTCGTCGATCGCCGCTGGGCCGTACGCCTCGTTCGAGCCCATCGCCTCGCCGAGCTCGCGCACCCACGCGACGCGCTCGTCGCGCGAGTTCCAGACCAGCCCGAGCGTCCCGCCGGGCTTCAGCACACGCGCGACCTCGGGGACGGCGCGCTCGACGTCGACCCAGTGCCACGCCTGCGCGACGGTGACCGCGTCGACGCTCTCGTCGGGAAGCGGCAGCTGCTCCGCCGTGCCGATCAGGGTCTCGATGCCGGCGGCACGGGCCCGCAGCACGTCGAGCATCTCGCCGCTCGGGTCGACGGCGAGGACCGCCCTGTCCTCACGGCGCAGCAGCCGGGTGAACTTGCCCGTGCCCGCGCCGATGTCGAGAACCCGGCGGGCGGATGCCGGCACGAGCCAGTCGACCGCCTCGAGCGGGTAGCCGGGCCGGGATGCCTCGTACGCCTCGGCCGCCTGCCCGAAGCTCTGCGCGTGTGCCTGGTGGGTGCTGCGGTTCTCGTGGGTCACGGCTTCATCCTGCCCGGGTGCCGCTCGCTGCGCACGGATGCGGATCGCGCTCGGCTGCGCCTCAGTCGACCACGGCGTCGTCCGGCTCGTCTTGATCGGCCCGCGCGTCATCGGAGATGCCCGCGAATTCGTCGTCGAGGTCGGTCGCGGCCTGCTGGAACTGCGCGTTGTACAGCCGGTAATAGGCGCCCTGCGCGGCGATGAGCTGCTCGTGGTCGCCCTGCTCGACGATGTCGCCGTGCTCCATCACGAGGATCAGGTCGGCGTCGCGGATCGTGGACAAGCGGTGCGCGATGACGAACGAGGTGCGCCCCCGGCGCAGCGCGTTCATCGCGTGCTGCAGCAACAGCTCGGTGCGAGTGTCGACGGAGCTCGTCGCCTCATCGAGGATCAGCACGCTCGGCTGCGCGACGAACGCGCGCGCGATCGTGATCAGCTGCTTCTCGCCCGCCGAGACGTTCGAGGCGTCCTCGTCGAGTTTCGTGTCGTAGCCGTCGGGCAACGAGTGCACGAACCGGTCCACATAGGTGGCCTGCGCCGCCTCGAGGATCTGCTCGTCGCTGGCGCCGGCGTTCCCGTACCGGATGTTCTCCCTGATCGTGCCGGCGAACAGCCACGGGTCCTGCAGCACCATGCCCGTCTTCGCACGGATGTCATGCCTCGTCAGGTCGGCGATGTTCTGCCCGTTGAGCAGGATGCGACCGCCGTTCAGCTCGTAGAACCGCATGATCAGGTTGACCAGCGTGGTCTTGCCGGCGCCCGTCGGCCCCACGATCGCCACGGTCTGCCCCGGTTGGACCCGGAACGACAGGTCGGTGATCAGCGGCCGCTCCGGGTGGTACGAGAAGGCCACGTGGTCGAACTCGATCGTGCCGTCGCCGTCGACCGGCACGGGCGCGTCCGTCGCGTCCGGCTCCTGCTCGTCCTGGTCGAGCAGCTGGAACACGCGCTCGGCGGACGCCGTGCCCGACTGCACGACGGCGGCCATGCCGCCCAGCTGCGAGAGCGGCTGGGTGAACTGCTGGGAGTACTGGATGAACGCCTGCACGTCGCCGAGGCGCAGCTGGCCGCCGGCCACCATGAGCGCGCCGAGCACCGCGATGCCCACGTAGGTGAGGTTCCCGATGAACATCATCGCCGGCATCATCGTGTTCGACAGGAACTGCGCCGTGAAGGAGGCGTCGTAGAGCTCCCCGTTCTCGGCCCGGAAGGCCGCGCGTGAGCTCTCTTCGCGCCCGAACAGCTTCACGAGCGCGTGGCCCGAGAACGATTCCTCCACCCGGGCGTTCAGCCGACCGACCTTGCGCCACTGGATGCCGAACGCCTTCTGCGAGCGAGGCCCGATCACCCCGAAGATCACACCCATCAGCGGAAGCGCCACGAGCGCGACCAGAGTGAGCTGCCACGAGATCGACAGCATCATGATGAGCACGCCGACGACCGTCAGCACACTGGTGAGCGCGCCGGACAGTGACTGCTGCATCATCTGCGTGATGTTGTCGATGTCGTTGGTCACGCGCGAGATCACCTCGCCGCGCTGCACCCGGTCGAAATAGCTCAGGGGCAGGCGGTTGATCTTCGCCTCGACCTGCTCGCGCAGACGCCACATGGTGCGCACCATGATCACGTTGATCACGTAACCCTGCGCCCAGCCCAGCAGCGACGCCGCGAAGTACAGCGTGAGCACGATGAGGAGCACCCTCGTCAACGCCGCGAAGTCGACGCCCGCGCCGGGGACGAGGCCGGTGGCCGCCTTGACGATGTTCGCAAGGTTGTGCTGGCCCGACTGGTTCAGCTGGTCGACCACCTGCTGCTGGGTCGTTCCCGCCGGAAGGGCCTTGGAGATGACCCCGGTGAAGAGGATGTTCGTCGCCTCGCCGAGCACCTTGGGGGCGATCACCTGCAGAACGACGCCGATCGCCCCGATGACGGACGCGAAGACGAAGCCGACCGCGTTCGGCCCCAGCAGCCCGAGCAGCCGCCGGAACGACGGGCCGAAGTTGTCCGCCTTGCCCGGCGCGACGCCGCCGCTCCAGTCGTCGGCGCCCAGCCGCGCCCTCTCGGCGAGCTCCAGCTCGAGCTTCTCGTCTGCTGTGAGCTCCTGCTTCCGTGCGGGCCTCTTGGCCGCGTTCCGCGCGGCGCTCATCGCCCGGCCCCCGCTCCGAGCTGGGATTCCACGATCTCGCGATAGGTGTCGTTGGATGCCAGCAACTCGTCGTGGGAGCCGATGCCGACCATGCGGCCGGCGTCGAGCACCACGATGCGGTCGGCATCCGTGATCGTCGACACACGCTGCGCGACGACGATCTTGGTCACCTCCGGCAGATCTCGCCACAGCGCCTGTCGCAACCGCGCGTCGGTCGCCAGGTCGAGGGCCGAGAACGAGTCGTCGAAGACGAGGATGCGCGGCCGATGCACGATGGCCCGCGCTATCGCGAGTCGCTGCCGCTGACCACCCGAGACGTTCGAGCCGCCCTGGGCGATGCGGGCGTCGAGGCCGCCGTCCATCTGGGCGACGAAGTCGCTGCCCTGGGCGATCGACAGCGCTTGCCAGAGCTCGGCGTCGGTGGCGTCCTCCCGGCCGAAGCGCAGGTTGGACGCCACGGTCCCGGTGAACAGGAACGGTCGCTGCGGCACCAGCCCGATGGTCTTCCACAACGCAGGCAGGTCGGCATCGCGCACGTCCACGCCGTTCACGAGGACCCGCCCGGAGGTCACGTCGAAGAGCCGAGGAATGAGTGAGACGAGCGTGGTCTTGCCCGACCCGGTCGACCCGACGACGGCGACGGTCTCACCCGGGCGGGCGGTGAAGCTGATGCCGGAGAGCACGGAGTGCTCGGCGCCCGGATAGGTGAAGGAGGCATCCACGAACTGCACGGCCCCCGCGGCCGCGAAGTCCGCGACGGGGTTCTCGGGGCGCCGGAGGGACAGATCCGTCGCGAGCACTTCGCTGATCCGCTCGGCGGACACGGCGGCGCGCGGGATCATCATCGCCATGAAGCTCGCCATCATGACCCCCGAGAGGATGATCATGACGTACTGCATGAAGGCGAACAGGGTGCCGATCTGCACGTCGCCGGCATTCACCTTGACGCCGCCGAACCAGATCACGCCCACGACCGTCACGTTGAGGATGAGCATGACGGCGGGGAACAGCAGGACGAAGAGCGACCCGACCTTCCGGCCGACGATCATGATGTCGGTGTTCGCCTCGCGGAACCGCTCCTCCTCGATCGGCTCGCGCACGAACGCCCGGATCACCCGGATGCCGGTGAGCTGTTCGCGCATGACGCGGTTCACCGCGTCGAGCTTCTCCTGGTAGCTGCGGAACAGCGGCACCATGCGGCTGATGATGAGCAGCGCCACGACCAGCAGGACGGGCACGGCGACGGCGATCAGCCACGACAGGCTGAGGCTCTGCCGGAGCGCGAGGATGATGCCGCCCACGGCGAGCAGCGGAGCGGACACCAGGAAGGTCGCCGCCATCATGGCGAGCATCTGCACCTGCTGCACGTCGTTGGTGTTGCGGGTGATGAGCGAACCGGGGCCGAATGCGGAGACCTCGTGCTCGGAGAACGCGGAGACCCTGTCGAACACGTCGTCGCGGATGTCGCGCCCGGCACGCATCGCGGCTTTCGCGGCGAAGTAGGTGGCGATGATCGACGCCACGATCTGACCGAACGAGATCACCAGCATGAGGGTGCCCGTGTGCCAGATGTAGCCGGTGTCCCCCTTGCTCACGCCGTTGTCGATGATGTCGGCGTTGAGGCTGGGCAGGTACAGGCTGGCCAAGGCGGAGGCGAACTGGAAGGCCAGCACCCCGAGCAGCAGCCACCTCGAGCGCTTGAGGTATCGGACCAGAAGTTTGAACAGCACGGAGGACTCCGAAGGATGCGATGCGTCGGCAAGCGATGTTCTGGATGCCACGGGGACGGCTTCATTGTGAAGCATGCCGCCGACATCGGAAACACCGCCTGCCACAGGGACCGCGTGCCCCGCCCGTGCGACCATGTTCCGGTGCCCCTGGACTTCACCGCGATCGACTTCGAGACCGCGAACTCCTCCAGCGCCTCGGCGTGCAGCGTCGGCCTCGTGAAGGTGCGCGACGGCCGGGTCGTCGACCGGGCGTACTGGCTGATCAAGCCGCCCGTCGGGCACGACGAGTTCCTCGAGTGGAACATCCGCATCCACGGCATCCACGCCGCCGACGTCGTCGACGCGCTGACCTGGGAACAGCAGCTGCCCGACCTCGTGGCCTTCGCCGGCGACGACGCCTTCGTCGCGCACAACGCGGGCTTCGACATGGGCGTGATCCGGCGCGCGTGCGAGGCGACCCAGACCGAGATCCCGGTGGCGCAGTATGTCTGCAGCCTCCAGGTCGCGCGCAAGACCTACGAGCTCGACTCCTATCGTCTGCCCTCGGCCGCGCTGGCCGCGGGCTTCGACGACTTCGAGCACCACAACGCCGCGGCGGACGCCGAGGCCTGTGCCGCCATCATGGTGCACGCCGCCGCACGCCACGGCGTCGACGACGTCATCGCGCTCGCCCGCGCGTGCAGCATCAAGGTGGGCCGTCTGGGCCTCGCGCGCGCGGCTGCCTGAGCGGGCCGCCCGCCGATGTCGGTGGCGTCGGCAAGGATGTCGGCATGGAGTTCCTGCTGCCCCTCATCATCGGCCTCGTGGTCGGCGCCGGCCTCGGCGCGCTCGCCGTTCTGCTGCTGAAGGCACGTGCCGCCGAACCGGCCGCGGCCGCCGAGAACCCCGAGGTCGTCAGAGCGCAGCACCAGCTCGCGCTGACCGAGCAGCAGGCCGCCGCCGACCGGGCGCTCGCCGAGCAGCAGGCGGCGGCGAGCCGCGCGCTCGCGGCGCAGCAGTCCGAGGCCGACCGGGCCGTCGGCGAGGTGCGCGAGCAGCTGGCCTCCGCGCTCGCCCAGGCCGACGGTCTGCGCGAGCAGGTCGAGACCCTCGTGGCGCGCCAGCGCGAATTGGCCGAGCAGCAGCGCGCCGACCAGGCCGAACGCCGCCAGCAGGTCGAGGCCGAGCACAAGGTGCTGCAGGCGCTCGCACCGGTCAGTAAGACCATCGGTGAGATGAAAGATCGTGTGGCCGTGCTCGAGCAGCAGCGCACGCTGCAGCACGGTGAGCTCACTCAGCAGCTCAAGACCGCTGTCGAGTCGGAAGAGCGGCTGCGTGCGACGGCCGAATCGCTGGCATCCGCGCTGCGCTCCAACAGCACGCGCGGCGTATGGGGCGAGACCCAGCTGCGCAGCGTCGTCGAGGCCGCGGGCCTGATCGAGCGCGTCGACTTCGACACCCAGGCCAACATCACCGCCGAGTCGGGCGCGCGCCGCCCCGACATGGTCGTGCACCTGCCCGGCGGCAAGAACATCGCCGTCGACGCGAAGGTGCCGTTCAACTCGTACCTCGAGGCGAGCGCGATCCCGGCGACGGCCGCCGGCGCCGAGGGCGCGCGTCGGGCGGAGCTTCTGAAGGAGCATGTGAAGGCCGTCCGCGACCACATCACGACGCTCGGCACGAAGGGCTACTGGAGCGGTCTCGACAACGCTCCCGAGATGACGATCGCGTTCATCCCGAGCGAGTCGCTCATCTCCTCCGCGCTCGAGACCGACCCCGGGCTGCTCGAGTTCGCCTTCGGGAAGCGGGTGGCCCTGGCCTCCCCCGTCACGCTGTGGTCGGTGCTCAAGACCGTCGCGTTCAGCTGGCAGCAGGATGTCCTGACCAACGAGGCCAAGACGCTGTTCGACCTGAGCCGCGAGCTCTACACCCGCCTCTCCAAGACCGCCGAGCACATCGACAGGCTCGGCCGCGCCATCACGAGCACGGTGAAGAACTACAACGGCTTCGTCGGGAGCCTCGAGCGCCAGGTGCTGCCGACCGCCCGCAAGATCGGCGCCCTGAACGAAGAGAAGCTGTTCGCGATCGCCGAGCCCATCGAGGAGCCGGCGCGCGAGCTGGCCGCGCCGGAACTCGTCGCCGCCCTCGAGGAATCGGAAGGCGAGGCATCCTCGATGCACGGCATCGCGAGCGAGTGACGCGGCTCTAGACTGACGATCGTCACACCCATTCCACGAGGAGACCGCATGCCTATCGCTACCCCTGACCAGTACGCCGAGATGCTCGACAAGGCCAAGGCGGGCGGTTTCGCCTACCCCGCCTTCAACGTGTCGTCTTCCTCGACGATCAATGCCGTCCTCCAGGGGTTGGCCGAGGCGGGGTCCGATGGCATCCTCCAGGTCACGACCGGCGGTGCCGACTACTTCGCCGGTCAGTCGGTGAAGGCCCGCGCGACCGGTGCGATCGCGATGGCGCGCTTCGCGACCGAGGTCGCCAAGTCGTACGGCATCACGGTTGCGCTGCACACCGATCACTGCCCGAAGCCCGCTCTGGACGACTTCCTGCTGCCGATCCTGGCCGCCAGCGAGGAGCAGGTGAAGGCCGGCGGCGAGCCGATCTTCCAGTCGCACATGTGGGACGGGTCGGCTGTTGCCCTCGATGAGAACATCGAGATCGCGCAGGGCCTGCTGCAGCGCACCAAGAACATCAACGCGATCCTCGAGATCGAGGTCGGCGTGGTCGGCGGCGAGGAAGACGGTGTGAAGCACGAGGGCACGAACGAGGCCCTGTACACGACCGTCGGCGACGTCACGAAGGCCGTCGAGGCCCTCGGCCTGGGCGAGAGGGGCCGGTACATCGCCGCGCTCACCTTCGGCAACGTGCACGGCGTGTACAAGCCGGGCGGCGTGAAGCTGCGCCCCGAGCTGCTGGGCGAGATCCAGGCGGGCATCGCCGAGAAGTTCGGCCACGGCCCGAAGCCGCTGGACCTCGTCTTCCACGGCGGCTCGGGCTCCTCCCCCGAGGAGATCGCCGAGGCCGTCGCCAACGGCGTCATCAAGATGAACATCGACACCGACACGCAGTACGCCTTCACCCGCTCGGTCGCCGGCTACATGCTGACCAACTACGCGGGCGTGCTGAAGATCGACGGCGAGGTCGGCGACAAGAAGAAGTACGACCCCCGCGCCTGGGGCAAGATCGCCGAGACCGACATGGCCCAGCGCGTCGTCCTCGCCGCACAGGAACTCGGCTCCGCCGGACACTCCGGCAAGTAAGCCACCACATACGACGGCGCCGCTCGACCTCCGGGTCGGGCGGCGCCGTCGCGTCCAGGGCGTTCGAGCGTGCCGCGCCCTCAGCCCTTCTTCTGGGCCGCGGCGGCCGCGGCATCCCACCGGTACACGTTCGTGTTGCGCTGCACGAAGCCGCCCGTGCGGTACAGATGGTTCGCGGCCTCGCGATCGGGCCGTGAGGTCAGGTCGATCGTGCGCACCCCGAAACGCTCGTTCGCCTCGGTCACCAGGTGCTCGAGCAGCCTGCGCGAGAGGCCGTGACCGCGTGCGCTCTCGTCGACCACGACGTCCTCGACGTGCGCGCGCCGCCCCGTGGGGATCGGCACCACGCACAGGCTCGCCGTGCCGACGATGCGCCCGTCGAGCCGCGCGAGGTACAGGTGAGTTGCCTCGCTCGCGACGATCTCCTTCACGAGCTCGCGGTCGTACACCGCGGTGGAGGACAGCTCGGGCAGCAGCTTCTCGATCGCGTCGGCCAGCTCGTCGCTGAACTCGGTCGCTTCGTCGATGGTGATCTCGGCCATGCGCCGAGGCTACCGAAGCCGTTCTACGTCGGGCTGCCCGAACCGCTGGTGGGCGACGGCACGATGTTGAGCAGATCGGGGTTCTCGCCCAGGCCGATCACGATGAACGCGAGAGCGAGCACGAGCGCGACGACGCCCGCCACGAACGGGATCCACGCGGCGGCGCGCCCGGAGCGCAACGCGCGCAACGAGGCGGACAGCGCCACGAGCCAGATGAGGGCGTAGGCCACGGCGGTGGCCGTCCAGATCCACGCCGGCAGGGCGGCGATCGCCTGCTCCTCGGTGGCGTTTCCGACCATGTCGGCGCTCTGGCGCATGACCTCGCCGCCGCTCACGGCGTTCATGACCATCGAGACGACGTTGTAGAGCCCGAAGCCGAGCAGCACGAACGTCAGGAAGCGGTCCCACGGGCTCGCGCGCCGCGGTGCGCGCGGCGGCAGGTAGCCCTGCCCCTGGAACTGCTCGTAGCTCGGGTGCGGATGCTGCGGCGAGGGCGGCTGCGCCGGCCCCGGCACGAAGGGATGCCGCGGCACCTCCGGGTGCTGTTCGTCGACCGGTTGCGGGGCGCCCTCGCCGGCGGCCGCCCGCGAGGCCTCGATCTGCCAGTCGGCCGGCTGCTTGATGGCGGCCTGCTGCTCTTCCGGCGTCGCGTATTCGCCGAACTGCGGGCGCGGACGCTTCTCGGGTTCGGACCCGCTCACCGGCTGCGCCCGCCCAGGGCGCGCTCGTCGCGGTTGCCCTCGATGTCGGTGCGCAGCTCGCGCGGGAGCGAGAACATCAGGTCCTCCTCGGCGGTCTGCACGGTCTGCACGTCGGCGTAGCCGGCGGCGGCGAGGTCGGCGAGCAGCTCCTGCACGAGGATCTCGGGCACGGATGCCCCGCTCGTGACGCCGACGGTGGCGGCGCCGTCGAGCCATTCCTGCTGCACCTCGCTCGCGTAGTCGACGCGGTAGGCGGCCTTCGCACCGTGCTCGAGCGCGACCTCGACGAGGCGCACCGAGTTCGACGAGTTGGCCGAGCCGACCACGATCACGACATCCGCGTCCTGCGCGACCTTCTTGATCGCGACCTGCCGGTTCTGGGTGGCGTAGCAGATGTCGTCCGACGGCGGGTCCTGCAGATTGGGGAAGCGCTCGCGCAGGCGGCGCACGGTCTCCATCGTCTCGTCGACGGAGAGCGTCGTCTGCGACAGCCAGACGACCTTGTCGGGGTCGCGCACGACGACGGTCGCGGCCTCTTCGGGGTTGTTCACGATCGTCACGTTGTCGGGCGCCTCGCCCGCGGTGCCCTCGACCTCTTCGTGCCCGGTGTGGCCGATGAGCAGGATCTCGAAGTCGTCGCGCGCGAAGCGCACGGCCTCGCGGTGCACCTTGGTGACGAGCGGGCAGGTCGCGTCGATGGCCTGCAGGTGGCGGGCGGATGCCGCGTTCACCACGGCCGGCGAGACGCCGTGCGCGCTGAACACCACGTGGGCGCCTTCCGGAACCTCATCGACCTCGTCGACGAACACGGCGCCCTGCTGCTCGAGGGTCGCGACGACGTGCTTGTTGTGCACGATCTGCTTGCGCACGTAGACGGGTGCGCCGTAGCGCTCGAGCGCCTTTTCCACAGCCACGACGGCCCGGTCGACTCCTGCACAGTAGCCCCGCGGACAGGCCAGCAGAACCCGCTTGTGGGAGGCCACGGGGATATCCTTGAGCCGCCCGACGGCCCCCGCCACGCGAGGGGTGCCGAGGCTGATCGAAGAGTCGCTCACGCGGTTCAGTCTAGGTCGGGGCACGCACGCTACCTGGGAAGAGGTCGTCATGGCAGAAGCACCGCTCGCGGCAGCGCCGACGCAGGAGTCGCCGTGGCCGGTCAGCGTGCTCGCCACGAAGATCAAGGAGTACATCGACCGGCTCGGCACGGCCTGGGTCGAGGGCGAGCTGACGCAGTGGAACGTGCGCGGCGGCAACGTCTACGGCAAGCTCAAGGACCTCACCCACGACGTCACGATCAGCATCAACATCTGGTCGTCCGTCGCCTCGCGCCTCGACGCGGGCTTCAAGCAGGGCGACCGGGTGATCGCGGCCGTCAAGCCCGACTACTGGGTCAAGGGCGGCTCGCTGTCCATGGTCGTCTTCGACCTGCGCCACGTGGGGCTCGGCGACCTGCTCGAGCGCCTCGAGCGGTTGAAGCGCCAGCTCGCATCGGAGGGGCTGTTCGAGGCATCCCGCAAGAAGCCCCTGCCCTTCCTCCCCCACCTGATCGGCCTCGTCACCGGCAAGGACTCGGACGCCGAGAAGGACGTCAAGCGCAACGCCCAGCTGCGCTGGCCGAACGTGCGGTTCCGCACGGTCTACGCCGCCGTGCAGGGCGACCGGTCCGCCGCCGAGGTGACGGCCGCGATCCGCGAGCTCGACGCCGACCCCGAGGTCGACGTCATCATCGTCGCCCGCGGCGGCGGCGACTTCCAGAACCTGCTGCCGTTCAGCGACGAGACGCTCGTGCGCACGGCGGCGGCCGCGAGCACGCCGATCGTCTCGGCGATCGGCCACGAGAACGACCGCCCGCTGCTCGACGAGGTCGCCGACCTGCGCGCGTCGACCCCGACCGACGCGGCGAAGCGGGTCGTGCCGGATGTCGCCGAGCAGCAGCTCATCGTCCAGCAGGCGCGCACCCGCATCCAGTCGCGCATCACCCACCGCATCGCGATCGAGGTCGACCGCATCGCCCAGCTGCGCAGCCGCCCCGCGCTCGCCTCGACGGACTGGATCGTCGCGAGCCGCGCGGAGGAGGTAACGCGCTACGCCGCCCGCGGCGCCGAGCTCGCGTCGCGCACGGTCGAGCGCGCGGAGGGCACGCTGCGCGAGCTCGCGGCGCGCCTGCGCACCCTCTCGCCCCAGTCAACGCTCGACCGCGGGTACGCGATCGTGCAGGCGGGCGGCCACGTCGTGAAGAGTGCGGATGCCGCGCCCGACGGCACCCCGCTCGTCATCACCCTGGCCGCCGGCGCCCTCGACGCCGTCTCGGCCGGCACCCATGATCGTCCGTGAGGAGCCTCGTAGAATGAACGCCGTGTCAACCCCGGAAGTCCAGGCCGATGTGGCCTCGCTCAGCTACGAGCAGGCCCGTGACGAGCTCATCCGGGTGGTGAACGAGCTCGAGCAGGGCAATGCGTCCCTCGAGCAGTCGCTCCAGCTGTGGGAACGCGGCGAGGCCCTGGCCCGCCGATGCGAGGAATGGCTGATCGGCGCCAAGGCGCGTCTCGATGCGGCGCGCGCCGGCCAGAACGCCCCCGCTCAGACGGGCGGCGACGAGGCCCTGTGAGCGAGAGCAAGTCGGACACCGGCCGACCGGCCGGCCGTATCGTCGCGGAGCTCGGTCGCCCCGAGACCCCTGCCGAGACGGCGGCGCGCAAGGCTGAGGCGAGCCGCCTCTACCGCTCGCGCAAGACGGTCAACAACCTCGTCTACTCGTTGCTCGCGACCCTCGGCATCGTGCTGATCATCGTGCTGATGGTGCCCCGCAACAACCCGGGCGTCGTCGGCAAGCCGGTCGACTGGCAGCAGGCGGCCGCGCAGGGCCGCGGCGTCGAAGCCGCGCCCCTGCTCTCCCCCGCGCTGCCCGCCCGTTGGACGGCCAACGCCGCCGAACTGCGCACGGGTGCGGCCGACGGCATCGACGTGTGGCACATCGGCTTCATCAGCCCGTCGAGCCAGTACGTGGGCCTCGACCAGGGCTTCAAGGCCAACGACAGCTGGGTTGCGAACCAGCTCGAAGACGTCCGCGCGACCGGCAACACGACCATCGACGGCGTGCGCTGGGTCGTGTACGACAACCGCGACGGCCAGTCGCAGAGCAAGGACATCACCTACGGCTTGGTCGCCACGCACGGCGCGAGCACGGTCGTGCTCTCCGGCACGGCCAAGCCGTCCGAGTTCGAGACTGTCGCGCGCGCCCTCGCGTCGCAGCTCGGGGGAAGCGAGAACTGATGGCGGCGACGACTCCGTCCGAGGCATGGCAGATGCTGGTCGAAGGCAACAAGCGCTTCGTGGCGGGTGCGCCGCAGCATCCCCACCAGGACACCGCGCTGCGCGAGAAGCTCGCCGACGGCCAGCGCCCGCGCGTCGCGCTGTTCGGCTGCAGCGACTCGCGCCTCGCGGCCGAGATCATCTTCGACCTCGGCCTCGGCGACGCCTTCGTCATCCGCAACGCGGGCCAGGTGGCCTCGGCCTCGGCCATCGGCTCGATCGAGTACGCGGTGGGCGTGCTCGAGGTCCCGCTGATCCTCGTGCTCGGCCACGACAACTGCGGCGCGGTGCGCGCCGCGATCGACTCGCAGGCGGCGGATGCCCCCGAGCTCACCCCCCACATCACCGAGCTCATCGAGCCGATCGTCCCGGCCGTGCGCCGCGTGGCACGGGCGCGCCGCGACGAGGCGCTCGACGTGGCATCCATCGACGCCTCGGAAGTCGGCCGCGAGCACCTGCGCGACACGATCACCGACCTGCTCACCGGCAGCGAGCTGATCAGCCGCAAGGTCGTCGACGGCTCGCTCGGCATCGTGGGCGCGAACTACCGCCTGCACGAGGGCACGGCTGTGCCCGACGTGCTCATCGGGCTCTCCTGACTTCGGACAGACATCCGGACCATCCAAGAAAAATCGAGGAAGTGCACAGCGAAGTGACGACCGAAACCGACAGCGACTACCGCATCGAACACGACACCATGGGTGAGGTGAAGGTCCCCCGGAACGCGCTCTACGCGGCGCAGACGCAGCGCGCGGTGGAGAACTTCCCGATCAGCGGCTCGCGCCTCGAGCCCGCCCAGATATCGGCGCTCGCGCGCATCAAGAAGGCCGCCGCGCTCGCCAACAAGGACCTCGGCACGCTCGACGGCGCCATCGCCGACGCGATCGCCCGGGCCGCCGACGAGGTCATCGCGGGCACGCACGACGGCGAGTTCCCGATCGACGTCTACCAGACCGGCTCGGGCACGTCGTCGAACATGAACATGAACGAGGTGCTCGCGACGCTCGCGAGCCGCCACCTCGGCAGCCCCGTGCACCCGAACGACCACGTCAACGCGTCGCAGTCGTCGAACGACGTGTTCCCGACCTCGGTGCACATCGCGGTCACGAGCGCGCTCATCGACCAGCTCATCCCCTCGCTCGACCACCTCGCGGTCGCCCTCGAGGCCAAGGCGGAGCTCTGGAAGGACGCCGTCAAGTCGGGCCGCACCCACCTGATGGACGCGACCCCCGTCACCCTCGGCCAGGAGTTCGGCGGCTATGCCGCGCAGATCCGCTACGGCATCGAGCGCGTCAACGCGACGATCCCGCGCGTGGCCGAGGTGCCCCTCGGCGGCACGGCGGTCGGCACGGGCATCAACACCCCGCTCGGCTTCCCGCAGAAGGTCATCCAGCTCATCGTCGACGAGACCGAGCTGCCGATCACCGAGGCCCGCGACCACTTCGAGGCGCAGGCGAACCGGGATGCCCTGGTCGAGGCATCCGGCGCGCTCCGCACCGTCGCGGTCTCGCTCACGAAGATCTGCAACGACCTGCGCTGGATGGGCTCGGGCCCCAACACCGGCCTCGGCGAGCTGCACATCCCCGACCTGCAGCCCGGGTCGTCGATCATGCCCGGCAAGGTCAACCCCGTGATCCCCGAGGCCGCGCTCATGGTCGCGAGCCGCGTGATCGGCAACGACGCGACCATCGCCTGGAGCGGCGCCTCGGGCGCCTTCGAGCTCAACGTCGCGATCCCCGTGATGGGCTCGGCGCTGCTCGAGTCGATCCGCCTGCTCGCGAACGTCACCCGCGTGCTCGCCGACAAGACCGTGAACGGCCTCGAGGCGAACCTCGAGCGCGCCCGGGCGCTGGCCGAGTCGAGCCCGTCGATCGTCACCCCGCTCAACAAGATCATCGGCTACGAGGCCGCGGCGAAGATCGCCAAGCACTCGGTCGCGCAGGGCATCACCGTGCGCGAGGCCGTCATCGCCCTCGGCTACGTCGAGCGCGGCGAGATCACCGAGGAGCAGCTCGACGAGAAGCTCGACGTCCTCTCGATGACGCACCCCTAAACAGCGCGCGAGCGCAGTGCGCCGCCGCTTCTGGCTCGAAGACCCACGTGGTGGAGCCAGAAGCGGCGGCGCATCGCCTTCTCGCGCACGACGGCCCCGGGGTACTCTCCGGGGCCGTCGGCGTCTCTGCGGGTAGGCGGCGCCTACTCGAGCATCTCGGTCACGAGCGCCGCGATCGCGGAGCGCTCGGACCGGGTCAGCGTGATGTGCCCGAACAGCGGCTGCCCCTTGAGCGCCTCGATGACGGCTGCGACGCCGTCGTGGCGGCCGACGCGCAGGTTGTCGCGCTGCGCGACGTCGTGGGTCAGCACGACCCGCGAGTTCTGGCCGACGCGCGAGAGGACCGTGAGCAGCACGTTGCGCTCGAGCGACTGCGCCTCGTCGACGATCACGAAGGCGTCGTGCAGCGAGCGGCCGCGGATGTGGGTGAGCGGCAGGACTTCGAGGATGCCGCGCTCGACGACCTCCTCGAGCACGTTGTCGGACACGAGCGCGCCGAGCGTGTCGAACACGGCCTGGCCCCAGGGGTTCATCTTCTCGGCCTGGTCGCCGGGCAGGTAGCCGAGTTCTTGGCCGCCGACGGCGAACAACGGGCGGAAGACCATGATCTTCTTGTGCTGCTGCCGCTCGAGCACGGCCTCGAGGCCGGCGCACAGCGCGAGCGCCGACTTGCCGGTGCCCGCACGGCCGCCGAGCGACACGATGCCGATCTCGGGGTCGAGCAGCATGTCGATCGCGAGGCGCTGCTCGGCCGAGCGGCCGTGCACGCCGAAGACGTCGCGGTCGCCGCGGACGAGGCGGATGGCACCTTCCCCGGTGACCCGCCCCAGCGCGGAGCCGCGATCCGAGTGCAGGATCAGGCTCGTGTTGATCGGAAGGCCGGCCGCGGCATCCGTCTCGAGGTGCTCTCGGTCGTAGAGGTCGGCCATCTCGGCCGCCGTCAGATCGACGTCGACGAGACCCGTGTAGCCCGAGTCCACGGCGAGGTCGTTGCGGTATTCCTCGGCGGAGAGGCCGATCGACGACGCCTTGACGCGCATCGGCAGGTCCTTCGAGACGACGGTCACGTCGAGGCCGTCGTGCGACAGGTTCATCGCGACGGCGAGGATGCGCGCGTCGTTGTCGCCGAGCTGCATGCCCGACGGCAGCACCGCCATGTTCGAGTGGTTCAGCTCGACGCGCAGGCTGCCGCCGTCGCCGACGGCGACCGGGAAGTCGAGCCGCCCGTTCTCGACACGCAGGTCGTCGAGGTGGCGCAGGGCCTGCCTGGCGAAGTAGCCGATCTCGGGGTCGTTCCGCTTGCCCTCGAGCTCGCTGATGACCACGACGGGGATGACCACCGCATGCTCCGCGAAGCGGAAGATCGCGCGCGGATCGGACAGCAGAACCGAGGTGTCGAGGACGAAGGTCCTCTCGGTCTGACGAGTCCGCTCGGGCGATTCCCCCGTCGCAAGCGATGCCGGCTGATGGGTCGAAACTGAAGCCACAACCACTCCCGTCCGCCGCGGGAAGGATTCCCGCGTGCGGTTCCCTTGTCAAAGCGAAGTGGCCGCATGTCGTCGCGAAGTGAACTTATGTGGCCACCTCGACCGGGCGCCGTGCCCGATACCCGACAAGTTACGTCCATGTAATTCGATCCGCCAGACCCAATCGGCGCGCCGCAGGTTAAAGGCCGATTAACGCAATCCGGGAACCGCCGTGCGCCACCGGTTCAGTAGCTGCTGCCGAACGAGGTGAACGCGCCGCGCAGCATCGCGAGCGTCTCCTCGGTGGTGCCCGCGTGCACGCTGATGCGCACGGAGCCGCCTCGGCCGCGCACGGTCACGCCGTGGTTGTGCAGGCTCGCGGTGAGCCTGGTGAGCGAGTCCGGCTCGGGTTCGAGCACGACGATGCCGGCACGCTCGTTCTCGGCGCGAGAGGACGAGACATACAGCCCGTACTCGTCCGCGAGCTCGATCACGCGCTCGGCGCGCTCGGCGACGCCACGCGAGATCTCGGTGACGCCGACGGCGGCGATCTCTTCGAGCGCGGATGCCAGGCACGCCTGCGCCACGCGATCGGGGTTCGACACGGTGAAGGCCCGGGCCGAGTGCGAGTACGCGGGCACGGCGTCCCACGGCTCGAGCAGATCGGTGCCCGTCCAGCCGGTGAACACCGGGGTCACGTGCGCGAGCGCCCGCTCCGACAGCGCGAGGAAGCCCGTGCCCCAGCCGGCGCGCACCCACTTCTGGCCGCCGCTCACGACGACGTCGGCGACCTCGTACGGCGCGTCGACCACGCCGAAGCCCTGGATCGCGTCGACGATCAGCAGGCGGTCCCCGATGACCTGGCGGATGCCGTCGAGATCGGCGACGTAGCCGGTGCGCGAGTCGACGAGTGAGACGGCGACCGCGGTCGTGGCATCCGTCAGCTGCTCGCGGATCTCGGACGGCGTGACCTTGCCGTGCTCGGTCTGCAGCCAGCGCGGCGTCACGGCGTGCAGCGCCTCGGCCGCGCGCTGGGCGGCGACGGGCAGGCTCGGGAACTCGCCAGGCGACAGCAGCACCTCGCCCGTGAGGCCGAACATCGCGTGCATGAGGCCCTGCGACGTCGAGGGCTGGAACGCGATCTGATCGGCGGGGAAGCCCGTGAGGGCGGACACCGCGGCACGCACCCGCTCGTCCTCGTGCACGAGCTGCGCGAGCGACCCGAAGCGGGCCCGGGCGAACAGCTCGGCCTGCCCGTTGAGCTCGCGCTGCACGGTCTGTGAGATCGGCCCGACACTCGCGAAATCGAGATAACCGGGTTCCTCGAGGAACCCCTCGCGGTACTCGGCGATAGTCGTCGTCACATGAACCTCCGTCGCCATTCTGACGGACGCCCACCCGGGGTCATAACCGGGAAACCCCCTGGTCCACCCCGCAAACGGGGGTCAACTGCCGTATCTGCGCTGTCGCCTGGTGAAGTCGCGGAGCGCGCGGAGGAAGTCGACTTCGCGCAGATCGGGGCCCAGCGCCTCGACGAAGTAGAACTCGCTGTGCGCGCTCTGCCAGAGCATGAAGTCGGAGAGGCGCTGCTCGCCCGAGGTGCGGATGACCAGGTCGGGGTCGGGCTGACCGCCCGTGTAGAGGTGCTCGCCGATGAGCTCGGGGGTGAGCGTCTCGGCGAGGTCCTCGAGAGACCGGCCCGCGGCGTGGTGCTCGGCGACGATCGAGCGCATCGCATCCGTGATCTCGGTGCGGCCGCCGTAGCCGACGGCGAGGTTGATGTGCAGGCCGCCCTTGTCGCGACTCGCCTGTTCCGCCGTGTGCAGCGCCTGCGCGAGCTCGGGCGGCAGGCCGTTCGTCGACCCGACGTGCTGCACGCGCCAATCGCGATGGCCCGAGAGGTCGAGGGCGAGCTGGGCGATGATCTTCATCAGCGCCTCGAGCTCGTCGCTGCCGCGGTTGGTCAGGTTGTCGGCGGAGAGCAGATAGAGCGTGACGACGCGGATGCCGAGCTCATCGCACCACTCGAGGAACTCGATCATCTTCGCCGCACCGGCCCGGTGCCCGTGCTCCACGGTCGTGAAGCCGACCTGGCGCGCCCAGCGCCGGTTGCCGTCGATGATCATCGCGACGTGGTGCGGCAGCGCGTCGGCGTCGACGGCGGCGAGGTCGCGCCGCAATCGCTTCTGGTACAGCCCGTACAGCAGCCCTCGACTCAGGGACCGCCGCCGCTCGCTCACGCCTCAAACTTACCGAAGTGCACAACAGGCGGTCGACGGGCGCCGCTGGTCTGCTGGGGAAGCGACAGTGCATTCTCGGCGTGGCATCCTCATCTGCCTACCCTGGAGACATGACGATCGCCGCGCCGCGCCCCGAGACCCCGCCCGCAGAGGTGAAGCCCAGCTGGCGCGGCTGGATCCACGCGGCGGTCACGCCGATCACGATCGCCGCCGGCATCGTCCTCATCGCACTGGCCCATCATGCGGCGGCCAAGACCGGCGCCGCGATCTTCATGGGAACGTCGATCCTGCTGTTCGGCAACTCGGCGCTGTACCACCGCTTCAACTGGGCGCCCAAGGTCAAGCTCGCGCTCAAGCGCGTCGACCACGCCAACATCTTCCTGCTCATCGCGGGCACCTACACGCCCGTCGCGCTGACGATGCTGCCGCTCGTGTGGCAGGGCATCCTCGTGCTCGCCGTCGTGTGGGTCGGCGCCATCGCCGGCGTCTTCTTCCGCGTCTTCTGGATCGGCGCGCCGCGCTGGCTCTACGTGCCGCTCTACCTCGTGCTCGGCTGGGCCGGCGTCGCGGTGTGCGCGCTGACGGGCTTCAATCCGTTCACGTCGACGGGCGCGATCGCCGCCGGCATCCTGATCGCCGTCGGCGGGGTCTTCTACACGGCGGGCGCGGTCTTCTACGGCACGAAGTGGCCGGGGCGCGCGGCGAAGCACTTCGGCTTCCACGAGATCTTCCACGCCTGCACGGCGGTGTCGTTCGCGTGCCACTGGGCGGCGATGCTCGTGCTGGCGCTCAACCCGCCCTACAACGCCTAGCGCTGAATCTCACACGACGCACGACAGGGAGGAACCGTCACCGAAAACGCCCTCCCGTGCGTGCGTTCTGGGCGCGAGAGGCGCGCGGCGAGGCGCTTCGGCCTAGCGGCCCTGCAGGCCGTCGTGGTCGGCGCGCTCTTCCGCGTCGAGCTTCTCGGCGACCTCGGCGCGGTAGCGCACGCGGCGGATGCGGCGCATCATGTCGACGAGCAGCAGCACGACGACGATGCCGACGCCGAAGATCGCGGTGAAGCCCCAGGGGCCGGGCGTCGTGACGTCCTCGGAGGGGATGCTCGGCGTGGGCGACGGCGTCGGGTTCGTCGCCGCCAGCTCGATGAGGGCGTGCACGATGCTCACGCGAGGGCCGCCTCGGGGATGCCGGCGAACAGATCGGTCTCAGGGGTCACGGTCGGGACTTTCGAATCGATGAGCTGGTAGTCGTCGGTCGGCCATGCGGCACGCACGACGTCGTTGGGCCAGAAGAAGAACGGGCTGTCGGGCGCCACCTGGCTCGCATGCGACCGTAGCGCGGCATCCTTTGCGTCCAGATGTGAGCCCACGTCCACACGGGTCGTCGCGAGGTACGGGGTGTCGTTCAGCCAGCGGCGCATGCCCTCGAACTCGGCGATGAGCGGCGAATCGGGGTAACGCCGCACGAGCTCGTCGTAGACGGCGCGGGTCTTCTGCGAGCTGAACAGGCGGTCGTAGTAGTACTTCTGCACCTGCCACGGCTCGCCCGCGTCGGGGTAACGCGCCGGGTCGGCCGCCGCCTCGAGCGCGAACACCGTCACCTCGTGGCTGCGGATGTGGTCGGGGTGCGGGTAGCCGCCGTGCTCGTCGTAGCTCGTGACGACCTGCGGGCGGAAGGTGCGGATGAGCCTGACGAGCGGCTCGGCCGAGATCTCGAGCGGGATGGCCGCGAAGCAGTTCGCGGGCAGCGGCTCGCCCTCATCGGGCATCCCCGAATCGAAGTAGCCCAGCCAGCGGTGCTCGAAGCCGATCGCGTCGCGGGCCGCCGCCATCTCGAGGCGGCGCAGGCCGGAGAGGTCGCGGTGCGCGAGGGGCAGGCCGTCGAGGGCGGGGTTGAGGATGTCACCGCGCTGCCCCCCTGTGCAGCTCACGACCATGACCTCGGCGCCTTCGGCGAGATAGTGCGCGTAGGTCGCCGCGCCCTTGCTCGACTCATCGTCGGGGTGGGCGTGCACCGCCATCAACCGCTTGGCCACGCAGGCCGCCTCTCGCTGTAGAAGGGCTCGAAGGAAACGGCTCAGGAACGCGCCGTAGTCTTGACCAGACTACTTCGAAGGAGCGACATGCCCGCTGGCAGCAGCGTCCTCGCCGGGCGCTACGGCAACACGGCGAGCCGACGCCGATTCAACCGCTGGGTGCTGATCGGGCTGGCGGTCTTCATCGCCCTCGTCATGGTGGCCTGGGCGATCTGGGGCTCGGGTCTCGGGTCCAAGGCGCAGTCGCTGCAGTTCACCGACACGGCGAACAACCCCATCGACGCGAGCCACATCACGGTGAGCTTCGCGGTGGACGCCCCCGCCCACACCGCGGTCGCCTGCGCGGTCGAGGCGCAGAACGTCGACTTCACCGTCGTGGGCTACGACGTGGTGCACCTGCCGCCGAGCTCGCAGACCCATCGGGTCGTGACGAAATCCCTGATCACGTACGAACGCGCCGTGTCAGGCTCGCTCGACAAGTGCTGGTTGTCGTAGGATCCCCTGATAACGCCCCGACGGTCATCGCCGGGGCGTGACCTTATCCCGAACGAGACGGCGCCCCCACGCGCGCCGTCGAAGCAAGGAGCAACCATGTCCCAGGAGACCACCGTCACCTTCCTCACCCAGGAGGCGTACGACCGTCTGCACGACGAGCTCACCTACCTGGAGACCACCGGCCGCGTCGAGATCGCCAAGCGCATCGAGGTCGCGCGCGAAGAGGGCGACCTGAAGGAGAACGGCGGCTACCACGCCGCCAAGGACCAGCAGGGCGTTCAGGAGGCGCGCATCATCACGCTCAAGAGCCTGCTCGCCAACTCGAAGGTCGGCGTCGCCCCCGAGAGCAACGGCATCGTCGAGCCCGGCACCCTCGTGACCGCGGTGATCGCCGGCGCCGAGGACACCTTCGTCGTGGGCAACCGCGAGATCGCGAAGGACAGCGAGTACTCGGTCTACAGCGAGCAGAGCCCGATCGGCGCCGCCATCCTCGGCCTGAAGATCGGCGACAAGACGAGCTACACCGCGCCGAACGGCAAGGAGATCTCGGTCGAGATCACCGACGTCCGCACCTGGACCGGTCAGTAGAACCGGTCTGCGCCGCACGAGCCCCCGTCACCCGACGGGGGCTCTTCGCGTTGTGCGCCCCTACTCCGCGGGCTCGACGATCGGGGCGTAGCCGGCTGCCTCGAGGTGCTGCAGCACCTGGGCGCGATGCTCGGGCCCGCGCGTCTCGACCGACACGTCGAGCGCGACCTGGCTGATCTGCATGCCGTTGCCGTGCCGGGTGTGGTGCACCTCGACGACGTTGGCGCCGACCTCCGCGAGGATCTGCGAGATCGTCGCGAGCTGGCCGGGACGGTCGGGCAGCATGATGCGAACGGTGAGATAGCGGGCGGATGCCTCGAGCCCGTGTGCGATGACGCGCTGCATGAGCAGCGGGTCGATGTTGCCGCCGGAGAGGATGGCGACGGTCGGACCCGTGGCGCGCACCTTGCCCGCGAGGATCGCCGCGACGCCCGCCGCGCCGGCCGGCTCGACGACGAGCTTGGCGCGCTCGAGCAGCACCAGGATCGCCCGGGCGAGGTCGTCCTCGGTGATCGTCACGATCTCGTCGACGAGCGCGCGCACGATCGGGAAGTTGAGGTCGCCGGGGCGCGAGACCGCGATGCCGTCGGCGATCGTGGGCTCGACCGCGATCGTGACCTGCTCCCCCGCGGCGAGCGACGGCGGGTAGGCGGCCGCGTTCTCGGCCTGGACGCCGACGATGCGGATGCTGCGGCCCGTGGCATCCGCGTGCAGCTTCGCCGCTCGCGCGACGCCCGAGATCAGGCCGCCGCCGCCGATCGGCACGAGGATCGTCTCGACGTCGGGCACCTGCTCGATGATCTCGAGGCCGAGGGTGGCCTGGCCGGTGATGACGTCCTCATGGTCGTAGGGCGGGATGAAGACGGCGCCCGTGCGCTCCGTGAAGGCCTGCGCGGCGGCGAGCGTCTCGTTGAAGGTCGTGCCCTCGAGCACGGTCTCGGCGCCGTAGGCCCGGGTCGCCTGCAGCTTCGGCAGCGCGACGCCCGCGGGCATGAAGATCGTCGCGGCGATGCCCAGGCGCTGGGCCGCGAGCGCGACGCCCTGCGCGTGATTGCCGGCCGAGGCCGCGACGACGCCGCGCGCCTTCTCTTCATCGGTGAGGCGGCTCAGCCGGTTGTACGCCCCGCGGATCTTGTACGAGCCCGTGCGCTGCAGGTTCTCGGCCTTGAGCCAGACGGGGGCGCCGAGCACCTGCTCGAGGTACGCGCTCTTCTCCATCGGGGTGGGCTGGATGACCTCGGCGACGACCTCGCGCGCCGCCTCGATCTCCGCACGCGTCGGGCCGAGGTAGACGGTGACTGCGGACTGCGCTGCGGGGCTCATCCGCTTATTTTAGGGCGGCGGCTCGAGGCATCCGCCCGCCGCTCACAGACCGCGGCTGTGACGCGACCGCTCGTACGGCACGACCTGCCACAGGGCGGTGTTGAGCCCGGTGAACGACGGCGGCGGGTCCTTCTCGCGTTCTTCGTTCGACACCTCGCCGATGATCGCGTTGAGCACCGCCGCGAAGGGCACCGCGAACAGCGCGCCCGTGATGCCGGCGAGCAGCGAGCCGGCGGCGACCACGAGGACGACGGCGAGGGGATGCACCTTCACCGCGCTCCCCATGATCAGCGGCTGCAGCACATGGCTCTCGACCTGCTGCACGAGCAGCACGATCCCGAGCATGATCAGAGCGAACCAGAGGCCCTTGTAGAGCAGCGCGACGAGCACCGCGAGCGCGCCGGTGACCACCGCACCGACGATCGGGATGAACGAGCCGAGGAAGACGAGCACGCCGATCGGCACCGCGAGCGGCAGGCCGAGCAGGAACGCGCCGAGGCCGATGCCCACGGCGTCGATCGACGCGACGAGGATCTGCACCCGCACGAAGCTCTGCAGCGTCGCCCAGCCCGCACGCCCCGCCGCATCGGCGACATGCCGCGCGCGCCGCGGGAAGACGCTGACCATCCAGCGCCAGATGCCTGCGCCGTCGATCAGGATGAACAGGGTGCTGAACAGCACGAGCAGCAGCCCGGTCAGGAAGTGGCCGAGCGTCGAGCCGACCGAGAGCGCACCGCTGATGAGCAGCTGGCCGTCGGTGTGGACGGCCTTCGTGATCTCGGCGATCCACGCGTCGATCTGGCGGTCGGTGAGGTTGAACGGCGGCCCCAGCAGCCAGGTGCGCGCGGAGTCGATCGCCGCCATCGTCTGGTGCTGCAGCGTGTGCGCCTCGCGGCGGATCTGCTGCCCCGCGAGGTAGAGCAGGCCGCCGACGACGACGAGCGTCGCGAGCATGCAGCCCAGGATCGCGAGCGGCCGCGGGACGCGGTGCGCGACCATCCAGTCGCGGAGGGGAACGAGCAGCGCCGACAGCAGCACGGCGACCAGCACCGGGATGACGATGAGGCGCAGTTCCGCGACGACGAACACGAGGACGGCGATCGCCGCGCCGATGAGCAGCAGACGCCATGACCAGGCGGATGCCAGCAGCACACCCCGCGGCAGCGACTCGTCCACGCGCTGGGCCTCGCTGCGCCCCGCGCCCGACGCCCCACGGCCGAAGCGCGCGAGGAACACGGCCTTGGGTCTCTCGTGCGGGCGCGGCGCGGGCATGGCCCGAGTCTAGGGTTCGCGGCCGGGCGGGCGCGGCCCCCGTGTCGGTGGTCGGCGGTAGCGTCGAGGGGATGGTCCAGACACTCAGCGCCGCCGCCGCGCGCCGTATCGCCCTCGCCGCCCAGGGCTTCGGGCGGCCGCCGGCCACCACCGTGGGAACGCGGCAGCTGAACGGGCTGTTCGACCGGCTCGGGCTGCTGCAGATCGACTCGGTCAACGTCTTCGAGCGCTCGCACTACCTGCCCGCGTTCGCGCGGCTCGGCGCCTACGACCGGGGGCTGCTCGACCGGCTCGTCTTCCGACCCGGCTCGCCCGCGTCCGAGGCGGGCTACACCGAGGTCTGGGCGCACGAGGCGGCGTTCGTGCCGGTGCGCGACTATCCGCTGTTCCGGTTCCGGCAGCGCAGGTTCGCCGCGAAGCACCTCGCGGGTGAAGACAGCTGGGGGCTCACCGCCGGGGCGTCCACCATCGCGTGGCTGCGCGCCGAGCTCGCCGAGAAGGGGCCGCTCGCCGCGAGCGAGATCGAGCACGATGCGAACCAGCGCCGCGGCCCGTGGTGGGGGTGGTCCGAGGTCAAGCAGGCGCTCGAGATCATGTTCCGCTCCGGCGAGCTCGTGACGGCGGGGCGCACGCGCTTCGAGCGGCGGTACGCGTTGCCCGAGCAGGTGCTTCCGGCATCCGTGCTCGATCGATCGGTCCCCGACGAGGAAGCGGTGCGCGAGCTCGTGCGCCGGTCGGTGACGGCGCTCGGCATCGGCACCGTCTCCGACGTGGCTGACTACTTCCGCCTGTACAACGCCCAGGCGAAGCAGGCGCTGCACGAGCTCGTCGACGCGGGCGAGGTCGAGCGGGTGCACGTGCACGGCTGGTCGGCGAGCGGGCGCCCCCTCGCGGCGTTCGTCCCGGCCGGGGTGCGGGTGCCGCGTTCCATCGCGGCGACCGCCGTGCTGTCGCCGTTCGACCCGATCGTGTGGGAACGCGACCGCCTGCTGCGCATGTTCGGCATGCACTACCGCATCGAGATCTACACGCCCGCGCCGAAGCGCGTGTTCGGCTACTACAACCTGCCGGTGCTCGTCGACGACGCCGTCGTGGGGCGCGTCGACCTCAAGAGCGACCGGCAGGCGAGCGTGCTGCGGGTCCAGTCCGCCTGGGTCGAGGAAGGCGCCGTGCCGGGGGCGGTCGCCGAGCGCCTCGTGCCGGTGTTGCAGTCCGCGGCCGCGTGGCAGGGGCTCGCCGAGGTCGCGGTGGCCGGGCGCGGCAACCTCGCGGCGGAACTCGACTCGGCCCTCGACGCCCCGCTCACGGCACCGGTCGCCGCGGCGGGCTGACGCGCCGCCCAGCCGGCCCTGCGACACTGGAGGGGATGACTTCCTGCGAGACCGGCACGCGCATGCACGCCCATCAGATCGATGTGACCGCGAGCGACGTGCGACGGCTGCTCTCCGCCCAGTTCCCGCAGTGGGCCGGCGAGTCGGTCATGCGCCTGCCGTCGTACGGCACGACGAACGCGATGTTCAAGCTCGGCGACGACAAGGTGGCGCGGCTGCCGTTCATCCCGGGCGACGGCGCGTCGATCGCCGTCGAGGCGGGGCTGCTGGCGCACGTGGCCGGCGCGCTGCCCGTGCCGACTCCGCGGGTTCTCGAGGTCGGCGAGCCCGACGGGGCGTACCCCTTCCACTGGTCGGTGCTGAGCTGGCTGCCCGGCGAGATGCCCGTTCCGGAGAGCCTCGTCGATGCATCCGGCCTCGTCGACGACGTCGTCGACATCGTGCTGGCGCTGCAGCGGATGCCCGTGCACGGCGCGCGCACCGCCCAGCGCAGCGCCCCGTTCTGCCACTCGGCCGACGAGGTGCGCGGCTACCTCGCACAGCTCGCCGGCGATTTCGACACGCGTGCCCTGAGCCGGCTCTGGAACGACGCCCTCGCCGCTCCCGCGTGGGATGGCCCGCCCATGTGGCTGCACAGCGATCTGCTGCCGAGCAACCTCCTCGTCGACGAGCGGGGACGGCTGTGCGGCGTGCTCGACTGGGCGGCCGCCGGCGTCGGCGACCCCTCGTGCGAGCTGCTCGCCGCGTGGAACGTGTTCCCCGCAGACGCCCGCGAGCTGTTCCGCGCGCGGCTGGGCGTCGACGAGGCCTCGTGGCGCCGTGGCCGCGGCTGGGCCGTGTCGCAGGCATCCCACGCCCTCGCCTACTACCGCGAGACGAACCCGGGCATGGTCGAGATGGCGACCCGCGCGCTGCGCGCCCTCGAGCTCGAAGAGGTCTGACTCGGGCCGGCGCACGACCGTCGGGCACATTTTCTACTATGGGGCATATCGGATGCCGGTGTCCGATATGCCCCACAGTGGGAAAAGTGCCCGACCTAGAAGCCGGCGCCGATCTTCTTGAGCCGCTCGATGCGGTCGGGGATCGGCGGGTGGGTCGAGAACAGGCGCGAGGTGAACGACGGCTTGAGCGGGTCGGCGATCCACAGGTGGGCCATCGACGAGTTCTGCCGGCGCATCGGCTGCCCGTAGTCGCCGAGCTTCTGCAGCGCCGACGCAAGGCCCTCGGGGTAGCGCGTGATCTCGGCGCTCGTGGCGTCCGCCAGGTACTCGCGCTGCCGTGAGATCGCAGCCTGCACGAGCGCGGCCAGCACGGGCGCGAGCACGATGGCGACCAGCCCCAGGATCAGGAAGATCGGATTGCCTGCCCCACCGCCGCCGTTGTTGTTGTTCCGCCCGCGGTTGTTGCCGCCGCCGAACACCGCGCCGAAGAAGGTCATGCGGATGAAGAGGTCGGCGATGACCCCGATCGCGACGACGAGGCCGAACACGATGGTCGAGACCCGGATGTCGTAGTTGCGCACGTGGCCCATCTCATGCGCCATGACGGCCATGAGCTCGGTCGGGTCCATGATCTCGAGCAGGCCCGTCGTCGCGGCGACGACCGCGTGGTCGGGGTCGCGGCCGGTGGCGAACGCGTTGGGCGCCGGGTCATTGACGATGTAGATCTTCGGCATCGGCATCCCCGTCGAGATGCAGATGTTCTCGACGGTCTGCCACAGCACCGGGTGGTCGGATTTCTGCTGCAGCTGCACGGCGCCGGCCATGGCGACCGCCTGCGAACTCGCGGTGAAGTACTGCAGCACCGCATACGCGAGCGCGATCACGATCGCGATGATCGCGACCGACCAGCTGCCGCCCATCAGGTAGCTGATGACGTAGGCCACCACGCCGACGATGACGAGGAAGAACAGGATGAAGAAGACGGTGTTCCGCTTGTTGCGGGCTATCGCACGGTACATGGGTCAGCGGGTGGGGCTCACGAGCCGCCGGTCGCGACTCAGAACTGGACGCGCGGCGGCTCGGAGATCGCCGCTGCGTCCGGAACCTCGAAGAACTCGCGCGCCGCGTAGTGCATGTTCTTCGCGACGATGTTCGACGGGAACTGCTTGATGCGCGTGTTGTACTCGCGCACGCCGCCGTTGTAGAAGCGACGCGAGGCCTGGATCTTGTCCTCGGTGTCGACCAGGTCGGACTGCAGGCGCAGGAAGTTCTGGCTGGCCTGCAGCTGCGGGTAGGCCTCGGCCACCGCGAAGATGCTCTTCAGAGCGGACTGGAAGTGGCCTTCGGCGACGGATGCCTCACCCGGCGTCTGCGCCGAGAGAGTCTCGGCGCGCGCCTTGGTGACGTCTTCGAACACGGTCTTCTCGTGGGTGGCGTAGCCCTGCACCGTGCTCACCAGGTTCGGGATGAGGTCGGCACGGCGCTTGAGCTGCACGGTGATGTCGCTCCAGGCCTCGTCCACGCGCACATTCAGCTGGATGAGCGAGTTGTAGGTCGCCCAGTACCAGATGCCGATGATCGCGGCGAGAACCACGACGATGATGAGCGGAATGAGCCAAGCGAGCATGGCGGCGAGCTCCTCGAGAAGAGTCGGCCGGGCGGCTTTCGCTCGGCGTCGGCCACATCTTATCGAGGGGGTGTGCGCATTCGGGCGGTTGTCGGCCCACTCAAAGGAACACGCCGTGGGGCGATGGCGGCGAGGCATCCGGCGACCCGATAATCGGGCCATGGACTCAGACGCCGCGATCGCGGTCGACCGTCTCACCGTGCGCCGCGGCAAGCACGAGGTGCTGCGCGAGCTGACCGTGAGCGTGCCGCGCGGGCAGGTGGTCGGCCTGCTCGGGCCGAGCGGCAGCGGCAAGACGACGCTGATGCGCGCCGTCGTCGGCGTGCAGAAGATCGCGGCGGGCGACGTGACGGTGCTGGGGATGCCGGCGGGCTCCGCTCCCCTGCGCCGTCGCGTCGGCTATGTCACGCAGGCGCCGAGCGTCTACGACGACCTCACGGTGCGCGAGAACCTCGCCTACTTCGCCCGGGTGCTCGACGCCCCTGCCACGGACGTCGACCGCGTGCTCTCCGAGACGGGGCTCACCGAGCAGGCCGGCCAGCTCACGGGGAACCTCTCGGGCGGCCAGCACAACCGGGTCTCGCTCGCGGCGGCACTGCTCGGGGCGCCCGAGCTGCTCGTGCTCGACGAGCCGACCGTCGGGCTCGACCCCGTGCTGCGATACGAGCTGTGGGCCCTGTTCCACCGCCTGGCCGACGCCGGCACGAGCCTCTTCGTCTCGAGCCACGTCATGGACGAGGCGACCCGGTGCGACCGGCTGCTGCTGATGCGCGAGGGCGAGATCATCGCGGACGACACCCCGGAGGGCCTGCTGCACACGACCGGTGCGCCCGACGCGGAGGCCGCGTTCCTGGAGCTGATCAGGAAGCGGGAGGCCGGGACATCCGCCGGCCCCCACGGCCGCCACGCGGCGGAAGGAGGCGAGCGATGACCCCGCACCGCACGCTCGCGACGACCGCGCGAGTGCTCACGCAGATCCGCCACGACCCGCGGACGATCATGCTGCTGCTCGTCGTGCCGAGCCTCTTGATCGGCCTCGTCTCGTGGATCTTCGTCGACACCCCCGTGTTCCAGAAGATCGGGCCGGCGATGATCGCCCTGTTCCCGTTCATCGTGATGTTCCTCGTCACGAGCATCACCACGCTGCGCGAACGCCGCACCGGAACCCTCGAGCGCCTGCTCGCGATGCCGCTCGGCAAGGGCGACTTCATCGTCGGCTACGCCCTCGCCTTCGGTTTGCTCGGCCTCGTGCAGTCGGCGATCGCCGTCTCGTTCGCGGTGTGGGTGTGCGGCCTCGACATCACCGGGTCGGTGTGGCTGCTGTTCGCGGTGGCCGTCGCCGACGCGCTGCTCGGCACGACGCTCGGGCTGCTCGCGAGCGCCTTCGCGCGCACCGAGTTCCAGGCCGTGCAGTTCATGCCGGCGCTGGTCTTCCCGCAGGTGCTGCTCGGCGGCATCTTCGCCCCGCGCTCGTCGATGCCCGATGTGCTGCACGTGATCGGCGACTGGCTGCCGCTCTCGCACGCGATCGACGCGCTCACCGCAGTCGCCGACGGCACGCACGACGATGCCTGGGTGTGGACCCGCATCGGCTTCCTCGGAGCCTGGATCGTCGGCGCCGTGATCGTCGGCGCGCTCACGCTGCGGCGCCGCACGGCGTAGCGTCTGACGCTCAGGCGGCTGCCGCGCCGCCCGTGACGACCTCGCTCGGCAGTGTCGATGCGAGCTCCGAGACCTGCAGAGCAGAAGGGCGTCGCTCGGGCTCGCGCGCGGTCATCGCCGTGAGCAGCTGCGCCCACCCCGGCTCGAGATCGGCCGGCAACGCCGGTTCCTGCGTGAGGCGCGCGATCGCCGCTTCGACATCGCTGCCGCCGAAGGAACGCCGGCCCGTGAGGCATTCGAGCAGCACGAGGCCGAGAGCGTAGACGTCGCTCGCGGCCACGGCCCCGTCACCCGTCACCTGCTCGGGCGCGAGGTACGCGGCGGTGCCGAGGATGCTGCGATCCGAGGTCAGGCGCTCCTCGCCGAGCAGCTGAGCGATGCCGAAGTCGACGAGCTTCGTCGTCACCGCACTGCCGACGCCGTCGGCGAGCAGCACGTTCTCGGGCTTGAGGTCGCGGTGCACGATGCCGTCGTTGTGCAGGTAGGCGAGCGCCGCGCCGAGCTCGACCGCGAGCTGGGCTGCGAGGGTCGCGCTCGGGCCCACAGCCTCGAGGCGGCGGCGCAGCGTCGCGCCGCGGATGAGCTCCATGACGATGAAGCCGTTGCCCGCGAACGGTGCACCGAGTTCGACATCGACGCCCCCGCCCCACTCGGCGTCGAACAGGGTGACGAGGTTCGGGTGGTTCATGCGGGCCAGCAGGCCGATCTCGCGCGCACGGCGCTCGCGGCGCTCCTCGTCGCGGCCGATCAGATCGTCGGACGCGAACACCTTGAGGGCGACCTCGCGATCCAGTTTCAGATCGACGGCGCGGAACACGGTGGCCGCCCCGCCGCGGCCGAGCGCCTCGCGCAGCGAGTAGCGGCCGCCGAGGATCACCGCACCGGCCGGGGCGGCGCCCGCGGCATCCGTCGTCGTCACCGCACTGCCGTTGATCGAGTTCAGGAGGGTCGTCACGTCGCGGTCCTTGTCTGTGGGGTCAGATCTGCGGGGTCAGCCGGCCACCAGCTGCGGCGCATGGCTTGCACCGAGCTGTTCGACGACGGCGAGGAGACTGTCGTGGAGGGCGTCGTTGGCCGCCTCGTCGAGAGAGTCGACCACCTCGACGAGGGCGTTGTGGAAGTGCTCGTAGGCGGCGTTGATCTTCGCCGCGCCGGCTTCCGTCGGGGTCAGATAGATCGCGCGCCGGTCGCTGGGGTGTGCGACGCGCTGCAGGTCGCCGAGGGCCACAAGCCGGTCGACGACCTTCGTCACCGCGGCGGGTGAGAGGTCGAGCATGATCACGAGGTCCTTCGGGCCCATCGGGCGCTCGTCGCGCTGGGCCTGGAGCAGATAGCGCAGCGCCTGGAACTCGCTGCGGGTGAGCCCGGCGCGCCGGCGGGCGTTCTCGAGCTCGATCGTCTCGGCGCGCTGGATCGCGAGGAGCGCCTCGATCGCGCGCTGGCCGGCCTCGGTGCGCGGCTGGCGGCCGTACAGGTGCTCACTTTCGCGACGGACGACGGTGAGTGGCATTGGCGTTCCCTTCTGCACGATGACGCTACTCGGTGAAATATACACGAACAACTTTTACCCGGTGGGCTGTACACCCGAGTGGCACATGTGCTAGTGGCCGGCGCGGGCCGCGCATGCGATTGAATTGAGCGGATGTCCGCCACCCTGCCCGAGCGACTGCCCCGCCCCTACGACGCCGATGCGATGTTCGAGGCCTTCGAGGGCTGGGCACGCGACCGCGGGCTCACGCTCTACCCCGCCCAGGAGGAATCGGCGCTCGAGCTGTTCTTCGACTCGCACCTGATCCTGTCGACGCCGACCGGCACCGGGAAGTCGCTCGTCGCGGTCGCGGCGCATGCGGCATCCCTCGCCCAAGGCAAGCGCAGTTACTACACCGCCCCCATCAAAGCCCTGGTGAGCGAGAAGTTCTTCGCCCTCGTCGAGATCTTCGGGGCCGAGAACGTGGGCATGGTCACGGGCGACAGCAGCGTGAACGCGGATGCCCCGATCATCTGCTGCACGGCCGAGATCCTCGCGAACCTCGCGCTGCGCCAGGGGCCCGAGGCGCAGGTCGAC